>Ga0265326_10000001_pt1 | contig 498445 bp, 693 predicted proteins | sample 41424metaG_FD_192439 | JGI IMG/M metagenome (GOLD analysis project Ga0265326, IMG submission 192439) | Rhizosphere microbial communities from Carex aquatilis grown in University of Washington, Seatle, WA, United States - 4-14-24 metaG | ecosystem: Host-associated > Plants > Roots >... | reverse complement strand
GGGGGGGCGATGTGCCCGACGAATCCAAAACTTAGGGCCGGCGTTGATAAGCGCAAGCCCGTAAAATCTCTTTTAATTGTGTAGGTGTTTGTCTTTGTTAGGTTTCTAGAAACGAACGCGGCATTTCTACACGTTACTGCGCGTTTCTACGAGTTACGGCGCAATCTTACAAATTTCGCATCTCAATCCTACCAAACATCATCGTCACATTTTTGCGACAATATTTCGTCCTACCTATCAAAATTTAGACATAGTCTGTAAGTGCCTAAGGGGTGTATACTATGTCGAAAATTTGTATTTTTATTGACTGCGGAAGAAAACGAGACTCAAAAGAAGGTTACTGTTCAAGTCATATCAGACAGATACGACGAGGTCACCCTCTAACTGAGATTAGAATTGCAATCAAAGTATGTACGTTTAAAGGTTGTGGGCGTCGTAATTTCCGTCATGGTTTATGTGAACCCCACGATAGGCAGAAACTAAAAGGACTACCGCTTTCACCGATCAAAAAGATTAGGAAAGCTGGTGAAGGTTGCATTGCCTCCAACGGATACAAGAAGTTCTCCAAACGAATTGGAGATGAGAAAGTAGAATTCTATGAACATAGATTCGTAATGGAGCGGCATCTTGGCCGTCCACTACTATCTACTGAAACTGTCCATCACAAGAATGGAAACAAATTAGATAATCGAATTGAAAACTTGGAGCTATGGTCTACTAATCAACCAGGAGGCCAGAGAGTAATTGATTTACTCAAATGGGCTCATGAAATTATAGCGACCTATAGCTCCATGTCATTCACTTAACGACATTTAGGTGTCGTTTCATTTTGTCTTTCATGACACCATGAACAGCAAAAGCAATACCAAAATTGTTATCATGCAACCTGTTTGCGTTGAAGCACAACCTACAATCGGTACAACCGATACCCCTCGTTTGAGCCGGGCAAGGAATGAACTTGGTATCGCAACCATCCAACTGGAAAGCCTTCTCACTGGGGTGCTCAGGAACCACGATTGCAGGCGCATATCCCTGCGCTCGTGCAGCTTCCACTTCCGAAGTGTCGGAGATAGAAGCAAGGATAGAAACGTTGCTCCACTCTTCACGGGGGACGTGAGACCAGGCATGGGTATAGGTCCAACAATCACCACCACCACGCTGCTTCCAGCGAGCAACAGCCTTGTTGATAAGCCTTGTACCCAGAATGGTACGCGAGTCTCCAGCCACATGGATTCGCATATCCCGACCAGTGGGAACTGCTCCACCCTTGTAGCTTTCGTCGATAGCTTTCGCTTCCGCACGAGCCGTATCCAAAGGAGAGTTGCCCTTGGCCTCATCATCTAGACGATGAGAAGTGATGCCTACGTATCCCAATTCAGCGTAGCACCCTTCCCCCATCAGAGGGCAGCTCTTAGGGCAGCTCGTCTTGATTGAGGTGTAGGTGGCATCCGCTTTCTTAGACCCCATGATCTTGCGGTTGCCTGAATCAGAAACGTAGATTGCGCCGTTCATGGTAGTCCTTTTATGAAGTTCGCCATAATCGAGTCAGCCGTTTGTTTAGCAATGGCTGGTGTGTTGAGGGCATCTCCGAGATAGAATTCCTTAGTGAAAAGGATACCATCATTCTCGGATACAGTTAGCTTCCAGTTGAAGCGGGCTTCTTTCACTTCCTCTAAGAAGAGATAGAAGTTTCTTTCTTTGGAAGTGCCAGGCTTGTAGGTTTCATTTCTGGTATAACCATGAACGCCACCAGGCTCCGGCACTTGAATCCAGTTAGTTGTGCTCATGGTTATCCTACTTGTACAGCAGGATCATCCACGAAGATACCAGGGATGTTTCCAAACTGAGTATGAACAGCATCTTCTGCCCACAACTCAACGGTTGTACCATCCGTGAATGTCAGTCTAAGAACATTGACTGCATTGTTCTCGATTGATTTGACAGTCTTTCCGACGATGTCAGTGTCTTGAATCTTTCTCATTGGTCATTCCTGGTTAGTCCGTACAGATGCCACGGTACTTCAAACTCATTGGCACACAGGTTCTCACGGATGTCTATCCGCTTATGATATTCCTGTCCATCAAAGAGTGGGTTGATTGTGTTCTTGGGATGCTGTAGCTCCGTGAATGCGTAAGTGATACGCAGGAACAATCGGCTAGTTCTCTGTTTGATTTTAGGAGTGCGATGCACCATGTAAGGGTCAATCAGATACAGGTGATATGGAATCGTTCCGTACAGATTGACCTCCTTGGCTTGACGATCAAACTCCAAGAAGTAGTTGTGCTTAGCCTCATCCAAGTGCTTGAGAAAGAACGGCTGCAAACAAAACTCCGTAGGAGGATCCCACGTGAGAATGTAAGAGTGTTCCACATTCACCTTCGGTGAAAGCTTAGTTCCTTGAATGCCATCACCATGGAAACCTGGGAAGCGATGATACTCACCAGACGAAACGTTGGAGAAATCACAGGTAATATGGCTAAAACAGGAGTCGTGGTCCTTGTTAATGAACTTCTCGTACTCCGCAACTCTCTGAATCAATGGTTCCAACGCTTCCAATTGACGGGGAATCTTGTAGATTGTCCCAGGAAACTTGAGCGGCATCCGTAACACGTTCGGGCAGCCACCGTGAATGGGAGCCGTCAGCCCCATATCAATAGGTGGGCGTGGGTACAAGTATTGATTCAGATTGAATGGCTTGAACAATGACTGATAAGCAATGTTATCAGAGTCAATGGTAGGAGTCCAGAGTCCTTTAGGATTAAACTCAATAGGGTTCTCAGCAGAGAGCTTGGGTTGTTCATATCGAATGGCGCTTACTGTAGCGTGATCGCTGTATCCACCAAGAGTCATGATTGATTACCTACTATTCGTGTGTGTGTATGTGGGCGTATGGTTGCCCCGGCTCCCTGGCGGCCCTACCTGGCGGGCAAGTGCGGCCCCATTAAATTCGCGTTCAGGCATCCCAGCCGGACTGAATGAATCCAAGCTTGATTGAAAGCACTCGCTCCACTGATACTCCACCAGAAGTATGACCCATCACCTCTACCGCTTCGATAGGTTCGATGTATCCGTGAGTAGCGAACAAGGTATTGATGGCCATGAAGTTGGCCAGCTCAACATCACTGTACTCTACCACCTCTAAGTTTGAATATCGTACTCGAATCATGTTCAATTACCTAGCTGGTTGAAAGCCTGCTGCAATCGTTTGGCTTCGTTCTCGGCAGACTTTACTTTGTCTGCCAATTCTTTCTTGAGCATGGCGAGAAGGCCAGTCAAGGCCCCGTCATACTGCTCGTGCTTCACTTCCCTGGCCTCAATCTTAGCCTTCCAAGGCTTCGTAACACCAAGACTTGTCTCGAAAGAGAGAGTCACATCACTGTCCGATTTACCAGTGACAGTCTGGTAGATGTTGCGAATCGTTTTGAATGTCGCATCCACATCAATCATGGTAGTTCCTCAATAGCCTCGTGCCTTCGAGTGTGTTCCTCATAGGAATATAAATCCCCAGAGTGATAAACGTGTACGCCATGGTGCTCAGTGAAACACACAACCCAATCATCAATCCTTGCTAAGAAAGCGTGATTGAAATATAGAACTGATCCATCTTCATGTTGGATGGTAACTGCCCTTCGGAATCGAGGGTCAGTGGCCAGGAGTTTCTTATCGTATGCCTCGGCTTTTTCTCGAATCTTTTTGAGCGGTACTGAATCCATTGTGTATTCTCCTGGTGACCCCAACGGGACTCGAACCCGTGTGACGAGAGTGAAGGTCTCGCATCCTAGCCGCTAGAAGATGGGGCCGGCTTAGACCGTTGAACGCCACGGTCAAACAGCGGGTGTCATAACTATCTCCATTCGTTATGGTGGCGCTCAAGTTGCCACAGTACACTCTCCTATAAGATTGATCCTCCGTTTTATAGGCACCTACACCGTAACCCTTGCAAGTTGGTTACTAAGCATGTGCTTATGTTTTCGTACTCAAAACGGAAGCGAAAACTGACGCTCACGGGTATGGGCAGGAGTGCCCCTAACCTTCTACTACTTCAGAAGTCAGCAACACTGATCTCGAATTTCATTCGGTGTTTGAGATGTTGACCTAAGACCAATATTGAGACCGGCAATATTGAACAAGAACCGGGGCTATGTATAAGACTTGACCGCCTACGCTTCAACTTATGGAAGTTGATACCCTAGCTAATTTAATCCATTGATGGACAGGTGCAGCTAGCAACCCCTTGACTCGAACCAACTACCTGTTGCGCAGGTCGTTGAACCGAAAGCTGACTGTACTTGTCAGCCCTACCTCACCATCAGCGTCCTTTTGGTTTGGTAAGTCTAAGTCTTATCCGTGATGATGGGTGCAGTTCTCGTCCTGGCATTGAAGCTCGGACAGATCCACAGACTCACCAACGTTCAGGGCCAAACGGAACCCATGTTCCTTATGGGCCTCATCCACGAGCACGAGCATGGATGCGTCTCCAAGTAGGATAGCGAAGGGGAACTTGCTACCAACCGGGAACTCACCCACCTGAATCTTGAGAGTCACATCCTTGTACTGAGCATTGAGTCCTTGGTCAGGGCGCCACGCATCGGCAGTGAAGATTTGGTTGTCCAGGGTTTCGACTTTTTCGTTGCTCATGTGTCCTCGAATTGGGTTTGATGTTCTTTCTTCGCATGCTCTTTGCAGGATACATAGAGCCATCCAGCCTTGACCAGCTTGCCAGGCCGGCCACACTGTTCGCAGGTATGCCAACACTTAGCCTCAGCCTCATTGATGAACGCATTCATCTCTGGAGTAGATGCCTCCATGTAGAAACGAAGCCCGCCGAACTTCTCTTTGACTTGCGCAGCCATGTATTCTGGCCTCTTGTCTTCGGGAATATTCTGAATCATCGTCTCCAACTTCTGGGAGAGGTCGTAGATGATATCCCACCAGCCAGCTCCGACGGCAATCCCCCAGGCCATACAGGTCACACGCGGGTCTCCGCGCATGTTCCTGTATAGATTGGGAAACTCCTTGACTAGTTTAGCTTCGAATTCTTTCTGTTCCATGATCTAGTTCTGATTCTTGGGATTAGAGTTGAGGTGGCTCTTCATCTTCCGAGCCAGGGGAGTCGGTCGATAGAACTGAATACCGTCCTTCTCGATCATTTCCATCAAGCCCTTCTCGATGAGACCCATCATTGCCAACTGAAATTCTGTTTGAGTCAAGCCGTGAATGTCCTGCTCCGTGAAGTAGCTTTTCAGCAAGTCTTCCTCTTTCATTGGTGATCTCCTTCAGTTTTTGGCAGTATGCTAGATGGTTGATACCGGCACCCACCAGAGTGTCAGCTTCAGTTGATTGAGTCTTGCCCATACCAGACATAATGGTTACCCACTCGCCTTGGAAGTAGAGAGTGAATACTCTACCCTCTCCTATCTTGGTTCTGATTCTGAGCATGGAGCGCACCCTTCGGTGCGGACGGCCCGTGAATGGGAGCCGGCCGCTTACTCGTCCTTGGTAGCCACCGCTGAGATAACAGTGGTTACAATGTCGTCATTCATCCCACCAGGCAATCCCCTACCAGGAGATCGTTTCTCAGTAGTATTGAATGTGATGACGAAGTCATATGAGTAACCATCATCACAGTGATGTTCGTTCAACCATTCGGTAATGGCTTCACGGAGATCGTCTTCGTCCAGCTTGTAGGTCGCAGGAATCTTTTCCATTGGTTCCTCTGGTTCAGCCGAGAGCTGCTCCGTCAGGGGCTCCTGGACAGGAAGCAAGTGAGAGATTACCATCTGCGCCATGCGCGGCCAGTAGCATTCCATGACTTTGAATCCCCATCATTTCACGAGGTGCCAGGTTGAGAACCGCCACAACCTGCCGCCCTGCGAAGTTCTCTACTTTGCTATCCAAGAGGAAAGGAATCATGGATGCAATGCCAGCCAGGATGGTACGAGTCTCTGTTCCAAAAGAGACTTCCAGCTTGACCAGCTTCTTGCTCTTGGGAACAAGCTCCGCGCTGGTAATGGTACCAACTCGAATATCCACCTTGACGAAATCGTCATACGTAATCGTATCCATGTTTATCATTCCTTACATGCCTGACGAAAACGTTTCTCGTCAAAGCGGGGGTTGTTGTCCTGGAAAAGTTTAACGAAAGAATCCTCCATCTCAACAGAGACGTTCTCTTCGTAGAGACGCTGCTTAGGACCAATGGAACGTGAAGTAGAGTGCGCATCCATGCGCATCTGCTTTACCATCTTAGCAGCTTTGATGTAGTCCTTCTTAGTCATTGTACTTTGCCTTTAGACGAGCCAATTCGGCTCGCTCCCTTTGTTCTTCAGCACGCTTACGCGCTTCCCTTTCAGCTAACTCTTGTGCCTTACGCTTCTCTTCTCGTTGAACCCTTTCAGATTCACGAGCCTTCTCTCGCTCATCCTGCTCTGCTTTTTGTTTAGCAAGATGCTCCGGGTTATCATAGATAACCTTGAACTCAAAGACAGGCGGCCATTCTTGAATGGCCTCACCATTGTCGATGTCTTCCAAGAAGAGAGGAGGAAGATTGCTGTCACGATCGCTGTCTTGAATAATAGTCCGATGTGGAGCGAAGCTGATATGGATTCCAAGCCCCTCAGCAAACTCATACAACTTGTAGAGTTTGACCATGGTGGGATGGTTATCTTTCAGTTTGAGATAGGGAAAAATTTTCTTCTCGGTACTCATCAGCGGTTCTTTCGTTGTAGAGTTTGCACCACCGAATGATGGTTTCAATTCGATAGGAGGGGTATCCGTCTGCATGCATGGCTAGGCGCACGATATTTTCTGCCGCGCCCTTACGCATAGCATCAGCAACTTGAATCATGTATTCGCTGGTATTCATATAGAATCTCCCTCCAAGTAAGTAATATCATCATCACTAAGCTCATGAGCCTCAATCGACTCATACTGAAAGGCCGGCATAGCTTTGACGGTAGGCGTTCGGTTGATTAGTTCCAATTCCAGCTTGACAAGCTTCTCTTGCTCCAGCTTGATTTGTTTTTGGAACTCAGTAATCCTAGCTCGCCCCTCTCTAATTTGATAGTGAAGTCGGCTTTTACGTTCCTCTTCGGCCAAACGATTGGGCTCATCAAACAGAAGAGCCCGAGTGTCAGGATGAAGTTGACCTTCATAATGGATGGGGCATTCGATGTACTTGTCACTCGGTACCTCGGCCCACCCCAGACCGCGACACCGACATTTATCCTCATCTATTTCCATCCACTCTTTCACGTTCACTCCTCTTGCTCTTGCTCTAAGACTTTGTACCAGACTAACAGCCCAATGACCCAGGCGGCCGCTCCGGCCAGGAACATGAGTGTGTGCTCTCGGGAGTCTTCTCCTCCTGCAAGCCAGAACCACAGAGCTATGACTAAGTAAACGGCTGTCATTACATAGCCAAACCTAATCATTACTGAAGCTTTCATTGCCGATTACCGATTGAAGGGTATCGAGAGAAGCCTTCCAGGTCGATGATGCGATAGTTGCCCTGCTCATCCTTGAGGAAGTTGTTGTCATGGAGGTCAGTGTAGTTGCCTTCAGCCAATACACGAGTCATGAATGCAACTAGGTCAGGGAAGTTCCTTCGACCCTCTTCGATGGTAGCATCGGGAGGTGGATTGTTGGATGTCCATCGCCTCTGAATCATAGCAGTGATGAGTTCTTTCTCATCATGCGTGAGCATGGGCAGACGCATCATCTCGTAGGCGTACTTGTAGTGACCCCACCTACGATCGTCTCTATCCGAAGTCTCCGTGATTACCTCGAAGCGATAGATAGGGACAACCATCGGATCAGGGTTGGCAATCAGGTGGAGAACCAGCTTACGAATCCACTCGAAGTTTTCGCGCTGAGAAAACTCCGCTTCCTTTCGGATCGTCCGGTCATCGACCAACTTGATTCCATATCGTGATTCTACATTATCATCGTATTTCATTTTTAGCACCTGACGTGTGAAGCTCGCCAGCCATTCTTTTCCTGAGCATCAAACAGCTTCCTGCATTCATCTCGGCTCAGGTCATCCAACTCTTTGTTGAACGGCTTGGCAATATCTGCCGCCTCTTGAACAAGGACGGCAGCCGCATCTAGTTTCGCTCGGATGCTTGCACGTACACCCTCGAACTCTTCATCTAGATTGTCTTTGATTGCTTCCAGCCTACGAAGCTCAACAAGAGCTTCTTCAGGAGTAAAGAGATCGCTCTCCTGATATCGATGGATAGCGGTACCCCAGCTTCGGTCACCGGGTTTAGTGTCTTCCAAAAAGTCGTAGTGATGAATCTCATCACCAAAACCATCGCCCCACATCATAGTGAGTACGTGTCCATCCAGGTACGCAACTACCTCTGAGACGAGGTAGTTGGTATGAGCCCTGATGGTATCCTTGGGAATGACCTTGTCTTTGATTTGAAACTTCATTTCAGTATTTGCTTCCGGTGAAAGGTTTGACCAGACCGCTTGCGCAATCCGTTTGGAACTTCTCCCAATACCCTGTTGGGTAAAGCTTGAGAACCTTGGGCGCATTCTCGTATGCGAACTGACGAAACCATCCAGACGTAATGCTGGAGCAGACCTTAGCTAGAGCAAACTTCCAAGCGTACTCGGGAGTCCATACGTTCGGGTGTGGAACCAAACTACGCTCGACTGCCAAGACAGCGGCCTCTTCCACTACACCGGCTAGACGAAGCTCTTGAGAGATTGCAAAGAACTTATCCTTATCACAATCTACCTGGGCTCCATCCTTCAGGTAATAGGTGTAAGCAGGGCGGTCATAGATAGCCACCGACTTATGGATATCATCATGGTCCCACACGTAGTCGATCATATCATCCTTGAAGAAGTTTTCCTTAGTGGTATTGAGCTTAGGATGCTTGTACCAATAGGTTTCCTTCTCTCGCATCTTGAGGAAGTCTTTGTACTCTGGACGAACCACCGCGCCCATGTGCTTCATGGTATGCCAATCGACCAATGTCTTCCAGAAGTGCGGGCTGTTTCTCAAGTAGCGATGAGACTGCTTGATGGTGAACAACATGTCGAAAGTCGGAACCCAACCGAAGGGCGTCTCCAAACTTTCGGAATTACCTTCCACAAATTTCTGGAGAATTTCCGAACTTTGCCCCTCTTGAATGATCTCGAATTCGCAGTTGGTAGTTCCTTCCACAATCATCTTGTGGAAGTTGTGGCCAGTCTCCGAGTACACTTTGGTCGGCTTGACTTTAGATGAGTTCTTCTCCATCCAAGCTTCATACTCAGAAAAGGTACAAACCCAATCGAAGTCAAGCGGTTTCCTCATGAGAGCTGCCGGTTTCCTCAGAGCTAGCGCTCGACTTCCTACGAGAATCATTTATCACACACCATTTCTTAGCCCGGTTAGGGAATTGGTCAGGGTTTTGTTTACGATGCTCTTTAGCATCTTTGATAGATGGTTTGATTTCGTTGATTAGATTATCAAGTTCGTTGATACCATCAACGATGATTGAGTATGGTGTGGCATACGCATCCTCATCAGGAATGGTATTCAGTAGTTGACGTAACTCTCGTTTAGACTTTTTGAGTCCCTTGATAATTACATCAACAGTAGAGAGATGAAGTGCTCCAGCCATTGCTTTCTACCACTTCCTCGAACTTGGAAAGGTCCAGCTCTTCATTATTACGAAGGGCATATGCTCCCTCGAAGTAACCACTATCAGGACCGGGATTGTCTACCCCTTCCATCTCCATGGCGTTGGCCAGCCGCCACTTCTTGAAGGCTTGCTCCAAAAGAGAGGTAGCCTCATCAATATTGGCCTGAATCTTTCGATTCAATTCGGCGAGCTGTTGAGCCGCTTCGGGTGTATCTGGCATGATGAAACGAGCTTCGGTCCAAGAAATAGTATCATTGGAATCCCAATGAACACGCATCTCTTCAGCGCCCCGATCGACATCAACAATTTCTCCAGTATCGCTACCTTCACGGTTGCGAATCCGCATGCCAGATTCATATGTAAATAGACTCATCCGTTATCTCCGCACCAGGATGAACGCTGCCATCCACGTGAATCTTCATCAGGCTCGGCATACTGATATGAGTCCATGCATGACTGCGTGGAAGAAGACCAAGCTTCTTCGGTCGGAGCACTACGCTCCCTAACCATACGAACAAGGTCGGCGCCATCAATCGCGGATAAGGTACCAGCAGTAACCTTGTCTTGGATTTGATCCACCACACCTTGCATCAGCTTTTGAAACTCTTCTTCCAAGTCCATGATTTACTTACCCCAACAAGCATTAGTGCATTCATTCAGTGCAAGTGCATCATCATTGGTGAATGCCTTATCCCAAGGAGTGCAGCAGAAAGTAACAGTACACTCAGAGCAACTCTCGAATGGAGTAAGCACCTGAGTCTGACAGGTACCACCATCATTGACGCTTGCATCAGGACCATACACCTTGCCAGAAGGATCACCGGCAAGCTCGCACTGATTCTTGCAGTGTGCATTCCAGCAGGTGTCAATGTCTGCGGCCAGCTTCACACCAACCGGGTGCTTAGATGTGCATGTGTCCAAACAGCTTTGAACAACAGGAGGTAGTGACGAATCAGTGACGGGAACAGAAGCATCATCGGTAGGAGTAACGCTTCCATCTTCTGCTACGACAGAATTACCACTGCCACTATCTGCCTCGCTAGTCGTTACAGCGTCTTTATGATCCGTAACTGCCTTGATTCCACAGGCCGATACCACTACCGCAAAACAACACAGCAGAAGATTCTTCATTGATTTTTATTCCGATACGTTTAAAAGTTTCACCCCACCCCACTTCACTTGAATCGCATGCATCTACCACCAGCCAAAGCAGTTTTGACTTCGGGACGCTCCACTCGCAGGATTGATTCTCCTGGCATGTAGGTAACGTTCAAGTCTGAACGAGAACTACCATAACCAATGCCACGATACTTCAATCCAAAACGACCTGTAAAAGAACCATTATTCGTTACTAACACCGACTCACTAAGGTTGCCGGCTAGATCCATCCAGCCCTTAATGTTGTCAGCCGCTATCCTACCAGGCGCAGCAATCTCCCAGACTTTATCGGAAGTTGTTGGTCCCACATCAGGGAAGCTGTAGTTGTGTGTATTGAGAAAGCTACCGGGAACCGGCAAAGCATCGCCGGCATCGAAGGTAGCATTGACTACGCTAACAGGAGGGCACGTACCACCTGACTGAACCGTGTTAGTAAAGATGTTACCGAGTAACTCCCCATGAGAATCATGTTGAGTACCACAACCAGAGACATCGTTAGACCCGCTTGAACTATCTGTTACATAGTCCATCACTTCAGATGTGGCAAGCTGCCCGCCATCCCAAGTGCAGAATGCTTGAAGCATCGCATTGGTAATACAGTTCATTGATTTGGTATCAAGAACATCTTGACTAAGGGAACGGGGAACCTCCCCATTCGTAACCATGACATCAGCAGGATAGTAATAGGTTGGGAACCCATACGCACCTGCATACGTGCCGCAGTTATTACCATGAACATCAGCAAAGACTTGCCCACCAAACTGATGGGTAATTCCAAGGCTTACTGCTTGGTCAGTGGTAGGAGGAAGAACAACTCCAGGCCCTGCTTGGGCTTGAGTCTGACCATCATGCCGAGGGTCGCCAAGTAGTAACCTGGCAATGACAATCTGATCGTTTTCTCGTGCAGGGAGAAACTTATTCCAAGAAGAATCCCAGATTGTTGGAGGGTTAGTAGTAAGAGACGCCCTTATCCCGCCAGGAATAGAATTGATTGCTTGAACGAAAGCCCTAATACGGCCAGCCGTAATCTCGTACTTGTCAAGGTAAACGTCCTTGCCCGGATGGGTTTGATCAGAGTAACCATTAACAAGATTAGACTTACAGCAAGACTCGTGAACGGCAGTAGGGTCTCCTACTTCTCCTTGTCCACAGGTATCACCACCAAAGTGGACGGTACAACTTTTTTCGTTGATACATTTACTATGGTAATCACAGGCTCCGCTTGCACAGTCATCATTCCTTCTACACCCTTCTCCTAAAAGGCATTGAGGTTGAGAGCTATCACCACAATGGGGCACTGGAGGAGCACTAGTATCAGGTTCTGATGATGCATCGTTAGATGTTACACCAGAATCGGCGTCATTGGATGTGGATGTGGATGTGGATGCATCATCTTCAAAAGACGGCAGAGTAGATGGTGTATTTTTATTAGAGGTATGAGAGTCTAATCCATTGCAGGCTGCCCCTACCAAGACAATTAGGCTACAAACAATGATTCTCTTATACATGTTGCCTCTAACAATGCCAGGACGAAGTGTTCCAGCCGGCGTTCTCCATGGCACGTTCCAGGTCACGAGTTGCATCATACATATCCTGGATGTCCACGTTGCCCTTGTTGGCAATGGCCGCCGCTTCATTGACCAGCTTGGCTGCATCAGCCAACTTGTCTTTGACAGCAACCTCGACCGTAGCGAACTCTCGTTCCAAACGATCCTTCTCATCTTGCAAGCGCTGGTTCTCAGCGATGCCAGCCACTTCGGCAAGCAGATTCTTGATATCCACTTTGCTGATGTGGCCGCCTTCCCACTCGACAATAGCAAGTGAACCATTCAATGGTCCAACAATCTTGCCCTTGTTGAGCGGCGGAGTCTTCCCTACCTGGAATACAACTGCATCCAGAATTACTTCTGCTGGCTTGAGTGCCATTTGATTTACTCTTTCTTCTTCTTTGAATTCGTTGTAGAGCTTCTCGCTCATCAGATTGCTTACGTGGATGATTTGCCTACCACCATCATCCCACTGAACAGCAATCATTCCGTTGGATTGATTGCCTGCCGTGACCGTACCACGGGAATGAGCTACGCGATGGTAGACAATCATGCCTCTAACTGCATCGCTCATATCAAAATCCCTTAGCCTTAGTGAGATACCAGGAGCGGGCCTTGTCACTGATGGGTTTCTGAACTTCCTTCCAAGTCAGACTGCTTGCAGCCAACTCGTCCTGAGTTTCTTTTTCCACATCCGCACTTACCCATGTGACGAACTTACCCGTATTCTTCATGTCATAGGTAAGTGCACCACCTGGAGAAACCTTAGTCGCCCCTTGCTCCAGTCGAGCTTCAGTGAGGACCATGGCAACGAAGGCATCGATGCTGGCAGCCGCTTCTGCACTTACCTGGACGGGCTTGGCAGTAGCAATGTTCTTATGCTTCTCTCCTTTAGCCTTGAAGCAAAGGTTGGTGAAGTGCTCGAAGCTGTTCTTATGTGCAACGGAAGCTGGATAGAAGACTAAACCTTCACCAGTTCCCTTGACGCCAAAGGTCTTCTCAACCCACGGGTCATTGGCTTCGATAGCCATTACCCAATCGTTGATGGGTGCAATGGTCTTGCTCAGTTCTTCATCGTTCTGCTTCCAGTCGATGTCGATTGACTGCTCATACCAGGGAAGAACATAGACATCAGGAAGGTTGGCTTCTTCTGAAAAAGCAAACTTGATTCCACTCTTGCCGAGATACATCTCGATACGTTTAGGTTCAACCTCGAAAAGAACTTCCTCTTCATCCTTGCCAAGAATTTTCATGGCGAAGACGGCGAAACATTTCTTGGGAATCTCAGATACGGCAACATTCTTTTGAATGCCAGGGCCAATCCACTCACCGTAGTAAACCACATTGAGATAGTGGTCGGCAGGATTATCCTTAGTAGGAACGGCTGCCGTCTTCTTCCACTCATTCTCATTGGCCTTCACCCAGCGGGCGAAGCCTGCGTTGTCATTCTCGGGAGTGATGATGTTGGTTCGGCTTTGAGCCGTGACGTTACCACTAGAATCAATTCGTACAGCCGCATTGGTTCCGTGCAGCTTGACCTTGGCCTTGTAGGACACAACACTCGTGCCGGCAAGAAGTTCTTTCTTGTGCCACCACTCACCCGGATCAACACGGATGAACTTCCTAATATTGTGGAACGATTCAATCTCCGGCCATGCCATGAACTTCATTTGTTTTCCTTCAACTGTTTATTTGCGAACATCCACTTAGGCATCGCTTTGGCCAGGCGTTGAATGATCTTCTCACCAAAGCCCTCTCGATCAAAAACTGTATTCAGTTCTGCATCACGAACACCACGGTAGTATTCGTCCCAGCATGCTTGGCCATACGCATCCCTCTGCGTATCCCAACCCTCTTTCCAAAAAAGAGCAACCTCTTCTGCTTTGGATTTGGGAACATAAATCTCTGTCACCATTACCCATCGTTTAGTGTGTGGGTTTTGTGAGATGGTGCAGTGACTATTGAAGTCAGACCGACGGAACCAAAAGAAGGCAGCTTCCTTTTCAGAGGCGAAAGAGACTGCACCTTCTTTTACAAAAGCGGGATCCCAATCCACAATCTCTACAGAAACTTCTATGGTAACAGGGGTCTTCATCGACGTTTTCTTTTGCGATAGTAACCAAACTTGTCGAACTTGTTTTTCTTCTCTGGTGGGAAGCGGTAGAAGAACAGGTAGATGATCAAACCGATATCAATCAAACATAAGATGATGTCGATGATACTTAGTAGGTAATCTACCTGTTCTATTGTGCTCACGTTACCCACCTAATCCAATTACTATGATAGGCAGAACTACTGGCCAGGCTAGGCTGGGTAAGATTAATTCTTGTGATTTGCTAAGTGGAAATGTCGTAGCCAGCACGGCAAACGTAAACACGCTTCCGACTACGTATACAATACCACCACCCACAAGAATTATTGTTCCAAACATTGTTTGCCTAATATATCACTTCGGTTTTTATTTCGGGGCTCTGTACCACTTCTTCTTACGTTTGCTCCAGAGTGGTCCCAGAAGCGGGGTACTCCAACCACGAGAGACTTTGAACGGCATGTCCACGTGGAGTACGTGACCCAGAACAACTAACTCCACCATGGAGTAGTATTTGTATGGCTCACTGTCATCCACGATTGAAACGATTGCCGCCTGAGGAATGAGATTGATTGAATGCCAGGGATATAACCTGATGCCACCAGTGGAGAACCTCATTCCTCATCATCCTTTTTAGAGTCTCTTTCCCGAACCCACTCCATTAGTTCGGGATTTTCTTTGCGGAATCTTTCCAAGTCCACGTCTTGGGGAGATTGTTCGTATCGAGGCGTTGTGATGCGATATACTCGCAGTTCTTCCTTGACACGGTCTCGATGAATCTTAGCAGAGATGACTTCGGTTTCTGCCGCGGTCCATTTCCTTTTTGCATCTGCCAAAGCATTCCTTGCTTCGTGCAAACTCTTCTCTGCCTCTGCCAGCTTACTGAGAAGTCCGTTTTCGTCGAACATTTTTACTTTGACGGATAGGTTGGTAGACCTACCCACCACTCCACGTCTTGTGAGGGAACGCTGCTATATCCCCAGTAGGTATTATCCACAGGGATTGCTGGTAACCAGCCATTGATTTGATCAGAGTCCATGTCGGACATCCCATCATATTTCCAGTTGGCTTTACCTTGGTCACTTACTTTGACACCGGGTGCTAGACAGGCTGCGCAAAGCAACTCATGTCCGTTCTCATCTGCACTCCCGTGTACGCCTCGCCAGAGTTTGACGTTCTTCGCTTTGCACTTGTGACAATGATACTTCACAGTGAAGGCAGACTTTCCAGGTCGGAAGTCTTTGAGAAACTGAACCCAAAGCTCTTTGTTCTGAAGTGGTTCCCGATTGTAACGGGGCGGGTCATCCAAAGCAATCGCAACTTCGATTGCCGTTTGGATATGGCGCTTGTAGTAATCCTCTAGGAGAGGCCACCACTCACGCAACCTTGCATCCGTACCATGAGGGCCGTCGGCCACGTACGGATTGTACTTGAGAAGCTTCTGAACGTAGGACTCAACTAAGAATCCAAAGTCGTTCATCTTGACGACCATCTCACCTTCCTTGAGATTGACCTTCATCTATCATTCCCACTTGCCGCGCTGGGCCGGCTCGATGCCCTGGCCCTTGGGGCGAAGGGGCTGCTCGGGCTGACCGGGGCAGCGTCGGTGCGTGGTCCCAGCAGGGGCCACGGCAGTAGCGAGACACTTGTTGCAGGTGCAGGACTTCGTTCCGGTAGAATGATTGCGACGGGCCATGATAGTGTTCCTTTTTATGAATCAACGGTCTTGTTGATTGAGTGGAGAATTTTACCGAAGTGAGGATGTTCGTCCAGATTGTGACGAATGAGTCTATCGATTTGAATCTGCCTTCTGACAGTCATTAGCACCACTTCCATTGGGAAGCCTGCCAATGCAAAAGCAGTCGGGCCGACATTGGATTCATCGCCGTTATCTAGTTCAGAAGCAAGCTTCTGACATAGAATATCAGCAAAGCTGAGTACACTCCAATTGGAGACATTGGGGCCGAGAGAGAATCTCGGATCTTTCCGAACATCGTCCAACGAGGCGCCTTTCACGACAGGAAGTTTGATATCCAACTCACGTCGAATATCTTTCTTACTGGCCCTTTCGAACCAGGCATATCCCCATCGCATAACGCCATCATCAATTTGAATGGTAAGGTCATCCTTGACAACCACTTCATGGTAGAAACTCATGAGTGCAAACAACTGAGCATTGTTACCTCCAAGTCCAGTACCAATATGGTAGTTATCTTCTCTGACACCTAACTCCAAAACAAGCCACTGCAATTTCTTTTGCAAAACAGCTTGAGTGTCCTTCGTAATTGAACGCTCAATACGATCGAAGTTCATCGATAGATTCCTTGACTCAGCATTGCTCGCGTTCGTTCGTCGATATCAACGACTTGTTTCTTGAGGTTGGCGAAAGCCTTCCGAACTTCTTTCTTGTCTACGTTCAGATAGGTTGTCTCATCCTTCGCTTTGATTCCAATTTCAGCGCAGAGCTGAACCATGATCTGGGCAAAGGGACGCCATATCTTGTCAGAGATTTTGGCATCAGAAGGATGAATGAGAATGAAGTCGTATGAATCTTTGTTGAGTCCAAGAGTCATTGCTCTGACAGTATTCTTGATATACTGTCGAAGTTTGACATCATCCAACAGTTCCCTCTCAAGCTGATTGATCTCATCATGAGTCTCTTGGATAGCCTCTCTAAAGATATCGCTGAGAAGAGGGGCAGTGGGTGGCTCGATGTATGCTGCTGGGCCGGGCTCGTGAATGGGAGCGGGCGGAAGTGCCTTCGGCCCCAACCCAAACAGTCGTAACAACCAGTTCATGGTCGCACGTAATTACGAATGTTTCTCGCCTCAGCAATGCTAGTAAGAGCGTGATACTCTTGTAGAAGACTGCGCACAGTCAGACGTGCAACCGTGTTGCCGTACATCCGTTCCAGGTTGTGAATGGTTTCGACCACATCACTAATCATGGAAAGGATGTCCTCATCCTCACCCTTGTTGAGAATCTTGGGATTGTGCCAGATTTCCCATGTTTGTGAACTTGCCATTGTATTATCCTCGTAAAAAATTGTCGTCCCGCTCCACCAGCTTTTTGAAAGAGAAGCTGGAAACTCTATCGTCTCAGTGAATCGTGGGGTCGTCGGTGCCAGTGGCCGGAAGCTCACCGAAGGGCCGAACCTCGCCATGGCAGTTCGGACAGTCCGGGTCACCGCAGGTCATGCCGCCACCGAGGAGGGAAGCCAGAAGGCTTTCCAGAAGAGCATTGCTCTGCTTGTTATCATCCCAGCTCTTGACGTACTTCTGGCCGGTCTCCGTGTCATGACGAACCTCCGCCAAGAGAAGCGTAGGCGTCCAGTCGACACCTCCATCCGTGAAGAGAACAGACGTCTGCTCCTCCTCGGTCATCTCGTTGAAGCTCGCTTCCATCTCTGCCAGAACCTGTTCGCGTGTCATAGCCATTGTAGTATTCCTTGTTTTCTTTTTCGGTTTCAAAAGGAAAGACAGAATATCAATCCTTGTTCAGCGAGCGTCCAGGTGCTTGAGGAAAGCCGCCCGCTCATCTTCGTTCCAGCCATTCCAGAGAGCAAGGCCCTCATCGCTGGCATTGATCTCACGAACGATTTCCCAGCCACGACCGGCCTCGACCTCTTCGTACTTGTGAGTCTCCTCGTTTTTGACCCACCGAGTGTAGATGCGCTCACGAGTAGCGACCACGATTCGATTGAGCTTCTCGCTCCCACGAACGTCATCACCCTTGGTCTCATGAATGTATTGCAGTTCCCCGATACGCGGGTCACCACGACGGCTCAGCTTACCAGTAACTTGACAGACGAACATTCAGTTTGTATCCTTGTTGCTCGGCAACAGCCGATTGTTTGTTTCCAATTGATCAGCACAGTTGATGATGATAATTGGTTTGCTGCAAGTGGCACATACCACTTGCATAGTTTTCTGAACCACGTTGATTGAGAACGTAGTGCCAGAAGCGGGATGACAACGTGAAGTCAAGATCAGTGGCTCGTTATCATGAGCATGATCGCAACCAGGCATTTGGCATCCGCCCTTGGCACTGTCGAAAAGATCCTTGATTTTCATATCAGTCTTCTTTGACGTAGAAGAGTTTGAAGATGCAACCAGCAGTCAGCGCAGACAGTCCAGTCAATGCGAATCCGGTTACAACATAATCGGCAACAACATTGCCACCGATCATCTTGGGTTGAAGCGCCAGCATAGCCAGAGCCGCAACCCAATGAGACATGCAGTAAGGACACTGCATCAACTTCCCTAGCCAGTAGGTGCGCTCAATCATCCACACACGCAGGGGTCCGAAGATGGACCCCTTTGTAATTGTGTAGGAGATTGTGCCGCAGCACAAACCAAGGAAGAGAAACGAAAGCAGGCTCATCTCAGCCGCAACCGCAACGGCTACCGTAGCTACGGCGCTCGCGCTCCAGTGCAGCCTCACGCTCTTGCGCTCGCTTCTCGTCCTTGGCCCTCTGATCCTTGACCTTATCGGCCGCAGCAAGAGCTGCGTCCAGGTCACTCAGAGTGTCATCGACTTCCGGGGCTTCGATGGCTTCCTCGTCACTGTTGCCCTTCTCGGGACCGTTACCACCACCACCACCGATGACCTTCTTCTTCTTGATGAACTCGAACATGACGTTTCCTTTCAGGCCGCCTGAGCCTTGATGATTCTGTCGACCGACAGTTGATTGTTCTCGACGAACTCTTTCACCTCGACCTCATGATTGAGATGCTTGTTCTGGTGATAGGTGGATTCGATGGAGAGACGAATGTCTTCCAGAGTCACACCACGATCGTTGTGCAGCTTGCGCTGAGCTGCTGCGATGTCACGCTGCATTGCCTGCATGGTGGCCTTATCGACCACACCAGCAATCATTGCACCGTTTGCCAGCCCGGCCAACGTGAAGTTGACCTTGGTTCCATTCGAGTTGAACAGATTGTAGAACTCGAACTTGTTGTCGTACATGAGTGCCGCAGAAAACTCTGCCGCCTCATTCACGTCCAGGCCCTTAGCCAAAGGAATCTTGCTCAAGTAGAGCTTGAAGATATCCTTGGCCCCAGACTTATCAGGCCGAGTGACCTGAACCTTCTGGTCCACACGACCATCACGAGTGACGGCCGAGTCGAGCGAGTCAGGACGATTGGTGGCGATGAGAACGATGGGTCCGGTTTCATCCAGGCCATCCATCTCTGCCAGGAATTGAGGAACCGTAGTTGCCTCGATGCCCATGCCAGGTCGACCATCACGCTTGCCGAGAACGGCATCACCCTCATCGATGAAGAGGACAGCCGGATAGCCGAACTTCTTCTGATGCTTGCGTGCTCGTGCAAACAAGCCTCGGATGTGAGCTTCCGAGTTTCCAACGAACTTATCGAGAAGCTCCGGCCCCTTGACATAGATGAATCCGGTGTTGGTCGCCTGCTTGCCGTGGCTCTTCGCAAGAGAGGAAGCCGTAGCCTTGCCAAGCATGGTCTTACCACATCCCGGAGGGCCATAGAGCAGAACGCCCTTGACTTGCTTCTTGTTGTAGAGCTTGAACAGATCCGGGTACTGGTGGGGAAGCTCGATGCTTTCCACCAGAGTCTGCTTGGCCAATGCCAAGCCACCGATGTCATCCCAAGAAACCGTGGAGGTTCCCTGAAAAGAGAACTTGGACTCATCGGGACCGAAGTTCTTGAGAGCGACCGTGACCTTGTCATCCATCATCAGGCGGTCGCCTGCTTCTGGAACCTTGATCCCTGCGCCGATGCGAATGACACGGGTGTTACCGTTCCATTCCACTTCGACTTCACCGTTCTTGGCTTCTTTGCTGGCAACCACCAGGTCACCAAACCAATCATCAGATGAGAGAACATCGATGATGGAGAGAAGTCCAGTTTCGGGATGTGTGATCATACGAACGGGAGAACCCGCACGAACGCTCAGGTATTTTCCATCCACAGGTTTGGACGGAAACTCTACCTCTACCAGACCCTGGGGCGCTGACACCAGGACTCTCGTCCCTCGAACGTTGATGGCGACACCCTGAACAGTTGGTAGGGCAAGAAGTTGCTTGAGGACAGCGTCCTGCTCTGCCAACTTCTTCTTGGCATCATCGATTGCTTTGCGGAGAATGCGGTTCTCTTCTTCTTCGTAGCGGGACATTGGTGTCAATCTTTATGTGAGGTATTTTCTTTAGCCGAAGGCATCCAAACGCGAATGCCTACAACTGCACAGACAGCGGCTATTACTAGAATACGAAACTCTATGTAATAGCCTTCTTGGTGGATGACGTTTTGGATGGTCCACAAGCAGGCGATTGATACTACTAGCCTCCAAGCAAACCACCATAACCAACCCATCATCCACCCAATCATGACGTCTCTCCTCAGTCTTCCGAGTGCTTGCGGCGGCTCGGCATGTGCTCCACCACTGGACCATCATGGGTCTTCGTAACCTTCTCCACGATGGGCCGAGCCTTGGTCAGGTTCTGCGCACTGAGAACGTACGAGTCGGATTCCTTCGTATCCGGAAACCAGACCACGAATGCACCCGGTTCGTTCTGTACCGCCGCATGAATCCAACCCTTGAAAGGCTTACCTTCCTTGTTAGAAAGAGCTTGCTTGTGCTTCTCACCATTGTAGTAAACTGCATCGCCTGCCATGAAGATCGGACCGTGGTTACTCATTCGTTTTTCCTTTTGGAATTGTTTAGAAAGTTACCTGGCCCCATGAATGTCGGTAGTTCAGAGACCGCCTCCAGATATACATGGGACCAGGATTTTTTGTCGGAATATCAAGCGCAACCCGACTACGCTTGCTGGGCTTTTATTATAAATTACTTCACCACGTGCCGACCAGCGAGAACATGGTTGCATCAAGCTGTTTGTGTCACCTCTCATACCGCCTGCCGTATGAGATGGTCCTCGGGATTTCTCCCTTAGTCTTTCAATCCTCTTCCGAACCGCCCATGATGGCCGGACCTTCGCCCTCGTCATCATCACAGTCGTCATCATCATCCTCGCACTCACAGTCCCGTTCGCAGTTGCACTCGGGCTTGTTGCGATTGACAAAGGCCGTAGCTACTTTGACACCACCAGCAATGAATGCAGTGATGATCAGGAAGCTACCGAATGGAAACTCTCGAATGAGAGATGCGATGGTTTCCATGGTTTACTTCTTTCCAGCCGCCGCAGCAGCCGGAGCTGCCGTGTCGGTTGCAGCCTTGCCCTGCTTGCCTTGGCTCTTCTTACGACGAGCCGCCTTGCTGGCAATCTTCTCCGCCGAGATGCGGGCCGTGTTCTTGTCGTTGCGCTTCTCGTTCTTGGCTCCAACCTTGTTGGCGAACCAAGCCTTGGCCACCGGGTCACCAGCCTTGAGAAGCTCACGGGCGAACTTCTTCAGCGATGGGGCGCCGTGGTTGGGGACGTAGAGGCGCTTTCGGAAGTTGCCCTTGTCGTTGGCATCCTTGCGAGTGAAGTGCGCCGCATGCCAGAGCTGCGTGATGGTCAGCTTGGGCGTAGCCGTCCCCAACTCACCACGGTCACCACGTGCAGACTGCTCTGCCTCCGCAGCCTTCTCCGCCTTGGTCTTCTTGTCCGTCTTCTCAGTCTTCTTGTCGTCAGCCATGTTGTCCTGTTCCTTATGGTACTCGCTAATGCGATTCAGGTTTGTTGTTTAGGGAATTGAGAGTAACCTTGCTGCTGCATACATAGCTTCCAATGAAGTGCAAGATGCAAGTAGCTTATCGTTCTCCCAAGATTTGGCAGTATACAATTCCCTTACTTCGTATTTACTGCCAACCAGATGGAGTTTCCTTTCCTCCTTCATGGAATTTTATCGAAGTCATCTTGGGCAGCCTTGACACACTCCTCGAAAGAATCTCGAAGAGGTCCAATCTGTGTTCCAAGAATCCCATGACCTCGCCTCAAAGAAAGAGATTTCTTTCCTTGAAGACTATTGTAGATGGTGTAACCAATCCCTTTGGAATAGGCGGCATGGCAATGACAGCCACATTCGCAATACTCAAACTGAATCGGATGCTCACGCATCTTCTTGACTTCAGGAGTGTCCAAGGCATCCCAAGCCTGCTCCATTTCTTCCCAGTCATCGGCAGAAAGATAGGTGCGACTATCCGTTGTGTTCGTAATGGATGAGACAAACTTCTGAAGCTTGTCACCACCCACATCACCTGCGTCTTCCTTCATGCGCTCATACACTTGAGGGTATGGAATGTCGTTGGACTCCCCGTTAGGAGTATCGAAGTGAAGTCCCCACGATGTTAGAAACTCCCTGACATTCTCGAATGTGAAACTCATGACTTCAGTTCATGTCTTTGGGGTTAGGGAAGAATTCATGCACAGCACGATGGATGTACTCCGCAAGATATTCCTCGGTTGTCCATCCACATGACTCGATGAACGCTTCGATGTCCATCAAGTGTTGCTCGATGGTCTCGCCGGCTTTGAGAACGTAGTGCGGCGGGTAGAGCTTGTCAACCTCCAACGCCATGACTTCGTACGGAACTTTGAGGTCGTCTTTCATCTTACCCCTACCTACACGTTTCGAGCTTGTGCTCTAGCTCCTTGACTTGCCTTTGAAGAATTTCATTCTGGAAGTTGAGAGAACCATTCACCCGAGACTCTCTGAGAGCATCGGCTCTATGGTACTGAGCGTTGCCCAAAGCACACACGCAAATTACCAGGGCAATCAGGTAGTATGCAATGGGTTGTTTGCTCATGACTTCAGTGCCTTCTCATTCCATCGTATCTTTGGATGTCGTTGTTCAACCACGAGTTCATGAAGTGAGCAGCCACTTCATACAGATCAGAGTCGGCTCTGGCCCAGCGATTGAATCCCCGCAGTAAGACTCGTGTGTCTTCGGGACTGCACCCTATCTTAGGGCATTCATCCATCATCCATTGAGTCAGACAGAAATTCAGTTTGGTGCGCTCGTCACACTTCCAGTTCGGAGGCTGGCCTACTGCCAACTTGGCGTAGTAAGTATCCCACATAGGAGCGAGTGACTGACGTACGCCTTCAGCAGTATAGAGTTCCATGTTACTCCGGGGGCAGAAGGGAGATGTTCTCCACTGCGATGTAGTCGACCTGGAACGGGGTCATCTTGAAGGACCGGAACTTGCCAACCGGCGTGAGATACCGGAGCTTGCCCTTGGCAACCGTCAGAGGACGAGAGTTCTTGGGAGCATACAAACCAGGCATCAGAACCTTCTTGTGAACCACCAGGCCGTAGAGATGCAGCGTGTTGGTTGCCTCGTGAAGCTTGACGCCCTTGACGTAGTTGCCGTTGTTGTCCTTGAAGTAAGAGAACGTCGGGTCACGTTCCTCCAACTCGGGAGATGCCGCACCACGAGCCAGCGAAGTCTTGAAGCTGCTGATCAGCTCATCCCTCGCCTGAATCTCCAGGGCTTCCTTGAGATCCAACTTCGCCAGAGTCTCGATGCTCTTCTTGAGAGCATTCTCGTAGGAGAAGTGGAAGGCGATGCTGTAGTCAGCAATCTCGCTGGCCTCATTTCGGTAACCCCTGACAGTCAGGAAGGTTGAACCGGGGCGAAGCTTGCTCAGTTCAGTTACGAACGTCTGGTTGTCCATAGGAATCTTTTCCAATCTCATTGAGAACCTCATCCCAAGTCCAACCATTGGACTGAAGGAAGGTTTCGATTGCATCAGCCCGGTCTTGAGGGGATTCGCAGTCACCGAATGGCGTGAACCAAAGCTGGTCCAATCCAACAGAGATCGTTTCCCAATTCGCTTTCATGCGTAGTTCTCGATAGTGTGTTTGACTTTGAGGTGAATGATATTCCACTTCACATTGAACTTCTTAGTCATACCACGCCATGCTTTACGAAACTTGCGAGCCACTCCAAACTTACGAGCAGGCCGCCTACAGATAGGGCAACCACACCCCTTGCCGAAGTTAGTGGCAGGCAGGTCCTGCCAGTCTTCCTCGCCATTGGGCCTCTCGGAATCGTAGAATTTACCAGTGACCTTGTCCCGTACGAAGGCGTGAGCACCCATGTCCCAAAGTTCTACATTTGGATACAGGCGATAAGCGTAGTATGCCCAGAGAAAACACTCGCCCTTATTGATGTCAGAAGGTCTGGCATGGTGGGAGAAGAAGTTGTTGTTGATGAACTGTACGTCAAGCGGGCCGTTCAACCGTTTCATTCGGCGTTCCGTGAATGGGAGGAATTACAACGACAACGGAATTCGTAGCCTTTTCTTTTCCAGGGCCAGAATGATTAGTTCTGCTGTCTCCTGGTACGTCATGAACTTGGTTCGGTATTCATCCGACTGTCCCTTATTGATGACGATCAAAAAGAACTCATCAGTTCTAGGGTCAGACTTATGAAGCTGCTCCAAGATACCCTGCCAATCGGAATTGAGAAGGTCCATCGTTGGAGGTTTTGTTTTGATACGAAACATCACTTGTATGACCAGTGACCAATGGTGTTGCCATTGACATCCTTGATCTTCGTGGAGATTCCCTTCGACATGATGACGTGGGGAACCTGCTTGGCAACGGCTGCCAGCGCTTCTGCTACGTGAGCAGGCAACTTCATGGCATCATTGCCCAATTCGATTTCCAGAACCAGCTTACTAGCTGCCATTGGTTTGTTCAACCTTCTCTTCGAGTGGTGTGGACGGCCGCCAGATTTCCAGTTCAGAGGTAAGCTCCTGAACTTTCACCCTATACTCTGCCGCCTTGGTAATAGCTTCGTCAAGCTTATCTTTCAAAGACTTGACTTCTGCTCGGAGCTTGACTAGCTCCTTTTGTTCTGGAGATTCTTTCGGCTTGTTCCAGACAAGCCCATGACCGTTGGGACAGTAGAAGGTCTTTTCAGAGTTCCTCCACAATTCCTCAACCTTCTTGGGGAACTTGAATTCCAAGCCACAAGAGTTGCATGTGACTGAATTGAATTCCTCACTCATGACTTGGTTCCGAAGATGTGTTGGAAGGTAGAGCACTGCCGACACACATACGTCCCATCAGATTGATCTGCGTTGGCGTATGGGTTATGCTGCTTGCAAGGTCCACGACACGTTGCACCGTTTGAATGGTATGTCGATGCAGCAACCTGTTTTTTGATTCCTTCCGAACCATGAACAGGCTTTTTGACGACAAACCAATACTGTGCGTAGTCTGGGTTGTGATCGTCCTGATGATCATTGAAGCGACGGATGGCTTCTTTGTATTGCCCGCGACCAATCATATCATTGACATCGGTGGCACATGATTCATCATTAGAGTTATCGAAATCGAAGGTTCTTTGAATGTAGTCCCCGACTTCTTTGACTCCCCTCTTGAGAGCATCAATCTCATTTTCCCAGAGAGTGATCTCAGTTTCACCATCAGAGGGACACGACCACTCTAGCGTCCAAATTTCCATGACTACACCTTATAGGAATTGAACTTTACCGTTCATGTTTTGCATCGAACCTTCTGGGACAACGATGAGCGGATCTTGTGACCGCCGCAGTCTACTCAGTTGGCTGTGCATCTGATTACCCTTCTTACCATTACAGATGGCGCACATGGTTTGAAGGTTCTCTAAAGTAGTCGGTCCACCTTTAGAGCGAGGAATGATGTGGTCCTTTGTCATCATGACCAACCCGTCTTTGGAAAGCTTCTTCCACTCTTCGATCTCGTCACCAACGTGATAGAGATTGAGGTGAGGCGGTTCGTTGCGATGATGCGATTCGAGAATCCAAAGAGCCCCGATGCGTTCACACGCAACACACTTCGGATTCTGGCGGAACAACTCCAAGCGCAGGCTTGACACCTTGACCATGAAGTTGCCACCAGTAGGCGTCTCCAGGTCTATGTAGGCATCCACCTTGTCTCCACGGTGTTTGCCAGGTCCCACACCTACACGCTCAGCCAGTTCTTCGTAGAACCAGAATCCGTAAGTAAACATAACCATTCACTTTCTTGGGTAGTTCCTACGAATGAACCCGAGAAGTTGTTTAGGATTGATGTGAAGCCAGTCGGGCATAGAAACTGCCCAGAACCGAAGATGAAGTGGACCGATTGATTGATGCTCGTGTCTTCTTCGTGCTTGGAAACCACTACAAGATTCCTCATAGTTTATCCAAACTTCGATGTCTCGCTCGATACCATTGGTCTCGGCCGAGATTACAACTATCAGTCGTTCACCCCGACGAATCTTTTGGATCGCTTCCAGCCGTGTCATTGGTTTTCTCCCAAGGTGCTGGAAGACGATTCCAGTTCTCATCGTATTCGTAGATGAAGTCACCATCATCGTCATCAGTGAGGATCACCTTCTGATGAGGGGAACCATCCAGACACCAGGCGCATTCGTAATCAACGTTGCACCCATCTCCAGTTGGCCCGAAACGAAAGTGACCAGCGAAGCCAGACATATCCGGCGGACGCCATCCCTTATGGACAACATCCCAATGATGCTTGAACCAGGCATCCATGCGTTCCTGCTGGAGATTGCTCAGTTCAAATTTAGTTCTAGCCATTAGGAAACTCCACTGACTCCAGAAGTCTCTGAAGCTCCTTAGCTTTCTGTCGTCGAGAAGCTTCGCTGACACGTACTCCCTTGTACATATCACCGCTTGGGTGGGTAGCCTCTCTCGAAAGATGATGGCCCGACAACTTGAGCGTGACCATCACGTGAAGCCCATCGTTACCAAAGTCCACTACTGAAACGGAAACATCACGAGCTTTCATTTCTTTTTCTTCTTGAGCGCTGGAGGAAGAACAGATTCCAGTGGAGGGAACTTGTCCACTACGATGGTTGTGACAGGCAGGTCTTTCTGAATCCAGTCACCATTCGGCTCACGGGAATAAGTAAACTTGTCTGTCATGATAGTGTGAGTTTTGTCAGAGACAATTTTCTCACCACGCGAGTCCAAGAGGATCAGGACTTCGATGAACGTCATGGGCGGTTACCAGGTTAGGAATCTTATCGATCACAATGGAGCAATCAAGCTGACGTTGCAAACTCTTGAGCTTGTACTTACTCTCCACAATGTAACCACCATCAGGCTCGATGAATCGTTTGGTCTCACCATCAAACATGATACAGTGACACATGATGGGATCGAATTCCCACCTGACGATCATGATAGCGTGCTTGCTGGAGCGGTTCCGATAGGTTTGGAACTTCTTATACCTTCCGGTATGTGTCTCGAATCCCAAACCTCGGAGATGCTTGTGAGCTACATTCTCCATGGAGACATCACTAAACCCATGAGGGTACGTAATGAATTCGTCCTTACCAGGATGCAGTAGTTTGAAAGCTTCGCTGTAACTTTTCCCTAGAAGCATTGCCACACAAGCAATGAAACAACCCGTGTGGTTACTCTGGGAAACAGGATGGAGTGCCATGACACTCTATCGAAGACAGATGTGGATGATAGCTCCGACCACAAAGCAGATGAGAGCGATCAACACGAAGACGCTGAAGATCGCCAGCCCAATCCAGAACGGGCAGAGAACCCAGAACCAAGACCAGGTAATGACTCCAGCCAGCTTGAGCCCGATGAAGAGAAGGCCCAAGAGAGCCGTGAAGCTAACTCCCGACCCTCCCAGTTTGACAGTGACCTCTCGACTAGACATGGTATTCCTTTTATCCTCCGAACAAACCCTTGAGACCCTTGGTTCCATGGGGCACGGGAATCATTCCCTTCAGCATCTTGAGACGCTGCTTCTGCTCCCAACGAAGCAAGTCATTCTCCAATTCGTATTGGTGCTCGATGATGGAGTAGTGTGCCCCAGGACCAACCACGATGTGGTCGATGAGCGGAATCTCCAGAATCTGAGCAGCCTGGAGAGCACGCAACGTGAACTTGTAATCGGGCAGAGAAGCCTTCACCCGACCATCCACATGATTGTGAGACAGGTACACCGCAGCAGCATTGCTACGCAGTGCTCCCTTGAACAGTTCGCTCATGGTGGTGCCAACCATTTCCAGGCTGCCCATGGCCACAATCTCTGCTCCAATCATATCGAGACCGGAGTTGCAGTGAATCATTGCCAACTTCTCGACATGAGCCGAGTCTAGCATCTCATGAAACACTTCCACCGCCGCCTCTTTCTTGACGACAGAGCGGTAGGGAATGTCCCTCTCACGCACCAGTTCCAGGTGATAAAGAGGAACCATGAATTGCTTAGCCATTTTCTTTTCCTTTACTTGAGAAGACCGCGAACACCTGGAGCCAAGGCGGGCTTTGCTTGAAGCCCTGCACCAGCCATCTTGCCCATCTCGTATGCCTCGGGATCCAACCGTCGTGCAGAGTGACTGGTTCGACTCCAAGGATACTTCTGAGCTTTGAGTTCCTCCACCTTGCGCATGTGTTCGCTGATGAACACCAATGCAGTTGAGGATGCGTCCTTGATGACTTCCTTCTTGGCCGACTTCATGGAAGCGATGATGGCATCCGTCGCTCCATGATAGAACGAGTTGTGCCACGTCTTACCACTGCCTCGCTTGAGGTCAGACGGAGCGAGGAGATGAGCCAGACGAGTCAACTCCACCACGAAGTAAGCGAACTGATATCGCAGAACAGCGATGTCAGATGCTCGGCCGATGGTGTAGATGTTAGAGATACCACCAACACGCTTCATCACGTTGGAGCAGTTGTAGTTCTCTGCCATTGCATGGAGAAGAACGTTCTGCCAAACCTTCTGTCGTTTGGCCCAGTCGGTCAGAGGAGTATCATCATCGATGATACTTTCCAAGACTTCCTGAGAGACAGCTCCCAACTCAGCCTCTTGCAAGGCATGTTTCTGAATGAGAAGCTCGGCTGCCCTTGCAGCAGCCGCAGCTTCGTCAACAGTGGCGGCAGCGTTGTCTGCCAGAGCACGGAGTTTGCGGATTTTGTCGATGATGTTTTCGCGTTCCATGACCGTGCTCCTCGATGCTCCGTGAATGGGAGCTTAGTTGGCCGCCTTCTTAGAGATACGAATGCCGTACAGCTTCTTGCCGTAGTCGTAGTGATACGGATAGTATTTTCCGTTCTCACCTTTACCCCAGACTCTACCCATTGAATCGGTAAAGAGGTAAGCAGGCTCCTTCATCAGCATGGCCAACCATTTTTTGGTTAGACCAGGATCAGGATCCGTCTCTCGCCATCTTTCCGAGTCGATGTCCAACCAGTCGTCCACTTGGATTTCTGATTGGGCATCCAACTCTTTCGGAGACGGGAACATCAGCGAGCCTGAGTAGAGGCCAAAGAGTAGCGCCCCTTGACTTCCACCACAAAGCCGGACTTGACCCACTCGCTCAACTGAGCTTCGATGGTGCTCGACGTGTGAAGCGCCGAGTCTTTCAGGTCCTTGAGCGTCTGACCGCTCCGCCCGGCGAGAAGCAACTTGAGATTGTTGCTGGCCAGCTTGGCGTCATTGGCCTGGTAAGCAGCGAACTGTTCGGGAGTCGGATTCCACTTGTCCTCTTCCTCCAACTCCACCTGCTCGTTGCGATGATCCTGTCGGGGACCATTGCGATCGTTGCGGTTCTTGTTTTCGTACTTGCGATTGTCAGCCATGATATGCCTCGTTGGGGTTAGGAAGATTGGTCCTGCGCTTCTTCAAGCGTTCAGGAGAATGGGTTCGACTGAGTAGGTCATGCTTGCCTGGAAGGGATGAGGCGAGAGCGTCAGCTTGATGCTTCGCACTCGACACACTGGGTTGTCCTTCTTGATGAGCGTGACCAGCTTCTTACAGCAAGAGATTGTCAGCCTCTCACACGAGAGAGTCGTCCGCTTCAGGTTCTTGAAGAACCTGTCCACGTTGACTTGCTCGAACAGGAAGCCACGACTGTCCAGAACGTTCTCGCATTCACATACCATGTGATACTTGACCGGAAGGAACTGGTTGGTCAAGGTGCCACAATGGCTATCCCCTGTCGTGAGAATCGTGAACTCGCCCTGACGATTCATGGTCAGAAGCTTCTGGAACTTAGGCATCTTTCATCTTCTTTGGTGGCCTACCGAGAAGGTAGGACAGTAGCTGTTTTCTTTTGGGAGTCGAACAAGACGGTTATGTATTCACCATACGTAACGAACTTTTTAGCCGCTTCTCTGATTTCTTCCCGATTTTCTTCGGGATAGTTATCGGCAGCATATTCGATTACATCAGGAGTTTTGAATGTGATTAGGAATTTCATGGTCTATTCCAAAACTTGGACCACATCTTCGGAAAGACTTCACCGAAGAAGCGTCGGATACCGAAGTTGTACCCATACTTGGCAAGACCACGACCACCCTCTTCAGGCTCTCCAGCCTTGAACGTAGTGCCGAGACCATCCACGTAGCGATTGCACATGCAGAACATGGCAGCCACCAGGACCGTATCGTGAATCTCCTCGTCATTCGCCCCTTGCTCTTTGGCAATGGCGATCTGTTTCGAGAGCTGCTCACGATCCAACAGTGCTACGCATGCCGCCACACTGAGAAGTGACTGCATCCGGGGCGGAAGATACTCCGCGTTCTGATTGCGAATCACCTCATCCACCACGTCCTGCCCGAGATACTCGGCGGTGCACGCTGAATGGGAGTCGCAGCAGAAGTTGCACTCGTTCACCTTGCTGACGAACGAAGCAATCAGCTCTCGTTGACCAACCGAAAGACCCTGAGGCCGAGCCCGCCGCATGATAGTCTCTGCCAATGCAGAGATGTTCTTGGCCGTCTCCTTGTCGTACATGAAGAGGCTGACGATTCCGGGAAAGTCCTGATTCAGTTGGATGTAGGGCTTGTTCATTTTTCTTGTGGTTGCGGGTTGCCGTGAATGGGAGGGCCGTTTCGTTCGGCAAGCTGCTTGGCTCGCCTCAATTTCTTGGCAGCTTTTCTTTCTGCCTTGGCACGTATGCTCTCTTCCTTTTGCTTGCGAACTAATTCCAGATACTCTGGAGATTTGTACCAAGCTTCTTGGTCAGCAGCCATACCATCACAGCATGGAGGACCACAGAAAACACAGCGCCCGCAATGACGACAAGGAGGAGGGTCTTCGATGTGTTCCATATTCCTCTATTACAATTAGAGGCGCCATCAAACTACATTGCCTGGAAGGAAAGGACTTACTTGTGTTCGTGGCGCCGGTGCCCTGAGATTGATAAGTAATCTCACTCAGGACTAGAGACGAGAAGGCGTAAGGTCTGTTTTATTTAGCATGTATTAGAAGGAAGACCTTACATGGCTCGTCAATGATGAGTAGGCAAGAACCCTGTTTTATCCGTTTTTAGAAGGAAGGATTCTCATGGCTCATCAGTATGGGAAAGCAAGGAGTCTATTTTTGATACAGGCTTTTGGCCTGTGAGTAGAAGGAAGACTCCTTATAGCCCATGACATTGTACCTTCTAGCTAGGTTCCCCGACACGCCTATGCATCATGTCGCTTATAGGTGGACCAAGGGAAAGCCTTACACTGGCTAGCATTCCTAGAAGGTAGTTAGCGTCGGGAAAGCGTAGACCCTGTTTTTCCATTTTTTTGTAGAAGGAAGGATCTTCATGGCCCGACTAACTTTTCAACTCCCCGTTGATACTCGAATACCATCTCATACAAGAGGCACTCGGAAGGAGTTGGTGGTTTGTTGTTCCTGTCTTTGACAGGAGTTTTAGCGTACTGGAAGGACAAGTATGTCCTAGCCTTCCAGTATTGCTGCTCATTCACTTCGCCAATAGACCGTTCAGGTCCACCGACTTGTACTTGCTGTCCTTGTTCTCCTGCTTGAAGACGTAGGCAGACTCACCTCGAAGGCTCGCATCCTTATCGGAGTAGAGGATCTTAGTGTTGCTACCTGCATCCACAGACTCTCGGAAGAGGTCATGGACAGAGGGAAGTGCCTTGATGTATTCCATGAAGGCCGGAAGATTCTTCTGGAGAAGAGGACCATTCGACTCAGCGCTACGAACGCTGCTCTTGAGTCCTGCATCCAGATAGATCATCTCGTTCTTATCGAGGTCGATGAGAACGACGTACTTGGTCAACTGCTGACCCTTGAGAGGGATGGCAAGCTGACAACGGGCCGGCTCGAAAAGCCTACCCTTATTGGCATCCTTGCCCCACTGGAATGCAGCGAAGACTTCCTCTGCATCGTTGAAGGTCATTCCCGAGTAGCAGAGAACGCTCCAGACAGCGTACCTGACACCAGCAGCACGAAGCTGCTCGGGATACAGGTCGATCATCTGACACGCCTTGCCCTTGGCAATGGTCGGGTCTCCAGAGAAGACCGCTCCAGTGTTCTGGTCGTTGGCCTTCATGTCCCAACGATGACCGGGGAACTTGGGGCTGCTCCAACAGCAAGCGCCCACCGGCTTCCAATCATCGCTGAAGAAGTTCCAGCCATTGTCGAACCAGGTGTAGCCCTTGGCGTTGACGTTCCAGTAGGAAGCCGTACGGATGAAGTCCGTTCCTTCCGGAATCGGGAAGACAGTACCACGAGTGTACGGTCCCTCCTCACCGTTGTTCGGCAACTTGACCTTGCTGGTGGCAGGGTCGAGCACACCAACAGCAGGCACTCGCTCACGAAGAGCAGCAGCAAGAGCCTTGTCGATGATCTTTAGACTGGACTTGGTGACCGGCCTGGGCTCACCAAACTTGGCAAGACTCCAATTCCCCTTGGGCGGGAAGATGCGAGCCTTCCTCTCGTTGGCCATTCCCAGAAAGGAACGGGTTGCAACGAGCTGATTGACCGTCAACTTGCTCAACACGTCAGCAGACGTGAAAGCCTGGGCTGCTTGCTTGCCGAAAAGGTCCAAGGTGTGAACCAGGCGCCTTCGGAAGTCACCAGGGCGAGTCGAGAGCACGTCGAGAACCTCGGAGTTCTTGGCGAGAAGCATGCTCTCCACCTTGCCATTGAAAGTGACGAGACGATCCTTGTAGAGATCATCGGCCACCTTGATGACTCGGGGGTAGGAACGCTTGAAGTCACCTGCATGCAGGTTGTGCAACAGGCGCTTGAACAGTTCCGGTCGGCGTGCCACGTCCTCTTCCAAGTTGGCACACCCTTCCAGGATGGAAAGGAGGAACCGACGCATCGGCTTCTTGAAAGACTTGAACTTGAACTTGGTTCGGAGCGACACGTCACCATCACTCAGGCCAGCAGCCAGACGAAGAACGTCGGTTGCCGTGGTGATGTTGACCTTGCGGCCACTGGTCATGAAGTGAGTCGCCAGCTTGACGAGGTTCTCCTTGAACACCAGCTTGGCGAAGTTGACAGGCAGGGTTTCCGAAAGGAAAACCACTTCCTGAAACTCCTGATCCTTCCAACGAGCAGGAGACTGCACGTGAGAATCGAGGATGCTCTTGAGCGTATCCTTCTTGGACAGCTTGAGAACCGTGACGGCAGGCTGCTTATCCATCTTGGGACGAGCAACAACCGGGTCAGTGAAGTAGTCCTTGGGGAATCCCCAGTACATGAGGAGCTGGGGAATCCAGTAGGCCGCTGCGTCCTTGTCGAGAACCTCCTTGGGGAAGTTCTTGTAGACAACGAAGTCGCCCATCTTACGATCGGCTCCCGTAATGTCTTTCAACTCGGGTTCGATGCGAGCCCAGAAGTCGACGATGGATCCCTTGCCAAGCTGGAGGAACGCCTTGTAACCTTCCGTACTGAGTCCCCTGCCGTAGTAGGCGAGATTCATCAGCACGGTAGCCCGCGCTTCGTCACCAGCAAGCTGGATATCCTCACCCGAGGTCGGAGTGATGTCGATGAGGTTGTGACGAAGAAGGATGTTGGTGGCGTTGAGAGTCATGAAAATCTCCGTGGCGGTTGAGTTGGAAGTCATTGGAGCTACGAGATTGATAGGTAATCTCACTCGTAGCTTGTTGGTGAATGGGAGCTAGCCTCGACGATTGAGATTAGCTCCTGTTCACCTCGGCCTCACGCCTTCTTGGCGGGCTTGGCCGGCACGTCAGCACGACGGCTGCAACCGCCGCCCTTGCCCTTGCCGATGACGAACAGCGAATCCGGGTGCTGCTCCAGGTTGCCGTCCTCCTCCGACCCCGTGGTCTGCGAGTTGGCTCGAACGTAGTCGAGAACACGGTCGCTGAGGACCTTGAAGTTCTCGGGCTGCGCATTGAGCTTCTGCGCCACCATGCTGCCGACGGTCGGCATCGGGATGGCCTTGCCGCGGTACTGGTCGAACAGCTCGCTGCAAGCGAGAGCGATCTCCGCGCCCTCCGTTTCCAGCTCCGCCTGGCGCTTGAGAGCCGCCGTGCGGAACGCCTGGGCCGAAGCATCGATGTCGATGGCTCCGTCCGTGGTGACGAGATCGACCGTGATAGAGAGATTGGACATGATGTGTGAATCCTTTTTGACGAGACATACTACTCACTATCCTAGCCCCGGTAACCGGGAAGCTATTAGCTTGTAGCGACGAACTAAGAGAAGTTGCGTCTCGTCCTGATGACGAGACAGGTTAGGAGCCGGCATCGTTTGCCGTTGCATCCGCTCTATGACGAAGCAGTCAGTATGTAACTCGGATTATCCGCTCTATCAAGACTGCTAAGTAAGAGAGTTTAGCTCCGTCATTCAATGGGGCTCAGGTCTGCCCCGTTTATGTTACTTACGTTGCGTTTCGCGGTTCCGCCGTTCGGCGGGCCGTGAATGGGAGCCGTTCCAGTGTCAACGGAATTTGCTATTCATACCCGGTGACTACAGTAACAGCTAAGTTTGTTTAGTTTATGGGGTGAGAAGTGATGTATGCAGGATTGATTATCCAAACTGCATTGGAACCCCGCTCCAAGATGAGCGCGAAGCATTCGCATTCTAGGTACACGTACAACCAGGCATCGACGAATAGGTCGAATGACCCAATCACTTTTCCTTGTTGCCGAACCATGAACACTATAGACCTTCCTTATCCCTTATGGGACTTTATTACTCAAGCGAGGAGGAAGATTTGAGCTTGTGCACCCCATCCACCACGCTTATCGAGCGCATGCTGGGGACTATTGGGAGAAGACATGGAGCTGATAAGCGATTTGATTCGCTTGTAAGCATCGTTGATGTCCCGATAGTTCGCCTCGAACTTGTTGGCTAGCGCTGCCGCCGCCACATTGGAACTTTGACCAGGATTCTCCTTGAAGAACTTCTTGATTTCCTGGGTCATGTTGGGCCTGGTACGCAGTGAGCCAGACATCTCCATTGCATCCAGCAGTGGAGAGGACTTACTGTCATAGATGGCCTGGAGTCCCTGGTCCAAGAGACTGATCTCCTGGGGCGAAAGCTCCTCGGTCATCACATCGCTTGTGGTCTTCTTGGTTTTGAAGACGTTGGCGATCTTCATCTCACCAAGAGGTTGAGCCAGGTCGGTTCCAAGATGGATAGCGCAACCCATCTTCTTCAGGAGCTTGACACGATCCTCGAATGCACCGAGAGTCATGGTTCCTGGAAACGTTACGAGAACTTGCAAAGCCATGTCGAACGATCCTTCTTTCGTTGGCATGAGGAATGAAGCCCAATTACCATCATGGGCGTAGGAAGTGTTTAGGTGATGGCCGCTACTCTCAACCACTACTAGTCGGGTTTGTTGAGTCAGGGGTCTTCATAACACATAACCATGTTGATGAGGCTTTTTATGGAGAGCCTTTATCGGAAACTCCGTAAGTTCTTTAGAGAACGTCCTTCGGGATGCGCCGCCAGTGAGCCTCGGCGCTCTTGGTGGCACGGTAGATGGTGTGCTCACCACGACCACCACGGTTGACACGGATGACGCCCTCGTTGACCAGACGGTTCAGAGCCGTCCGAATGTCACTGGGGGTGTAGTTCGCCTTGAGACGCCGATTGAGATGGTCGGCAGTGATGTCCGCAGTGGCTCCCTTGGGGCCGAAGCGAAGCAGAGCGTGGAGCACCAGGTCACAACGAGACTTGACGCCTCGTTCCTGGTTGATGGCGATGCGACCGTCCGGTCCTTTTTCCACGCTGGTGTCGTGTGTGTTGTACGTACGGCCCTTCGAGAACTTCATGTGACTCTGTCCTTGTAATCCCATCATGGTGAATGGGAGCTTGTTGGTTTCACTGCGTTTGCAACACGGCCTCTCAATTGCAGAGTGCAATCAGGATGCCATGCGACATCTTGTTGCTACTTGTTGAGAGGTTCCGTCCAACAAGGGTCAGACCAGAACTCTTCTTGCTTTTTCTGCTCTTCCAACTTCTCAGGTGGAAGAGTTGGTTCCGAAATTTCTTCACTAGAATCCGGAGAATCATCATCTGTGAACCGCATGTTAGTGCAGAACTCTTTCATCGTTGTTGCCAATCTTCTCGTTCAGGTCTTGACGATCCTGCCACGTGAAGATTCCAAAAGCCCTGGCAACTTGTTGGGCTTCTTCGTCAGATAACTCCTCGAATCTCTTGGGCTTTTTGGCCCGACCGAAGAGTCGTTTGATTCCCGTGGAGATTACTCCTACCACGAAAAGGATTCCGGCTTTGAAACCGAAGGAACGAAAGACCCAGATAGCATCTTTCATGACGTCACTTGCACTGCTGCTTGTGCGTTTCCGTGTACGCCACTGTGATAGCAATGCAACTGACTGCTACAGCAATGGAAACGAAAAGGACAGCCAGAAGCTTGTGTTCTGAATGCATGTCAAGTTTCCCAACGCTCATCATCCCAGTCATCGTAGCTGTCATTAGTCAGGGGAGACACCCCGTCATCACCAGTACGAAGGGGAGAGACTCGTTCGTTGCCAGGCTGAAGTGGAACTACTCGCTTTCGCTTGTGTTCTTTGTTGCCGTGCTTGGGTTTCCGGTCGTGCCACGGCTTGATTTTGTCGCCCATGTTCTTTTCTTTCCGTGAAGCCTAACCAACTCAAAACTCAACAGCATATTCAGCAGGTTGAGTCCACAGGTTTCACTTGGTTGCTGTGTGTAAACACACCACAACGTGAAGCTGGTTACTGCCAAACTGATTACGATGAAGAGTCCGTACATTACCTACTCTTTTTTGTCATCTTTCTTACGTAGCGGCGAAAGATTCTTAGTGGCTGAATAGCCAGTTCGCCACATAGCCACGTTTTGAGTCCAGACCCTAACATCTGTTGGGTAATCGAAGTCATCGGTCTCATCATCAATCTCAACGCCATGAGATCCGATGCCCTTGAACTCTCCTACACCTTTACCTTCTAGGTAACCTTGAACTTGATGGTGCATCTGAGCGATGCTTCCGTTCTCAATCCCTGTACGCAGATACTTGAGAGAGGTCTCGAACATGTGGGTATCACAAACCCGCATAGCGAAACCTTCTTTCCAACCTTTACCAGTGATTGTGCTACCACGTGTCCGTTGGAAGTAAACGAAGTCTTGTGGAATTGTTTTGAGAATCGTATCCATCGCTGCATCGCTGAAGCGAACGTCACCGTAGATAAAAACTACATCGTCATGACCTGACCATATCTCACGACAAGCATAAAACTGGTCAAGTTTGAAACGATTGTCAATCGGTACGTAACGTTTTACGGTCGGCTGAAGCGAGTCATATCGCTCTAGTCGAGAAGTCAACCAAAGGTCAGTCATTCCCCGCTCTGTCAACTGACGTACAGTGCGAAGAAGGATGGGCTCACCATCCACAATCGCTAGATGCTTGGGAGTATCGGCAGTCCACCGAGTCCCAGCTCCGTCAGCAAGGATGATGACCCTTGGTTGAGTAGTCATTGCTCGACTTTTTCTACTGTTAGCTCCACGTGAGTCATCATGTGGTTACCACCATGAAGGTATGGGACCTTCTCGATGATGAAGGTCGGCTGTCCAGTGTACTGGTAAACCGCTCCATCCACCACATAAAGTCCACGGGGAACAACCTCAACCCCATCTACTTTGGCAAGGAGTTTCTTCTCGTTGTTCTCCATGATGAACAGATGGGCTCTCATGTCTTAGTCTCCGCAAAGTATTGTGGATTACTCACGGTGTAAAGACTGACGTGGTAATTCTGGTCGGTAAACACCTTGACGAATTCGTTGATGTTCCGGTCAGAGATACCGGAACGCCGAATGACTTGCTCTTCATCCGACATGACGGCCCACACGAAGAAGTTGCCAGCATCGTGGAAGATCCTGGCGTACTTTCTATTGCTCAATCGATCACCTGAATCTGAATCCCCTTGGTCCACTCGGTGTTCTTGGCGAAGTTGTCACGCTGGTAAGCGGTGTCGTAATGACTGCCCACCTTGTGATACTGAGAACGCCAATTGATCTTCTCGATGCGCCTGGCCCACGTCTCCAGGTTGGAACCGAAGTGAGCAATCATTCCAACCTTGGAACGATACTCATCATCGAAGTCCCAACGAAGATCCTTTTGGTTCTTGTTGGGTTTGAAAGAAGCAGCACCAACTTGGTCCAGCTTATCCCACGGCTCCCAGAATTCCGGGAGTCTGCGATAGTCCTCACGAAGGTTTGTGATAGCTTCTTCCGTGAAGATACGCCACCATGAAGGGTGAATGAACCAATCGAGATCACTACCTGGCGAGTTACCAGTGCGCTCGATGGCTTCCACCACCTCGATGCTCTGTCGAATGGTGCGCTCTTCCCCAATGTGCTTGGGAACGTAGGGCTCGTTGCTGATGCGAACGCCACCCCAAAGACCAGGGAACCAATCGTCAGTCACCTTGGCCTTGATTTGAGCGGTGAGAGTCAGGTGTTTCGGGTAGTTGTACTGTCGCCCCAGATAAACTGGGTGGACTCCTACCTGTGCTTCCTGGTCTTCCCACCACGCAGCAGTCTCGAAGTGGTTGTTGTGGTAGGTGAAAGACTTGTTGACTTGCACCGCACCAATGATGATGCTGAGTCCGTTATCAGCGAGAGACTTGTAATCGACCGTCATGACACCCTCGGCCTATGCGGCGTGAATGGGAGCGGCAGCCTTAGCTACTTGAACAGCGAAGTTGTGAGTGTCCCAAGCGAACCTGGGATACAATGCACTGAAGCTGTAGTTGAATGAAAGGTCACGAGCCCTATCTCTCAACTCCTCAGCCGGGCGATAGTCACGATCCAATCTCATCTTGGATAGACTGGCTCGAACAACCTTGCCATCAGCCAAACGGAATTGAACCGTCGTGTTCTCTCGGTTGGGTTTGTTGTACCCGCCGGCATAGAACTGACCAAAACTGGTCCAGTCCACAACCTTACCCGAGAGGCCAGCAGGTAACTCTTCATATACCTGCTTGCCTTGCTCGTTCTTGCGCTTAGCCCCAACATGCTGACCACTGCCATTGCATGCAAAGCAGTCTCGCTTGTCGTTGGCATTGCGAGGATTGATCCACTTGCCAGAACCACTGCATTTCTGACAGGGAGCCGACTCACGAATCTGCATCTTTGCCTTGGCAGTCAACCGAATGGCCAGACCTTCCTTGAGGTCTTCCACATCTGGAGTATCTACCAGCCGCTTGTCAGAGGACACCAGCTTCTGAAAGATACTTTCCTCCAGAACCAGTCGTGCTTTCTCCACTACCATAGCGTCGGGCATCAGGAGATTGTCTCCATCCACCACAACTGAACTGATGCCTCCACCAATGCCAATGACAGAGGCGGAAGGATACCGAGTGCTGCCGTAGCAGTTGAACCCGATGGTGTTGGTCACATCATCGTAGTACGAACACATGAAGTCAGAGTCGTCGTACCCGTTGATTTCCCAGTCCGTCAACAGAAACTTGCTCATGGTCGTCCTCGTTTGCCCGCCGTGAATGGGAGCCCTACTTGCGATACCCGTATCTCTTGAGCCAGACTTCCAGCTCTCTGATGTGTACCTGCCAGTGACAGGTGTAGCAAGCTAGAATGTAATCCAGCTTGCCGTCACCAGTGGCCACTCGGCCAGTCTTGCCCTCATTCTCTTCGGGCTTGAACCGCTCGTTACAGCGGGGACACTTCATTACATTTTCCTTGGATGAAAGATGGGAGTCAGTTCACTGTACCGCTTACCCAACACCTCTTGCAACTGAGGTTCCAACATGGAATCCCAATGCCTTCGATGTCCCCCACCATTACTGTCCCAAAAGGATTTGAATTGCTTGAGATCCATAGTGGCAGGCGGCATCTCATCCCAAGGAAGAGGGAAACAATTCCTCTTGTTGCACTTCAGCGCCAAGAAGTTTGAGACCCCGTGCAGGCCCGCTTCTGAATCGTAGAACTTCTTGCCGTATTGAACCCAGGCATGATAGTCCGTTGACCAAAGCTTCGCGCCAAACAAACGGTGAGCGAAGTACGCCCAATCGTAGCAGCGCCCACTATTGATGACGCTGAGCCTGTTATACTTGAAGAAGCTGGGGAAGAGGTGACGATTGATGAAGGTCCCGTTGAAAAGTTTCGGAGCCCGAATCATGATTGCCTCGTCAGGGTGACTCGTCGGTCCCCTGTTCCTCGGTCATTCCATGGTGATCCACGACAGCCTTCTGTCGCTTACTCATGTACGAGAGTACCTCATCCAAGTGAATAGGACGGTACTCGGTAGTGATCTCTTTGCTATCTACTCCGACATCCACTGACAGACCATGCGGCGGCAGTGAGCCGTGCGAGTGTCCATACAGATGAATGCTTCCATGATGCGACTTGTTCCACACACGTTGTCCATAGTGGAACAGAACAATCATCGGAGTGCCAGGAAGCTTCAGCTCATTGTAGTGAGCGATGCTTTTGATCTTCCCTTGCTTGAGAAGGTCGTGTTCGTTCTGAATGATGGCCTTGTCATGGTTCCCTAAGACCAACTCGATGTCACCATTGAGGCGCCAGAGATAGTTCTTGAGCTTGGGGTATGGCATGAAGGCCACGTCCCCATTGTGGTACACCTTGTCACCAGGTTTGACAACCTTGTTCCACTCGATCAACATCTTCTCGTTCATCTCATCCACGTCCTTGAAGGGACGGTTGGAATACTTGATGATGTTGGCGTGACCCCAGTGAGTGTCACTGATGAACCATGTATCCATGTTATCCTAATCGATGTTGCGTTGAAGTAACCGGCACGCTGGACACGTATCAGGCATGAAGACTTCACCGAAGTGATTGTGCTGAGGTTGTGTCTTGGGCTTGCCAGTGCCTTGACAGGTTGTGCAGTCCTTGCGAGCTGACAGCGTGTCAGCAACGAAACCGCCAACACTCAAAGGGTTTCGGTGCTTGTGCTCCTGCTCCGCCATATCGAACACATCGATGTCTCTGTTCAGCCTGACGCAAAGACAGGAGTATTCTTCCTTGCGTTCTTCCAGGTCAAGCCTTACGATCTCATCAAACAACTCATTCTTCTTCTTGTTGAGTTGGTCGACTTGCTGTCGCAGTTCTCGAATACGTTCCTTACGTTTCTGACTCACTGTTGAGCCCTCGGAACGATGACGCTGTAGCGCCCAGGCTCTCGCTCCTCTTTGGTCTCGACAGCCGTTTTCATGACGAGGGTGGGACGATGCAGCTTCTTGATGGCCGCCGGCATAGCGGGGACCGTCATCTTGTTATCCTGGTTCACGTTCAGTTCTTTCGGATGCTGTTGACGAATGAGATGATTGCGTCCTTCATGTCCCGACCTTCTGACCTAGCCTTCTTGGCCTCGGAGAAGATACGTGGGATGTCCATGATGGACACTTGAATGTTGGCGCAGTTCTCTCGGTACAGTTCGTCGATCTCGCGGTCCAGCGCCTTGTCCGCTTTGCTTTGCTTCGGCATGTTCAACGCCCTCGGTGAGCCGTGAATGGGAGCTGCCCTATGTATCTTTTCCCCATGATGTAGGCTTCCCTCGAACTGCATTGAAGAATTGCCATACCATGTGTAGAAAAAGAAACCACAACGTGATTGTGATAGCTATCGAGATCGTTGCGTAAGCAATACCAATTACGGTAGTCGCAACGATCTCGGCAACTGGATGATGAACATAAGCGTGCGTGTATCCCGCTTGTATTGCAGAGGCAACCTCTGCATTAGCCACACATACTGGGGCGTCTTGCCCTCTCTCCATATGCGTTGCGGCGTTACCACATGGTGCGTCATTGTCACGCATCACATAGGCCAGACCTACTATCGAGCCTCCGCCCACCATGTTACAGATAATGGTCAAACATGTACGCTTGAACCACGTTACTAGTTTGAACCAATACATTGCTTCACCGTGAATGGGAGCTACGTTCCGCAGCGCCCTACTGGATACCAATATACTTTCTTCTTGTACGGTTCCAGTATGCCCGTCTTCTCATTGAGTATGTGTCCCTCAATGTAAAAGAACTGAGCTTTTTTCTTGAGTCTCTTCTTCTCTTCTTTGCGCTTGCCCATCTCACCCGTGAATGGGAGACTTACTTGGTGGCCGTCTTCAGGTCGATCCAGCAGCGACGGAATCGTTCCCGTGCATCCACCGAAGTGTCGCTGTTCCAGGCTTCCGCAGAATGGACCTTGACCCAATCCCATGCCTGGTCGAAGGTGGATGCTCCAGCATCCTTGGCCTTCTGAAGTTCTGCGAGCTTGTAGTCCTGCTCTCGGATGTGCTGCTGCTGAGCATCCACCTGGGAACGAAGGCGGTTGTTCTCGGCGGTGACGCCGCAGCCAGTCACGGAGAGAACAGCCACGGTTGCAAGAGCGATGAGTCCGATTTTCATGTTCGACCTTTCAGTTCTGAGCGAATGCCCAAGGCGTGGGATAGGAGTTGTAGTAGCCGGTCTTCTTGTCGGTGACATACTTGCCACCAGTGCAGCGCTCCACCTCGACACCAATCGACTTGGCAGCACCAGCGAAGTCACCACCGCTGACCTGGACTCGGTTGTACCAGCCAGAGATGTGAACCAGGTGACCACCAGGGTTCTGCCAGTAGATACCATCAGTTCCCTGCTCGTTGGTGATGCCGGTGTTGGTCAGCTTCCAGCAGTTGATGGGCGTACCATCGAACCCATACTGGAGAACGATCCAGTCAGCACCGAATGAACTGGCAACACTGGAGTTGCAGTCACGTTCCCAACCGGCACAGCCAGTCAGAAGAATCAGTGCGAGAAAGAGCCTGTTGATCTTCATGGCCAGTCCTTTTGAATCGTTCGGAGATTGTCAAGGGCTCCTCGCAATGCGAAGTGAGCCCGAATGATGAGAGCATGTTCTCGTTCGCTAACTACTTCTGCTTTGGGAGCAGGAACTAGCTTGGCAGCAACGATGAACCCGAGATGTTTCTGATCCTTGTTGGCGTAGGCTTCGGGTGGGTCTAGACATACCACGACAGCAATGTGCTTGCCATCGTCAGCATCCAAACCCATCACCGCCACCGGCCTACTCACCAGCTTCCGAACCGAATCACTCCACGATGGTAGAGCTTTTCGATGCGCTCTTTGAGCTTTGGTTTGATGTTGGGCCAGAGAGCAGCGATGCCTTCGACATCACCATACTCCCAAGTCCACTGACCAAAGACCTTACTGACCGGATCTCTTTCGGGAAGACCCGTTCCCTCGATGACATCAGCGATGAGGTCACCAGGGCGAATACCACCGGGCGGACAGTCCAACTCGATGGTGAAGGTTCCAGTTTCCATTCGTCTCCTTTGATGTTCCTTGAAGAGTTGTAGGGCCTTCTCGCTCATGGTAATTTATACAATTACCAGAACTTGGCGAGGAAGTGAATGGCGACATACACCAGGGCGATCGAACCGGCCAATCCTGCGCATGCCGCCAAGAACCAGATGAACCAGAAGACAGTGATGCCCTTGGCCATGAGACTCTGATGAGCCTTGAAGCGCTTGTCGAAGTCGTTCATGTGATTGCCGCGCCACACTTCCAGCAAGACTTCTCAGTCCTGTTGAGCTTGGTGTTGCCGCAACCACATGTGTAGTTGTCTGTCAACTTGCCGGTAATCATGTCCGGCACACCCGTCATGGGATGTAGATCCATGTAGAGAGTCTTGCGAAAGACTCCACCATTCTTGCCCTTGCGAAGCTCCAAGCTAGGCGACTCACGAATGAATCGCTCCACTGAAGCCATGACTCCCAGATAGTTCTCGGCTTTGAGACCGGGAATCTTCTGACAGACCATGCTGAGCATCGCTTGCATCGGGATGGTATTGGTCGGATACTGGGCATACACCTCGTTGATGTAACCCATCCACGCTTTGGCCTGAGTCTCGTTGGCCGGCGCAGCTTCGTCCCACGTCATCCTGCGAATGGGAGGCGGCTTCTCGTCCTCTTCCAATCGGTCGATGCGACAGTCACTACAGTTACACGGTCCGCAGCTCATTGGAATGTTTCTCCTTCAGAATCTTCCAGCGGATGCCCTTTATCGTCGATAGGAACCAAGTAGGCCCTACCACAATAAGAGACATCTACTTCTCCATCGAAGATGACTTTGTGAGGGTGATTGGGCAATCCAACTCCAGGCTGGACAATACCAGTCTTATTGTGAATTGGCCCAGTTCCGTCGATGGACTTGAACCTGATCCGCATGCCCTCTCGAATCTCGATCATGTCACACTCACCATAGCTTGATGATGAAGTGAATGATGACTCCAAGGAGAGCAAGACTCCCCAGGAAGAGACCAAACAATCCAAGGATGGTGACCAGCTCGACCAACGTGTAACCACGTTGCAGGTGACGCTTCATGTTAGCAGCACTCACCAGTGTTGTTCCTCGCGTCTCTGACACGAGAGACTTGGATGTAGAGATCCTCGTTCTCCTTACGGAGCTTGGCGATCTCATCCTGACGCTTGCGCTCCTTGCGGAGAGCCTTGGTCAGCGCCTTCTTCTGACGCTTCAGGTCGGAGACAGTCACTCGACGATCACGGGGCGGTGTGGTGTTGTCCATGGTCTTCCTCGTTTGCGGTTCGTGAATGGGAGCGGGTTTACCACTCCAAGTTGTGTTGACGAGTCATGTACTCGGGCTGCGGCCCCAACTCGAAGTTGGGTAGAACGTGAACCCCTTCACATCGGTAGTGACCAAACTCAGTCTCGAAGATGTCGCCTTCCTTCAAGTCATCGTGAGTCTGGAAGAGATCGTAAAGGGCGCCATACATCATATGAGCGTCTTTCATACGAGTGTCGATGTCACCTGCCGGGTAGTAGTAGATGAGCATGGTGTGAGCATACTTCTCCTTGCCGTGACCAGACTTCAAGTCCATCACATAGTGAGTACGTCCATCAGCATCCAGCTCGACTTTGTAGGTAGCCATGTCAGTCTTTCTTGGGGACTATGGTAACGATATAAACCGTCTTGCAGTTATTACACCGCACTCGGCCACCCTTGACCCTGGACCGTCCCATGTTGTGTTGACAGACCTTGCAGTGAATGGGAGACGGTTTCACTTGTTGGGATCCTTGACGGCAGGCATACTACCAAAAGTAATGTAAGCTTTGCCGCGCCTAATCTCGAAGAGAGTTGGCTCTTTCTCCACGATACTCCTAGCCTTAGCTTGAAAGGCGGGAGCATCAGCCGCTTGAGCGATTGCGGAGTGTAGTCTGGCAGCGGCACAAGAGAAGTGGTTTGGCTTCATCTTGCCATCCACACCAGGACAGGTGTGAACCTTGAGCTTGCAGTTCTCCAAGAACGGACAAGCGGTATTGGCAGGAATGAGACCCTGCACTAGTCCGTTCTTATTGAGATACTCACTCATGACTCACTCCTTGGGAAGAATCTTGGGGCCGTTGGGCAGTCGGCAGAAGCAGTGCGGGTCACCCGCAGTGCAGACACACTTGATGCTGGCCGTCTCACGGTGAATAAGACCAGACAACCTCTGGTAGTCCTCGGGATTCATGGCCTCGTGAGTCTCCTCTTGGACAGACTCCACCACCACAACCGAGTCCTCCACAACTTCACCCCTGACGGGAGGAGTCGGGATGTCCCTGATGGTCACCACCACTGGAGGCAACGGTGCAGGGGGCGGGGCTGCTGCACAACCCACGACACTGACGAGAGCGATGAGTGAGGCGATGAATGGGAGCTTCATGGTTGCTTGAGATTCATTCCTCGGCCTGCCATATACAGGTAGCCGAATTCGCGGTTGGCGGTGACATGGTTCCACAAGTCATCCAGCGTCTTGGTCCGTTCGGAATCCTTGACTCTGAGCTTGGTGATGGCACCACGGACCAACTCTGCCCTGGTCATGGGGATGTTGTTATTGGCGAGAAGGACAGCCCGGACCGCATTGCGATACCGACGACTGGAGCGAACCCGCTTCTCTTCGTCCCTCTGAGTAATCAAGTCCTTGGCAATGATACGCAGGCTGGCTTGCACATCAATTTCCTTGGTGGCTGGATTACGTTGGACGAACGACGGATTGTGAATGGGAGATGGCATCAGTAATCGTAGCCTCCAGATTCGTAGTAGCGAGTGCGAGCATCAGCCCTCTCATCACTGATTCGTTCTTCCTCTTGCTCTTCCCACTCTGCGTAAAGCTTCTTCTGCTCATCGCTAAGATGGTCCTCATCCACTACCTGGATGACCTTGTTGCCCTTGCACTCTTCGCAGGTGACATCGTAGATGCCGCCCCGACGGAAGTATTCTTCCTTACCTTCTTCATCGAAGGACTCGTTGAATTCTTCCATGGTGTAAGCATGGTTGCCGATGCTGGGGTTGAGGTGAGTACCGAATCCTTCACAGGTCGGACACACTTCGTTCTTGGAAGGGAAGGTGTGCTCCACCTCGTCTCCCTCTTCGTCATACAGCTTGAGTACGATTTCGTTCTGCTTGCTCATGGCTTCGGCCCCCGATGTGCCGTGAATGGGAGGCGCTACGAAAGCGTTTCCATCCAGTGATAGTCACAGATGTTGCACTCCTTGGAGTGCGTACCGTTCTCCGGTGGGTCAGTCTGTTTGATGTCCTTGCTCTTGCAGCTCGGGCACTTGTCTTGGCGAGTATGAAACTCACCCAGCTTCTCGATGTTGACCGCAACCGATTGTTCGTTGGCCATTACCACAAGTCCTCCGAAGTGAGAACACTTCCGATAGTCTTCCCGTTCTTGATCTGTCCAGTAGCTTGCGCCCTGATTAGACCGTCAGCCCTGTTTAGGTACTGACCATCGGCATCCAAGAAACCTTGACTGTTATCGCCAGCATTCAAGGTCTCCGTTAGCAGGTGCTCGTCAGCCACCTCTGGCGCACCCTCATCGCCTTTTCTCTTGGCAAGAATCCAGAGGATATGATGGTGTCTGTTGGGAGACGGTAGTGAGTAGAGGACTCCTCTTACTCGAACCGCCACATGAGTCAGCTTAGCCGGTTCCATGAATGGGAGCCCTTACTTGAGCAGCGCGTCTTGGAGCCATTGAGGCGCCATCGGAAGATCAGCTTTTGCAGGAGTCTCATCAGGCCACATTCGTTGATAGCCTGTAGTTCCACTGCTTAGCACATGCTCACCCCAGTGTGAGACGATGGCCGGTTCGTCTTGCCCATCATCGTCATCCCCAGTGTCATAGCGAGACCGCCGTTTGAAGGGAGAACCAAGACTGAGTGTGACAATCTTCTCTGTTGTCAGTAAGTCAACATGCGGGCGCCACTTGATCTGCGGTGACCAGGGTGCGCCAATCACTTGTGGTAGACGATACCAGAGATGCCAACCACGTGGCGTCTTCTCCTTGAAGGTAGGAGGTAGTTCCTCGTACACAACACTGAAGTCTGGTATGTCAATGTCCACGCAGACAATCTCATCGGGGATGATTGAGATGCCATTGAAGTCAACGTTCACTTCTGGAGTAGTCTGCATTGGACCCCAGAAGGTCATGGTCGTTGTGTTCTTGTATTCCTTGAGGAACTTCTTGTCCTTAGCTAGGCCAACTCGATATCCCAATTCGAGATACTTGTCAGCGTCTCTGAGTAGGAACCGTTGTTGTCCAGTGTAGGCCACGTTGCTACCTCTTGCGGGGAAGGCGATACTCCCAAGGCCACTTCAATCCAGCAAGCCCAATGGCCTGATAGAGATGGCTATCAGCGTCGTTGAACTTGAAACCTCGCTCCATCCATTCTTGAATGTCATGGGCCTCTTCCCACGCCAACCAAGCCTTGATGAAGTGATAGGCAACAGCTTCCTCGGGAGTCAGCATATGTTTTATCGATGTTCCTCGGGGTCATCAGGCGGGTGAATGGGAGTCACACCCCACTTAGACTTGGCCCACACACTCTCCAACAACAGGTACAAGAAACCCGTTATACCTTGAGCCAGTAGCAACGAATGCAGAATATGCACCGAGCCAGTAACCTTCAGGAGAGGATACAGTGTCATGCTGGAGATGAGCAAGTAGGTGCCAGCTTTAGCGAGGCTTCGCCGATACTGAACTACATCATCTCCAATGATACCATAGTTAGTATCATGCCAGATACGCTCGTGAATGAATCCAAAGAGACTCATCAGTACCATCAGGATAGCTAGTGGCTTCCAGGCAACAACCTGTAACAACCAGCCAGAGACAGTCAGATGAAGTGTGAGTCCTTTCAGGATAGAACGCCAGTGTGTAGACTGAGCTTCTCGATTAGGCTCCCAAGGTTCCCTACCATGTAGCCGGTCCCAGGTTTTGAATCCCCAGAAGAAGGCAGGGTAAACGATGGGCTCGAAGTGCAGGACCAGGAAGACCGGAATCAACTCTGGCACTCCGCACAACCAGGCGATGAATGGGAGCACGATGTCTTCGATGGCTTCCCAGATGATAGCCGCCCAGAAGAATCTTCGACCATGCTTCTTACCAAGAGCTTTCATCTCTCGATAGACAGCAGGTAGATTGACCTTCTCCCAGAGCTTGGCAAGTAGCCAGCGAATCATGGCTTAGTGGGCACGTGATACAGTTGTGCCACGTACCAATCACTCTCTGGAACCCTGGCCGATAGTTCCTTGGCCGATGCTTCGGCATCGCCCTGATAGTCGAAGATGACTCCAGGATTGGTCTTGCCGCCAGGACTCCAGACAATGAACTTGTCTACCACATCGCTGGGATTGGTGTTCTTGGAATAGGTCCAGGCACAACGCTCCAAGTAACTATGTACTCCCTGGAAGGCACGCCGTTTGTAGTCCAACCCACCATCCACGCTAACCTTACCACACTTGCATGTCTTGAAGTCATGACGGTCCCGAGAGACAATCACTTCATCACATGACAGACATTGAATGGCGTTGAGTAGGAGTTTCATGTGGCCCTATGACTTGATGGGAACCGGAAACACTGAGTCAATCCAAGCCTTGATTCTCGGCATCATGACCGTGGAGTGTTGGCTAGGATGAGGCTTGAAACTCACTAAGCTCTGTTGGACAGCCTGGTCGAAGTTACGACACATAGCGCAGTCCTCGCAATGTTCCTTGTGATGTTTGCAAACGATAGGATACATCGACTCCCTCGGCTTTCGTCGTGCCGTGAATGGGAGCACCGATGGCTCCTGTTTTGCAGAGTGCAATTAGAGAGCCGACTGTCGTTGCACACTTCCCCAACCACCTTCGGGGATGTGCCACCTAGTCCATCGAGGGACGAAAAGATCCTCCGTAGCCTCCCTGGGGGTTCTTTGGAGAGGGTCGTATCCTTCGGTGTGACAGTCAGCTCGGGTAGCTAGGTGGACTCGAACCACGGTTGATCAGGCCAGGGTTACAACACCCTTGAGCGAACCTACGCTCTCTTAGCTACATCTCAGACTAGTAAGGCCCGTCGTCTATCAGCAATGTCCTTGTCGGCCATCTCCAGTATCTTACCCAACCACCATTCCACCTGCTCTGCTGAGAAGCAAGTATAGGTAGTCGTTCCTTGTGCCGGCCAACCTACTCGTACCTTTAGGTCATCCTCACGGGCAATCACCTGGAATGGTGTGCCAGAGAAGAAAGTGATCCCCTGGTGGGTTTCGGTTGGCCCCGAGGAACCTTGGATCCAGTCGCCAGGACCAGAAGAACCAGGATAGTCCTTCTTGACTTCTGAGCTTGACCATCCCCTCTCCCGTAGGAGTTGTGGCAGTCTCGCCAACTCGACCTTAGTATCCACATCGGGATTGCACATGATGTATCTCCTAAACAGGGTGACGCCTGCCTCATATAGCTCACGACGTTCTCTGCCGTGAATGGGAGTCGAAACCCACTGACTTGTTAGTTGGTCAGTCCTATCAAGCTGCGTCCCGGTTACTGGCGCTTGACCATTGCATAGTAACCCTCTGTCTTATTCAGGGAGGCAACCGTCACTCTGTCTAGGAAACCTCGTGTCAGAATCCAGTCATGATGTAGGTATAACCAGGGAAGGCTTCGCAAAGATCCTTCTCGCCCTGAATCGATACCTCGTCAGGAGGACCACCACCCAGGCGGTAACTCCAAGTAATGCTCCCACACTCGTTCATACAGCCACCAGATGAACGGTGAAGGTCAGTGCCAGGCTCACCACCACATGGTCCAGGCCACCAAGACCCTCCCATAGGATGAACCGTCAGACTCTTGCAGTCAGCTTCATGGTCAGAAAAGTATTCCTGACAAACAGTAGCCATGTTGTATAGGCAATGCCCGACAACGTAGGTTCCTGTCTCGCAAGTCGGTTCGCTCAGGCCGGCATCATCACCAGCCGATGCATCATCGTCACTGGAATCCACTCCAGCATCCGACACATCCACACTGGTCTCGACACCAGAGTCACTCACCTGAGAATCACTGTCGTTGTAGAAAGTGAAAACTCCCTTGTGAATGATGACAACAATGTTGTCATTCCCACTATCACTGTTGCTGCTACTACCATAATCAGTGGTAGCAGCAACAGTATCACTCGCCTCATCCTCTGAAGCAAAAGAGCCGCATGCGCAAACCAAGCAGCACAACATCACCGCAATTGAATTACGCATGCTGACTCTCCGTGAATGGTAACCCTACCAGTCGCAGGGACCGTGCGTTCCGTCGTTGATCCAGTGAACCACCTTGGCCCACTGTCGGCGAATGAACCTCACTTGGTAGGCGCCTGGTCGGTGTCGCGGTAGAACCCGCCACCCAGACCACGACGGACCGAGTAGGTCTGGCCAGTGACAGCTTCCTTGGCAGGACGCTTGCCCTTGGCTTCCTGCGCCGGCTGGTTGCAGTTGGCATGGAGGTAGTCCTCCACCCGACCACTCAGCATGGCGAACAGCGTGGGGTCGCTGAGGCTGGGCTCACGCTTGACCATCAGAGCCACCGTCTGGCTCTTGATGTAGTCCAGGTTGAGCGTGGCTCCCTTGCGGAAGTTGAACAGCTCCGTCATGCAGGATGCAACGAGATCCTGCTCTGCCGTCTGACCAGCGATGTATCCGAGACACACCTGGCGGTACTTCTCCACCGAAGCCTCCAGATCCGTCTTGCCATCCGTGGTCACGAGAAACGCCTTGACGGCTTCCTTCTGAGAGGGGGTCTTGTCCCAAGCCATGATTGATTCGTCCTTTTCAGTTGAGCGTGATTGCTCGGTTGTTCGTTCGTGCCGGCGTCCCGTGAATGGGAGCGCCTTCGTCCCTATGCCACTTCCCAAGAGGGAATGATCTTGCTGGCGTAGTAGTCCCACACCAGTGCTGCCGCGTTCTCCAAGCAGGCAGTCACACTTGAGTCAGAGAAGATACTGCGACCCTCTTCCAAGATGTGATACTTGCCACTACCACAATCCCAAGCGATGGCATGCTTCCTGTATCCCAGGGCTAGCTTGCCATTGTACTTCATGGATGCCCAAGTGATTCCTTGAACCGTCAGCGTTGTACCGATTGCCATCACTTTGAACCCTCCGCCGTGAATGGGAGAACCTTCGTCTCCTTGTGACACGCACCTCCGTCTACATCGCAGACATGAGAGGTAATGACTATGCTGTAGTCTTCCTTGGGTAGTACCGTCCTGCAACCTATCATCACTACTACTATGAATGGGAGGAGATACTTCATGGTTGGCTCATCAGCCCAGCGCCCTACGCTGGGGACAAGGTAGTTACTCGCATGGTCGGGACGGCTGACATCACCACCGCTAGTGTGACAGGGACCCTACCTATATACTTTCACTTACCTTGTTTCGGACCTCGGATAGCTACCGCCAGAGGGAGGTATGGTTAGATAGCTATCGGTCCAATGCCCGTCTTGTGCTTCAGCCCTTCTTGGGGTCGGCCTTGGACTTGATGTAGTCCTTGACGCCCTGGGTCTTGTCCTTCAGCTCCGTGAGCTGCTTGGTCAGCTCCGGGTCGCCCACATCACTGGCGTAGGAGAGTGCGCTGCTGACGTCCTCCTTCATGTAGTTGAGGTTGATCTGGACGTTCTCGACTGCATCCCGCTTGTTGCCGCACATGTTGATGTTGTGTCTCTCGTTTGGTTGTTTGGTGAATGGGAGTTGATCCTACCCTTACGAATTACTTCGTAAAGATATTCAGGCCAACCTTGATGGCCGGATTCTCGGGACACTCGATGTTCCCCTCGGTGGAAGCGACTCGCACCGTCTTCCCCGTGCTGGACTTCGCACCACGATGGGCGAGATCCACCTCGATGGTGAGCTTCGTTCCGTTGACCGACATCTTGACGTTTTCCATGTGCATTGCTCCGTTGCGTTGGTGAATGGGAGCATTGCATCTCCCAAGTTGTTTCAATGCCTTATGCCCGCCCCATCTTTCGATAGGTACGGGCCAAGGGTTTAGGTTACTATTACAGGTTTACGTGAAGGGATCCTTACTGGTTCTACCCAGACTCGCAGGCCCCTTATCGCTTGAAGAAGTTATCCCACTCTTCCTTGGTGGAACCACTGATGAGAAACTCTCGGTCATCCACCGACAAGTGGGGACACACGTTCTGTAGTAGCTCTCCACCCATCTTCCAACGATGCATCTGTTCCCAGGTGATGTCAATCTCCAGAGTGTGCTCTTTACCGCTGAGCATTGAACGCTTGGTGACTTGCATTGCGTTCCTCCTCCACGTAGTCCCGTGAATGGGAGCCCGACACTACCTCGTACAAGGTATCGCTCCTATGGCCACCGAAGGTGTTGATGACTACTACCTTGCTATACCCTAGCTTGGTAACCGCCCCATCAGCAATTGCCTTGGCTACTTCGTAGCGACTCCTAGTCCACACACGTGCCTCCATGTGTGGATGTGTTGCAGTTATCTCGAATTCGTCGGTGTCCACCTAGTCCCCCGTGTACCACCAGGGAAACTTGCTGGTCTCTTCCTCGTACTCTTCCCAGGTTCTCATGGCGACATACACCCTTTCCGATCCGCCGCTAGATTCGCTCAGTGAATGGGAGCCAAAAAACCCTGGAAAAAACTATGTGGATTCCAAGGCCCGATTACCGATTCTGAGAATTGACCGAAAACTTTTTTAGGGGTGGGGGGTCTACACCTACTCCAGCAAGGGACCTTCAGTCCAACCAGAACTCCGGATACATCCCATCATCGAAGTTCTGCACCCACACCTTGACACCATCGGGGAGCATGTAACTCTCATCCGGTGTCTGACTCTCACCCTGGTAGATGTTAGCCGTGGTGCCGACAGTCACATCCTGGACCTGACACTCTTGCTTGAGATACTTGGCGAGGGGACACGAGTGTGCCAGACGACGGTACCCTTTGATACCTTTCTCCCTCAGCTTGGCCGTGACTGACTCGGTTGTCGTACCCAGTGCCTTCATTGCTTCGGTCAACGTCATAGCCATGTCACTCGTCCTTCCGTGAATGGGAGGGGCAGGTCAGGCCCACGACAACCTACCTGCCCCTCCCTTGTCTCAGCTACCCGAGAAAGTCACTCGTGTCTGTTTGGCCTTGACCCCGAACCCGAGAGTCTTGGTGCTCTTGCCCTTCTGCTGAATGGCCGGCCCCTTGGGCTGCTTCAGGATTCGTGCCATGGAATCCCCTCGCTCGATTCGACTGGAGATGTTGGGGATGACAGTGTGCTCCACGATGGCATACCAGCCATGCGTCCCCTCGAACAAGCGCCGGTCTGCCCACTCGTTGGCACGTTGTGAGAGATCGAACCCCTGAATGAGATCCTCCTCCTCACCCTTGCCGTTGGTGCGAGTCTGGACTACACCAGCCGCATCGTAGATGGTTGACCGCCATGCCTTGCGTGTCTGCCCCTTGACCTTGGGCTCCACCGCTGACTTGTCGGCCTTGGTGGAGTCAGAGACGATGATGTGCGTCATCACCGCATACTGAATCTCCTTGAGGGCAGGGGTGGGCAGAAGCTCACCAGAGTCCACCTTGGCGATGATGGGGGCGCAGGCTTCCTTCACCTCACCCGTGGTCAGATACTCCCGGTACTGAGTCAGAAACGCGATGGCCGAGTTTGCGGCCTTGGTCGTGGTCTTGTGCAAGAATCCCTTGGGGGTCATCTTGCGCTCTTTCGTGTCAGCCATGTTCGTTGCCTCCGACCTTGGGTTTCGTTCGACCGTGAATGGGAGCCCTCAGCGGCCCTTGCGCTTGCTCTTGTACTTGTCCGTACGAGTACGCCTCTTGGCGTTCTCCCCGTTGTGAGGTGGGCAGAAGGGACACTTCCCCGTCTTGCTAACTACCTCGCCCCAACGCTCACGCTTGCTCTTGGAATCAGCGCCCATGTGCGATACTGGCTCCTGACTTGTAGCAGGCATAGTGGTTATCACTACTCCAACCCGTCTTACCACACTCCACCCCTTCGTAGACTACCACGTTGGGTAGTGTGGTGTAGTGGTCGTAGTCTCGACACACCGTCTCCAGTACCAGCTCACCATCGTACCACGTAGCCACCTGGATGACAATGGCCTTGGGAACCTCGATTGCGGTCTTCATGACCTTGCTCTCCGGTCTGCCGTGAATGGGAGCTAGTTGGTGTGTAGATGTGTGTACAGAGGTGCCGACTCGCAGCAACTACCAACTGGACAGGTAGTACCCTCTCTACCGCAGTAGGGATGTGTGCCAGGACAGCAGAGTCCCGCATACCTGTTTTCGATCTTCCACTGACAGTGTGTGGATGTGGGACCGAAAGAGTCACACTCTGACTCCAACTCACGCTCCCCGCAGTGAACACCTGCCGCCACCATCAGGGTAAGCGTGAGTAGGATGATGAGATGTTTTTTCATGTGAGATGGTTACTCTTTGGGGCCGACCCAGGTGAGAAGGTGGTTAGACTCCTCCACCAGATTGGCTTGCTTGAGTAGTCCGATGAGACTGTTGTAGGTGTCCAGGCTCATACGTCCCATGAGTCGGGCATACAGGTGCCCCGAGGGGACAGAGCCCAAGTCTCGAATTACCTCACCAATGGCCGCCGCTGCTCTGATGCCTGCCGTGACTTGCTGCGCCGTTGCGTTGTTGTTGCTCATGTCATCCTCCGCTGATGGGCCGTGAATGGGAGCCCGACGATGGGCTAGACTCTAGGTTCATGCCAACACACACCCAGCCAACCTGGTCTCCTACCACTTGGATAGTAGTGGGGAGTCGAACCCCTATGTGGGGAGCTTGTGGCCCCCAAGACATTCCCTCGCTACAAGATACTGTCTCAGTTGGGACCTACTTGGGTAGCGACCAAGTATGCCATGTACCCAGAGTCTAGCCCGCCGTTGCTATTGTCGCTTTCCTGCCGCCGTGAATGGGAGGCTATCGAATCGTGCCGCCCTTGCGGAGTACCTTGAGACGCTCGGGATTGATACCCTTGCTAGTCTCGACTCCAATGTAGCAGATGACCGACAGTGAACCCTCGTGACTACCTGCACATGAGAAGTCAGCATTGTGGACGTAGGGACGAAAGACGTCTACCGTTCCGTCCTTGTGGACCTGACAGACAGTACCGTTGTCGTACCCATCACTCCACTGGAGAGAGACGATATCGCCGAGACCGATTGAGTGTGCCATGCTTTCACCTCTCGACGTGCAGTGAATGGGAGCTAGCTAGTTGGCAACCAAGGTAGGCTCCTAGCTAGACTTGCTGGGGGCTTGACACCCCACCCATGAAAACCTACAGGAATGGTATGCGTATACCGAACCCCGATTACCGTTTTTGGGAAAACAGGTAAAACTTTTTTAGGGGTAGGGGGTATACCCAGATTCCTACAGGCCCTCCTACTTGCCCTTGACGAGCTTGTAGAAGAGACCGCCGATGAACAGACCACCGATCACGAACCATGTAAGTCCGAATGCGGGAGTGTGTTCCGTGTTGGGGACAGTGACGGCCGTTGACCCCATAGTCGCATGGCCCAGGAAGTGCACCAGGATACCCAGTGCCGCACACGTGGCCAGAATGATGACGATGACTTTACCCATGTTCGTTTCCTCCGTCGTGACCTTGGCGTTCGATGCGCCGTGAATGGGAGCTGCCGTTCCGTACCTTGTGAGTCATTGTGAGTGTGTGACTCGTTTGCTTGTTCGTGGTTGGTTGCGGCGCTTTCGGTCGCCGGCTATCCGTGAATGGGAGCCGCTTCCCTTGCACCCTCGCGCCCAGCCCGGCATAGCCTTCGCAATATGCAACGGCCATGCCAACCACCTTATCCCACACCTTCGGTCGCTTGATTGTGCGGGCGGAACCTGCTGGCATATCGTTTGCAATATGCACTGCCCATGCCAACTACCTTTCCCTACATGTACGCTAACAAAAAGCGCCCTGATGGCGCCGTGTGTGCTGTGCTGTGGTGCGGGGTAGGTGCGTTCGTATTAAAATTGGGGCCTCGCCAGGCCCCAATCCAACGGTAGGTAGCTGACGTATCCCCACATCCTAGAAGGATATGACTCACTGGTTCCTAAACCCGGAACGCTTATGTGAGAACGTTGCAGACTACGTTACCTAATTACCTTGCAGCTAGAGCCCATAGAGTCGCGTGGGCAGCACTGTAGCCAAGGATGGGCGGGACTCACTCCCGCCCGACTAAACCCAGCATCTCGATTCCTTTGGTTTGAGGGTGTCGATGAATGGGAGTCGCTACTATCTCTCTGGTTGTCGGCGCAAGTAAACAACGGTCATCAACCGTGTGATGTTACATGACATCCTCCCCAGCTCTGCTGACTTGTAGGAGGATCGTTAGATCAACTCCGTGCGTTCGTGTGAGAGTGCATGGCGCGTGCCACGATACATCTCCACCAGTAGTAGCTGATGCATGTCGCAGTAGTCTTCGGGTGACAGGTAGGTTACGATGCTACCCATCATGACTTCCCACTCACCTCTACGGAACTGGCGTACACACACCTGGTACCGCATGGGTTGCGTACGTTCCTGGTCCTCGTACCAGCATCCTACGCTTTGGATGCTGGCAAGGTTCGGTGCTACAGTCATGCTGGTTGGACCAGGTAGGAGACCACCTTCTGCGGGTCGAAGTCGCCGAGCTTCTCTTCCAGCTTCTCCTGGAGAGACTGAGCCTTGCCCTTGGGGAGGTTGCCCTGCACGAGTTTGGTCGCCGGCTCCTGGCCAGGGACAATCGTCATCTCGACCACTCGGAACGTTTGCTTGCTCATGTGCATCTCCACTTGTTGGCGGTGAATGGGAGGGTTCAGGACTCGAAGGGTTCGCGTTGCTTGCGGGCATCCTTGGGACGCCGGTTGCGACGGTCACGCATGATCTGCTTCCGCTCTTGCATGTGACCCAGGGGGTTACGCGCTTTCTGCTTGGGGAGCTTGATGACGAATGACGTTGCCATGTTCGTTGCTCTCCAGGGGGTTGTGAATGGGAGCCGAAGCGGCGATGGCATGCGGGATGCAGAGTGCAACGGGCGTGCCACCGCCTTTTGAAGAACGGCCCCAGGTATTACCCTGGAGCCATCCACCTCACGTCTGTGCGGGAGCCGGCGCAGCTTTGCCGACATCTTCCCACTTCAGGTTCATGAGGGCGAAGTGGTCGGAGAACTTCGCACCTCCGCGCAGGTCACGCTTGAACTTGTCGTTCAGCATGCAGGCCAGCCACTTGCTGGCGGTCTGACGATCCTTATCGCCGATGCGAACGGGACCGAAGCTGGCGCTCTTGCGCGTGCCGGGGATGATGACCTTACCGCTCACATTCCAAAGACCGTACGCCATGGCTGCACCTCAGGGTGAGTTGTGAATGGGAGAGAACACAAGGAGAGTTACGAGTAGCTACACTAGATTACAGTTTCACACACTCGGGAGCTAGTTAGCCCAAACGGTGTGTGACACCTGCTAGTCTTTTTACGCTCGTGTCGCCATGTTCCAGGCTTGAGCGACTACTCGGCATTCCTCCTACACAGATGGGGACATTGCCCATGCCCCCTGATAATGCCTAAAGCCCGCCTCCCAGTGAATGGGAGGTCGGGCCAGGGAGCTGGTCAGTAGATCCAGCAGTAGAGCATGTAGCCGACGGTCCACCAGAAGACGATGGTGAAGGCAAGGATGCCGACTGCACCCCAATTGACTTCTCGCTTCATGTGGGGATGAGGGTAGGGAGGTGGGCAGGGGATGGTATCCCTAGCTCCCCAGAGGTCGTACTCGTCCTCACCCTCATCCTCGACGATGACCTTGGGGAGGAAGGTAGGCACATGCATGCGGACGGTGGTGTCCTCATCATCGAAGTCTTCGGCCGGGGGATACTTGTCTGCCATGTCGAGTGACTTCATGTTGGAACCTCCGATGTTGGAATCTACTGGCTCATGAATGGGAGCCAGGGTCGCCAGTCAGGGAATCGAACCCTTACGCTACACCACCTTGGAAGGCCGAGGCGTCCCGCCCCGTTTTTCGTGTAGCACTGGCGAAGAGTCAGCCCCCTGTCCCTTGCGTACCTGTTGGTATCGGGATTGCAGGGGGCTCGCCGATGTAGGCGAATTACTTCTTGGGAACAGGGGCGAAGATGTTGAGACCGATCTTGATCTCGGGGGAACCGTCGCAGGGGACGTTGCCTTCGGTGCTGGCGACCCGAAGGGTCTTGCCGGTGGCGGACACCTGCCCACGGTAGGCGAGGTCGACTTCGATGGTGAGCTTGTCGCCGTTGCGGGTGAACTTGACGTTTTCCATGATGGTCTCTCTTTCGTTCGTTGCGGTGATTGCCTTGCGGCGTTTATCGTTTCGAGTCAGTCGTGAATGGGAGAGGGCAGAGTGTCGGGGCAGGCATCAGCGAGCGCTTGCTTGACGTGAGGGTAACACATGGCCGCACCTTTGATGGTGAGGAAGATGTTGTACTCCGTCAGATCCGTAGTGCGCAATTCTGCCACCACGTCTTCGATGCTCACGCCCGTCACTTCCAACATGCGTGCCACACGTGGCATCAGATCCGGAAGTGCGTTGGTATCGACTTCGTTGCGGCGTCTCATGCTCACTCCTTTCAGCGAGCGGTGAATGGGAGCAGCTCGGCTGGACGACTTGCGCTATGGTCATCGGGTAGGGTGACTTACATGCCCTCACATTCGGGCACGTCTTCGGGGTCTCCTAGTCACGCATCCTACATGCGCTGCGCTTGCTTGCGCTTGCTGCCGTCCGTTCGTTGCTGCGCTTCTCGCTCTCGACTGTCAGTGAATGGGAGCGGCACTCTCTTTCTTGTGTGGAGAGGCGGATCTCCGTGGCACATCGTTTGCACTCTGCAACGTCCGTGCCAAGCCGATTGCGGAAAAACGAAAGGGCCACACCCCGCCAGGTGCAGCCCTCTCTGATGTAAGTCCGTGTGTGTGTCAGAGACCGAGGCGGCTCAGCTCGCCTCGCACGTTGGAGAGCAGTGCGGTCAAGCGTGCCACCTCCACCTCGTTGCCCTCCTTGCGGGCATCGATCAGCTCCTCTGCCGTGGCCGTCTCACGTGCCGTCAGCTCGGCCACCTTGGACGCCATGTAGTTCGGCATGCCGTGAACGTAGCCGGTCATTGACCGCTCGGCCGCCTTCTGCTCCTCTCGCGAGGGACCGAGGACGATGGGCTTGCCGCTCAGCTCGCGACTGGCCTTCGCCCTGGCCGCCGTGTCTTGCGAGCCGAAGTCACGGCCGTTGTCGTAACCGCAGTAGGCGTGAATCGCCTTGATGAGATCGTTGCGCACCTCTCGCTCGTCACGCTTGACGACCGAGGTAACTTCGCCGGTCACTTCGTTGACCGTCTGGAAGGAGCGCTTGCCGGCATCGCGGCAAGCCATCAGGAAGCCTTTGGCATCCAGCGTGTTGCGGTCGGGCATCGCCACACCGAACACCTTGGGGCCGTTGTGAATGGGAGCCTTCACCTCGCCCTTGCGGGCCTCGGCCTGCTTGGCCTGCTTCTTGCTGGGCTCCGCGTTGCGGATGATGGTGGTGGTCACCTTGGTCGCCTCGTGTGCGACCTGGTGCGACGTGTGCTGCGAGAGGAGGAGAGCGATGATGTTGTCGGGCGAGAGGGAAAGGTCGGACATGGCGGTATCTCTCTTTCGTTCGGTTTGGGTTGGCGTCGCACCTTCCGGCCTGGGTAGTCAGTGAATGGGAGCCGCGCCCTTTTACCTGGCTCGCACTTACCTGGCATGGCACCTTGCATATTGCAACGACTATACCAACCACACTGTAGACAAAAGAAAGGAGAGGTAGGATGTCCTACCTCTCCCGACGAGTCGCCTGATGTCAGAAGGGAACCGACTCCGCCTTCACCTTCGCAGCATGTGAGAGCTGCCGCCAGTAGCGCGGTGTCATCTCCAGCGCACGTTGGAGGAACTTCCCCGACAGGGTGCGATACCTGCGGTGGTTGTCGCCCTGCAAGTAGTGGGCCAGTCGGTCGGCCACGATGTGAGGCGGAGTGGTCTTGTGGATGTTGAGCACCCACATCGCGCAGTAGGTGCCGAAGTCAGCGTCGGCCGCGCTGAACCCGACCCCGTTGTCGTCGATGGTGCGATGTGTCCCACGCTCCTGGTGGGTCTGCAAGCCGAAGAGTAGGACAACGGCCTTGGTGACGGCACGAGGATTGCTTGCGAGGATGGCGGAAACCTGGCTCTTGTTCATCGAATCACCTCGATCTTGGGTAAGATCAGACAGTGAATGGGAGCCAAAGACCTCTCACCTTATCCCACCTGGCATATTGATTGCTTTTTGCAATACTCATGCCATCTCTGCTATGTATTGAAATATACTACACATAATGTGATGTGATCGAAAGGAAAGAGATCATACTACATGTAGTTGGCATAGATTGCATATTGCAAAGGCTATGCCAAAGCCCCATTATACCCCTACTGGAAAAGTGTGGGCCATTGTCGTGCGCGGTGGCAGTTCGCCTCCCAAATAGGGGTCTAACAGCTATCAAGTGACCATCAAGTGACTATCTGGGGCAGTTAGAGTGTGCTCTGGTATCCCATATGGACGATATGGGTGTCCTATTAGCGTCTATTCAGGATATAGGTACGACAAAACTAGCAAATATAAATTAGGTATTTCTCAAAGCATCTTATCGCATTATAAACATATGTTTTTGCAGTTAGGCATACGCTTGGGCTATAATGGCATACAGGCAGATTGTACCCTCTCTCTCTCTTTTACTCTCTCACTTTCTCAATAGCAGGAGATTCAACATGCCAACCTATGTTCCTCTAGTTAGACAAGCCTATGATTACAGTTGTGGGGCAGCATCTTTAGCTAGTTGTTTATACTATTGGGGAGTTTGGTCAGGGCGCGAACCAGAGTTATACCCATTACTTGGAACAAACTGCGATGGTACTTCTGGCTATAGCATTATAGAACTAGCAGTATCTTATGGGTTAGAAGTGTTGTATCGTAATAACCTAAAGATAACTGATCTTAAAGAGTATTTAGATTCTGGATACACATGTATTCTTAATATTCAAGCTTGGGGTAATTACGGGCCTGATACGGACTTCTCGGAGGTCTGGGAAGACGGTCATTACGTGGTCCTGGTTAACCTTATAAATGGTTTTGTGGACCTAATGGACCCCAGCGTGGCTGGGCGGTATGCACGTCTCTCTAGCAGCCAATTTGAGGCTCGCTGGCATGACTGGTCGGATGATGGTTGTAGTAGGGAGTATCATACGGCTATACTCTTAAGAGGTGAGAAGGTAATTGATGCAACTCAGCCATTGTTAATTGACGCAATAGGTTATAAAGATAGTAATATAAATTACTGATTATACAATGTATAAGAAACATTTGAGTAACGGTTTGGTATGTATTCTTGTATCTTTGTAATCTTGGGTTGCCAAGTACGGTAGCCTACTGAACCTCGTCGGGGTTTCATGAAACGTTATTTCAGTTTGCTACTATTAGTTATTTTGAGTGTTACTTTAGGCGGCTGTGCTAGTTTAAAAGACTCTGGGGTAATACCTAAGTCGAAGCTGAGCGCACACGATTTAATCATACAGGAAGGTGGAGCCACTGTTGCATTGATGGGATACCACGACGATAAGGAGACCACTATTACTACTGGTTATCGTCCATTTTGTACTGGAGTTTGGGTTGATGAGACTCACATTCTCACAGCTAATCATTGTATTGAGGGAGAGCTTGAATGGCAGCAGGAGAGGCTTGACAAGCGCAAGGAAGGCAGCAATGATGAGCCTAAGAGTCTTCAAGAGATGCTTCAGAAGCTATTTGGTGGTGGCAGTGGAGGACCACAAGAGGCTGACAAGGTAGAGAAGAAGGGTCTTAAGATTCACTACATTGTAGAGAAGGAAGTTATGGGAGTTGCGGCCGAGCCATCTGGCTGGCATTTGAGCAAGGCGGTTGCATTTGATGAAGCGCATGATTTAGCGTTACTTGAGGCGCAGGGAGATTTAGTACCGGCACACAAGGTAGCTCGTATTGCTAGTGAGACACCGGCACTTGGCGAGCATGTTAATGTAGTTGGTCATCAGACTGGATTATACTGGACGTACATGGGTGGTCAGGTTGCTGCTTACCGTGATGCTGATCATTACAAGCGTTTGAGTGCTGGCAAGGATGATGCTAGGGGACCATACATGCAGGTACAGTCACCAATTTTCTATGGTAACTCTGGTGGTGGATGTTTCAATGATTATGGCGAGTTAATTGGCATTGCGGTTCGTATTACTCGTGCTCCAGAGGTTGGATTCTTTGTACACCGTGACACGATTGCAAGTTTTTTGGACAGCAACAACAACAAATCGGTCAAGAAGTAAGTAACCTTATTTTAGGTGTTATCATGAAGATGACTGCTATTGTCTTATTAATAGTTGTTATTATTGCGGCTATTATAGTTGGTTGCGCTGGTGTTACATTAAATCCTAGTAATCCTAAGCTAGGTTTGTATCATTACACACATGTACCGGTCTTTGAGGAGGCTCCTATTAGGGAGATACCGATATGGATTGATATTAATTTTGGGGAAGCTGACAAGTTAGCTATTGACGATGCTATTAACGCTTGGAACTTTGCTATGAATGGCTATGTTAAATTGAAGGTAGTTGATACTAAGTTTGATATGGAGATTGATAAGATAGTTACTCAGGTGAATAGTGGCGGGTGGTTATTCTTGAAGGTTGACAGTAAGAACAAGATGGTACCGATTAACGACAAGGGTTATTGGACCATTGGTTTTTGCGAGCAAGTTGGTGGACATCACATGTACTTAGTACGTGATAGACTTGGGAATGATGATGTTTATGGTGTGACATTACATGAGATTGGTCATTTGATGGGATCGGGTCATGTGGGTCAGAGGTTGATGTATCCGCATTATAGTCGAGCCAGGTTTCAGTGCATTGATTATGATACCATGGTTAAGGTATCTGCTTTCTTTGATTTGGAGCTTAGGAACTTGAACTATTGTGTGGATGGGGAGCCAGTTAATAGCAGTCAGGTACCTGATGGTGGACCTGTGTTGACTAACTGTCCTAACTAACTGAACAGCAGGTATATCTTTAGCTTTTCTTTGAAGTTAGCTGGGGTGAACCTAACATGGAATTGGAAGCTCAGGGCGATATCATGCACCCTGGGCCTTTCCTTTTTGTTGTATTGGTAGATAGAAGTCCAGTGGTTTGGGTGGTCATCCATATAGGAGACGGAGTATTCGGTATCTTTGATATTGCAGACCAGGACATGGAATCTATCGAAGTATTTGACATTGCATGGGTCGCAGTGGGCGATTCTGTTTTCTGCCAGTCCATCGGGCAAAGAGCCTTTTGTGATTAGGCGACATGGTTGATTGCAATAACGACAAATCATAGGAAAGTCAACATAGTTTGTACTTTAGATTCGATATTACTTGGGGAGACATTTGCTAAGTAATCTAGAGTTAGCACAACTTCATGAAAATAACCTGCTTGTAGGTTATTGGGATCGACGGGATTAGTTTGTTTTAGTTCAGTTGTTTTGGATTCTTGCCATAGCCTGACGATGTATTTACGATCTTTAATTTGGACCCAGAGTTCGATGAAGTTAAGGATATCATTTTCGTAGAAGAAGGTGGCATAGCAAGGCAGGCAATAGTGCTGGGATTCGATTCTATTGTTGGAGCAAGGTTTTTGGCAGAAGAGACAGTTCATGAGAATAGTATATACAGTTTGAGTTTTTCTTCTGAAAGAGATGGATTAAACCAATCGGGCTGGTTGGTGACTTTAACGTTGAAGTGTTCTTTCCAGCCGCATTCTTCGCCGTAACTTCTTACCTTTAGGTTCATAGTAGTTGGATTGAAGTCTATTACGTAATGGAACATGCCATGATTAAATTTGGTGTTTCTATCTATGGGGATACGCAAAGTAGCTTCTAGCAAAGAGCCATCGGGATGGTAAGTTTGTTCTATCAGACAGGTATTACATCTGTACCGGTACATAGTCATATTGTTTTCTCTTTTAAAACCGCTGTTTTCTTGCTTGCCATTACAGAATCGACATTTAGGGTTCATGAGAATACGATTAGTGTCTTTAGTCTATCCACAGTCACAGTTGATGGGGTTAGATTATGGGGCAGGTAGTTGAGAGTCATGACGATGGTGATGTGCTCACTTAATCTACCTTGTGGATAGTGTCTAACTTGGAAGGTTTGGTTATGGGGATAGAAGCATAGTTTATAGGCACCGACCATAAAGTAATAGCTTGCTGGCTGTCCTGTTTCTAGGAAGTCTTGTTCTGAGGCACAGTAACCACAAGAGTAGCTATCCACCTGCTCGTCTTTGTAGGGACCAGTTGAGATATGAGTTGGGATATGGGTACAGCTCCAGGTCATACGACGATGGCAGAAACGGCAAGTTGGATCGCTCATGAGAATGTTAGTAGGGTTTTAAGTTTCCGGAAGATAGCTTCGCCTTGCAGTTGGCCTTCTTTATTTGGTTTGAATGCCAGGAAGCGTTTGATTTGCAGGGCGGTTTGGTAGTTCCAGGGTTTGGGTCCGTTTTTGACCATGAAGTGGGTTGATTTGTTATGGCGGAAGCCATTGACTTTATATCTACGTTGGATAGCGTCTTCGAAGAAGATGGTATACTCGGTGATGTTCTGGAGTTCTTTATCATAGACAACACGGCAATGGACGTCAGGGCATTCCAGGGTCATGGTGGTCTTTGGATTGGGGATTGGGCCGACATCTGGGACATCCCAGTCAATCTGAGTTAGTTCTTTATTGCACTGATGGCATTTCAGAGTGGTAATCATATGAAGGCTCGGAGGGTTTTGAATCGGTGATACATTTTGACAAAGGCTTCAAAGGTTGGGTTGACTTTGTCTTCGTAGATAAGGTTGAAGGTGGTTATATCGGAGTTTTCGCCGGGCTCTATGGTAAAGACGGTAATGCTTTCACCCTCTACGTAGTGGATTCTAAAGGGCGGGATGATGGCGTGGTAATCTGGATACCAGCCTTGTCTAGTCGTGCGTTGGTAGTGGCACTGGCGTCTACCTGGGGCGGTGTCTACATAGGTTGGGCAGTAGAAGTCATCGGTATCTGTATCAGCCAACAGAGAATTGGAGTCTCGTTCGTCCTTGGATAGGTGGACTGGCTTATCGCAGAAGGGGCAGGTAATCATGAGAACAGCAGATATAGTCTGACCTTTTCATTGACGTTGGACGGAGTGATGTTATCAGGTATTTTGGGGAGGTTGATAATTCGTTTCAGTTGACTTATTGGTCCTCCCAGGATACGGGCGGGGAATTCTGTATGTTCGAATCTCATTTGGAAAGTATAATGTTTTTCATTGATGACGGTATACAGATTAATATGTCCATCGAAAAATTCGGCGCCACATTTACGACAAATCCAACTGGAGACATTGCATTCACAGATTTGGTTACAGTAATGACAGTTCATGAGATAGGGATTCATGCGCGAATTGGGGCGGTTAGATCGGAATGGAGTGTGTTGCCGCTTAGGTGAAGGCAATTAGGTGGTGTAGTTTTCTAGCTAATGTTAATGCGTTATTAGGATTAGTATCTGGGAAGACTCTAGGAATATGCAATGGAGTTTGGTGTAATGGTGAATTGGGATTGACCAACCAAACTGTGGTGATTTGCTTTTCAAAATCTATATTGAGAGCATGATAGGTATCATCTCTAAACTTAAAGGTGTAGTAGTAAGTATGCCAAGGGGAATCTAATGTGTGGCCAGTTTGTCTGGATATGAAGTTAACCTGGCAATCCTTGCAATCGGATTGATACATTTGGATTCGGAGTTGGGCGTTACAAAATGGACAGTTAATCATGAGAAGGTTAGGATGACGGCCAGTTTATCTTTAATGTTTTGGGGAGTGATGTTACCATTAACATTCAACTCCATGACAAACTCTGATTTAACAGCATCTTCATAAACATCATTAATGTAAGGGGTTAGTTTATAGATGGATAGTAACGGTGGATCTTTGCTTCCCTTTTCTGTATACATCTGCATGACTTCAAACCAATAACCATTATAAAAGGCCAGAATAGCAAACCAATCTTGTTGTTCATTCTTTTGCCTAACGGTAGCTGGACAGTTATGACATTCCCAAGTGCAGTGTGAATATTGAGTATCTGAGTCAGGTATAACATCTTCATTGGGAAGCATTGGAGCCTGGCAAAATCTACAGTTCATCATGATAATAGAATCAATAGCTTGATACGATCCCTTAGTTTATCTTCTTTATCTGTATGCAAAGCTGGGATCCTCATAACTGTTTTAAAGTAGTGCTTTTTAGATCTCTTATATTGAGAATCTACTGAAACCTGAGACTCGCCTTTCCAGGTGATGACTCTAAAGGGCCAAACAAAGATTCTTGTTTTATCGCCCACCACAGGATACTCTCGGTAATGATTGACAATCTTACCATCTGGCAACCTAATGACTTTGGGGCAGAAGACATCTGGAGCCCGGCCATAGCAATCTTCTAGAGATTGCGTGACTAGTTCATGTTCTTCACAGATAGGACATTTCATGAGAATAATAGGTAGAGTTTAATCTTCTCGCGCACATTGGCGGGAGTGATGTTAAGAGTTGGTAGGCATAGAATCTCTTCCGTCGTTCCATATAGCATGACGCTGGTATTTCCTGCCTTCATATTCAATCTAATATGATAGGTTTCGTTGTCAGCTATTACTAGACCGCGATTAGAGAATCCTGTCTTTGGGAGTGTAGTATATGTTACCTCATCCAAATAGATATGAGCGTACCGATAACTACCATCAGTTTCATAGATGAACGAGACATGATAGATATCATGAGTTTTGGTACAGTGATCACAGGATTTGGACCGCAGGCTTTTGAATGGACCAGGGCTATTATCTGGGTCTTGTTCTACTTCATTTTGGCAGTAATAGCATTTCATGAGAATAACAAATACAGTTTAATCTTTTCTTCTGCGGTATCTTGCGTCAGATTCTCTGGGATATTGGGTAGTTCTAGGACGGTGTACCATCGATACATAATTGAGGTATCTGATTCAATATCCATGTAAATCTTTTGAAGTTTGGCGGTGTTATCTTTAGTGTTGCAGTAAATGCGATACCTATCCCACTCGACTACATAGTCTCCTGGAGTAATAGATTCCCAAACGATATGTTCTTCTTTACATGACATACAATAGTAACTGCAAGTAAACGTGGCCGTGTGCATTTTGGGGCGGCCGATTTCTTTAGCACAAGATGGACAGATCATGCGAATAACGCTAGAGTATGAAGCTTCTCATCTACCTTGTCCAACCATTCCCGTGCTTGGGTGGCCGTCTCATATCGAGAGTTAGCCATCTCTTCTAGTTCATGGGTTGGAATCCTGCTTGACGGCAAGTTATCCACTATTGGCATAGCTGTTCCCTTAGCGGCCATCTCTTTATGAGAGTAGAAGTGTACGATATTAGGATAGAACCCTGTCTCAAAATAGACGTAGACGTTGAATCGGGGCGTATCAAACGTGATATACCTTAGCTTATCGCTATCGAAATCTCCTTCAAAATACTGATGGTACTTCATGGAGCATCGGTCAGAACAATAGGTCTCATGCCAGCTCTCGTTCTGTTTGATGCGAGATAGATAACATCCGCAATATGGACAGTTCTGCAATGGCTTCATAGGAATACCATATAGAAAGCGAACTTCTCATGAATGTTAGTTGGATTGACATTCATAATTTTAGGGAACTTGAGAATCATTGGGTCTTTTCCTTCCCTAGCTATAGATGTTCCCAAGTCATGAATGTAGGAGATATTCTGGATGTAGTTGTTGGTCCACAGATAACACTTCTCATTCTTATCTATCATGAACGTGGTCTTGACTGGGCTACCATCTTTGTGAAGGTAGTGAAATGAAGTTAGGACGGGGCAATGATTGCAATCATATACCTCAATATCTTTATCATTTTCGTTATGAGAGAAGCGCAATGGCTTCTTACAGAATTCACAGTTCATGAGAATACAAGATAGGTTAGGAGTTTCTCTTGGATGTTAGATGGCAGCAGATTAGGGAACAGGAAATTGAAATCCTTAGCGATTACAATCGTATCCTCTGGGTCTTCTGGTAACATATCTATTCTGGACCGATTCTCTCTGAGGAACTGTCTCAATACAAATAGCTTGCCTTTGATGGTAGTGTACATGTTGATAGTATCGATACCAGCAAAGTTAGCACTATAAGTTTGTTGAAACGCTACCTTACATGGTAAGCACTTCCAGTAATCAGTCCAATCGTCCTTAAGGGATAGATAGGAGCATTGCTGGTGGCAGTAGGGACATTTGTATTCAGGCGTCAGGCTAGTATTAGATACATGCGCTTGTTCCAATGAGTAGAACTCTTCTCGGCATCCTATACACTGGTATGATGTTTTAGTCTTTTCTCCATCCATTTGATTATATAAAAAGTCAACGGCTTTAACTATCAGGTCAGCATTGCATTGAGGGCAAGAGTACTGTAGTATTTCGATTTTTCTCATAAAAATAATAGCATGAAGCGGAGTTTACGTTCTATGTTTTCTGGAGTGATTGGCGGGAAGTGTTCACTGAATGTCTTGACCAGCTTCATCTTCCTATTGGGGCGCACTCCTGGTTCTCCTGGCTCTCCTACATACCACAGATAAGCAGTAGCTCCACCTTCATTCAATGTCCATCTATACGTTCTAGTATTGATGATAGTATATAGATGAATGCTATTGGAGCTTGACCATTTGACGTATTCTGCTGCGCAATTATAGCAATAGTGAACATCGAATGTATGAAAATTATTATCTCCATTACCGCCCTTAATGATGAGCGGAACGTAGGCAGCTTCTTCTTGGCAAAACTTACATAGCAATGTCATAGGATGGAGGGGCCACATTGTAAAGGTGGTCCAGCAAACTTTCTTGTGGTTGAGCTGTGACAAAAGGAAGTTCCATTAGGAACTGCCACTTAGTTTCTCCCCATAGATAAACCCGTGACTTACCTGCGTTGGCAAAGTTATCAATAGCATATGGGAAGACATAGAGATGCTGAATGGTTTGTTTGCCATCTGTCTCTACTTCATAGTGCGAAATATTGTTATTACCATCTGTAATCTTAGTTGGACAGAAGTAGGTAGTTACTCCGGACATTAGTTTTATTTGGAGAACATTATTGCACAGAGGACATTCATGGGTCGCGAATCGCATTTAGTTTATTCCCTATCTTCAGGAGAATGTAACCATCAGCTTTAGCTTGTCAAGCGTGTGGTCGAAATTTGTAGGATTGAGCCATAAAGGTCTAGCTATCTTAATCTCATTAGTTAGCATACAGCTCTCTAATCTATAGATAAGACAGCCATTGTCACTAACTTTGACATAGAAGCTGCCTAAAGCATACTCTTGCCAACATACACTACCTTCTTTATCAGTTCCGCAAATGTATCTAGGGAAATCATTATTAACCATACACTCAATTGAGTAACAGGTATACCGATAGAAGAAATCAAGTTTGGTTCTTTCACCAACATTCATATCTTGTTTACAGAATAGACAATTCATGAGAATACTACGTAGAGGCTTACACGTTCTTTTAGTTTTTCTAAATCAGGGAAGTCTGGTTCAATCATCTTAGGAACGTTGATATACTCGTACTCACCATCTTTGACGCAGGAGATGCGACACTTTTGGTTTACGTAATCAATCTCCAAAAAACGAGAATACTTTGAGTTGAGGGACAACCTAAGGAAATCTACTTGTTTCGTGGCCTTATTAACCCACATGTCAACGATATGATTGTGACCTTTTGAGCAGATACGCTCAGTATAATCACCAGTCTGATCGATGAAGTAAATGTGTTTATTTGTATGGTGGCTTGTTCTTAATTTATTACCACAAATCGGGCAGTTCAGGACGTCATCCATACAAAGTATATAACTGCGCCCATACCACTCCTTTATGAGAAGACCAGATAAGTTTTTACTTTCTCAACCAGCTTTTTATAGTTGGATAGATCGGGTTCGAAAAATGGAAGCACCATCACTTCCTTATCCTTTTTCATACCTTGAATCCATACGGCTCCTAATAGGAATAGCCATACAGCTTGAAGCCCATTACCAATATCAATAGCTAATTGAGTTACCTCATCATCTTCAACTAGTATTACTATATTGTGGTTAATTCGACGAGTGCATGTTTTGGTAACTCGTGTGTTGAGGTCTTCAGCGGGTGGAAAAGTATTAAGTAATGGGTCGCCACATACGGGGCAATTGATGGGCGGTTTCATCCAAACACCAGCATAGTTCTAATCTTGTTTTTCAGCACTTCTATATTTTGGAAGTTAGGAATGACCACTTGATTGATACGTATCCTATTAGCAGACTTAGACCATACCTCAGAGTATTGTTCATCATAATGAATTTTCAAACATAGCCGCTCGCTATTATCTTGAAACCGAATGCGAAGCTTAACTAGTCTATTGTCTTTAATACGCCAAGAGAAGTGATGATCATCTGATCGATTACATGAGTAGTCAATGTACATGATTTTATGATGCATCTCCATCTCTTTATTACATACCAGACAATCAAATTTTTCCATGATGGACACCTATAACATGGCAAGTATATGGCATACTATCAAGGAAGTATGACAGCCATTCGATCACATGAAGAACCTCGTATCGTACTCGATTTCAGTCACGGTAAGAGTTCGAAAAACAAGATAAAGCGCGAGTTAGACCATTGTAGTTTAGCAAGCTTGGAAGAAGCTAAAGAGAACGAGATTACTCTCTATCGTAACACCATTAAAGTTGGTATGTACAGTATCAAGATTCAATTACCATATGATTTAGTCGGCCCTCGCAAGCTAAAAGAATTCAAAGATTTCGAGATTGCTATTTATGATAGTTTAGAACCCAAGGCTAAGCGCATTGACCTTAAGAGAGATTCTAGATTCAAAGGGCAGGAGTGGGTTTTACATAACTCTTTCGGTAACCTTAAGATGAAGCATCTATTGGATGCCGTCTGTTACTGTAAGAGGCTAGACCGACTCAAAGCATTCTTATGAGAAGAGTGTATACAGCTTAAGTTTCTCTAGTAACTGAGGTACGCCGGTTACGTTCTTTAGGTTAACTGCTGGAATTTGCAGTCTTGTTCGTATTACATCGTCTATCGTATTCTCAAATGTTGAGTGATAAACCTGAGTATATGACGATGTGAAGTAAGTATTTACATGCCAGAACTCTTTGTCATCATGCCAATAGACAAAGTCCGTTGTCAGATTAACATCATAGTTACCCTGGATATCTCCAAATAGGGTAAAGCCATACTGACAGGTCTGGTCCTTTAGACTATCTAAGGTGGTACCAAAGTTAGTCATGGTGGTTAACCCGACGCTACGTGACTTGAGGATAATTTTACCATTACCTGGGGCAGTGACGTGCATGCCGCGCAATGGATGGTATTGACAGCGCTTCTGAATAAAGACCGGACCAGCATGAATCTTGTAGTCACGCTTGTTACGCTCATACTTACCATCAAAACCAAAGCTTAGACGAACGCCATCTTTATGTCCTGAGCGTATCTGGAGTCCTTCATCATTCTGAGTTATAGAGAGTTTAGGATATTCCTTGATTCGCATGACCAGCGGACGGTCACATATCAGGCAACTGTCTCGGTAGCTCAATATCTCTTGTAAATTCATGAAAATGTTATATACGTCTTCATTTTCTGGATGAAGTGCGCCTTATCCTTAAATCTGTATTTTGGTATCAATGGCAATTCTAATTGAAATGGTGAAAGTGGTCTGATTTTGTCAAGTCTATCAACAATCAGATTACTTTTCTCTGCCATAAAATGTGAAGTAATCTGGTATACGCTATCCCCATCATGTACCATTAGCCTCTCAGTGCTAATGCCAACGGCCGCTACATAACCCTTATCGATATTGAAATCTAAATACTGGCTTTCTATCTGCGTATAGCACCTATCACATGTAGTTGATAAGAACAACTTACGGCTGGCTAGATACTTTGTCAACCCCTGCTGACTATTAGTTAGTATTTTATTAGTTTTATGGAAGATGTAGAGCTTTAGAGCGTCAGTATTGGCGTATTTGATGATTAAATCTACCTCTGTATAGGTAGGGGTAACCACGGGGCGCAAGTATGAGATGTCCGCCTTGGTCTCTAAATCCAGAAACCCAATACGAAAATTGATTTGATTACCACAACTGAAACAAGGATTATTGTACGTTATGAAGTCCTTGATGGTGAACTTCCTCATACTCCTTATGCGATTTTATCATATTCCTGTAGGTAGGCAATCATAAATCCTTGAATGTCACCATCTAACATACTATCAGCATCATTAGTTTTAAACCCAGTACGCTCATCCTTTACTAATTGATAAGGGGTCAATGTATAAGTCCTAATTTGATTGCCAAATGAAACCTCGGAAATAGATGCTATATGCTTATCCATCTCGGCTTGCTTCTTTTTCATTTCGATATCATACAAGCGAGCCTTAAGCATCTTCAAAGCTGTTTTCTTATTAGATAATTGATCTCGTTCCGTTCTAACTAGAATATTAATACCAGTTGGTATGTGTTTCAATCTGATAGCACTGGCCACCTTATTAACGTTCTGTCCTCCTGGGCCACCTGCTGTCTGTGCTGTAATCTCAATATCCTTATCATTGATAACAATGTCAATTGTATCTTCAATATCGGGCGAGACTTGAACACCAGCAAATGATGTCTGTCTTGCATCGGCAGCATTGAATGGAGAATTACGAATAAGACGATGAACTCCCGACTCAGACTTGAAGAAACCATAAGCATATGGGCCATCTACTCTAATAGAAACAGAGTCAGTACAAATAGAGCTGTGTTCTTCAGATGGCTTCTCGTCAAGCAACTCTACTTTGAAATCTTGGCTATCGGCATATCGCATATACATACGCAATAGCATTGTAACCCAGTTAGCTGCCTCTAGACCGCCAGCACCAGCATTAATAGAGATGATGGCAGGAGTATCGTCTACAGGGTCCTGCATCATCTGTTTGAATTCCATATCCGTCATCTCTTGAAGGAGGCGTTGGACATCATCAAACATAGTATCAATTTCATTACCTGCTAACTGCGCAAACTCCGCATTGAAAGCGGCCTGTTCTTGGAAAGACTTTAGTTTGCTTAAAAGGTCTGCAAGCTTAGTGCGCTCCTTCATTAGGGCAGCAGCTTTGCGAGTATCATTCCATAGGTTAGGATTGGTACTGACTATCTCATCTATTTCTTCCAAGCGCCTACGGTGCTGTGCCTCTGGAATCATTGTGCCCAGAGCTTTGATCTTTTCTTGGCAGGCGTATATTAGTTGTATGGTATTCATGAGAATGTTACTATCGTTTGTATTCGTGTTATTAATTTTTGTTTATCCATAGTAGTGAAGTCTACTAAGGCTATCTCAATAGGTTTCGCATCTGAATTGTTCCTAGAATAGATGCGTGTCTTCTGACCATGCCAATCATTATGGATAACATAATTCTTAACTCTTACACCTTCTAGAAGAAGTTTAAATGGCTGAACTGACCACATACCTTGGACAGGATGAACTTTCTTCAGCTTTATATAATGCCCACATAGGTGATAGTTCAAACCACATTTCTTGCTAGGACAATAAAGCTCCATATAGGGCCTATAATCCTCAAAGGTTTGCTTGATTACATGATCATCTATGGCTGGCAATTCGCCATTAGTGTAGTTATCAAATATAAGGACATTTTTAGTAGCATCGATAAAAACATCAGCATTGATTTTAAAGGATGGTGTAGTATGTTCTATCTTGAAATCAATCCTACTATCTTTTAGGGGAGCATTAATGATTGCTAAACCAACTTCATTAAGGCCAACGAAATTAGTTAAGTGGGCACGTAATGGTGTTTTACAAAATACACATTCCTCCTTGAGTTTGGTAAACTCAAGGATGGACTCAAATTTATCTGTCATGTCTTCACAAAAATACGAGGAGATTCTTGATACGCCCTACAGTCTTCAGTGGATTCTGAAGGTCCAGAGGAACGAGCGGAAGCTCTACCTTGTCTAGTGCGCCTCTCGCACTGGAGAGGTGAGTATGAAACGTGGACATTTCTGTCTTTTCGGTTGTATAGATGTTCTTAATCTCATACAATTTAGTGCCCTCTTCAATTGAAGCGGACTCTGAATTAAGAACTAACGCTATAAGTTTGCCGTGCTCAAGTGAAATATGTACTTGAATCAAATAAGAATACTTACTGCAAACATCACAAGATATGTTCAGACGGCGGATATCAATACCTTTAGACGAAAGATCAGATAAAGATGAGCCTACGTATTGACTTACCATACCTCCAATAGCGGGTAGGTAATTATAGCTAGATGTTTGACGGCATTCTATAATGTTATTGTTATAGCAATCAACAGTTAGAGTTGTTAATCCAAACTTGAGATAAGCTTTAATCGAATTCTCATCATAAGCCATATCCCATCCTGTCGACATCTTGCCGGAGCAGAAAGGACACTTAGAATGGTATTGAAGTACTTCGAATAGGTTCTTAAATTGTTTCATGAGGATGCAGAGTCTTCGTAGAATTCATCGAAGATATCTCGTGTCAATCCAGCATCAATTAGGATGGGGCGGCCATCTTTGGTTCCCCAAGAAGAAATCCTGGCAATGTCACCAGGTAGGAGCTTGAATCGTTCACCGATATCTCGTAGCTCCTTATATATGTCCGTCTTCGATACCTTCTCAAACTCTTTAGGTTTTTCAATATCTTTGTTACCGGATACGTCCTTAAGGCCATAACGCAGAGAGTCTCCGAAATCCTCAAATTTGAGGCCGGTCATCTGCTCGAATTCCTTCTCGGTTATCTTATCTAGGTAATGGGTTTCTAACCAAGCATCATTTTTGGATGAACTGATGATTTGGTTTAGATACTTGGACTTCATCTCAGGATTAGCTTCCGCCTTATTCTGAGCGATGCCTTTGTCATTCTTAGCCAGTTTAATGATGGTTTTGCTCGGTGTCAAGTAGACGATGCGCGATGAGCCCGAGGATAAATGTTTAAGATTACGCTCCGCATAATTCTTGCGGGCATTGTAAGTTTCCAAACCCTCGATGTTCGATAATACTACCTTCAAATCATCTGAATCAGATGGCAGCTCTTCACCCACAGCTAGGGAATAGAACATATTGGCAAATCTAAGTAGCTTGTTCGGGTTCATGTGATAAATGCAAAGTTATTAATATTGCGATATATTAAAGAATATATGTCCATGAAATCACTTACAGACCAGGATTACCTGGAACTCATTCAAAAGTTAGTAGACTCACAATATGATGAGGCTATTGATGATTATGATATTACCAAGATGGAGTGGGCACCTTCTGAACCTGAAATTAAACAAAAGATTCATCAAGCTAGCTCGGCCGGCATGATTGACCTTACAACCGTCAAATCCAGTAAGATAAAAGAAGAAATTCTCAAATGCACTAACCTAAGGGTTGGGTCATTCAAGATTAGAATCAAGCGCTATAACGGCGTTCCGAGCCAGCAAGGCATGCAGATGACGGTAGACATGGAAGTCTGGGAGGAACGCACCAAGACACCGTCTGGAATGCCTTGTAAGATTGATTATCCTATGATCTTTGTGAAGGATAATAGGTTTATTAATAGACCTTGGTTGAAGTACTTTGACCAAGGAAACTTTGGCACCAACATACCAATCGATACTGCAGTAGAGATTGTGCGTTGGATGCAGGCTGTTAAGAAACTATCTGCATTCCTTTAAGCAAAAGTTATTAGGTTATTCAGCCTCTTTGTTGTTTCTTCTTTGGAAACAAATGGAATGAAGGACAATGTCTTTTCAGAACGGGCATTAGGTAGTGTATAGTCTAAACGGGCATACATCTCTGAGTCAGCGCGGTACCAGATCAGGTTCGATTTGGGCTCCAGTATATGAAAGTTACTCAGGTGCATTATCTTGAAGCCTCCATCGGTAGGCAAAGATAAGCCAAACGATTCATAGGCTACCTCTATACCATCCCACAATTCAGTATCCATCTTCTGGGTCTTGAAATTAAGGCTGAAAGGCGTAGAGCTTTTACTATACCTATTACAGAAAGTACATCGTCTATAGAACTTACATCCTCCCATGTTCTTATGGAACTCTTTGAACTTATCTATTAGGTGCATGGGTACTTGCTCGTAGTGATCCCACTCTGAATAGAACTCAACCATGAAATGGTTGCTATCCATATCAAACGAGTAGCCTATCTCATAGTCTGGCTGATTAACTCGCAATGCCTTCATTACAAAAATTGCCACAAATCTATTATCTATTAGCTTTACTTTTTGCTTGCGATTAGAAATGAACTGTGTTACTAGTGCAGTATCACAAATAGGGCAGTTGGTACGTTGGTCAATGAACTCTCGAAGATTCATTGAACATCCTTACAGGCTCTAGCGCCCGTTTCATACCAACTGAATCCTGCACCATGAGCAGTAGTCATGGGGCGACTAGCATTACGTACATGCCAGATATGACCGCCCATTAGACCACTCTTACAGTTACCAGTAGTTTTACTAATACACATATCTTGACTACTTTCATTGACAACCCATTCATCGATGTTACCTGACATATCATGTACACCATAATCGCTCACACAACTCGCCATAGATCCAGAAGGAACTAATAGGGCACGAAGCTTAGCTGAAGTCTCATCGTTAGGATTTTTGGATTGGAATACGTCAATGTTTGGATTATGGTTATCGAAGTTACAAATCTTACTATCACGATGGAAACCATCTCCATACGGTAGTGGATGTGTGTTGGGGCCTTCTGCCGCCAGCGTCCATTCTTTATGGGTACACAGGCGCTTACCTACAGAGTTTACAGCCTTCTCTGCATCGAAATAAGTCATCCAATCTTGAGGGACTGTACCTGGTTTATTGGGCCATTCGTATTTATCTATACAGAAATGTAAATGTACTAGCTTATCTGATAGACATGTGCTAGGGTTTTTATACTCCCCACAGGCCAGATTAATATCTCCTGGGTAATGACGAGTACCATCCATGTCTATATTGTACAAACACTCTGTCTTTAGATTGGTACAGTAATCGCCTTGTACCTCTATCATATCACTGGGACACGCGTGCGATCGATCTTCGTTCCGCCGCCATGAAATTTCCGCTTTTTCTGGCGGAGCACCTGTTTTATTTGTCTCAATTTTGAGACCGTCCGCCTTATCATCTGTAGAAACACCCGTAAACGCTACAATTAAAATCCAAGAAAATACCATCTTGTACGATTTCATGCTACACCCCTACGCTCACACCACTATCAATAGTATAACCACAGTCGTACGGGCCGCAACAACTAATTGATCGATTATACCGCGGATCGATCTGATCAACTTATACTACTTCCCCCATAGATCCCCCATGCGTTTGTCGAGATCTAGTTTGTTATGATCGCAAATAAAAATGGCGATGATTTTTAGTCATCGCCATCTAAGTCTAAGTGTGTATGTCTGTCGAACTAACTGACCTGACAGGGACGCTTACCGTACTGTCCAATACTATTAAGTTATTGTCTTGGTGGTAATTTTGCTGCGCGAATAGCTTCTTGATCAGTCATGCGGGCGTTCTGTGGGAACTTCTTAGCGAAGTAATTCTTAACAGCCTCTAATGCTTTTCTAGTTTCTCTTCCGAGTTGTCCATCAGGTTTCTGTGCCGCTGGGTTAGGTACAAGTCCGGCTTCTTGAATTGCGAAGTTGAATACTGCTTCTTGATCGGCTGGGTTAATCGATGGTAGTCCTGGTCTACCTTGAATGTTCACTTCTGGGATAGTTACTTTACCACTACCGACATCTGGTGATTCCTCTGTTGGAATGCTTTGTTTCCATTCATTTAGTGCTGCAATTTGTTTGTCTGCTAATGTGATAACATTGGTTGCGGCAGGCAAAACTGTATTAATCCAAGTCCTTCTAACATCATCACTTGCATCACGCAAGTTTTTATTGACATATGCTAACTGAGATGCATTAGTTTTTACTTGATTCAATACATCTAGGTTAAAAGCTGATTCTGGATATTTAGACAACACTGTAACATTGGATGCGTATGGGGCTACTGAAGCTGGAAAGCCTCTGATTCCGCCTAAGTCTTCACGCTTTTCAGCACTAGTATTTAACCATGCAGCTAGTGCTTGTGCTAATGCATCAACGGCGCCTTTTACATCACTACCACTGCTTGGTAATTGTTGTGCTAAAGCACTCAAAAAAGATTTACGATCTGAATACAAAGCTAGTCTTTCAAAAAGAGATGCTCGTTTGAGTAAATCATCGTTCTCTGGCTTCCTAGAGGACGCCATTTTCTCGTAGAATTCTACTCTCTTTAGTAATTTATCAGCTTTAGACATTCTGGGTTCCTTTTCAGCAAATACTATTGATTATACACCATTATGACCAGAAATGTTATTTACGGTGGATAAAATCCGGATTATGATATTCGTTATCGCAATTTGGAGCGTGGATATTACTCTGTTTAATGCCCTGGTTATCGATTAGTCCACAATTACAACCACATTTACAGCTACCGCCACAACCTCCACAAGTCCTAATTCCGGAGAAAGTATGACAGCAATCACAATAGAATGGATAGTTACAACTATTGCAATGTGGCATGGTATAAAATGGCAGAATAACTACGTTAGGAGAGCCTACTGCCCTTAGCAAGGCGTACATGTTTATTCTCTGAATTTCATAGTTTTGGCACGGCGGTCCGAAACGATTTTTTTCTATATCTGCGAGGCCCTGGTGTAAAAACATAACAACGTCAGCGTACCGTACGTTGGGTATATTTATGTGCGGGTGGAAGTGAGGAGGATAGTGGCCGTAACCGTCGCTATACTCTGGAACAATTACCAGTATTCTAAATCCCTGTAAATGAACAATAGTTGGATAGTTTGGGTCAACCGCAACTCTAGCATCGAATTCTGCCTTGGTCATTGTGTCATCAATGAACAACTGTCTTTGTAGAATTGTAAGAGTATTCGTTGGCGCTTTTGGATCTGTACCAGGGAAATATGGTGGGTTTGGCGGATAGTTTATATCCCCATTAATAAAAAAGATTGCTGGCGGCAAAGACGACATAAATGTATGAGATTTTATGCGCTTGACAAAAATAATGGCGCATTTAAGATGGTTTGAACTATGCGAGGTATCATGGAAAACAATGTTGCGACATTCAAATTTGCGATAAATGAAGGGTTATCGGATATCTATTTGCCTACAAGGGGTACTGATAGAGCTACTGGCTGGGATGTTAGGTCTACTGAGAAGCTAATCATTAAGCCAGGAGAGTACGCTAAGATTTCATTAGGTTTTCGTATGTTCTGCCCAACTGGTTGGTGGATGGAATTGAGGCCACGTTCCTCTTCTTTTGCCAAGAAAAACCTGCATGCACTGTATGGTGTTATAGACGAAGACTACGAAGGTCAGTGTATCTTTGCATGCCAGTATCTTCCTCCTATTAGAATTGAAGCAGGTTTAGATGAACCTTACGGTTCTGGATACAAAATTAACGGCGTAATTACTGAATACGTTGCTGAAGACCTCACCATTCAAGAGGGCGAAGCTATTGGTCAAATCATACCAGTTCGTCGAGAAGAAATGATAGTAGAAAGAGTAACAAATGAAGAATACGAAAAGCTCTGTAAAGAACGAAGTGCCTCGCGAGGTAACGGTGGATTCGGATCAACTGGATGATATGTTTCCTGATTACGGAGACGGTCCACACACTTCTTCTATGAAAAGAGGCGCTACAGAGTTTGTAGATCAAACTACTGGAACGACCGTGCCTCTCGATCCATTTGATAATACTCTATTAGGAAGTGGTGTGCCTAATTATGTGCTAGACCCTTCTTCATTGAAAGGTGCTCAGTTCCCGCCCCTGGCTACACTAGAACAGCTTGAGGCTGCTAATGCTGCCCATCATACTATCATGCTGACCAATAAGATCAACATATACTATAATGGAGCTGGTGTTACTGCAGGTTTCAAACCAGGCGAACCTTGGATTCAAACTTACTCTGGTCGTAGATTCAATCCGACTAATCCTAACCCAGATGCCATTGTTATTCAGGATATTGCTCATGCATTATCTATGCAATGTCGATTTAGTGGGCACTGCAAGAAGTTCTACTCCGTTGCGCAGCACAGTGTTTATGTAAGCCATATCTGTAATGAGGAGGATGCTTTATGGGGATTACTACATGATGCTTCTGAAGCTTATTTAGTAGACGTACCTCGTCCTTTGAAAAGGTCTGGTAAGATTGAAGGTTATATCGAGTTCGAGAGGGTAATGCAAGAAGCCGTTTGCAAGCGCTTTGGGTTACCAATTAAAGAGCCTCACTCAGTAAAGAAAGCTGATACCAAGCTATTGGCCACAGAAGCTAGAGATTTGATGCACCCATTGCACCCAGACTGGGTTCAGCCTATTACGGCACTTCCCTTCACCATTGAATCTTGGAGTCCGGATAAAGCTAAAGATATGTTCATGCAGAGATTCTTTGAACTTATTGGGGCTGATTCTTCTCATTATGAGCATTATCTAAAGTATAAAGACTCCCTCTGATATAGATACAAATATGAGCGAAGAGAAAAAAGAACCACAATTAGTAGATCAAATCATGAGTCAAATTGTCCCTCAAGGACAAGCTAAACCACCTATTGCCAAGGAAGCGAAGAAGCAGGAGAAATCTCCTCCTATCAAAGCTAAACTTTACTACGATGTGAAGGTAGAGTGTATGTTACCCGCTACCCTTACTTTTCGTGTATTGGCTGAGGACCCCGAACAAGCAGCCGGATTGATTAGAGGAATGAATCCTTCCACAATCAAACATAGATTAGTTGGAAGAAAAGACATCAAACTTAGTGTGTATGATGCTGGAAGCACCATGCTGAGATGGATGAAGAACCTATTGGTCGGATAATGTATTCACAACAATTAGAAGTTAGAGACTCCAAAACCGGTAAGGGAACTTTTACAAAAGTAAGCATCCCTGCCGGACTGCCAGTAGCAGAGATTCGCGGACCAGTTCTATTGGACAGAGATGTTCCGCCGCACGACAATATAGATATCTACTTACAGATTGGGCCTAATACATTTATTGGTCCATCGGGCAAGAATGTTCCCGAGTATCTAAACCATTCGTGTGATCCCAACTGCTATATTCATGTAGTTGGTAATAGGGCAATCATATACTCTCTATACCTTATCCCCGAAGGTGCCGAGATTACATTCGACTATTCGCTTACGTCTACTGATACATATGATACTTGGAAGATGGAGTGTCATTGTGGCTCTTTCAAATGTAGAAAACTAATAAGTGGGTTTCAGTACCTAGACGCGACATTACAAGATACGTACAAAAAGAAGCAGTTAGTTCCACTTTACATATTGGAACCGACAATGATTCAAAAGCGATGACTATAGCTCTAAATATAATGTCCAATGGTGGTGTGGATATTACACCGGGCAGCTTATTTAGGGGACTTTTAGAAAGTTGGTTTGGTCCAAATTGGAATGAATACACTATGGTGTATATAGATAAAAGGCCCGGAGTCAATACAATGTTCAGAGGTTGGATGCTTCACAATGAAGATGGTCCGGCTACAGTTAAATCTGATGGTACAATGGAATGGTGGCTGAATGGCGATAAGTTATTCTGCAAAACACAACAAGAATTTGAATGCTATATGAGAAACAAAGCATTTTGGTAAGTGAGGAAGAATGTCCGGAATTCAATATTACGTAATCGACACAGAAACAACTGGTTTGAAGAGCGGCCATCACGAAATGACCGAAATTGGTATCATTCGTGTTACCGATAGGGTACAGCTCTGGAGACAGATTAAGTGTATCTATCCTGAGCGTGCAAGCTTTGATGCTTTAGCTATTACCAAGAAGACCTTAGCTGATCTTGAACGCGGCTATGATCGTGAAGCTGTGATAGCAGAGTGCGAGAAGTTCTTTGCTGAAGATGGATTAACTCCAGCTCACCGTTGCATCATAGCTCACAATGCTCCATTCGATAGGAGATTTCTCCAGGCTATGTGGGAAGCCTCAGGTAAAGAGTTTCCAGCTCACCTATGGCTAGACACCATCTCCCTCACCAAAGAATTTCTAAAAACCGCTGATGAGTCCAAGCTAACCATTGTCAAGACTGCCACTGGTAGAACTAGCACCCAGCTCCATGCCTGCTGCGATATGGTTGGCATCAAGAAGATTTCCGAGGCTCACAACGCTAAGGTAGATAGTAGAAACACTTATCTATTGTATCGTAGCCTCATTGACGACAAGCAAGTAGACTACCTTCCACACATCAAGACTGATATTCATTCAGTTGCCCCACCGGCAGATGATGAAGGATTAGATCCTGCCCTATTAGATTTATGAGAAGCCCCAGTATAGAATTACTCCACGCTAAACTTGATAAACAAATTAGACTAGCAGCTTCGTATAGCGATATTCCTGAGTTAGAGTTTATCATTAAGGTTTGTCGTCTCAAACCATATGACTATGTGTTTGATGAGCGAAGTGAGAGGATTATTCTATACAAATGGTGGTTCGATGAGTTCGGCAACTCTCTCTCAATGGAGAAGAGTAAGAAGGTTGAACTCATCCATAATGATTTGCGATTAGATAGGAAGAGAATCGTTAGCACCGATTTGTATTATGGATTGGCCCTAGAGCAAGTAGCTAAGATGAGTAAGCTAGTACATCTGGTATCCGGTAAGGATGAAGATGTATATGAAGACTGCGCCATTCTAACGTTTTTAGGTATCGATGACCATCTGCGCTCATACCTATATTGGTATGGTGAATGGCAACAGGTTTCTCCCCTAGTAATGGGCATGAGAAGTTTGAAAACTATTGCAAATCATATAGATGTCAAGCATTACCACCAGTTGGGAAACAAAGAAAATTCGGCCATTCCTTGCGCCACGGGCGCGGCATGGCTATCATATCTGCCAGCGAGTTCAGCTTTCATATCCGATTTGAATAAACAATCGGAGATGCTGGCCTCCATTTTGAAACAGTAAAGGGATACTACATTGAGTGATAGAGATAGAGATAGAGATAGACTAGAGTTTGAAGGCGAAGTAATTGATGCCAATAAGGGCCAGTTCAAAGTTCAAGTAACTGATACCTATACAGTTCTCTGCTCACTAAGCGGGAAAATTAGAATCAATTCGGTTCGTATTCTGCTAGGTGATAGAGTGAAAATTGAAGTTTCTGAATACGATCCAAGCAAAGGAAGAATCGTATACAGAATTAAAGGCGCGTAAGTTTCACAATATAGCGTAGGTTATATCGGTGATGGCGCCTGCCGTGGAGGTAATCAATGATTCGTGAAGGCTTAACTTTTGATGATGTGCTTCTAGTTCCCCAACATTCTGATATCACAAGTCGATCCAAAGACGTAGACATTTCTGTAAGATGGGGAGGGCTCCACTTCGCTCACCCCATTATCCCAGCTAACATGAAAACTGTTACTGGTGAAGAGATGGCCGTCAAGATCATTAAGAGTGGTGGACTAGCCATTCTTCATCGTTTCATGGATGAAAAAGAGCAGCTCTTAACAGCTAACAAGCTTTTTGATGATCATGGTAATGAACATCTAGCTATGTCTGTTGGTGTCAAACCATCAGATAGAGAGATGGTTAGTAGATTCCGAGATGCCGGAATCCGTAACATCTGTATAGATGTAGCTCATGGCGACTCTAACATGTGCACCGATATGATTGCTTGGATCAAAAGTAAGTATCCAGACATGTTTGTCATTGCTGGCAACGTAGCTACTGGAGAAGGTGCTCGTAGATTATGGACAGCCGGGACTGATGTTGTTAAGGTAGGTGTCGGACCAGGTAGCCTCTGTACTACTAGAATTGAAACTGGTAATGGAGTTCCTCAGCTAACCGCCCTAATGGATGTAGCTGAAGTCCAAAGACAATTGAACGAATTAGAACGCACTCGAACATACCCCATTGAAAAGAGAAGGAAATTTCCCTTCATTGCAGATGGCGGTGTTAAGAATAGCGGAGATGTTATCAAAGCGCTATGCTTTGCAGATATGGTAATGGCAGGTAATCTCTTTGCTGGCTGCGAGGAAACTCCGGGCAGAAGAGTTGAGATTGATAAGGTCGTCTACAAAGAATATGTAGGCAGTTCAACTCATAAGACTAACCATATCGAGGGTGTGGCCGCCCTAGTTCCAACCAAAGGGAGCTATATGTCCGTATTAACTAAGCTTTTAGAGGGCTTGACTTCTGGATGTTCCTATCAAGGAGCCCATAATCTAGAAGAACTTAAGGATAATCCGGTATTTATTAGAATCACTAATGCGGGTCTGAAGGAATCTCATCCGCATGATGTAATCATTAAATGAGGTTTAATATGGATGTCGCTAAAACTATTAAGGTTGTTACTGCATCTGCCACCGCGCTTACTAACATAGCACTAATTGGTGGTATAGTCTGGTCAATCGCAACCGGTAAACCAGCAATCTTGTCAGTCACCTTTGGCGCATTGCTTGCTGGATTTGGATACTTCTCATACGCAGATTATCGATACTTTTTTGGTAAAAAATGATAAACTGCAAAGTTGGAAAATCTTTAGCCTGGATGTTTTTCGGGCTTGTAATCGCAGAATCAATATATAGCGGGGTTCAGTATCATTGCTGGTCTGGACTAGTTGCTTGTGCTGTTGGTTTTGTAGGTGGGCTCGCCTATGGAAGATGTAAAAAAAGCACTTGCCGAGTTTCTTAAAGAATACAGTATATTTGTCTTGGATAAGTATTGGATTATCTATCCTCTCAACATAAAAGTTGAGACCTATTCGTGTAAGGATTACTATGGTATAGTCTTCATCACGGATGATTACCGATACGATGTGTGCCATAACTATCTAATGGGCGATAGGCTCATTATCAATCCCACGGCTGGTGGATTTCAAGACATACCATTCAAACCAGCTACCTTCGGTTTCCTACCAGAGGGAATAACAGTTAAAGAAATAGGTTAATATGGCATTCAACGAACTCGTAACAAAAGCACAGACATACTTCCCAACGCTACAGATTAAGTATAAAGACCAAGACACTCTTATGAAAGTTTTGGGCACTCTGTTGTTTTTCAATCCGGGTTTCAAAACGTCATTCATTACTACTATTGGTGATACTATCTATTGGCCAAATGAAGATTATGTAAAGAACAACCCTAACGCCGTCTCTGAAATTTTCATCCATGAGTGTACTCACATATATGATGAAAAGAGATTAGGCTCTCTAAAGTTCAAGTTAGGCTATCTATTTCCGCAGCTCCTTGCCCTTCCGATGTTACTTCTTCTCTTTGTACTAACCTGGAAGATTGTCCTACCTTTATTCTTATTATGTCTCCTTCCTTGGCCAGCTCCATTCAGAGCTTACTTTGAGAGAAGGGCATACTTTGTTAGTATGAGAGTTGGTAATGCGCTATATGGTTGGGACCCAGTTGCTCTTGCACCACATTACACAGACAACTTCAAAACGTCAGCATACTACTGGATGATGCCATTCGGTGAGGACGCTAAATTCGCTGCTGAGGCAGCTAACATTAAAGCTGGTAAACCAGAGTCTGCCTCTGACCCAGCATTAGATAAGATGGTTACTGATTTAATGACTGTAGCTAAATAAGAGGATAAGTTATGGAAGATTATACTAATAAGGTTGAGCTAGTAGGTTTCTACGGCTCTGATGAGACGCATGCACTTTCTGCCTGGACTTCTACTTCCAGAGATTTGAATGATGAGAAGCGTGGCCGTATGGGCAAGCTACTTACAATGTTAGCAACTAATGGACACCATACCCCATTTGAAAAATCATCCCTACATTTCTTAGTGACTACAGATATTGCCACCCATATCCACATTTTAAAACATCGAGTCGGAGTTTCTGTAAATGGAGAGTCTGCTCGCTACAAGAAACTTCAGGAAGAGAAGCTTTATGTACCAATCGATTGGCCCGAAGATGAACAGGTAAAACTAATCACGCACTATCAGGAATCCTTCAAAAAGTACCACGACACTTTAGAGCGTTTGGTTGCTAAAGGATTCACGCGCAAACGTGCTAAGGAAAGCGCTCGCTTCTACTTACCATACAATCATCAGCTCACGGCTGACGTTATGTTTAACTTCCGCTCCTTCATGCACTTTCAGGGATTGCGCAATGAAGAAGGTGCACAGCTTGAAGTTCAGAATCTAGCTAAAACTATGCTCAAACTGACATCCGAGACCAATCAATTCAATCTATCACTAGATGCTTTTGGTTGGACTAAAGAGAAGATTTACGAATAATTATAAATAAGTAACTAAGTCTTTTAGATACGCCAGTATCTTTGGTCCAGTATATTTCCTGCCATCAATAGATATTAGAATGATGTCATTATCGTAGCAATAAGTTTCTAACCATTTGTCTCGTATGACTTGTTTACGGAAATTTTCATCTGCTCTTTTTTGTCGCCAACGTGTTTTATACTTCTTGGCAACATAGTGTTGGGCGCCATTGTACTCAACAATACATTGAACGTTGTTAGGAAGTTTAAAGTAGAAATCGCAGATGATGTATTTCTTGATAGTTTCATTGTTAACAACGATTGGCTTTCTAATATAAAGCTGTTTTTTCGGAGCAAATCCTAATAGTTTCTCTAAGTAAACGCCTGTTAAATGCTCGTTCTTATATCTAATTCTCTTTCTTCTTTTTCTGATAAATGGCATATGTATATACCAAATTATAAAGGCACCAAATGATTAATATGATCGCCTCCGTTTCTCAAAACGGTTACATTGGCGTGGATAACAAACTGCCATGGAAACTACCGGAAGATATGAGACTCTTTACTCACAAAACAAAGAACTCCAATATTATCATGGGCAGGAAGACCTTCGAGACTATTGGTAATAAGCCATTGCCTGGTAGACGAAACATCATCATTAGTCGACTGGCTAATAGTCTTGGAGTTCTAAACTCTGAAGGTATTGAGGTATTCGGAAGTGTTGCTGAAGCACTTGATGCTTGTGATAATGGTAAAAATACTTGGATCGTAGGTGGTGAAAAAATCTATGAGGCCGGCATGGAGTTTATAGATGAGATCCATCTTACTCTTGTTCCACAGTGGGTAGACGTGGTTTATGGTCAAGAGTCTGCTAGATTCCCATGGATTAACCCATTAGAATTTGAACTTAGAAGCATGCTCGTACTAGCTCCTGAGAAACCAGAGCTTAAAGCTATGGTTGCAATATATGAGAAAATCCAGCCAGGAAGCTGTTGTATCTGATTATATTAGCACCCACTGCGTACCATTGTACAAGACTGATAATTTATCAAAGTTTACGTTGATAGTCTTAGTTGATGTACCTTCTATATTGCTACCATTACCCGCAACAGTAATGTTATGAGTAGATGCAGTTCCAGTTGAGTCTTTGATCCTGTAAGCATCACCAGTAGTTGGTGTGGCTGGAAGGTTGACAGTAATGGCAAGCGTACTTGTATCTACCATAATATTGAAATCAGATGCAAGTACCGCATATGGGGTTGTTGAGACGGAAGTTAATTTCTGTCTCTGCCCAGATAAATGAACCATCTTGTTTGGAATAAACCTGGTGTTCTCAGTGTTGCCCGTTAGAATAGTCGTATAACCATCAATAGTTGTTCCGGTTCCTGATTGAAGCTTTACGTTACCACCAGTTGTAGTGGTACCACCCATATTCTGGGCTCTAATTACAAAGTCAGCGCCAGTTGCACCGTTAACAGCACTAGTGGCATGAACAATACGAGGCGCCGTAATAGTGCTAACCCAGTTCATATCTACTGATCCAGACGGCTCAGGCCCTAAACCTGCAGAGTTTAAGAATGTAAGAAACGTAGTGAATGCTGTACCACCAGTTGGATTGGTATCAGTTCTAAAACTAATAGCTCCGTTACCAGTTACACCACCACCAGAATCTAAGAACAAAGAACCTCCAGTTCCTGAAGCGCCTGTTGCACTACCACTTCTAATATTTGCTATACCTCCAGTGGAACCAGGATTGCTAGTGCTTTGAGCGATAACTGATAAGCGAGTTCCAGTGCCAGTGGTTGACGCAGATTGAGTAATCGTAGCTGCCGTAACAGTATTAGCAAATGTAAGTGTGGTTGTGCCAGATGAAACTGGTGCAATAGTTAATGCTGTGGCTGTATCAGCAAAAGTAGTTGAAGCTGGAGAAATTGTTAACCTTGTGATGCCGCCAGTTTTTACTATAACATTACCTGCCGTACTGGTACCAGAACCAGATTCAAGTGTTAAATTGCCGCCAGTAGAAGTTGTGCCAGTTGCATTTTGGGCTCTAACGCTGTAGGTGGCTCCAACTCCGCTTGCTGCTGTATTTATTGTGACGTATCCGTCATCTACACGATAACTCATTAGCTTACGCTCCATTGACTATTAAGGAAAGTAAAGGTGGCTGCCGCATATGCTTGCGTCATTATAAATGTAGGAGAGCCATCAATGTTGTTACCATTTCCATCAATTGTAAGGGTGTTTGTTACGGCATTTCCAGTTGCATCTTTGATAGTATAGCTATCACCAGTTGCCGCTCCCGTTGGAAGAGTGATGGTAAATGGAGCAGATAAAGTAGTTACTGCGATAAAGTCATCAGTAGTAAGTACTGCATATGTATTTGTTACTTGCGTAACATTTCTGCGACTACCCTTATTAAATACAAACTTGTTAGTTACCACAGACGCTGTCGTTACGCCACCAGCTTGTAGGTTCAAAGCTCCATTAGTAGTTGTACCCGTACCAGAAGTTAGGTTTAACGCACCGCCAGTTGAAGTGGTACCAGTTTCGTTCTGTGCTTGAACGGTTGTAGTTGCGCCAGTACCGGAAGCAGTGGCCAAATCGCCTTGTTTGTATGTAACAGAAGTGGCGGTAGAAATAGCCTGAAGGGTCGTGGCTCCAGCGGATAGCGGAGTGATACGATAAGCTTCAGAGGTATCTCTAAATTCAGTAAAGGTTGGGTGAACAATTACCCTATCAACCGCACCAGTTTGTAGAGTGACGTTACCAGCAGTGGTCGTTCCAGTTCCTGAAGTAAGAACTAGCAAACCACCTGTAGACGTTGTGCCAGTCTCATTTTGTGCTTGTAGAGTTGTAGTTGCACCAGTTCCAGCGTTAGTAGTTAAGTCAGCTTGCTTGTAAACAAGCGCTGTAACTGTGCTAGCTGCTTGCAAAGTAGTTGTACCGGCAGATACTGGAGTAATACGATAAGCTTCTGCTGTATCTCTAAACTCAGTAAAGGATGGATGAACGATAATCTTATCTACGCCACCTGTTTGTAGTCTGTTGTTACCGGCAGTTGTTGTACCAGTACCAGAGGTGTTGATGATATCTCCACCTGTGCTGGTTGTACCAGTTGCATTCTGTGCCTGGACAGTATAGTTCTGGGCTGTTGCTCCGTTAGTAACATTGCTGTCTTGTCTAAAGAGTGGTGCAGTCTGTGCAGTATCAACTCTGAACAAATTCTCAAAGTAGATAATGCTGTTATTATCAGTAGCAGATACTGCTGTAGTTGGGAAGATTCTTACTTTGAGCGTTGCTCCAGTTTGGAGATCAACGCTTCCGTTGATACCTGCTGTACCACCACCACCAGTACCAGCAGCACCAGAACCGATGACGACGTTTCCGCCATTGTTATTATTGTTGCCACCAGTTTGCTGCTGACCAGCCTGAGCAAATACTCCAAGATTGAATCCATTGTTAGCTCCGGTGTCTGGACGAACTACTTGATACAACTTAGGAGTAGAAACAGTTGGAGCAATAGTGATAGTTTTAGTAAACGTATCAGTATCTGCATCACCTCTTAGCTGAACCTGAGATACGCTGTTGATCTGGAAGTCATAGATGCTACCAGTAGTTGTATTGAAGATGTGGCCAGTGTTGTTGGCTGGAGCACCATGTAGGATACGGTTACCAAAGTCAGTTCCCAATAGAACTAAGTCTTGAGTTCCTGGGCTTGGAGGGCTTGTAACGGCATCTCCAGTAAACATAGTTCCTGTGCCACCTGTACAACCGGTAAAGGTAGTTGCACCAGTTCCAGTATATGTAATTACTTGAATGCTTGGAGGTGCCGTGGCTGATGCGCTAGTACGACTGACAAGGCGTAGAGTTCCGGAAGCCGGGAATCCAACTGTAGAAGCAACGTTGATAGTACCTGTTGGAAGTGCTATGTTGTTAGAGCCGGCTGCAATCGTAGTTGATTGATTAGTCTGACCAACAATGCTTCCTGTAATTATTGTACCAGTACCACCAACGGCGCCAGTGAAGGTCGTGCCAGTTGTACCTGTATAGGTGACAGTCTGTACACCAGTGCTAGATAGAATGAGTAAGGTTCCAGCCGCTGTGAATCCGGCGGTGGATGCTACGTTGATAGTTCCTTGTGGGAGTGTCTGTAAGTTAGATGTTGCCGAAACGGTTGTAGTTAGAGTTAAGTTTCTGGAAACAACAGTTGAGACGTTGTTAGCAGTCCTTAAACTACCACTGGCTGCCAAGTATCCAGAGATTGGGTTTGGATCCGTGCTAGAAGAGAAGTTGCTAGCCATTGAGCCAACAGCATTTAGAGAGTTAGCAATAGTGAAGTTGTCGGTACCGATACCATCACCAGGATAAGTGACATGTCTCCAGAATCCGTCGGCACCTGAGTTTAGAGAGCCTTCAGTCCAAATTAGAGCGCCACCATCACGAGGAACACCAGATGCGTTTCCACGGTGTACGCTGTATCCAACGACCTGAGATGGAACTGCTACGTTAGGGGAGCCAGTTGGATCTGCCCAGTTAGCATGGATGATTCTACCAATGATATCAACTACGGTGCTATCTACGGTTGTAGTTGTACCAACGACTTCTAAGCTGCCTCTAATAACTACGCTACCACCCGTTGAGGAAGTAGTTCCTGGAGTAATGAAGTTTGGAGAAACGATAATTTGGTTCGTGCCACCCGTTTGAACGTTGACGTTACCAGCCGCTGAAGTTCCTGTACCAGAACTTAGGTTAAGGGAACCTCCAAGTGTGGCTGCTTGTGAAGTTGGTTGGGCAGAAACAGTAAGGTTAGTTGGCGCACTAGAAGTAGTGTTCTGCGTAATAGTTGGACTGACTACTGTATTAGCAAACGTGATAGTTGGATGAGTGTGCGTTTCAGTTGTATCATTCAACGTTACTCTAGTAGTACCACCAATTACGAGATTCAATATACCGTTAGTTGCACCAGTACCAGTGGTAAGGGTTAGGTTACCACCGTTGGTTCCTCCCAATCCAGAGTTCTGAGACTGAATAGTTAAGTTCTGTCCGCTATTGCTACCAGTTGCTGTAGTTTGTGTTAGGAAAGGCGCACTTACACCGGCTGGAAATCTAATGACAGATGTACCAATTTCAACTTGTGTAACTCCGCCCTCTTGAAAAGCGTGGACATTATTAGTTGTAACTGTACCACCACTAGTATAAACCAATCCTGAACCTAAAGACCCGGTTAACGTAAAGTGAGTCGTATCAATAACTGAGATTCCGAATGATTTACCATTCAGACCATTAGTAGCATCGGTTCCAATAGTTCCAGTAATACCAGCAATGCTAACGTTCTGTCCGGTAACAAACGTAGTTGGAGCAGATACAGTTATTTGAACTGGGTTAGTTGCCGTAACAGCCGTAATACTAAATGTAGAAGTTGATGTATTATGAACTGTACCAGTATTAACGCTATCTCCAATAACTACTTGGTTAAAAGAGTTAGAAGATAAGGCGGTAACATCGGCAAAAGTTGTGTTTACATTTTTGAAACCAACGATGGCTGTGTTGTTTTGTTCGCGAATAAATCCAGTAGAAGCAACATTAGAGCCATTACCATCATGTTGAATGTATCCATCTACATCAATGATTCCTGGCGTATAAACAATGTCCGTAGTTAAAGAACCAAGTCTAATTCTATTGAGAGCATCAGATCCAATAAGTTGAATGTCACCAGTTCCTTGAGCATTTTCTCCAAAGATAAACTGGTTATTTGGCAATCTGATAATGCCATGAGTTGGGAGTGGAGGGCTTCCTAGAGCTAGGTAACCATCGATAAAGAAATTGTTTACCTTTACAGACTGGCTATTACCAATTGTGGTACCATCGCCATTCGTGTTAAGCATAAATCTCCACACTGCATTGGTTTCATCCCAAGTGAGTGTAGAAAAATCGTTTGGTAAGAAAATGTTTCCACCAGAAACATACGTTCCACTACCAGAAGAACCAAGTAAGGTGAATGTGGTTAGACCAGTTACATTGATTGGCCAGGATCCATTGGCGGCTACGTTACCAGTGACACCATTAATAGTTACAATTTGGCCAGTTACTAAACCATGGTTAGTAGCAGAGATAACGTTGATTGGAGAAGTATTAGAGGCACTGGTAATAGATGATACAGCAGAAACTCCTCTTTCAACGGCAAATCCAGTTAGAGTGGTTGGAGGTGAAATAGGTGTGACAGCATTTCTCCAGTCATAACTATTAACATGGAAAAACTCACCATCTGTGCCGCCTAAAGACTGATTTGGCTTCAGAAAGTTCGATACTTTAGACTGTACAATTCTGTTTACAGTAATGTTGATGAGTTGATTGGTTGGGAAACCAGAAAAAACTCCTGTACTGTCGGGCGTATCATTTACAACCCAGTCAACATACCTGACTAGGGTCGTATTAAATGCTCGCATATAGTACTGTATTGCCATTGAATCTCCTAAGAGAATGTCTCTTTATTAGATTATCGGTATTCTAAATGCGTAGAATTCTAAAAGATATCAGACTCTCGCTAAGATAGCCCAAGAAGCGCCGCTCCAAATGATTTCCAAACCACCGAAATTAGTATTAATCGTTTGGTTAGGGGCACCATCAATATTATTACCATTTCCAGAAACCACAATGTTGTTGGCCGCTGCTACTCCTCCAAAATCCTTAACAAAGAAGACTTTACCTGGAGTTTGTCCTAATGGTAAGTTAATTGTAAAAGTTCCAGCATGAGATGGAACTAAAACTACGTCTTCACCAATTGGAGTATAAGGAGTAGTTGGAGTACTGATAGCTAGAATTCTAGATAATGGTTTAGCAAGATAGTAGCCGTCAGTCTGGCTGAAGGTAAGAATATACCCGTCAGGAGGATTGTTCGCTGTATATCTGTCCGACATATCGGGCAGCGCTAATGTTCTAGTTGTTTTAACTGTTGTTGCCATTATATTCTCGAAATTTCTCGCATATCGATTGTGGCGATTGCTCTTCTGTTAGAAGGTCCGTTGCTTGGTTGTACGTAAGAAGTAATTGCTTCAACGTCTACCTGCAATACCAATTGATTACCAACTGCCGTAACAGTTACTGTCCAAGGAGTTCTAGTTGAGCTATCAGATGTGTTAGGCGTAGATACTGTAAAGTTGATGTTGTCGATAATTAAGACGCCGCTCTCTTGATGAGCTAGAACATCAATATAGTGTCTGGCTGGAACAACTGGATTAGGTGAGATTGGAGAAGTATTAACGATGAGTAGCTTGATGCTCATATCGTAGGAATATCCGTCTACAAATGTTGGATTAGTTGCTACCGTATCTTGTAGTTGTAGCGGAATAGCTGAACCACCAGTTGAAGATCCTGTTAGGATAAGACGTGACCATTGAGCTTCACCAATCTTACCAACCGCTGCACCTGTAACAAGAGTGCCCGTACCACCAGTGCAAGTTAAGAACTGTGTAGCATTAGTGCTGGTATAAGCAACAGTCTGTAATCCAGCGTTAGTTACGATGGCAATAGTTCCACTAGTTGGGAATCCCGTAGTAGAAGCTACGTTAATGGTTCCTGTTGGTAGAGAGATTCCATTAGATCCGACAGCAATTGTGGTGGCAGTAAATCTAGAGTTGGCCCTTACCTCTTGACCAAACATTCTAGCCCTACCAAATTGACCATGAATATTAGTTAAACTAGATGTAGTGATATTTTGTGATCCATTAATATAACCACTTGATACACCATCAATGATGTTACTAGAACCAAGAACTGTTGCATTAGCAGTAGTTAAAGTTGGGCCAAGATTGTTACCACTTCCATGGATAAAGTTGGTGGCAGCACCAGATCCTAAACTATTATTCGAGCCAAAAATTCTATTAAAAGAAGCTCCGCTTGCTAATGTATTAAATCCTCCATTGATGAAAGACTGAGCTGATTGCGTATTATTGTTTATTCCAAGTATGAATTGTTGAGAAGCGTTGGTTAATATGTTTCCGTTACCAACTACAAGTCCGCTATTAGAGTTTGTATAAACGTTGTTATTACCAACTAAAATGGTACTTTCAGGGCTATTAACGTCCACGCTATTATTGGAACCGTTTAGGATTGTACTGTTTCTACCGGCAATGGTGTTTAGATTACCATTAATAATAGAAGAGAAGAACCCAGAAATACTATTGTTGTAACCGTCAGCAATGAACGAGCCAGTGCCAGTTACAGAATTACTATAACCGTCTAGAATTAGACCCCAGCCACTATTATTGACAGTGTTATTCTGGCCATTGAGGATAGTAGAGTACTGTCCAGTTGCAGAGTTGGTAAATCCATTCAATACCATGGCACTCTGTCCATTAGCTGTTGAATGATCAGAGCTTAAAATGGTTGCAAAGTGTCCAGTAACTGCATTGTTCTGACCGGTACCAATAAATCCAAACTCAGAAGAGTTGTTGATTGTGTTTGTGGCTCCTGATAAAATTACTGCAAAGTCAGATAATGTAGTGATGGTATTATTAGTACCAGATAATAGAACTGAGTAATGACCCGCTGTAGTTGAGCTAGTTGGTGTACCTACCAACACATTTTGTGCACTGGAGATAGTGTTTGAAACACCGCCTAACAAAACAGAGTAAATTGAAGAGCCACCACCGATAATCTGATGACCTGAACCAAAACCTATTGCAGAGTGTAAGGATCCAGAGGAGATGCTGTTAGTTGCTCCATTTAGAATTGTAGAGAAATTGGCAGCAGCAGTATTATTAGTACCATTTTCAACTGTGGAGTTTACTCCTGAAGCAGTGTTAGATGTACCATTAATTACAGTAGACTGTGTATTGCTGGCTAGGTTAAGGGTTCCATTTAGGACAATGCTATATTGTCCTGATGCAGTATTGGATAGACCGTCTAAAATGGCTGCATACTGTCCAGCGACAATATTACTATCTCCACCTACACCAACACCGTACAAACCGCTTACTGACAATCTATCGCCACCCAAAATAGAAGCGTAGCTATTAGTGACTCCGGTAGTAGCCCCTGAAGAACGACTTCCAAAATTATTCATACCAACTTTGCTGGCAGCGGAAATGTTTGGAGATTGTGTGGAACCTCTATTGGAAGAGATGTTAGTCCTTACAACGTAACCATCTCCTGCTACAACTGAGTTAGTGAAAACAAACGGCCTAACCCTTGGCTCCCAAGCAGAATCGGCGGCACTCCAAACAAGCATGTATCCATCTTGTGGTGCTACTGGAGACACGTGGCTACCTTGAATACCAGTAACTATTTGACCCGTTCTACCATAAGGTCCAGAGAAGGCCGCTAAGTCGTGAGTTGGGATAAATCCAGTTTGAGCTTCCCATTCTGCTAAGCTATTGTTCCAGGTAACATGGTAACCATCTTGAGTAGCCCCCACAGAATTCATAGTTGGATTGAATGGATGGTTGTATAATCCAATAACTGTCTGAGATAAATGTCCGTCACTATTACCAGAGACTGAAAGCAAAGGTGCTAAATCGTTAGCCGCTTGGAAATGTTCGGTTTGAACAGGGAACCAGTGCCCATTGAGTCGGACATAAAGTTGATTATTGGCGTAACCATCTCCACCTCTCATGTAGATAGAGCCATCTAATCTATTTTCAGTCGGAGCGCCGTAACCATCGCTAATGCTTAGGATTGTACTAGCCGGAACGTTCCAAACATATAGTGGACTCTTTACGTATCCATCGTTTGGAATATTTGGAGAAATACCATTTTGGATTCTAGCTTCTAAAATATCTAATCTAGTTCTTACGTCTGGATAGATCCCACTTGGTGTGACGCCCAGCTCGGTTTCAATGGCAAAAACGGCGCTACGCAAAGCTGTAATAGCGACATCTTCCTGCGTACTTCCAGAAACGCCAGGTAATGTGATGTTGTTATCTAAACTGTAAGGGTAATTGCTCATGTTTAACGTTTAGCCTATTTTGTGAATGGTTCTTGCCGTATAGTTATACTAAATTTTTAGCATACATGTGACTAAAAAATAACGTCAAGAGATCCAAGGGCTTACTAAATGACCAGTTATCCAGCACAGATAGACAATAATGCTTCTCTACCTCGTGTCATTGACAATCAGACCCCAGTTGGTGGGGAAACTGTCAATCGACTCAGAGACGCTATTATTGCAATTGAAAATGAATTGGGCGCCAAACCTAGCGGAACTTTTGCTACCGTTAGAGCTAGAATGGACCATATCGAGACCCTTATTACTCAGCAGGTCGTTACAATTGCTGGTGATTTGGGAGGAACTCCATCAAATCCTCTAGTCATTGGAATGCAAGGAAGAACAATCTCTAGTGCTGCACCATTACCAACTCAAGTTCTAGGATGGAATGGTATCGTGTGGCAACCAACCAACAGCATTCAGCTTGCTCAGGACTTAGGAAATACATACGCCCTACCATTTGTTACTGGTCTACAAGGACTTCCAGTATCAACACAAGTTCCAACTAACAATCAGGTTCTGACCTGGGACGGATACATTTGGAAGCCTGTTACGCAAACAGTTACACTTAATATTCTGCCGACTGTAACTCTTTTACCTACTGAAGTTGTTTTCTTAAGTGGTGACGGATACTCTAATATCTCTAGTCCATTGAGAGTTGGTGCGCGTGCCGTCGATATGTCTTCGTATCCGGTAACTACTTTAGACGGCAGATCACGAACTATGACTTTTAGGGCGGACTTGGAAGTTACCAATCCCGCTGCTACCGCCACAGTACAATTAAAGGATGTAACAAATAACGTCATCATAACTAATAGCGTACTTACTACACAGAGCTTAACGTCTGTAGAACTTTCGGCAGCCATTAGTTCAGGAAACTTTGCCGGAACAATGAGAACTGATATGACTGCCATGTATGAAGTTCAAATCTTCATTACAAATGGCGGAGCTAATGATCAGGTCATTTGTAGGAATGCAAGAATTTACATTACCTATAGTCCGCCTGTCAACGTTACGACTTTGCTGGCGCTGGCCATGCCTACAGACATTTCTTTTGTAGCCGGAACCGAATTGAATGGATTCCCCACCCCCGCTGGTATCGGCGGTAGGTTCTTCGACGTCACACAATTTCCAGCTTTGATGACGGACGGAAGTGGCCGAACCAGAAGTATGCAATTTTTCGCCGACCTCGAAGTATCAGCAGCAGGAGTTGATGGATACTGTCAATTATTCGATACTACTCATAACGTTGCTGTAACTAATACATTATTCCATTTTACTAATACTGTCGCCGCAGAAGTGCATTCCATTCCTTTAACAGTTGGAACTACTAATGGAAATATTAGAAGCGATGTAACTAGTAGGTATGAGGTTCAGTTATGGAAAGTAAGTAATGCAGTTACAGATAGAGTAATATGTAATAACGCTCGAATAACTATAGTGTATCAGTGACGGAGTTTAATTATGGCTAGAACTTTACCAGATTCAAATGATGTCTTTGTTTGGGCCCTAGACGATGGCCCTGGCACACATGTTAATACGGGTACTTTTGGCAGCGTTGGTAATTGGGCCGATTATGGTAATCCAATTTCTAATACACAAGGTATCGTAGGACGAGCTTTATATGTACCAGGTAGTTTTGTTTCTCCTAATCATGATGGGGCCGGCGGAGCTAATGATGTTATTGTAACTCCAACACTCACTCTATCTGGATGGGTATTTGTTAGAAGAAGTCCAAACTTTTTTGCCGAGTTATTCAATAAGCAATATTTTTTGAATGGATGGTCATCACCATTCTTAACGTTTGGTATACAAATGGATAATACAAGTGATGGTCAATGGCATTTTTACATTACACTTAATGGAACATTACAATCTGTATCTTCAGGCTCAAATAATGTTATAGCCCCAGGACGATGGTATCATATCGGAGGTACTTGGGATGGCGCTACACTTATAGCTTATATGAATGGCTCTGTGGTTGCTAGCTCGGCTTTCTCTGGAACTATAGACTATGGTACAGCAGGTAATAGAGGACAATGGTATGCGGGAGCTATTCCGGGTTCTGCAACTGTTCAAGGTGCTCCGGCACTTATCCAAGATATTAGGGTAGCTAACATTGCTCGCCCACAAAGTTATTTTGCTAACATTTATTATAATGGGGTTCATATAAATGGGTAATAGAGTAACACCAGATAATAATGATATTGTAGTATGGAAGTTTGATGACAGCACAGCAACTGTTTTCGCTAACTCTTCTACGTCAATTAATTCTCTTGGTTCTGCGGCCAATTTAACCACCGTTGGAGGATCCTTTTTAATACAACAGCCTAGTTTATTCTCTGCTAGTGGATTGAATAGTTGTGTTCGCTTTACTGGAAATAATAGCGGTACACGCAATTATATTTCAGGCGCCAATACTGTTGAACCACAAGCCCCAGTTACATTCTCTGGTTGGTTTTTTCTTAGAGCTACTAATCCAACAGGATTTGATCAGCACATGGCTAACAAACAAGACACTGCTGGAATTTGGAGTAGCCCGACATTCGCTATTTTTAGTTTTCATACTAAAGGATCTTCAAGCTTACCATTACAGTTGAATATGGATTTTGGAGCCACTACAATATCGATTCCATCAGCCAATCAATATCCACAAGGAAGATGGTTCCATTTAGGTTTGACTTATGATGGAGCAACTGTAAATGGATATATGGATGGAACCTTATATGGCACTGCATCTACAACGGGATCAATAAACTATAGTGGTCATGGTCCATGGTTCTTTGGTGCTATTCCTTCCGGATCTGGTAACCCAGAAGAAAGTTCTATGTCATTATGTGATTTTAGAATAGCCAATGTAGTAAGACCACTTTCTTATTTTCAAAACGTATACAACAGCGGAATAAGTCCTGCCTCTACTGGTTCTGGACTCACAACTTATTATAAGCTTCGTGCCTATGATCTATCTTGCAGTACGCCAACGCCCGTTTATTGGGTTTCTACTTCGATTTCTATCAATGCTGCGCCTGCTGGGCCATGTGGCGGTAGTTATGGACCAGTAGAAGTAGTTGAAACCTGGAATGTGATAGGATAAATTATGGCCAGAACTTTACCAGATTCTAATGACATCATAGTTTGGAAATTGAATGAGCAGACTGGAGCTTATAGAAATACAGGCACACAATCTCCTAATAGCACTACTACTGATTTGAATCTTACAACAGCTTATTCGATAACACAAACTTCTGGCGCGTCTATTGATCCCGGAACTACTGATATTGGTAATCATGCTGATGAAGCTATGACTGTAGTAGCTTTGCCATTTAATTTTACATTTTATGGCACTACATATAGTTCTGTTAACGTATCATCTAATGGATTTATAGAATTTGGACTTGCGACTCAAGCATTTAACGTTACTATGCCCCGTGCTGATTTTGGCGCTACCATTTTTGGTTTTACTAGAGATGAAGATACTAGTACTGCTGGCTTTGGTATTTTTACGTCCACTGTAGGCTCAGCAGGTAGCAGGATATTCAATATAGAATTTAGAAATAGGCCATTCGGCCAGACTAGTACACTTAACTATGAAATAAGGTTATTTGAGAATAGCCAGACTTTTGAAGTTATCTATGGAAACTCTACCGCCACTTCTGGATTTACAGGTTGTGCGGGCATTCAAAGTTCTGCAGGAACTTTTGCAACTATATTTGGTAATGGTATTAACATTCCAGCCAATGGAACAAAATTAACTTATTCACTGAATACAACAACCGTTCTAAGAAATGGAAATGGCATATTTGATTCTTGTCCATTCATTCCTGGAACTGGAAATTTTCCTAACGGATCTTCTGCCATTAGAAATTATGCTCAGGGAGCTAATACTATACAGCCAGCTTTCCCAATGACTGTTTCAGCGTGGGTTTATGTCAGATCGTATAACTCATCTAATAATGGTAGTCTCATAGCTAAACAATATAGGGATACTAATAGCACGCAAACTTGGACGGCACCATTCTATGCTATCAATATATCTATGTTAACTACTACTAGCGGGCTTTCTTGGATATGTCAGTTCGCTAATAGTACATCGACTCAAATTTCTATTCAAATAGATGACTATCCAATTCCACTTTCTTCATGGTCACATATCGGAATGACTTACGACGGTACTTCATTAAAAGCTTACCTAAATGGAACTCAGTGTATTTTCTATACTGGCGCCACTCAATTCAATTCAGTAGCCTCTAGCGCCGCCATTAGCTATACTGATGGAGTCAACGGAAGTGGTCCTTGGAAGATTGGCGCTATTACAGCTACTGGATCTGCTAACAAAGAAGAAGCTAATTATATGATTCAAGATATCAGAATAGCTAATGTAGCTAGACCGCTTTCCTATTTTCAAAATGTTTATAAATACGGCATTCAGACAATCACTCCGACAGTTCAATTTGTTTATAAATTACAAGCTTTTGACTTAGGATGTTCTACTCCAACCCCAGTGGTATGGACAGATACGCAAGTTTCTTTGGCAAATGCCCCTGCACCATCGTGTGGCGGACCATATTCTACAGTTGAAGTAATTGGATCCTGGATTCAAACTATTCCTACTTTGACGACATAAACATCTCTTTGATAAGATTTGAAGATTTGCCAATGCAGAGTGTAGAGAATAACACTCAATAATACGACATTTTGGGTAAATGGAGAATAAATGGCAACAGCATTAAGATTTTGTAGAGGAATGATCTACAATTACAACCAAAATGGACGCGCATCTGAGTTCCTTAAAATGCTTTATGAATTTTGGGGATATGCAGTCAATGGTACCTCTGCACTTCAAACTCCAGGTGGAATGTCCACAACCTCATCACTCAACTACTCCATTTCTAATACCACTGGAGCTGGCACCTCTCCAATTGTAGTTACCACAACTACAACTAATGCTTTATTTACTGGCCAACAGGTTAGTATTAATGGTGTTCTTGGAAATACTGCGGCTAATGGTATCTATCAAATTACAGTTATTACAGGCTCTACATTTAGCTTAAATAGCACCACTGGAAACGGCGGTTACACGGGTGGAGGTACGGTTAATACCACTCCATTTGCTTGGAGCACTAACTTCACAGAAGGAAACACTGTTCTAGCTGTAGGAAATGATGGATACACAGCCGCACAGATTAGCACAACTTTTACTGGCGATGCTATATTTACCGCACTTAATAGCAATCCATTCACCTCTACCGCAACTAGCTTTACTGTTACGAACGCTTCCAACTTTCAGACCACAATAGCTTCAGGATCTAACGGTCAAAGCCTTCCACAATCAACTATTAACGTAGCTACTACCACACCAATTTCTACTACAATAACCGCTTCATCAAATAACGTGTCATTACCAACTGGCACCATTAACGTTGTTTCAACTGTAGGATTCCCATCTGCAGGCTATATTAACATAGCTACTACTGAAGGAACAGTTCAAGTTCTATATACAGGAACAACTGCAACAACATTTACTGGATGTACTTTTGGTATAGGCACCATGTTTACTGGTGGAGCAGTATCGATTTCTTTCCCGGCTAGCGGAACTATTAACGTAACCACGGGCGCTGGCAACCAAGTAGTCACATACACTGGTATCACTGGCACAACTTTCACAGGATGTACTGGTGGTACTGGAACTATGTCGACTGGTGGAGCTGTTAGCGCAACAATACAGCTAACTTTGAACTCATCTAACTCCTATAATAATTTACAGTCAGTAGTGGTTAATGGTGTTCTTGGAAATACATCAGCTAATGGAGTATCAACAGGCGGAACTCAAGTTGTTAGTATACCAACCTACAATGTTAGCACTGCAAACTTTTTTAACACAAGTATTGCATTTCCATCTAACGGATTATCTTTACCACAAACTACTATCAACTCTAGCACTGCGGCACCATTCACAACGACATCTGGTATTCAGACTCTTCCAACTTCTACAGTCAACGTAACTGCAACCGCCACAGCTAGTACTACAATTCTCGCGGCTTCTAACGGCAGTACTTTACCACAAACTACTGTTAACGCGACATCAACTACAGGGTTTCCAACTACGGGAACTATCAGCGTATTTGCAACACCTTTTACTAGCGTTACTGTTCCATCTAACTTATTAACTTTGCCACAATCGACCATTAACGTAGGCTCTACTGCCGGATTTCCTACAACTGGTAACTTGCTTGTAGGAACATCAACTACAACAACTATTGCTGTTGGATCTAACGGACAGACTCTACCTCAAGGAACGATTAACGTTGCTGCTACAACCGGATTCCCAACCTCAGGAAATATCTTTGTAACAACTGCCAACGGACCACAAATTGTAGCTTATACTGGAACTACTGGAACAACTTTCACAGGATGTACTGGTGGTACTGGAACTATGTCCACTGGTGGTGCTGTTGCTCTTGCAACTTCAGTTGCTTATACTGGTATTACTGGAGTTTCATTTACTGGATGTACAGGTGGTACTGGAACTATGCTAACTAATAGTAGCGTAGCGCCACCTTCACCTGTTGCGCAAACTGTTACTTATACCGGCGTCACATCTACAACCTTTACAGGATGTTTGGGTGGTGTTGGTTTAATGCAATCTGGTAATACTATCAACAACAACGGATTCTTTACTAATTTCCCAACTACCGGTACTGTTTACATAGTAACAACTACTGGAACTCAACCAGTTTCATATACCGGTACGACAGCAACTACACTTACCGGATGCACTAATGGCACTGGCAATACATCGGCCGGTGGCTCTGTATTCACAGCTTTTTCACCAGCATCAAACTATACTTCTATTACCGCAGGTTCTAACGGAGCGTCTCTTCCACAATCAACTATTAACGTATCCTCCACGACAGGATTCCCTACAAGCGGATATGTTTACGTAACCACTAGCACGGGATTCCAGGTAGTCACATATACTGGAACTACAGGTACTACATTTACAGGATGCACTGGCGGTACTGGAACTATGAGTACTGGTAATGCGGTAGTCATATGTTATCCACCCACTGGAACATTCAACGTAGTATCTACTCAAGGAACCCAAACAGTAGCCTATACAGCTACAACGCCAACAACTTTCACAGGTGGTACAGGCGGTATTGGAACCATTTCAACCGGCAGTATTATGAGTTCTCCAGTTCAAGTTACAACGACTACTGGCACTACTTTAACAACCAATCAATTTTCTGTAACATCTGGTATTGGTGGTTTGAATGGAGCTAACGGTATCTTCACAGTAACTAGAATTGATAATAGAAATTTCTCACTTAACAGTACGGTACCAAGCGGAACCTATACTAGTGGTGGAATTATTAATGACAGAACTAACTTAACTATCATTAACTCTATTCCTAATGGAGCTTGGACGAGCGGCGGAACACAAACAGTAAGCACTATCAATATGGTTGGCAAATTGTTTGTAATGTGGCAGCCAAATTCAGGAACCAGCGAAGATGGAATATACACCATCTCATCGGTCGTAAACTCAAATACAATAAGAATAAATATTAACACAGGTGGCACACCAGATCCTATTACATTACATCCATCTTTTAATCAGAGAAGTAACATTAACTATAGAGTAGTTGAAGTTGGTTTGGCGCAAAACGCTAGCTCTGGTAACGGTAACTATATGGTTATGCAATTCAATCCATCCTCTATTAGCTTAAACCCTGGTCAAGCTAATAGTCAAGTACAGATATTTGGAAATGATTCTGCTGGCACTATTGGAATGAATATGTCACCAGGTGGAAATTGGAATGGTGTTGCCTTCCCAGTTACTGGCAATATACAGACAGATGCAACTGGACAATTCACTAGTCAAAGCGGCAACTTGTTCAACGGATCTCCGGCAACCACCATGGCTGTAACTATGGCTGCTGATCCAGGTTTCTTCTGGATGCATTTCAAAGATGTAAACAGTGGCGATGGATCCTCTTATATACATGTCGAGATTCCAACTAGACTGTATCCATCTGCTTCAGATACTAATCCTATGGTAGCGTTAAATAGAGGCGGAGTATTTAACGGATCAGTTTATGTTATCACTAACAGCAATGCTGGAGGTAACATATCACGTGGATTCTTAATGAAAGGAACTGATGGGGCTGTCAGAACTCACTATGCATTGTCTAAGTCTTTGTTTGGAGATGGAACTCCTAACTTTGGTACACAGCTAACAGACGTTAGATTAGCATTTAATACTATTAGAGGTACCGTCTTGGCTTCTGATTGTGTATTAAGTTTGCCTGCTGTTACTAATCAATATTCTCTTGGAAGAGTTAAGTTAAGAACAATCAAATTTACTAGTACACCACTACCAGGTTTTCATAGATTTGGAACTGCAGGTGGACCTCAATTCATTAACGTACAAAACGGAATTGCTATAATCTGGGATAACACGATTATTCCTCAAAACCTCTTCTTCATCTTATAAGGTATATAATGGCCATACATACAGTTCGAGATTATCTTGTTCAAAACGTTTCCACTTCTAGTAAGCAGTGGGCGGCTGGATATATTCTTGGAATTTTTATGAGAAGAATTCTTGGATACACTTATATTGGAGATACTAATTACCCACTTAATACAGTAGGAACATTGTTAATTGCTACTCCTGATTCTACTCCAACAGCAGCTACGCCAACATTTGCTGCTGGTACTAAAGCTGGCATCAATCAGGGTACCGGAAGAGAATTCTATGTTTGGGTTCCCCCTTCTATTAGAACAGTTGGATTATCTGATGTTGGCCGTCTATTGGTTCTAAAAAGCACAGCTAATTCAACTTCCAATTCTGGAGTATACAACATCACCGGATTTGAAGCATTAAATCTAAGCGTTCAAACAACTACAGGTAACGGCGTATCACCAATTACAATAACTACAACTGCCACTAATACACTAACTACCGGCCAAACAGTCGCTATTTCTGGAGTAGTTGGAAATACAGCAGCTAATGGAACTTGGACTATTACAGTTTTGAATGGTACACAATTTACAATCAATACTACTGGTAATGGAGCTTATGTTAGTGGTGGTGCGGTAGTTACTAATAGTTATATTATTGATTATAGGACGATGGGTGCTGCAGGATTACCTCCTCAAGAATCTTTTGATAGTATGATTTGGTATCTGTATGCTGCAGATTCATTCGCCCCAGTTTCTGGTAATCCAAATACTACTTGGCCTGCTAACTATGGCGGAAATGGCAATTCAACAACTCCACGTATTATTATGCAAAGTCCACATTCACTTGGTTGGCAAGTTAGATTATGTCATGAGACATTTTCTGATTATGCTAACAACAATAATACTCAGGGTAATGTTCCAGTCATGACGGCTATCCCTGGATTTGGCGGCAATTCTGCCGGAGATTATGCGATTGCCGGGCCACATCTTCATACTGCGCAATACTATTTTACATATATTGCAAATTCAACTACACAATACGCTGGCAATACACCTGGATTTGGTGATGCTTCTACTACCATCGGTGGTTCTTCATTCTTTGCATTTCAATATAGAATAACTATTGTTGGTGATGATACGGGACAGGGTGTAGCAATGTTTGCACGAAGAGCATTTGATGCTAGCACTCCAAAATCATTTATGTTGGCTTTTGGTTTGCCAGAAAATGAGCCTCTTCCTTTACCAACTAATAATGCGGCTAGATTATTTTGTTATGGCTCTGGACTTTCTAACAATAACAGCAACGACTATGGAAATAGCGCAAATAATGTTGGTTGGTCTCCAGGAAACGTATTTGCCAGCAACGGATCGACACCCGATTCCAATCTAGGTCAAGGCGTTAGTCAATCACAGGGCGGACTACCATGCAGTAGTGTGCCGTCTCTTTGGACTTATACTACAGGGGTAGGTCAATTTAATAGCCCCGGATTCGATGGTAGCGCAACCGATGGTGTATGGTTAAATGCCACAGAACTATTCTCGGTAGATATTGTTAATGGAACAGCAACTACTTTTAGTGGTTATAGCGGCGTCTCACAAACCTTATTTCCTCTTGAACCAAGAATTATTGGAACTGTTCCTCATCTAAGAGCGGGCCGATCTAACTTTGGTGAGTATTCACTAACCACCGATGCCAATCATTCCTGGCAGCATATGAGAAATGGTGTTTATGTAACTTGGAATGGTCCACAGGTCGTACCATGAGTAACTCCGCTGATTTAGGAATTAACACTGCCGGAAGCACTCTTCCCTATCAAGGATTCGATCAAAATTTTGGCGGATCTGTACTACCAAAAGGTTCACAAGGCGAATTCAATGTGTTGTATGAAGGTAATAATGGCAATTACGGAGGCAATACAGTCCAAAACCTATCAAGCTCATTCAGAGATCAAGGATATAATGGGTTTATAGATAACTATAGTGCCATTCCAGAATTGAATTTTCAAACAGTTCAACTAGACACTAACACAGTTTATCCTCATCCTAAAGACCAACAGATATATTACAAACTATCTGGGTTTAATCAGAACACTAGCTCCTACGAAACATGGATAATTTCAGAAGAAATCGTGCCGCGTCCTGAAGTGTTTGATCCAACTAGAAACCCACCCAATGTAGATTTGAATGTTTTCTTCGCTCCTCCTTCTGGAAATACTCTTTCCAACATAAAAATAGTAGCAAGATGGATCCAGTAAAGGTAAAATATGGTAAGGCATTTACTCAGAGATTATGTAACACAGAATTTCAATACTACAACCTCTACATTCATTGGCTCGTATCTATCAACGATCTTTTTAAGAAGAGTTTTGTTGTATACCTATGTTGGTGATACGAACTACAACATAAATTCTGTTGGAACGTTACTAATCTCTACCGCCGACTCTACTCCTACTGGTGCCCCAACTTTTGCTGGCGGCTCACGAGCCGGAATCAATCTAGGTTTGAATACCGAGTTGAACGTTTCTATTCCATCAGGGACTAGAACAGTTTCTGCTACCGATAAGGGTAGAATACTAGTCCTAAGAAGTACGGCTAATCCACAATCTAATTCAGGTTGTTTTCTAATTACCGGATTTGATACTGGCACTAATTCTTATGTCATTGATTATAGAAGTGGGACATCAATTACTCCAGATACAACAATCATATCTAGCTCTAATGCCATTTCTCTTCCTACAAGCACTATTAACGTAAGCTCAACAACAGTATTTCCCGCTAGTGGAACTATTTTAGTGTATACTGATAACGGCGTGCAAACTGTAACCTATACTGCAAAAACGGCTACTACTTTCACCGGTTGTACGGGTGGCACTGGAGCTATGAGAACTGGAAATGGTGTAGCTAACAATGCAACTACTCTACCTCAAACTACCTTAACGGTCCCATCCACTACACCATTTCCAAGTAGCGGAACTCTATTTGTTTATACTAGTACCGGTAGGCAAACAGTTAGCTATACCGGAATAACGGCTACCACTTTCACAGGATGTTCGGGTGGTACAGGTGTCATTGGATTCTCTACAATAGTTTCTGCAACTACCACTACGATTGCTTCTGGATCTAACGGTCAATCTTTGCCGCAAGCAACTATTAACGTCGCTTCAACAACTACTGCTACAACAACAATTGCATCCGCCTCCAATGCGACCAGATTGCCAACAGCGACTGCCGGTACTATCACAGTAGCTTCTACTACGGGATTTCCTACTGCCGGAAACATTTGGGTTTCAACTGATAATGGTAAACAGTTAGTTAGCTATACTGGAACTACAGCGACCACATTCACAGGATGTTTAGGTGGGTTTGGCCTTATGAGTACTGGTAATGCAGTGGTAGCAGGATTCAATCCTAACAGTGGAACCATCTATGTAACAACATCTGCTGGTGTACAAAAAGTTTCATACACAGGATCGACCGGGACTACATTCACAGGATGTACGGGAGGAACTGGATCCATGTCAACTGGTGGTACAATTTACTTCTCACCTAATCTTCCGCCAGCAGAACCATCTGATAGTATGAATTGGTATCTATATGAAAAAGATGGCTCTTCGCCAATTCAAGGTGCTTCTAATGGAAATACTACTTTACAATATAGGGGTAATGGAACTTCTACGACACCAAGACTTATTCTTCAAAGCCCGCATGCTTTGGCCTGGCAAGTTAGAATTTGTCATGAAACAGTTGATGATTCTTCAGTTGGAACTGGGGGCGTTAGCTCTGAGTGCCCGTTAATAAGTTTTGCTCCTGGATTTGGTGGCAATGCTTCTGGAGACTTTGCGGTTGGAGGGCCACATCTTCACACTGCACTATATTACAATTCAAATAGCAATAATTTGCAAGGTGGAACTTTAGGATTTGGTGATAATACAAATATCCCTGCTGGAACTAATTCTATGCCTTATAGAATTACTTTAGCAGGAGATGATGATGGTTATGGTGTTTCAATATTTGGTCGTAGACCAGGAAATGCCAGTACTCCAAGATCATACTTCCTAACATTTGGACTACCAGCTCAGGAAATAGTTCCATTACCACCAAACAATGAAGCTAGATTATTTGTTATTGGTTCGGGATTAAGTTCAGGTAGCGGGAATAGCTTAAACGATATGAGTTGGTATCCGGGAAATATTGGAGGCGGTAATACACAAGGCATAACTATTCAGTCAGCTATTGGCCAAGTTCCATTACCAGTTACACTGAATATTACATTGTTGGCTTATATTTTTGGAAATGGACAACAAGGCAGTCCAATTTTTGATGGTAGCGCTGGCGAATCCCCTTGGCTTGGCGGAACAGAACTGTATCCAGTAGATGTAATGGCTGGAATTGTAAACACTTGGAACGGCTCGGCAGCCATCAATTATGGCTTCCCCAGACTAGAAGGAAGGTTCCTGGGAACTATTGCGCATATAAGGGAAGGAAGAGCTAATTTCTCTGAATTTACCACAACCACTGATCTTGTTGGACAACATATGAGAAGGGGTTTGTGGTTATTGTGGGGCGGTCCGCCAGTGGTAGCATAAGGATAAAATGGCTTTAAAATTACTTAGAGGTTTACAATACACAACAGGAACGAATGGTAAGGATATCCCTATCTTCATGAAGTTGTGCTATGAGTTTTGGGCGTATTGCGTCAATGGCACTAACCAAATGCTTAACGTAATTGCAGCCTCTAATGCCAACCCAATTACAATAACTACCTCCACTCCCCATAATCTATCTAATAACCAATTAGTCGGCGTATATAACGTAGGTGGAAATACCAATGCCAATGGTGGTTGGAACGTTACCGTTGTAAGCTCTACTCAATTCAGTTTGAATGGAGCTGTTGGCAATGCCACTTATACTAGTGGTGGTCAAGTATTTGTACCGGGAGGAATGCCAATTTCTCCAACCAGCGGTCCGGCCGGATTTTTTGAGGGAGCAAGTGTTTTGGCTGTAGGAAACGATGGAGTCACCTCTTCTATCGGTAGCACCTTAACAGCTTCTGCCTCAACTCCATTTAGTCCAGCTACTATGATAGGTAAGCATGTAGTTGTCTGGTTGGCTGGAGCTAATACAGGAGTTAGTCAGGCTTCTGTTGGACAAACACTACCACAGTCAAATATAAATGTAGGATCCACTCTTGGGTTCGCAAACAGTGGAACCATATTTGTAGTAACAAATGCTGGTACTCAAACAGTTGCTTATACTGGAATAGTTAATACTACTATTGCAGTCGGATCTAATGGACAATCACTTCCTCAAGCAACAATCAATGTAGGATCCACAACCGGATTTCCAACAAGTGGAACTATCAATGTAATTACGAATGCTAACGCCGCACAAGTAGTAACATATACTGGAGTAACTGCAACTAGCTTTACTGGATGTACGGGTGGTACTGGAGCTATGACTACTGGTAATGCTGTTACGGGACAGATATTTACTGGATGTACTGGAGGCACCGGCACTATGTTCACTAATGGAAATGTATCTGTTAATCCGGCAAGTACAGATGACTCTATTTACAAGATTGTAGCTGTGCCATCAAATACACAATTGCAATTGGTTCCATTTAGCGGCGGAACAACAGACATATCAACTCTTAAAAACAATCTAACATCTAGAGCTTCACTTAGCTACAGAGTAATTGATATTGTAGCAGCATCTCAGTTGGCAGTAGCTAATGGTAACTATTTTGTAGGAACCATGAATGGAGCTGCTAACATCAATTTTGGACAAGCCCCAAGCCAATTTCAATTCTTCTTAAGAGGAGCGGCTAATGCTTTCGGAACTTTTGGAATGGCAGGATCTCCTAATGGTAGCTGGTCTGGAGCTACTTTTTCTGGAACAGGCTCTAATTCAGCTATGACAGAAAGAACAAGTGCTAACGGTGTGACTTTGAACGGCGCAAACATAAACGTAAGTGGGTTCGTTACAATTTTCGCCGATACTGACTTTTTCTTTGGCCATGTTCAATCTGCTAACTCCAACGGTGCAGCGAACGCTAAAGCATTATACTTTATGGCTTGCACTCCAACTAGATTGTATACGCAAGCACAAGATCCTAATTTACTAGCCATACTAGTTGGTGGCAATGGGTTAACTGCAAGTAACACTACAGATTCCGTTTCTACATCTTTTGGTATGGTCGGATTTGATGGAGTTACTAGATCCCATCAATTGATAACAAGAAATCTTGGCGGTGATACGGGAGGCACTATAGGTACTCCAGGAAATATCTTGCCAGCATATACTGTAGGATTTAACCTATCAACATTCCTATCCTATCAAAATAAAACTGGACAAGTTATATATAGTGATGCTTTAATGTCAGTATCTTCAACTGCTGGACAGTATTCATTTGCAAGAGCTAGAATGAGACCAATGCAGTTTACGGGCGGTACATTACCACAATTTTATTTAGTTGGAAATAGTGGTGAGTTTATCCATTTAGTTAATGGAATATTACTTCCTTGGGATGGTTCTATCCTACCGTATAACGTACTGGCAGGAGGAACGTAATGGCTGTTCATATTCTAAGAGACTATCCTATGGCAACCACTGGATATTTTGCTCCTGGTGGTGGTGTCAATTACTTCTGGGTTACACAGCAATATTTGTTGCCAGTCTTCATGCACAAAATATTAGGTCATTCTGTTGTTTCTAATACTGGATGGGATATCAACAACTCAAATGTGCAAACATTTACGGCCAGCAATGGAACCTCCGTAGCTGCTGGGTCAAATGGACAATCACTTCCGCAATCTATCATCAATGTAATATCAACAACTAGTTTCCCTAATTCTGGAACTATTTATGTCAATACTTCTGGTGGGATTCAGGCTGTCAAATATTCCGGTACTACAGCTAATGCATTCTTAAATTGCACTGGTGGAACTGGTAGTATGTCATCTGGTCAAGCCACAACAATAACTTCAGGATCTAACGGAGCATCTCTTCCGCAAGCAACTATCAACGTAGCCACAACAGCAGGATTTCCTACTAGTGGATCTATCTATGTCGTTACCTCCGCAGGCACTCAACTAGTAACATATACTGGAATTGGTGCAACGACCTTTACTGGATGTCTAGGTGGCACCGGTTCTATGGCTACAGGTAATGCTGTCACCTCTGCTGCAAGCACTATCTTCTGTGGACCAACTAAAATATCGGCCGCTACTACTACGCTTAATCAGTATGCAACCATTACAACTCAAGTACCACACGGAGTAACGAGTGGCCAGTATGTTTTAACATCCGGAATTGCCGGTACAGCCAATCTTAATGGACTATGGCCAACTGTTGTTACTAGCCCGACACAATTAACGCTGGTTGGTTCTAAGGCTGATGGCGCTGCCTACACCGCTTTTTCTGGAACTCTAACACCTACAGGTATGCTAGTCGCATCTGGTACTGTTGCTGGAGGAACGGGAGCACAGATAAATGTGACTGGCGCTAACTCAGTCTATGCTGTTAGCATTCCACAATCTGCTAGAGTTGTAGTATCTGGAACTGCACCAACTACAGGAGATGCAGGTAGAATACTAGTACTAAAAAGTTCCAGTTATACAACCAAAAACTCTGGCGCTTTCAAAATCTCTGCCGCTAATACTGGCAACAGCACCACTATTGCTGTCGGCTCTAACAATGCATCACTTCCACAGTCTACTATAAATGTCGCTTCCACGGCCGGATTCCCAACTAGCGGAAACATTTTTGTCTTTACAACTACAGGGGTACAGACAGTAGCATATACCGGAATTTCAGGCGGCACGCAATTTACAGGATGTACTGGTGGAACTGGCACAATGACTACTGGTAACACAGTTAATAATTTCAACGGCTATACAATTGATTATCGCTCTACTGATACTCCACCTAACGAGACTATGGATTGGTGGTTGTATGAAGTTGAAACTCAAGTTTCATTTTACGCGTCCTACCCAAATAATACTTTTATTACTGGTTTAGGAATGCTATCAACAACAAACACGGCACCTATTCAAGTTACACCTAATTTGAATACGATCAATCAATTTTTAACTGGTCAAAGAGTTACTATAGCTGGTGTGACTGGAAATACAAATGCTAATGGCACTTGGACAATTACAACTAATGGAAGTAATACGTTTACACTCAATGGGTCTATTGGTAATGGTACCTCTACCACTTCCGGATCTATAAGTCGTATTGGATATACTGGTGGTGATGGATATTCATTTAATAGTAAGATTATTCTACAAAGCCCGCACTCAACTGCATGGCAATCTAGAATGGCCGTTGAACCATTTAACATTCCAAATATGCCTCCAACATCAGTAAGTGTTGGTTTCGGCGGAGTCTTAAATGGTGACTGGCCTATAGGCGGAATAACTAGCAGCATATCGCAATATTTAGGAAACAATCCCGTTTCACCTTATGCGGCATCGGTTGTTGGAGCTTCAACAACTGGAGCTATTGCTTATCGTATGACTGTAATGGGTGATGATCTTGGTCAATCAGTTTTCATGTATGCTAGAACACAGGGTGCAGGCGCCAATGGACTCCTTCTAATGGGAATACCTAGCAATGAGCCATCGCCATTAGCTCCAACTACCAATAGACCATTTGTCTATGGTGGAGTTAATACTGTTGATTATAGTGGAATTCAAATGAGAGTGGGTAACTCCAATAATTTTGGCTACACGTTCAGAGATTCTGCACCTGAAACCTGTTTAATTTCGGGCTGGGCAAATGCGGATGGAGTTTCTGGTGCAAGTCCAGCTTACGCCACGAATGCCGGAGATAGTCCATTTACAGGAACTACAGAGTTATTGCCTTGGGAAATTTGGGGCGGAACAGCAACAGATAACGTAGGTAGCTTACCAATTGCTATTGGTGGTTTAACTGTAAATACTATCAATCAGAGATTTATGGGAACTGCGCCAAATATTAGACAAGGAAGAGCTAACTTTGGAACCTTTACTTTAAGCACCGATAACACGACATCCCTAACGGTAACTGGAGCGACCGCTACATCACCAATCCAAATTACAACATCTGCAACTAATACATTAGTAACTGGACAGACGGTGGTCATTACTGGAGTAACAGGCAATACTGTTGCTAATGGAACTTTTGTTATTACAGTAGTTGATAATACTCACTTTACATTAAACAATACTAATGGACTAAATCCATATACTGGTGGTGGTACTGTTAATGGAACCGCACAATTTCTACATCTCCAAAATGGAATCTATATGAGATGGAATGGTGCCGGCGGATTGAACCCATAAGGATAAACTATGTCAACCACTACAGATTTAGGTGTTTTCGGTAATGTGTTATTTAAAACTTGGACTGGACAATATTCAGGAAGTCAAGGAATACATGATTACCAAAGCAATTTTGTTACCACTGCCTATAATCCATCGATTCAATTTGTAGCGTTTAATCCGACCACTAGAGTAACATACGGATTCAATACCTATTTCAAGTTGCAAGGATTTAATACTAGCACCAATAGGTATGAAGTATGGTTCTCGATGGGCGCACCACTATTGATTCCGCCCAGTGGGCACGCGCTCTCTAATATAGAGGTTGTCCTTACCTGGATTGATCGTTAAGTTTTCTTAATGGCTTTAGCGTACTCAAACGCAACCTTCATTAATGTATCAACATCTTTAGAGAAGGCCACTCTACGTTTAGAGAGGTGGTCTTTCATGTTGAATGCTTCTGCATCTTGCTTGGCCTGATCAGATACCCAAAATTTTTGATACTTGGATGGATTCTTAGCAAAACTAGGATCATAAGCGGGAATAGTAATGTACTTGGCAGGGTCAACCCAGCTACCATTCTCTTTAATACCAAAATGACAGTGAGGCCAGGTTCTTCCACCCTCTTGCGTCTTTAGGGGGTCATTGGGGTTACCGGCATTGCCCGTATTACCTACGGTACCAATTACAGTATTGGAATCTACCTTATCCCCCTTCTGCACACTGGCAGTAGAAAGATGGGCGTAATAGGACCATAGACCATTGGCATGTTGAACGCCTACGATGTTACCACCCATTGGGTCAGTACCTACAGTATTGACTGTGCCTGAAGTGAGGGCATAGACTGGGGTTCCGGCAGCAGCGCTCATGTCAACACCAAAATGTCCACGGCCTTTTGCAGCCTTTGGATCATCATCGTAGCGCTTCATGCTGGGGGCGAATCCGCCCAAGTTGTGCCAGGCACCATGGATTGGGGCCGTGAAGCCTCCAGGAGACACTACAAATTGCTTTCCCTGCCCGCCTGGGGTTGGGGAGGCCGGCGCACTCTGCTGGTTTTTATTGCCAAACAGACCCTTTGTTTGATTAATAAGAGTCTCGAAATAGCTGTCATCCAAATCTGCCATACCTATAATACTTAGTTATCGATATGGATTTTGACGACAAGAATAGCAAATCAAGGTATCATTAGGCTGATTTGGCTCCGCATACCTATAGAACTCACGACAAATACAACATGATAAGCCGTCCATTTTCTCATGAACATGCGCTACCATATTACCTTGAATATAGAGGATGTTTTCGTCTAGGAACTTCTTATCAATTCCTAGCTGTTTACACCGATAGCTATTGGCTACCGTAGTGCCCTTCAATGAATAATAATGGGGTACGTAAAGATAGTACCCTTGATTGTCAATGGCGACAATCTCGAAAGTCTGAATCTCATCATAGCTTTTATAGGGGCTGACTATGGTGGACGCCTTCACACGACAATCAACTCGGTCTCCCGGTTTGAGTTTTGTCATGTCAGTATGCGGAATTATGACTTCTTCAACATCCGTAATGAGATCATAGTTTCCTGCCCCGATGTTAATCAGGCGCAACATTTAGTCTTCACCATGCTGCGAGTCCCAAAAGTCTCTAGCCATCCTAATTAAATCGCTATCATCTAGGGTATTCACATCATGAGCGCAGACAATCCGCGCAAATCTAACAAGGTCTGCAATATGAGAAGGAACTTCTCTTGTTACAGTAACAGTCTCAGTTAGCTTGGTCATTAAGCTTGCGGCTCTTCGTAGAAGTAAACTGAAACACCATTGTCAACTAACTCCGTAGTGAGGAGTTCCTGCAACTCTGGAAGGGCAGTAGTCAATAGAGTAGAAACATGAACGCTTGCTCTCTCATACTTGGCCATCTTGCAGATTTCCTTCAAACAGGCAGTAAGTCCTGCAGAATCAGTTTCTAACTCGGCATTTTGACATAGCATACTAAGTACCCAAGTGTCACTCTGAACAGCGTTAGTAGCGACTGCACCTAGCTTGTACTTGTTATCACGGGCATTGAACCAACCCTTAGCTTCACGCTTAACAGTTGGCCACTTCTTCTCGAAAACCGGGTAAAGAGGACTGTCAATCTTGCCAGCCATGTTTACAACGTTCAATACAAAACGTAGTCCTGCGTTCTCTGGTGCTAAAATGCTTCCGTTGATTACCTTGACTCGACCTTTTGGTTGAAATTGCTTGGCGACATTGGATGCGTTGTTATCTTTATTCATATAATATCCTTTATAGACGGCTCTAACAGTGAATATATCAGTGCCAACGTGGGTTTTTCTGCTGGACTTCAGCTACTTCTAGTATCATCTTCTCAATTTCAGGTAATTCTTTACTAGTGTCCATCTTAGATAAGTCAAAATGATAGGACTGAAATCCATATCTTCTACCAGTTTCTAAGTTCTCTAGAACGTCATCTACATATACACATCCATGGAATTCTGGATATTCCATTAGAAAGCTTTGGTAAAATAGACTGGTAGGTTTGCGGGCGCCAACATTACAACTGAAATGTTTGATAGCTCCTTCAAAGAATCCGCCATGGGACAGGATATTCTCGGCCTGTTTAGCATGTTCAATACCGATATTGGATAATAAGGCTACTTGGAGCCCATGCTTCTCAGTCATAGAGTTGTACATATCTAGAACATGTAAATTTGGTTGAATAGATCTATTCCAAGATCGCAATAGTTTATCTATGACCACCGGGGATTTGAGATGAAGATGGTCATGCAACTCATCTTTCATTACAGTAAGTCCTAAGTCATGTTGCTTCTGACTTCGATTCAAGAAGTACATAGCATCTTCTAAAGATATGTTCATCTCGGCCGATAAATCGTTTAGAAATTCGGTAAAGTCAACGTGACATAGTACGTTACCAATATCTAAGGCTACATACTTCATAGTTCCTCTATATGTTCGTGCAGATACTTAATTGAGTCTGAGCACGCAGGCTCAACTTTCATGGAGAAACCATCTAGTCCCTCTGTGAAAATCATAATACGTCCAATGCCTATTTTCTGAGCAAGCTGACTATTAGTAATAGACTCAGCATCCTCATAATCTGGAAAGATTAGAGCGTACTTACCATTGTAAAAAGCATCTGCCAAGAAACTAGTTTGGCCCTGGCAAATGTAGAATGCAGAATTTTTGAGATTACAGTAATACTCGTCTACGATCCTTATATCCTTGACCTGCACGTTTTGATAGCGTTCTTGCGGATCATCCATGAAAGCTACACTATCGGGATACTTCTTCAAAAAATCTATCACGTGCTTATCAAGTACAGAAAAGGCCGCAGTTATGTGATGTTGGCAAGGGATAGAATTCCTGGCGATTTGATGATAGGGACGCACCCATTGAAATCCATCTAACAGCGTTGGGGGTTCATCCATGTCACCGAAATGGGAGTATACAAAATTACGATTGGAGTTATCTAGAACGTTTATCATTCTCTGAGAATGTATAGTATCTCTATTCAATGCATGCGCATGATATTTGAAGAGACCAAGATTATACTTCTCATTCCTAACAAGGGCGTAGTTGATTAGTGAGGAACTACACTGCCACAGGGTGATGTTCAAATCGATAGCTACACTGCTGGTGAAATACTCTAAGTCACTAATAATTAAATCAGGCGCATAGCTCTTGACTTGCTCCAGATAGATGTTTAAGTTGTCACCGTACAGGGACAGTAAGTCTGGTCGATAGATGTTTAATAGTGCGTCTAGAGTCCAATCGATATTAACATTCTTAAGAGACGATTTTTTATACGCTGCAATCTTAATCTGATGCGCAGATCCTTCCATAGCCCTTAGGAAACGTGAGAGCTGAATCTTGGCATTCTGATTGTTAGAGGCCGCGTACAATATCTTCATTCAAACAGCTTAGCTTCTACACCTAACTTGATAAGTTTCTGCATCAACTCAACCTGCTTCTCAAAGATTTCTTTAGTAGCCTTTACGTCAGCCGCAGCGGTGTGAGCCTTATCGTTCTTAATACCATACTTCTTGCCTAAATTCTTTAGACTATATCCTTCTGCGAACTGGCCCTTACAGAAGTCAAAGAACAACTCAACAATCATGGTATCAATCAGTCTGCGTCCAAACGGAAATGATCCATCTGAATCGCACTTATTCCACAATTGAACCAATCGTTCTTTATCGAAGGCAATGTTCTGACCAATGAGAAAGCGCTTCTCAGCAGGCACGCCATCTTCAGCTAACCAATCTTCAATCTCAACTAGTGTAGGAATTGGATCCAGATAACGCTCACGACCTTCTTTGGTCTTATGGGTTATGTCCTCTAGTTTGTGGCCGTTAATTTTCAGCGCGGCTGCTTCGGTGGTTTCTGGTGTTAGTGGTTTTAGACACCAGGTTTTCTGGGCATTCTCGCTGGAATCGCCCAAGCGATGGAGAGACAACTCAATCACATCATGTTTGCGAGCGTCTAGTCCAGTCGTTTCAATATCGGCAACATAAAATACATAATTCATACAATACACCTCTAGTGCTGGATGCTCCGACTAATGTAAGAATCGAGGGCCGAGAGTCAACCCCTATTATTTTAGTTTTTTCTTGATCTCGTTTTTCAGAGCATTGAAGGACTTGATGCCGGCCTTGTATTGAGTAATCAGGAAATTTACGCCGTCAATTGTGCGCAAGAAATCTTTTTCTTTGTTATTTAGCTTAGAGCCTTCGACAATAAACATCACTTTATTATCTTCAAAGATTTTCCACTTCTCGCCTTTATTGGGCATAGCAATTCGTTTTACTCTAATTACCTTTTCGGCTTTGTCATCTTCTTCATGATACAAATCATATTCGAATTTACTAAGACTGTATTTGGTATTACCGTCTTTCCCCTCTTCACCTACTTGAGGTAGATTGGGTGTTGCATCTGTATTAGTTTTAGTCTGTGTTTTAGTTGGCATGTTTATCTCATTTGCATACGGCATCTGCCGCAATGATGCCCATGATGCCTGCTGATAATATACCATGGATACCAGCGCTTTCGCCAGCCACAAACATTCCATCTACTTCAGTTTCCAAATTATCTCCAATGTTTATCTTGGGAGCAGATGGTACGATAGTAGGAACATGGAAGTAAGCTTTGGTAGTAATCTCTGGTATAATAGCAGATAGCTCAGTAATGACTGGCTTTAACCATTCATACTCTGGGATAATAGATATTCGACTCTTACCAGTTAAAATAGTAGAGACTCTTTCTTTAATAATTCTGTCATTGGCAAGAACGAAAGTTAGTTTTCCAATTCTATCTGTCTGTTCAAATCCAGTATCAGGAAATGGTCTATTACCTATTAGATTAAACGAAACTTTATCCGTCTTCCATCTATTCTCATTGGAACGGAAAGCTGAAATAGCTAAATCTATATGGTCTTCTGGAATAACAGTACCATACCAAGATAATGGTCCTATCTCTAGGTCGGACTTAGTAAGAGTACAATTGGATCTATTGAAATCCTTCATAACGCTAGAGTTAGTTTCTACACGAATACCAAAACGAGCAATGTCATTATTATCTACAATTCCAAAGCTACCATATAGTGCTCTAGCCCAACGCCAGCCACTTCTACCAACAGCAATGATAATTTTCTTGCAGCGATATTCATGTTCTTCAGTAGTGATAACGAAGACATTCTTCTGCTTAACTATTCTAACAACTTCACTATCAAAATTGAAAGTAATATTCTTGCCTACCTCAATAAGTTCAGCCATGTGTTTAGATAGGGCATGAATCTCTTTTGGATAGATCTGAATATGATCGTTGAGAGCAATATCATATCCTAGCTTCTTGATTTTCTTTTCCAAAGACGTTGTAGGAGCGCGGTCTTTGATTACTTTGAATTCATCGACTTGTTCTAATACATGTCGAAACCAAGTGTGAGCCGATTTGGCTCTGCGAAGTCCAGTAAGTTCTGCAACTTTGGACACATCAGATTGATATAGTTTTCCATCACTATTTGGCAAGCAGCCAAGCCAACCTTCCAGTTGTCTTCTGCGCTTCATAGGAGGTCTACCCAAATCAAAAAGAATAGCTTTAACGTTTTTATGGTCTTTTGCTAACTTCAAAGTTGCAAAAGCGCCCGCTACACCAGCCCCAATAATACCGACATCAAAATCTTTCATGCCCTCATATTATATCGGGGTTAGAATTTCTTTAGAAGGTTAACCACTTAACATCCATAGTTTCCATAACCGTGAGCTTAGCAGCAACTACGGCTGCCTTCATTGCAGCAGCATATTTAGCGGTAAGCATAGCTGCTAATTTAGTGGCGGCTGCTGGTGGAGTGGCACTAACAAGAAACTTAATATTCAAAGCCTTATCAAAATGAATAGTTATGGCAACAGGACCATCATCTACTCCAGCAGTAGCTAACATTGGAGATACTTCTGCTGCTTTATCCCATAAACCGGCTGCTTGCAATACATCTTGAAAGTCACCAGCAACCTTTTGTCCCAATGAGATTTTACGAGCCAAACGATCGGCCAATTTGAATAATTTATCTACAGAGTTCATTCTTATATCCTTGAAACTAGGGTGTATCTATTTCTGGTTGGGTCATAAGCCCAAGTAGCTGAACGGCCAGCTACGTTGATATTAATTGGGGAAGTATATGTACCAAGTGTGGCCGGGTCTTCTAGTGTCCTACCATTACCCTGAACAACAATGTTATGTGTATTAGCAGTAAATGTAGCATCCTTTACAGTAAATCTTAAGTTAACAGTTGGGGTTGCTGGAGCTGTAATAGTACAAGTATTACTAGTTGGGTCACAAACGAAAAGCTGATCAAGACCTACTATACTAGCGCTACCGCCGCTTGCTACGTTTATAACAGAAGAGTATCCGGTATTTGGTGAGATATTGTTGGTTAGCGATGAAATCCATGTCGTACCGTTGTATACAAAAGATGCTTCTGTATAGTTGGTGCTAATAAGTATAGTTGAGAATCCGTCAATGTTGCTACCGTTACCAGACACAGTAATATTAAAGTTACCCGCATTTCCCAGAGCATCCTTAATAATATAGGTATCACCAGATGTTGGAGTGGCTGGTAAATTAACAGTAAAAGGAGTTGCGATTGCACCAATAGAAAGAACCTCATCAGCTCCCGTCATAGTATCAGGAGTAGTTGTAGTAGTTCTAACTTTAATTCTTCTACCAACATTAGTAATAAACTTAGAAGCTAAAGTATTTGCTACTAATGTAGTTCCAGATAGTAAGTTAACTCCAATATTTCCTTGAAGGTTAAGAAGGCCCTGGCTGCTTGGTCCGAAACTTTGTGCGAATATTAGGGCTTGGCCAGATGTAGTGGTCAAAGTTCCACCGACAGGAGCGAAATTCATTACTGGACCAGTTAAACCGGCTTGGTTAAAAGAAGATGAACTGCTTAAATCTCCAATGCTCCAAGCTCCAGATTGGAAAACGCGACCAGTCACACCACGAGATGAACCGTCGCCCAAGACTTTGCTAAAAATCATTGCAGAAGTTGCGAGACCTGATTGCTCGATAACTCCCTGACCCTGGTATGCTCCAACAGTATAAGTTGTTCCAGGAGACTGTATACTGATTCCGCTGACACCAGTTCCACCAGCCGCTGCATTGTATGCAAAGTAACCAGCTCTTTGTGAAGATGATTCTGTAAATATTTCAGACAATATACTTCCGGCAGCATTGTTTCCAAAGATATAATCAGTACCAGCTAATGGAGAAACTCCATTTGGCCCTGTTACGGTGGAGGTAGCATTTGGTCCAAATCTAAAAGCCTGATTGGAATCAAAATATGCTGCAGCGGTATTACCTACTAAAAATTGAATAAGACCAGCAGTAGTACCAGTTCCACTTTGAATTACGGCATTACCACCGAATAGGGTAGCATTCTGTGCTTTCCAGGTCATTGATTGGCCGGTTGTACCTGCCGTAGCTACTTGAGTAATCGTTGGATTGGTTACGGCCGAGCCATAACTGACAGTGCCAGAGATGCCGGTTAGGCCAACCACTGATATGGGACCTGGGAAAGTTCCTAACAGATCGCCTGAAGCAGTACCATTAGGACCGGCTGGACCCACTGGTCCGGCAATACCTGCCGGACCCTGTGAGCCTGATGGACCAACGATTTCTACATCGTGGTCTAGAACATATTTGGTGCCATCCCACCTTAGGTATCCTGGAGTTAAAATTCCGCTCATGTATCCTCATTGAACTAAAAGCTCACAAGAATATCAAAATTTTAGTATATTCTTGACTTTAAGAGTTCTTCAGATATAGATAGTCAGATTCTCTGCTTATGCTAAAATTTTGATATTATAGCAGGACTTACAAGATGGTAACAAAATACCCAGCAGCCATAGACACCGTTTTCACCCTCAAGCCAATTCTTGACGGACAGCCAGTAACTGGCGGATCTGTTGAGCAATTAAGAGTGGCGATAATCGCCATTGAAGAGGAACTAGGAGTAAAACCAAGTGGTCTTTATGCCACCGTTCGTGCTCGCTTTGATGCACTTGAAAATATTGTTGGCAATTTAAGAGTAATTGAACTTGAAAATGATTTGGGCGGAACATTAGAACATCCCCAGGTCATTGGTATTCACGGCCGCCCTATTTCTACCGTCCCTCCAGCTCCTGGTGATGTATATGTCTGGGACGGACTTGCCTGGACACCAGGCACTCAACCAGCTAACGTACATTTTGCTGGTGACTTACAAGGAAATCCAGTTACACAAGAAGTAATTGGTATCAATACTATTCCTGTAAGAAAAGGTCATCAAGGTGAATTCAATAATGATGCGGGCAAATATCTCCAAGCTAAAGAGTCTTTTCAGGGGCCTGCTGGAATCATATTTGATGGAACAGATTTGTGGGTCTCCAATGGCGGAAGCAATGGCGTACTTAGAATAAACCCTGCTACCCCTGAAATTACAAAGATAGTTGAGCTACCACTAAGCAATAATAGTGGGTTACTAACATCAGATGACACTCACATTTTTGTTACATCTCTTGGATATAACCAAGTTGGACCAGCCAGTTTCCCTTATGGTCACATTTTCATTATCGAAAGAGCAACTAATAATATAGTTGGTAGAATTTCTACTGGTAGTACTGGAGAATTTTTCCTTGATATTGCTGTTGATGGAAACAATATTTATGTTTCTACTGGCCCAAGTACCAGTACGCCACTTAATAACTCTAGAGTTGAGAAATATTCTAAATCTGCTGCACTTCTAGCATACCCTAATTCAGTACCACCTCTTCAGACACTAGGTCCCGATGCTTCTGGATCATATTATGGTAATATGTGTTTTGGTGGTGGCTTCCTATTTGTCACAAGCGGCGGATATGATGGTGGAAAGATTTACAAAATAGATCCATCAAGTATGACTGTGCTTGATTCATATACCGAAGATAGTCCTGGTCTTGGTGTAGCATATGGTTGCACGTTTGCTTTTGGAAGCTTATGGGTTAATAATTTCCATGAGAGTAGTGGAGGCATTCATAGATTTGATCCATCTAATCTTTCTGCGCCTATTGCATTCATACCTACAGCTAACCCTAGTGTGGGACGATGTATTATAAGTGATGATTCCACTATTTGGCAAACTAATAATGGTTCAGTAGCATATAGAATATCAACAACGCTTGGTAGTGAGGCTGTAATTGCTTCAGTAAGTCATTCTCCATACGGTTTTGGTATGCCAGCTTTTGATGGCACTTATATTTGGACCTTAAGTACTGGTGGCTACGCTGGCGGTATGGATGCTATCTCTACCGGATTAGGTACAGAAGCTTGGGTTAAATTCTTTGGTGGTCAATTAGAAATTGTATACACATCTATTCCATCATCTACCAATCAATTGCAATTTCAAAATAATGGAACTGGAATCGGAGCATTTGGAACAATTAATATTCCAAGCGGCGGAACTTTTTCATCGGGCGCATTTGATACAGTAAATCTGAATATTGATGCTGGAACTTTACCACCACCAGGTAATGTATATGATAATTTGAGATTGGTCCCAGATCAATTATTTATCACCCCAGTAGGTTTATGGTTTGATTCAGCAACATATGATTTATGGGTTACTAATGCCTCGACCCCAACTGTTCAAAAACTAAATGTTACATCTGGTTCCCCAGTATTATCTAATAATGTTGGCTTGTCAGGATCGTTCCAAGGTTGGAAAATTACTGGCGACTCAACAAATGTATATGTAACCTCTAATAATAGTGGTAAAGTATATGTTATCAATAAGAACAGTGCCGCAGTTGTTGGTGTTGGTAATTCCAAAGGAACTGAAACTGGACAGACAACAGCTATCACCACTACCGGAAATGCAGACTACCTTTGGGTAGTATGTAAGGCTAGAGGTCCAGTCAGCGATCCGCAACCTGATGTTGTTCAGAGATTTAGTATCTCTGATATGATTGCAAATTACCCTACTGAAATTGATCCGGATCTTTTCCAAATCATACCAAACGGCACGGCCGACTGGGAAGATATGTGCTTCATTGGTGGCGAAGGTGGTTATCTAGTCACCGGCAGTGCCGGCTATATCTACCAGTTCTGTTCTGTTGATGACGGCCTCAGCACTATATTTGGTAACTATGGTAATGGTTCGGGTTATACACCAGGTTATCAACTCGGCGGTGTTGTACCAGTACATCACAATTCTTTTGGTTGGGGATTATGGACCACTTCTTTGGGAAGCCAACTTCTTCAAGAGTTTGAGTTCCAAAATCTTAATAGCGGAGCAAATGGACTTTTAAGTCTTGGTGGTTTTGCTGGAGACATCATCTCTGATGGTAATAACGATGGTGATATCTGGATTAATGATAGTAACAATACTGTCTTTAGAGTATCTACAGCTATAACTAGTTCTCCATCAATAACAGCTACCATTAAGATTCCAACATCTGGATTAAGTGGCGCTCCATTTATGGGAATGGCTTACGATTCCTACAATAATTATACTTGGGTAGCTAATCCTGGCGGAAACTCAATTGTAAGCATTGATAATAGTTCAAATCAGTTCAACGAATCTTGGGCTGGCCCATTTTCAGCTAAATGGTTTCAGGGAGATATAGTATTTGATGATGTTATTGGTCGTTCTAATTTAGTATCTACCAAACTAAATCAATCAGATGTCAGTCCCGCATTTTCAGGTCAGTTAAATTTTGCTGAACAAACTAACCCATACCTATCACCCGGCACTGGCAACAACTATGCGGTCATTCTAAGTGGTCTTAATAACAAATCACAAGGCGAATATGACGTAATACTTGGTGGATTCAGTAACTTAATTTATGATACTAGTGGTCTCGGTGGACCACCAACATTCTCATTTATTGGTGGTGGTGGCAATAACACTATTTATAGTACTGGCACGCCTGGCCGTAAATGGAATGTTATTGTTGGCGGAGAAGGACATTCCATTGGTGACACTACAGGAGGCACTATCAGTGGAGGTCATGGCCATGCTATTGTTACAGCAGATTATGCCACGATTGCTGGAGGTATTGGTAATGACGTCAGCAACAGCTCTGGAGCCGTAATAAGTGGTGGCGCTAACAACAATAATAGCGCATCATATGCAGTCATTAGTGGCGGCCAGTTTAACCAAGTTTTATCTGGTGCAAACGACGCTTCCATTGGTGGCGGTTCTAACAACACCGTTACTCAACCATATGGAACAATTGCTGGAGGTTCTAGCAATAGAACACAAGACCACTTTGATACAGTTGGTGGTGGCACTAATAACGTCATCTCTGGTGGTGATGGCTATAGCGTAATTGCTGGAGGAATTAATAACAGCATTTCAGCCGGTAAAGGAACCATTGGCGGCGGCTATCAAAACAGTGTTACCGCAGATTATGGAACCGTTCCTGGCGGACATGGTGGTAAAGCAATAAGAACCGGACAACTATCTCATGCAGGCGGCTATTTAGGTAGTCCCGGAGATGCTCAATTTGCAAGATACTTTGTAAAAGGAACTTCATTTAATGAAGCTCCAATAACACTTAGAGATGAATTTAGTGGAGAGTTATTCCTAGAGCCAGGTCAAGCTTATGCTATGAGAGTCACATGTATTGCCAATAGCATCAATAATGAACAAGCTGCAATGTTCAGTCGTCAAATTTTAGTTCATAATGTTAACGGCACAGCAATTATTGATGATCAATTTGTTATACATGATGTTCCAAATGGAACCGTTTGGGACTTTAGTATTAGTGCGTCTGATAACATTATCAGATTTAATTTTAGGGGCGATGCAACCAATATAATAAGTGTAATGGCCACAGCCGAATGGTTTGAGGTTCCTGGATTTACTGGCGGTTAACCTTTGGTTATATCTAAGTCACAATGAGTTTTTTTAAGTTTACATCCACTCCAGGCTCAACCTGGCCGATGGTTCCTATTCCTGAGTTTACGTCTGTTGTTAGCGCCTATACTGAACTAACTAAAACACAATGGTTAAGTCCGGAACAATTAGAGCAGGCCCAACTTCAACAGATAAATAATCTACTACAACACTCTTATGATAACTCGCCTTACTATAGGCTGATGTTAGATCAGTGTGGTATTGGAAGGAAACCAATTACAAGTTTTCAAGAGTTTAGAAAAATACCACTACTAACTCGCAAGAAGTATCAAGATCATTACTCTAGTATTAAGGTTAGTAAACTACCAGAAGGGATGATTCCAAGCCCCTCGCCTATACATACTTCAGGAACTAACGGCACGCCTATCTCTCTATACAAAACAGATAGAGATAATTTGTGGTGGCAAGCAATGGCTATGCGTGATTTTGAATGGGGTGGCATGGACCCCATGAAACGTATGGCATCTATTAGATTGATTGGTATGAACAAGAGCGACTATGAAATTGCTGTTAAGGGCATTTCAATACCTACTTGGCTACCAAAAGTTCATGGATACAGTGTCTTCAAATGCGTACCAGTTCATGGTATGGATATACGTCAAGACCCTAAAGTCCAATTAACTTGGCTCAGAACTGTTAATCCAAATTATCTAATCAGTATGCCTTCTAATTTAGAAGTGTTAGCTGATTTGGTTGAAGAGAGTGGTAGAAAACTACCAGACTTGGAAACAATCCAAACCATTGGAGAGACTCTTACTCCACAAATTAAAGAAAGACTTGAAAGAACTTTTGGAGCCAAAGTAGTCAATCTTTATTCGGCTAACGAAACCGGTTACATTGCATCTTCTTGTCCGACTGGTAATGGATTACATATCCATGCAGAGAGTGTATACGTAGAAGTTCTGAATGAACAAAATAATCCATGTAAGCCTGGAGAAACTGGTAAGCTAGTTGTTACAAGCTTAACCAATTTTATTAATCCATTTATTAGATACGATATCATTGACGAAGTAACGCTTGCCAATGAGCCTTGTTCCTGTGGTCGCGGTTTACCACTTCTAAAACATATCAATGGTAGAAGGCATCCAATGCTATTCTTAGCCGGCAATCGTCGTAAAGTATCTACTGGAATTATGTTAGGTATACGTCAAATAGGCGGGGTTCGTCAGTTCCAAGTTATTCAACACAATATCGATAACTTCACATTAAGAGTAGTTCCTAATAAAGAGTGGACCGACGAACATGGGTTAAAAATGATTCAATGCATTCAAGAAGAGGTAGAATCTACTGTTCATGTCGATATAAAGAAGAGCGAAGTTATCGAACGTCCTAATGGAAAATTGAAAATAATCGTTGTAGAGCCGGAGAATATCAATGCCAAATGACTTACAAGATACATGGAATGCCATTGCCACCATGTGGGACCATTGGGCACCACCATTGCGACCAAATATCGAAGATACAACTATCTTAGAGGATTCACTTGGTGTTTGGTCCTCAGATGGATATGCGCCTGTTGACGGATATGCTCAAGCTGTTTTATTAGGAGTTACTCCTGAAATTGCTACTATGAATTTCCCAACTCCCACTAACCTATTAGCTATAGATAAGTCTGAGGCCATGATTCAGTATGTCTGGCCAGGAGATATTCCTAACCAACGTACCGCCGTTCATGGGGACTGGTTTAACTACTACATAGTAAATAGATCAAAAGACATTGTTTTGGCAGATGGATCGTTAGTATTTTTCAATCCAGAAGGTGTGTCAAGATTAGTTACTAGAGTATCTTTGGCGCTAGATAATAATGGCATTTTTCTAACTCGCTGTTTTGTAATGCCCGAAAGAAGAGAAACCGTTACAACTATTCTTCACGATGTTCATGATGGTTATAGTGACGGTTATCATATCAACTTTCATGAATTCAAATTTAGGGTAGCTATGGCGCTCCAAAGATCATTTGAAGAGGGCGTCAGCCAAGATGATGTCTGGAAGGCCGTGCAGATGATACTTAAAGCGTCTCCACATAACGGATTCTCTCCGGCCGATGTTGCTACCATAGATGTATATAGGGGCAAAACGGCTAAACATCACTTTCCAACGGTTAGCGAGCTTACTGCCATTCTGAATACTAGATTTTCTGCTGTTACAGTGGTAAAACCCACTTATCAGTTTGGAGAGTGTTGTCAGACGTTTATCGCTCAAGCACCGCGTTAATTAGCTGAATACGCTCTTGCATATTCTCCATATTAATCTGATAGTGCTTAAGCTGCCACATCTCTAACATAAACTTCACCATGGCATCGATTGCGACCACGCCATCCCACGTTAAACTTTCTCGTACGCCGTCAGCCTTCAGGGTAGCCTTGGAGGGTCGAACGAAGAATATAAATACGTCTGAGTCCCTTAGTTTTTCAACATACGGCATCATCTGATCGCTGGTAAGTAACTTAGATAGAATGCGCGTATGCTGGGCCGCGTAAGCAAGACAGTCAAAACTTCTATCTGAGACAAAAGTATCATGCTTTGTTTCTTCAGAAAGCTGCCTGTAGAAAATAGACTGTTGGTAATCATCTACCAAATCCATATTGTATCGCAAGCTATCTAAATGCAATTCCTTTTCAGACAGGACAGCTCTTGCCACCTCTGTAATCATAGGCAGTTTGTATTGCTCGGAAACATAGCGAGCACACGTCGTCTTACCAGTGCTATGAGCGCCAACAAAATATACCTTCATGTAAATGCCTTTAGTTTGTAATATCGATCATACTTGTCGATCACTTGATCTTCTGTATAATCAATAAAGATGAATGAACAATAGCCGACATGAGCTATAAAGCATTTGGAATTAGTACCCCAATCTTTATCGCCAAACCAAATATAAACACCATCATCACCACGAGTTTTTGTGTAACTGAAATGAAAAATCGCCCTCATAAAACTAATACTCTTCTCAAGGTCGTATTGCTTGAGATAGTCTTCTAGTCTTATGGAGCGATTTTCAATCATGTTACATCAGAAATTAGTTTCTTGAATTCTTCGACAGTAATCTCAACTGCGTTAGTAATTTTCTTGAGTGGGTCAGTGTGATCCTTAGCAGAGATAGTAAAGATTATCTTGCCAGGATTAGCTGACTTGATACACTCAATATAGCTCTTATCATCGAATGTGATTTTCATGTAACTCTCCTGAATGTGCCGCGGACTGCCTGAGCACTTTTACGATCACCAAGTAATAGCCTGGCCGCCGCTAATAGAAGCGTAACATCTGCCATATCGAAACCAACGGCAATATACGCCTCAATGATTTCATTTTCTGGCAAGTCTCTATCAAGACCATCAGCAATTATACGGATGTTGCCTTCAATGACTCCCTCATTCATCTGATTGTCCTTAGAGAGGCAATCAGCCTTTTATTCTTAGAGTGCTTTTCATCGGCTTCAAAAATCTCAATACGCCTAGCTCCGCCAGACTCTTGTACGATTCTTTCGGCCGCACTTAATGCACCTGCAAAGGTTTCTTGATAGTTTACCTTCATGTTAGGAATATCATCCCAAGGCATTAGTACATCTACGATAAACATTAGGGCCTTTCAGCTAGTACAAACATGATTAGTTTCATATCCTCATCATAGACCGCTGCAATTGGAATATCTTCATTTAGCAGTCCATTGAGTACACCAAGCATACCAGCTACTGGATTGTTAGGATCATCTACCATACAAATAAACTCTTCTGAGTCTGCGTATTCATTAGTAACCGGATAACGAGTATCTATCAGTTTTTCAGTTAGATTTCTATCTAACTGTAACAGTCTATTAAGTTGCGCAACCACTGACTCTTTAGTAATCATAGTTTGCTCCTATCGGTAATGATTTCGACATGGTCTTCATGAACATAGACTGAGTGTTCAAAATGAGCACTCAAATCAGGTGTTACCACAGTCCAACCATCACTCAGTGTGGTGGTACTGGTAGAACCAAGCACGAGCATCGGCTCTATAGCAATGGCTAATCCTGGTTGAATTCTAATTCCACGAGTCTCATCTGATTTGTTTTCCACGAAGGGCGGAGCATGGGGAACGTCCCAATCTAATCCGTGCCCACCATAGTTATTGATGACGCCAAACCCATAGGTCTTTGCGTGTTTGGAAATGGCCTGACCAATTACACCTAGACGACTGCCCACTTGAATGGCTTCAATGCCTTTCATCAAAGACTCTTCAGTAGCTTTAACAAGGGTAACATGTCTTTCTGATTTGGGAGTGCCGAAGATACAGGTGATAGCCGTATCAGCAATAGCACCTTGGTAAGTCACGCCTAAATCAAAGCTGACAATATCACCATCATCTAGGACAATATCCTTGGGGATACCATGGACCATTTCCTTGTTGACAGAGATACAGACACCGGCAGGGAATCCTTTGTAGCCTTTGAAGGTTGCAGTTCCACCATTCTTAGTGATGTAATGTTCTGCTACTTCATTAAGAGCTAGAAGAGAATGGAAAGTTCGTCCTTTGACGAAACCCTCCAAAAGCAAAAGGGTCTCGGCAGCAATTCTGCCGGCGACCCTTTGTTTCTCCAACCAGTCCTTGTCTTTTAGACGAACCAAGCTGTTTTCGCTGAACAGCTCTTTGGGAGCGTTCATTCTCATATGTTACCTATTACTTCTGGTTTTTAATGTGTTTGTGAAGGGCAGCGTTCTTATTATCAATGCCCGAATAGATGTTCGTGATACGGGCCGCTGCTTCTTTGGCAGCTTGCACGTCATGGTAGCCAATGTAATCCTTGAAGTCCGCGCCTGTCAAGAGTCCGATAATCTTTTTGTCCAATAATAGGAGAATACCATTCAACTCATTTACCGTCTTCCTATCGATAGTAGGAAGAGCGGTAGAATTGACAACGTATTCTCTAATCTTAATCAGACCAATAAGCTCTTCAAATTGCATTACTGCTGCTTTGGTTGGTTCTGAGGTAGTGCGCCACCCTTGATAATATCACCAGCTTCGCTAATGGCATCAGCATCGGTTAGGCCGTACTTCATATACAATTGGAGGACCACATACTTATAGGCTAACTCAGATTTTTCAGTCTGAGCAACGGCAGCTCTAGCTTCAGCTAAAGTGGTTAGTCTTTGTTGTCTAGCTAGTTCCAAGGCCATTCTATCCATATCGGTTAGTCTGCTTGGGGCCCCTGGCACTGTCATTGGAACTACAGAACCAAGTGGGACGCCATTCACATTGGTAGTAGGTGCTTCAGCCGAGGATTCATCTGGCGTCAATACTACTTCAGGTGCTCCTGGTTGAGAATTCTTCTTCTTAGTCATGAAAACTCCTTACAAAATTTCAGCGGCTTTAGTTGCCAACTTGCTACGCTCACCCTGAGTGAAGGTAACGTGACCAGCCAACTCAGAATCCTTAAACTTCTCGATAACATGTGTTAATCCGTTGCTGGTAGCATCTAGCAATGAATTATCAATCTGCTCTATATCACCTGTCAAGATGATTTTTGTACCTTCTCCAGCACGAGTTAGGATAGTTTTTACATCCTCTTTGCTCAAGTTTTGGCACTCATCGACTAGGATAATAGCATTCGGAATACTACGACCACGAATATAGGTAATAGCTTCCATCTCAATTCTGCCCTTTTTCTGGTACATTTCTAACTCACGCTTCCAGTCTCCACCAGCTTTGGTGGTAAAGAGCATTTCGAAATTGTCCATAATGGCACTAAACCATGGGGCCAACTTTTCTTCCATAGTTCCTGGCAAATAACCAATGTCATTACCAACTGGCTGAATTGGACGATAGATAATGAATTTGTCATATTCTTTTCTGCTAAGAACTAATTCTAGAGCAGTTGCTAATACGATTAAGCTTTTACCGGTACCAGCCTTACCAATTAGGGTAACTAGGTCAACGTTTCTATCCATAATTAGATCCATGGCGAAGCTCTGTTCCTTATTACGGGCAGAGATATTCCAAGGGTATTGTTTACGGATTAGTTTGACACAGTCATTCGCTACCTTACGACCCATGCAAAGACCATCACCGTTGTCAGCCTGGAACAATACACACTCGTGCATATTGAGTCTAATGCCAAAGACACGCGGATCAATCTTACCATCTTGGAGCAAGGCCACACCAGCATCCTCATGATTGACTATCGAGGCGCCAGAGTAAAGATCGCTAAGTGAATACTCACCACCATCATGTGATTCCGCATCAATAGAACGTGACTTGGCTTTTACACGCAAGTTGATGTCGTTACTAATTAATGCAACATCACGCTCTGGGTGTCTGAGCCAGTGAGACTGTAAGCAGGCAAGGATTTGAGTATCACCATAATTTGGATCGCCGAATCCAAGATATGGTGGCTGAGAACAATCAAGATAGGTAGCATCTACACTGAGCATGATATCATCATCAAGCAAAATACCCATGCTAATATCGCCTCTATCGCAGATTTCATCTAGTAATCTAATTGCGACTCTGGCATTTCTGCCAGCTTCACTTGAACCTTTCTTTAATTTGTCAAGTTCATTAAGAACAGCGATTGGAATTACCACATCGCTGTGCATAAATGATTTGTAAGCTACGGGATCGGTGATCAAGGTACTAGTATCAAGTACGTAAGTTTTTCTCATTCTATCTCTTGTTCCTCTTTGTCGTCAAAAACTGACCAACAATTAACTTCCATTTCAAGATAAACACGCTTTCGCGGATCTATAGCACGCAGGTCTCTTTTAAGTTTATAGGTACACTTGTGCCATTCAGCAATTAACTCATTTTCTAAGTATATCTGCATGTGGCCGTCAAGATCATCTATAACCTGTATGCCGTAAGTAGCGAGGATACCTCTCAATTTTACTTTTTGGGAAGCTGGTAATACCCCATCCGAAGTCCAAATTGATTGAATTTGGGTTTTCACGTTTTCAGCGTCATTGAAGCACATTTCTAGAATTCCTTTAAGGAATCTAGCTTTTTCTTCGTCTTCAATCTGGTGGGTATTCTCGCTATAATCGAGAAGTATCGTGCCTTTCATCTTTATCCAATGCTAGTTAATTGATATTAGCACTTACTCCATCCGCAACCCATACAAGTCAGGCATTTTTCCTGATATGCAAAGTTGTTTTCCATATGGCATTTAGGACATTTTTTCTCAGCAGTTGATTTAGTTCCATCGGCAATATAGCTCTTTAGAACTCTAGCTGCTATTTTAGAAAAAGACGTTACATCAGAATACTTATCTTTCTGAAGTTGCTCTACTACATATTGTACCGGAGTACCATGACGTAAAGCTAGAGAAATAGTACGAGTGAAAGCTCCAAAGTTAGCATTCTCAAAAACGTTTGCAATGTCTTTGATCAACATCTGATCTTCACCTTCACCAATAATCAAATTGTAAGTGGTAATATCTTCTACTTTACCATTCTTGACAACTCTACCCATTTTGTATTTGTTTGGAATGTCTACATACTTAGACAAACCTCCAAATATTTCGTATGGTTTACCGTTGAACATTCCCACAAAAAGAGTCCACTGTTCACCCTGGACCTTAGCCTTCTTAATATCACAAGGTAGTTCAAGGGGGCGCTTTGGTGCCATGTGTGTTTCAATCTCTAATGGCCTACCATCTTGAGCTTTCTTACTATTAGACTTAGATGAGCTAATCAATACACCATCACGACATTTATCGCGATAGACAGTGAAACCCTTACATCCCTTTTCCCAAGCCCTCATATAGACCTGAGATACGATATCCTTAGAGATATCTTCTGGTAAGTTACAAGTCTTGCTGATACTATGATCAATTGAGTCTTGAGCAGCAGCTTGCATATCTACGGAGGCAACCCAATCAATTTCATTAGAGGTAGCGCCATAGTATGGTGACTTAGTGATGTCGGTTTCACCAGTTGCTTCCATCCATAGCTTGACACCATGGTGGTACACAGTAAACTCCTGCCACTGGTCACCCATTGCATCTACGAAGTCTACACGAGCATTCTTATCAGATGGATTGTGTTTCTTACGACGAACATAGGAAAGCATAAATGCCGGCTCAATACCAGAGGTCGTTTGAGTCTGTGAAGACACTGAGCCCGCTGGTGCAGTAGTAGTATTGGCAATGTTTCTTCTACCAGTCTTCTTCCACATCCGCCTGACTTCCCGAGTGCAATCGTCAAAGATAGCATTGAGGTACTTGTGATCTTTTTCCAGATCATAATTGAAGATTGGGAATGCTCCACGTTCCTTTGCCATGATGCAAGAAGATGTGTGTGAGCCTACGGCCAAAGCACGATAAATCTTACGAGTAACTTCAATAGATTCTGGAGCGCCATATTTGATGCCAAGCATAGCTAGTGTATCGCCGAGCGCAGTGATGCCTAAACCGGTTCTACGGCCAGAGGTGTTCATGTTACGAATCTTGTGCCATAAGGCCAGTTCGACTGCCTTGACTTCGTCCGGCTCAGGGTCAGCTTTGATCTTGGCAAGGATTCTATCGATGCACTCAATCTCTAAATCAATGATATCGTCCATTAGACGCTGAGCTATCAACGTGTGCCGATGGAATTTCTTAAAATCGAATACGGCATCTTTGGTAAATGGGTTATTGACGTAAGAAACTAGATTAAGAACGAGCAAACGACAAGCATCATAGGCCGGTAATACAATCTCACCACATGGATTAGTGGAGATGGAGTTATGACCAAACTCATGATAGATGTCAGATGGAGTATGCTTCTTGACAGTATCCCAAAACAAAAGACCCGGCTCGGCGGATGTCCAAGCGGAGTCTATGATTTGATCCCATATGTCTCTGGCTCTAACTGTTTTTGTTACTCTTGCTGTTTCTGGAGAGGATTCTACTGGCCAACGTAGTGTGTATCCTTGATCGTCTTTAACTGCTTGCATAAAGTCATCATTAAGACGAATGGAAATATTAGCTCCAGTTACCTTAGTGAGATTACGCTTGATATTGATGAATGTTTCAATTTCAGGATGATTGATAGAGATGGTGATCATTTCTGCACCACGTCTACCATTCTGAGCTACCTCACGGCAGGTATTAGAAAAACGTTCCATGAAAACGCCAAGACCATCAGTGGTCTTAGCTGCGTTGTTAGTGATTACATCTTTAGGTCGGATGCCAGAAATGTCTAATCCTACACCACCCCTACGTTTCATGATTTGGGCTAGTTCTTGATCAGCAAGCATGATGCCACCATAGGAATCAAACTTATCTGAATGCACGCCTTGAATCACGAAGCAATTCGATAAACTCTGCATCTGATAAGGATTACCAATAGCAGACATAGGACTGCCTTGTGGTACAATATATTTGTAATGATCTAGCAATGAAAAAATTACCTCCTCATCAAGAGGGTTTGGATAGTTTTGTTCAATGCGTGCAAACTCCTTGGCCAAACGGCGATGCATTGCCGCTGGAGTAAGTTCTAAGTAAGTTCCGCTCAGGTCTTGCAAAGCATATTTGTCAACGAAAACCTTAGCAGCAAATTCATCACCAGCAAAGTATTCAATTGACGCTTCATAAACCTGAGAATAAGTGTATCCCTGCATAATCCATCCTTTAGAGGAATTAAGTTAAAGTCCCTATATTGTAGATACAGTAGACGGTTAAATTTTGATGTTTTCTTTCATCGAAGAAAGAGCGCTGTTAATCGTTTTGATACAGCTCAATCGAGATATGTTTAGTTTCTTACATATCTTGTTAATGGACATAGGCTTGTCACCATCAAAGCCATATGCCAGGTTAATAATCTCCTTCTGTTCTTTGGTTAGGACAGAAAGAGCATCTTGAATGGCATGAGTGGTTTGAGATTCCTCAAGCTCCTTATCAGGGCAATAGCGTTCCTCTACCTGCACAGGCATTACAGATTCCTTGTGTGGGGTATTGGCCTTAGCAACCTTTAATGGAAAACGAATTGTCGTGTGCAAATTGGCACTTCTCGAAATACGAGTACCAATGTAATTGTGCGCCCACGCAAAAAACGAACCCTTGTTTGGCTTAAAGGTTTTCATTGCTTTGATCAGAGCTTCGAAGCCCTCTTGATTCAAATCTTCATAATTACTGAACGCCTTATAGCGGCCAGTTTTCATGGTTACTAGATATCGAAATTTCTCAATGCACTCTTGTTCATGACGCTTCAGTTGAGCCTCAATCTTAGAATCTCCAGTTTCGGAAAACTGGGTTCTAAGGTCGATAAACTTAACCATCAGGTCATGTGCTTCTTGGTCTGTCAGCATTTTATTCTTCTCACTTTAGTCGAAAGTAATAGTATACTCTGTTATTGATACGGGCTTACAAAATTAGGTCTTCATACATTACAAGGTAACGATTCACTTACTTAATTTCTTCTTCAAGAATCTCAATAACAGATTCAACGGTGGACTTCATTATCTCTTCATCGTCAAGAGTCAAAGCGAATTTGAGCAGCTCGATCACCTGCTCCAGTTTATGTTTATCGCTGCCCCTGCCGTTGTGTTTCATGTTAGCTATAGTTGTCTTTGGCCCAACCACTCCCATTTAGTATGAAGCCACTACCGCCAGCAATTAGCCTCTTGACCTTCGTTTCCACTGGAGGGGTTTCCGCCTGGCACTTAGGGCAACACTCTAACTGATCATTTATTGAATGTTGATGTTCAAACTCTCCATGAACGGAGCACTCATACAGGTACGTAGGCATTTATCCTCAATTTACGTTATATGCATTTAGCAATGTAATCTCTTTTTTTATGCTGTCAATTTCCGTGCCAACTTTCGTTATTTCGTCCTTAATGTTTTTGATTTGAGAAACCTTGTCATCTAAAGAAGTTTCCGTATCGGACTCCACTTCGGCAATTCTCATCAATAATTTCTTAACAATATAGTTACAGGCTAACATGCTAGCGGATAACTGGACACGGCGAGATGCATTCATCGGCGCTCGCGTTTGTTTCGGTCTATCTGTGTCTGCATGCTCTGGTATCTGTCTTCACCTAGAAGGTTAGCATATACCTTTTCATCTTTTGCAGCTTCGGCTTTAGTTTTCTTAGCATCAGACTTAATCTTATCAACTAGGTCTTGGCCATATAATTCAACTACTCCCCTTGGAGCGCCAGAGATAAGACGAGTAACTGTCTCGGCTTTACACTCAGGGCATTCTTTTGGTGGATCAGCTTTGATTGAATAATCAGCTTCCCACTCATGTTTACACGTATCGCATCTATGTTCATATGTTGGCATATTGTCCTCTTACCAGAAAGCCTTTAGTTTCATCATCCTTCGAATGACATCGGCACTTCCTGCTTCTTCAAAAGAAAAATCCTTTGTCCAGTGGGCGCCTGAAGTTAGAGTTGGAATCTCTTTGTCTGCAATCTTAATGTGATTCTGTTTCATGCTAAGAGTTGCCCAGACTGTTGTTCTACCATTGTGAAAGAACCCCTTTTTCTCATACCAGCCACCTCGTGTTCGAAGCGGATAGAAGCGTTTTGCCTCCCAAGGTATATTCATAAATTGTCTAAAGTCCCCTTCGTATATACAAATGTGAGGATACTGTAAATCGATTAGGGCCCTCAAATTTTCTATCTGGATTATGTTCATTAGTCACCTTGCACTAAAAACTTATCTACTAGTTTATATTCTATATCTTTTGTCCAATTAGCTTTGATGTCTTGTTTGTACTTTTCGTCCTTGACCTCGAAAACAATATACAGCTTTCCGGTCTTTTCTTCGTACTCTATTCTGACGGCTTCCGCCACTACTTTGTCCTGCATTTTGACCTCTATTATATGTCTAATAATTCAATCTTTTCTGAAATATCATCAGGGTCACGCATCTCGAAAGTAGTAGGATCTTCCTCAGTTTTTTCGTCTAAAAGGGTACCACAGGCCAGGTTCTTGATCAATCGACCATCACCCAGTTCACCGTCACGGTTCTTGATGACATGGTACTTCATATCTGGGAAGTTTTTCTCGTTAGCTCTAGTCTCAATTTGAATGGCAATGTTAGCATTAGTCATAATCAAAGCGGAACGACCAATACGATGTAAACCAATCTTGTCCTCTTCCTTGGCTCCTTTGGAACGATTGAGCTGGACAGCACTTAGAACAGTTACGCCATGGACACGAGCGAACTCGTGGATACGTTCTGCTATCTTTCCTAGCTTGAGCCAGTCGTCCATCTCCTTGCCGCCCTCATAGTCCATTAGACCGAGGTAGTCGATGACAATGACCTTTGGGTCATACATGACTTTGGCTTCTTCAAAAATTAGTTCTAGGCTCTCCATGGTGGCACCACGAGGGATGTCAATGACCTCGAACTGATTCGGGTAGTTGCCAACGAATTTCAAAACCTTCTTCAGCTTGGCCGCTTCTTCGTTATTCAGCTTGGCCGTACGAATCAACTTAGTTGGATTAGATGACAACCTACCAAGCACACGGTTACGGCAAGGCTTGAATGGCATTTCCAATGAGAAATACATGACGTTGTTGCCCGGCAAAAAGTTCTCCGTCATATCGATATTGTTTTCGCCCAACCAAATCTGTATCGCCATATTCATTAGAAGCATGGACTTACCAGCACCAGACTCACCACCGATAAGCAACAGCTCCCCGCCACGTAAACCATCAGTAACGTGGTCAAGGAATGAATATCCAGTCTTAATGCCAGCATCAAAGTTTGGATCTTGTAGTTTAGCGTTGTACTCATCACGGAAGAATGGCACATCGTCTTTAAGCGTTCTACGCTCGAACGTACGAGTCTGACTTAGGCCCTTGATAGATTGAATGGTTTTTTGCAATTCAACAACTGCTTTACCAACATCAATGTTACCAGGCTCTAGTTTGCCTAGCATACCGCTAGTATCGATAAGCGCCTTTTCAGCAAAGCGCTTCTTCATCTTTTCTAGATCGTGCTTATACTCTTTATCATCAGCTTGAACCTTTTGAAGGCTTTCCCAAACTGAGTTGATCTTCTTGAGTAAGTTTTCGTTGTTGCCTTTAGATAGCTTTTCGTTGATTACACGAATAGTGGGTAGGTCTTTGTGAGTTTTGATGTATCCAATTACTACATTGGCAAAATTCCACAACTCACCCGAGAATAGCTTAGGGTCATTTTCATTGGCGAAATCAAGACCAAACTTTTTGTTTGTTGTAATGGTCTTGAGAACTCTCATTTCCAAATCGTCGAAACTCATTTAACACCCCGCTGCTGTCTAATATCTTCACCCAACACAGGAAACACCTTGATGTATCCCTTCATCAAGCTATTGATGCTAGCCTTCAATGAGCCATGGAAGCTCTCTACCACGTTTGGACTATTAGTGCACATTAATGTGGGCTGCTTATTAGAGCTACGAGTACGGAAGATACTTTCTAATGTTCTTGCATATAGATCGGCTGCATTCTCTGAAGCCATAAATCTAGGATCAAACTCATCAATGACTAGGAAATCTACCTTGATAAGCTCTTGGCGAGCCAGGAATCTATCCTCTGGCGGAGCTTGAATCAGTACACTGACAATATCACTAAGAGTTGTATAGAGACACGAATAGCCCTTTTGACTTGCCTTCTTTAGAATACAGGCCATGGTCATTGTTTTACCAACACCATGCCCGCCCGCTAAACAGAAAGACGAGCCACTCTGATGGGAAAGCTTTAGGTCAGCAATGTACTCGCCATACTTCTGTTTGAGACGAGGATCTCCAACGAAGTCTTTTTCCATCTTGAGTTTCCAATACTCGATAGGAATGTTGCTTTCCGCATACCTATTGGTTGCGATAAGCTTGACATGCTTTACCTCTATTGAATCAGAACTCGCATTGATGGCGTCAAGTTCTTCCTGGAGCTTCTTGGCAGGGATGTTATTGAGGGCTCGGCTTCTGATAAAATCAATAGGTTCCATTATTCTCCCTTACGAGGCGGACGTCCATAAGCCCAAGAAGGGATCTTCCCTGGCTGGTATGGTGAACTATATTTGGTCATCTTAGCATTACCGGGTGACCCAAAATGTTCTCTTCTTTTCTGAGCAATGATTTGCCTATCCTGCTCTTGAACTAGTTGACGTAGTTCTTCAATGCTTAGTTTTTGAAGCTCAGGATCCTCAGTTTGCAATACTTCCTGTAGCTTTTCTTTGACAGGATTGTCATTAGGAATTACTGGAGCTTTTGGCTGAACTGGGACTTCCTGTGCCACAACGTCTGGCATAACCTTGGTCAGCACTATATCTTCGCCAGGATGATGTATAATGATTAAGCTTCCGTCGCTTAATGATCGCAATACAACCTGAGACATCGTGTATTCTTCCACGATTCCTTCAAGCACCATTCCGCTTCGTAAGAAGCACTTGACGTGTTGGTCTTTGTTTATCAGAAATAGTGGTCCAGTGTTCATACAATCCTCTTCAATACAGCTTGGTCCAATCCAAACTCAGCAAGCTTCTCTAATGCCTTGGCTAGATTATCTGGCATTGGATCCATGTGTGATAAGAACGCCAAGTCTCCATAACTGGAGACATTGACCCCGCCAATCTCTTTCATAATCTCAATGTAGTTTGGTGGCAGTTGAGTTGAACGATCTACCTGAAGATTCTTCTGTCCTGCTAGCAGTACATTCATCTTGTAGTCTTGAACAATCTCATCCTTGGTAATGAAAGAAACTGAACGGAAACGAGCCTTAGTTTTGGGCACATAGTTAGTGTATACCCAGTCTATGTAGTCTCGTAGAATCTTGGGATTGGCAGATAACTTGGCCGCTAATGTATTGGCTTGCCAAACCTCGAAGGACTTATTGGGGCTTTGATTATTGAACTTCCAGGAGTAATCAATCCCATAAGTCTGCTTATACTTCTTGCAGAAATAACCAAGGATGTGAGCAACCTTCCATTGCGACACATCCAGGGTTTCAATCTCAGCAAACTTTTCGAAGAACTTTTTGTATTTGTCATTCGGAATGGGCGTCAGATCGCCTCCATCATCATTCGTCTTGCTCATCTTTCTTCTTTCTCTTCCTTGATTGCTTTACTTCTTTTGGCCAGGCCACATCAAAACCATCTTCTGACGTATAGATGCGGTGCCTAATTTTAGAGTGGTTGTCTAAGAATGGCGCTTGGTCAGCAAAATCAATAATCACTGCAAACTTCTTGCCAGGATACTTGCGGATAACTCGACCTACTCTCTGCAAAGCCTTGACAGTAGACTTGCCACCACAAGCGATTACCAAGCCGGACAGGCTAGGGATGTCTACGCCTATATCAAAGATGCGGGAGGCGAGAACACAATCAATTTTGTGGTTCATCAAGTCTTTCTTGACTTTTTCTCTTTCATCTTTGTCATTCGATCCGTCTAACAAAGCGCACGTCATGTGTTCTTCGAATAGATCGTATAGAATCTTGCCATGCTTGAGGCTGTTGAATAGAACTAACGTTTGATATCCCTTGGCAACTAATGTTTTAGCGGCATCAAGAACCAGACCATTACGCACATCATTCTCAACTACATACTTTTTGTATATGGATTGGTATTGTCTTTCTAATTCATATGGGTAGGGTGGTGTAACTCTGAATTTGATAAATGGTTTAGCTAGGTAGCCTTCTTTGATAAGGCGGGAAGCTGGAATGTTGACAATGTATTTGCCAAGGATAGACTCAATCATCAAGTCAGCGCCGTCATCACGCCATGGAGAACCGCTGAGTCCGTAGATGTATTCTGATGCTGAGTGTTTGAAAACCTGTTGAATGGTTTCGCAGGCTGACATATGGCACTCGTCGATAATGTGGAGTTTAGTCTCCTTCATCATTTTTAGAATGCTAGTGTACTTCTCCTTGTTAAGTGGATTCTCATCATCGTCAGAGTCTAATAGGATTTCATTCTTCTTCATACCAATAGCCTGACCAATGGTCCAGACACTTGCTATGTTGATATCATGAATTACACATTGACCGTCACCAATAATACCAATAGGCTCATCAAAGCACTGGGTGAAGAAATCATGGAATTGGTAAAGTAGGTCTTTACCTATGACATAGATGATCGTCTTCTTTCCTAATTTTGCGGCAATGAGCGCAGCGATGAGAGACTTTCCTCCACCCGTAGCTACTTTAATAATTCCTCGATCATATTTGTCAATGACATCGAGAATTTCCGTTTGATAGGGGTAGGGCGGTTTGCCAATCTTTTTCAAATTGTCGAGAATATTACGCGGCTTTCCGACAGATTTACTAGTTCGTTTATCTAGAATCTCAAGTGGTTTGTTTGCCTCTTGATAGAAGTCTTTGATACGATCAACTAACCCAGTAGGAAACTGTAAAGTTGGCGTGAGAAGCTTTTTGAAGCCATCCCACTTGACCCAGTCTCCATCACGATTTAGATATCCCTTGAAGGCGGCAGTGTGCTCGGCACCTATTACGTAAAATGACAAATGCTTATCGAGAGCTAAGATGTGGTCTACATCCGTCTCTTCGATAATTTGCGAGGTATTGCCTTTGATGATGATCTTTGCCATACAGATACCATATATAACTGGTACCTTTTTCTCGACAAATCTACATCTCAGAATCGCTGAGTTTTATCTCTTGAGGAGCTTGCCAAATAGTCCAGAGAAGAGTTGAAAAAATTGTAACAAAGGATTTGCCTTAGCCACAACAGGCTCTACTGGTGGCGCTGGGGCGGGCACAGGAGCCGGCTCTTCTGGAACTGGGTCTGGTGGAGCAGGAACTGGATCAGGCTCTGGTACTGGCTCTGGAGCGGGCTCAGGGGCCTCTTCTACGTCCCATAGTGATAAGTCTCTAACTCTATCACCATCAACTGGAGCACCGCTTGGAAGATGCTGGGCTTCAGGTCCAGTTCCTCCAGAATATTGCCACATGACCCAATCAGTCCAAGGCTTTGGAATAAGTGGAGCACCAGTTTGGTAGCTAGCAATCCATAGCTTATACTTCTCACCAAATGAAGCTGGTAGGTTGATAGCCTTGGCGAAGTATGGATAGGTATAGACAATTGGCCTAATACCAGATAGACGTTCATACTCTTCGAGATATGCAATAGACCACGCAGTAATCTGAGCGGCAGTACATCCCCACTTACCCCAATCTTCTGGGGCTGGCCACTCTAAGTCACAAGCTGCTAGTTCTCCACCAGCAGCGTCTACGTGCATCTTGGCTTGGAGCTTTGGGTCACGTAGAGGTTGGGAAGCTAGGGGAGGCAAAGGGTAAATGAAATGGTATGCCATGACCTTAAGGCCAGCGGCTCTAGCATTTGCAATGTTCTGTTTGTACTTGGAATCAATTCCACCGTTACCAACACCACAACGGCAAACTACAAATTGAACTCCGGTCGCCGCTACGGCTTTGAAATCTATGTTTCCTTGAATGATCGAAACGTCAAGGCCCTTAATCAAGTTTGTCATACATACCGCCAATTACTTTAGTTATGGACTGTCTTCACAACAGTCGTCATCTTCATCTGTATGCGGTTTAATTGCCCTGATAGAAGTGATTGTATTCACATCTAAGATAGCGGAACCATAGCGTTTTCTAGCATAATCGTTACCTGGTTCGATTTCTACAATATCATTCAAACCACCATCTGATTCGGCTTGCCTTAGGATACCGCTAAAAATCTTGTTGATAATACCAACCTCTACATGCTGCCCGAAATAGTTGGTTAGAATCTCATATCTCATTTGTGCTCATGTTCATGTTCGTGGTCATGGTCATGCGTATGATTTGGCTTCTTTTGTCCCTTAGCTGCTGCTTTGAGATTACGCTTCTCTTCACGATGAATTGCCTTAGCTAACTTCTTCTTAGCTTGGTTCTCCAAGAATTTAGTTAGAGTAATTACAACCTTCACTTTGGAAGTCTTAGGCTTAACAGCAACATCGGATTTGGGTTGGTTAGCCTCCATGTCCTTAAGGAATTTGAGCATTGCTTTCTTCTCGCGCTTGGTTACTCTCTTTAGTCTTTTCATTATTTCCTCTTGAAACGTTGTCCTGGAGTAATTGACTCCATGCTTGATCTAATCGGTGGGTCTTGATTTATCTCTGGTATTGGCTCGGCCAACTTTACACCAGAACGAATCACTTGTCTAATTGCTACAATCACTTCTGTCTTACAGGCGGCTGGCCCATAAAAAGAACTAGCCTCTCCTATAGGCACTAAAGTTACAACCCCTTTTGCAATAGGCTGCATATGACCTTCAATCCAAACACCAGAGACAAGAATTTCTACATCCTTACCAATGAAGTGTTTTAGAATATCAGTTTCCATTATTTACCACTACAGATTGCGGATACTTTATCGGCCGGTATGTAAGAATGATACCTACCACCATTGGAAGTGAGATGTAAAACAAACCCATTGTAAGACTGTAACTGTCCATTCAACGTAGTAGTACTACTGCTGCCACTGATGTAAACAGAAACATCTTCTCCAATGAGATTGGTAAAAATATCTTTCATTAGAGTTGGAGAAGATGTTTCTGTGTGATCTAGAACATCCATTATTTTCTCCTGTCAACAACACCACCAACCAACTTACCGAAAGCAGAAGACTTAGCCGCAATCTTCTCTTTAACCTTTTGGGCAGCAGAGACAGTTTCATTAGTACCGGTGTCTAGATTGAGAGATAGGTTGCGCTGCTCATCCTTACCCTTGACATTCTGTTGCATGGCTGCCGTATCCTTCTTTAGTTGAGTGATACGTGATTCTGGTAAGCCGAGACCAGTAAACATAGAGTATACCTTGACTACTGGGTCTGGGGTCTCTATAGTGTAGATACCTTTGAATACGCCCTTTGGTGATCCACATTGATCATTAACCATGGCCATAGCATAAGTAATACTGGAGCTTGGGATTTTGGACCAGACTTCTTTGTTGGCAGCAATGATAACGCCAACATATCTAGACTGCTTTAGATCGAAACCGCCAGCTAGCAAGTTACCATTCAAGTTATTGACGACAGCTTCTGCAATAGCAGTATCTTCGGCAAAGTTTTCAATGGTCAATTCACCATAGACAGTTAAACCCTCACCATCTGTAAAGAGCTTTCCCCATTCCATTGGATCTAGTCCCTTGACTGCTGATGGTAAGGATGAAAGTGTATTGAAGATATCAATTGGTTCTACGATGGCTTTATTGGCAATGCCGTAGAAATCAACCTGGCTAATATTGTGGTAGATAGCTTCAATCTTAGCATTGTCTACTACAATTAGGTTATTGACCTTCTTAGTTTGTGTTGCCTTAGCTAGCTTAGAAAGAGTTTCTAATGCGTTAGCCTTGGTCTGTGCGTCTTCTGTATCCATTGGAAGTACAGTGACAACGACAAGTGGCTTACCTAGAGATGATAGAATGTCTACCATAGTATCGCAAGAACCTGCACCAGAACCGCCACCCAAACTCAAGCAAAGTACGTTGACCTGCGAGTTTTGTAGCTTCTCATTAACCAATTGGAGAATCTCTCCACGATGAGCTTCAGCAGCCGCACGACCAATTTCGGTTTCCTTGGCAGCTCCACCCAAACCGTACTCAAGCAGCAGCTTGTTAGAATCTGGGATATCAATAAACTTGAGATCCTGCATGGCAGTGTTGACTGCGACAGCATCATAGCCGAGCTTGTAGAAAGCTTCAGCAATTCTGGAACCGGCCTGGCCTGATCCTAGAACTCCTAATGTGATACTTCTGTCTTTCTTTGACACAATCTTTGCTGCCATCTTACTCTCCTCTTGCTTGGCTTGGCTCTTGGCCTTTAGTGCTGCTAATTTGCTGACGTCTACTGTTTCAGACGGCTTTACTTCTTCATTGGATACATCATCCATGACTTCTTCTTTTTGATCTTGTTCGGTTACTGACGTTGCGGGCATTATTTCTCCTGTGCGTCCTACTATATCACTTCAAAAACCATTGGTTATCTAGATACCACTGTACTGTATCTCTGATGCCATCCTTAAATTTGTAAGTTGGCTTCCAGCCCAGCTCTCGAATTTTACTAGTATCAATCGCGTACCTAAAATCATGCCCGGTTCTCGGATCTGGAATGAAGGATATCAAGTCGTGACCCTTACCCATGGCATTACAAACTAAGTTAATAGTTTCAATATTGGTAAATTCCTGATTAGCGGAAATATTGTAAACCTCATTAGGTTTACCTTGGTTTAAAACTGTCATTATGGCAGTACAATTATCTGCTACATAGGTCCAATCTCTAATCTGTTGACCTTGACCGTAAATTGGGATTTTCTGTCCATCCATAACACACTTTATTGCCTTGGGCACCAGCTTTTCAGGAAGCTGGCGGGGACCATAGCAGTTGGAGCTTCTAGTAATGTTATAAATTAATCCATGAGTCTGGTGGGCTGCTCTGACCATTAGCTCCCCGGCAGCCTTAGAGGCTGAATAGGGGTTTCTAGGATTGAGGGGCGCATCTTCCTTCCAGGCGGCCTCTGACTCGCTGGTAAGGTGACCATACACTTCATCTGTGGAAATGTAAATCATCCTCTCCACTTTGTGTTTGAGGCACGAGTTAATGATAACTTGGGTGCCTAGCACATTAGAGGTTACGAAAGAGTTCGGGTCTTTCAACGATGTATCCACGAAGGTCTCAGCCGCTCCATGGATAACAATATCTGGCTTCTCAAATTGGAAGATTACATCCATGACATGTTGGTCACGAATGTCAGCCGGGTGGAAGATATGGTTCTTGTTCCAATACATAGAATTGATGGCATTAGCCGTAACACGGTCTACGCTAACAAAAGTGTAATCCTTATCTTGAGATCTTCTCTGATTTTGGTCGTAGATGGCTTTACGAATAAAGTTACTAAAGATAAAACCACATGTACCTGTTACAAGAACTTTTTTCATTTACACCTTATTTCACAACATCATCTACTTTTCGGAAACGAGGAACTCCAGGTTTCACTTCTTCAGACCACATGCTTAAAGGTCGAACCCATATTTCACCAAGATCGTCAGGGCCATAATACTTTTGATATACAACCATCTCCTCTAAAGTCTCTGAGTGTTTTCCAATACCAATTACCCAGTAAAGGCCGCCCTTGGAGTGCTGGTACAACCCTAACTCAACCGACACTAGGACCTCGATAAAGGTTGAGCCTGGAATCCTTAGCATAGGCTTCCTGATCTATATCGTAGCGGCCCTGCCATTTTCCAAAAAGATATTGTAGGTTGTGAGTCAAAAATAGTTTATTGACTTGGTTCTTCTTGAGAGATGCACTTTCTTCATGGAAGATATTGGTCCTACCACAATACACAATTTTCTTCTTTAGATTGTACTTAATGGACAGACACAAATCCACATCATCAAAAGCCCAATGATAGCTCTCATCCATTCCAGCAATACCAGACTTAGTGGTCGTATTAGCCTTACGGAAGTATTCTGCTTTGGTGATACAAACGGCGCCAGTGACTACTTGGAACTCGCGATCTCGCTCGGCATCATTGTCTGATTTCTGACCTGCACGGAAATGCATTGGAGTCTTATAGGTTGGATTGAATACCACGCCACAGTGCTGAAGCTGATCAGTGTTGGTGTACAGTAAGCGGGCGCCTACCATTCCTACTGAATCATCATTTTCAATAATGGCCAACATCTTCTTGATAGAATCAGTATCATTGAAAACGATATCATTGTTTAGTAACATGACATAATCATCATCAGCGGGTTTTGCCTCATTGAAGAGAAAGTTGCAGCCTTCAGAGAAGTTCTGGCGGTTATCCTTGTAAGGGATAACAGTTACCTTATCTCCCCATGTAGAGGCCACGGCTACTGTATCATCTTTAGAAGCGTTATCCTTGATCCACCATTTGAAATCAATACCTTCTAGAGCAGGCATAAGAGTCTCATGCAATTTAGATAGCTTATCAGCAGCGTTCCATGTCAAAGTGAGAATATGTAACATCAAAAACCTACCCTTACGCCCGCTCCAGCTCCAATGGAACCGTCAGTGCCAATTGAAAGGCTTGGGCCAATATATGTGTTGTTCATCAGTGGTGAGAACAGATTCTTACCTATGTTGTAGGCAACTGGTGTAACCACTACTTGACCAGTCTTGTTTATGGTTCCATACCCTACACCCACCTCTAAGATTGAGAAGTCTGGCGTAGTTTTATACTGTCCATAGGACATAATGCCAACGCCAACATGTGGCGTGAATTCTCCTTTGACATTAGTGATGTTGACGCCACCATCCAGACCCATTAGGAGTCTTGGATTCCACCAACTCCACTTAGCAGTCGGGAACTCTTGCTTAGTAGTAGCTGTCTTGATTGGGATTTCGTACGTTTTATCTCCAGTGACTACGCTAAACTTATTGTAGAAATACTGTCTCTGGTTCTCGTCAGTCCCAACAACCGTGTCTACGTTGTATTGTCTTGGATTAACATCCACGCTCCATGGGTCTTTCTGCCAAGCAGAGAAGCCGACACTGCCAAACGGAACCTTGATTGTGCCGAAGTCTTCATTCAAAGCCAAATTCTGCTGAGATTTTTGATAACCAAAAGGATCCGGGTTGGCTGGGTCCACCGGGTTAGGGTTGACTGGGTTGCTTGGAGTAGGCTTGACGCTTGGAATGTTGGTGCCATGCTGGCCTTGGCTGGTAGAGATGGCTACGTTTACGGCGCTAATCTCTCCATGTAGTTTGTCCAGATCAGATTGAATAGCGTTTAGGTTAATGCCATTGTCCTTAGCAAACTTATCAACATCACTCTTGGTGGCATATTGATTCTGGCTTCTTACAATGCCGTCAACTAATGATCGTTGTTCAACTAATTGAGATTGAATAGCATCATTCTGTTTTCTGATTTGAATTTGATTGTAGATGATTAGACCTACAACGCCAATGGTCAATACAGCACCAACGGCTACGAGGATTTTGATTAATGTAGGAGACATGAATGATACCTTATACTTGAATGTCAGGACACCAGTGAATAGTTCTTTTATCTGGTGTCTGTTGTTTGATTATCTTATTGCCTAATGGGTCTTTTGCTTTACCGTATACTTTAAAGAAACCTGAATACTTACCTTCTTCGCCATACGCAGTCTTGTAAGTATGAATGGTAGCACCTTGTTGTTGATATGACTCTTGCATTACATCAACGATAGCTTGGCACAAAGTTTTGACCTCATCCTGGGAAAGTTGATTAGCTTTGCGCCACGGGGAAATCTTACATGCATATAACGCTTCGGCCCTAATATAGTTTCCAACGCCTGAAAATAAGCCTTGGTCCATCAACGCTTCCGCAATGGATTTACTGCTTTTTGATAGCTGAAATGTAAGCCACTTTAGGCTTTTGTCAAGGGGCATCGACAAGGGATCCCAGCCTAATTCCTGAAGTTTTTTCTCTAGCTCTTTCTTGGAATTCACAAACTTAATGGTACCGAAATGGCGCGGGTCATTGAAGTACATAGTAGACTCAATATTAGGCCAATTTTCACTAAAGTAGAATCCAAAACTAGGATGTTTACCAGCCTCCGCAGACCATTGTCCACTCATACCAAAAGTATTCATGAGATACCACTCATTACTAAACTTCCAGTACATAAACTTACCTACAATATTTATCTCAGTTACTCTTACTTCCACTTCAGAAAGAGAATCTAAAAACTTAGCAAATCCTTCTGGGTTACTACCAGCATATCTACTATTCTTTCCTGGGAAAGCATTGATAACTTTCTTTCCAACAACTAATGGTCTAATCAAATCTGCACTGAGTTTAACTTCGGGGCCTTCCGGCATAACACATATACTCCTATTAGATGAATGCTATGAGATTGTCTAATCGCTCAATGAATTTGTCAATATAATCTTTAGCGGCCTGAATACTTTCAAATTCAAGTTTAGTTGTATGATCTTCGTATTCTGGCCTAAAACTTTTGAAATGCTCTCTCAAAAAATTTGCTTCACCAACAAAGAAAATACTGTATTCGAATTTTTGAGAGGCCACATCTATATTTTGACGAATGATTCGTATGTAACCGTCTACAACCATAATATCCTGGATCGGATCTACAACAGGCTTCTTCCACGCATCCATCTTCTCAGACGTTTGATGAAGATACCATTTACCAAAATGGCATTTGCCAACCGAATTAACGGCCCCTTGCCCACTTCTTGAGAAAGACATTTCTACCTTCTTGATATAATTTTGGAATGTTGATCTGGGCAGCAGACACTTTGCCAAAATGGGCTACCTCTGGCACAGCGATTACAGTCAATGCTACTTTCTTCTGACGAGCACGAAAACTCAAATCAGTGTCATTGAAATAGAACGGGAAGTCTTCATTCCAAACTTTATTATCACCAGTGTCCAACCGCTTCCAAGTCTCTTTTGAGGCAGCAATGCACCAACCACCTAGATAACAATTACCAGTTAGTTGCTGGTTAGCCTCTTTAACGAAGTTTAGATCTTTATCTAGTAGTCCCATGGTCGGCCCTACTATTCCACCAGCCTTACAAGCATCAATGATAGCTTTGGTCCAACCTGTATGGTTAGCCCTAACTCTAATATCATTGTTCAGGAACAGAACATTTTCACCACTCGCGATTTTAAAGCCTTGATTGCAAGCTTTAGAGTGAAAAGTGTTTTCTTCATTCCTAACATAACGGACGTAAGCGCTTGAAGGATATTTTTCTCTAAGGTCATTGATTAGTTTCTCGATTTCTTGTTGAGTTTCATCTGAACTAGCATTATCGATGATAATGATTTCATGATCTTCTGGTAGCTGAGCTAAGTCATTCAGACAAGACTTGGTAAAGTTCCACTTATTGAACACAGGAATAACAATACTAAGGGATCGATAGATTCCCCGTGGGTTTACTATTCCAATACCAATTTTTTCTTTCACCGTGAAACCAAGTTCAACTTTCTTTGGATCGGTCATTTACATAGTCCTATAATTTGTTTGGCCGCATTCTCCCACGTAAACTTATGTGCCGTCTCTTGCATGCCCGGAGAGAATTTCTTTAGGTAGTCATCATAGTTTGCGATGAGGTGCTTGAGCTTCTCGGCGGCTTGATCTTGATTTGGATCAAATACTTCTGCATATGAAGATGGTTCCCAATATTGCATACGTACGTCGGCCCTAATTATCTTACCATCTATTAGGATAGAGTTCTCATCATTCATATAGTCAAGCTGACCGCCATAGCGTGGAGCTACAACAATCTTGTTAGCCGCAAATCCTTCTAGACCAGGCATCCAGAAACATTCAGCATGTGCCATAGTATATACAACGTCACAAGCATTGTAAAGAGTTTCAATATCGACAATGAACTTGTCGATAATTTCAACTTCAGCGTGCTGAGGAAATTCCTTTTGCCAACGAGCCATGATATCGTTAAACGGCACATCAAATCCTGGCTGAGGGCTCTTACGAGCGACTTTCAGCACCAAACATACATCATCTTTCCTAGTAAAAGCTTTACCAAATGCTCTTAGCAACCCCGGTATGTTCTTTCGTAAATGGGGCTGTGCAATGTTAGCCAGTATCTTATACTTCTTTTTAGTTTTGAGAGGATACTTTCCCAGGTTGGCAAATCTATCAAGATAGATGCCATGTGGCACTACCACTTGGTGATCTGCTGCCATTCCGTTGTCAGTGAAAATCTTCTTAGAAAATTCAGATGAGGGTAGAACTAAATCTACACACTTGCCAAATCTAGAGAATGCGGTGGGCAGTTTGGTTGTTTCGTAATTCCAAATACCAAATCTATTGGTTTCGCCTCTACTGAAATAATTGCAGAAATTACGGAGTGCCGTATACGACATTTGCATATCATAATTGGCATCTAGCTTGGATGCCACCTTAGCATAGAATTGCTCAGGGGCTACGCCTTCATCTTCGGTGATGGAACCTTTTAGATATGGTTTCAAATCTTCTGGAAAATGATCTGTACCATTGGTGGAGAACAAGTCTACCTGGTGCCCCATCCTAACAAACTCTCTAGAGAGATTCTGTGCAACAATTGACCAACTATGATTTTTTCCAAGAAATCCAAACCAACAAATCTTCATGAACCTTTCTATATCAGGTCCATAAAGAACGTCGGATCTTGATTAGCCTGCCCATCATTTCATCCTCTTTGGCTTCATTGGCAGCTTCAATTTTCTTTAAATCATCCCAGAGTTGGTGTTCTTTGGGATCGCTGGCATGTTTAGCATCTGACCAAGCAGAAAGAACATCAGCGTGATTCTTATTCTGGCGTAATCTTTCAACATTCCACCAGTAATGAATGGCCTTGATTTCTAGATAGTGATTACGTTGATGCAATAGGTGAGCATCCGTTTGTACATCCTCTTCACTAGGGCAATACATATGGGGCAGCTCTTCCTTGACAAAAGTATTGAGAATGTTAAAGAGTGCATACAGAATTTTGGTATCGGAATCAATCCAACCCCATTTGTAACTGTGCATGAACTCGTTCTTAGGCTGCCTAAGATCTAACATATGATATTGGTGGCTGGGTAACACGTGGCATTTAAACCAGTACCAAGCATCCTTGACGCGTCTTCTAATCATAGTACTAAACCAATAGGGGACAGTCTCCGCAAAGAAATATCTCACTGGATACTCTTTACGCATCTTTGCGTCCCAGTCTTCCCAAGTAGGAGTATCATCATTAGCTTTCTTGAACAAAGCCATTGGTAACGCATTGTACTCGCTAGTAGTCCACCCCAGCTCCTTTGGAGATGGTAGATGGAAAATTTTCCACCATTTTTCTCGTCTCATTTTTCCACAATTCGGCGCACACCGATCCTTATGTAAGGAGCATTGTAGCCTTAAAAATTAGGATGTCAAGGCCCGCCAAATATTATGATGGAGTTGGGCTTGGTAGGAACGGTACGAAGTTGTAGCTATGAGATACTGGAGGTGCAATTGCAGAGACTCCATTCAAAGTCAAATTGTTGTATGTCATAACCAATCTTGCCATCTTGCAGATACCCGTATCCAATGAACCACCAGGATTCGAGAATAGATGGATTTCATATACAAAGTTCGTAGCTCCCGTGTATAACAATCCCTTTAGGTCCTGAGATACTAAGTACGTTGCTTGTACATTGGTAGTTATCAAAGCCGTACTAGATCCATTAAGAGGAACATAAGTGTGGTTATCTACATTAAATAGCTGTAGACCTGCTGTGCTAGCCACATTAGTAGTTTCTAGAATACACTCTAGCTTAATACTATCTAGACCTTCTAGAATGAAGCTATCTAGTCTAAATGTAAGGGCGCCAATGGCTGATGGAATATATCCATCATTAGAGTAGTTTCCAGCCACACCAACAATATACATTGGTTGTTTGTACATAAAGCTTGGGTCTAGGAATCCATAACCATCAAGCTTTGGAACCTTATCAGCAGATGGGATACCACTAGAGAATGGAATGACGTTGAGCAAAGTATTAATGAATTGATAGCTTAGTCCGCTTCCGGTGCTTGTGAGCACGGTTCCGAAAGCTCCTACTGCATTGAGACCGGTACCACCATTCAAGATTGGTAGGATTCCAGTTACATCATTACCTAAATCTACTAGAGCAGATGGGCCGCCATCATTGGCACCGCTGAAGACACTAATCAAACTTAGCATGTTCTGGACCTTAGTAGAGTCTACGAAGATTGGCATGTTGTTAAACCCGCCCTTCTTCAAGAACACATTGACTTGTACCTTGGTACTTAGAGTCAAGAGGGTTGGGTCCTGATACAAATTACTGAAGTTCAATGTGAGCAAGCCGGTTTCAAAGTCTACGCTTACACCCATCTTACCATCTACAATGGCTCCCGTATATCCATCGGGACTCAAACCGGCTGTATTTGGTGAGAAAGACTGCACAGAAACCGAAAATCTAATTTGATCCTTTGATAGAGCATCTCTCTGCACATAAGAGCAGTCTGCAAATCTCATGGATGGGAATCCAAGACGAGTCGCACCATTGCCTGTGTAATCAGAGATAAAATCATTCATGATGTCAATAGTTCGTTCTGAACCAAACAATCCGTCTGGAATCTCTAGAACGACTGTACCAACTTCAAAGTCTACTTTGTAGAAATATCCGTCTGGACGCTGTAGCTCACCATCACCGATGATGAGGTTGTTAGGTACAAAGAAGTCTACCTTGCCTGGATCGAATGGTTGTGGGACTGGATAGACATTGCATTGAATGCCTTCTATCTCACAAGCATTATGAACAACACCAGTTTCAGACGTGAATACACTTGGTACTAGCTTTGGATGAGCGTTAGTAATAACCAATGAAGCGTCCCAGACCAATTGCTTGGTAAAAGCCATTTGGATTGGAGATGTATAGAAATTATGGTTGGCGAAGTAACCATCACCAGAGAAGATGTCTTGTTGTGGATGGACGGTCAATGCACGAGTATTAGGATCAGCAGTATAATCATCAAGTCTATCTACTAACTCTTCCACTCTTAATCTAATAACGTTAAAACGAGTTCCAATTTTAGTATATGGATTTGTGCTTGGAGCTGGATATGTAGCTGGAGGGATAGCCGTGGTTGGAAGTCTATCAATGTAACTACCGAGTAAGTATCCGTCCGCTGTAGTAACAGCAAAGTCACCGTTGATATCAGCCCTTAGCATCTGGGCAAATACGTCTCCAGTTAGCAATATCTTCTGAATAGTAATAACATCTACACTAGAGTCTAGTGCGGTAATATTCCAGCCACCCCAATCAGCTTCATTAGAACCACTGCTTAGAATAACCAATTTGTAAGAGCTGAGACCAACAATGGTATTGAATTGTATAGTCGCACTAGTAAATTGAGCTAAAGTTGGATCGGATGGGTTAGCAACTAAAACACCATCAGTAGCTGCAGCAACAACAGAACCATCATTTGGGTTAATTAGCTGGAAGCTAATGCCGAATAGATTGGCGAACGGTTGAGTAAGGCTTTGATATCCATTTTGGAAAGTAGTAGTGTAACCGTCTGTTACGATATTGGTATGAGCTGGTAGTCCAACGTTCATATTGTAACCAACAAACGTATTCAACAAAGCTAAATCTTTTTCATCGATAATTCCATTACCATCTACATCACCTAAAATCATGGAACATAGTCTAGCGCCAGCCAAACGATATGATGTGAATGGAGCGGCAGCATCTGGTCTAATAATAGCTCCAACCAAATCACCATTTAATAGGCTAGTTGCCAATCCACTAACTGATAAATCAAATCTTACAGTATCAGTTGGGTCATCAACTATTCTAATAACAATTTCATCTTTAACCATCGTAGCACTATACAATGTAGAGTTGATGATTTGCTGGCTTGCATCAAAGAACTTAATGTTCTTGTCAGAGATAGCGCCAAGGATAAGTGGCTCAGATGATTTTTCTAGATTGGTAATGTCAATGCTGTTCATCAATGTAACTTGAGGAACATATTCTTGACGAGAATCAACTGGGTTACCAGTTCTCTGGTCTGGTACAGGATCGGAAACCTGGGTAACGGCCGCAAGAACGGCTCTAAATACATCATTACCAACGAACTGCTTGGAACCAAATACATTATCTACTGTAGCCAACGTTGTTGGATCGGTAGTTGTCTTAGGGATAGTAACACCATGACCTTGATCGTAGGCTTGTCCATCAGACACTTTAGCGGCATCTGTCCAAACAATAAACCATAAATCTTGGTCAGGAATATCAACCCATAATGTCCCAGTAAATGTAGTGATTCTGGAGTTAGTAATTAGATCTTGACCAGTTGCGACTAAGATGTCACATTGATTGGCGGAACCTGAACGCTTAATGGTAAGAGCATAGTATTGGCCCGGTACCATTTGATTACCGCCGGCAACAGGACTATTACTAAATACAAAGTCTACTGGCTGTGGAACTGAATCAAGAACTATACCAGCAGCAGTTAAGCTATTATAGTTATAGCTAATTTGAGCAACTGGAATATTAGATGGCGAGAAATCGATTGGTAGATTTGGTAAGAAGTCTGTTGGACAATCAATGCTAGTCTGTAGAGGATAGATACTAACAACAATATCTCCGCTCCAAACTAAATCATCTTCTTTTCCTGCAACCTGATTTCTTACGGATAGTAATAGAGAAATCTTTTGAACGCTATTGGTGGTAGCTTGAAACTTTTGTCCAATCTGAGTAGTAACGTCACCACTTAGAATTGGTAGATTATCAAGTGGGGCGCCTAAGATATTGAGACTATCTATGTTGTATAGTGGTAGCGCGTCTTGCAACATTGTTTGGATAGACAATTTACTAATGGAAGAGTCTAGGAAGAAGTCTCTGAAGAATAGATTGGGCTGTTGCTCTTGTGAGATCATTACAATATCTCTTGAAAGAGTCATTGGCAGAGCCTCTGCAATAACAATATTTCCACCTAGATTGAAAGATAGCTCGTCATCTCCAATAAAGTCATTGAATAGTAGCACTAGAATTTTAGTAAAATGGCGCCTGCTAACTTGAACTTCATTACTCTTGAAATAAAAGGTTTCATATTGCAAGTTGGATTGAAAGTCCAATCCAATAATACCTACTTTAACACGGCGATGGCCAGATGCCTTTGAGCCGGTTAGGGTGATGGTAAGTTGATTGCCGAAATTGTTATCGGAGGGCTGAACTTGTGTTTGAATGGCAAGACCATCTAAAAAGCCAGTGGTTAGGCTGGAGTCAAACAAAACATTGGCCACCAGGTTCTCTGGTAGAACACCGTCTCCAATGTGGTTGTTAATAATGGCAGCATCAATAGTGTCATTAGCTGTCTGCTCAGAAGATAGATCGGTCTCGTCTACCTGCTGGGCATCATACCAAATTGGTTTTTGTACGGATACGGGGGCTCGCTTTGTCATTACTTCTCTCAGGTAATATACTTAATAAACACCCTGCAGTTGGCTGGCTTTAGGATATTGATAAGGTTTTCAAGTACTTCTTTGACTTTCGCACTACCACTAACTATACCAAAAGAATCGAAGATATTCACAGTAAAATCAAAAGCTCCATTAGCTCTATCAATCAAAGTGGCAAAATCTGTATTCAAGGCATTCAACCTGTCAAAATCTATCAGTAAAGTTGTGTATAAGTCTTTTGTAACTGGGAAAACCGTACTTAAGTTACTGCTAAAGTTTGCATCTAGAGGCTCTCCATAAGGGGCATAGATCGGTCTAGAGAGATTGCTGACCCTAAAATTATCCAACAGGGTATAGATTGGGTTATTCTTATTAAAATCAGATCCAATATACAGCGTGTTAATTGGGTCCTTGAAAGAAATGCTGCCTACCAAACTGTAACCATCTCCTACTGCTACAGAACCATAAACCATTGGGAACTTGCCAAAAGACAGTCCTTCACCAAATAGCACATCAGTATACTGATATCCATCTAGGAATAGTCTCATTTCATCTTGTCCAAGACCATTATTGATCTTGTAACTTGCTTTGACACGGTGCCAGGTGTTTTGTGCCCAGCGAACTGGCGCTCTAACTACAAAGTCAGAGTCAGAAGCACGGATGGTAAAATTAATGTAACCGTATGGGTCTTTATAAATTGAGAGGCGGTCTCCCTGGAGTCCGGTTGGAATATAGGTTACAACAACCTTAGAATTTTGCGCAGGTAGCTTCCTGTTGAGTCTAATGACCTGGGTATTGAGCGTGACGTTGTTATTGCTCGTTGTCTGATAAGTAACGATAACATCTACATTTGCTTGTGGAGTTGAGATACCCAAGAAGATAGTTTTTCCATCAGCTCCGACGCTTCCGTTAGCAAAGTAATCCTTCTCAGTTAGGTCTCCTGCAATCTTAACAGTAATGACTTGAAGAATTGGCTGAGAGACTGTTACAATGGACATTCCTGTAACCATAGATTCTTCTTGGATGGCATGCTGAGTATCAATCTCCAACTGACCACCAGCAAAGTAATCAATTTTAGGATCACCTGCTGCCAGAGTAACACTTAAAATCTTAGAAGCTGGAGAAGACAACTTGACTGCTACGTTGCTAACACTAGTGACGGTTTCAGTTACGGCGCCAAAGGCATCAAAGTAGTATCTAGTGTTTGGATCATTAGATGTATCGAATATTGGACTCATCCAGAATTCAATAGTTCCTTGATGTCTAGTATCCAATATTCCATCGTTAGATAAAACTAGCGGCTCATCCAAGATTACCAAGCTCTGACTGAAGTTATCATTAACCGTAAAATCTGATTGGAAATGTTTATGGTCATTGTTGGTGCTAGCATAAAAGCTGGCATCATTAGTAAATGGATAAGTATCAAAGTCAATCAGCGCTAACGTATTAGAGTCTGCTTTAGGTGGCCTTAGAGAGTTGAAATCTTTGGTGACAGAATGTTTGTGTAGGGCAATTACTTCACCAACTCTAGTATCGGTCAACATGATTGAGTAGATAGTTGCTTGGTCGATAATAGAATTTGCTTGACTATGTCCCTGGAAATCACTTCCGATATACATCTTGGTGTTAAGAGCATCAAACTTAATTCTAGCGTAAGTAGAGTACTCTAGTTCATAGAATCCTTGGTCAAGGAAATACTGTTGACCTGGAAGAACTCCAGCTTCTAGAGTAAAATATCCGTTTTGCAAGCCGCTACGATATTGCGTAGTGTTTAGTACCTGGTATGCTCCGTTAGCAAAATAAGGTAGTGGCACTGAGAAAGATGCGGCAGTTGGCTGAATAGTTATTGAGTGTCTATCAGTAGATAGCCCGGTAATCAAATAGAATCCAGCTACAGTTGGTGGCGAATGGATAATCAAATAGTTGTTGATATCCAGCGCACTAAACGTATTGTTTAGATCGGTTACTGTATTATCAATACCATTACCGCCTAGAGTATAACCTCCATTGATATGATAGCTATATCTAATAACTGGAACTAGACCACTGGACTCGCCATGAGTCATTGGGTATTTTTCTCTCAACTCTAATGCTAATGCATTTTTACTTGCATTGACTGGTTTAACATTAACCCATACGTAGTTAACTGTAACAAAAGTGTTAGTAAAATCTAGAGTACCATAGTTAGTAAATGTAATAGTCTCATTGATTGTATTAATGCCTGAAATACCATTAATAGTAACTTGTACTGGCACAGAGAAATCAACGTTAGTACCGCTAATAGTAGCTTGTATAGTTCTACCAACTTGAGCATTAGATGGTTTTGCTGTTGGTAGATAGTTAGAAACAAATACGCCTGCCATTAAAGTAGAATTAGCTGGACCAATAGCAGTGGTTGGTGTAATAATTCTAGTGATGTTGGCCTGGTCCAAATTGATTGGTGGAGGCAATTGAGTCTGTAGAACGTTCTCTATCTGAGAACTCCAAACATAATATTGTTTTTTGATATCCTTAAAGTTTAAGCCGAGCGTTCTAATTAGGATTAGATCGTTAGCAAAAACATCATTTGATACAGTCAAAATATTATTGAAATTAGCATCTTGAGTAATGCTGTAGGCTGGATGAAGCGCCCTAACACCAGGAATTTCGTTCTCTACATTTGAGTAGATCTGGAAAGTAACTCCAGATAGACTTAGTGGAGATGGATCGGTAATGGTGAGTGAATTACCACTTACTTGAACAATGCTATAGGTTAGAGCAAAAGAAGAATTATCTATTCTTAGTATGAAGCCTGGTTTGACGCCCAACGCACTAAAGTTAGTTCCAACAGATGTTACTGTAGCAGATCCCGAGATTGTAGTTAGATCAGTGCCGGTAGCAAATGTATGTACTGTAGTTACTGCGATATTTGGAGCAATGTTAATCTCAGATGAAACTGGGAACTCAGTCTGATTAACAGAGAATCTACCACCATTCATAGTGACAGGCATCGCCGAATTTAGAGTTAATGATTGGCCATTGATATTGATAATCGTATATCCAACCGGAGAAAATCCATTTTCGTTAATGAAGATAGTATCTCCAATGAACACTTTAAAATCACTAAAGTTGATACTCGATGTAACTAGAGTAGAACCTTCTAAAGTGGCCAAATCTGTTGAACCAACGATATCGCGAGTTGCTAGACCCACTATTTCTTCTGGGTTAACAGTTCTAAATTTCTCATGTAGATACGGCTGTAGTTTCTGTCCGTACTTGATGATATTTGGAACTTCCAACCCATCAATGAACAAATGCATCTCATCACGATTGTTCTTAGTATTCAACTTCCAAGAAGCTGCTACCATGTGAGGTACGTTATTTTTCCAAGATGATACATCGGCACTAATAGTATACATCTTGTGGTCTCTATCATAAACTCGGAAGTTCATGTATCCACTTACATCTTTGAAAATAGAAAGTCTATTGGAATCTTTGGTCAAACCAAAGTCCAAAATGTAATGCTCAACATCAGAAACAAAAGTAATACCTTCATCAATTCCATATCCATCAAATGATGGTCTAATGGTTAGATTAACTTTACTAGTACCAGTGAAGGTACTCATATTAGATGGCTTAACCCCACCAATAGGTTTAACATCGTAGAATTTACCTGAGGAGAAAATCTGGAATTGGTAAATATGATTGTCAGGAGCCACATATCCATCGATAACTTCCACATACCAACGGTAGAAGCTGCCAGAGATATCTTTATCATAATAGATGAAAATACCGTCTTTATTCCTATTAGGACGACCTGTAACATTTGACTGCTTATTTAGTGTGAAGTTATACTTACCATCTAATTCTGGATGATACTCTGATCCTCCGATAAATAGTCTATACGGATCTATAGCATAACCATCTCTAGTTATATGGAATGCCAATGAGGCATCATTATCTAAGCCGTTCCATTGTGGTAGTACCCAAGTTTCAAATGTGCCTTCTTCCAAACGTAAGTTTGAATTAACAGGCATAGTAATAGTTTGTTCTGGCTGATCAATGAGCACTCCATTACCATAGTGAGCTGGTAAGAGCTGGAAGCTTCCAGTAGTTTGCACACTAACTGGGAACAATAGGCTGCTACCTAATGACCAGATTTCAAATGCCGATTCAATTACCTCAGGTTCAACATGTGTAATAACTTGTCCAATGTTCTTGATAGCAGCAACGGTTGGTCCTTGAATAAAAGATGAAAGCGCGGCATACAAGGCATCGCGGTATCTTTCTCTATCCAAACTCAAATCAAAAGTAGATAAGTCGGGAACGTTTACCAATGTTCCGAAGTTCCTGAGAAGGGCATCACGGAGCGCTCCAGCCTTGTAAGATACATAGTAGTTTGAGCCGGTTGGCAAATTCAAATTCTTACGGAAGTCAATTACGTTATCTCCATATTCGTAACTAACTAGAATTTCATCGGCAACATACGTATAGTCAGTAAAGAAATCTCCCTTATTATAATCTACAATCACTCTTTCTAATGGTACAATTGAGAATGAGTAAGTTACTTTTACCAAATCTCCAATTTGAGGAGATCCAATGCCAGGAAGAATTAGTTTGAGTGGATTACCCGGTACAACAGTTCCAGATCCATTCCATAGTGGTTGCAAATCAGATGTTCTTACCACATCAAATGTGAATGTAATTCCTGGAGAAAGATATGGTATGTTTTCGTTAAGTGTAATGAAATAATTAGAACCATCAAACTGCACGCTCTCAAAAGATTGTCTATTGATTGAACCAACAGTGATGTTAAAATTACTACTAGTACTTACAATTCCAAAATTGATTGGGTTGCTACTGTTAGTTAGATCGTTAAATTCATAAACACTTCTTACATACTTAACGGCATTGGTTACGCCATTTACGAATGTGGATTGTACAAATGCCCCAACCTGATTTTGGAAAATCTGATATGGAGATGATGTAACTCCATTAAGGAAAGCCTCATCAGAGATATCTAAATTCTGTGGGACTATGAATCCATCACCGAATGATAAGTATGAGAACTGCTTGTTCTTAGGATTTAGGACGCTGATACGGTTATAGATATCATCTACACTAATGACATGTGGGAAACTTGGAACTATACTGTTTTTCTTGTACGTAACTGTACCAATGTCATTACTCTGGGTTGAAGATACTGCAACGTATACAACTCCATTCTTATAGTCAACAACATACTCACCAGGAACCTGTATTCTATCTACATTGAAACCGGCAGTGAATTCTTGGTCAAACCACAGCTCTCTATTGAAAACATTACCATTCGTGAACTGTAGACTAGTATTGAACGAAGCACCAATACCATCTTGTGATGAATTGATGATTGTGTTGTTTGCTAATAGGATAACGAAAATACGTAGGTTATTAGCATTCGTAGTAGTAGTATTAATTCCCAATAGCTCATTAGTAACCGTGAAGAATTTAGAGTTCTCTCCGATTTGGTTTAATACTCTTGGAGGGCTGTTGAATCTGAAATAAACAGTGTCATCATTCCATCTATCTAGAATGTATATTTCACCAGATGTTTCGTTGAAAATTTGAAACACATTAGTGATTGGTGAATGTAGAGTTGTAAGAGAGTTGAGGGCGTTTAGTTTATTGCCAATTCTTTCATTGATAGACTCAATGTGAGTGTCTGCAACATAGTCTACGCCTGGAATTAAAACTTGCTCATAATTGAATGCAATGGTGCCAGCCTGGTCAATCAAATTACCTAATGGTAATGCAACCAATTCTAGCAAATCAGAATCATAAACGTAATCTATGTCTGGAGTGAATGTAAACTTATAGTAGTATGTAGCTAGTGGGGGTGACGGTCCAGTACCATCATTATCGCTATTTGCACCATATACATAAACAGTTCCAGTAGAATAGTCTATAGAGTAAACTCCTGGAGAGGATGGCAAACCGCTGAGGCTGAATGGTATTTCAACCATGAATGCAGGATGTGGAGTACCAGTTCCAGAATTTGGATCTATGAAAAATACTCCGCCTGTTGTTACAGTATTATTAGATGCATCAGTTATAGGAGCATGCTTTAAACTGAAGATGTTGATAATAGGAGGTAGAACTTCTCTAACAGATTGTAGGGTCGCAAATGTATTTACCGTAGTAGGATCTACTTGAATTCCTAAACCTTTGTACTCGTACTCAATTACAATATGGAATATCTGATCCAAAGAGAAATTAGGATCGCTTAGAATGGACTCATTTATTTTGACTTGGTTGTCTTCTAATAGCAAATAGCTAGAGGCAAAATCCTGGTCAAAAGTAGAATTTAGAATCTGGTATCCGAGCTTATCAATATCGTAAACGAATACTGGGTCTGCAGTAGTTAAAGTAAATGTGATGCTATTTACCCTAGTAACTGGCTTGTTACTTAGATTGAAAACAAGAGTATTGATATTAAAAGTACCATCAGTATCGTTAGAAGAAGCTTTAATAATCTCAGTTACCAATTGTCTTTGCAAAGTAACTGGATAAGATGGAAAACTATCAAAAACAAATGTAGTAGATACGGGCGCCTCTGAAAGACCGAAACCTAATCTAAATACATCATAGGCTCCCTCTTCATATAGTCTTTCAAAAGGAGTTTCTCCCTTTGTGTGTACTTCATCTACTATGGTAAATGAGAGATAGTTCTCATTTCCAAGCTGCCTAATATCATATAATGCTCTAGCAAAATTAACGGCAATAGATTGAATGTACTTATTTACAACCGTTGTGGTATCACTAGTTTTGTAAATGTTGTTTTGGTAAAATGACTGTAGATAGTCATTAACAGGATTGTCAGATGGTAATGGACCAATAATAATCATCCTATTGGAGACGCCATCCTCAGAAATTTTAGCGTCTCCATTTAGAGAAATAAATGGATTACCAGGGGTAGATTGAAACTGTAAGTAGAATGCCGAATATGGTGTGAGGGGTTGGCAGGTAATAGAAAGAACATTTCCATTTACAGAAATCTGTAGAACTTCTGAGTTGGGAACATTTTCGGTCTGCGAAAGAATAGAGACGTTACCAGTCACAAGATCACCAGTCAATGCTTCTGTAAATGAAACATCTATACTAGTGCTGCTGTTTATAGCTAAATTGACGACTCTAAGAGTTGCTATCATCTTGTTTCAGTGTTTATGGTGATGCTATTGGACTGGAAGTATTGGTCTTCGTTAGCAACGATACTAAGTACTTGACCTGGTAGTCCGGTTACGTTGAAGAAGAGTATTCTTGCCCTATCTATACCCTGTACGCCTTGAGCTATATTGATTAACGTTATTTGGTCTATAGTTTGACCTAGCTGTGTGGTAGTTAAGGCAGCTACCATTTGATTACGCAGGTTCTGCAGAACGGTAGCGGAGGTCGTTAAGAAATTCTGGTTGATAACTACGTTCATAGTTAGGTCAATTAGAATCAACTTAGCGGATCTGACTAACACGTCAGCATTGATAGGGCGGCTTCCTTCAATTGTGAAGGTAGTATCTGAGATCAGTTTGTTATAGTTATACTGTATCAGAATTCTTTCATTTTGTTTTGGAGCAAGATAATTGTAGAAGGTTGTATATCTGGCACCGACACTTGGCTTGGTAAATGAGGTAGCGCTAAACTTGGTAGCCTGAGACGCTTGAAATCCGCTATTCACATAAATCTGGTTAATCAACGCGAACTTCTTATTTGTATATAACGAACCAATTCGAGTATATGACAGATTTTCAGAGTCATTATCAGTTGTGTAATAGAAAGATACTCTAATCAAATCTCCTACAGTTGGTAGGTTATTATTCGAACCAGTCAAAGTATTATTAGTGGTAGCTGGAAGAACGAAATCTAGATTTGGTAACAATGGATTGGATTGCATAGTATCTGCAAAATATAGATTGTTAGCAATTGTGGTTCCAATTACATCAAACGTAGACAATACGCTGGTAACAATATCGCTTCCGGCGGAGAATGTCTGAACCTTCTCAGCCTTAACAACCTTAGCAATCTTTATAGTAGACGGAATGCTGGCTGTGGAGCTGAGACCCAAAGCCTTGCGCAAAGCTTCTTGTAAATTCTGCTGGAGGCCAGTGCTCGTGGCCGTGAAGATAACATCAGACGCCAGAGCCATGCTAGTTCCAATAACAGAGATAACTCCTACATTGACAACTTGGTCAACAATGGTTCCTACGATTCTAGTTGGCGCTTTTCTTAGGTTATTGTAGTTGAAAAACATAACATAAACTAAGTCATTAGCTACAGCATTGGAAGTTTTAGGGATGATCAACCTATTATTTGCTTGATCAATAGTGCCACTATAGTTCCATAACTCTTTACCATCCAATACTCTTACTATGGAAATTTGATTCGCGGTAATATGATCTAGTATGTTGGTGATGGTGATATTATTGGTCATCACATTATAATCGATGATATCATAATACCCGTCATTATTTGGAGCAATAGCTCCCGTAATTTTAATACGCTTGTTTGTCAAATCTGGGAGACTAGAAAAGTTAACAGTTAAGCTATTTAGATTAGCTTGAGTAGCGCTGATTGGAGTTAGGTATCCATCCAATACATTGAAAAGAACCGTATCACTGTTTTGCTCAACTACTTCGAAATTCAATCCGCTAGCTTGAGCAGTTAGCTCAATCAATGGAACTGTGAAGTTCTTACTAATAGGGTCTACACCTAGATTATTGATTTTAGTCTTGATGATTTGGTTGCCAAAACTGAATGGCTGGAAGCGACGTAGGTCGTCAGCATAATAGATTATCAACACACGGTCAGCCGTGACAGGAGTATTGAATCCTGTTAGTATGAGCTGGTAATTACCATCTGTTCCAACGGTAGCTTGACCTTCATGATCAGCATTCCATAGTTCCTTGCCGTCAGACAATCTGACTACCGAAAGAACCTTATCGGCATCCAAATTGTAATCAGAGCTTGGTAGATTTAGTTCTACGAAAAATTGATTGCTTAGATTGAGCTGAACAATCTGATTCTCACGTCTAGATACATTGACAATGCTAAAGTTATTGAATCCACTGTTAGTGGAAAGGGCATAACCATTACCAACTCTGCTAGTTGGAAGGGAAGTAATTGCTGAAGAGAATAGATCATTGACATTGGCAATGTATGTTACTCTTAGGTTAATTCTATCAGTAGATGAACCTACCAACAAAGATGGTATCGTTATCTGCGCTCCGTTACTGCTACCTTGTAGGGCACCGGACTGGAAGATATTATTAAGGTTCATGTAGATAGAAACCCTATCTCCTATCTGAGCGGCTGAATCAGTTGGCAAAATGATAGTTGTGGTATACACAATATCAATTCCAACTACTCCGGCTAAATTAGAGAAGGAACCATCATTTTGGGCAGTCTTGTATAGTTCTGTGCCGTTGTTTTTCCAAACGATACTATCTACTGATGTAGTAGGACTCTCTAAGTTACTTACTACTACTGATAGTCTATTGACGAAGGCTCCAGACTTAATTATTTGCACATATCCATCTACTTGCAGATAACTATTAGTTGAAATGACAGTATCAACCGGATGGGATGCAGTTCCTACGTAAAAGTTATTTCCTGGACTTAAAGTAAAATCAACAAATTCACTCTTAATAGCAGAAGGATATCCCCAATCTATACTATCAGTAACAGTTCTTGGATTTTGAGTGTCAAGCAATCCGTCGAAATCAGAATATCTATCATAATCTACAACCCAAGTATAATCTACCTGAAGAATATCGCTAGGGGAAGGTAATGTGTTACCGGAAATTTTAATTCTACCAGTTGTGTTAAATGGGGCGGTATTATCAAAATTCTGATTGGTGATTAGATATCTTTCTCCAGTATTTGTATTGAAGACTCTGGTGACGTTAGTGGCTGGAGTATGTAGTAACTGAATGATAGTGCGGTCGCTAGTTACAGTGCTATTTTCATTTGTTACGCCCAACTGCTGCTGAGCATCGGTAATTTGTTGTACTTCAGTAAATGTAGTTGGATCTTGACCGTTAGTCTGACCCTTGATTAAATCTTCTTGGAATTCAATTTGATTGTTCTTCCAAATGAAAGTATCGAATCCGAATGGGCTACCACCATAAACTCCAGTATCTTTCTGTAGTTGATAGTTACCTGAGCCACGACCATATTGATCTACTGAGTATGGAATAAAGTTAGAACCACTGATTGAGCCAGTTACCTGAATAATAGAATCTACTGGTTGGGCAGGGAGCTGGCCATTCTTTATGTCTTTAACTCTCTTTTGAGAAACACTTAAATTAGCATCTGCAATAATTTGGCCTAGCACAAAGTCATTTTTGGAGTTAGTAGGATCGTTATTATTACTTTTATCTTGATAAATAAAAGTGTCAGTATTAGCAACATCGTTAGTTCCTAAAACTGCTATATCTACTTTACCTCCAGAACCCTCTGAAACGATTGTTAAGACGCCATTGATGGTTTCTGTTACAGTGCCATCACGAGTCATTAGCGGGTCGCCTGGCTCAATTACAACGGCATCCTGAACTCCAGTCACACTTAGAGCTGCGTTCAAATAACCGAGTTGAGTTCCAACGCTGGAACCACTGAATGTAGATAGAACACGGTTTCTAAAGGCCGCATCAGTTTCCTGGTCAGTTCCACCGGCAAAACTGGCAACGTTGGTTACATTACTGATACCTGGTATACTGATTTTAGATAGCGTATATTGGCCAATGTTTCCAGATGAACCTGGAGCAGAGGCGATAACCGTAACTTCAACAGCGTATTGGTCTGTGATTCCTACGAAAGCAAGTTGGGCAGCGAACTTACTGGCGACTGAGCGATAGAAATTGATATTGGATGGAACAATAGAAATACCATTGACCACAGTGAATCCTAAACCACCCGATGTAAAGATAGAAGAGCCCTTATTGACATTAATAGTGGAATTTAAGGAAGAGAACGTTAATAGAGCCACACCTGTTGATGGAGTAGACTGCTTTCTAATTAACCCAAAGTTTTTGCCCAGTTTATCTAAATCTGTTCCGATAGATAGTCTTAGCGACTGCTTATTAGAGACACCTTGTAACTCATCATACAGAATGGATAATTGAGATGATGGACCTTCGATAAACAGATCTCTAGCCACAGTACCTGGTTTAGTGTCCAGGTTAGGTTGTGCCATTCTGAAAAAGTCTATCAGGTTGGCAATAATTTCATTTACTGACCTTATTGTGACCATAAGCTATCCTTAAATTGTTGAGATACTAAAAGCAGTAGTGATTGGTTTGAATCCTTTTGTCACACAACTGATTTTAACGTTGAAGAGTCTTGGATCAAATGCACTTCTTACTACAGATATACCTGTTATTGCTGCAAGTTGCTCATCTGCAGTCATTTTTTGTAGAGATTTCATTTGTAGGGTTTGCAAATACTGCAAATTCGTCAAACAAGTATTGAGTTGTGACTTAGCTATTTGCACAACTACACTAGTCTGTTGGGCGTTCCCAATTACTGATCTCGACAAGAAAGAACCATATGACGGATGTATGGGATTACCCCCTACGTCCGTCAAGCAAATCTTGAGGATGTCTTGGATAAGCTTTTCGCTATCTTCCACGGTCTGAAGGGCACTTTGGCTGACAACCAAATCCCCGTTAACTATTTTTAGGTCAAAAGACATACCGGCTCCACCTTGTAATGCAAAATTATTAGGCAATCCAATGGATTAAAGGTTGAGAGCAGCATTGTTCAAGTAGTCTTGGAAAATCTGGTCCATAATTTGGTAAAAGCCATTGACAGTATTGCACAAAGTAGTCATCGCTGGAGTGATTCCAGACCTTACGTTCTGTAGGCTCTTATCAGGGAGTTCAAGTATCTCTTCCGCTCTTACAACAGCATCATCATCCAAAAATCCCAGTAAGTTGCCGGTGCCTTTGCTATCAGGATCATTGAGCGGCATAACATAGAGAGCGCCCATAATAGCAATAATATCAGCTAGACCCAAACCGCTGAACTCTCCCATAATCATTTCAATTATCTGTAGAGCCTCAGAAGCCTCTTTTAAAGACTTGGTTCTAATTTTGGTTAGGGTATCTTGTGACCTAGTGCTTAGGTTACCCTGGGAGTCTGAGGTACTAGAATCAAAGGTCAGCTTGTAGTTAGAAAAGGCAAAACTTCCAGCGTCTGGAGTAACAGATGGCTGAACGGATGAGCTGTTTAGATTGGATAGAATAACGCCAGCCTGCTTTTCAATGATGTCAAAATCGTTGATAGTAAATAGAGCCGGGTCAATATTCTTGCTGAGTGGTACGTCTCGTATACTACAGCCGCCCTCAGGACCGCGCACTGCGGGAATTGGTAGCCAGTAATAGCTTCCTTGTCGAGCATGTATGATTCTCATAGAATCAACTAGTTTAAACATTAATGAACGGATAGTAGATAGATATTCTGCAAAAGCTTGTTGCTGGGATAGCTTATACACATTGCCGCTGAAAATACTGCTAAGAGTAGTTCCACCTATGGTTATTCCCTGTAAGTTCTTGTTGCCTTGTATGTAGGTAACCGTATCAGCCACAGAAATACCAGAATCAGATACTTTGGGTGTTGCCAACCTGTCTCTAATAATTTTCTCTAACAAAGGTCTTTCAGCATTTGCTGTACTGCTTGTTTTCAAGTAACTAGCATCATAAACAAATGGAATGGCAATTCTTTTAGATACACCACTGGATGTTTTAGATTCAGCAGCCCAGATACTAAAATCTATTCTAGGATCTACCATAAATGGCTTTATAATATGCTTGTGCCCAAATAGAATATCATATCCGCCCAAACCTGGATTAGGCTTGAAATTATTGACTGGATCAGCGTTTACATCTTGGTAATCTGATAGGAAAAATTCTCTTTCACCAACTAAACAATAAGTGGCCGTAATATCACCAGGTGAAGAGTATGATTGATTCTCAACATCAAAATCAAATGGTGAAGTATTCTTAAATGGTGCGGTGAATGGACGTTTGTTAACGTGACCATTGTTACCAAAAGTTCCTGAGGTTAAAGATAATACACCCGCCTCTACCGATTGTGGTACTGAAAAAATGCTAGCGCACTGAGCGGCAAAGGATTCTCTTTTTTGTGAAAGCTCTTCGAATTTTGGCCCTATATTTTTGGCGACTCTTAATTTTCTATCTAGAGTAACGGTGCGCTCAATATCGTCACCGATAACAATATCAAAGCCCGGATTGTAGAAATCACTTTGGTCTGAATTTATTACTGGAAATCCAATAATCCTATAGAAAGCATGACACCTGCTCTCTGGAGCTGTTTGAGATGGAGTTGTCGTATTGGGAGTTCCAGCAATTGTTTTAGCGGAAGGATCAATGTTGAGAGCTTTAATCAAATCTGCAGTTTTTGTACCAGTGATGGTAATACTGATTTGACCCCTAATATCATCAATACCTATATTCTGTTCATTTTCATTGTCATCTGGCGTGTGACCGCCAGAAACAAAGTGCTTGAACATTTTCTTGATATTAAGGTCAAAGTTTTGATTGGTCTGAAAATTGACCTGTGGTGTATCGTCGTCAGCCATTAGCCGCTATCCTTATCTCTAAGCGTATCACCAGCATCACGACGTGGCTGAGTGCCAGTAGTATCGCCATCGCCAGTGAGTGGGATGTTGTCTGGTGCACTTGGAGAGAATACGAAATTGTAATCTAAGGTCTGAAGTGCGTGAAGTGGCGCTACGGTTCCATCAACAGATCCTAATGTGTTAGTACACAGAACCTGATTCTGGAACGATACGATGATTTGGCCTTCACCAGGAACTGGGCTAAATAAATTAGCCGTGAATGCCTGGTATCCATCATAAATAAATGGAGTGATGGTTCCTATAGTGGGAGTTGCTTTAATGTTCTTAGCGACATTAGCTGCAACATCACTTGGGATACCGTTAGTAATTGGTAGTCCATTGCTTTCGTTTAGGTTAACTGTTACAGTAATAGGTTGAGTGGTAAATTGAGTAGTTGGAGAGATACTTAGTGTACTTTCACAAGGATTAAATCCAACTCCAATAAGTCCAAAAATAGCATCTTTAGTATCAAGAGTTAGCTTATCTAAACATAGCATACAGGTGGCTTGAAATTCAGCTACACCAGGTACTGTCATATTAGAGCGCAAATTAGAGATAGCAGTTGTTAAACATTCTTGAGCTTGTGCCGTATCAGGGAAGACCCTACCATTCCTACCATGTACTTGATCAGATAGGGCGGCAGTTTGGAATGTTACTTGAGAGAACATAACGTTATTCAAGAAGCCAGAGTTTAGAGCAATAGCTGGCATACACTTCATATTAACCAAGTTCTTCTGTAGTAATACAGGTAGGTTTGGTTTAAATGTATATTCCATGTTAGAGAAAGTGTAACCATCAGTTGGTTGTAGCACTGGATCGGCAGAAAATTGTGCCGGTTTATGGATAAAGTTATTTAGTGTGGCCTGATCGGTAGTTTGAGATTGGGTACCATCAGCATTATCCTTAAATCCAAATAGCTTGGTTGAGCCGTCAGCTTCATAACCAAGTCCACCAGCAATTGATAGTACGCCAGTAAATACAGTCGCCGTTCCATTATTGAAAGTGGATAGGTCTTGAGTTGGAACTTTTAGTACGATACAATCTTTAAACACAACGTTTCTTGGAGTGCCCGGCCTATTCCATTGTGATGGATTATAGAACATCTTCAAATCCATAGTATATGCAGCCTGGCCTGGAGGTGTAGTAGCATCATACTTAGCATCTGTTGGGAAGAAAATTGGTTTTGGAACAACACTGCTATTAACATCGAACGCATTAACAATGTTTTGGAATGCTTGTTGCTGACTCTGGCTAGCATCATACAACTGCCAGCTTTCCTGACGCAAATCAGACGTTAAGAAATTAGAGCCGAGAGCTATGGTAGTTTTGTATCCGGCTTCTGGTAAATACTGGAATGTACCTGTCTCATTGGTGAAGTTTCCTTGAACGATAGTTGGGCAGTAAGTCGCTGCACAGCAACCATCAGTACTACCAGGTCCCCCACCTTCGCATGGTGGGATAGAGAAGATTAGGCTTAGGATATCTTTGATTACTTGAATGATGATTGTGAATAGAGACAATAGAACAAACAAGTTTTGAAAGATACATAGAAGGGCGCCCAACTTCTTAGCAATAGTAAGAACGCTGGCGGCGTTGGCTGAATTGAAAGCTTTAACTAAAGCATTGATGTTTCTGAGAATCGCTTTAATGAACTTCAAAATTTGATCAATGATGTATAGAATCAAAGCTAGTAATAATAGTAGCAATGAAATAATCATTAAGATTAAGGCAAATATCGGAAATAGGTTAAGGAACTCTGGAATACACTGGGTAAATAATCTGTTGAGGGCCGAGATGAGGGCAAATGGATTCATCAGAGCACAGAGCACCTCGATAATGCAGATAATAAGATTTAGAATTGGTAAGAAGAACTTATACAACATCAAGAATGGCATGAACTGATCTAGCAGCTTCATGATTCCATCATAAATATCTTTTCCAAAATTAGGATTTAGTTGTGGCTTCAATGCTCCAGGTGGAATGAGCATTTGCAGCGTATTCATAATGTTTAATAAGTCTTCTGGAAAACCACTTGGATATGGAATAGTTGGCGTAGGCAACACAGAAGGAAGCCCAAATCCAGGAATGGAAGGACCACTTGGACCAGTAGGTGACGGAAATGAAACATCGTTAGGGCTGCAAGGGCACATTGTCTATTTATATATCCCTTCACATAGATGTCTGAGGTTGTAATAGAACCATTCTGTGATTTACGTACAGGTTATCCGCATCAATATAAATAGGGCCATCACTCTTCATGTTGATTCCCTGTGCACCATATAGATTGAGTGTCTGCGGGGTCATGACGGTAACACCAAATTGATCTACCCTAAACATATGGGCGTATCCACCAGCGAATACTCTCAAATCCATAGTGGCAATCCAAGCATCATTCTTATCTTTGAACCTAGTGTCACTGGCTGCGACACCAAATCCTCCAACCTGGATAAAAACATCGCCATCGAAATTAACCATGGCACTTCTTTTGTTTCTATCTCTGCCGATATTAGCAACGATGCCACCCGCAGTATCTAACCATAGTGACTGCTTATCAATGGTATTAGCTCCAATGTTCATTTCTAAAGAACCATCTAAATTAATAGAGCCGCTACGACCGCCAGCATTAGCACCTTGGCCAGAAACTTTAATCTTAGTACTTACTATGTCAGTTAGATCCTTGATGTAAGAAGTATCAATTGGATCTTCCATAGTCTGCAATTGATAGTTTTCTATGGTCCTACCATCCTGGTGCAATGAGCAAGTTCTTAAGATATCATGATAGACAGTGCCATGTCTAATGTTGATAATATTCTTTTTAACGAACTGACTAATACGATCTGGTGGGCCAGCATCATTATTATTAGTGCCATCTATTAGTTGAATAGAGCCATGAGGAAATGCAGTATCTGAACCCACATCTGCCGCACTAGGTGCAAGCATAGGGGCCGCAAAAGAATCAACGAAGATATCTTGGCTAACTGGCTGACCACTCTTTAAGAACCACAATTGATTAGGGTTGCCGCTATCAGTAGTTCCAAAGGTAGAGTAGTTCTCTGGTCTTACTAGCAATGGAATGTTACCGCTCTCACTAGATGACGGAACGTTAAGTTTGAATTGGCCTTCTTTGTCAATATCAAATGAGAATCTACTACGCTGCAATTTGGCATTGTAGTTGTCATCATTGATACCAAGAGCGACGCCCTGATTAGTTGGTTTCGGGTCTTTGCGAGTGTTAATTTCAAAATGGAAAGCAACACTCTTCCTCTCAAGAGCACGAATATTAAGATACGACTCTTTAGAATTGGTCGTTGCTACAGTACCATTAGTTCTTAATGTAGTGGCGGCCGTAAGTCCGACTGGCAATGGAAGTCTATTTAGGTCTAGTATGTTTCCAAAAATATCTACTACGGTTCCTTTAACTTCTTCAATCAAAAAATTAGGAGCGACTGAACTAAGACTCATAGTATCAGCACGGCTACTACGCCTATTAGGTGTAGTGAAACTAGTCTTAGCTTGTGATGTAGTAGTATATTTGTTTGACTCGGAGTTCAAATCTTCTATGTTAGATTGTAATTGAAACTCATAGATGATTTGACGGTGCTCAATAAAAGGAGGATTTTTAGTCGGCCCAACTCTCGTATCATTAGCAGTTGCAGTTGGGTCTAATCCAATCAATGAATAAATAGAGTCATACGAATCATCTTCTAATTTAGTACTGCCGCTATATGATGCTGCCTGTGGATTAGGATGTAAATCTCTTTTAACCAAACCACCAATTTGGCGATAACCTTGTGTAAAATGGTTTTCGTTCTCAAAATTGAATGTAATTAGATTACTTTTAGGGTATCTTTGACTACCGGCAAAAACATGGATGTTATTTACATCAGAGCCAATTCTAATGTTGCTATCTAAATCAAATAGGATTTTAGATGTATCCGTTGAGCGGATAAGTAACTGACCTGGTAATAGGTCAGGGATTATGTTATGATTTTCTGGCTCATAATTTACAAAGTGGTATTGTCCACCTAGACTTTGAGCGACTGTAACTGGAGTATTTTTGGCTGGCAATGATCCAATAAACATACCCGAACTGTCTATCAATGGAAAGACACGTGGGATAGGAACAGAAGGCGCTTTTCCTCTAATAGCGGGAACTTCGGTTAATTGGACTCGAAATTCATCGCCAGATGAATCCACTATAGATCCGGCACGTAACATGCCAGATGGTGGATCGAATATATTAACGCCCTGCTGATTGTCTGCCATTATAACCCATTTGTTGTTGAACTAGCTACTGCAGAAGAAACCTGCTCAAAACTAACCCAGCAATCAATAATATAACTAAAAAGAGCTTTTCTTAAAGCGTTATTGTTAGCTGAGATTGCAGATGCATCAGTTCCATCATCATTACCAATTGGATTGGATGAACTTGCTGACCCAACATTGGTTGATGTAGTGGCCATCTGTCCCCTTGCTGCATCAATAGCTTGTTGAGATGGTGATAATCTAGATTTTTGATTATCCATATTTACAGCAATGACCTTAACAGAATCAGGCGGTAGACCTTGATTTTGAACTGGTTGATTCTGATAACTTATTGCTGTTGGACCGCCGCCAGATGGGTCTGTAAGTTGATTAGCTATACCATTAGCTTGTTTCATTAACTGACTGTTAACTGGATTGGCATTATCATAGTAAATTCTCAGCTCTATACGTGCCTTAACGTTATTTCCAGACGCCCCATTTAGATTGATAATATACTGCGTATTATATAGGATATTGTTGTAGACTTTTGTATTAGTAGTGGTAAATGGGTTAGGTAAATTACTTGTCTGTCCCGTAGGAATTAGTGGGGCACTCGTATTGGCGGCAGACACTTGAATTACTCCAAGACTTTCCTCATTAGCTGAGGAGTTCTGTCTGTGGATAACCATATCAGCAACTTCTTGATTCTTGTAAATCAATTTGCCAATGCTATCCATAACAGTCGGAATGTATTCTCCGATACCATGTCCATACGTTAATTCTAGTGTAGTGGTAAATCCAGTTCCTAAATCTAGAGCGTGTGTAACTGAGCTAACATAGAATAGCATGTTACGATCTTCTAAGAAGATAACTTCTCCTGGCTGCATATACTCATTACCGGAAATAGTAAGTGTACCGCTCAGCACGCTATGTCTATCACGCGAAAGTATGATAGCTGCATACGGGCCAAGCTGTGATGATGGGTCCGTTAGAAATGGTACGTTAATTGTGTATGGTTGTTTGAATCCATAGTTACGCCACATATCATAGTCAATTGCAATGGCCGTAACTAAACCATTACCACCACCTGGGAACGTGTTTAATCCAGGCGGACCACCACCGCCTTCATTCTCGGAGAAAAATGGTAGGGTACCATGAACCTCTACAGAAGTATAATTAGGTGCACGTTCACCAATTCTTAGGCTTCTAATCTGAGAGCGTCTAATGACATATCTATTTCCGGAACCTGGACCATAATCATCATATGACTCATCCTCGATCATATGCTCAAAGACTTCTGGTATATATGCCTTATCAAAATTTCCAGGATTCAATAAAGAATTAGTAGTGGTAGCATCATTATCCAAAGACTTAAATTCTACAGCATTCTTTATTACATGATAGAATAGTTTAACTGCCGATTGCCATTCTTGTACATAAGCAGCTAGTTCATTAGTTACTTTGAAAACATCAATAGTTTTTCCAGTATCTAATTCTACAGCTTGGTTAGGCCCGCGGTCTATTAAATAGTCTTTACTGGAAATATATTGTCCAGATTTGGTTTGAATACGAGTCATTAGTACTTGTACGGTACTCTGTTGAAAAACGGAAGTAGATGGTGCACTAGAAGTGTTGTTTCCATCTTGCTTTAAATTCTGCTGTTCTAATGCTTGCTGAAGGATGTAATATTTTTCAGCGCTTGAAAATAGAGTTTTATTGGAAGTTCCAGCACTCTTCACAGCACCAAAATTATCAAGCGCTAAGTCAGCCGCCGCACTTGCTGTACTTGGATTGGCAGCAAGAATTAGATTCTTGTTATCAGAAATATTGCCGCTTGAATCTGAAACAAACTGGAATACCGCTCCAGTACCAGCATTTACAGAAGACTCGAATAGAAATGCCGTGGCCGCTTTATCTCCTTCAAAATCTGCTGAAGGATAAGCTCCTAAAATTGCGCAGTCTAATCTAATTTGGTCTTCAATTACTTCAATACGATTCTTAATAGTATCGATTTGATCTACGAATAGACTATTAAGAAAGTCCGGGAAGATTTGAACGCCTAGCGCATGCTTCAAATAAAGCATTCTATTGAATACTGAGCTTGGCATTCTATTATACTGTGGCGGTCTTACACGAATATGCCCCTGAGAATCACAGAATACTTCTAGATTCAATAGATCGGCCACATGTGTGATTTGAGAGGCCACATCACTATATTCTGTAGAGTATGTCTCTACACCTTTTGCGAGTGCTTTATTGAAAGCTGCAATATCATAGTCTACGTCATAGTAATCATCTACTATAAATAGGTTTTTGTCAGAGTTACCTCTTACATCATAAGACATGCGCCTAGTTAGATAGTTAGTCTGTTTACGTAATTCTTTACGACTCTTTGAATCAGATGGGTTGTTCTTACCGTTAATCAGATAGTTGCTGTCGGCAGAAGGACTAGTATTAACTTGGTTGAAAAACTGTTTAGTGGCTGACTGAAAAGACAAGATGGTATCATCAATATCTTTTCTAAGTGCCTTAGTTTGCGCTTGAAGCTCTTTTTCTCTAGACGCCGAGACTTCATTAATCTGAGATGGTAGGCTTGTAGAGAAGGCATTAATTGCTCCTAAGCTAACCAACGTCTTTTGCAAATCTGCAAGCTTCTGTAGCTTGCCATCCAAATCGGAATTCTTTTGCGTAATAGTAGCCTGTGCTTGCATAGATTGTGCAATAGCTGCATCGCTCATGATCAAATTTTTGAAAGGTATGAAATTACCCCATAGAGTATTTGTTTTAGATAAACTACTTCTAAGTGAATTGATAAATGAGTATGATGGATCCTGTTTACTTTGAGGATCTCCATTAATACCGTAAAGATTTTGAGTGGTTTTGAAATAAGTGGCGTAGTTGTATGGAATGCCAGTAATCAATAATGACAAAACATTCATAACATCAAGGCCGGCAAATGGCTGCTGATATGGATTAGTGATACCAACCAAATTAGGATCATTGATAGTATTGATGGAACCATTCTGCACAAAAATTCCAATGCCCTGTTTCCATTTGTAAGCTAAACCATCGGGTGCATAAAATACTCTAGTTAATCTTCCGGTAGTAGGATCGATGCTTTGATCTTGAATATAGTTACCTTGCGTAGCTTTCTGCCCAGCTAACGCTCCTAACTTATATTTAGCTAATGAGCCAGCCCCAGTTTGTGATAGTAGATATACGTTTTCATCTAGTAATTGTGGAGTATTGCCTGCCACAGAACCATTGGTAGAGACGTCATCAAAATTAGATTTGAATGGAGTCAATGGATCGAAAATCATTCCGTTGAAAGCATTAGCTCCAGGTTTGAAATTAACTTTACCTTGTCTAAAGTACAAAGAATTATCACTACCACTCACATCAATAGTAAACTTACCGCCACTCCAGCTATCTAGTGCTGACTCTACTACACCACCAAAAACATGAGTGCCTTCATTTTCAGAAGTAAACTGTCCTCTTACAGTGGCCCAAAGATAACTTGGGAAATCGGGACCTACAAACATATTTTTCTCTGCTTGTACGGCGGTATTTTTACTTGGGTTGAAAAGAGTGCTTAGTTCGTTTTTAAATCCAGTAACCGTATTATTGATATTCTGTAAGATACCAAATCCACTAAACATTTGTGTCAATCCGGATAACACCTTACTATCGAACTGACTCTTTGATTTCATATAAACGTGAGCTACGTCCATAGGTTGGATGATTAGTTTACCAGAAAAATTGAAGCGCAACTTCCTACGAGCATAATTATAGGACTTGTTGTTTGCAGTAAAATTGCCGGCAGCATTAGCTAACAATGTTAATTGAGAGTAAATAGTACTGATGATTGATTGGAATGCTTGTAGTTCCGAATTACCATGACTCTTACTTTTAGCATTATTCTTCCAAGGGTAGCCGGTGAATCCTGGTCCAGTATCTAGCCCATCATAACCTGCAATATCTCCGCCTCTTAAAAAGTCATCAGTTACATTAACACCACTAGTACCGCCCAAACTTAATGCACCTAGTGCATTGTAATTGAATTGAATTTCCACGCCCAAACGATCAATAATGGCCCTTACTCTTTTACCAAGTAAAGTATCTGGTTCTACTTTAAAAGTAATTGGGCTGGCATTTCTAGCACTTCTAATAGCATTTAACTGATTCTGCTGATCTAACAAGACTTGATTAGAGCTGGTAACTCCGAATTGATACGTCTTATTATTGTAGAACATGTTGGTCGCATCACTAAGGGCAACTTCAATATCATAGTCAGTAATTAACATAGACTCATAAGGGTCTGTGATGCCAAGAGAAAATCTACCAGGTGATTTAATATCGGTAGTGGTGGTAGTACTAATCCTGGTAAAATTAGTAATCTCCATAGTGCCAGTTCCAGAACCAAAAATGGATTGAAATAGGTTAGTTGGATCTGTTATCCAAGTAGTATACGCGTTAGTATGATTGAATGCTTGTAGGGTACGTAGCCTATCTACCGTCTTAATAAAACTGGATGCGTCCTGTGTAGTAAATGGATTACCACTTGGAAATAAACCAAATAGATTATTTCCACTATCAAATGTACCACCAGTGGCAGCATCTCCTAAAGTAATAATAAGTGGTAGTAATTGAGCGCTAACATTACCTACTGCAGCCGTTACCTTTTGAATCTTACTAAGCTTCTCAAGTGCAGATATTTGATTGCACTTATTTTGCAATAGAACTTTTATAGCTTTGTAATACAGTCTTTCATCAGAATCCATAAAGTCAGGTCGATAGTTCTCTGCAATAGATGAGAACATTCTCTTCTTGATTAAAACGGTTGCATCTGGTTCTTGCCAGAGCACATCAAATTGTTTCGGATCTGTATTATAAGGATCTCTTCTTAGATATCCTTCCTCTACATACCTTCTTTCAGCAGATTGGTCAAATTGAGACGCAAAATCTCCTAGAGAGCCATACTTTACATTTTGCCCATCAAGGACGGCATCTAAAGATGTAGTAGTATTTTCTCCTAAGTTAAATTGACTGCTTATTTGATCTGCTAAGTCACCTAAAAAACTCATAGTAATCCTGCTAGTGCTCCTACTATACCACCAGAGTTGCCAGGATTTGCGACTGTTCCAATACTTGCGTTTGTATTAATTTGTGTATTTCCGTTGAAGGAACCCGGAGTAGTATACTGACTTGGACCGCTGGCTGGGTTGTTGTGGAATGGTAGATAGTTGGTTCTGTAACCTCTTCTTTGAGTGACCATGAAAATCATATTGTAATCGAGTAAGAAATTATCTGCTCTTTCCGTAATAGTCATGCTATCAAAAAATCCACGATAAATCCAACCATTGTAGTACATCTCAACACCAAATGCTACCGAGGCTAGTGATGGAATATTTCTAGCTGATAAGTTATTGTTCGGAGAGTCTAGACCAAGAATACCACCTAGTAATCCGGCTCCGCTGGCAGCGGCCGTTACACTATTTCCACCAATTGCTTTTCCAATAGCTCCACCGATACCTTGAATCAAATTATTAGCAAGGTCAGCAGAGGCATTATTGGCGGCAAGTGTTAGTCCGGTAGCATCGAATGCGTACTGTTCTGCACGATAAAGCTCATAAAGCATATTAATGCCTTCAATACCTGAGCTTCCAGTAGTACCAGTAATGTTAAGTTGACTTAACTCTTCTCCCCAATACTGCAAAGTATACCCACCCTTAGTTCTATCTTTGCTAATAAGCTTCTTATGAGTATATGTGATATTCTGTGGGTTAATAAACATTCTGACAGTTCCAAATTGTGGAACGAACCAAGTGATAATGTTTCTACTAATCTGGCCAGTTACGCCAGCAGGAATCTTAGTATATGGTAATCCATTTCCATCTGCTGATGGAGTGGAGGCGACCAAAAATCCATTAGATTCAAAGGAAGCTAAATTGCTTTGTGTGATTGGATTGGCTCCATTTAGAGTGGATTGAATATTGTTAATCCCTCCAATAGCGTCATCAAGAGAAAATTTTGCCATTTAGTTTATCCTTAAGGAGCGGATGTTCCCTGTGAAACACCACGGTTTGCTTGCGTGTGATTGATGTCTTTTCCACAATGTGGACAAACACCGGTTAAGTTGACGGTAATTGCAGAACCAGGCGCTAACATAACTGGTACTGCTTGTTGTCCAGGAGCACCTTGACCTTGAAGACCGCCTTGCTGTCCTGGTGCCGTATTATTTGCACCAGCAGCCGCGGTAGCCGGCTGACGTGGGGCTGGTATTCTTTGTCCTGGTCTTGCATAATTTTCTATTGGTGCAAAAGTCATCTTTGGGGTAGTAACTCTATCTGCAGCATTTGTTGGACCAGCAGTAGTAGGCGCCGCATCTCCCCTATCTTGTTTAGTAACAGATAGGTTGTTTTGCAAAACATCTAGAGAACCCTTTTGTTTATCTGTCATATTACCAGTAGCTTTTGCATCTTTAACGGCTGCTAATAGCTTATCATTAGCTTGCTGAATAGACTCTTTGTTGCCACCACTAATAGCTTCTTTGAAGCTCTTCCAGGCGTCTTGAAAAGTTTTAGGAAGATTTTTAACTGCATCTGCGGTCTGTTTGAATACTTCCGAGTTTGGAGCGGCGATATTTATAGCTCTTTGTGAAGCCGATAGATTTTCTTGTGAGCCTGGAGAAATTCCCGCTCCCGTACCACTTCCTCCTGGAATAGAACGACCACCAGCAGCAGTAAACATCCCCTGAGTAGTTGCTAAATTGGCAGTGCCGCCCCTAAGCATCATGGCTTGTAAGTTAGTATTGATTTTAGTAAGTTCAGTATAAGAACCCTTCTGCCATTCTTGCCCCTTGATCATAGTATCTTGCAAAGTCTTTTCTGGAGTATCTCCCTTTTCAGGTTCGAAAACTTTACCCTCTTTCATCGCTCTGATCAAAGAATCAGCTTCACCCTGAGTCTTAGCCATACCACCAAGTGGTCCTTGCTGCAATACTTGTAGCTGGCGAACATACTGTGCAGCGCCTTGTTCACTCTTCATGCCTTCTTCTCTTGTAATAAGAGGTCCAGTAGTTCTTTTGAGCGTCTGTTCGACTTGCTTTTGAATTTTTTCAAAGTTACCCTTAGCTAAATCATCTTGAAACTGTAGGGCACCTCTTAGTCCACCAGGACCACCACTCATAGTAGATACGAAAGACTGTTGTCCGATAGTCATACTCTTAAGTTGGTTAGAATAGTTCTTGAACATTTCAATGGCATTTTGAGCTGGCACACCAACAGAAGTTAGTTGAGATACATAGTCTCTCATAGAATCGGACATACCTTGAGTCATCTTAGAAGCATCAGCACCGCTGTTAACATACATTTTGAATTCACCAATAACATCATGAAGTGCTGATTGCACGTCTTTGAACTGACCGCCTACGCTATTAGCGACTTCTGATATTCTAGATGAGAATCTTAAAGCATCACCACCAGAAATACTATATTCTGCCATTGCTTTAGACATATCTGAGAATACTTCTTCTTGCTTGCGTCCAGCGCCAGTTGCATATTGAATGCTTGCTGCCAAAACATCTGTTTCTGTACCTGCTATTGTTAAAGGGCCGATTAGAGCTTTGAATCCACCAGGCATCTTATTAATCTCGGCCATATATTTGGCAGCTAATTCTTGATTACCGCCTAATGCTGCAGACCCATGCTCTAGTACTTTATTAAACTGGGCCATAACATCACCAACATTTGAGAAATTCTGACTCATTCCTCCAAATACTCCGCCAAAACCATTAAACAAATCTTTGGAATCACCAGCCTGCATAGTTAGTTGATACATTGCATTTTGTAATCTGAGTGAGTTATCTGCACTAGTCAACATGGCCATGGCAGAATCAGATACTACTTTAGTCAGTTCATTGAACTTTTCAGTCGCAGCTTTAACCAAACCTTGGGCAGCAATTTTATCCGTCATTTTAGCCGCTGAAGAAGTAACATCATCAAGTTCCTTCTTCAATAACTTATAAGTTGGACTCTGATTAAAAATTTCCTGCATCTGTTTTACTTGGCCAGTAAAAGTCAACAATTTAGTAGTGTCTACATTCGCTAATTGTGTAAAAGCTTCTTTGCTTCCTAAAATAGTTGTACTCAAAGCGCCAAATCCGGCTGCTTGCTGAGATGTCATGTTGTCCAAAGAATTGAATGACATATTCAATTTTTCGAGACCCGTATTCAAAGTATCAAAAGCTCTATTCGAAATAGCAGTCAAATTATTGAGACTATCTACATTAGATGCAGACTGTGCAGTATATTCGTTATATGACCTCCAAGCCTCTAACTGATCGGTGTTAGGGGCTACTACTGTTGGGTCTGTTGCTGTTGGATCTGTTGGGTCACCGGCGGCCATTTATCATTCCTTTAAAATTGCTCTACGTTTTCTTTTAGGCAGAGGCTTCTCTTCGGGCATATCAAATACTCCAGGCAAACCGTCAGTGACCATTCGCATGGATTCTTCCATATCTTCATCAGTAGATTCATGAACATTATCATTAAGCATTTGTTGAACAGCCTCAGCATTCCAAAAGGAACCTAATAGATATGCGTGATTTTTAGCTAGTTCAGCATCATCTCTGTGATCTCCTAGCCATTGTTCAAAAAGCCACATTTTACGAACCGGGTCCATTTCCGTAATTTCAGGATCACCGACATCAATAGTCTTTTTCATCTTCATTAAATGCCAATGAAAGCGGTGTTCCGGTTCATTTATTATTTTTTTAGATCTTCAACGATCTCCTTAGCTTGCTCTTCAGTCTTAGGACTATACTTATTCTGAGCCTCTTGTGTTAGAGAGATGTATTCGCCGTATAATCTATGTAATAAGGCATGGTCTAGTAACTCGATAAACTCTAGCTTAGCATCTAGCTCATTAGAATTAAGGAATTGATCAATAGGAACACCGGCTACAACAACAATAGCCCTAGCAAGAAGCTGCTTTCTATTCTCGAAGATAAACTGGACAGAACCATCAAACTCGGCTGTAGCAACAACAGCATCACGCAACTCTTGAGAGGTTAGCGTCTGCAACTTATACATTTGTCCGCCAACATCGATCTCCTTGGAGAGTCTGGTCATACCGATCAGCATTTCTATACGTCGTCTAGCGCCGTCAGATAGCCTTTCTTTACCCTCACGCTTAGCCTTCTTGGCTGCGTGAATCTCTTTCTCGATATCTGACATTTCTCTTACACCACCTTGTTGAGGCGGTTGCATTTGACCCTGAAATTCTCTCATAGCTCTTTCATCAAAAGCTGGAATAGGTTCATGCGGTGTACGCATTTGTCTCTGTGGTGGTTGCTCATAACCACTATCATCAGGGACATTGAATTCTTTCATAGGTGGACCCTGAAACTGTTTACTTCCAATTGGACTATCAAATTTTGGCATTGCACAACTCCTAACCAAATATATAACAAATGAAAAGCGCCTGACTGTTTAGCCAAGCGCTTTAAGTAATTCTATGTTATTAGAAAGGATTAGTAGATTCCGGAAGAACCTGGGTACTGGCTGGAGCCAAGGTCGATAAGACCAGCAGCATCCAAAGAACCTCTTCTACCGCTGCCACCCATGTCAGTCTGAGATTCAATCCAGTTTGGATTGGATGCGCCAGCGAATGGCTTGACCAAGTTGTTCTGACCACCAACAGCGGCTGGACCACCGTTAACTGTGCTGAAAATGTGTTCCGCTTCCCAAGTCATTGAGTCAGTGATAACCCAATCACTTACTTGGTAAGTATAGTCAATACCAGAAATCCATACGTTCTTAATGATCGTAGTAACCTGTGCTTGAACTTGGAACTTCTGCTTATCAAAGATAACAATATCAAAAGGATAAGCCTGTGCAGCTACGTGTAAGAAGCCTCTATCGAATGCTTCAGCGACTCTTAGCTTTTGGAATCTAACTCTCTGACAAGTGCCAGTTACATTAGTTGATTGGTTAGGTACAGAGTCGATATGACCATCTGTTCCAACTTCGTCAATCATCTTGATTGATCTCTTCTCAGAGATTGCCATTGATTGAACAGCTCCAATTGGCTGGTACCCACTTGGGGTTCTTACAGCCAATAAGATGTTAGTTGAAATTGCGGTGTTGGTAGTGTTAGTACCGAATCCGTCACCTAAATTAAGTAGTGAACCTGTTTGTGGATAGCCTGTTACCATTTATTTATACTCCCTAGATTGATATATATCAAGCTCCCAAATTAGCTACTGTAACCTTAATATAGATCCAGTTGATTGGGTAAACTGGTTGAACACTTACTGCAATATTCCATTGACGTGGATCTACTGAGTCCTGTTGTACCGACAATCCCTTGAAGGCCGTAATCAATCCCTGAGAAATCAAGGAGTTGAGTAGGATGACCGCTTCTGTACTTAGTGAAGTCTGAGTGGTTGGTAGTTGTGGAGTTCCGATGAATCCGGAGAATCCAGAACGTAGAACCTTAGCAACTCTATCTCTAATGAAGACGATAGAAATTTCTTGCTCTTCTGGGAATCCAGACTGGCTGGTAGTGATTCCCCATACAACTCTACCGCCACCTGCTACTGGCTGTAGGGTAGTTACACCGGCTGCTGCCAATTGCTCAAGCACTAGAGGAGAGAAGGTCTTGTTTCTTAGGATAGTGAATCCGCTAAATACCTTGTTGGTAAATGGATTCTGTAGAGCCAAGTCTGCGTTTGCATAACCGGCTGCGGCTGCTGCGATATAGAAACCATCAACTAGTATGTTCTCTGCGCCTGCCTGAACAACAATCTGGTCAGGGTAGAAGTATACACATCTGAACGTTGAACCGTAAGCATCAGATACGGAGTAGTTGGCTAGGTCTTCTACGTTACCAGCTAGGACGTCAGTGATGTTATCACCTTGGATACCTTCAAGGATACCGATGTTTTCAACGGCCGCTGGAGATACACCAGTCAAGTTAGCTGGAAGTAAGCCTTGGATTGCTCCGATGAACAACACGCGTTCTTTTCTATTCGCGATATTGCTCATTGTGATACAATGGCTTAGGCAGTTTTGGAAGATAACTGAAATAGTCTGGTTTGGTAGTGGTACCAAAATATCACATTCAACAGTTTCAAGAACTGATAGAGCATTGAGCCAACCTGCATCGAAGAAGGTTGCATCTCTAGTGTCTACGATTGTGACTCTGAGTTGATTTCCATTTGGAACAACGTTATGGTTCATAACCAAGTAAGTGCTGACTGCACCTGGATCAAGAACTTCATATCTAACATTGCTCTCGCTTACGAAAGTCATCTGCAAGGTTAGAGTATTGGTGAATGAGTTATATGCGATAATATCGTAGAGACCATCATTACCAACAGTAGAGCCATTGATTTGTAGTCTGTAGTCTGCTACCAAATCTGGGATATTGAAGTTAACTGCAGTGCTGTTCAAATCGCCAGTAGCAGTGTTCAAGAAGGCAACCAAAGTTCCATCAGTACCAGACTTACCAGAGACTGGTAGTCCAGTAGAAATTTGAACTAGCTCGAAAGCTACGCCTGAACCTTGTGAAGTGAAATCTGGGAAACCACTTGGGCTTGGGAATGGAACTGGATCACCAGGTTCACCGGAGGTGATAGTCTGGATGCTCAATTGTCCGTTAGAAACCGCAGTGATATTGAAAGTTCCAATGTTTGCAGCATTGGTAGAGTCAATGATCTTAAGCAACTTACCAGTGTATCCGGAATTGAAGTTTGCGCTCTCAGCGTGGAAGACACCTTGAGTACCAAAGGCTGGTAGTCTACCAACATATCCGTCGAATCCGCTTACAACAGTTTCAAAGCTGTTAATAATGCTATAGTCGAAGGAGTAGCCAGAAGGTGGCTGCAAATTGCTGAAGATGAATTGGCTCTTAGTTGGATTACCAGAAGTACCTAACGTGTAGTAAGGATACTTGTTTGGTAGCAACTGAGTCTCAACTTGAGTAGTTGGGTTCGTTACGAACACATGTACTTCAGCATTGAAATCTGGTACAACACCTAGTGGGAAGGGGAAGACAAATTCATCTGGGTTAGTGGACAACGAATTAACTGTTGGGGCCATAACATAAGATGTTCTTCTTGGTAGTGGAGGGGCTGCTTGAACAGCGATCATAGAAGATGCGCCGTTGGCGTAGAGCAACTGACCACCCAAGCTTAGGTTGTTAGTCAAGCTAGCTGGACCGCTGAAGTTGAAGATGTCGCTGATTCCCTGAGTTAGGGTTGGGTTATTGATATTAGCAAGTGGGATATCAGTTGCGGTGACAGAGTCTCCACGAACTAGAACTCCACTGGCAACCATTACAGTAAAAGCATCGCCTTCACGGAATGGAGATACGACCATGCTAGAAACTTGAGTCTCAGTAATGCTGAAGCTTAGAATGCCGTTAGAAACAACCTGTCCATTAGCAATCCAAACAATTGGATTACCATTGGCATCCAACTTAGCGCCAGACACAGAACCGAAAGCTAAGAACTTGGCAGTTCCGCCGATTGGTTGGTTCATTGCAGTTCTTTGAACAGATACGCAACGAATGGTCCAAGTTTCAGGTGGAGCATTATTATCTTCTAATGTCAAACCATTGAGGCTACCCAAACCAACATTAGTGTTCAGCGGAGTATAGAAAGAGCCGCCTTGATCTAACAAGTGAGCTGCTTGGAATAGAACGTGACCAGTAGTTGGGTCTAGTTGGTAGTCATAGCTGAAACTGAAGGTCGTTGATGGGGTGATTGGTCCTAGTTCCAAACCTACTAGTGGAACACCATTCTTGAAAATGGTTGTACGGTTTTGGATTACAGGGAAGTGAGAAAGAGCAAAATGTCTGCCGTCCGAACCAGAGTTCGAAGTGTAAGTATCATTGAGTCCGTCTTGACCACCGCCTAGTGCTTGAGACACTAGAACTTCATTAGTCGAGCCTTGACCGATCATAGCTACGACACGGGAACCTCCAGGGAGCGCAACACCACTTGACTGGGTAATTACGTCGGTGAATACTCCTGGTAAGGCATTTGTTGCGCCTGGTATATCTGCCATGTTAAATCCTTCTCACTCGGTTTTGTGGGTTGTATCACTAAAATGTAGTAATATTGCTATCCTTGGCGCTATATTACCACATTTTGTTGTCTTGCAGGGTCTTAAACTTTTCAATTTGCCTTTATTCGCCACAGTAACTTACATTTTTAGTAGCATATCTGCCGTGTTAGTTTCTGTATTGATAGTCAGGTTTGCTGCAATTGGGCTGCTTGGTTTTGACAGGTCCCCGAAGCTAGCTGTAAAAAGAATTGCATCGATAGTGCTAGATATAGGTACTTCTCTGCGCCACTCTGTTCTTATATCTAATGTTAAAGATTGCCTAAATAGCTTATCATTTCGATCATCTGTTTCTGATGGAGCGCCTATTGAAATAGGTTTAACTACGATACCTATGTCGTGAAGCGTATCGAAATGTACTTCAGTAAAGCACATTGCAACTAGCTCCGCTAAATCATCTCTTGCCCTCAAACTGCGGCTCATTACATCAATAACTATCGAGCCTTCCCAGGCCCCTGATGTTACCAAAGAAACTGGTTTTCTTACGATTGTTTCATTACCAAATTCATCAATGAACAAAACATTATCGTATTTTATTTCGCCTTGATCACGATTGATAGAAATCGGAACATAGCGTGAACCACCACTTTTAACTAGAATGGCAGGGTAGAAAATACCATCGTAACGGTAATTTTCTCCAATAAAAAGACGTGTTGGTAGAATTGGGTTTGGATTTAGCTCTGGATGGGCGCCTGGGCCACGTGGCAAATCTGCGCCAGGTGGCAAATCGGTATGATCTGTCGTATTTGGGAATCCCCATTGATCTTTAGAGAAATGATAATAACTGTCATGCGAAAAAAAATCACGCAAAGTAGCAATGATGATTTCTTTCGGATACACTATCATTGAAGCTTGAATGATATTGTAAATTCCGAATAGATCGGATCTGAAGAAATTATTCGAGGACATATGGTAATGTCAAATTATGAACCAGAACCGGAGCCCTGAGTCTTTTTCCAAGCCATAAATTGTTGAAATAATGCTAAGTCATCTTGATTCTGCTGTATTGCTTTATTTCTTTCGGTCATCATATTGACAGAAGCTGGCTCGGCGTGTTCATTTGGCCTTACAGGAACACTTGGTAAATTGGGATCAGCACTTACAACTCCCTTATTATCTTCATGCCCTCTCATAAGCTCTACATTGTTTAGTAGTAATTGAGAGAAAACATCTTTACTAACAACTGAATATCCTTCTACAACATCTTCATCAGTTTCAAAATGATCAATGATAAAACCATTAGGTACATTAGGGTTATTTTGCATTGTCTTATAAGCTACATTTTTCATTATTGTATCCATGATATTTCTATGAAGCCTGCACCACCATTACCACCGTGGGCGCCGTCATGTGTGTTATTGAAGACAACTCCTTCTCCGCCTCCACCGCCACCACCACCGCCACCGTAGTATCCAAAAGCACCACCTTGTGGAAAGTTATTTCCAGCGTTACCGAATGAAGCTGCTCCACCACCGCCACCAATTGAGTAAGCATTGTTTGAAGTACCACCACCGCCACCGCCACCACCTCCACCAGAGCCTGGCAACCAGTTGTCGTTAGGTCCCGCAGGAGCAGAATTAGCAACCAGAGATTGAGAGTTGTTGATTAGACCAATAGTCATAACTTGATCTAAAGTAAATTGAGATGATTGAATACCTGGAGGATTCCAAATTCCATAAGTTCTTCCTTGAACAATCTGTCCACCTAAGACTGGATTTGGGAATGGAGCTGGGAACGCACCTTGACCAGCATCTGTTTTATTATACTCTGTGTAGCCCACCGCATTATCGCCACCAGCGAAACCAGAAATTTCATTGAAGGCAGCAACACGTTGTAATATTTCTCCACGTCTACCACCTTGACCACCACCAAAAATAGTGGAGCCAAATACGCTACTCTGTCCATTAGAACCTGGATTGCCCCAACATGCACCACCATAGTTATTAGGATAAAGGGCAGTAACTACATAAGGAGCACCGTTCCAAACAGGATTAGGAACAGCTCCGAGACCTCCTAGTCCAATAGAGATTGGATAGGATACTCCAGGGACTACAGGGACTACATGAGTGCTTGTGACAGCAGCTTGTCCACCACCTCCACCACCAGCAAGACACCAGATAAATAGAGGATAAGCATTGTTGGTGGAGCTAACTGAAGCACCACTTCCACCACCGCCACCTCCGCCAGAACCAGTTACCCATACCCATTTTACACCAGGAGGACAAACCCAAGTACCAGTAAGTACTTGATTAGTTGCATTGGTTTGAGTAACAATGGTTGGGCTAGGATAGGTTTCTAGATTAAATACCGTGCCGCTACCACCCGTGCATCCCGTAAAAGTTGTTGCAGTTTTTCCAGTATAAGTAATCGTTACAAGTGTATATGAATTAGTACCAGTAGCTGAGTAAAAACTTATCTGACCACTAGTTGTAAATTGAGCAGTTGAGGCAACAGTAATAGTTGATGCGGGCAAAGTAAGACCATCAGGATTGTTATTCATGGTCGTCTGTGCGTTGGCACCACCATTAAAAGTAAAAAGCTGTTTAACTAATCTAGAAACTGTCATGTTGTATTGCCTTTATATTATTGTCCAACCAGTAGCGCCAGCTATCAATGTAATTGATCCATAAGGAATTAGCATTACATAATCGGCCGCGATACCTTCTATAGTTTCTGTGTTGACGGCTCTATGTAGGGTAACTGGGTTAGTATCAAAAACTCCATTGACATCTTTGATGGTTAATGTTCTACCTGGTGGTGACAAACTAAGAGCTGGTAAATTGACGTTCATAGCCGCGCTAGGAACAAGAGAAATTACATTATCATATACGGTGACATTGTAAGGTATCAATCCGTTACCAGTTGCCGTTATGTTATTTACTAGAGTTGGTGGAGTGTTTAAGTTATTTGTATATAACCATGATAGTGGTAAGTTCTTGATTAGATTTTGATTGCTACCATCAATGGTTGGGCTGTCAAAAAAGTTGCTTATGATAGAAACAACTCCACTAGTTAATGAGGCTGGGGCTAAAATGTAAGAGGATATGGTGACGCTACTTCTGAAGAAATAGTTTCCTGCAATTATACCATTAGAAGCATCAGCTATTGACAAGAATTGTGCAAACGCACCGATATTACTTAGTGTAAAACTATTGCCCCTGACATTAAACTGACTACTTAGGTTAATTAAGTTAGTCAAGATAACGCTATAGTTGAATTTGTTATCAAGAATGGCGCCTGACATATTCATAGTATTACTTGTGCTATTGAAATTGATAGTACAATTTCTCATAACAGAAGACAATCCAGAAATATTCACAGTATTAGCGCTAGTAAAATTGATAGTGCAGTTATTAAATGTAGAGTTACTACTCAATATAGTTCCACCCTGCATATTTATGATGGAGTTATTTATGGTAGAGTTGTTAAAGTTGAGCTGGCTACTAGAGTTGACGAATATAGTAGAGTTGCCTACTGTAGACTGAGTAAATGTAACCTGCACTCCATTAGCATTGTACGTAGCATTATTTAAAGTAGAAGACGTAAAAGTTGCAGTCGCAGATGCATTGATGGTTAGGTAACTGAACTCAATGTTGGTTGGAGAGAACGCACTAGTTACATTGAAAATAGTGTTTCCATCACCTGTAAATCTAACTCTACCACCATAAGTAAATGTGGTTGGGAAAGATGAGAACGTTCCCTTGATATTGACGCTGTTAGTATAAGCCGCATCAAAATTAAACCAAGAAGCTAGTGACTCAAAAGTTCTAAACTCTCCAATATTAGTATCTGCAACCAAAGTTGGAGTCTGACCCCAATCTTTCTTGTAGATGAACTTTCTGGCATCTTTGGTTGTTAATGTAATAACTGGAGCCGTTGGAATACCAGTTACTACAGATGATACAATGTACAATACGGTTAGATCGGTTCTTTTATTGATCAAGTCAGAGAATATTACAGCGGGTAGTGTGTAAGTTGTGCTACTTACAAACTCTGAGGCTGTAAACGTTCTACTGGTAGTAGAAGGATTACCGATTGTAGAGTCAAAATCTAACAATGGAATTGTTACATAATCACCATCTGTATTGATACATACAACCCAGTTTACAGGGTATAATGTGGATAGATACGTTTCTTTAACAATAGGAATGGATACAGAGTCGTTATTAACGCTGATCATATTTCCATCAACTAAAATAACTCCACCGGTTAGGTTTATGATGCCCTGAGATCCGGAGTAAGTATTGAAAATATCAAACCCTCTGATAACACCATTTGAATGTAAGTGCTTTTCTGGAATCGACATGAAATCGAATACAGAATCACTTAAATCTTTTTCACTAGTGTTTCCGAACTGGCGCCTATCTACAATCTTTGTAACAGTCTGATTGGAGTCGTTAACTTGGCAAGTTCCAAGTAACATGATTTCGGTATCAAGCTGTAACGTTGGAAATAGCTGGAAGTCTATTTTTTGATTAGTAAAATCTGTAAGAACGGCATTTGGATCCATGACAAGATCAATATAGTCAATATTAGTCTCATCATAGAATCTGATAACGTCACCCTTTTTACCCTGAGTGCGAGGGCCAAAATGAGTTAGCGATGTTCCATCAAAAGATGCTAGATAGCCGTCAAACAATCCTGTTGTAGCGCTGAAGCTAAACATGTTGAGAGTAATTTTATTGACAGAGCCAAACTGATAACCTCTCAACTTAGGAGAGATGGCTAAGATATCAAACTTGTTTAAGCTAGTTGATGCCTGCAGATTAGAATCATTGACAGTAACCAAACTGGCAGATTGAGACATTCTTCCACGTTCGTGAGTAAATGTTTTTCCAGCATTGTCTACATAAACTTCGAAGTTTCTCTTGAACAGCCCCGTTGGTGTTGGTAAGACATAATCGGTAGCAGATTCAGTATTAAATGATACAGAGTCGGCACAGAAATATACTGCAACAGGAGTAAATGGTTGTAACGTTGTTGATGGCGAAAATCCCTTAGCGTGTACAGAATCGTAAACTGTAATATCAGTATACACATTAGGGGCACAATTGAAATTTACCCCTTGAATAATGTAACGACCAAAATCTACTAAACTGCCACTTCCAAGTGATTGAATAACAATGGTTTTTCCAATTTTCAATCCGGATGTGTCTAGATTTAGTGGAATACGATAGGTTGTTTGAACTCTTCCTACTTGAACTTGAACGTTCTGTAGGGTTGCTACCCAATAACCGTCTCCATAGCCATCTAATGCTTGAGAGTCTTCAATAGCCAATCTTTCAGTTTCAGAACCATCAACATAGTAGTTGTTTCTTCTGAGAGGAATGAATAGTTTGGTTGGATTCAACGCTGCGGCTGAAGAACCATAGGATGTCATGAATGGCGGGCTGGCTACACCAGAACCAGTTGGTCCCAATCCTAGTGGATCAGGGGCAACAGTGCCTACCGATGGAACTAGAGAAATTACGTTCTTAGGGAAGAAGATACCATTATCTAGCGTATCGATTGTTCCATTAGGCGCGATTGCAGAGCTAATGATAGAGAACGCACTATTATGATAGGAGTCCGCGAGACAGATTCCAAATTCGCCATCTATTGCAAAAGCAGTGAATCTATAGTTAAATCCAACTGCATGGAATGCATTGTTGGTAGCTTGAACAATTGATTCAAGAGTATATAGTCCAGGTGTTTTACCTTGGTTACCAGTTACGTCAATACCTGGTAAGAAAACATAACCGTCTACAGCATGACCCGTTGGGTACAAAGCTAGATAGAGTAGGTAATGACTTTCGTCAAATTGCTCAGGATCAAAACCAATACCAGTAGCTTGGGCACCACGTGGGTTGTTGATAATCAAGCTTGGAGTAGCATTGAATTGATTATTGACTGGAGAGATAGATAGCTCGCCATACTTATTACCATTGGCAAGTGGCCTATCGATTCTAGCAATAGCATTTGGAGAGTAAGCTTGGTTCTTACCAGCAATTCTAACAAGATATTTCTTGTTACCAACTGTAGGATTGTATTTCTTCTCTTTGACAATATATGGAACTTCGATATTGTAACCGTCACCATAATGAACTCTAATGATGTCGCCCGGTCTAACAAGTGAGAATAGGGAGTCGAAATAGTTATTGGCCTGTATATCAGCAGGTGGATTGAAGACAACGATGTCGTCACCAGAGTTGATATCATCAAATGGGCTGCTGTTGTTTCCAATGTTGAGCAAGAAAGCAATGGCTGGAGTAGGTGGAACAACGAACTGTCCATAGCCGTCTACTGTCAAGTTAGATGACTTAGAAACTCTAGAGATACCACTAGTATACAAGTTCTGGATTCTAGTTCCCAGCAAGAAAATGCTAGAGCTATCGATGAACTCTGCAAATAATTGTAGATTGTCCAAAGTCTGCGGAATGTTATTAAATCTACTTGGGTTGATAAAAATACCACTGCCAACGTGAGCGAAGTAGCTCGTGTAAACAGAGCCGTTGTTAGTAGTAATTGTATTAAGAGGTCCGAATGGAGAACCATCAGCCCATTGATGTGCAAGGAGTTCTGAGTTGATGTCTGCAACTAAAGAGTAAGACTCGGTGTTATCTCTTAGAACACGTAAGTTGTTCTTCAAGAAATCGTTGGTATTATTACTAACATCAATTTGATCCATCGTGTGACGATAGATAGCACCAATCAAATGTGGTTCAAGCTTGATGCCCTCAGTATTAATCCATCCAAGAGTCGTATTGATATCTAGTGATAGGTCTCTAATGTAATTGAATAGGTCTTGGGTTCTAAAATCTAGACGTAGTTTAGATTCTGGAATGCCAGCAGCTTCAGCAATTTGATCATTTCTGATTGGGAGAGTAACTAATCCTAAACTAGTTAGAACAGAAGCGTTTGGACTTCCATCTGGATTAATGAAGACTCCAAGACGTGCAGCCAATGATGGAGATGAACCAGCAATGTTGGTGCCTAAAGCTGTTTCAATTTGAACAACAGCATCTCGCAAAGCATTGATGGCATCACCACCAACCTCTGTAAGATTGTCGTTTACAACCGGTAAGGTTGAGTCATCATCGATATTGTTTGGATAGTTACTCATTATTCACCATTAATAATCTCAATTGTATATAACTGAAACTTCTATTATTGACCCTTTTCTTATTACTCTCTGAGGTTTCTTCCAACAGTAAGGTTATCTGGAATATCTGGGTGAACTGATGCTAATTTATCAGCAGCAACCGCTTGAGCATCCGCCAATTTATCATCAGCTACTACTTTAGCTCTTGCTACTTTATTGTCTGCAACTTCCTTTGCATGGTCCAACAAGTCATCAGCAGTATCTTTTTCATCCGCAACCTGATCTTTAGCAGCAATATTTGCTTGGTCAGCAACTTCGTCTCTAGGTCCACGTTGATTTAACATAGTATTGACTTTATCCCTATACTCGCCAACTTTAGAAGACAAGAAGGCCGTATATAGTCTAACAACTAAGCTAGATGTAAATCCGCCCACTAAACCAAATGCCATTCTACCACTAGTAGAAATGATGCCATCAGGATATGGATATGCCTTAGCTATTACGCCGGCTGCTAAGCCTAATCCGACTGGCAAAATTGGTAGAATTAAACTTCTCCAAATCTTTGAGTCTTTGTTGGCTGATCTCCACTGCTTAAGTGGCCACCAGTTTTCCATAGCGTACTCAACAATAATTCTAATTACAAAAACGACTGCACCAATTGCTAGACAGAAGAATAAAAACTGCCAACTTAAAAGCGCTGCAAGAATGCTATCCATACTTAAACTCCTTACAAACATGCAAAAGAATTGGTATAATGCAAAACTATTGCTGTTTGGCTCAAATTTCTGACATTATAACGTTAGGCTGGAGCAATGACTGTAAGAGTGCCTGAGGATCCCCTGTATTTCAAGGCTCCTGCTTCTACATATAAATAGCCTCCGCCTGTAGGGGTTCCAGTTGGGGGTACTGCAGAATTTGCGATAGCTATGTAGCTGTAAGTAGTTGTACCTACACCAGTTACGCCACCAAAGAATGTTGCAATTGCGCCAGTTGCACCGGTATTGATATCCATGGTATGACCAGCAAATCCATTTGGATTAATTTGAACTTGTCCAGTACCAGAAACTTTAAAAGAAGAACTGCTTCCACTTGGAGCAGTAATATTGAACTGGCTAGCGGGGAAAAAGTTCAGCGTATTACCATTGAATGTCAAAGCAAGCGTATTGGTGGTATTTGGACCAAATTGGACAACGTTAGAAGATGGCCTAGAAATCAACTCTCTGTCAGTACCACCACTATCCTTAACAGCTACAATCGTATCTGTTGCAGCATATGGGAATCTTAAAGAGCCAGTTGTGGCTGGAGTTGTTCCAATACTAAGGAAGCTAGTTCCACCAATAACATTAGTGGCAGCAAGGAATCCGCCCGTTCCGTTACTTAACTGAACAGTTCCGGATGTTCCAGTAGAACTTCCTGCTGAATTGTTAGCATATTCTAAATCTGTTCCGGCAGCATTAACGCGTAATACTTGTAAAGCGCTTCCCATACCGAAACGAATGAATTTACTTCCGTTACTCTTTAGAATGTCTCCGGTTGCAATACTACTGTCACTAATAGTATTGTTTGTTGCATTAATGGTCTTGTTAAGCAGAATGTCTGTTGTCGCTAAGCCAACTAATGTATCAGATGCATCTGGTAACGTTATGGTTCTAGTAGTCGTAATTGAAGGCCAAGAAAGATCACCAGTTTGACCTGCTGTTTTGAACTGCAAGTTAACATCAGTCTGGAATTTACCGCCAGTATATCTGACGTTAGCAGAGGCGGCAGAATCATATACTCCAGAGGTAATAGTCGCAAAACCAGTACCAGTTGGAGTGCTGCTAGATGGGGTATAATATCCTAATGTTCCACCAGAAACTCCCAAGAAAGTACCGTTTCCACCCTTAGCAAAGCGAAGAAACTTAGTTCCATTAGATACTAATAAATCTCCAGTTGCAGTGCTTGTATCTGTAATGGTATTATTAGTAGCGTTGAGGTTTTTGTTAGTTAGCGTATCAGTAGTTGCTTGCCCAACCAATGTATCAGTTGCATTTGGTAGAGTGAGCGTCCTATTGGAAGAAGTTGGTGTCCAAGCTAGATCGCCAGTGATACCGGCAGCAATATATTGTATGTTACCGCTTGTTTGAAATTTACCACCAGTATAACGAATGTTGGCCGTAGCAGCAACGTCATATATACCGCTTGTTAGTGTTGCGAATCCCGTACCAGTTGGAGAAGTTGGAATACCAGTTGGAGTCCATGAAGATCCATTCCACACAAGGGCTTGTCCGCTAGTTGGTGTTGTTGAGCTAACTGAAAAACCTTGCAACCCGCCAACTCTAGGTACTGAAAGAGTAGAACCAACACCGGCCAAGTCTCCGGCAATTGAGATAGATCCTGGAACTGCTTGATTAATCCAAGAAGAACCATTCCAAGTCAAAACTTGATTGGTAGTAAGTCCAGAGAAGACGCTAACTGGAGTTCCTTGTAAACCGCTAACTCTAGGGTTTAATGCGGTAGTTCCATTTCCAAATAAGTCGCCATTTAACTGAATAATACCCTTACTAGATGTAGTAGCATCAGGTACTGAAGGCACAATGATACTACCGGCCAAAGCGGCAATAGCCGTTTGAACGTCAGTAATGACTGTTGACCCAATCATAATAGTTGGGTGCAAATCGATTGAACCTGCCTTGTGCCTAAAGTCTACACCATCAATATGATTTTGAAAATCATATCTATCGGTAACTAGGTGGCCTACGCCAGGTTTGAAGTTAGGGTTTATTGGACTCATGTATTTGCCTTAAATTCTACTATTATGCAGACTTATTGCATTACGGTAAGATGATTGTATGAGTATGTCCTAGAACTTCCATTACTTGACCATTTACAATCGGGTGGTTATGGCCCTGTGATAGGGCAGTGGTTTGATTTATCTGAGAAACTGACAAAATCTTTTCATTTATGACAATCTCATGAGTATGAGGAGGTAGTCCTGGAGCGAATCCCAAACTGGTATTGAGTTTAGATGGAAAATCAGCCGTATTCCTAAAGGTACGAATCTGATACGCAGGATCAGTCTTACGAATTCTGAAGGTCTTAAGATGCTGACCGCCATCTAATCCATTGATAGTGTTGTTTCTGATTACATCAGAGACCTCATATCTAAACTCTTCATTATCATCCTGATCGAATAGAATCAATACGTCTCTAGTCTTAATGGTTGGTACAGTAAGCGTCCAAAGATCGAGTGGATACTCAGATTCTAAACCAGCTTCATGCATCTTGAGATTTTCAGCGGTTGGGCCTGGTCTTACTAAGATTCTGCCATCCGAACGTCTTGGATTGAAATATTGTTCGTAACCGAAAACAAACTTGGTACCATAACAGAATGGACATCTGTCATCTTGGTATTCACTAGATGTTAGATAACAAGAACAAGTAACTCCAGTCTGAACTCTTCTGATCAGCACGGCTGGACGACCAGTCACAGATAATAGAATGTCTTGACGTTGAGTGTTTTGATCTTGTAGAGACATTCCGCGTACAATATTGAAGTTGCCATAGGCATCAATACAGCCCTGCTCTCCGCCAATGTAACTACCTACACAAGTACCATCTAATAACTGAACCGGATCCGTTCTATGATAACCTGAGTAGTCATATGCTGGAAATGTAACGTTCGCTGCATCAGCCGCGCTTAAATCAGTTGATAAAAGATCTTTGAGAACTTGGTGATATCCATCGATGATTGTAAATGGAAAATGAGGGTATTCAAACCTAGATTGACAAGCAAAGATAGCATCGAATCCATCACTCTCTTCAATAGCAAACATACTAACAATTGGACTCCAGGTATTGTAACCATCAAAACCTGAAACGGTATGTAAGGTATCAGGAGTAAAATTATAGCCTCTACCATTGATGGTTGGAACAATCAAATTCTTATTAACAGTATCTAATGCTAAATATTGAATAAGCTCAACACCAATTTTAATAAGTCCACTATTTGGGAACCCATCAATATCAATTAGAGGAATGACTAGGTCATTGGGGCCAATATCTGATCTTAGAATACTGCTTGGGTAGAATCTAACGTTGTCATGAGCAACTGGAAGATTCTGAAGGAAGGTAACTTGAGTGGGATTGTATTCTACTGCTCTAACTGAAAACCAATAGTCTTGTCCTGGAGTTAGATCGATGATATTAGCGGACGTTGAGCCATCAACAATGACAAATTTTACGCCTTCTGAAAAGACGGTTCTCTTATCCGTGGAATAATAAAGGTGATATGCTATTTTGTTGGTGAACACATTAGGCTGGGCCGGGAACCAAGCCATATTAATGGTATAGCCATCTCCAAGAGAGGCGACCGCGTCCAAACCGGACATGATAGGATTAGAGTAATGAACCATTATACCCTAATTCGATTTTATTAGCCGACGGCTGGACAAGTGACAGCGGAATGATTATACTTTTGCCATCAAGGTCTCTTTCTTTTCCTTGACCTCTTTTTTATCTTCCACTTCATGATGTTCTAGTAAGTCATCGACGTATTGTTCAGCCTCTTGATCGCCAAATTGATCTGCAATATATTGAACTTGGTTCTGAAAGCCTTCTTGCTCATATGGATTATCCAAATAGCTTCCGTCATCGGAACTCTTAGTGGCTTTAGTACCAGTTGTCTGTTGCAACCAGTGAGTCATCTCATGAACACCATAGGAAAAGTCTTTGAACCAGTCAGCATCGGTCAATAACTTGTAATTGAAAATAATAACGCCGTGATCTGTCTTGGCAGACACTTCTAGGTTGCCAAACATCATTGGAATATAATCAATTTCAGAAATATCCACTTCATACTCTTCGAACATCTTTTGAACTACTTCATTTGTCTTCAAATACTCGCGCATTTTTTTGATCATGCGATTCAGAGACTTATAGGGCAGTTTTTTGATTTGAGAAAGTGGAATCTTCTCTTCGTCTTTAGAACTCATATTGTTTATGGCTAAATAGTCATATTATCGAGGACACATGGCCTTTCTAGGAATCAGAATACCACACGAAACCGCACGCTTACTAGCACAAATAGACGTGCCTGGCGAAAAAACCGCCACATCAGATATGCACATCACCCTTCTACACTTTCAGAAGGAATGGCCAATTACTGAATTGGTTAAATCTTTGGAAGCAACCTATGAGGTAGTTTCTAAGTTTCGCCCTTTCCTAGCCAAAATAAATAAGGTCAGTTCCTTCCCTAAAAATCCAGAAGGCAAGATACCTGTCATTGGCAAGGTTAACTCCGATGAGTTAATGAAGCTACGTAAAAAGTTAGCCGAGAACTTTGATGATAGTGACATTGACTTCTCTAAGACCCATAAAGACTTCAAACCCCACATCACATTAGCGTACTCAGAAGAGAAACCAGATGAGGAGAAATTTCACTCTGTTGAGTTTGTAGTTTCAGAGATTGTTCTCTGGGGCGGAGACCACGGTGATGATCGAATCTTTGTTACGTTTCCGTTAGCAGGTCCCAAAATGGATAAGAATGCCATCTTAATCAAGAAGACTGAAATCTTCGAGAAGATTGCTGGCAATCCGTTACAGGATTACTTGACACCTTCTTATGAGAGACGAGCTAAAGAACGTTAAACGATTCTACGAGCACGCAAGTGTCTTAGTCTTGCGAACGCTGGATTGATAGCACTGTTCATGCTGAATACACCCAAGCCTCTTGGTGATGGACGCAAGCTGTTCTTAATATACTTCAGCTTTTCCCAGTAGTGAGATAGGAGTGTGCTGTATTGAGTTTGCATAAGCTCAGAAACAGTTGGAGGATTGAAACTCAATCCGTTATCCGTAATTTGGAACTCACGACCACGTTCGATAAGGGATTTGGATGCCAATGCGTATAGTGTAGCACCTTCTACCAAAATTTCACCGAACTGATTGACGAAGTCATCTTCATCAAATGTAAAAAACGTAAAATAAGGTACTTGGTTGAAGTCCCACAAAGCAGTGGCTAGAAAAGTTGTAAGCATAGAGATGGAGAAGATATCACAGTCAACATAGATTGTGTTTCCATAGGCGTCTGCTGACTTTGCTTTACCAGAACTGTTAAGTCTGGCTTTTAGGGATTTAATAAGTTTATTGATATTGATGGTGGCGCACTGGGAGTAATTGAATCCAGGGTCGTCTCCTAAATGAACATAACCATCGGAATTAATACTTGGAATTTGGGTATGGTCAACTACAAAAGTAAATGTAGTCTCAATACGATATCCGTTGACGAAACCAGTCCAGATATCGTTGAAGGCTCCATAGGGACCGTTGATTGGAACAGTAAATATAAAAGAATACTGGCCAGTCGACACGTGGGTAACTCCGGCCGAGGTCGGAGCAAGGGCGACTAACCCGCTTGGCTGAACGATAGAAATTGTTGGGAAGGAGTCCGTATCAATCGGGTTCCCCATCGCATCCTTGAATTTAACAGTTAGATTGACTTGATCTGTAACATCAATCAATTCACCACGTGCTTTTATCACCATTTACGCCTCTGGCATTATGTCAAATTATGAATATACTTACATTATGGTATGAAAACTACTTCTCCAAAGCGTACTTTTTGGGTAACCAATATGTCGCCAATGAATGTCACATTGGCCGATTTAGCTTTGAATATTAGAGCTTTCTCCAGTATCAATTTGCTAGATGACAGACATTACAAGTATACGATAGAGCAGCTTCTAAAATCCAAGGAATCCGGCTCTTTGTTCAAGAAAAGAGACAAGGTAGTAGTACGTAACGTACCACCGCCTGACCCTGAAAGAAACAAAATACAAATCGTATACGGCTCCATCATTCCAGATAGGGCTCGATCATTATATAGAGTTAATGAAGAAGAATACGAAGAGTTAAAGGTTTCAGATGAAGATCAAAAGAAGCAAGATGAAATCTACGCTCAAGAGAACGCCGATCTTGCTGAAATTGATTTGCAGAGAAGCGTTATCAATCCACCTAAGAAGGTATAAACATGCATTCTCGCAAACTGCTCGCTAATGTTATTGATCAGATTCTAATTTCCGAACAGGAACAATTAGAAGAGGTCGAAGCAACTATTGTTGACGAGTACAAAAAATTGAATGACAAATGTGAAGCGACAATCACTAATATCAAGACTAGAAAGAGTAAGGGTACTAGCAAGAAGGTGAAGAAAAATACTCAAAAATCTGGAGAATAATGCCTATCGACCGAGACAAGGAAAGAGCTACCTTCCTTGCAGACCAAGTCAAGAAAAGAGATCTGGAAATCATTCTAGAAGTCAACAAAAAGGCCGTTGAAATTGAAACGGCTGTTGCTGATCAGAATGAAGAGATCATCGGCTTGCTTAATGACAACCAGAGTACTCAAGAAAGTATTGAGGAAAAGTTGGACAAGCTAATAGAAAAAGCCGATGACACCGCCAAAGATCTATTCAAAATCCAGGTATTATTCGTCACAGGCTTGCTCGCATTAGTGGCGCAGATTATTCAAATTTTCTTTAGGAAGTAATTAGTTCTTCATAATTTCGACATTAGTTGCTTTTGGAGTTCCGTGTTTGTTAACACCTAATCCAAAGGAAACCTTCTGATGCTTGTAGAGAGTTTTGAATCCCTCACAAGTGACGTCAGAAAAGTGAACAAACATATCTTTTTGTTTGACTCCTTCTTTTTCCCAACCAATAAATCCGAAGCCCCTCTTAGGGTCGAACCACAATACTTCACCATAAAACTTTTCGTCGGTCATATTTCACTTATCCTTATAAACTAACTCGCCATCCACCCAAAGTTCTCCCATATGAGAGTCCAAACCTGGAATGACTAGAGCATTGCTATTTTTCAAAGAGGCAAAGCACTCGCCTAATAGTTTGTATACTTCTGTCGCACCAATTTTAGCGATATCCCTTTTCTTACTATCATCAGTAGTTTCTCGCTGTAGCTTATCAAACTTGTAGAAAAGAGTTAACATATCCTTATCTCTACCTGCCCATCTTGCAACCGTAAGAAATTTTTTGCGAGTATCCATCTCGCTAGTAACCTTATTGCTCAGATCATCTGGATTAGTTGTATCCATTTGAAGATTCTTACTCATTATACCACTCCAATTTTGAAAGACTTGTTCTTGAATTCTACATAAGGCTTATCGATGCCTTCAATGTTTCTCTTTCCATCTAGCTCATAAATAAGAGTGCGGCCGTTTGGCAATTGCGTGGATGGATAAACGCCTATAATTTTAAGTCGACCCGTATGGGTCAAACCATGACAATTAGCACATAGAATTGCCAGATTGAAATCATGGTTAGTTGTGTTCAACTCGGTTCTTTCTATAATATGATGCAATTCTAGTAGCTTAGGATCGGTAACATTGCACGATTCGATTTCACATTTATTCTTAACTAGCTTACTCATTATCTACTCGTTATTTATGCAATTTGCTCCACACAAAACCATGGCAAATAATCGCCGCCAATATTATCGACACCATTATTTCCAGTAATAAGGAGCTGTATTAAACCTGGCGAACTGCCCGTTTGATAGAAAGCTATAACATCACCACAAGATCCTGTGGTTTGTACATTTGTTTGAAGCCCAAGTTGAGAACCGGAAATAGTATCCGCTTTGCTCCAACAAAAAGTAATATCGCCAGAACCACCAAGTCGATTGGGGTTGAAAGTCATTTTATAGGTATGGTTAGGGGCTAATGTTATACGACCAATACTAGGCTGACCAAATACAGTTGTATATGCAGAAGAAGCATCTAAAGATATATTTCCGCCCACTTGAAAATACAAACTATCAAACTTAAGATGTTGGTTTGGTCCTAAGTCCGTGGTTTGTGCGGCCATGTATCCATGCATAATATTTGGATCACTAGTTGCTGGTGTACCAGGTGGTCCCTGCGGACCAACATCACCTTGCGGCCCTTGGTTTCCGGTCGGTCCCTGCGGTCCGACATCACCCTGTGCCCCATCAATTCCAGGTGTACCATCAACACCGTCAGCACCATCAGTACCCGGAGGGCCTGGTGGACCTTCTGGACCAATAGGGCCAACTGGGCCTTGTGGGCCTATATTAGGATTGGTTGGAGTACCAGGACCATGGGTTGGCAGGATAAGTGGAGGTAGAATTTGTGACATTAGTGTGGCACCGAGGGTACAGTTACGCTATAGATTCCGAATGGCGCTGTAACAACAACCAAGACAGTATCTTGTTGTAGTTGTAATGTAGTTGGATGATACCAGTATAAGTCTACTATGTAAGTTCCAACAGCGGCAGCTCCAGTAGGCAATATAAATGAGTAGTAAAAAAGACCAACATCTAATTTATTCATGGCAGCCGGATAACCAACAGCTAATGATAAGTCAGGATAAACTATTCTGGCAATGACTGGGTCTCCAAAACCATAAGGAGAATAGCCGTCGGCTCTGTAACCGTCAGAGTTAAGAACTTGCTGAACTATGGTGACCGTTTGGCCCGGCATATGCGACAGTACAGTTGACATTATCGCCCCTTATCTAAGTCCCCAAGCCTCTACACGAACCGTACCAGTTCCAGAAAACCAAATCTTGCTAATTGGTCTATTTTGGAAAGTTAACTCTCTTGGACCAGTAGCTAAGCTACCATCAAGAATTCCATGAACAGTACTTCCGTCAAAAGAGTATTGGATGTTAGTAGCGGCGGCTGGAACCCAGAACATTACAGTATAAGTAGGAAATGTAATGACCACATCACAATTGGTTACAAAAGTACCTGGTGTAGCAGAACCTGGAGTAACACTCTTGAAAAAATTGAAGCTTTTGCCCCAAGTAATGGGTGCGAGCGGATTATTTGAGCGGTCGTTAGGAAAACCCATGGATATACCTCTCCTACTATACAGAATTATTACATTATGTAATTGGTAACCGCATCTTTGTAGCCCTTTTCCATCATTTCCTGTATTTTCTCGGGTCTAAAATCCAAAAGATCTTCAATCAAATTGTTTTCCGGTCTAATGATATTGAGCTTAACGAATTTCTTATGAGAAAGGCCATTCTGAGCAAGTAGATTATACATTTCTACCTTTTCAATATCGTTTGCCATGATTTTATCAGTAGATAGGTCTATACTACGCTTAAGAATATCAACCGTCGTTGGATTCTCAATGAATTTCTTAATTCTGGCCATTGGGCTAGTGATGATGATATCAATAATGTCAGCACCCAGCTCTACGGCCTTCTTGATGGGTGAAATCTCTTTAACTCCACCATCAGTCCATATCTGACCTAGAAAATTAACAGGCGTTAACATACCGGGGAACGAAGCTGAAGCAATGACAGCATCAATAAAATGGTCTGATGTCTGATCAAAAATGGTATATTTACCCGAGCTAAGAGAAACAGTGCCTACATTGACCTGCTTCCCGCTTTCTCTAATCTTATCGAGGCTAATCTCTGACTTCAAAAGATTGTGAAGTGGTGCACTATCGAAGAAACTATTCTTCCAAATGGCATGCCAACGTCCAAAAGGAAACCAGCGTTTGTAAATTGAAGAGCTATCTAGTTGAGACCACATTTTGACGAGCTTCTCAGCAGATTCTGTTTCTTCACTCAACTTATACATGGCTAAAAAGGCAACATTAATTGCCCCTACGCTGACACCACATAGAGCATCATAGGCAACACGCTTCTCACCCAAAATGTATTTGAGTGCTCCTGCTTGATACGCCCCTTTAGATCCGCCACCGGACAGGACCAGTGCCCTCATATTACCTCTTAAATTATGATTTTTACGGCGTCTTCGTATCCTTGTTTGATCATACTCATAATAGAATCATGATCAAAATTCAAAGAGTCTTCTGTTAAGTCATGGTCTGGCCTAATCAAATTAATCTTGACAAACTTTTTGTTGGACAAAGGATCTAGCTTAGCTAACTTATTATATAGCTGAGCTAACTTCAAGTCAGCGGTAATAATTTCATCCGTCATTAAATCGATCGTTCGCAAAGCTAAGGTAATTGTATTAGAACCATTATTATACTTCGCTGTTGTCATGGCTGGCGAACAAATAACCATATCGATTTCATCTGCACCAAGTTTTATCGCTTGAGCTAATGGAGTAATGTGTTTGACGCCACCATCAGTGTATAACTCATCACCAATCATAATTGGCTTCAATCCACTAGGAAAAGATGAAGAGGCTAGAACACCATCAGCAAATGCATCATCATCCTGAGTGAATACTCTGAATTTACCAGTGGTTAAAGAAGTGGCCCCGACCGCAACCTTACGTTCAGTAGCACGCACTTTCTTAACGTCTATTTCTGAACGAATCAAATCAATTAATGGCTGGCTATTGTATAAACTTTGTAACCATAAAGCATGAACTCTACCAAATGGAAACCATCTTTTGAAAATGGTATTGTTATTTATTGTTTGCCAAAAATTAGATAGCTTATCGACAGCTTCAGATTCTTGTTCTTTATTGAATAAGCTTAAGAAGGAGCAGTTTAAAGCACCAACAGAAATACCACAAAGAATATCGTAAGAGTATCCGCGTTCTTGTACTAAATTCTTAAGAGCACCAACTTGGTAAGCACCTTTTACTCCACCACCTGATAAAACTAATGCTCTCATATTATTCATCCTGTGAAGTGCAGTAAAATGTTAAAGTGGCTGATTCTCCATCAAATTCTCTATTATGAATTAATCTAACACGCAATTCCATTCCACTACTTGAATGTAAATCTCTAACAGTAGCATATCTAAATGGAGTAGATTGTGTTTCGGTTTTACTTCCTCGTGAAACTCTTCTAAACTCTTTATAACTTAAGGGATAATGATTAGGGTCTGCCGCATTAGGAGTTAAAGTAGGATACGCCCCAATAGCTTCTCTCAAAATTTGTGTGTATCTTTTGTAGTATCCAGTTTTGATTGGAATTTTAGTTCCTGATGGATATGGCCCTCCATTACTATCAAGTAATTGTGGCGCAAATGCATCTACAAAACCCCATACTGCATATTCAATAGTGTCATTTTGAATAAGACCTGCTGAGAAATCGGCCTCAGCCGCTTCAATGTTCAAAATTTTACCAGGCAATGGCTTAACATAAAAAGTACTACCATTAGCATAAGAATAGGATGCATTAATTGTTTTGCCAGCCTGAGATTCATAGAATACTACGTATCCATCATCCCAGAAAACTTCATAATCACCACCACTTGTTTCAAATGGTACGCGCATATCTTTAACAACATCATCTGCTTTTACAACAACTAAATACCCATGCGGATCTTCTGGGTTTAAAGATGCTTGCTCATCACGCAATCCATCATCATCAAGAACTCTACCTGAAATCATATCAATCCAATTGACGTGCGCACTATTAAAACGATAACCATCTCCAGAATCAGTAAGTGTTTCATTAACTCTAATACTATCTCCAAACCAACTTACTTGATCGCAGAAGTTATGCGTAGCATAAATAACTTCCGTACCTTTACGTGGTTCTGGAACAGTAAGCGGAATGCCGGCAGAATCTTTAGGCTGCTCAACGATAACTTGATTAGTTTGGAAATTAATTGGTTCATTAGAAAGAGCCCAGCTATTACCATCATAAACGCTACCAATAAATCCATTAGAAATGATAGAGGAATTATTCAACTTAGTTTGTTCGGATGCAAATAATTGCTCCAAATTTGCTTGAATATCTTCTGTTGTAGTATTAGAAGTATAAAGTCCAGTGTTAAAAGGACGTTCAACTATTGTTCCGTTTTGCAATAAAGATAACTGCTCAATAGTGATATTTGGAATTTGACTTTTTATATTAATTATCGGTATGATATGATTGGCTGGAGCGGTAAGCCAAAATACTCCTGAAACAGAAAAACTTCCATCTGACTGAATGTTAGTATTTAGTATGATTATTTGTAATGCCATAGGTACCTTACCACATTCTCGCAATATTGCTTTTGATATACGTTGGTGAGGCAGCGTTCATTCCACCTTGGATAGTAACAGCCGAACCTACCGTAAAAGTATGTCCATTGCCACTCTTGTCTGCATAAGTGTTATCTTCTAAAGGCGCCCACAACAAAAGACTTTGTGTGTGGATAGGAACTTTAGATATGATTTCTTTTTGAATTTCATGTTGCGAAAGTTGCCTAGTCCAGATTCTCAAGTCTCTAACATTTCCTGCTAAAGGGTTTGCAAAAGCAAACTGTACACTATTTCCAATACAAACGTTAGTATAGGTAGAAAATGTAGCCGTATCAGTAACATTAGTTGTTAAATTACCATTAAAATAACCCAATATTTGTCTATTGGTAGTTGACGATGGTATTACTATCATACTGGCATGATACCAAACACCACTTTGCAAAACTTGCCCAGTATGATCGGCCGTAGATGTACCATAGTCTATAGTTGCTCCATCATTAAATGTCTGTAGATATATATTAGGATCTAAAGCTATGATATCACGATAAGCTGCTGGCGTACCGGCAGTAGGTAACATAAACCAACACATAACAGTAATAATTTGTGTAGCCGGACCAGTATAAGCTGTATTTGTAACAGCCGTATTGTTTGTAGTATTAGGTATAAAGATAGACATATTACACCAACTGTCCGTTTACACCTTGGTAAACTACGGTAAAGTTACCGGCGGTAGCATTGAAAGCAGCACCTGTATTGTTAACAACTACAATGCCCCACTGAGCAGGCAATCTATCTATACCATAAGAGCGACAGAAGCTAATAGGACCAACAGAACGGGCCGTGCTATTAGCTACTACGTTAATTTGTGCTAGAAGAATTAAGTTAGACGAACCTAATACTGTATAAGCGCCATCTGTTCCAGTAACACCTTCAGGATAGTTAGTTCCACCATCTGCAGAACCATAAGCATATACGTTAACATAACCAGTTGCAGAAACACCAGCGGCAGCGGGTGTAATCTTAATAAACAACAAGGCATCTTCATATAGATTAGTAGTGTTAGATACGACTGTACTCTGACGTGCTGCTGCGCTACCTAAGCTAGCTAAAGTAATAGTAATGGTCTGTCCACTTGTACCATATAGTGGTTGAATAGTTGCTTTGGTATGGCTGTTTGGAGAAAGAGAAACAACCAATGCTGGGTCGGTAGCGACGGCAGCCGTAGAGGCCGCTTTGACAGCAGACGTATTGGTACCATCCGTAATCTTACTGACTGATCTTAAATCACCAGCCGTAGTTAACGAAAGTGGATTCATCTGTGCTGTAGTATAAGCCGGAGCTGCCGTTGTAACTGCGCCTGCCACATAAGTAGCAGAAGTCGGAGCGGTAGCGGCCGGAGCACCTTCAGATATAGATGCTACTCTTAATGAACCAGCAGTAGTTAGAGATAGGGCGCTTAGCTGTCCAGTAGTATATGCTGGGGCGGCTGTCGTAACGGCACCACCAATAAATGTAATATCGGTAGTTGGCGTGGTCGCATTGACTGGATAAACACCATCTATACGCAATAACCCCGCTGTAGTCAAAGAAAGAGCGCTCATCTGACCAGTAGTATAAGCTGGCGCTGCTGTTGTAACAGAACCACCCATATAAGTAGCCGAAGCTGGAGGTGCCGCTCCAGTAGATGAAACAGAAGGATTAGTTGCAGTTCCCGTGATTCTCAAATTGCCAGCAGTATCTAGCGACAAATTGTTTATCGTTCCAGTAGTATAGGTTGGAGCAGCAGTAGTTACTGAGCCCGCAACTGTAAATGGATTTCCTTGTGCTGCCTGACCAGATGGCGTAATACCTTGAACTGGCATTGGCTCACCATTAAAATCATGATCAAGCTGTATTCTGTCAACATTTTGGAAGAATATAGAATCCACAATAAAATTAGTGCTGCTTGCTGGAGCAACAGCTCCATTAACTTCCCCAGCAGTAATATACAATACAGTATATGGTGATGGAATATGTATCGTATTAATTGCTACAACGACACCATCAATAGATAGAGTGGCTTGGTTTTGACCAATATCAATTTTGTAGACATGTAAAGTGGCGGTAGTTCCACCATTAGGGATAGTTGCCGTAGTAGTCTGTGTATCCGATGCCGTACTAGCGAAGCAAGTGACAAAGCTAACCTGAGTATTGTTTGTTCCAGAGAATTGAACAGTCGCTTGTTGATTTGGAGTTAGACCAACAATATCTTGGAAGCCCATATAGAAAGTTTGGTTAACTATTCTTTGGCTAATAGATGCATAGAATTGAGCGCTATATGGAAGATAATCTCCCAAGCTTCTAATTGAGCTAGTTGCGTTAGCTGTAGTTCCTGTGGCAATAGTTAATGTAGAATTTGCAACAGTGAAAGTTGAACCGGTTCCAGTTACAGTTTGCCAGTTGCTAACTACGCTAGCAGCACCTGCCGTTGTACCTGCATAAGCTGATACGAGGGTAAGAGCAGTATTAGATTCAATAGAATCAACTTGAACATATAGTGTTTCAGAGTCGGCAGTCTTCTTAATATATTGTCCAGAACGAATCTGAGTGGTAAAGGTAGTTCCAGTACCAGTTACAGCGGTAGAAGCGTTTGTGAAGTTAACCGTTCCAGTTAGAGCTGTAGTTAGAGCTGCACCAGTAAAGTCATCTCTTAAGCTACCCTCATCTGTAAAAACAGGACCACGAACTAAAAGGTTTCCATAAATATCAACATTTAAATCGGCTGGAGAACCTACTATATTGCTTTGATCTGGATAAGAGGAAGACCCCATTGGAGCTTCCATAATACTACGAGTAACCAAAGCATATTCAGTACCAGTTGGCGCAACATTGGTATTTCTTAGGGAATGTGAAGTGCCATCGTTAGTTAACGTGGCCATATTCAAATAACGAAGTGGCGGAGCCGCATCACCTTCTGTACTTGAATAATTTAGAAGTGCATCGGTAGCTAAATTAGTTCCAGCCAATGTAACGGTCGCAGTACCAGAAGTATATGCGGACATTCTTAGACGAAGGCTTATGCATCCTGCAACTGAGTAAAATTCAAAGGAGTCATTAGCGGTATAGTTCTGAATGATGTCGTTAGTAGATTTATTGGCCGTACGAACGGTAAACCAGTTAGTTCCATCAACAGTTCCTTCAGCAGTAATTGTACCTACCCAAGTTCCTGTAATAGTTCCACCGATTGTGTATTTTCCGCTTGAAGTAATTGTTACAGTAGTATTAAGCGCAGTAAGAGTTCCAGTAACACTGGTATCTAGCTGTGTAGTTACTTGTCGTCCAGAACTATCAGTTAGGAATGTTCTAACATTTGTGCCATCATAACCAGCCACGAGAACTGGAGCGCCAGAAGTGGCCGCACCATTAGCAGCATTACCAACGATATTAAATGGTAGCGACAAGCCAGAAACAGTAACTGTTCCAGAAATTGGTTGAGTGGTACCTGAACCATCAATTCTTAGAGCGCCTGCGGTATTTAGCGATAGGGCATTAAGAGTTCCGGTAGTATATGTTGGAGCGGCAGTAGTTACTGATGCGCCCATTTGATTCATAACGGGTGGCAGTGTTGAACCAGCAGTTCCTCCTGATAATACACTTGGATCAGAAATGTTAGAAGCTCTAACTGTAATATTAGCCGTACCAGAAGTATAAGCAGATACTCTTACACGTACTTGTCCAGAACCGCCAACTCCAACAATGGTGCTTGTTAAAGCTCCGTTTGAAGAGGCAAATACGATACTAGAAACTTTATTTCCAGTTGTCTGATCAAAATATGTAGAAGACCAGGTAGTACCACCATCTATAGAAACTTCGGCAACAATTGTTCCAATTAAAGTTCCGGCCGCTAGTTGAAATCCGACCGAAGATTTACCTGGAATAGTAACTGTAACTGCTGCGTTAAGTGCTCCCAAAGCGCCAGTAGCGGTAACGTCTGCATTTGTAGTTGTAATTGGGTTGTTCGGAGAAATAGCAACTACAAGAGCAGGGTCAGTTGCAACGGCAGCCGTAGAGGCAGGTTTAACCGCAACAGGACCGTTAGTTGCATCTGTGATCTTAGTAGACCACGCATTAGCTAGTGAGTTGGCAGTTCCTTGATTAGAAGTTACCGTTCCGGAAATAGTTTGAGTTCCAGATGGAACATTTTTAACAATCAAAGCGTTTTCAGTACCAGTTGGAGTTCCTGTAGTAACTCTAAGAGACTGAATATTAGTTCCGTCAGAAGCTCCAACCTGTACGGCTGTTGCGGGAACACCACTTCCAACAGTTTGATCTGCGGCTAAAGTCATACCACCAACTGTGGTGACACGAAGAATTCTAACAGTATTAGAACCGTCAGTACCAGCAAATAAAACTGGGTTAGTAGCTGGAGTGCCTCCAACAGCAGTCGGGCCAACAACGTTAAAATTGCCGGTACCTGCGTTAGCAGTTACAGTTCCAGAGACTGGTTGAGTTACGCTTGAACCATCAATTCTTAATGCGCCGGTAGTTGTAAGTGACAAAGCACTCATCTGACCAGTAGTATATGTTGGGGCAGCAGTAGTTACTGAACCGCCAATATATGTTGCCGATGCTGGTGGCGCTGAGCCAGTAGCAGAAACAGATGGGTTACTAGCATTGGTTCTTAAATTACCAGCAGTATCTACTGATAGCGGAACCATATTTCCGTTAGTCCATGTCGGAGCAGATGTTGCTGCAACGGCAGCCATAACAGGTAATTTGGTTATAACGTTAGAAGTATTATCTGTTGCATTTCCGGTAACTACTAGTAAGTTTCCAACAGTAACTGTTCCGCTTATTGGTTGAGTAACGCTTGATCCATCAACAATTAATCTTCCAGTAGCATCTGTTAAGAAAGTACGAGCATTAGTTCCATCTTGGCCACCAATTAAAACGGGATTACCAACTACGGCGGTACCGCTAGCAGTAGCTCCAACAACTTTTACAGTACCATTAGGGCTAACAGCAACTACAAGGGCAGGATCTGTTGCATTTGCAGATGTAGATGCTGCTTTTACAGCAGCAGAATTGCCGCCTTGATTAATTGTGGTTAGCCATGGAGTAGTATTAGCTGTGTTGCCCGGCTGAACAGTCCAGGTACCCGATTGCGTAGCTGCAACAGTACCAGAAACCGGCTGAGTAACACCAGAACCATCAATACGTAATGCGCCTGCCGTAGTTAATGATAAAGCGTTTAAAGTTCCAGTAGTATAAGTTGGGGCAGAAGTAGCAACGGCCGCACCAATTTGAATCATAGTTGGAGGTAATGCAGCAGTAGCTTGTCCAGAGAATAAAACAGGAGGCTCTACAATAAGAGTAGAACGAACAGAACAGCTAGCTGTACCAGATGTGAAAGCAGATACTCTAACACGTGCATTAGAGGCGCCAGCAGGTACGTAAAGACTACGAGCAGTGGCAGTATTACTAGACGCAAAAACAATATTAGTTGTTTTATTGCCCAATGTTGGATCATCAAAGAATGTAGCTACCCAAGTAGTACCGCCATCAAAAGAAACTTCAGGAACGATAGTTCCAATTAAAGTGCCAGCAGCAAGCTGCATACCAACACCATAAGTTCCAGCCAAAGCAATTGAGACCGTAGCATTTAATGCGCCTAAAGCGCCAGAAGCGGTAGTGTCAACAGTGCCGGTTGTTATGCTGATAGGCATAGCGACACCACCAGAAACACCTTGGATAGATAGAACTCCACCAGAAGGTGATCCGGCAGTACCAGCTCCTACATAGACAGGACGGCCAGAAGAATCCACTGAGAAATAACGGGCATTAGTTCCGTCAGAACCGGCGAGTAATAATGCTGATGTGCCAGCAGGAATAGCCGTACCATTAGATACGGCCATCACCTCGCCATTCACATCATACATAATTACATTTGGTGACTCTGAGCCCATATTGATACCTTATCTTTCAAATTCTCTAGTGAATATATCAAGCACTATTATGGAGTATACTCAGTTACAAGCGCATTTCCAGAAACACCGCTTGCCCAAACAGCATTAATTGCTCCAGTATAGTCGTTTGGAACTTCCCAGTAAGAACCTGTAATTAACAAGATCGAGAAGTTAGAAGTGCTTGCAGTACCAGAATTACACAAAATATACATGTTCTTGTTAGTGCCATTGTAGATAGAAGCAAAGATTCTATTTGCATTAGAAGCCAAGATGGAAGTATTTGAAGTGGATCCTGCTACAGTAGTTACTGCAGAAGTGCTAGCTTTATTAGTGATTGCGCTGACACGTAAGTTACCGCTAGTATCCAAAGATAGAGCACTTAACTGACCAGTTGTATAAGTTGGTGCATTAGTTGTAACAGCACCACCAACAAAGGTTACATCAGTAGTTGGTGTGGTTGCGTTAATAGGATAGACACCATCAACACGTAGTAAGCCAGCAGTAGTTAGAGATAGGGCGTTAACCTGAGCGGTAGTATAAGTAGGTGCGGCAGTTGTAACATATGCGCCATTTACTACAGCATTTGCAGCAGAACCGGTAGCAGTTCCAGTTGGGTAAACACCATCAACACGCAAACCACCAACAGTGGTTAAAGATAGAGCATTTAGCTGGCCAGTAGTATAGGTTGGTGCAGCAGTTGTAACGATACCGCCAGATTCAACTGCATCAGGTGCAGAAGCGGTAGCGGTACCAGTTGGGTATGCTGCATCGATACGCAAACCACCAACAGTAGTGAGAGACAAGCTGCTCATCTGGCCGGTAGTATAGGTAGGAGCAGCGGTGGTTACTGAACCAGCAACCAAAGCAGCATCAGCACCAGGAGCGGCACCAGTTGGGTAAACACCATCAATACGGAGTAGAGCTGCGGTAGTTAGAGAAAAGGCACTTAAGTTACCGTTGGTAACAGCGGGAGCTGTCGTTCCAACTAAACCACCAGTATAAACTGCATCAGTTCCAGGAGCCGCACCAGTTGGATAAGAGCCATCGATACGGAGCAAACCCTTAGTAGTCAAGGATAGTGCGTTCAAGTTACCAGAAGTCAAAGTTGGCGCGGTAGTTGCTACGATACCACCAACTTGAGTATCGGATGCTAAAGAGGCACCACCATCAGTTCCGGTAGAAGCGCTGCTTGCAGTGATAGTACCAGAAATTGGTTGGGTAGCTGGAGTGCTCTTAGTAGTAACAGTAGCATACACACCAGTAAAGCTTGGTGTAGTTCCAGTTACAACCCAAGAAACTTGAACAGAAGAGCTGGATGTACCAGAGATGCTAATTGTTGTAACACCGGTAGTATTAAGGGCAGTAGTTGATGCCGTCTGACCATAAACTGTAGTGCCGTTACCAGGATCAACTTCTTGAATGGTAAAGGTAATAGTTGGGGTAGTACCGGTTGGAGCGTTAGTAATATTGACTACTAACGTAATTTGTTGTGTACCAAAAAAGTTTCCGGTTACTAATTGGGAGCCAGTAGTAGTAATTGTGGCGTTTGATTTGACCACAAAACTATTGCTCATTTGAGTTACACCAAAGGCTCCGTTGGCGGAGACTGGCACATATGCAGCATTACCAGTCGGCGTTTGACCAGAGACTAATATAGCTCTAGTACCCGATGGAATTGCACTTCCACTTACAACGGTAAGTTCTGTACCGTCTGAACTATATAAAACTGAAGCTGGGGATTCACCTGACATTAGCTAACACTCCTTAATCGAGAGGTCTCAAAGATGTTATTTGTGTAAGAGATGCTATCTGCCACAGTCGCCAATACGGTTACACCATCTGTATCATATACCTTCCAAGTAATAGAAACGGGCTCTTTAATACCATTGTAAACAATGTGCTTTTCAACTATTTTAGCTGTCATTGTAATGTCTGAATACCAGATGATATCAGTTGGAAATACAGTTCCAATAGTAACACGATAAGCGCCTGTTGGGAAATCTTCAAATGGACCACCCACACCGTCAGCCAAATGAATGAGCTGTCGGACAGTCTTATGTGTTTCAATAGTTAGAACTCCGCCCATTGGAGCATTTACAATTGATCTTAATCTACTTGTTTCGAAAATTCCTGAATAAGAAATAGTATCGGTAACAGTAGCTAATATTGTAATTCCATTGGTATCATAAACTTTCCATTGAATTGTTTGCGGTTGTCCAAAAGAAGTATATGCAATATCCTTTTGCACAATTTTAGCCGTCATAGCATTACTAGCATACCATGTAATGTTAGTTGGAAATAAAGCTCCAAATGGACTAATCACACGATAGGCTCCAGTAGGAAACCCTTCGTATGGACCGCCTACACCATCAGCTAAATGAATTAGCTGGCGTAGCTCAGCATGCTCAGTAGGATTAAGCGAACCAGTTCCACCACAAATGGCAGCATCCAAATCGTCAAGAGCGCCTTGAACTGTATCATGCGTGATAACACAGCTATTGCTATTATCATAGCCGACTAGCTTGGCACCAGCGGGATATCTAAACTGAACATATCCATCGGTAGAGTTTCCAATAGGCTCATTAACTGTAAATGACGTATCAGTTAAAACAGTATTAACTGTATAGTGACCATCACCTCCGCCACCAGTCGTTCCGTAAATGTAAACGATATCATTCTGCTGAACGGGATGGTCTATGGAATACAAAATGCCGCCGCCATCACTAGCTAAAGTGACGACAACGGTTCCGGTAGCAAAAGTTGTAGAGACTGCAAAAGTATCTAGATAGATGCTATTAGCGCTATATCCATCGGAAATAAGCTCATACGCATCAACAAAATCTGAGTCTTTTACATCTTCTTTCCCAATACGATTTGGCATTCTGCAAAGAATGCTAAATTATTGATTAGGCCCTCTTTTTGCCAGACTTTTTCTTATCAGCAACAGGTTTTACTTCAGATTCTTCAGCTTCTGCTTCGGCCTGAGCTTCGGCCTTTTCAGCGGCTTCTGCTGCGCGTTCAGCTTCATCTCTTTCGGCAACAACTACAAACCCATTAATAACATTGTATACGATACTGCTTACTGAAGCAAAAGCGCCAGCCTGCCCATCAAATGTCGAAGCTTGCTTGCGTAGATTTTCGGCTTGAGTTAGACAGTTTTGTCTATTTCTTTCAGCATCATTCATGATTTGAATAAGGCTGGCTTCTAGAAAGTCTCTGCCATCATCACTAACTACACCTTTAGAAACTGCGTCTTGAACTCTTTTACGTAACTTGAGAATATCTTCTGCGTATGACATTACTTACCCCTTACTTAACTAAACCTTTTTTCTTTTGAGCGCTAATATGATTAGCTACAATTAAACAAAGTTCACAATAAATTGCATTAACTTCGTGCCCTTGAACCAAGAAAAAACGAGTTGGTTCAGGCAATGAGTCGGGACCGCCCCTTTTAAACATAGCTGGTGCTTCATGCCCACAGGCGCACCATCTATTGAGAGGGGGATCTACCTCACGCTGAACCAAATCTGCTTCCATCATCTTAACTACCTATATATTAAGTTCTAACGAAATAGTTGATGTGATCGTCTTTTTTCTGCTTAGCATAGAACGTAACTGATGTCGTACTAGTTTCAGAATAATCATTGCCGGTTGCAACAGGCCCTGGATCTCTCAACACTCCGCGAGTATATACCCACAGATGTAATCCGTTATTGGTGCCGTCTAGAGTATAGGAAATTGCACCAGGTAGTGTATGTGGTGTGTTTGCAGGTAAATCTGCTCCCAAACGTTCAATAGTACGAGTTACATTGGCTCCAGCAATTGCATTGGATAGCTGTTGCAAATTGAATGTAACAGTTGCTCCGTTAACCAAATAAGGTCCAGTGAATGTATCATTACCAAATTGTTGGTTTAGAATATTCAAAGCATCTATTACTGTTGGCGTAGCATTTAGATAAAAGAACGGGAAGAAAGTCGTAGTATTGGTTAGTAAGCTGCCGATATTTGTATCAGTTGGGCTAGTACCAATGCTTTGTAGAATGTTATTGATGCTACCAGCTAATGCTGCGTCAGTTAGAATACCAAGAGCTGGAACAGTTCTAAATGCATTCTGATCTAGTTGATCAAGTCTCTCATTGTAACCATATAGTAAGTTGATGGTATTTGGCTGACCAAATTCCCAAGTATATGGATGAGGAGATACCGCATAGTTAACATTGTACGGAGCTGAATAGAAATGAACTTCTACTGAGTCTGGAGAAGTCGAGGCACCATTGAAAGTAACACCGAAAATTCTTTCTCCAACATATGGTCCATGCAATACGCTCAATTCACCACCAGCATATCCGTCAGAGTATCCGTCTACGATATGAACGTAACAAGAAGTATAATCTCCGGCAAATGGACCAGTATCAAATACTGGAACACCAGTTAGGTTAATCGCATCAGCATGCTTCAAGTTACCAACAGAAGTTACTGTAACGAAAGTATTACCAGAGGTGACTGCTTCACCGAAGTAAGCGCGGTTAACGTTGTAGGCAACGGCGTCAGTAGTCTTGCTGGCAATATTAGTTAGATTGGCTGGAACCTGGACGTTGGTTGCAGTTGGTCTAGCATAAGTAGGAATAGGGTCGTACCAGTTAGTAGTGCCCTTGATTAACTTACGATCAGTACGGATGTAGTTTACATCATCTTCTAGAGTGTAAGGGCCTCTTTCAGTCCAAGAGATAGCTCCGTTATTTGCATCTGGTGCGACACCGGTTGCATTCGAAATATCTACAGAGGTAGCTGAGTTAAAAGCAACGATCAAGAAAGTGCCGTTGTTACCACCGCTGGCCGCTCCAGTAACTGTTAGGAATCGTCCAATGGACTGGGCAGTCATACCAGTTAAACCGGTCAGTGTCGAAACACCTGCGGAAAATGTGGTGATGCTGGCAGTCGCGCCAGTTTGACCAGTAATTGGAGCGCCGAAACCACTTGGCTCCTCAACCTCAATCATAGTCTGAGTTTGTGTTAATGAGCCAGCGATATCTAAGGCTTGATCTAGTGCGTTTTGTCTTGGAAATGGCATTGTGTTGTCCTCAAACTAAGCGAGTTACTTATGGTATACCCCAATATTATTAGACTTTAATAGCATAAGTTGCAAATAATAAACTATGGGCATTTGGCGTTAAAGAAGTTATGTTGATGGTATCATAGCCGGAGCCAGGGCCGCTAGATTCACCAATAGTAAAATCTATGTTTTCATATAGTTCTTTACCGTTATGTTCGACTGTCAGATAAAAAACGTTACCAAAATAGAGTCCATTGATAAATTTGTCTGGTGTGAAAAACATACGATTTGTACCATTTCTCAACCCAATAAGAGGGATCTTCTCTCTCCATAGATAAGATACTCCAGAACCACCTATTTGGATTAGAGATTGTACATATCCGTCTAATTCATCATATCCAACTGTTACACCTTCGGTAAAGCCAAAGCTTTGTAACCAAGCACGTTGTTTGTCGCTAAATTGTAGCAGATCAATGTTGCTGGAAACTAATTCAATATCCCCACACAAAAATTTGTGCCTTATTTCTCCCTTGAGTAAAGAAGCTCGAATATCAGCCTCTTGCACTCCTGGTATCTGTAGCAAATCTCTTTGCTCGCCAGCATTAATTGGATAGTGAAAAATATTGATAGTCTTCTTAGAAGACACATGGAATGGTGCTGTTCTATAAGGTGGGGGAATGGCCGGATTATCTCCAGCTAAATGAAGCATAGAGGCGGGTGTACCCGTAATATTTTTTACGATGAAATGTGTATTATACTTTAGAGAATACGCAAATTCGCTCTCGCTACTCATGGTTTAACTTTCTTTATGGAATCTATCTCTGATGGTAATAGTAATTGTTCTCTCAACATCTGGAGCGTCTGCACTTGCTTTACAACCATCAAATAGCTTTTCGATTAACGAGTCGTATCCCTTAGTAGCAACATCGTTTTTAGTAATTTCTAATGACTGTTTAACATCTTTGTTGGTAAGATCAGCGTCCTTAGCAAGTATAACTCTTGTTAAATCAGCTTCACTCATCCTCGTCAAATCATCTTGAGTCAAACGATATCTAACATTCAAAAGCTCTTCTAAATAGTCAAAACTACCAACGCCTGGTTGGTTTTGTTCTGCAAAATCACCATCATTAATGCCGGTGCGCATACCTTTATCAACTGCAGTTAATAAGATACGAGCATTACTATCTTGCCACTCATGTTCTTTACCATAAACATTCTTGAGAGCATTGAGTGAGTTACGAAGCTTTGCGAAGTTCTTAACTCTGTGTGCAAGGCCCTCAGAAAGAAATGCTTCACTACGATTGTAATTCTGCAATCCTCTACGTGGATTATATTCGGTCTCTTGATCAATACGACGAGTATCAAAGGCTAATTTGTTAAAACCTTGACCAGAAACAGTAGTCTCCAGAGCAACTTTTCGAAGTTGTCTGGATTGCTTCCTAGAACTCACATCTTGTGAGCCCCTGGAAATTAGATTGTAAAGCTCGGTAACCTCTAACAAACTCATTGGCCTCTGTCTTTTGATAGAACTCTATCATAATGCCTACTTATTACACGGCCGAGCGCTTGACACGTAATTTTTAAGTTTTAGAGTGGATGACATGGAACACCGACCTATTTCTACGCATCTCATCCACCCTTTAGCGGTGGAGGTATGTCGTATCCTACATGAACACGAATATCAAGCCTTTATTGTGGGCGGATGTGTGCGAGACTTACTCCTGGGGCAGAAGCCCAAGGACTGGGATATTACCACAGACGCTAGCCCCAAGAAAGTAATGGAAATTTTCCAAAAGAACATCCCAACCGGCCTACAACATGGTACGGTCACGGTTGTTATGGGCGAAGGTGTCGAAAACCACTTTGAAGTTACTACGTTTAGAATCGAGGGAGAATACTCTGATGGACGAAGGCCCGATGAAGTTTTCTTTGTCATGGACGTAGCCCAAGACTTGGCTCGCCGAGACCTTACCATCAATGCCATTGCTTATGATCCGCTTACTCATAGATTTGTTGACCCATTCAACGGGACTCAACATCTCAAGGAGAATTTGATCAAGGCAGTTGGTGACCCATTGATTCGCTTTCGAGAGGACGGACTTCGCATTATGCGAGTTGCTCGTTTTGCTGCACGCTTCGGTTATACCGTTGATCTGGCCACTTTCGAAGGTATGAAGCAAAGCCTTGAGACTTTGAAGAAGGTTTCCAAGGAACGCATTAGTGACGAGCTTAGCAAGACGCTAATGAGTGCTAATGCTTCATATGGTCTGCAAATCCTAAGGGATTCGGGGGCTTTGGACGTTGCTTGCCCGCTTCTGGCAGGAAGGCAATTACCACTACTGGTAGAACAGGATCGATGTGTTGGTACCTTGGAAACCAGGCTAGCATTCTTGTACAACAGGCTTCCACCTCAACAGGTTCAAGAGGAACTTATCAACCTAAAGTTTTCCAATAAGGAGATTAAGAAGGTTGCATTTCTTTTACAATTAGTTGAGAGGTTCCATGAGTTCGAAGAGAAGAATACTACTTTAGCTTACAAGAGCTTTATGGCGGTCTTGAAGAACCATAGCCCCGACCCTTGGGAAGATACGCTCCGTCAATTTTTACACTTGACTGAGCCCATGGGATTGGCATCTGGAGCACTACTGGACGAATACCGAGAACAGGTTGTCCTATCCCGAAAGGAAATGGCCATCAACGGAGATGATCTGTTGACGGCTGGTATGACACCTGGTCCTCGAATCAAAAAGGCTTTGGATGAATGTTACTTGGAGATTCTTCGTCATCCAGAGAACAATACCAAGTCTCATTTATTAGAAGTAGCTCGACGCAATTAATCGTTCTTTAGGGCCTTGGACTTTACATCTAGAGCCTTAAAGAGTTTATTGTGCGTGCTCTTTAGGAACTCTTTCTGTTTATCAGAAAGCTTATCTTTATCATTACGTAATTGCTCATAGATTTGATGAGATAAATCTTGCGAATCTTTGTACTCTAATGGCATCAATTGTAATTCAAATTGAATTCCATCAACATCTAGATTAACATCAGTTACTCCAGGATATTCTAATCCACAATCGTTAGTATCTTTTTTCTTAACCCCTTTGACTTGGTTAGGAAATACCTTCTTAAGTAAATCTAGAACTTCTTTAGGATTATAGTCTTGAGAATAAAAAAGCCTACCTCTAGCCAAATCAGGTAAACCGCTCGGATCGGAATCGTATCCTTGTAGCATTTTCTTCTTGATAGTTAGGTATGGCTTTAAGTTGGTTTCCAACAGAAAATCATGTGGTGGCAAATCTGCAAGCTGAGACTGCACATGTTGCATAGCCTTGTTCAAACGAGGCATGAGATGCATGTATTGTTTTCGAAGTTTCTTCGGGTCCATATCTATATGCCAGAAAATGAAAGAGCCCCTAGATTTCTCTAGAGGCTCATTTCGAAATTACTCAATCAGGCTTATTAGGCGCCGATTACAACAGACTTACGGCCGGCTGCGCAACCACGTGGGTTGACGATAGCGATACCGATGATCTCAGAGACTACCCAACCGAGCTTCAATTGCTTTGGCTCGTCCGCTGGTAGAACTTCGATGTCCTGACGGATTGGCATTACACCAACGAACTCTGGGTCAGCTACACCGTAGATGGTTCCAGGTGGAACGATCTTGCTTACCATGATGTCAGTACCCCAGATGTGGGCGTAAAGACCGGTTTGTAGAACTTCTCTCATAGTTACTGGGTCGAAGTCACCACCACCAACACCTTGTCCACCACCAGAACCCCACTTGAGGATGTCAGTGAACTCGTTAATGTTCATAAAATACTTAGTAGTTACTAAGTCCCAACGATCAATTTGCTGCTTGATTTCAACGAGGTCTCTCTTTAGAAGACCAGCGTCTGCGATGTCAGTGAGAGTGTTCTCAACTGAAGCTGCTGCATCAAGGGCTGCGAAGATGTTTGCATCTTCCTGAGCCATGATTTCTTGACGTGCCTTTTGAACAGCACGGTCAATTACGTTAAATCTACGACGCTTGACTTCAGCGATACGAACAGTTGGGTTCGCGTAAATTTCGAATTCTGGAACAACGACACGGTCACCGAAGACACGAGACTCTGGACCAGTACCGTTGGAAGAGATAACAACAGCGGCAACGTCGATATCTCTATCGTAAGTTGGAATTGCTCCCTGTGGTAGTGGATCAACAACCAAGGCACGACGAGCGATACCATGGTAATCGAGGTTTCTACGGATTGGGTTCGCCATGGCCTGGGCTAGGGCGATCTTTCCGTCTTGAGTCATGATGGCGCGAGTGATCAATTCATCACGCTTCTCATCGCTCAATGCTGGTTGACCAGCTAGTCCTTGGTTTGCAGGGACATTCTCTTCGAGAATGGCTGCGTACTTTACCAAGGCTTGCAATGCATCCTTGAAAGATGAGGCGTTAATTTCGCCTTTACCGCTAAACATATTCATAGTTTCTCCTAGAAAAATTTGCCAGTTCTACCAGCTAGAGTTACTTACATTAAAAGATGGGAGGAATCCTTGCGGACTTCGAGACTTCCGTCTCCCCCAGCCTCCCGGCCAGAGAAGTTTATTCAACTAATTAGTTACTTTGTGGTGCAAAGTAGATGGTTGCGAACTGGAAGACTCTTGGCTGTTGCGAAGAGACGTTACCAGATGGGCTGTTCAAAGCTGCAACTAAGTAGTTTGGAGTGGTTACCAAAGAACCGTTGGTGTTGAACTCTACTAAGTGACCAACGTTAACTGCAACACCACCGTTAGTTACTGGAGAACCAGTTGCGGATGGGGTTAGCAATCCAGCGATAGTGAATCCAAGTGGATCGCCACCGACTAGAGAAGTGTTGGTTGGTTGCAAACCAGTAGAAGCGGTAGTATCTACTGCGTCTAGGGAGACAGCGTAGAGACCTGGCTTATCCCAGCAAGTCATCTTGCCAGAGCCGGTTGCAGTGTGTGGTCCAAGGATTGCACCAGTGAAGGTGTTTGGTCCGTTGACCTGTTGACCGATAGTTCCACCGACTACAGAGCCGAATAGAGTACCGTATCCAGTGATACCATCGTCTGCTAACATCAATGGACGCTTAGTCATGCTGGTTGCAGCAAAAGTCTTAGTGATAGCTGGACGCTTCAAAACACCAGATGCATTGATGTAGCCATCAAATCCATCGTATGCGCTTTGATCAAGACCTGGAGTAGTTACGCCTGGTTGACCGGAAGTAGTTACATAAGCAAAGGTGCAAACTTCTCCACCCTTGAAGGTGAGAACTTCGGAATCGACACCATCAAATTGGCCCAAAGGCTGGCAGCCTGGTTGTAATAGTTTTAGAGACATTGTTGTTTCCTATTTAATCTTCAAATGCCCTTTAAGGCACGGTTACTTACACCTAAACTTACAAAATTCATAAAGCATACTCGTTTATTGATATGTTTTCCAATAAAAGTCGCCTATATTGCAAAGATATCAGGCTATGCCCAGATTATTTGCCGAAAAGACCGCCAAATAGTCCTTTGCTCTCTTCTTCAAGAGCATCAAATGGACTTTTCTTCTTATCTCCACCTTCTGGGGCTGGAGAGTCACCAGTTGGGACTGGTTTTTCTGCTGGAGCAGTGAAACTTTGAGAAACTTCAGACTGGCTAGCAGTTAAATCTGCTTGAGCCTTCTGTTTCATGCTCTCTGCACCTTGCATAACCTTACCAAGGTTACCCAAATCTACTTTTAGTGTCTGTAGAGCGTGAGCAACGTCATCAAAATCGTCAGCAATCAAACCGCTGCCACCATGTAGAAACTCGGCAGAGTCAATTACAGAAGTGATTGCTCCTTTTTCAGCAATGGCACGTTGCTTATAAGCTGGGTTACTAAAGCTAGAAATAACAGTATTGATGAATGGATAAGAACTTGCCATTTGAGCTTGTAATTCTTGAACAGCCTTAACAGCGTTTTGAGTTTCTGGCTCTTCCAACATCTTCTTCAACTCTTCTGCATTCTTTGGAGTCTGCATCTTGTCGAGAATTGGAACTGCTTTCGCAACAGCGGAGTTAAGCTTACCTAATTCCACCTTCAATTGAGTAACAGTTTGAATGAATGCTGGGGTGTAAGAGTAACCCATTTCGAAATTTGTATTGGAGGTCAATAATTGATCGATCTCTTCTGTGGCTTTAGCGTAATCAGCTTGCCATCCATCACTATGGAAACGTAAATGTTGCTTGGCATAGACAGCTCCGATTACTACCGCAACGGCAGCAATAGCTGGAACTATCCAAGCTTTCTTTTCCATTTGGCCGCTAGCTTGAAACAAGCAAACATCAGCCAATTTACGAAGTTCTTCGTTGTCACGGGCATCAAGCTCGTTACCAACACGTACCAAAGAAAGCACTAAATTCTTCTTGGCATATTTACGATTGACGAGATGGCCGTCCGGCGTCTTCATCACGATGCGAATTCTAATGTTCTGACCTTCGTTCTCGTTTTCAACGAGTCCGTTGAGCTTATCGTAAGATGGAGCAATGACAACTTGATCTGGATGCGCATCTTCAATGATGTTGCGCTTGTATTCCATATCTTTTGGCTGTTGTGGTTTGGTATTGTATAGTTTGCTGATTTGCTCAATGGTCAACGAATCAAATCTTGGATTCGTTTCGGAAAAATCCTTCTCGGTGTGTTCAGCTTTTTGTGCTTTAGACACGAGTCCCCTCTCTTGGGCAATCTTTACAAAGCTGTCAAATATCTCACTTTTTGTCATTTGGTTTCACCTAAAAGGAAATTATAACGATATGTGTTGATATGCCCGATTTTAAGGAGCACTTTTAGCCACATCATCGATAAAGTAGTCTACCAATTGTTTTTTAGACGTAAACAATCCTGGTATTAGTGTAATTGAAGAGCCTGTATTATGAGTATTGTACCAAACAATATTCTCTTTGACCGCTTGAAAAGCCGGAGAACTACGTATGATACCATCTTGACCATCAAGCCCACCATAGACATCTTTGGTAAATTGCACCATCATATTCTCAATGTTTTGAGGGTTGTTGACCATTGGCATACTGGCTGGCAACGGAGCATCACCCTTGAACGGGAATTTCGTTTGAGTTGATTTTGGAGCAGCAGGAGCTGGTTGAGCTTCTGGAGTTTCTTGACCACGTTGGTAAGTTCCGCTAAGTGCGCTTGGACGACCCATTACTTCATTAGCAATGTCACCAGCTACCATTAAACCGGCAGAGGCTAATGCTAACTTAATGATCCAACCGAAGACTTTACCAAGTAAACTAGTTCCCTTTGATTTACTACTTCCAAAAAATCCTGCCATCTTAATGACTGGATCTTTAGTAAGTCTCATTGCTTGATTTTCATATTCGATTAGAGCTAATCTAAACATTCTAGCGTCATCCAATAATTCAAGAGAACTATAAACTTTCTGATCATCAGCTAGATTGGTAGTTGGGGCCCGCTGTCTCTCTTTTAGATCTTGCATTCCCTGAGCCTCTTCTTGTGGAGTTGGCTCTCTATTATATTGTTGAGTAGTTTCCTCGGCAGCCGCATCAACTTCAGCAGATGATACTTTTTTACCACCACTGATCATTTCTTTAACTTTACCGTATAAAGAAGATAACATGCCACCCACATCCACATGGAATACATCCATCAATAAACCAAGCAGAAATCCCCATTTACCAATTCCCAAAGTTTGGAACAGTAACCACAAAGCTCCCGGCGCTAGAACGCTAAGCACACTGCTAACCGGATTCTTTGGATCAATCTGATGACTGAAATAGTCCTTGACTTTAGCAAGTAAATCCTGCACGAAACCAGCCTTCTTGTAGAGTTTTGGATCCGCTAACACGGTCTCTACAAGGAGTGTATCAACACAGAAGCTGACTTCACTATTGGATATCATTTATGAGCATTCCATTCTTGCTTGATGTTAAATCTAAGTCTATTGAGAGTATCAACGTTAGTTAACTGAGGGCCACCTGGAGTTACTTGTTGCTGCATAGCACGATAGTCAATGTACTTTGCTCTCTTAGGATCTTGAGCAATCGTCTGTAGAGAAGTAACTAAACGCTGATACAACTGTCCAGAGTATACGATGATTGCATAAAGAGCATCCGCTGCCAGAGTAGCATAAGAGCCATCCTTCAACGTTGCCTTAAATTGATCTGTAGTTAGATTATACAACTGAATTGTATCAGAACCAGCATAGTAATTAGTCTTAAATGTATTGATGTTTGTATTGATTCTGTTAATCATGTTCGATACATCGGCGTCATTAGCGTATTGGCCATATAATTCTAAGAACTTAGTAATCTCTGGGAAACTAATGTACTGGCTATTGAAGGGTCTGAGAGAAGATAGCTGTACCAAAATTTGTGGTGATGCAGCAGCCAATCCACCTTGTCCAGATTGATCGCCCGGCTTCTTATTTGGGTCATCTTTTGACTGTCCGCCTAGATCACATTTGATTTCTGCGGCAATAGCCTTAACCTTTTGAGCATATGCGGCCGCAATTTCTTTAGCTTCAGCAGTTGGGGCCCTACTAGCTTTAAATGCTGCTCTTTGATTTAGAATCTTGAGTAAGGCGCAATGATCAAAATCTGGATGATTAATCATCATACCACCAGTGTGTCCACCAATGTTAAGACCAATCTTTTTATCACTCAACCAAGCATTTAAAGTGGTGCTATCTTTGAGATTACCAAGTGTTAATGGAATACTACCTTGAGTAGACCATTGCGTAGGATTTAGTTCTGCTGGCGTACTGTCTGCAACAGTAGTATCTGGTAGAACTTTTTCTGGTGCTTTGTATTGTTCGCTGATATCTAAGTCTAGTTGAGTGTTGGCATCCTGAATCAATTTCAATAATTGAACTTGGAACATAACATTAGTCTTAAGTTTTTCATCTCCCTGAAGAGAAACTAAGTATGCTTTAAAGGCGGCCGGGTTAATCCAATATCCAACTACCGTTCTATCAGTTCTTTTAATTGGAACTACGATTTCAGTGCCCGGTTCAATCTTGAAATAACCATATTCTTCACTTGGTTGTTGAGGAAGTGTTCCAGGATACACAATAGTCTTGCCACCAACTTTAGTTCCGCTGTTTGATAGTAGCTGAACCAAATCTCCCATGCTATCCATGTTGTGACTGAAAACCTCAGCACTACTTGAATCATGTGAAATGGTTCCAGTAGGATCTGGGCCAGTAGACATTTGATTTCTTAGATTATTCAAAATGGATTTAAGCCCAACAGCCACCGGCTGTTCTGCGGGAGGTGCAGCTTGACCTTGCTTTGAGATTTTCTTCTCAGAGTCCAATGCTGCTTGCAGAAGCTGATTTACTAGCCAAGGATTGTCGTGAATAAGGGGCATGTTAAAATCCTCTGTCCGGTCCCAATAGTTTCTCTTGTTGTTTCCAAATTTGATAAACAACTTCTTCTGGAGTTACTTTAGAGCCTTGTGGTATTAGTTTCTTCAAAGCATTCAAACTGAGTAGGCCATCAACAGGTACTACCGTTGGACCAGCGCCGAGATCAACAGTAAAACCTTGAGGAAAAGTCTGTTTAACCAACTCAACTTGTTGTTGAGTTACTGGTGATTTATATGACTTGAATGGAACCGAGTCTTCAATAAACTGTTGATAAGCTGGATGCTGCAAAATACTGTTCTTTACTTCTTCATACATGTTCTTGATAGCCTTAACATGCTGAGTAACAACTGGGGCTGCCGCAATCTTTTGTTGTGGCGTCAAAGAGTTATCGACAGTGGCGACCTTCTCTAATTCACTTAGTGAGGCTCTATTGTAAGATTTGATTGCCATCTTCTTGGTAGCAAACTTGTTAACATCATCTACGAAATCCAATAGACCAGAAGCGAATGCATATACATCACGTACCGCGGCATTAGTGCGAGGGCCCCAAGCTCCATCAGCAAAGTTCTCACCCTTCTTAGGATTACCAATGCGATTCATCGTATCCATAACAATACTCATACGAGTAGGATCATTTGGATTCTTTTTATTGACGTCAGTGATATTTTTGTCTGGATCGAACTCAACACCTTGTACTTTGGTGTTTCTCATATAGTTCTTGGTTAAGAACACACCGAAAGCATCACGAGCTTTTGCTTCCTGTTCTTTTCTAGGGTCGCCACTGAATGCTTCTTGTAAATTGATTTGAGAAGATACAGTTTGTGACAAATCCTGAAGAGCATGCTGCATGCTTATGATATTAATGTTGCTACCACCACCACTGCCGACACCATGGCCAGCAGGAGCGCCCGATTGTCTGCCACCATGTCCTGGTAGTGTACGGGGACCTGTTGGCGCTCCTTGGGCAGAAGGCGCAGGAGTATTTGATGCTGGACCAGAAGCAACATAACCTTGGCCAGGTCTAGGTGGTGATTTGGCCAACTTCTTGATTTGTTCGACGATTTCTCTCAAGTTTTTATTGGTCATGATTATTTCTTTGCAGCGTTAACCCAGTCTCTTTCAAACTGGCTCACTTCTTGTTCAAAAGTGGATACATCTTGTTGGAGACGAGCATCTAACTGCTTTCTCTGTGCTGGCGTATTTTCAGACATGTCGTCAATACGATCTTGTGTATCAGAAATCTCTTTGATTTCGTCAGCAATCCATTGCTTGGCTTGAGGATCACGAGCGATAGATAGGACACCCATATATGCTTTGAGTTGGTTAACTAAATTTTGTAGCTTTACAACTAATGGATCAGAAACTAGAGTTTGTTCTGGAAGAGTGATTGTATTTTTCTTAGCCGCATCTTCCGGGCTTTGATAAGTTCCTTGCTCTTTAAGAACTCTGATGTTTTCAATCTTGGAAATTAATGGCTCGATGGAACGCAAGTTATTAACTAGTTTACCCATCATACCGCCTGCACGCTTGTTCCAAGCCGCGAGGCCAGGATCATTTGCATCTGGACTACCAAACCATTCGCTTGTTTTATAAGCACCACTCTTTGATGTATTTTGAATCTGATTTAGAGCGGCCATAGCGGCACGATACTTATCTCTGGTAAATGGTCTGGCGGCTACAGCAGCTCTTAGAGCATCGGCACCAGCATCGGCACCTTCAGTATCATAATCTGGCCCACCATCTAATTTCAATACGGAAATTACTGCACCAAGATCGGCAAGAAGCTTATTCAATCTTTGGTTCATGGTATTGTATAAATCTGATTCTGATTCTTGAGGAGCAGTTACCTGACCTAAAGCCTTCTTGACAGAAGATAAAATAGAAGCATTAGATAACTTACCAGTTGGCTTCTTGCTAATCATTTCTAGATTCTTTAAGTGTTGGTCAACGATAGTCTCGAACGTAGCTTCGTCACCTTCGACACCCTCTAGCTTGTGGCTTCCCTTAGGATGAGCAGAGTCAACTAAGTCTTCGCCCTTCTCCTTAGAAGTTTCATAAAGAGTTTGCGCTTGTTTATAGTTTAGGAAGTTAGTTTCAATTTCAGAAGCTTCTTTAGCAAGACCTTGAGTTCTCAAACCGGCACATAGCTTTAGAATGTTCTCCATGAGATCGTGCGTTGGTGAGTAGTCTGCCTTCTTTGTAACTGAGGCTTTCTTTTCCAGAGTCTCTGGTTTGACTAGGCCCTTTTCCTTAGCGACCTTCTCTAAGGCACGCATAGTCGGAGAATCCTCGAATTTCATGTGTTTAAAAGTCATTATGGCCTCAATTGAGTAGATTGTCTACAATATGCGATATTATAGAAAGCTTCTACTAAATAAAAGAATATGCAGCTATTCTAAGGGGTTTAGAACCACAAGATTTCGATCATTGGGTTCATCGGAGTAGGAGGCGCAGTAACCATACCAACAGCAGGATGAATCGGACTTGGCCTACGAGTAGTCAAGAAGCCCGCTTCAGAAACGTATAAGTTAGCACGGACAGGGTACTGTTGATTGGTTTCGTACTGGTCGGTTTGGAAAAACATTCTCTCAAACCATACAGTCATTCTACCAGAACCAGCAGTGCTGTCATCTCCTGGAATATTAGCTACTTGATAAGTATAATTGACAATTGCTTTAATAGCATTTGGTTGTCCAGTACCAGACAAATCAATATTTAATGGAGTGCCAGCTACAAAAGTAATAATTCCATTCACAGGATTCAAAACTACATTAACTGTAGAATTGAAGCTGGATGGAATAATATTTGGCTTCCTTAGTTCGGCTTTAATATCAACTGGAGTAACTAATGTATTATTTGGTCCTAGTACGCCTACAGCGGGAACAATAACAGTTTCATTCCAAGAAACGTTGGAGAAAGCTTTGGTTTTGATATCATCAATAATACCAATAGGTGCGGTACCATTACTGACGGTAGCCATTACCTGGTTACCAATAACGGTTAATTCAGCAACCTGTCCAGGTTGAAATTCTGCGGATGGGTCGCAAATGAAACTGACGGGTAACGTGTTACCCACTTGTACTAGTCTTAGCATTAGTGTCCTTATTTCACCTATACAGCTCTAGTACCCTATATAACGTTTGAATTAATCTCTTTCGTCTTCAAAATCCTCAATATGGCCATCGTTATCAAAGACTTCTAGAGTATCATCTTTAATTTCAATCCCCATTAACTCATCGTCAGAGGCATCAAGATCAAACGTTGGTGAGTTAAGTAACTCAGCAAAATCAGGATCGACGTCTTTCTCTTTGACGTTGTGTCTATCAAATGGAAGAGGAACATCATCAGCCATATTGAAAGGAGTGCCGTGATGCTTTAGGTTCTCAACTTCTTTTTCAGGAGTTAGACCATGGGTGTGACGATCAGTCAGATTTGATCTTTTTTTTTGAGCAATGCTCTTGAACTCAAGAGCTTCGTCTTTTGGAACTTGAGTTGGCTTTGGCTTGAGACTCTCAAACTGCAAAGTATCGCCAGGACCAGTAACTGGAAGGCTCTTGATAGAAAACTCTTCACCTGGCTGTGGGTTCCTTGGATCAACTGGCTTGCCTGGGTTCTTCATCCAGTCATAAATCTTGCTGAATGAACGATTTGGGTCAAGAACTTGCTTGGCATCATCTTCGGACATAACATTAGTTGGACCAATGAACTTGCCAATCTGATGATCAGAATATCCCAAACCACGCAGAACCATATTGAATTTAGCCTTGGCAATTGGACTGCCTTTAGCAAATTCATGCATATCACGCTGAGTCAATCCAGCTTCCATTAGTTTGTGAACTGATGGCATTTGCTGAACGTCACGTGCTTCGTTGGTTTGCGCAATCTTCTGTAGAAGTTGCAGTACCTGATCCGCTCTTGCGGTCAGGCCCTGCTCTTCGAAAATTTCTAGAGCAGCATGGAGGCACTCAGCAGCTTTAGTAAGGGCTGGCTTCTCGGCCGACCCCTGCTTGCGCAACTGGCTCTCCATGCTAGCAACTAATTCATCTTCAAATAGACTTTTACTCATTTGAGATCCTTAGCTAGTTCTTCTAGAATATTAGTAACGTCTTTCGACTCCTCTTGCATACCAGCACGGTCGAAAATATCGGCCGCCGCATTCAAAAGGTCAGCAGCTTGAGCTAGCTTATTGAAACCGTGCTTATCTTCGGTTTGATTTTTGACTATAGTCTTCTCCATCGAACGATAGAGTTCGTCCTCAAAACTGCTTTGTTTGTACATTGTTATCCTTACTTGGAAGATTTAGAAGCTGGCTTCTTAGAGTCTTTAGAAGACTTAGAATCACTCTTCTTATCCTTTGCAGAATGAGAATCGCTCTTCTTCTTGTCGTCACTCTTCTTCTTGTCATCCTTCTTCTTAGCGAATGGATTGGACTTCTTGTCCTTGGCAGATTGAGAGTCACTCTTCTTCTTGTCCTTCTTGGAATCCTTGTCCTTCTTCTTGGCTTCAACAACCAAAGAAGCAATCTTCAAGGTAAGTGAGGAACCACGACCGAGACCAACGGAGTCAAGAGCGGCAGATGCAGTTAGCAAGCTGTCGATAGCTACGTCGAATGCAGCAGAAACTTCTAGATCGTCATCAGCAGAGCTGGAGTCAGAATCAGAGTCCTTCTTCTTACGGGCATCGTTCTCATCATCATCTGCATCGCTGGAATCAGAATCGGAATCCTTCTTCTTACGAGCATCATTGTCATCATCCCAAGCACTAGAGGAGTCTGAGTCAGAATCCTTCTTAGCCTTACGGGCGTCATTGTCGTCATCATCAGCCATGCAGCTATCTGCATCGCCGTGTTTAGATCCGCACTTGCCACAAGAGTCTTTTGCATCACTCATGTCTTGTGCATACTTGTATTGAACATCGAACAACGACTTGTGTTCTTTGCTGTTTAGCACCGCATTCATAGTTGCGGCTACAAAATCTGATACGCTCTGGTTTTTCATTTGTATCCTCGTTCTAGGTTAGCTTTAGAACACACCCTTTTTGTTACCAAAGAGGCTTGACAATTGGGTATAAGAGTCATCCTCGACTGCTTGAGCTGGAGAGAATTCTCCGTCAACTCTGAGACCAACCTGTGGCATTGCGCCAGCAGACTTGCGTAGATTACCTGGTTCATGACGGGCAACGACCTTCTTCAAGGATTCGAATGCATCATCGTTAAATCTCATAATCTGGTCAACTTGATCAGAGATGGTGACTCTGTCGTGACGGCATAGGCCACGGTCAACCATATCGTAAGTTAGTTCGTAAGCACGGGCTAGCTTGACTCTGAAGGTGTTTAGTTCTTCTTCCATAGCTGCCTTGACATGTTCCTTCACCATCTCACTGGCGAATTCACTGCCACCATCAACTTCACCGAAGTACTTCTTCCAGTAAGCAACGGCTTCTTTATCCAATCCGTAAGATGCGAGTGCATCAACATCATTTGGATCAAGCTTGCCTTCAGAAACTAATCTCTGAATTACTTCTGCTTCCTTACGAACCTTTGGTGGAGCTTTAGCAACGTCCATCATGGCCTTGTTTACTTCTGGTAGGGTCTCAACCAATCCGAGGCTGTCGGATGGCTTGACGTCCAATTCGGTTTGACCGTCAGAGTGCTTGTCAGCAGCATCTAGCATATCGCTCCACTTTTGCTTGGACATATCCTGAACTTCTCCGTCGTCTTCTTTTCCGAGAGCGTCAGCAGCCAACTTGGCCCTGAGAGCTGCACGGCCTGCTCTATCATCAAATGATGCCATAGTTAACTTCTTTCCGGCCAACTCTGGTGGTACTTTCTCACCTTGTTCAAAAGTGAGATCGTTGTCGTCAGCCAAACCTTCGAATAGTGGTTCCTCGTGACCATGTTCTTCACCTTCGCCACCCTCTTCAAAGAGTCCAGCTAGGCCATCGCCATCAAGTTCACCGCCAAGATCGTGATCCTGGTCGTCACCCATCATCTCTTGAACTGCGTCCAAGTCTGCATTGGTGTCATTAATTAGTCCCATCAAGTCACCGCCGTCTGCGGAGTGACTGTCCTTCTTGTCGCTCATAGTGTCTCCATCGGCTAGTGATTCAAGTTCTGATTCAATCTCAGCACGCTTGACAATTGCCTTGGTACCACGAGCATACTTGACGAAGGCGGTCATTAGCTTAAAGCCGTCTGCAACAGCAGTCTTAGCTTCGCTCAATGCGTCTTCTACGATAGTTCCAACAAAGTCTTGGTTAGATTGAGTTACAGCACCCTTGTCGTACATACCGGCAATCATGTCTAATTCTTGCTGGTGTTCGGTTAGCTCTGCAATAGCTTCCTTCATTGCATGAGTAAGTGCGCCATTCAATTCTTTTCTCAAGGTGTTGAGAGTTGAGGTGCTAAAGTTAGCAGAGGACTCCATAGAGTCTTTCTTCTTCTTTGCATCCTGGTCATCAGCGGCCATTGGACCACCGGCTGGGCCACCAACTCCACCTGCATCTGGTGCTGGGCCTGCGCCACCCATTTCGGCTTGTTCACCGGTTAGGGCACGAACTGCTTCTACTAGGTCAGAGCTTAGGTCTCTTACCTTCTCAGCGAGTTCTACTGCGCTTTGCTTTGGGTCACCAGACTTGCCTGCGTCTTCTGCTGGAGGACCAGCATCTGGAGCGCCTGCACCCATGTCACCGCCTGGAGGTGGAGCACTGGATGGATCACCTGCTGGAGGGCCGGCTGGTGGTGCGCCTGGAGCGCCTTGGGCTTTCTTAATTAGCTTGCTTACTGCATCAGCGCCTTGAACTTTGACCTTTTCGATCAACTTGGCTCCGAAGTCCTTAGTAGCAATTGAGTCATATAGAACGTCAGTGTTTCCACCGGAGAGTTCGTCAACAGATGCGGTCAACAATAGCTTGTCACCAAGGAATACTTCCCAAGCGCTTCTGGCTCTGTTCTGAGTGCCGTTACTGTTAGCGGCCTTGACAAATCTGGCACGTAGTTGTGCACGAGCGAGCATTTGCTTACGCTTCAATTCATCCTTTGGATCAGCAGATGATGGAGAAGGGTGCATGCCGTCGACTGGACCAACACCTGGGAATGGAGGCTGTCCAACCATGTGCTTATCTTCGTAGTCACGTAGCTCTTCGTTGAGCTTGTCTTTTGGATACTTTACTTTACCTGGAGTTGGCTCGTTTACACCGCCACCACCGAGGTAGTAAGCTTCCTTGCTCTTCAATGCGTCCTTGGCCATATTGACAATGGCGTTACGCTTGAGGGCACGCTCTTCTGCTTCTGCTCTAGCGAGCATCTTCTTACGAGCAAGCTCGTCAGAAGGATCAGCCGAAGCTGGAGAAGGATGCATTCCATCCACTGGACCAACCTCAGGGAAAGGTGGTTGACCGGTCATGTGCTTATCTTCGTGTTCACGAAGTTGCTCGTTAAGACCGTCCTTTGGATATTTAACTTGGCCTGGAGTTGGTTCATTAACGCCACCGCCACCCTGGAAATAAGCTTGCTTATTGATTTCTTTTGATCCAGACATGTTTTCCTCTTGTTTTTTAGTAGTAGAAGTTTTTGCTAACTTATCCAAGCTCTTCTTCATTTGACCTAACGTAGCTTCAATTGATGCAGTTACTTGCTGAAGCTCAGCCAATGATTCCGCCTCTACATCAGCGGATGCAAGCCTAATGGCTTGCGGAGTTTGGAGAGCCAATCCAGAATCCGTGGGTGCACCTTCATCCATGGCGATCGAACCCGACGTCTGATTAGATGCTGTAGAATTAGTATCTTTTTCAGAAATTTTTACATTCTTGAACTCTTGGACTTTGCGGAATGCTTCGTCTAATTCGCTCTTGAACTGGTTAATGTCAGTAGCATCAACATTAAATTGAGCACTTCCTCCACCTTCGTCACCATTAAGATCTGACACACTGAATTGAGCACTAAACTTGAGGTCGGCTATTTTTTCTAGTTCCTTAGCGCGATTCTCTAGGTAAGTGTTCATTGTGTTTGCTGCGGCGATGATGTGTTTGATGTTGGCTCTAGGGTCTGCACCATTTACAACGATAGATAACTCAATTGGATTGAGGTCTACGTTGATTTCACCGTAGCAAGTCTTGTTCTTCATATGAGCGCAGAAGTCTTGCTCAGCACGAGCGACTCTACCGCAGTCATAACAGATGGCTCTTCCTACTGCTGTACCCATGGATACACAGTTAGAAACGCCTGTTGAAATTTGTCTAGCTAATTGAGGGAATCCGGCCTTATCTAAGGCGCACAATGCAATCACTCTCTTGAGTGAGCGGTCGTAATAAGTATCAACGATAAAACCTCTAACATGGTCAACCGAACTCGATTTATGATCCACGCATAGAGGCTTGTGCTTCCACTTCTTGTAAGCTTTGGTTAATTCTGCTTCTGGAAATATGTCTCCATTAGAATTCTTATATGGCTTAATGTTAGGGTCATTAGATGCCCATTTCCATGTACCACCACTAGTATCCCATCCTACTTGGACTGGTTCGCCTTTGAGGGTTAGCTTTGGTGTACCATCTTCGTTAAGCGCAGATGCTTCAGCAGCATGCATCATAACAGCAGAGAAATAGAGGAAGTCTTCAGCTTTAGGAGCAATCTTCTTTAGATTGGTTGCAAACTTCCTAAAGTTATCTAAGACCTCAGCACTCACTTCAGGAAGACATGACTCCATGTTCTCCAGTTTAATTTCGTGGGCTTCGCCTAGTTTAATAATGGGCATTCGTTTTAGCTCCCTGACTTCTTCTTGGAAGAATCAGTTGAATCGTCAGATTGTTTGACGAGGTCTTTAGAACGATCTTTGACAGCTTTCTTCTGAGCGTCAGTTAGCTCTTCTCCGTCAACAACGTCTAGTATTTTTCCATCACCGTGTTTAATGAACATAAACTCTCCAATTGGGAGACCACACAGGTATAATGTAATATTGCTACAATTTTCCGATCTACGACCGAAAACTTCATCTAATATACAGCGATATTACCATTTTCATTTCCCTGATGGCATCCTTTCCTCTACAGCATCATTTAGCTGCTCTTGTCTTTGATTATAGAGATCGACGATTAATGGTGTCTTTTTCTCTATTTTCATTTGTAAATCATTGCTAACTGAGTCAACCCAACTACTAGCCAATATATTGGTTTGAATATGGGACTTGATTCTTTCGTCAATAATTTCATCAATCTCATCGCATTGCTTTTGGATACTCTCAATGAAAGTTACTACGTTTTTGACGAAGTCTTTTGAGTGCAAATCATTAAATAATTCTGAGAATTGATTAACACTAACTTCCAAATCATCAATAGCAGCAATGAATGATTTCATTAGTTTGAGAGTTTGAGTGTCGCTTTCAAAAGTCTGCATAAGATTAACGCAATCAAAAGCTACTTTTTTGAATTGGTCAAAATTATCAATAGCTTTATCTCTGAAACGTCTAATGACGGCACGAGCCTTCATAACATCTTCAGGCGTCATATCTGGATTATCCTTAAATGGAGTCTTCATAATATTCAAATGATCAGAAGATTGCATTAAGAATCTTTCAGCAGCCTTAAAATACAATAGCGCTTTCTCTGCCTGCTGCTTTTCGCTGTCAGACACATCATAGCTCATTTGTACGGAATAAGACTTTTTAATCATTCAATGACCTACCTCTGAGAAGAAACCATCCATGCGTTCCACTGGCCCAAAACCTCGTTGACCAGCATCGTTGTCATATTCCCCTACATTAGGTAATGTGACACTCTCACTAGGATCATGCCGGAATAATGGTGGACTATCATAATTTTGACGAGTTGGGTATTGGTCTAGTGTAGATGGGTATAATGAATCCACTGGGTCTTGCTTAGTCTGAGATAGGTATGGAGAGAACGATCCTTGATGTCCCTCATCCAAGAAACTATCACGATTATCACCAATATACTCTCGTTCATTAGAGACTATATCAGCACTATTAGTATCCTTATCGGGCTTGCAGTGACGAATGATACGCTCAAACTGCTGAGTAGTTTGAGGAGCTATGCCAACACCAAACCCTAAAGCCTTTGCCTCTTGAATAGCTTTCTCGGGATCTTTACCAAGGAATTTACATTCTACTATAGCGCAGGCCAATCCAGTTCTATCCTTACCCTCATGGCAATGAACAAATGTTGGCCCACCCTCTAGAAAGAGTTTTTTCATATCCTGAGATAAAAAATCATACAAACTCTTTCTAGTATGATCAATATACAATTTGATATGATTGATACCTAACATTTGACAAGCGCGATCAATTTTCTCACCAATCTCTTGGTCTAAAGAGACAATCTTTTTGATCCCTAATTTATCTTGTAATTCGAGAACGTCTTGTGGAGTGGGGCCGGAGCCACGATACAGAACCCCTGGAATTACAGCTCGGAATCTTCTAATCATAGATTCCTCGATAGGCTGTTAAGAACTTCCCTTACATAGCTGGCGTCCTGATTGAACAGTACGTGTTTAACGAATGTAATGGCTTGACCGTAAACAGCGGCGTTTGGCATGTTCTTACCAGAAATCTCATTCTCACTCATAACGTTAAATTTCTGCTTGAGAATCTCAGTAGCCCTTGGTCTTTTATCCTGTGGCAATCTATTAAGAATGAACCTAACAATACCGGATAAATATGTTCCAACTTGATCAGCATTTCCAAGTTCTGCAACAGCAGCAAACTTAACCATCTTCTTATCTAATTTGATTGGGTGAATCTTATGGAATTTGATAACCGCATTCTGTAAAGCGACTCGTTCTGGCTTATTGATTTTACCCTTAACCGCTCTATCGAATTGTAGTTTGAAAATCTTAAGAAATGTAATTACTTGTTCAGGAGTGGCTTGTTGACGTAACGCCCTCATCAAAGCAGAATAACTAAACTCATCCGCTTTAGATAAGTCAATTGGCTTCATTGGATTGCCTTGATCATCAGCCTTTGATTTGTCCAAGTGTTTGAAGAACTCTATTTGACGAAGACGTTTTTCTGCGCCTTTCCTAGATTTATAGGAACCTAGTTCTTTTCCCTTTTCAGAGAGCACACGATAGCTACCGTCTGGTAATTCGCGAATTTTCGCGACCTTTACCAAATCCTGTAAACACTTATCTTCATAAGTACTAGCAAGTTGTAGCAGCGTGTCGGTGTTGATCATTTCTTTGTATCAGGCTTTTCTACAGACCCAAAGGTCGCTTTAATATCCAAAGTCTCTTTACTACGAAGCATCATATCTTCTAGTGTACCTTTACCATCCACTTCATTCAAAGCTCTAATAGCTCTTTCATTAACGAACATCATATTGCCCATTGTTAAGTGCTTACCATTAACATAAGCGCAACTAAGAATTAAACATTCACGATATGCAGCAACAACTTTACCACAAAATACAGCAGGATATGTTGTTGAGATTTGTTCTGTACTTACATCTTCATAAGAATCTCCAACATAAACTTCGATGAATTTATCTTTAAAAATCTCTGCCAGGAACTCAGCAAATGTTTTGCCTGAACCTTGAAGCTGCTGAATTGTGTCCAAAAGTTGTTTTTCCGATACCATTTTGCTATTCCTTAGATGAATTTGAGCAGGAACTTCCTGTAGTTAGTATCAGCAGTTCTAGGGCTGATTGGTTGATAAGATGACTTCTTATTGGTAAATTGCTGGGTTTTAATAGCAATACCACCAATTTTTGCAGTTGCATCTTTGAAAGCCTCAGCTACAGCATTGGTCATCTGTTGAACTGCGGCGAAACATTCTTTCTCTGGTCCTGAGATGGAACATTCAATTTCCACTTGATGACCATCTGTATATGGATAAGATGATGATAGTAAATCTTCGTCTAAAGCCGCAGTCAATACGCGAGAGAATTCTATTGCGCTAGAATAGTCTGGTGCAGAAATTTGAATCAGGACGTCATGAGTTGGTAAGGCACGCTTGTATAACTTCTTTAAGTCATAAGACGTGGCAGCCACCTGCAACTCCTGTATATATTTATCCATGATGCCATCCATTCCTTGTAGCGATGAAGGTGACTGTGTATTATTTTTTTGTGCGAGCATAGATGGGTTGATTGATTTTCCAGGTTGATAGCCGGTGCTCTTAGCCATTTCCGCAATTGCCTTTTGATAAACAGGATTCTTTCTGTTAATCTCAGTCTGCTTAATCATATCACCATAAGTGATGTATCCTTTTTTATCACGATCAAAAAGAGGATTTGCTTTATATGCTTTGCTTTCAAAACTTTTGCTAATCTTGTATCCAAGATCAAAATACTTCTTACTATACTTACCGCTTGCATCCGTTTCTGGATCTGATTCTAGAATACGAGTACTAGGATCGCCTTTAATTACACCAGGAAGTTTTAGAGCAATAGGCCATAAGTTACCAGTATAGTACAATCCGGCAGATGTAAACTTACGATTACCCATCAATCCATTTTTACCTTGAATGAATTTCTTGACCCAATCAAGTTGCTCTTCGCCAGTTAGTTTGGTAAAGTCTTGCCAAGTGCCTTTATAGCCAAGGCCCCTCAAAGTATCTGGCATAAATCCAATTAAACCAGATCCTTTGTATGTTTCTTCATATGCTGATGGATTCAAGCCAGACTCTGAGGTCATGACAGCCAGAAGGTCTTCTGGTTTCATCCCCAATTCTTCGGATATCTGGACCAATTTCGGATAGAAATTTGGTCCAAGGTTGGCTTTACCCCTGACTGGCATATTACTCCTTTAGTTTCTTGACGATTGAAAATAGCGAAATAGCAGTCTCTGGGTCATCTCCTTGAATAGATTTAGCATATTTAGCAATGTAACCACACAGAACGCGAGGATCTTCTCCGGCCATGGCCTCAAGTGATTTATAGAATTGTTCATGAGCAACTCTGACCTTGGGTGGCTCTGGGGCAATACGAACCTTAGCCTCTGGCTGGTAGCCGCCTGGAAGAGTATCTGGAGCGGCTTCCTCAACTGGAGGTGCCGCAACTGGAACTGGTGGTGCACCTGGATGTGGGTTAATAAAACCACCACCCATTGGAGGAATAGGAGATCCACCTGAAGGACCACTAGGTGGACCACCTGGTGTTGGCGGTACTGTAGGGTCTGTACCTAATTCAGTTTTTCCTACATTTGGATTGCTTGATTGTTGCGCAGCTTGCTGCTTTGCTAATTCTGCTTCCATCTGATCCTTGATTCTCATCCAAGGCATTACAGCATTTTGATAATAAGATTTAAATGCAGCATCAAACTTGTTGAAGTCCTGCTTAATCTTATTGGCATAATCCATATAATCATCTGGTCTACGAGTAGCTCTAGCAGTTGCCATATCTTTCATAACAGAGATAGTGGAAGCTAGTACTGAATCAGCTTGATCTAGCAGCTTGAAGCCACCATCACGAAGTGCCTTAATTTCCTTAGGATACTTCTTTTCCCAAGCAGCAAGTCCACGACCACGAGTTGTAAAGAAATTCAATAGAGAGTCAACAAGGCCAGCTTCCTTGAGAAGTTGATCGGCGATTAAAGACGCAGCTTTAGGCTCCATGTGTTCACGAAGTCTGTTGATTTTATCTTCCTTAACTCCATCAAATAAGAACTTGTGATGAATTTTATTCACATCAACAAAGAACTTATCAATGTCATTAACAATAGCCTGAAGCTTTTTATGAAACATGGCCAAATCAGAAACGCCGGACATATATTCACGACGATTGAAAAGACCTCTAGAGTCACTCAAGAGCTTCTTAGCAGACTCTTTGATGGCTGGCTCTGTGGCACTGCCAATTTGTTTGCCGGTTAATTCTGAACGAACACGGTCATCTAGTGCTTTTAAGGATTCCATAACCCTATTTAATTCGGGTTTGAATATACCTTCTACGAAAGCACCAGGAGCATTGATCTTTTCACGCAATTCGTTGAAAAAACCACGACCTGTTTGTCTTTTACTTTGAGCTAATTTATCCATGGAAACCCTCTACTTGTGCGCAATAGCTAAAACAATGCGTGATTATTCACAAGTAGGGGTTATTCGGCGGATTTAAAACATTATCCGGCTGGAGGTGGACCTGGAGGGGCTCCGCCACCTGGTGGAGGAAGACCCGCTGAAGCGCCACTCGGAGGGGGTGGAGGGCCACCTGCTGGTGGAGGTGGTGGAGGAGGTCCGCCTGGTAGGCCACCAAGATCCGGCATTCCACCGCCTGGAGGGGCTCCACCTGGAGTTTCGCCTGGTAGTGGTTGCTCTTGACCTGCACCCGGTTGTTTTGGCTCTGGAATTTCATCCTGGTCATCCAGGGCACGTAGTGCATTGAGGTCCATAGATTCTAGAGCTGCCATTTCCTTCTTGGAGATTGCATTCTGAACATTTTCTTTACGCATCTTGCGTACTTCGTCTTCATACTCAAGACCCAATGAACGATACAAAGTATGAACGGAGACTCTCTTCTGGTCAGCCTGTCCCTGAGATAGAGTTACCAAGCTATTGATGTAAGTGTCTGCATCAAACAAAGACATATGGTTCCAATCAATTTCTGGAACAATGAGTTGCTTTTCACCACCAGAGTAGTCGTAGAACCCTTGAATCTTAGAGATTGGGGCGAAAATCTTGGTCTTCAACCATTGGGACATCATATTGCGAAACTGCATGTATCTCTGACGAAGAACGTCAAGAGCTACAGATCCGTTAGCATAAGTAGTTGTATCACCACCATCCATCATTACTGGTGGAACGAACATACCAACGAAGATTTCCTTAATAAGTTGAGTGATGTCTCCAGAGATATCATAGATACCCTGTCCCCAACCAACTCTTTCAACGGCAACACCTTCATGAGTGAAAATCTTAAAGTCCTTGTCGTACTGGGCTTCTTCGAATACGCCTCTCCATGCTTCAAGGTCAGCGAAGGTTGGCTTGTAATCGGCCGAACCAATCTTGACCAAAGTCAATGGGTTAATCATATTATCGGACTGGGCGTACTTGGATTCACGAAGCTTGTCGAAAAGCATCAACTGACGGAAAATACAGACTGGAAGTCCAGTACCTCTAATTTCGTAAGGACTAATTCTACGGGCCAAATGTGATACGTGGAAGTTGTCTAGTGGAATGTTTTCTCCGCGTCTGACAGAATCGATAATGTGCTGGTTAAGCTGCTTACGCTGTTCAATATCGGTTGGACGATTAGAGAAAATGATCTTCTTGAGATTCTCATCAGGACGAAGCATGATGATTGGTTCGCTGGCTACGACCGTACGTTTGACAATCATGAAGTCTGGATTTTGAATGTGTAGGCGACTCCACTTACCTTTACCTTCATCCAGTTCTGCATAAACAAACGCTTCTCCTAAGAGCCAATACTCTTGGGCGATTTGAATACAGATATTCATTAGGTCAATTTCTTCAATCATATCATCGAAGAACTTTTCAATATCCTTGTTAGGACATTTGATAGAAAGCTTGCTAATTGGATAAGTGCTATGCAAACTGATTGCATTGTGCACGAATGGATTCAATGCGAAAAAGCTACGACACCATGCATTAATAGTTGCACGGTCGCGGGGAAGATTTAAGTTGCTGTTCAGCCACAATGGCGAATAAACTTCAGGGGTTTGCTTGACAGTATCGCCATGAATACCGCGAAACATACCACCAGAACTGCTAACTGCCTGTCCATATTTCTTTACGCCAGTAGATGAAACTACGTTAGAAGCATTTGTAGGGGCGTTAGCTAACGCCATCTTATTGTAATTAGGGCCTGAGCCATCGCGAAAATAGCCTTGGTCTACTTCATCAGAAAGAATAACTCTTCTCTCTCCTGAAACGCCATGAGCCATAATGGCGCTGACCTGTGGGGTAGTGGATCTACCTTCCAAGAATCTCGCTGAAAAGGAAGGAGCCTCCCCTAAACCTGATTTTTTAATACCAGCCATGTAACCTCTGTTGTTCCACTATACCCTCTACCTAATACTCTAAATGTGATATATCAGTAAACCTCGGTATTTAGACTACTTTAGAACTTCCTGGGCACATAACCAGACATTACCATGGGTTTGGTTAGGTTTTTGGCTGTATGATTAGCCGGATTATTATTTGTAAATCCTCTACTTACCAAGAACTTAAAGGCTAAATAGGCATTCAACAATGCCATAAACCCGTCGTTTGGAGTTCCACCTTTCACATAATGAACTGTATGATCTCCATATTTAGAAATAGATGGCTTTAGTTCCATACTGCAACTGTGTTCAATCAACCAGGCTATCTTTTCATAATCTCCAAATGGAAATCTAATCATCCCCTTCTTCATCTGATCATAAAGTTCAGTAATGTAGAAGTCTCTTTCAAAAATGATTTCTTTTGGAAATGCTTCATGATTGAATTTGACATGGTCATTAATCTTATTATGGGCACGAGAAACTAAATACCTATCTCCATACGTGTTATGCAACATAGAAGAGAAGTCATTGGAGTAACCAATGTCTCCGACCGCCAACTGAATACTATATTGTCTCATCAGTTGATCAATGATTCCTTTTTTACTTTCAACGTCATTACGCTTGAACTTGGTAGCAAACTCGATTGATAACAATTGAGCGCCCTTAGTTTGTAGAACAACAGCCGTGCTGTATGACTGTCCTGCCGGCTTAACTCTTTCTGGATCGGCCAATTGCTCCAAGTCGGAACGAGCGCCATAATCGATTCCAAGTACAGTAAAATATTGGTTAATACCTTTTGATGGAAGAATACGTGGGCTAAACTTTCTCTCGAAGTCAGCGCACATGGTGCGAACTTCATCTGGAGACAATGGACTTGCATCGCCCTGGTAAAACTCTCCAAGAACTTCGTTTTGAAAAACACGTTCCGTATTGATTGGATGACGGCCCGGCTTTTCCTTATCGATATCTTCTCGTGTGAATTTAGGCATGTAAAGCTGATTAATATGAAAGCCAATCATATCACAGTCTGGGTCATTTGGATTCTTAAAGGCTACCCATTTACCACGTTCCTGTGCTTGTAGCTTATCTTGTTCATGTCCGCACTTAGAGCACTTAACAACTTTACCGTGAATCCAAACTTTCTCCCAATCATCAGATCCTGGAGTATATAGTGGGAAATGTTCTTTACAGCTCTCACATCCTAAATAGTAATACTGTTGAGAAGATGACTGCCACATCTTGTGGTAATCAGATCCCTTACGACGAGGCGTTCCAAAGAAAACTTGTACGCCCTTAGTTGGTCTACCATACTTAGCGTTGGTTAGAATCTTGAGCGCGTTTCCGATGGCTTGGCTGGTAGTCTTCTGGACTTCGTCAAAGAATAGAATGTCAGCGGTACGACCCATGATTCTGTCGGCATCAATACCAGTTGACTCAACCCACAAATGGTTTCCGCCAATAAACTGTTTGAAGTGCAAAGAGTCATTAGTTGGAGATGACTGATCAAGCAATTGCTGCATGAAAGACTTTGGGCGGGAAGCCTTGTTTTCTGGAGTTCCTTCGGGAATCTTAGCCTGACTAATCATTTGCTGAAGCTTGGTCTTTGAATAAGCGGCAGCTAATTCCAATTGAGGGAATGCATGAATGATACGGATTGGTGGACGGAATCCATCACCAAATAATCCAGAACCCATGAAGTACATTTCTAGGGCGCTGGCCATCGTAGTGGCTCCTACCTGACGTCCCTTAACTAAGATAACTGGTTTTGCATCTGGCTCTAATGCTTTGATTCCGATGTATCTATAGATATCTGAGAACGGCTTATATCCATTACCACTTAGTTTGAATGGCTCTCCTTCCAATGTTAAATTGGACTCGCAAAAAGTTACAGGGTCAAGCATTGCAAGTTGCTTCTTCATCTTCTCGAACATTTCTTTATTTTCAATATGTAGACTTGGCATACTAAAATGATCGTATATTCAGTAAGATGCCTTCCACGAAAAAACGAAGAAAAAAGGCATGCCTCAAATGTGGCATTTCATTAACCCTCAAAAATTGGCATACTTACGACCAAAATAAAGGCTATTATATCTGCAAGCCATGTCGCAAAAAGGCTGACAAGAAGTCTCATCAGTCTGATGTGGATTACTCTAAAAAACAAAACGGGCGCTATCGTATGAAACGAAGCGCCGTCATTCTTGCTTATGGTAATGCTTGCTGTAACTGTGGTGAAGATGAATATACTAAGTTAACAATCAATGGTGACATTAACTATCTGTATGACAATATTGTTCAGAAGAGTGGTCACAAAGTGATTTGCTACAACTGTAATAAGAATAAGCCGTTCAAAAGCAAATATGCTGAGGCATACAGAAGAAAAATTGTTGAATGCTATGGTGGATGCTGCAAAGAATGCAAAAGTGATAGAGTAGAAACGCTAACTCTTAGCAAAGACAAAGAGGTGTTGTGCTATAACTGTAAGTATAGCAAGCTATGGACTGAAAAATACCCGCCAGAACCTGAAAAACAGGCTGGGTAAGTGCAAAGCACTTAAATTTTAGCAGGCATTAAAGCGTTGAACGCATCAGTATTTGATGGATCAATGTCACGTTCACTACTAGAATGGTCACCAGTGCCAAGGTTATCAAACCTATCGTAGCTATCTGGGTTGTTTTTCTTGGCAGTTAGGTTGAGATTGCTAACTAAACGAATGAGCCTCTCATCTTCCCAAGCACCATTGTCAGAAACATCGCTACCATGCAATGCGCGTAAACGACTAATGACAGTTGGAACGGATAAATTACCTTTAGAGTTCTCAATGATATTATCAAGAGTACGCGCAATGCTTGGCTTCTCGATAATTACTTGTGGAGTCTTAGGGTCCTGTGCTTGCGCAGTCTTCTTTGATCTCTTTGGCTTACTAACAGGCTCATCTTCATCGGCAGAAGAAGTTTTAGTCTGTAGATAGTCAGTCAAACCACTACGCTGCATCATATCATCAACGGCAGCTTGTACCGATGGATACTTTGATTTACCATTCATGATGGTGTTAATCTGCTCGAATAAACTATTACCACGTGGCTGTACGCTGGTCTTTTGAAGAGAGTTCTCAAACGCTCTTAACCAGTGGTCGTCACTATCGGGTGCGTCAGATTGTCTACTGACAACAGATTGATGTCTTGGATGTCTGCTCATATTATGCTCTGTAGTTGGCTGCCCAATCCATATTGTCAGTGTCAAATACTTCTAAGTCATCCTCTGGCATAAAGCCGCGGTCTTGACGTAGTGGGTATCCCATATCAAACAATAGTTGTTGAACTTCAGCTTGTTCACGTTCGCTCAAAGCCCACTTCTTAACTTGTCTATTGTACAAATCTTCGATATCATGTCCTGCAGAAACAGTACCATTAACACAAACTCTTGCAATTCTAGAAATCAAAAGTGGAACAGTAATCATTACACCATTACCAACACCATAGATTTTTTGTGCGGTCTTAATCCAAGCGCCTTCAAAACCTGGCTCTTCACCACCATTAGCAATTTGGTGAATAGCCTTTTGGATATCCCACTCTTCGCCTGGAATGGAAGCATCAACAACATAAGATTGGATATCTTCATCAGACCATCTGTTCAGTACTTCTTGAATTTGTGGTTGCATTTCAGCAGCAGTCTTCTTACGCTTCTTAGAAGACTTCTTAGAATCTTTGACCTTGTCAAGACGATCACGCAAACGAGATAAACCATCATCTAGTTGAGAGCGAATCTTTTCAACTTGATTGGCATCCAATTCAGAATCTAGATCCATTCTCATGGCCTTAGAAATTTCGCTATCTAGTTTTTCCATGTAAGCCATGGCACGTTCAAGGCCGGCAGAGTCATAGCCAGAGTGCTTAGGAACACCATCAAGTCTTTCCTTAACCCAAGCTACGAAGCCATGAGGACCGTGCTTAGACCAATCCCATTTGGCGTTCTTAGTCTCTTTTGGATCTTCCTTCTTATCTTCGCCGTCTTCGACTTGCAAAGATTCATCATGTACTTCGAGTTCTGGTTCTGGGTGTTTAGTGCCAGGAGGAGCGCCAGGAAGTTCTTCAACTACGATTTCAATCTCACCAGGTTCGGAAACTTCGATTGGGGCACCAGCCATAAGCTCTTCGGAAAAATCATGCTGCATGTGTTCAGGCATGTGCGAAACCGAGTGCTCATCGTGTGCTGGTAGCTGGGACGCCGGTGACGACGGGTCTATGACGTATAGCTGTTGTGCTGTTGATCGTAAAGTCATTTAGGTACCTCTGGGAGTGCTTTCTTTATATGATAATATGCGGTTGTATGCAATGATAATCGTTGGTTTTAGATATTCCACTTATCCTCATACATTTGAGTACCTATGTCGGAAGTTCCGGTGAAAGGCTCTTCTACCTGTTGAGTCTGGTCAGCATCGTGGCCCTCTGGGTCTACACCGTCTGGTAGTCCAAATAAACCGGTCTCATCGGGAGTTAGGTACTTATTAAAAAGTTTTTGAAGGTCATCATCTTGAAGCCCTCTGGCTGGGCCCTGTTCATCTTCCAAATCCTGACCAAAATTGAGGGCATCGTCACCCCTATCCATTAAGTCGTGCTCTGGTAGATAAGAGTGTTCACCAGCAATATCAGTTGAATTCATGTAGGATGAGAAGTCAGTTGCTCCCGTTTCACCTGGGAAGGTGGCAACGTTATCTATACCACTAGGTCCGACTAATCCTGGCTTGTGGTAAGATTCTTCACTTGGATAAATCTCGCCATCATGGTTAATCTCATCATCAATTGGGAAATCAATATGATTGACATCCTTCTTCTTTTTCTTGTTTTTGGCACCAGGAGTTCCTTGATAAGGACTGTTCTTCCAATTATAGATACTGGTACCATGTTCTTTAGGTGGTAACATATAGTCAGCATTATCATCTGCCATCATTAGAGCGCCGGGACCATGGTTGCCTTCTTCTCTAAATTCCTCTACACTATCAACCTTACCATCACTCATCTCTTGGTAGAGCCCTTTACCTAAATCGTAATTAGGTCCAGCAGTCTTGATAATTCTTTCAAAAATAGCGGCACGAGCTTTGATGCCCGGATTTTCTTTAGTTCGTTTGCCAGAATCTAATTGCCAGGAATCATCCGCTACGTAGCGGTCCTTCATCCTCTTGCGTCTTGCTTCTAGAAATTCCTGGACGCTATCGTAATTTTGTAGGCCATGGTACCCGGTGCCTGGGCCGATGTGCTCCATACCAGGAATTGTATACAAATCGTAGTTGCGATAAAATGGTTCTTCAAAGCGCGGCTGAACAACCAAAGCCGGATCCGACTTGTATTTCTTTTCGCCGGGCGTTGGTTCGTTGACTCCGCCACCACCTTGAAAATATCCCTTCTTATTTACTGACATTAGCTTTTCCTTTGATATGTTTCATGTAGTACGGATAAACTTTTTCCGTAATTGGAATCTGAGTCCACAAATTCATCTTGGAAATTAACTCCGCCGCCTTCTCTGGATTCCTAGAGAAAGCTTCATTCAACTTATCATTCATGGCTTTTTCAGTTGAAATCTTAACAGTTTGTGGATACTTCTTTACATACGCAATAATTGAATCATCTATGTCGAAATCTAATTTGCAAGCTAGATAAATAGCCCTTACAACTCTATTCCTATTAGAAGTTAGAGTAATCTCTGGAGCTAAACAAGTCCTGATTTTCTTTTCCTTGATATCTTTGAATCCTCTTTTAGTTGGATCGAGAATCTGCTTAAGGTCCGTTGTCAGTAATAAAGAGTTACACGTAAAGTCACGACTAAACATTTCTCTCTGTATGTTAGAAGGATTTTTAATTCCTATCTTAGCTAACTCTTGATCCACGTTAGGAACCATAAAGTTGGATGAGAAGTCTACTTTTAGACTGCCGATAAAGATAGTGCTGTGGCCATCTTCCATTGTCTTACGAGTAACGTTGTATTTCTTACGAAACTCAATGAAAAATTCTTGAGATAGGTAATCAACCGTCTTATCACCGGTTGTAACATCTATGTCAGCAATGTTCTGTAATTGTCCCATGTACTTATCTCTGGGCGTACCTCCGCAAATATAGGCTGGTGATGAGCCTATCTTTTCTTGTACTCTCTTCATTTCTTGAAGCAGTTCGCGGAGTTTCATTTATCTCCTTAAACGGCTGGTGGTCTTGGAACTACTGGTGGAGGTGGAGTTGGAGGAGCGGCTGGTCCTGGAGTTGCTGGAGCGGTAGGAGCACCTAATTCACCCAACTCTACTGCTGGAGTTTCCTTACCCTCTTCTTTACCTGTACCATCGAGTTCGGCAGCTTCTTGCTCTTTACGCTGTTGCTTGCGCTGCTTCTCTTTATCTTGGTCACCTTGTAGCTTGCCTCTGATGCCAGCCATATCTTCTCTCTCAGGAGCTGGTGCAACTGGAGACTTTTCGGCACTTGCCATTGCACCACGTAGCTTAGCAAGAATATCGTCTACACGAGTAGAGATATAGTTGTTAGCCTCTAGTGCTTTGTTCTGAGCTTCAGAGAGTGAAGGGAATAGGGAGGCCAATCCAAGGCTATCTAACATCATATCAACGATGCCTAATTGTCTTGGCATTTCTCTAGTCTTGTAAGACTTAGAGATATCTTCTAGCTTAGCTACAACATCACCGATGGTGAGGCTCTTGAATACTTCATCGACCTTAGAGTCAAAATTAGATGCAGCAGGCTCAGGTTTATCACCACCTGGCTTAATGTCATCTTCTGTAACTTCTAGTGGTTCTTCGGTTGCTGGAGAACCGGGATCGCCTGGTTTACCAGGTTCTTTCTCCTCTGCATCTGGAATGAATGCTGGAGGGTTTCTCTCTGGCTTTGGGGCATCTGTAGTAGGAACGTCTTCCAAAGCTGCTGGTGGAATGCCTGGAGTAGGTGGTGGTACAATTTGTGCTTCAGTAACCATCAACTGATCTTCTGAGTCAATCACTTCTAGTTCATCATCTTCTGCACCAGTTACATCACCATCGGTCTTATTTCCATCGTTCATATTGTCGATGAAATCTTTGATGCCCTTTGGTTGTGGTGGATCATTTTGATCTCCGCCGACTGGGGTTTGAACGCTTGGCGTTCCTGGTGGTTGTGTTGGCAATCCACCTGGAGCACCAGGATTGCCGGCCCCTGATGGGTCGGCGGGCGGAGCGACTGGAGGAACTGCACCAGGGCCAGTCGTACCCTTAGCGTCTTGACCTGCTTGACCTGGGGTTTGAGCTAACGAGTATAGTACCTCGGCAGCTTTAACGAATCCATTACGTTTTAGTACGTTACCTTCACGAACAATCATATCTTCGTATAGGCGTGTAGAAACACTCAACTTGTTAACAAGCTGAACTTTCTTCTTGAGACTATAGATAGCCTCCATCAAATTTTCTAGTTCGCCACCAGCAAACTCTTGACCTTCTTGGGAACGAAGTAACTTCTCAGCGGAATCTAAACGTCCAATAATTTTGGAACGTTGCTTCTCGATGGTTTGTCTTTTCTCTTCTTTACGCTCAGACTCTTCACGAGCATCATTGATAGCATTAGCATCGGAGTGAGGTTCAGGTTCTTTCTGGGCGTCTGGCTTAATGTGCAAGAAATAGCCTGGCTGTCCATTTTCATACCAGACTTGTGCAAACTTGTATTTCATGTGAGCCCCTTCTTCGTGAAACTTTACCCAGTTCAAGAAATCGTAGATTTCCATTTTAGCCCAACCCTGAGTCGCAGTCTTGATAGCCTCTCGATATTGGAACCCGGCCTTCTGTTTGTAGTGGATGTCTTTTAGGGCAAGCATCCATCTCTTCATATCATGCTGTCCAGCAATATGCTGATACTGATCGTAATTTGGATAAGCCTTCTTCTCAGTAATGTAAGAATAGAATTTAGGAATAAACTTACCATAATCCACACCATGATGATCAAAAAACTCCATGAGCTTCTTCATCTTTTCTTCTTGTTCAGGAGTTAGTTTTAACTCCTCATCAGAATATGGTTTAGTAGCCTTCTCCAACTGCTTCTTGGAAGGCATGTCGATAATAGGTTTGTTGGAAGGCTTGTTCTCTGGCATTATGAGTTATTCAACTTTTTGTTAATGGTTTCGTTGAGTAGTTTAGCCTCAGCAAGCTTCATGTCAGTGTTGAGTGGTTGCTCTAGAGCTGGTGGCTTTAGTCTAGCCATCTTCTCTTGAAATAATTCCATAAATAGCATGGAGCTTTCCAAATCTAACTGAGACAGAACATCTCGGATTACATCATGAAATACCGAAATATGCTGATCCACGACCTGCAAAGTCACGTTATGCTGGACAACCAAATCGGCCGGATTCTCAGTAAATTTGTAATACTTTTCCAATAAGCCGCCTAGTAGCTCACCATATTCGATTAGAACACGATCTATCTTAGTATTGATATTACGCGGGTCTTCTTGAATTTCATCAAAAACCTGACCTAAACGCGTTTCAATAGCTAAACACAATTGTGCCACCATAGAACGGACATCTATTTCTTTACCAGCCAATTCCAACATTTTACTCTTGTAAGTTGGATTACTCTTGACAGCTAACTCTAGCTGATCTTCCGTACTGGTAGCTACGGCCTGCTTGGTTTTAATCATGTCCTCACGGATCATGCTATAGACATCAAGATAGTTCTCTTTGAATACTTTAATTGACTTTTCAGCCACTACGAATTTAGCTTCGCTGACATTGGTATATTTGCCAGCAAGCCAATCATGAATATCTTTGGCAGGATAGTCTAATACTAACTTAGCAATGATTTCATCTTTATCTGGGTGTTCCAGAATTTTCTTGAGTGCATTTTTGTTCATTCATTATCTCCGTGAAACGGTCTAAGAAAAGCTCAGCCATTCCCGAGTCTAACTGTGACAAAACCTCTACTATAGCCTCTTGAAACTCTTCTAAATGCCGATCCATTGTATACCAATCAATCACTTGTTGTAGCCGAGCCTGCCCTCACGAGTATCAAAGATGGCGTGGAATGGTGTATCCAAACCATTGGTCTGTTGTGAGACATCTCCACCTGGCACCTTTGAACCATTAGCAAGTTCAAATCCAGTTTCAAAATTGTAAGTCTTCTTATCTAAATCGCACTGCCACATGTGTTCACCAACACGGGCAATTTGTGCGCCGGGATGATCTGGACAGTAACGTGAGCTTAGTGGGGCCTCTAGAATCTTGTATTCTTTAGTAAAACCACTCTGTTCAATAGCCTTCTCAGACTTTCCAATTTGGTTATACTTGTGTAGGTCTTCACGTGGTTGCTCATACTTCTTCTTCAGAGCATCAGCTCGTGCATCAACCAAATCCTTACGCTCAGCGTATGCGTTTGGTGGAGCAGCAATAGTTAGAAGAAGTTCGTCTAGAACGGATGCGATTCTCTTAAGTTGAGGATCACCAGACTGATCGAAAGCGTTTGCCAAAGCAGCAGTCTCTTCGATGGAGTCTGAAGTGATAACAGACTCAGTTGGAGCTTCAAGGGTATCCACTTCAACAGCGGCTTTCTTGAGTAGCTCAGCGGCTAGAACACAAGACTCTGCCACTACTTGCATGCACTTCTCATCGGACTCAGCAAGCAACATAGCTTCATTGTTAGGGCTTGATAGCCAAGAAGCCATAGCATTTAATAGTTCAGCGATTCTCATAGTTTAGCCTCTTATTTGGGATCTTCTTCCTCTTGCTCGAAGAGAGAAACAGGAGGAGCCGGTTTCTCAGGTGTTTGCTCTAATGCCGGAAGATTAGTCTGTTTACTATCCAACCGGCTCTTAATCATACGGGTTTCAGCCATAACTTCAGGCCCATCAGCCGGCAAATGACCCCTATCAATAGCATTGACAAGAGTAGTAATCTTTTCTTTCACATCATTATAGGAAAGGGCTTTAGTCATTATATCAATATTGTCTAGCCCATAATATTGGGCCGCAGGAGTCCTCATGAACATAAGCAATTTTTCCTTGCTTAGTTCTTTTCTTTGTGGCTCAACTCGGCCGCCTTCTAGTCCAGTAGGGGTTCCTAGAGGCAATGTGGTTTGTAATTTTTTAGCCTCTCTCTCTAAAATTGAGGAGAGTCTAGAGACGATCATCTCAAACTTAGACTTGAGACGTTCGCGATAATTTCTCTCAGAATCTTTGGTGACTCTGACGGAATCATGAATGAATGACCTAACGGGGAAGTCTTTGTCATTCTTCATATCATTAATCATTCCCAACATATTGTTCAACTTAAAGAACAATTGGGAATTACTATGACTATCGATACTAGCGATTAAGCCCTCGAACATAGATACTAATGTTTTAGAGAACGTTTCGCCAGCATCAGCTAGCATTTGTAGAATAGGCTCTTTAGCTGATTGTCCATTGACATACAGCTTATAAGCATTGATGAGTTCTCTTTTGACTTCGTTAACCACTTGAGCAGAGGGGGCGGCCTCAGACACCATCTCGTACTTGTGTGCTAAGAGGTCTGCCAACCTAGCTATTCTCATGGTTCACCCGAATATTTTAGCGTTGATAAAGGATGCACCTTCGTAAGTCTCATCCATACCCTTACGATATAGAGGACGGCAATATCCACTCTTGTCTTGGTAAACCTTATTGGTTGGCAATCCGGTGTGTGAACAGATTGGGTATTCGCTGTTAGCACTCTTAATCATCTTAGAGCACTTTGTCTCAGCCGTTTTGACACCAGCTAGTCCGGTCATGTATAGCTGGAATGCAAGGGCATAAGCCTTTTCATCACCAGCGTTTGCTAGTACGTTGAGAGCATCTTCTGCCTTGGCATAATTATCTTCAGCAAGAGCTTGACGTAGATTGCTGACAATCTCGCTTGGCTTGAGAGAAGACATATTAGAAGCAACTGCGGCAACCTTAACATCTGTCTTATTTCCAGAAACTAAACCGTTGATACCTTTTCTATCAAAACTAGAGATAGAGCCATTACACAACATGATAGATGGTTTCTGAAGTTTATCATTGGCAACTTTGACTGGAACCGTGAAAGCAACTTTTCCAGTGTCTAAGGAGACTCCACAGAAAATAGTGTTTTCGTCATTACCAGTAACAACTATTTGGTGGGTAGCAAATCCCATGGATTGTAGTTCACGAGAGATGTGAGCCTTAGCAGTACCAACTTTATCTGCACCAAATCTCCAAGAGGCCAAGCCTTGTGGAGTAGTGAATTTATCTTCGAAAGAAACAAACTCATCAGACTTTGGAAGAGCAACATCTGCCTTAGCAGCGGCATCTACCTTAAGTCCAACTACTTGTCCCTGGAAAAACTCTGACTTACCTTGACGTTCTGCGTTCAAACGGGTAACAGCTAGTTCAGCGGCAGATACTTCACGCTTATCACTAGCGGCATGAGTCAAAGCAGTTAGGATATCAGCAGCGCCAATCTTAGTCTTGGTGCCGGCCTGTTGCTTTAGATATGCCTTGATAGTAGTGTGGTTGAGGTCTTCTGGACCAGTATTTCCCATGAATACGTCTGGTTCGACTACATTATTCTTAGTAACTTCTACTGGAACGTAAAAGCTAGTAACACCCTTTGGAGTTTCGTAGTCAGCTTTGATTACGATGAACTTATCGTTACCATCACTTACGGTCAAGTGAGATGGTCTGAGATTCCAAGCATCCAAAGTTGTACCCACTGATCTCATAGCTTTTTCGGCTACTGGTTGTGAGTACATCTTGAGTGGTAGGTGCTTATCGAATACGCTCTCTAAAGCACTAGCTAAAACCTGATCACCTACGTGATATGGATTGGCTTGAACAGCTTCATCGCGCTGATAAGTAGTAATTTCTGGCTCGGCAGTCTCGCCAAGCTCCTCTGATAGCAACTCAGCAACCTTAGTGCCATGTTGATACAGTTTTCCGTAAAGCGACTTTAGCTCGGCTTTACGAATGAAGTTTGTATTGTTGTCGACCATCTTGTCGATAATTCTGGACATAGATCCAAGAGTTTTATCTTGAGGATAGACTTCAACATAACGTGCTAGCTTAGCAGCTAAAATTGGAGTTGGAATCCTTTGATTTTCGTCCACTGCTTTTGCTAAGGAACCGACTAGTTGATGTATTTTATCAAAGCTCATTGAATACCTATTCCGTTAAACCAGTTCTGGGTATCGTCTTGATACCTCTTGTCTAGCTGCTTCGCTTAGCTCGCTCAACAAAGCCTTGACGAGCTTTTTGTTAGCGGCTAGTTTTTCTGGTAGGTACTGCTCAGCCTTGTGCAGCTCTGAACTTGGAATACCAAGCTTAGCTGAGGCTAATCTTACAAGGGGGTCACCCTTGTAAGATATTTGCAAGTCGCAACCATTCTTGGTCACGAACACACCCCAAGGGTTGGAAGAAGCGGTCTTTTCGACTTCCTCGTTATCATATAGAGCAACGATGTAATCACCATCATCTGCGCTTTGGATCTGCCAAAGGTCTGCACCCTTGTCGCTATCCTTGAACCTAACCACATCAAAAGCCACAGTTTCCAACTGATCTTTTACATCAGCAAGACGATATGCTTTCTTTGTTAGTTTGGTCAAGCCTGAGTAATCTATCGAAAATTTTGGCATCGTGTCTCCCGTTAAACAGAACATACCTACATTAAATAGAGTAATATTGATACTAATTCTGCACTTTATTGGTGGTAAACCTACTAGGTAGATTTCAGATTATTACCACGCTTTTGTTACCAAAAGGCTTTATTCCTAAGTTTAGAGACTAAAACTCGTAGTTTTTCATCATCCATAAGGATATCGTATAAATCTCTTACATTCATACCCTCATCACCATCATACTCAAAGTCGTATGGGATTTCAAGAAAATCCATTACTTTATAGATTTTACGAAGCGAACCAATTCTTTCCGCATACTGTTCATCAGTCTCTTTGTCCATTATCCACCCATACTCTCTTGCCATCTATAACTTTCCAGGTCTTACCTTTGGTTTTCTCAAGAGACTTTTGAATTGTTATCTCGGCAGGTCTTCGGCCCTTATTTGCTTGTGACATTTTTTGCTTAGATTCGTCTGAATGTTTCTTGCCCAACCAATTCTGATTGCCCTTAAGAGCCTCTGATAAATTATCTCGATGCTCTTCCGAACGCTCTTTACCTCGCCAAAAATCTCCTACGTCTTTTTTGAACTCTTCAGAGCGCACTTTGCCGGTATTACCTTTAGAAACTTTGTCACGAGTTTGCTGTGTCACTTCATGACCCATTAGTTTTTCTGAAACCTTACGTTTCCACTCTTCGGTTTTGGGGGCGTTCATACCACCGAGTGCAATATTATATCCTTTTTCAGAATTTCTACTATCATATTGTCGTACGAGTTCCGTCTCTATTTCATTGGTATCTTCTTGATTAGAGCAGCAAGCTATTAACTCAAATAGAAAACCAGAGCTACCATATTTTTTGATAGCTCTGGCTATTACCATTCGTGGAACTTCACGTTCCGCTTCTTTTTTATGTCCGTACCAACGTGAACGTGGGTTCACACTTTGTCCTATGTAAATCTTACCGTTAAACGTATTAGTGATCTTGTAAAGATAATAAACTCTCATACATCAGCATATATCACTGATGTCGAATTTTCACCATTTTTCGTCTCTTGCGTCACTCATCTTTTTCAGAATATCCTTGATCTTCTCATCATTTTCGATAATCTTTCTGATCTTTTTACGAGCGCCACCGTAGATTTTCTTTCCGTTCTTATAGTCTACATTTCCGTTCAAACTTTTCGTTATTGAACTTTGGTTGACATTTAGCATCTTGGCAATCTCCATTTGAGTATAGCCGTCTGCATAAAGTCGAATGACTTCTCTTTGTCTTGGGGTCAATAGGGTATCTACGACTCTCCAAAATTCTTTCTTGAGCTGCTCTTCTAGCTCGATTAGGTCCTCGTTGTAGTCAAACGGATTGAGCCTTGCAGAGATACTATCCTCATTGCAAAATGCCTCCATCATATCGTTTGAACAAACTGTTTCGAGTAATACCCACTGATACTTATCTGATCTGTTTTTTCTGCGTTCCATCTTTTACCCCTAGATACTGAAAGACACAATCACAATATATCAATAAGGGAAAGATGGAAATTTCTTAATAAATTTCAATCCTTGACGCCAAAAGACAATTCTTCCTGATCACTAACTCCCCCCTTAGTGATGTATTCATCGATGTCTTTGTAGTCGTCTGGTATGTAAAAATTACGAATGTTGGCCAAGTGGCCAAACTTACTAATGATCTGTTTCCTCCCTTTTTGGCCAGCTTCATCATTATCCAATAACAAAAACAGGTTACTGGAGTATCTGCTAATGACAGAAAATTGATAGGATGTGATAGAAGAATTACCTAAAGCAACAATATTTCTTAAACCTATCTCAGATGCCTTTATAACATCGATTTGTCCTTCTACGATATAAACGAACTTTCGGTCTAATATATGTTGCTTATTCTCATAAAGACCAAATAGAAGACTTCCCTTTTCGAATTTAGTATTCTTGTATTTAGAGATATTCTTTTCTTTCTGCTCTTTATCAGAGAGGATGGTGCGCCCAATCAGCCCAGCCACTCTTCCGTAGGGATCGCGGAATGGCATAACCAGAGGGTGGTCCTCAAAGTAACAGGACTGCACTTTACGAGGGAAAAGGGAATCCTCTATATCTTTTACGAAGAGCAGCTTCTCCTTCTGTAAAAATTCTTCACCCACCAAATCGGCGAGTACAGAAATGTTTTCTACCCCTGGGAAGTAGCCAAACCGGAAATCTTCCTGGCTTGCCCCTTTAAGGCGAGAGTCGAGATACGACTTACTGGGCCGCGCATCCGGATAGTTTTCCAACAGAAAGCGGCACGACTCAACTATTTTTTCTAGCATTTAAGTGACGTCTTTATTAACGGTTCGGAGCTTATCCTTCAACATCATTTTGAACGGCTCGCTCAGGTGGCTGTGCGGATTAGCACACGACGGACATACTATATCATCGTTGACTATCGCCGGCTGAGCCTCTTTTCCACACTTTTGACACTTGACCCCAAACGGAATCTGTGGCTTTGTGCGGAATTGTCTAAGATTCTTTAACGTCACTTTAGTAAAGTGAGTTACATTAGGCATCTCATTATCACATAGTGGACAAAACACTTGCTCAGTCTTGGGATCCATATATGGTTCTACTTGACCACAGTGTCTCTTCTTACCAAATTTATCTACGTGTGTATTCGTACAGTTTAGTGCGAGTGGCATTATATTACCTCATCTAACAGAACGCCAATCAATTTGTCAGTGTTCTTAGGATATTCAACGTCTAGAACTACTTTTTGGTCTCCAGTACCGCTGACACCACAATGGGGTATAATTACCTCATCACGGTTTCTAGACTGCGGTTTGACTTGAATCTCTTTGTCTCCATGAATCGTCTTTACCTTACGCTTACAACCACGCAAAGCGTCTAACAAAGGAAGCGTTAGATGACTAATGACATGCGGTCCCTCTATATTAAGGCCCGGCTCTTGTGTTACAGTAACATGACAGAAAGCGTCAGTATGTTGGTCAGCCACTCCCAGGAATGAACCTGCGTAATTACCCATGCCTTGTAGACGAAGAGTATTGTTATTCATAATTCCCGCAGGCACAGACACGTGCACAGACACGTCTGCCTGTACGGTCCCATGGCCATGACAAGCTGAACATTCAGCTACATTGGCCCGCCCATAACATTCATTACATGTTGTAACCATAACCATGTTACCTTGTCGATTAACAATTTGACCTTTACCGCCACACTTCTTACAACCGTTGTTGAGCTTGATGTCTCCAGCTCCATTACAGTCTTGGCATTTGCTTTGACGAGCGTATTTGATTTCTTTCTTACATCCAAGAACAGATTCTTTGAATGAGATGGTTAGATGAACTTCAACGTTCTCTAATTGAATTACCTGCTGCTGTCTATGAAAACCGCCTTGTTGTGGATGCCTATCTTGTAGATCAGTCCCCTTACCAGTTTGTATGATTTGGTAGGCTTCATTGATTTTCTTGAACTTACCCTCGGCATCGGGGTCCTTATTTATATCGGGGTGATACTTTTTAGTAAGTTCTCGGTACTTCTTCTTGGCTTCCTCCGGGGACGAGCCCTGGGCCAATTCTAGAGTTGTGTAGGCTTCCTTAAGATTCATTTCTTCTTACCCTTGGGCTTCACCTTACCCGATAATACTCGGGCATGATAAAGGGCAACGGCGATGCCGTCAGCTTTGTCAAAACTTTCGACCTTGATGTTGCCCTTTTTATTATACTCGTAAGGAAATGTAATTCCTAAATGTTGGGCGACAAGGGCCGGCATTTCTTCTTTTTTTGGTAATTCTTTGCCGAACTTCAATCCATGACGAATAGTCATTACACTATAGAGTGTTGGAGATTTACCCAGATAATCGTAAGAGGTCAAACATACCATTCTGTTGAATGTAGTTAGCATGATAATAGTCTTAGCCGTGCTTTTACCTTTCATGAACTGAATAATTTCCTCAATTCCAATATAGTCTGGTTGGGCATCTACAATTACTTTCTGAACCTGATTTCTAGTATCTACTATTCTTTCAATAATAGTTCCAGTCTTCTTAGGTTTGATATATCCTGCTTTGACAAAGGAAATGTCATTAGTAGTTTCATCCCAACTTAATACACAATATCCAATAGTAGTCGAAGAGGCGTCGAAGCCAAGTATAGTTTTTGCCATACTTGTAATATATCAATTGAAAAAGAAAAGCCCACAACAGTTAAGTTGCAGGCTTTTCAGTACTATCTAGGGAGTGATAGATTTAGGATTGAGCTGGGTCACCTTCGTAGTCCGGAAATGACTTATCCAAGTCTTCATCATCAGTCATGCTGACGGCTGGAGCGGCAGCCTTGGTTACAGTCTTCTTAGCAGCAGCGGCGGCAGGTGCCGTAGCTGGTGCGGAAGTAGTTGCACCGGTGGTCGTTACACCATTAATCTTGTCCAAACGACCCTGAACTTTGTCAGGAGTTGGTGGAGTGACTCTGCGCTTCAGGTCATCAAAATCAATGCTGTCCTTAATTACTTGGTCAGCAGCCGATAGTGGCTCTTTTGGTAGGGCTTGTACACTGTAGTATCCAGTAGCTCCGCCGTTCTTATCAACTTCAACGTTGATGTCGTACTTGGTAGGATCACCAAATCGCGCATTCTTGTTGTACTTTCTGATCTGCGAGAACACAGCGAAAGAGATATCAAGAATCTTGTAAGTGTTAGTCTTACGGCTAATTACGCCGAGCAACCAACGTGGCTTGGCCTTATCGCCAGTGGCACAGAGTGGGCAGCTTCCGTGAATTGCGGAGCACTGAACCTTCTGTCCAAAGCCTGTGTCACCGTCTTTCTTATACTTGTGAACCAAGTACTGGTGTGGCTGGGTCAGGAGTCTGATCTCGTTTGGACCCTCATCTAAACGAAGAAAGAGGTCTTTGCTGTTTGTTTGTTTCTTGTTGTCGCCTGGGAAAACGTCTGAGTTCCAGTCTACTTCACCAAATGTATTCGTCATATTGATCTCCTACTGTTATTTCTCTATGTACTGTTTCTAGTACTTTTATCTACTTAACAAAACCATCGATCGTATTATCTATCACATCAGTGTGTAAATCGTACGTTACGAGTTCGTGCGTGGTCAGTGGTTCGGCTGAATCTTACTCCGATACCCCTGTTACGTAGCCTGTTGGCTACTCTGTTTATCACCACTCTGAGAGCACCTGGAGAGCCGGGTAGAATCTCTCTTTGACGCTTGCTAGAAACTCTGTTCAAAGCAGTCATCAAATTGGTCATCGTTCCGATCCACTTGCTACCAGATTGGTTACTTACTATCGTGTTGATCTTGGTGAATACTAACTCATTCACCTCTATGTCTTCTCGCATTACTTACTTTCCTTATTTGGATTGTTTATAGTCTTTACTGCATTGAAGACTAAACTTCTAATGCTGTAAACTCTGTGTAGCGGAAACATCATCTCCAATATAAGTTCTTTCGAGGTATTCGTCAAGATGTCCGCAAAACCTTTGATTATTTCGTCTTCGTCCTTATCACAGAAAATTCCTTTAACTGTGATAAAACCATTTTCTGATAGAGGCTTATCCAAAGAAATAAATCTCTCGAAAATACGAGTCTTCCCTTGAAGACCGCCATCCAATACAATCATGAATGGAGGTTTCTTAAGAGATGGCGCAATGGCCATCGTTAGACTGTTTGGGCCTAAATCAATTGGCATGGTTTACTTACCTTTCTTACTCTTCTTCGTATCTATTTCAACACTAGCATCATCTGCTACTGCTGGAGCCAAAGCAGCTTCTTTCTTTGCTTCTTGTTCTCTTCTGGCGGCATCTCTCTTGTAATCACGAGCTTCACCAATCTTCTGAGTCAACTCAGCCGCTAAGGCTGGATCATCTTTGACGGCTTCACAGAACTTTGGAAATCCAACCCACTTCTTGTCGCCATATTCATGGGACACTGTGGAGGTCTTGACGACTACGTTGTAGTCCAAGGCTAGCTGTGCGACCTCTTCGTGCTTATCAATGATACCGATGCCGAAGTTCACTTTGAATTCGCACTTACGTGGGTAAGGGCCGAACTTCGACTTTTCAATGGTGGCACGCATTGTATGACCGACCTTTTGCTCTTTTTCATCCAAGATTTGTGCGTCTGCACGTGCCACTGCTTCAAAGTAAACGTTGGCACTCAAGAAGTGAGCGTAAGTATTTCCGCCGGAGAATGAATGGTCCACACCATAAGGATCCATATTAGCCTTCTTGTGGTTGATGAAAATGAATGGCACATTAGCCCTATTTGCATCTAGAGAAAGCTTACGGAAAGTAGTGGTTAAGAATCTAGCTAACAAAGCCATGTTCATCTTTCCAACAGCCGAAACATCTTCGCCTGGTGGAATAATAGCGCCAAGTGAATCCAATACAACCATGTTGATATTAAACTCGCCTGCCATAATCATATCGAGCAAACCTTGCTTGGTCTTACCGACGAGCAAGTGAGTCTTCTTGTCTTCCTTAGGAACGCCAAGGATCATTTCGAAACAGCTACGGCCAATAACGGCAGTCTCACCATCAACGACAATGATACGAGAAACATCCAATCCCAAAATTTCAGCCCACTTAGCATCAAATGTCCCTTCAGCGTCAATGAACATTTGTTGAGTGCCCGGCTCAGCTTGCTGAGCTTCTTTCATTGCTAGCATGGCCATCAAGGTCTTACCGCTACCAGGAGCACCATAGAACTGAATTAATCTGCCCTTAGGAAGTCCTCCAGATGACAAAGCGTCATCGAGAACTAATGAACCAGAGGAAGTCACGGGGAGCTTCTCTCCCATGGTTTCGTGGGCGAGTCTAAAGTCTAATTGTTCGTCTGCATCGGCAAAACTTCGGAAAAACGCGGTTAGCCTATCTGACTTCTTTTTCTTATCATCTGACATTTTATCTCCCATCATTCGTAGCCTTCGCCCGCGTTGCTGGTTCCTGAACTATAACCGAGGATCGTCTTTCGGAGGCCCGCCGCAATGTCTTTAAAATGGTGGTGGGACTTCACTAAAATCTCGTATTTTCGTTCAAGGACGATCTTCGCGCCCTTGGCTTCTGCTAATTTTATTTGTACTTTTTCAACTTCAGGCGATGATTCTCCCGCCCATTTCTTCATGTCCACTGTCGTTCGAGCCCCATCAGGCGCTACATATTCTAAGGACACTTTATTCTTCGTACTGTTTACTTGCGATTCTAGATAACCTACTGTCTTTACAATCTTTGAAAGGTAACCGACTATAATGTCTGCTCCCCTTAGTGATTGTTGTTGCAACATCTCAGCGTGAGCCAAATCAATTGCATCAATGTCTCGTAGCTGTTCTAATACTTCCTGTATCTCGGTGAGGTCGAAATCTTTGAAATTTTCCTCTAAATTAGAACCTAAAACATCGCCGAGTCTTACTGTTTGGCTCATGTTTGTCTTTCTCCTGTAATATTGAATTGAACGAACTTTTTCTCGACAAATGATTACTTGGCGGCCATATTGTTTTTCTTTATGTCAGCTACCGCTTCATCGATCTGTTGATGCATTAATCGCAGGTGTTGGTGCTGCATTACTGCCATTAGAAATAAGAATACTTCTAAACTAGTCCTTCTTTTAGAAGGTGGCTTTAGGAAGATAATAATACCATCATCATTGGACTCAAAAAGGTCAATAAATAGGTCTTCGCCCTTGCCCGTTATGTCAGTGTATGACTTAACGATTTTGTTGTACATCTCGTACTCATCATCGGTCATTTCCACTTTCTTATTGTCAACGACTCTGATCATGACTTACCCTCTTGAGAAACTACCTTTACCCGAGCCCAATCTCTTGGATGCGCCTTGAGCTTTCGCTTGCATGTTGACAAGCGCTCTCATATCTTTTTCATTGGCACCGGCAGGGCCGCCGCCTTTCTTCATGTTGGCCATAGCAAGAACGGCTGGTGGGATTTCATCATCATCCCCATCGGCTGTGGCTTGGGCCGGCAATCCCGAAGCAACTATATCACCGCTACCGATTACGGACTGGAATTCGGCAACTGCTTCTGGATCAGCTTCTGCCATCATTTCCTTGCTCGTCATAGATGCCATACCACCTTCTTTGTTGGACATGGCTGCTGCGACTTCTCTCTTGACTTTTTCTGCAACTGCCCTAAGATCTTTAGTTTTGTCGGCGACACTTTTAGGGTCACCGTCCACGGCTTTCTCTTGCTTTAGCATATTGTTGGCACGATCATGGAACGTCTGAGTTCTATCGTCAGTTGTCATCTTTTCAACAACAACATCTTGCTCAGTTACGTTACCGTCCTCATCACGAGTTTTGATCCTGACAACCGACTTCTTCTTTTCTTGGAACTCTTCATCATCAAGAACTTTACGCATCTCTTTAAGAGCTTCTTTAGGAAGGAACTCTCTAAGATTTGGTGAATCTGTTTTGATGTAATTATGGTTTGAAAGTAACCAATCATCTAGCTGCTCAGGGTATTTGAGCATGGCTTCCATAGCGGCAGCCAAAGTAGTAACACAATTCTTAAGGTGCTCTTCCATGATATGCTTACCACAGAATGGGCACACGTTAATATCTATTGCGTGTTTCCATTTTGGATTGATTTCTGTTTCGCAAGATACACACTTCATTTAGATCACCCTTCTAAAACTTCTTCTTGGCGGAACGCCATCATCACTTGCTGTCTTTACTAAAGTTTCTGGCTCAGAAATTACGGATAAAGCTTGAGCTTGCTTGTGTTGAGACATCTTCAACTCAAATGAAAAGGTCGATTGGTCTACAGTGAAGCATCCTTCAATTTCTTTAGCTGTCTCCCTGATTTGTTCCGCAAGAGCAGCGCTGAGGCCATTGACATACTCACGATGTCTATAAATTGAAACGGGGTTCTTTGCATCGCCATTTAGAGGAATTAATCCTAACGAGTTGAGCAAAGCTTCATCTCTAGTAACCATAGCGTGTTCATACAATCCCTTCAAATGAAGTTCGAGAGGCGTTGGAGGAAACTTCTCGTCATCCCCATTGGCTAGGTCACTAATACTTCCCCTATCTGATTGTTGTTGAACGCGTCTGATTGGCATTTATACCTTATTCTTGGCTCTTCTGAAAGAACCCTTGAATTTGTTCTCTGCAACGGCATCCTTAGTAGGGCCGTACTTAGTTACTACTCTTTCCAATGCATCAAAATTGTTATCAGACCAATTCTTCATAGAATCAACCTGGGTGTTAAAAGCAGTATCGCTAGCTTCAACTAAACCCTTTTGAGCCATAAGATGAGTTAGCTCGGTAGCTCTAGCTAATTTGCGAGCAGCCTCTGCCTTAAATTCAGGGGTAGCTTCTTTAGCAGCCTTGATTTCTGCCTTCTTTTGAGAAGCCAAGTCTCTTAGATTACGGCCTGGTTCACGTATTGCTGGTGGGCGTACTTTACGATCAGACTCAACAGTTAGGGTGCTTGGCACTTCCTTCACCGGTTCTGTATTAGAAACACGCTGAACTCTAAGTCCTGAACCGACTCTCTTACCTTTGTTTAGCTTCTTCTTGCCTGGCTTTAGAGGAGCTGACTTTTCTTCAACCTCTGGCTTGACATCTTCAAGCTGCTTGCCGAGGTCATTCATAAAGCTTCTCAATTGCTGAATAGCATCACCTGGATTGAAATCTTTAGATTCTGATCTAATATCTTGAGCAATTCTCTTCAACTTTTCAGCTCGTTCAGAAAAGGTAAGACGAGCCTCACGCTTCTCTGGTTCAGGAGCAACTGGATTTACTCTTTGAGCAAGATGATCAATTGGCTCACCAGTTAGATCTTCTAATCTTTCCACAGTAGGAACGGTAGATGTTCTTACATTTGGAAGTCTAGATAGGTCAGTAAGTTCCATAAACTTATCTTTAGTCATCTTTAGGTCTTTGAGAGCGCCTCTGGTCTTTTCAAACTTTTGATTAACCCAAGATAGATCGTAATCATCATCAAAGTCTTTTTCATGCTTTGAATCGAAGAAATTGGTTAGAGACTGTAGGACAAGAAGCCTTTGCTTCTCGCCAGGAACGGCCTCCGGGTCCAATCCTTGAACCACTAATAGGTGTCTCATAAAGGAATTGATTGGTCTGAGAACGGCGCCTACGGCAACAACACCACCTTCAACATACTTCTTAAGTACATCGGGATTATCGTTGAGGAAACCCTTGAGTAGTCTGTCAGTTTCTTTTTGAAACAAATTGGATAAACGATTGTGTAGCTGCATGATTATCTCTTCTTAGATGGTTTTCTGCCACGCTTGCGTGGGAGGTCGTCAGTCTCGGTTGTCTCTATAACCTGTGTGGCTGACAATAATTCTTTTTGTGTTGGTTGAAATGGAGCGGAGGCTGGGACAGCATTAAGTATTACGCTAGCTCCAACAAAACCGAGTGAGACTGGATTTGCTGCGTTTACACCACTTACCATGTAGTTACTACTAACGCCTTCGCTGAAAGAAGCGTTACTGAAGGTCTGGCTTGTAGAGCCGGTATAGTTGATCTGTTGTGGAGTTGTGTCAAAATCAACACTTCGTGATACCAGACCTTCAGTAACATTCCCGTACATACGTACGTCTGTGGCGCTAGGAGACGCCAAAAAATCTTGCATGAGATTCTCATCTAAACCAGCAACGGGTGAAGTGGCTGCCACGGGGAGCGCTGCCTCGGGGAGCGCTGCCTCGGCAGGCACAACATCACCAGCTTGCTTACCTTCCTTGAGCAAAGACTTAACGGCTTTTAGATGCTCAATGGATTCTTTATCTGGTAAGAATTGCTGAAAGTGTTTTTGCACTTCATCCGCTTCTGGTTTACGACGAGAGTATTTAGGACTATCAGGAGTTGTATTCAACCTGATTTGGAAATTAGAGATGATGAAAGCAGCAAAATCTTCTACTGTAGAATTGTTCTTGCTAAACTCAACTGTCTTTTTAAGGAAGAGAGACATTGCATCACCGTGAGATGGATTTGCGGCCATGGACTGCTCCAGAGATTCATCCTCCACAAGGATGGTACCTGAGTCTAGCTGCACCGCACCTGGAATCATACCTGCATGAAAATGTCTATTTGCAGTTAAATATGATAGGTTGTGACGGTCAGCCCATTCCTTGAGTTTGATTTTGGTCATGACTACTTTCCTTATTATGCATATACAGACGATATCATTCGTATCATTTTTCGGTTGATGCGTCGATTTTGTTATTATCCAATATCGTCTGTATCTTATATATCAGTCATCCTCGTTTTCGTCATCCAAATCGATAAGACCTTCATCATACAAAGTATCCTCGATTTCATCGAGTATCTCCTGAGGACTCTTAGGTTTTTCGGCTTCTTCCTTAATTCCAAACATTTTAGCCTTAGCCTCTTTGAGGTTGATTTTCTTGGCTTTCAAGTCGGTTGGCAGGGGAGGTGGCAGGGCAATATGATACAATTGATCCAATATGACACCCATATCGTCTTCATAAGAATTGGTATTCCCTGAAAAGAACAATGCGATACCTACATCGAATTCAGCCTTCTTGTTGAGTTCTCCAATCCTTTCTTGCACAACCTTCCAACGATCTGGGAAGATCGTCAATGTACATTGGTCACCATTCTTATCTTCCATTACGGCCTTAACCATTGGCTGACCATAATACTTACCTTCCTTCTTGACACGAAATTCAAAAAAGTCTCGGATGATGCCTTTGACAGAAGATACATTGGTCTTATCTTTGGATCGCTTAATGTCCTGAACAGTCACAAACTCTCCATCAAAGAATCTACCATAAGCCAATGCAGGTTTACAAGTAAACGATTCTCCCAAATAATATTGCTCTAAAGCATACACTTCAGGCATCGACCAATCTGGTTCAGCAGGCCATGGGTAAACAAACTGGTCTACCGTTGGATCATGCTTCTTGAGCCAGACCTGTAACTTCTTACGATAGTCAGAACAATACAAAAACATCAGCTTACGAGGAATCTTGAACGAATCCAATGCACCACACGCGGCAAGCGCTTGAATACTATTCGCTCGTACTGCCTTGGAACTTACTCTGGTCATAAAGTCAAAGAAGTCAGTGAACGGTCGCTTCTCAATAATTTCCTTGATTGCATCTGCACCTACGAACTTGATTGCATCCAAACCAGTAATCAATCTGTTTCCATCTTCAATCGTATAAACCAATTGAGACTTGTTGATATCTGGGGGAACAATCTTGACTCGACGTTTACGAATCTCCTTCTTAATCTTCTCAATATTACCCTTAGAGTCTGGCGCATTGGACTTGACTTCAGCCATCAAGTTAGCCATCAAGAACTCAATTGGAAAATGAGCTTTGAGATATGCCGTCTTGTAACTCGTCATAGAATACAAGATGGAGTGGGACATATTGAAACCGTAACCTTGGAACTTGTCAACAACTTCATCCCAGATACGTTTCGCAATAGCTTCGTTTACATTGTTCTCAACAGCGCCCTTGATAAATTCGTTTCTCCATTCCTGCGCTTTCTTAGGATTCTTTCCCTTTTCCTTAGTCAGTTTACGCAAACGGTCAGCTCCATGCAAGCTCCATCCTGCTACGTCTTGAGCTAAATACATAAGACTTTCTTCATACAAACCGAATCCGAAAGTATTATTGAATGCTCGACCTAATGTTGGATGCAATAGAGAGAATGGTTTCTTTCCATCCTTAGTAAGGATAAAGTCCTTTCTCATATCACGGGCAGAAGGACGCGCTAACGAGTTAATGTAGCTAATATCATTGACAGATTTAGGCTTGATTTGTTTACACAAATCAATCGTACCACCAGATGTTCCAAGCTGGAATACACAGAACGTATCACCATTAGAAATGATATCGTATGCTTCTTGGTCGTACTCATCATAGCTGATGACTTCAGGAACGATTTTACCGGACTCCTTGATCAGCTTCATGGTTTGACCAATAGTATCCAGAGTCGAAAGGCCCAAAGTATCCATCTTGACTAGACCATTTTCTTCGGCCTTGTCCTTATCATACTCAATCGCCAATGCTCCATCTTTATCCTTTCTCAACGGCACAAGTCCAGTGAGGGGACGAGCGGAGATGATAATACCACCAGCGTGAGTGGACCAGGCACGGTACTTTCCACAGATAGCTTTGTACTTTTCGAACTCTGGATATTTCTTGGCGTATTCCGCAAACAGCGGAACTTTAGCCAACGCATCGTCAATAGAATGGATTTCTGCTGGAATGCAGTTAGCCACTTCATTGCCAATTCTAACGGCATCTTCTTTGGAACCACCAAGCTCACAAACGCGGGCAATATCCTTCACATACACCTTGGGCGTAATAGTGTTGACGTTGCTAACGTGGGCTACATGGTCCGCTCCATATTTGTTTCGTAGATATTCTTGAACCAATGGACGGCCAGAGGGCGCAAAGTCCGTATCAATATCGGGGAAGCTTGACTTTTCCTTGTTATGGAAACGAGCAAAGATCAAATTGTACTTAATTGGATCGGCCTGATGGATTCCTAGCAGGTATGCAATCAATGAGCCGCCGACCGAACCACGACCCTCACCAACAGCAATTTCATGCTTTCTGGCCCAGTCTATAAAATCGGCTACGATGAGCATGTAGCTAGAGAAGCCGTGGAACTCCAAAACGTCTAGCTCCTCATCAATACGAGCCATATACTCTTTGTGTTTTTCTGGTGTCAAATTTTTGACACGAGAGTCAAACGTCATAACACAACGGTAGCGTAAGAAGAGTTTATCTTCTTCTAACTTCTGAACATCTTCTGGCTGAGTTGCAACCCAAGTACGGAATTGAGCATAGTCCAGTTCATCTTTGACCGGAAACTGTGGCAGTTCCTTACCTGATGGATTAGAATACTTAGGGTCAATCCATTCTGGCACTTCGCACAGATTGGAGAAGTATATGCTGTTGTCGATAAACGTCTGAGCGTCATCCTTGAAAACTCTAGTGAAGAAATCCTTTACTTCATCACCAGTCTTGAGATAAAACTCTGGCACGGGGTAACGAAGACGGAACCCAGAATGAATTGGTTGGTGAGACCCAATTGCCAAAAAGGCATCATGAGTACTAGACTCTTCCTTAGTTAGATAGTGCGCATTACAAGCGGCGACCACACGAATGTCGTGCTTCTTGCCGAGCTTCACTAATTGTCTGTTCAAAAAGTCTTGATCGATTTCATCGTTAAAGATGTTTGAACCACGCTTCATATTGTTGGGCTGAATCTCGATACCCAAATTCTCGCCAAACAAATCCTTGAGGCGCAATAGCGTTCTCTCAGCATCATCTAGCTTGCCCTTCATAATGGGCTGGCTGATAATACCGTTACCACAAGCCGTCAAACAAATGAGACCCTCAGCATGTTCGGCCAATAGATTCCAATCTAGAACCGAGTATACGCGCTTACCTACGAAAGAACTTTGGTCGAAACCCTTCTTGTTCAACGTTAGAAGATTGCGATAGCCAACAGCGTTCTTGGCTAGCAAAATGATATGACGAAACTTCTCATTGACATTGGCAGCGTCATCTTGAAAATAACACTCACAACCAATAATGAGTTTGACTCCGGTTTCTTTGGATGCTTTCCATGCATCCCAAGCTCCAGCTAGTGTGCCATGGTCTGTAATCGCAACGGCTGTCTGCCCTAACTCTTTGGCTCGTTTGAAGAGCCCCTTGGGCGAGATGATTGAATCGAGAATAGAAAACTCAGTCTGATTATGCAATGAAACAAAGTCGGTCATACGACCTCCTGATGTGGTTGTGCATTGTAACACGTCTGTACATCTTACCCACTCTAGGGGATTTTTCAGTCTAAGAATAGACTGCGTGTACTGTGCCAGGGAATACGGTGTGAAACTTACGTTACCTTGATAAAATAATCTTTAGATCTTTTTCGTCAAGGGCCTTGCTATTGTCGTAAAAATGGCTAATCTTTTTGAATTGGTCTTTCCAAAACTTTTTATTATGGGTCTTTTTGGTAAGCAATTCTTGTAAATCTTCAAATGACAAACGACGATGACGGAATAGGGCGTGAGACACGACCATTACAGCATCCCAATTATCATGAAGTTCCTGTTGAACTTCTCTCATAATCTTTGCTTTATAAGCAGTTCTTTTAGGCCCAGGAGGTGCTAGGTTGTACTTTTTAATCACCTCACGGGCTGACTTGTTGTCAGATGCTGACCCATCGCTAATAAACGTTGGGGTTTGTTTAGAACCAGAAATGCTTCTAAACAAAGACTTTTCAGCAATCAAACCAGCGTAACTAATCCCAACTTCGGCCTTAACTAAAGTATTTAGAAGGTCTTGGTCCTGGACTTCGTCCAAATCACTAGGATATTCATAGTAAGTGTTACCATGAACCCTTTTCAATTTTTTATCTTCGAATACCGATACAGAACTAACTCTCATTAGGTGTAAAAGAGCAAAAATTGTATGTCCAGCTTCATGATATGAAGTAGAGATAAATTCATGGGTTTTGGTAACTTTCTTTCTGATTTCAGCGATAGATCCTGACCCATTTGCCATTGTCACCCCATTCTGATAAGTAACGCCTCAAGATCATTGAGGGTTTGGCTACAGTCTTGCTTTTTGCACTTGGCATTAAGCTTATCCCCACCAAACGGACCCGTTACTATTAATTCCGAACTATCGGCATATAGCATTCCGGCTTTAGTAAAGTGTGGAGCTTCTGTGAACCCGTTACTTTTCAGAATTTCAAGTATGCTTTGATCCAGAGGCTTGTCTAGTTTAAAGACAATCTGGGTCTTGTTACAGCATGCTTGTATGAGAAATCTCTCGACTTTCATTAGTCGCCTTTGTTATCTAGATCGACGCCCTTGCTCTCTAAGCAAAGTAGTGCGTACTGAATCTTAGCCTGTTGATGCTTGCTGGCATCACGGTAAGGCGCAGATAGTTCTTTAACCATCTCACGTGCTCCCGCTAGCTTAGCATCGGCTTCTTGTTCTTTGTTGACTGTGTAAAGGTTACCTTCACACTCAACAATAATCTTCTTCAGTCCATCCACATCGGCCGCATCAGCCGTGTCTTTGAACTCTGGCATCTTCTTAATGAGATCATCCCACTTCTTAGGCAAACTAGTTAGCGGAACATTAATAGCAGCTTTCTTTCCCATTATACTTTCTCCTTAATCAATCAACTTTACTGTCTTCACTACGTAATCCATAGTATTCTCATCTCTAATACGAGAGAACAGAATCTGTAGATAACCCGTCTTATTCATTTGCTGAATAACTTCATCTAAACTTTGAGTAACCTTAGTTTGAGCTAGGTTCTGTTTAATAATCTCAAAGACTTCCTGATCAGTTAGTTGAGCTTCTGGTTCAGCCTCTCTAATCTTATCTAAGACCAAAGATAGCTTTACGTTCTGCTCAGCCATTTCAATCATCTTCTCTTTGTCAGAATCTGGCAACACATTCCAATCTAACTGAGACTGCTGAGTTAGATACTGAGCCTCGGATAGAGACATCCAGCGTGGAACTGCAACCTGTGTTTCAACAACCAACTTCTTGGCGATAGCCTCATGAATGGCCATCTTGTTCATATTAGCAGAGCGGGCAAATGCGGCTTGTGCCACCATTTCCTCCAACTCAGCAAAGTTTGCTTTGCCCATCTTCTTAGCCATCTCATCATCCAACGCGGCAGGCGTAGTCTTAGAGCCCATGTTCAAAGTAACTGTGAAGTGGATAGTCTTACCAGATAGAGATGGTAAACCATTCTCCGGTGCAACGAAGTCAAACTCACGAGTCTCGCCCATAGACATTCCCAAAAGATTGCTATCGAAAGCTGCTAGAGGGCTACTACCAATGGTAACCATTTCTCCCTGAGCAACTAGGCTATCAACCTTCTCACCATCGATAGTACCTTCGTAATCGATAATGACATTATCACCAGTTTGGACAAAGTCAGTGTCAGTGTATGGGGTTACATCACCAAGACGGACGCGCAAGTCCTGCATCATCTTCTGAGCTAGTTCATTAGAATCTGCCTCACCATGTGGCTTGGGAACTTCCAAATTCTTCCAATCTGGAAGCTCAAAACTTGGCTTGGTCAAAAGCTCAAACTCACAAGTAAACTTACCACCATCAAGCAGTAAGTTATTGAAACGAGGGGCGCCGTGTGGTCTTAGTTTCTTTTCGAAAAGCGTATTGTGAAAAGCATCTTCAGCCAATGCTCGCTTTAGAGAGTCGTCAATCTGCTGACGATAGTGCACTCTAATAACTTCTGACGTAGCCTTTCCTGGCCTAAAGCCTGGAACGGGTGCCTTCTTGAAAGCTACTTCAACTTCTGCTCTCTTGTCAGAAATCTCTAGGAAGTTAGCTTCATAATGAATGGCCAATCTGCATGGTTCTAATTCAGTTACATCAATTTGCATTGTTTCCTCTTACCAGTTAACTTCACCGTAAACTTGTTGATCATAAGCCTTGCTCTTACCGGCCGGGCATTCTTGTAAGTAGTCGCAGTAGTTACAAAGATTAGTCGGTGTTGGCGGAAATTCTTTCTCCGCTCTCATCTTAGCTGCGTACTCTTCAAACTTATCCTTGACCGACAAGATATCAGCCAAAGAAAACTCTGTTGTAATATACTCAAAATTGTGTCTCAGTAAAACGTAAGATCCTCTTACCTTCGTGATAGTAGGATCGTCATGATACAAGACGTAAGCATATGTCAAGAGTTGGAACCAATCGTTCTTCAGATATTTTTTATGTTTGGTCGTTTTGTAGTCGGCTACGTGGAGAACATTATCGGCATCCAGTTGGATTCTGTCAATTGCTCCGTTTAAAACAATATTATCCGTGATCGGAAAGTCGAATCTTTTTTCTGCCGCAATTACGTTGGCAGGCAGGCCGTTTTGTTTATCTTTGGTGACCAGCTTGAGATATTGATTGATAATATCCCAGCACTCCTTCTTCATCTCAGGAGTCATTCTGTCTTTATACTCAGCCCAAGCTTGCTTGAAACCGTCCGTCATAACCGTACTATATGGAAGCGTACTTCCATCAATATACTGTTGATGAAAGTATTCTAAAACAGAGTGGCAGAACTTCCCGAAAGTATGGAATTCCCATTCTTTACGAGGCAGCTTTTCGATATAGCAAAACTTAAACTTGGCCTTGCAATCCAAAAAAGTTTTGGTTTTGCTAACCGAGAGGCGCAATTCATCTATCATTTAGTAAATCTTCCGTTTAATGTGTAATACTTATATATCGATTTAGAAGAGAACGCGTCTTGCAAATGGCAGCCACTCGAAAACAACACCAGCGCCGCTCTTGGTTCCCATAGCACTCGCTGCCATGTTTCCGTCAAACGTTCCGCTTGGTTGATATGGGGCCGTAGAAATAATCCATTTGTTAGACCAGGAGTCTCTGTAATAGTGTGTGATAGTGTTGGTACGTGGGTTGTAGTGAGCCCTTACGAAAGAACCGCTGATTGGGGCAGAGGCGTCCAAACCGGTATTGAAATAGAATGTACCATCTCTAGCTCTCTCGGGATTCTCAAGCGTGAAGAACTGTCTGTTAATCTGTGGAGGATCGTTTGGGTCCTCTTTACTAAAGTCTTGGAAGATAACCATCGCCCTTGGATCGAACAATGCTGTAAATTGCTGAGTCTGCTCTGGGCCCTGTCCTGATAGTTGGCCCTTGTCTGGCTGCACATCACTTGGGTAAGGAAGTGTAGTCTTGCCTGGCATGTTGCCAATAAACCCGCCTTGGTTACCCGTAGCATCCCTATCAGTATAAGTAATCTGATAGTTAGTAGAGTCGTATGGTTGGTTAGTGAATCCGGTTGGGTTACCCTTACCATCATAGCCGGTTGGCGTAGCGGGTAAGGCAGTGTTGTAAACTGTGTAAGGTCCAGCATCGGCGGGGTTAGTATAGCCTTGCTGTGGTTGGTACGGAGGCGTTCCAAAAGGGTAAGCGTCTGGGATTACACTTCCAGCTTCAGCAGTAGTTCCTGCATGAGGTAGGCGGGCGTTGCCATCCACTATGTTAGTCATGTATTGTTCAATAACAATTGGAGAGGAATCTGTTCCGTTAGTAGCTAATACCTTCAAGGTAACTAATAGAGAACTGAATGGTAGGAAAATCGGACCCGTGTACATATTAGAGAACAGGGTTGGGTCAATGCCGTCTAGCGTATAGAAAATGGTAGCAGGAATGTTGGTAGTGATAGAAACTGTTTTAGGGATTCCTGAAACTACTTGCTCTGCTGATTGTGTAATCGTAACGCTAATAACTGCCATTTTATACCAAATTGAGGAACTTTGCGTTTCTTTCGGTCATTTTCTTCTTTAGCATGACTCGATAAACTTTATGGGCAGCTCGTCTAAAACAGCGGGCTAGCTCTAAATAAACGTCCTCACCTTCTCTTCTATACAGAATTATGAACTGCTCATGATAATCTAGGAATTCTAATTCGGGTGATGTTCCTTTGAAAGAACCCTTTTCAATATAGATTAGTTTATTTAGGGCGTAAAGTAGTAGAAAGCGATAGAATTTCCGTTCTCCTGTCGCCAGGTACTTAGGTACAAAGTTTTGTTTGAGGGCTTCTACGCTCATTTGTACAGATACAAACTTATTAATAGCCCATTGCATCATATCAACCTTGGAATGATCTGGCACTTAACCTCTTCTTTCAAATCTTCTAAAGACTTATTATTGAATAGAACGTAATCAAATTCTTCGTCCTTGATTGAACTCTGACCTGTTTCACTGATGTGTTGAATCTCTGGAGCACCAGTGTCACGATACAAACGAATCTGAAAAAATCCTTTTTCTTTGAGATGATCGAATTCGTTTCGGAATCTTACGTCGGTCACTACAACAATGTTAGGCGGATTCTTCTTAACAAGAATCTGCTCGTAACGGTGGTCAAAATTCTCCAACCATACCCTATCACTATAGGAACGCCCAACTTCAGTTCCAATATCAATCAGGGCCTGGCGATAGGTTAGCGGCTTATCATTCTTAAAAGCGCCGGGAATAGGTTCAGCACGCAAACGAGATGGCCCGTACAAGCACTCTCTATTGGCTCGTGGAAACATAGTCATCACTATCTCTTTGATAGGATCAGCAAAGGCCATGAACTTACCAGAGTATGCTTGTAACCCGGTGAAACCACCAGACTTAGCCAGCATCGCTGCGCTATCTCGTTCATGAACTTCTTCATACAAAAGGTTAGCTAACGTATTTTTGCCGGTATTAGCTCTTCCGCAAATTGCAATTTTGTACATCTAACTCCCTTACCATGATGATACTACACGCGCTCGTGATACCATATTTATATCTTGCTCCACCAAGACGGCATGAGAAAACTTATCCTTCAAACGATCATTATGAGTAATCACCAAAATAGAATAATCCTTCTGGAAAAACTTCACAATATCTGCAAAGAAATCTACACTAGCCTTATCCAAAGATTGGTCAATTTCATCCAACAATAGGAACTTGACATCTACACCACTTAGCTTTTGAAGTAGGAAAGATAGGCCCAATTTCAAACTGAAATTGACTGCTAGCTGCATAGCGCCAGAGATGTTTTCATAATAACGCTTCTTGCCATTAATGGAATACTGAATATCCAATGTATCAGCTTGGTCGCCAGTCTTTTCCACAGTCTTCTCTACTGAAAATGCAAGTTGTAGACCTGGCTTCAACTGAGTTAACAACGCATTAGCTTCTATCTGCAAATCATCCAATACGTTTTGGATAATCAGATTAGGAATCCCAGTACTAGAGAATGCTTGAACAACGGCAGGATACATGCCCAACTTATCTTCAAGCTCCTTTAGAAGTTTGGTATACTCAATCTTCTTGCGCTTTTCATCAGCACGTTGATTGATGTCATGTTGTAAAACTGCTTTATTGCTATTGAAATGCGTCAGCTCTTTGTTATTAAGAAGATTCTGTTGCTCAATAAGCTTTACTTTCTGCTTCTCTTCTTGAATTCGCTTCTCTAGAACTTTAGCCTCCTTAATTGGGGAGTTCTTTAGCTCAACCTCAACAGCGTCTAGTTCTTTGATCTTTTCTTCTAGCTCTTGGCCAAACTTATCCAACAACGCTTTGTACTCATCGTGTATAGTACGCCTATCAATCATTTCTTTCTTTTTAGAAGAAATCTTGTTATTGATGCTTTCAAGATGTTGCTTAGACAGGGTCAGATGATTAATGGTTTGTTGATGGACGGTGTTCTGCGCGTTGATGGCAGCGATGTCCTTCTTGCAATTCTGGATATTCTCCTGCTTCTCACGCAGCTCGTCATTCAGCTTCTGCTGGCAAATTTTCCTGTGTTCGGCTGTGATGGGCTGGCGGCATTCTTCGCACTCGCCATCATGCGGGATTGGCTTCTTGAGTTTTTCTGACCTTGCCATGTCATTTTGAATGGTTAGGCTCAATTGAGCATTTTTCTCTTTGTTAGAGACAATCTGCTCAGATAGAATATCTATTTGATGGAAATCTAGGCCAACTAACTTAACCTGAGTTTCCTCAAGTTCTTTTAGCTCAACAATAGCTTCTTTAGCCAGCTTGACAATATTAGACTTCTTAGTAGTATACTCTTTGATAGAGGTTTCTATTCTAGTCTTTTCTGTGTTGAGAGTTTGCTCTCTAGCAGCCAGGGCAGAATACTTGCTTTCTAAATTTGCATGGTCATTGATGAGTTGATTGACTGTCTCATTAGCCAGTGCAATCAAAGATTCAAACTCACCTACTTTGAGGGCTCGGGTAGCAATCTCTTGGTCCGCCGCTGCAAGTTTCTGAGAAATCTCAGCTAGAGCACGATCAGGGTCACCAATATTCTCAATAAGCGTACGGAACCTATCAGACTCTTTAGATAAAGCCGAGGATTTGTCTTTAGCAATCTTTTCCAACTTAGAATAGATAACTAGATTGAGGGCATCTTTAAGAATCTTTTTACGAGTCTCGGGCGTGGCAGTTGTTAGACCACCGAAATCGTGTTGCATAAAATGCACGAAAATCCTAAAGGACTTTAGGTTCACCTTGACCAATTTGCCAAGTTCTTTTTCTGTGTCAGCAGAACGACGACCAGAAATGTCTTTCCAATACTTCTCGTCCTTATCTTCGATTGGTTTATAGCGATCCCCACTAACACTGTGGAGAGCTTCGGTTGCATCACCTTCTAACGCTGTACGCTTGTATAATGTTAAATCACTTGTACCCTTACGCGTGCGTGTGCGCGTGACTCTGTATTCTTCATCACCAACGGCAAAATCGAATGTTACACTGCATCTGTCTGCATCGTCTCGAACAATGTTTTCTAAATTGACATCTGAATGGTTGAATAATCCATATTCAATAGCTCGGAAGATAGTAGTCTTACCGACACCATTGGATATGTCATTGTTGTTTTCTGTTTTACCAACGATAAGTGCTGAACTGAATTCAGAGAAATCAATATAAGCATCATCATAGCACATGAAGTTTTCGATGTACAATCTAGATGGCTTCATTCTTTACCCTCGGTTTTATGGATAGTATGGATTTCCAAGGCCAGCTCGATAAAGCTTGCTCTGGTAGCGTCATCTATATACGTTTGCGCATATGTTTTGATCGCAGCAACCACGTCCATCTTGGAGTCAATAGTGTTGTTATTGTCCTTCTTAATCAGATTGACTTTCTTGGACTCTGAGATTGCATTGACGTTAAAAGCTCCATGGCTCGTCAGATACTTCTCAATTGTAGATTTGTTGACCGATTTGAGATCGGGGGAAGTCAACGCAACTTCAACGCGCACAATCGCTTTATCTTGCACACCCAGTTTTTTGATCTCGTCTAAAACGTATGCGGTTGGATCTTCAGTATCTTTGGGTACACTAACGGTGATTTTCTGCAATGGCCTAGTTGGCAAAAACTCTCTTGACCAACCATTGCTCTCATCACAGTTGAAAATGACGATGTGTTTAGCGTGGTCGCTTTCACCGAAATTAGAAATATCCATACTACCAATGTGGGCGATGTACGGATTAGCCTTCTTCATAACTTGCGGTTTATGGACGTGTCCCATCCACACATAGTCGTATCCCTCGAACATATCGAGAGGGCAGAACAACTCATTAGCCAGATCGTCAATCTCATCACCAACAGGGATTGAGCCTTCGATTGCTAAGTGTCCGATTACAACTTTGTGATAAGTGTCGGGGATACTAGCCAGTTCGTAGACAAGACTATCGCGAACCAGCGAGATTGCATCCGCATTCGAATTTACAGTAAATGATTTTCTATCACGAAATGGTACCATAGTGAAAGCGGTAGTACCAATGATGATTGTATTGATGTCCTTGTAAACATGAATACCGTCTAAATCTACCTCACTAATAATATCTAGTGACGAGGTAGATACAAGACCGCTACGAAGAATATCATGATTACCCACGATAATGTGGACATTAACTTCATATGCTTGGCATTTTTTGAGCCAAGAAATAAACAATGTAATTAGGGCTGGATGTGGCTTTGGATCTTCGAAGATATCTCCAGTAAGGACGATATGTTCTGCGTGGTGCTCTACAGCACGATCCAATGTCCATTCCAACAGATTAAGCTGATCAACGATGCGACTATTCAGTGTAGAACCGATACCACCTTTTCCGATGTTCGTTCCTTTACCCAAGTGCACATCGCCAAGAATTATGGCGTTAGTCATGGTTTATATAGGGTTATGTATAGCTTGAATTGCTCTACAACTCGCTGTAGAGCTTTGTTATCCAGCTTTTTCTTGCGGTTCAGCGTGTCAAATTTTTTGCACACTGCCTCAACATATACCCCTGCTTCCTCGGTCGGATAACTCTGATAAAACTCGCGAACGGCGTTAGAAAAGTCCATCATTATTTGGAGGCGTTCCGCCATATCTTCTGGGTCATAGATGTTATCCTCATCTACATCAGAACCAAACAATTGAAGTATCTTGTAGGCTGCCTGTACCTTCGTACATCTTTCTAAATGCATTACTAAATCGCAGCAACGTCCACCAGTACTACAACCATAACAGTTGAAACTGTTGGTGTCTGGATAAAAATAAAAAGACGGACTACGTTCTCGTCCGCCTTTGTGCGATTTGAATGGGCACGAACACTTCTTGTTGTAAGCGTCCAATCGCATTCCGTAATGCTTGAACAGCTTCATGATTGGGACTGAGTTAGCCTTGCCAATCAACTCTTGGTAATAATCTTTTCCCGCAAAAGCTGCTGAAGGACTTCCAGTTTCCCCTGGTGTCTTGCCATCGCTATTGGGTCTGGGGTCACTTGGTATAGAGCACATAATTGTGAATACTGCCCGAAGCGTTCTTTTTCTTCGGAAATTAAAGATAAAAGTAACTCTTTGGCGGTCATAGGCAAGTTATTCACTACCTTTTTTCTTGTCAAGCGCCTTATTAATTTCTTTGTTTATGAACTCGGAAAGGGCGACCGGCTCAAATTTTTTCTGAAGGGAAGCCATAGAAAACTCTAGCTCATTCAACTTATCTCTCTGAGCGAAACAAGTTTTGAGAAGAAGAACAATCCAAGTGAGACAGCCTTCACTCTCTCTTTCATTTGGGTCATTGTTAATTTCAACTGCTAGCTGAATCATATTCTGCAGCAATTCTTTTTCTGACTCTACATTGAATACGTTACGATTCTGAGGAAGAGTCTTATCCATTATCGCTCGCTGAAACTGTACGAATAATTCAGCCGCACGCTTTTTGTATCCTGACTGTACCTCTTGAGCCTGATGAACTTGCTGTTGAAACTCTTGCTGAGTTGGCTTCCTACGCTTGTTATCAAACATAGATTGGCCTTGTGATTTAACAGCTCCCTTAGGAGTGTATTCATCTGGACTTTGTAATGGTGTGCCTGGAGGTGGTGCGTTTCTATTCGTCATACAACCTCAATTATTTCTTCTTAGGGAAGAGCGGTTTTGGAGCACGCTTGACAATTACAAACTTATCAGCCAATTCGACAGTAAAACGAGAACCGATTGCTGACTCTAAAGATGGTAGGGTAGCGCTGGAGCGAACAGTCAAATATAAACTGGATGGCTCTACGGTAATTGGCGAACAATGCAAGTTAACAGTTTGATCTGGCAAACCAAACATTAGAATCGGGAGATCCTGAATCTCTTCCCAAATTTTCTGAGCTTCAGTCTTAGCCGGCTTAGTAGCTGGCGTTGCTTCTGTTTCAGTACCTTCAACATGTGTTTCAGTCGTATCAACTTTTTTTGGCATATAAACTCCGTTTAATAGTTTCAAGAACTACATATATCAGCAAAAGCGCTTCTAAAAGCGCTGGTTAAGACCAGCCCGCTGATTCGTTTTATTTCTTTCCCATCCTTTAGGATTATAACTTCAGGTACTGAATTTACAGAAAACCTTTTACACTGACTTGGAAAAGCGTCTACATCTACTGCAAAAAAAGAAATATCCTTATACTTCTCCTCAATCTTACCTATCATAGTAATGAATTTATTATGATAGGGCATCCAGGAAGCGTAAAAATACAAAGCCTGCAATGGCAGGTCAATTTGAAGTTCCTCTTCTTGAGTAATGAACTGCATTAGTTATCAAAATCCTTTTTCTTAGAAGAAGCTTCTAAATCAGCCACAAACTCTTCTATATTCTTTGAGCCTTGAACTTTCTCTAAAACTACCTTAGCCACTCTTTTGGCTATTTCCTCAGTAGCTGCAGTTAGTTCTGTTTGGGTAAATACACCCTTCTCAATTAGAAGCTTTTCAATGGCAGTTACGCGCAGCATAATATCTGCCATCAATACATCATTAGTTAGCTCGTTCTTAGCATCTTTTTTGTCAGTCATTAGAATCTCCCATATCTTTCTATAACAGTTATCGCTAGAGATTCAGCGACCACAACACTTCTTGTATTTCTTACCCGAACCACAAATACATGTTTCATTAGGGCCAACTTTGGCTTTCCTAATAACCGGCACCGGCTTAGGAAGGCTACGATCCATAAACAGAGTAGAGCTCAAATGATCCAACTCGTGTTGGCATACTACTGAGATAAAACCGCTAGCTACAAAACTATGAGGCTCAACTAGATTGTTGGTAATATACACTTCCTGGAATCTTGTAGTATTTTCTGTACGACCAGGGAAAGATAAACAACCTTCATCTGTAAACGTGGCAGGATCAAATCCTTGAGTTAATCTTGCATTAATTAGATTTAAACTAATCTTGGGTAAACGTATAATAGCAATATCTTTAGCAATACCTATTTGGGGTGCTGCTAATCCAATTCCGTTTTTACCCAAACGGTTAGCATAGTCTAGCTCTTTTTCGAGAGTATCAATTAAAGAACCTACTTCTTCCATCGTTACGGGTTCACAGAACACACGTAGCGCGGCCTCATTATTTGTGATTATCATGTCTTACCTATATACCCCGAGGGATCCTAATCACTTTTTACCACAGTTGCAACCACCACTCTTAGGTTGCAATGGCGTAAGTTTTTTCAAACATACGGAGCAAATCTTATCGTTAGTTGAACAAAGTTCACAGATTACGGCCACGTTGACAACAACCGTGCCTTGACAGCGCATACATTGCTTCTTAGTGTATAAGAAGGCTAGCTTGGAACAATTTGAACACATCATCTTACCATTATTCCAGCATATCCCTATTGGAGGCGACTATGAACGATTTCTTTCCTTTTATCCACAAAATCGAGAAAAAGAAAAAAGAAGAGTTACAACCTCTTTACATCGAGCTTGAGGCGCCTCCTATTGAGCGCAAGAAATCAAACGATGAAGAAGAAACTCCACGAGTCGTCGTAATAGAATTATGATTTCTTCTTGGAATTGACATCATCCAAAATGTCAGAAGCTTCCTTGAATAGACCCTTAGCCTCAGCAAACCAAAGATAAGAACTAATGATTTCACGGACTTCACGATAGTCTTCGGCTGGATCACAATGATCAAGGCATGACTGACAAATCTTGAAACGAGTTACATTGATTTTAGACAACGCTACGCTCTGGAGTTCTTCTGAATCGAACTCTTGCGCACAAACAATGCAGTTACAAGATGTTACCTGGGTCATGGTGCTTCCTATATATCATGGGAAAGTATATAGGTATTCCATATTATTGCCCTGAAAAAGGGGATAATGTTTCTATTATCCCCTCCAGACAAATCAGGTTTTAGCCCTGTAAGAAGTCATCCCAATCTTTATGCCAGTATTCCTGGGGATCCGCCACATAGTATGTCGCAGAAAAAGACGGATGAGTTGGCTTCTTCAAAAGCTTCATGTTTGCTTGTTCCGGCGTCTTATCAGCCTTTTGGTTATTACAAACCTGACACGAGACCACACAGTTCACGAAAGAGGTAATACCTCCTTGTGCTCTTGGTAAAACGTGGTCAACAGTAACCTGAGAAGCGGTAAGCTTCCTACCACAATACTGACAAGTGCTTCTATCTCTTTTTACCAAAGCCTTACGACTAAAGTTTGAGTTGAAGTAATTTCTCTTTACGTGATTCTTCAATCTCAAGATAGAAGGGTGTGCAACCTTTCCGGAACCCCAGGTGATGAACTCGTCCCAAGATGAGACAACTTCAACCTTATCCTTGAAAAGCAACTTGAATACTTTTCTTTCTGGGATGAAAGAAAGCACCTCATAACTGGCATTTAACAAAAGCGTTTTCTTCGACATGATGTTTCTATTCTCCGTTACAGTTCGGCAAGAGCATCATAGATGTCCTTACCATCAATCTCGTTACCTAGACAAGTCCAACCCGAGCGGAGTCTCCTGGCGAACAATTCTAGTTTCCGAGCTTTTGGAAACATAGCTTCCAAAGAGTCTTGTAGGTCTTCTGGTTTAGCTGAGTGTTTTAGGTTCTCAGCAAAACTAACAGAACGTTGTGATTTGTTTTCTAATTGCTTTAGTATCTTACCGCGAGTTCCAACCAAACAAATTTCGTGAGTCTGTCTAAAAAGGCGGCCCATAAAGAAAGCTAGTTCATCTGCTAAATCAACATTTGGCAATGAATCTAGAATTGCTTTGATGGCTCTATCATAAGCAAACTTATCATAAGATATTTGCTTATGTTTCAATATACTCTTTTTGATCCAAGCAGAAAACCTCTTGAATCTATGCTTCTTGATTTTGACCCATACATAGGTCTGCTTATGATCGAAGCCCCAAGCTTTCATGGTGTTGAGGCCGTCTTGTAGCAAAGAGCCCGGCACCCATAAACATAAGACTGCTCCGTCAGGATTGCAAGCCTCCGCTACGGGCATCTCGCGAATTTGTTGCATTGTCATGGTGTCGTAGTTGGCCAGGGCGCCACGCTTGACATTGGACATTTTAAGAGAATCCTTGAACGGCCATGGCGGATCAGCCACAATTACAGAATACTTTTTACCCATTAGGGCCTCGCAATTACTTGATGATCATCATCGGTAATTCGAGTGGCGATTGGGTGCCGTCCACTTGAATGTCTTGTACCGCTTCAAGCTTCTCCTTGTTCATAGAAGCTTGCTTAGTGATCGTTACTCGATAACCTCCTATACCAAGGGACGCCATCCATTTACCAGTTCCATTTGTTCTTGTTTTGAAAACTGATTGTCCGGTTGACAGGTCAACGATTTCAACGGGCGCTAAGAAAAGGGATTTGCCATTCTTATCCACACATCGCTGCATAACTGGAATTTGTCCATGTGCAGCTTGCTGTTGATGTTCTTCATCCATTGGCGGCGCTTGTGGTTGTTGTGCAACTGGCGCTCCTCGTGGATTAGGAGGAGCCATTACGCCCCTCTTATTATTTCTTGGATTCTCCATTGCCTCTTGTGGCACCATAGCATCTGCATCAGAAGGCCCGCGACCTGGAGGGGGCCCATTAGGGTCTTGACGTGCTGGAGGCATCTTAGGAAGCTGGACAGGCATCTTCATCTCTTGCTCAGGACGAGGGAGGTATGCATTGTCACCAGCATAAGTTTCCGGTCTAGAAGAACGTCGGAAACCTTGTGGTGCTCCAGCTTGTGGAAGCTTAGATTCAGCCGTTACTGGAATGTTCCTTGTCGGATCACCAGCCGGAATTTGGTCGAATGTCGATGGAACAATATTTGCCCTTGGGGGCGCTTGTACTGTCTCCACTACAATCTTTGGTGGGCCGGCTGGTTGCTTATCCAATCGTCCAATTACATCATTTAATTTATTGGATAATACCTTAATATTCAAATCCTGAGCACGAATTATTCCTAGTAATTCTGTTACTTTAGATTCTAAATCTAACAATACATCTGTAGCTTTTCTTGGCTCTTGTCCCATGGTACCTTTATTCTAAGAAAAGACCAATCTTTACCTTGACTCTCTTAAGAATAATTATATCATCGACTGAGACAGGATTTCCGTCACACATCTCATGTTCGCCAGATACTAATGCCATAGCCTGGTCTTCAATCTCTTCTTTGGGACCAGAACAAACTGGAGTTCCTGCTACAATTAGAAGATAAGCATCAGCCTCTAAATCCGCTAATACTGGTAATAAGTCTTCTGGATCAACTGGAATATGCTTGGCTTGAACTTCTTGTTCAATAGCCTTTGGCGGAAAAGCTTGATATTCAGGACGAATGTCAGCGGCAGTTGGTCCATTTCTGAATCCAAAAGCTGATTCACTAACATAGTCATTATTATCAACCATCTCTTGGTTAGGATCAAGTTCCCCACCAGTCAAATCATCTACAATCTCACCATCTACACTAGACCACGTATGTTCCATATTATTACCTACATTTGGAACGGGTCCTCTACCGATGGGAGAAGAGGTAGGTTCAGCATATGGCTGACGCACTGGCACTCTTCTCGCCCTTGGATTATCAGAGGGTAGTTGAGTGGGCCTGGCAATTGTAGCACCAGGCACCACTGCACCACCTTGATACTCTTGGGGTTCTTTACCATGAACCTGATATTGCGGTACATACGGTTTGTATGACGCAGGTTTACTTCTTTCAGGATTCTTGATAAGTTTTACTTTTCCATCGGTATCAGACATGTTGTTCCCAGATTATTCTGAGGAGTTACGCTTAAACTTGCGCTCTTTGCGATTCTTGGCGTGTTCTGTATGTCTACAGTCACCTTTGCTACAGAGTTCAAGTTGTTTCCTTACGGATTCGTTGCGCTTTCTCCTACGTTTATCGGACGGTTTCTCGTACGACTGCTTTTCCTTATATGACGAAAGAACCCTTTCTTTCTGCACTAAGGCTCGAAAAGCTCTAAGAGCTTTATCGAAATTGTTCCCATACACTTTAACTTCGAGGGGTTGGGCTTGCACTGCTTCAATATGTGCGAATTTGTCGTTGACGACGACTGGCTGCGTTTCACCTCCCTTCGGTGCCTTTTTGTAGTTCCTCTTACTTCGTCTATTCTGATCTTTCATCTAGAAAACACTTTTAACCTTTACTGAAAGTATTTATCGATATTCACGGCTCCGCCATTCAATAGATTTTTGTCCTTGACTAGGCGGTTAAGGGCACTCTGTACATCATTGTTAGTTGGCTTTTTGCGATTATGCGCTAGGGCTTCGAACATAGCAGAGATATACAATTCTTTTAAGTAAGCATAAGAAAACTCGTACTTGGCTGCATACTTGGCTAGGTCTCTACACTGCTTGGCAGTAAGAAGAGTTCCAAACCATCTCTTTAGATATATATAAGCCATTTCTGCGTTTGGGAGAGGAATCTCGAATTTTCTATCAAATCGTGAAGGTCTATCAGTAATGTTAGTCTTCAGTTTTTTAACTTCGTTTGCAGTTGCAATAACCAGCAAACCGTTTTTCGCTGAGATGCCGTCCATCAAGTTAAGGAACGAAGAGATATCTACACTCTTCTCAAGTAACGAGTCTAAGTCTTCAAAGTAAAGCAACGAAGGACTTTGTTCCTCCGCATAAGAAAATGCTTCACGCACCGCCTCATCATTAGCTCCTGCTACAATGGTTACGGGTTTGAAATTGTATTGCGCAATGATAGTACGAATAATGGAGGTCTTTCCGTTACCTGGCTTACCATACAGCAAGATACCACGCTTCCAAGGAATCTTATTTTCCAAATAGAAGTCCTTAGAGGCCAAGAAGTTCTCAACCAAACCACGCACTTCGTTTTTGATGGACTCGGGTAAGAACAAATCTTCCCAAGAATGATCCTTAGTGTAAGGGATATCATCTCCCTCAATAACGCGGATGTTCAGATTGCTACGGTCACGTTCCTGAACCCAATCATCAAATTGATTACGCAGTTTAACGTAAGCCTCATAGTTCTTCTGAGAAACAACTATGAAGAAACTGATTTCGTCTTCCTGCTGATTCCCTTTATGGAACAAGGCGGCATGCAAAAATTCCAATCCTTTGGCCTTAATGTAAAATACACCTTGGACAAAAAACTTCTCGAAATCATGATCGGTCGTCCAGGAGATGCTAGAGTCCTTGTACAAACACTCAACAGTAACGCCAGACTCTTCAGCAAACTGAAGAAACTGACCGTCAATGATGATGCGGTTATGTACAAACTTCTCTAAATGTTGCTGATCTTTTAGAGCCGGACTAAACATCTGCTGGGTCCAATTCATCAAATCGATGAAGTTGGCCTGCGGTCGTTCCCAGTTATCCGAAGGAGAAACCCTATAGGTTGGAGCGAGTTTCGCTAATCTTTCTGGCGAAAGGTGCTCCTGTTGCTCCAGAATTTCTGGAGTCAAATACTCTACTTTATCTGTGGTCATGTATCAATGTACTCGTTCTTTCATTAAGCAACATTTGCAGATGCTGGGGAAGCAATATTCACAGTATGTCTACACTTTGGATATCCTGAGCATCCTAAAAACTGTCCCGTCTTAGTTTTGCGAACTGACATCGGGCTTCCGCACTTCGGACACATGGTCGCACCATGTCCTAGATATGCCCGATCTAATTCCTTTTTGAAATCTGGATAAAACTTTTTCAGCATATCGATATGATCAACTTTACCACTTTCCACTTCATCGAGCTGTTGTTCCATTTTGGCGGTGTAGTTGTAGTCCATAAACGTGAAGAACTTCTGTAGTTCGTCAGTAATCTTCTTGCCCAAATCAGTGGCGTGGAATACGCTACCCTTCTTCTCTACATAGTTACGATTCGTAATCTTACTGAGAAGGTCTGCATAGGTTGCAGGACGCCCAATATTCTTGGCAACTAATTCTTTGATTAGCTTATCTTCAGAATATCTAGCAGGTGGTTGAGTCGATTTTTTCTCCAGTCTGACAGGGATTTTACTTGATAGGCTAAGACTATCTCCGACAGCGAGGAGCGGGATTTCAATTTTGCTATTATCAGAAACTTCAAGAATGTCCAAGAAGCCACTGTCTTTAAGAGCCTTACCCGCTGCGCGAACTTCAGCAGCTTTGTTGCCTTTGACATGAGCAGTCACCTTCAATGTGTTGTAGATGGCTGGCATCATCTGGCTAGCAATGAACTGCTTCCAAATGACTTCATAGACAAGCTTCTCGTCTGGGTCAACCATAGCATAATTGTTGTTTGGCTCTAGCGTCAAATCGGATGGACGGATGCACTCGTGGGCGTCCTGTGATGCATCCTTATTCTTGTAAGCATAAGCCTTCTTTGGCAAAGCATACTTCTTATCCTTAATGAAGTTACGGACATCTTCCAAGGCTTCATCGCCAACTCGAACAGAGTCAGTTCTGATGTAAGTACAGTAACCATTCTCGTAAAGAGACTGCGCAGCTTTCATGGTACGGTCAGCACTGAAGCCGTGATCTTTAGACATGATTCGCTGAAGCGTAGAAGTTACCAGAGGCGGCTGAGGGTACTTAGCCTCTTCTTCCGCCGAGACCTCTGAAACAATGTATGGGTTTACATTGAGCAGCGCCTTTGCGGCCTGAGCATCTTTGTCATTGGTTGGACGGCCAACAAACTTGGTAGCGAACTCTGTTTTTCCGTTGGACAGCATAACCTGAATAGTCCAGAACTCTTCTGGAACGAAAACCTCAATTTCTCGTTCACGGTCAATGACCATACGAGTAACTACAGACTGAACTCGGCCAGCCGACAGTTTGGGACCCATAGTATTCATTAGGAATGGGGAGGCCATAAATCCTACCAACCTATCCAGAATACGTCGGGCCTCTTGAGAATGGAACAAGTTGATATCTACGTCTCTAGGAGAGGCGACTGCCTTCTTGATCTTATCCTTCTTGATTTCGTTAAAAACAACTCGCTTGATAGGTAAACCAGTATCTTTTAAACGCTCCTGGAGATGCCAGGCGATAGCTTCGCCTTCACGATCAGGGTCGCTTGCCACTAAGATGTTGTCACACTGCTTGGAAGCTTTGAGCAATAAATCAAGCGTATCAACCTTATCTTCTTGCAGAATGTAGTGAGGACGGAAGTTGTTTTCGACATCTACACCTAGACCAAAGCGGCCACCCTTTGCCAGGTCAGTAATATGACCCTTGCTAGCTAGTACCACATAATCCTTGCCAAGATACTCTTGAATCTTTTGAGCTTTAGCTGGAGATTCTACAATAACTAATGTCTTCATTTTTACCAAGTCTTTCAATATTCTTGCATCACCCTATGGATGTCTTTCACAAGAACATTACTAGTTTTTTCGATGAACTATTAAACGATCTTCATTGCCAACGAGATACGAAAGCTTACATCGTGAGCATTTACGGGAAATATAAGAGCGCCGAGTTCGATCTATCACAAGATAGTGTCACTCTGCTGTTCGCGCAAGCCCGCAATAAACAAGATTTTTTGACCTACCAGAATTTAGGAGATTGGATTTTTTTCGCCAATACTTTGGCGCCTAATCATCTTCATCATGCCAGTAAAGAATATTACGATACAGTAGCTAGGCTATCTTATTACTCATGCTATAAATTAATCAATCGTGAATGGAAACTGTTTGAAGAGCTAGCTGACGACTTCCTATCCCTTGAGGAGCAGGTTCGTAAACGCCTTCCTCAGCTCAAAACACAAACTTCTGAGGGTATTTATATCGGCCCTTTCGATTGATAACCTCGGGTCGCTTTTTCGTTGACTTATCATTGAAAGCCCAAACGGTTGACCCGCAATCACAACCCACGTACTCTATTACGTTATCGCGATCCTTTACATTAGCACCATGTGCATTATGCAAAACTGGATTGTATGATTTTCCTTCTAAAGCGAAAGAAAAATCGCCTAACTTACGGAAGTAGCGAGGAGAGAAATCCTGGTACCAATTGGTTACCATTCTCTTGACCCATCTTTTAGAGAACTTGGAATAGATTAAGAAATGCTTGATTTCTTTCCATTTGAAAGGTTGCATGCTCGCATAGTAGAAAGTTGGGCCTTTCCCACACTCTGAACAACGGGCTCGCTGTAAAAACGTTGATGAAATATTGATTCTAACAACTTCTTGTTTAGGATTCATAATTAAAGCCATTGCACGATTAAGTGAATCATTTCTGCTGCTCATTAATCAGTAGCCTCGCCCTTTCCACAATCTTCTTACGGACCCTATTAACATAGGCCATTCCACCCATTTGATAATGAGGCGGCACTCGAAGATGTGTCACAGTGACCAGAGTACCTGGTCTAACATCAAACATGTGAATCTTAGAGAAACTATACTCCCTAACATTCTGCATAAGTGGAGTCTTAGTATCTTGCTGAATGATATTCAGAAGCTTACCAATGTAGTACGGCTTAGTATAGGCTGCTTTCCTACCACCAATGTAAAACTCTTTAGTTTCGTTCTTGACCGCCAGCTTAGTGTTGACGATGCCTTCGAAAACGGATATACCATCGAATATACCGAGATGCTCGTCCAGTATGTTATCTATCTTAATTGGCTTCCTATTTTTAAGCACGAAAAATGGCAAGGAAGCCTCCAACAACGAAACGTACTCCTGGAATATCTTATGCTGAAATCCCATATGACTATCGGTGCTGTTAAGCACGTAAGCCGACATTTCCTCGGGATTTCTTTCTAGAAGATTAGCAAAAGCCTGATAAACGCATTGTTTGTGCCTAACGGTTGCATTAGAGCTGCTGTAAGCCGCATTGTTGCTCTGAGTCTCGATGATCTCCTTGATTGTCTTTATCTTGGCTTGTAGGTCTTCAGCAATTTCCATCTGAGTATGGACATCCACGTCATGTGACTGAATGTTATCCTTCAACGAAAATCCATCATGAGATGCATCGAGAATAAGCTTCTCTGGATTAGATTTGGAAGTAGGATGATGCATCTTACTCAAATCATTTGTGGAACCAGAAAAGAAACAATCGAAAAACGGACAAGAGACCGTTCCTGAATTATCTATTGGATGCGGGATAAATCTCTCACAATCCGGGCAACGATATCCATTCTTGTTGTGGCGGTAGAATGTGCGAAAGAAATATACCCTCTTAGGATCGGTCGACTCTTTCAGTTCTGATTCGCACTCATCGCAAAACAGAATCTTATTGAAATACAACACAGAATACTCTTTGCCCAGAAAAACGCAGCCTGGACAAATATACTCTGCCTTGTGTCGTAGGTCAGGTGTAGCTAGCTTCTTGCATGAAGCGTTGACAATATAAAACAGGTAGTCATTAATCTCATCAATAGGCGAACCATTGTTGATAAAAGTCACACAACCTGTTTTCAGCTCTTCTTTTAATTCTTCAATCAGAGCACGCAGAGATAGCTGATTGCCATTCTTAAAATGGATACGATGTAATGTGGCAATTCCTTGTTCGCGTTCCCTTAGAAAATCTTCTACTAAGGAATCAACGTCCATTAGATTTATCGGACTTACAGCTAACATTAGGCTCCGAAAACTTCACACACTTCAGTTGCGTCCGTATATGCCACCTGGAAACGTTCCATATTGCGAGAGTTATCGCGCATAAGAGCATCACCTTTCCCAAGCAAATTTTCCGCTCCAGTTGCATCCAAGATTACCTTAGAGTCTACATGACTTGCAACTTTGCAAGCAATACGGGCTGGGAAGTTGGCCTTGATGGCGCCATTGACAACATTTACCGAAGGTCTCTGTGTAGAGAGAATGATACTCATTCTGGCTGCACGGCACTTCTGTGCCAGGCGACAGAGTCTATCGAAAAACATATCACCCTTGTCCTGCATGACCAGATCCGCAAACTCATCAATAATGATGAGGATTGGTTTCAAGTCTTTGGGATTCCAGCCGGCTCGAAGCTTCTCGTACCTATCTTCCATGATATCAATCATGTTAGCAAGCAACTCTACCACGTCATCATAGTTATGATACACTTGAGTTTTCCGCACGCCTTGATACTGACCAAACTCAATACGCTTCGGATCAACCAAATACAAATCTGCATCGTTATAGTTGAATACGTTAGCGATAATGTTGTGCAACAGCGTACTCTTACCAGAACCAGTAGTTCCAGCAATCAGACAGTGAGGGTTATCTAACAGATCAGTCCACACTTTACTACCATCAACCGTCTGACCAAGTAAACAAACTAGGCCGCCTTTGGGAACATCGTCGTTGGTGAACAAATCAAACAGCTTGAGGGGCTTCTCACGAGGAGAAGCAAACTCCACACGAACGACACCTTGCTCGTGGAGAACCTTGACACTTGGCTTGCTCTTCTTCAGTGCAAGGGAGATTTCATCACCATACTTCTGAATCTCTCGTACCTTAGCGCGAGGGTGTAACTTCAAGTCATAATAGACATAGTTGTCAACCTGATGCATACTGAGACAGGTAGCTTTGATGTTGAAACTGTTTAGAATTTGATTGAATTGTTGAACGGTATCCATGGTCTACCCCTCAATATAATGCTAGAAATTAAGAACGCAAGGGGTCTCAGTATTTTACAAATAACCCGGTTTTTTGAGCAATAATTTTCCGGAGTTCATTCAGTGTAGGTTTCACTAGTCCCACCGCTTGTCCAACCTTTAGGCCGATAGAATCCACTGTCCCGTGCGGTAGTTCAATTACCAAATCACTAACATGAGAACCGATGACCTGTGTAGAGTGGGGTTCCCCATAACAGATCTCAGCAATCTTTCCCTTGTGACAAAATACAATATCCAATGGGCTTGGTGTGTTCTTCATCCAAAATCTATTGACACTTGGCGTAGCATACACGAATGCCATGACTGGAGGTGGCCACTCCTGATGCATAAGCCCATGAGACTGCTCTTCAGATGAAATTGCTAGCAGAGTTGGGAAAATATTATTATGAAGGTAGATGTATCCTTGTTCCATATGGCCTCAGAAAAACGGAGAAGAAGCTTCTTCTGGCTTCTCAGAGTAATACAACGATCTAATCATTGTGCGTAATGTGGCCATCTGACGATTAACTTGATTCATAGCTGGAGTTAGTTTCTCTTGATCGAAACCGTCCTCTAACAAATTCATTACTACGTCTAAATCTTTTCTAATCTGATCAATAAGTCCATATACTTCTAATCTGGAACCTGAGGTTGCTCCAGGCAATACTTGGTGTCTAAACTTACCTAACTGCCTTTGCGCAGTCTTAGCTGGTTGTACTTTCATTTGCTCAACGATTTGAATGAATGAAGTTCCATTAGTACCTAGCTGAGCATTAACTTGTTGAAGCGCTCTATCATAAATGGCAGAGATATCGTACTGCTTGAGAACATCTGGCTTCCTGTGTTTAGGAGCGGCAGCAATTGCTCTGATGACAGAATCCAATTCTTGGAAAGCCGGATTGCTAGCAACAGAACCAAGTTGAGTGGAAGCTGTACTGAAATCTTTTAATTTGTTTACAACTGTTAGGTCAGGAGATTGCGTGACTGGCCGATCTACCTCAGCATCTGGGTCACGACCTTCTTCAGCCGCTCTTTGTCTTTTTAACTCAGGGTCTTCAATAGAGCCACCAGGATCTTTAACAACACCTGGCTTGAGGGCCTTGTAGGCCGAGAAGAGGCGATTAACAATATTCCAATAGTTCCAAACCAGAGTCATTATTTTATGAGCGTTGACAATGCTGCCCTTAGAAGACTTGACAATCTCTTTGTGCAACTGCTTAAGCGCTCTCAATGATTTAACGGAGTTATCCAACATCGTCATTCTCAAACGACGAACACGAGCACCTTCACCAAATCCAAATTTAGGATTGAATAGCCTAGTTACGAAACGAGAGAATGGGTTGGAAGCCTGAGCTTCTAAAGAATACTTGTCCTCAAACTCAAAAGCTAGTTTAATAATCTCGGCCTGTCTTTCTGATGCGGCCAACCCTTGACCAAGCTGTTGATTTAGATCGGGCTTAGGGGCCTCTCCAGCGGGTGCTGTAGGCGTTCCAGGACTTGGTGGGCCACCAGGCTGTTGAGGCGCGGCAGGAGCTTTAGGTTGCTTCTGACGACGGTTCTTGGAGTAATCTAGTTGCTCCTGAATGACGGCGTTACCTTTGTTGACCAACTCTTGGAAATCACCGGCCAATGAACCAATAATAGTGTTTGGATCTGCGGGAACAGGTGAGGTAATACGAGAACGCTCCTTGAAGAATTTAGATGGCCAACCATTCATCGTCTTTTTGAAATGAATCAAATCGTTAATGAAAGTAGACACCTCTTTGTTCCAAAGAGCCTTATTTTGTCGTAGTCTCTCCTGGACTGGGTCCTGAGATGGTCTTCTGGCAGTCTTTTCCATAACAATATGTGTTTATTTTAGTATCCCGCCCAGATTATCTATTATTCGCTTGATATGAGTAGTGAAATACTCCATGCTAAAGTTCTTCTTCATTATATTACAAACTTTACAGCAGGGAACACAATGCACTTATTTGATGATTTGAACTATCTTTTTCTTGAGGGTTCCTAGCCTAAGACTGCGTTTTGCTTTACGCTCTTCCGCTAGCTTCTTTTCCAGTTTTTGGTTATAATTAGCGATTGCCTGCCAGGAAAACCCCAGTTTGATATCCAAATCATCTTTTTCTTCGTTAGGAGCTATAATGAATCCTCCCTCAATTATATAAGAATCAATAGATACTCGTTGGTAGCCATGTTCTTCTAACAAAACTACCAACGACTCCACAACATCATTCCAGATAATCCGACCGCCACTTTTGGGGTTAGCCCTTTTGAGAGTCGCCCTATAGCCGGCCTGCGGCAATAGATGGTCACACAGTTTTCGAAAGTCATCTACGGTAGTACCTTCGGGAGCACTAAAGAAATAGTGCTCCTGCCAGTCATAGTCAGAATATACTAAGTCAAAAACGTTGTCACTCATCTTACAAAATATGATCGATAATGCCGTATTCTTTTGCAGTCTTAGCGTCCATCCAAGTTTCAGTTTGACAGTCCGCTTTTACTTTTTCAAAAGTTTGGCCGGTGTGCTTGGCCATAACTTTCAACATTGCATCGTTTTCGGAGTTGACAAATTCCAAATAATTCTTGCTATTGGTAAAGTCAAATCCCGGAATTGGAAAAACGAACTGAGAACCATGGATCATTACCTTGGAACTACGGAGCGCAAAACGTTTACCTTTGCTACCGGCTGCCAAAATCCAAGCACCAGCAGAATAAGCTTTGCCAATCAGAATTGTTTTGACTGGAGCACGTACCATTTGCATAACATCGTAGATGTTTGCCATGCCGGTATTAGCTCCGCCATTGGTGTGAATGTAAACGCTGATTTCTGCTTCAGGGTCTTGATTGTCATAGTACAACATCATTGCTGAAAGTTCGGCTCCCAATCTATCGGAGACGCCTTCAGAAATGAAAATAGCGCGGCTCTTAGCTAATTTGACATAGCTTTCGCCATAGCCCATCGGCATTTGCATACTAAAATGCTCATGCTCGTGCGGATCTGATCGGTCTTTCTTATTCATAGAGGCTTACCTTACTTGTTAAATGTAACAATCTTGTCAATAAAACCATACTTCATGGCGTTCTTGGCATTGAAGAATACTCGACGATCAAAATCCTTTTTGACCTGAGCCAAAGTCTTCTTGGTAGTCTTTGCTAGAATTTCCATCAAGCGTTGATTATCCAATTTATCCTGCTCAAGTAATGCCTTCGCACCAGGCAAATCAGTGTGCATATGCATACTACCAATTAACTGAGTTGCAGAAATGACGGCATGCGGAGTTGCAAACCTCATACCAGGAGTTCCTCCTGCTAGTAGGATAACAGCTTCATCCATAGCGGCGCCAATACATACAGTCTCGATAGGTGCATGAATCATGCTCATGACATCGTAAATCATAAGAGAGTTACGAATATCGCCACCGTGAGTGTTGATGAATAAAGTGATTTTACTATCTGAATCTTCATGGTCTTTCAAGAATAACGTGGCCACAATATCGGAGGCCAAACGATCATCGAGAAAATCTGTTAAAAACAGAATACGATCACCAGCCAATTTTTGGTAGACATCAACCGGCACTTCACCATGCTCAGTTTGTTCAAGTACTAGTGTATTCAAAATCAGAACCTCTTTCTTTGTTTCTCTTCCGCTTCACGTTCTTCTGCACAGGAAATACATATTTGAAAATGCGGATTACTCAAGAGTCTTTTTTCAGCAATCAATTCTTCACAATCTTGGCACAAACCATAGCTTCCTTCTTCTATGCGCTTGAGCGCTGATTCAATTTTAGATAGCTTGTCGGCATTTCTTAGAAAAAACTGACGATTCATTTCAATCAATTGATTAGCTTGAACCTCATCAGTTTCATCGCCTTCAGTATCAACATCTAAATTTTGCTCTGTTTGCTTTAGCAACTCCTGTTTTTGCTCTGTAAGCAAACTCTTCATCTTCTTCAAAAACGTTTTGTTCATTATGGAAACCTCAAATCAGAAATGGGCACAAGGATTGTTCCCTTAGGTTGCGGCTGTTTTTGTCCATCAACCCTGGTATGAAAGATCAAATATGCCTGGTTCTCTGGTTCTTTTAGATAGAAAGCTGTCACTTCCCAATCATTATAGATAGCTTTGCGAGAGATATCGCCAAACTTCATATTGCGCGTGTTTTCCATTATTTGCGCACGTTTAGGTCGGTAGGGGCCATGAATGTTTTTAGCCTTTACTTTCGTCAACTCAAAAAACAACGAGGCCGCTTCATTTTGGGAAGCAGCCGTAATTTGCTTTGACACTGGGTCATTTGGTTTATTCGGATCTAATCCAACACAAACGAACACTACCGGTCGAGGTCCTCTTTTACCCATGTTAATCACCCTTCAATTTCTTGTCAAGGACCAAAGACTCGCACAATTTTTTGCGAATAGGTTTAGCTAAAAATAGCCTCATCACTCGGTTGCCGGCCGATTCCATTACACGATGGAACCTCACATCATGATATTTGCGCGGAGGAGTATCCTTCAATACCAGGGTCCCTAAATTGACAATCTTAATCTCTTTCCCAGCCTTCAAATCTTTAACCATCTCATCGAATAGAATACTAATTACGCTAAACACATGATAGTGATGAATTAAACGCTTAATCTTACGATTTACGTAATGCCAAAGATCGCGCTTACTTATACTTAGCGGCATTACTTCCTATTAACCTTTCTTTGATACTTAGTTAACTTGTCCCATTTCCTAATTGACATATCTTGGAATTCTACCTTTGGGGCGGAAACACCAAAGATCACTTCAAAATATGAACCAATTAATTTGTTGTGCAAAGAACTGTTGGATGTACGAGTATCATCGTTCAAATCATCTAGGTACATAGTCTCGTAATCTTCGTAACAAGTACGACAAATATTATGAACAGCATTATCTAATGCTAGGGTGTTCAGGATATCCTTCTTACGATACACAAGTCCACAAATGGTAAACTTGTTACCACTGGCTGCCGTATAGTCTACTAAATGTAGATTGTTTTTCCTATCCTGAATCAATAAAATCATTTACCCTCACGTAATACAAAAGACATGTACTCATCAAATCTCTCACCACGACTTACTTGATTATCTACTCTAGTAAGAACTTTACATTCTAGTAATTGTTTGATAGAGAATCTCATAGTAGGATCGTTTTCGCCCGAACCAAATGCCTGAAGTTTCTCTCCAATATCTATCGGCTTCTTCTTAGCAATATCACAAATGAATTTACACATTCTAGGATATTCTAACTTGAAAAATGGTAACAGGCTAGCTTCGCTCGAAGTGCTCTTAACTTGCTTCTCAAATGTTAGAATAACATCCAACAGTTTAGACCTTAGAATTTTCTTAGCTTCAATCGCTTTAATTTCATGGTCAATCTGTTCAATCTTCTTTTTGGCGTCCCGAATTATTTCTTCAGGCGTTTCAATACCATGCTGAACAGCTTCGGCAATAAATTCAGCAACAAATGCTTGATCACTCTTCTTGCCCCTCATTGTCCTCCGCATAATAGTTATGGTGGAATTTGATAAATGAGATTAATTGTTTGTGCTGCTCAGCGTAATTAGTTGCTTTAATCCAGCCAAAACCTACATCTTTAGTTTGCTCCATACCTGCTAGAAACGTAGCTTGCAGATATGTGCTGCATGGCATCCAATTTTCTTTATCGGTACTAACAGCGATCAACACTTCTGGATCAATCTGTTCTTCCGCCATCTTAGTAAAAATGGTATATACACCAAAAGCCGGTGAGTCTTTTAGTTGAACTAACAGAGCAAACTCTGGTAGATTCTTTTCTTGAGTACAATCCGCCAACAGTAAACGAAGCTCTTTAGAATCGGCTATAGAAACCTGACAACCATAGATGTTATTACGAAGAACCTTATCATCAGTTTCTAAAGAAATTTTCTCTGGTAACACAAAAGCCTTATCAGTAATTTTCTTGATAGATTCTGGATTGATAAAATCCGAAGGGAGAACGCCTAAACTTGCTAGGATATGACAGGCTATTTGCTCAGTTAGTTTTGAATTCATTTACTGTCAATCTTTTTGCTAATAGCCTGATTTAGGATAGTACGAATGTCGGGAGCTGCACTCAGATCAAGTACAGGCATCTCTTTGGTGACCTGATCAATGTACGCTTCAAAATTGAAGATGTCTCCAGCGGCTCGACGCTTAGCTAGCTCCGCCATACAAATAGTAGATACTTTGTGCTCAAAACCAAAATAACGATCACAAACGATCATCTCACAGAGTTTCTGGTTAGAGTACAGAGGTACATTGGTAGTAATCTGGTTGATATCCAGTTTTACCTCTTCAACCTCATCGTCATCGTCTTGCAAGAAAAAATCTTCCAATTCTTTATTTGTCATGTTTCCTCAGTTTGGGCGGCGTAGAAATGCGAACTTTCAAGGAAGGTAATATACGGCCGTCTCGGCGATGATCAAAGAAATGCAATTTCGCGTCAAAAAATAAACTATTGAAATTCATGATCTTTCCCAGGATTAGCATGTCGCGAAAGCTGGCGAATACGGCTTTGATAATAATTCCCACCTCGGACTTGTCTAAGACTGGGTACCTAGCAAATACTCTATTGACTAAGTCTTCGTTGTGCTTTAGACTGATAGGCAGACTCTCGTTGAGATGGTCAACCATCTGTTGGTGAGTCATATCCTTGAATTCGAAGGGAACGATTGTTTTCTGTTTCTTCATCTAAAAATTCCTACGATCGTATATAACATAACTCCCCCTATAGATCCCCCACGCCGTTGTCGAGATCCAGTTCGAAATTGACAAACTTTGGCTGTCCCAAAAATGTTATGGAATTAGCTTAAAGATACTATTTCGAAGAAAGCTACCAATAAAAGCATATCTTTATGCGGTTTATCGGCAATCCGTTACCTCTAGGAATAATCATGGATAAATGCAGTAAAGTTGGGGCTTTGTACGTAGCTACTCTCAAAGCATTGTCCCTAATTCATCAACATAATCATTGGACTACCAAGGGCGTGTCGTTCTATGGTGAACATTTGCTTTTTGAGAGATTATACAAGTCCACACTTGAAAATCTCGATTTGGCAGCCGAAAAGTTCATTGGAGTCTTCGGGGATCAATGTCTCAGCTACGATTTGCAGACTGAGCTATTGAACAAGGTTCTACTAAAGTATAGGAATCTAGAAGGTTCGCCCATTCAGATGTCCCTGGAAGCCGAGAAGGATTTTCTTAAATTCTCTAAGGACGCTTACAATTGCTTCGAGGAAGAGGGCAAGTTAACCTTAGGGCTGGACGACATGATAATGGCAATCGCAAGTGACCGTGAAGGTGCGGTTTACTTACTACAACAAAGTTTAGATGGAAAACACGAATAACTTTGCTATCATTCTAATAATACTGTATAAAGACTATACGAGGAGCTGTTATGGATTCTAAAAAGGTTCTAGAGAAACTACTTAAAATTGCTGCCAATCAGCAGAAAATTATCACAAAGTTGGCCCAGCAACAAGGTCTACCACCTGATTCACTACCTAACAGTCAAGTTAGTGTAACTGACAATCAGCAACCAAAGCCACCAACTGAAACACCACCAGCGGATTTAAAGCCAGCTTCACCGTCCAAGACGCCAAGCAAATTGCTATTTGATACCGTCAATGCCAAGATGCCAGGCGTGTTAAAGCACGTCAACCCACCAAGAGGCAATGAAATGCAACTTGTTTTCGCTCCAGGCAAAATGACTCAACCTAATTACAATGCGGTTTTGAATGTCTATCAGGGGCTTTTGAACGGCAATCAGATTATGACCAACTACAAGCTCACTTACGCACAGGGTTAAGACTCTTTTCGTACGTAAAAGTCTAAGCTTCTGTACTGTAAAGCCATATTCAAAGACTCATATACATTGATGTTGTCCTTAAGAGACAATGCAGTCAATGTCAATAAAATCTCGCCTAATGTGCGAGATTTTACTTTTGCGCGGTCTTCTTCTGGAATCTCAGTTTTAGAATCAATAGCTTTGTATAAACTAATCTTCATCATCAACTCTTCAATCATTTGTTGAACAGTTGTATTAGCGCTACCGTCTTTTTGGAATTCTTCAGCTTTTTCCCAAAGCTTCTCAAAATGCATAGACATTTAGTCGTCCAAATCTTTGTTATCCATTAAGGCAATCTGAAGCTGTTCGTCACCTTGGTCTGAAACGAATACCAGGAATACAGCACCCATAGAACAATCAATCAGTACTGGAGCTTTGATCTTACCAACATAAAAGATCATTCCGTCTTTGTCTTTTCTAGCCTTCAAATCGATCGTTACATTCTTATTTGACATTGTTGCTCCGCATATCTTTGACATATTCAGCCATGCATCGTTCGAGGGCTTCCTCGGTATTGCTCATCTTGAATCCGGTAGCTCTTAGCTTGTCGGTATTGAGAATACAATTAGAGCGCTTGGCTGTCGTCATTTGGTCCAGTTGGCCCTCAGTGATAATTTCAAACTGATGCTCTGGTACATATTTCTGATATTCTTGCATGATGCGAGCTGCCGTTAATGGCTCAGGATTCGCAACATGCCAAATACCTCCAGGTCTGTTAGTAGCCGCCCAGTCAATACAGCGAACTAGGTCACTCATAAGAGTCATGGAATTAGGGATATCAATAACTTGCTTGTACCCCCTAAGCTTATTGATTAGGTTACGTGGTACATCCTTATCAGAGACAGGCATTCTAATACGTAGAGTGGTAACATGTGGTAATGAACCAATCATCATGTCACAAGCGTACTTGGTTTTGGAATAGAATGATTCTGGTTTGGCAAAATCATCTTCTCTCCATCCCGGATCTTTAGCTCCAGAAGTATGACCTTTATATGGAGATGCTCCAAAATAAATACAACCAGATCCAACTTGAATCAGATGAACGCCTCGTCCCTTACAAACTTCAGCTAATATAATAGGAACAACTGTGTTCGCAAAGGCAGTCTCTTCTTTATGAGATTCACACCAGTCTACATTAGGGCGCCCAGTTTTTCCAATGCAATTAATCAAAACATCTGGTTGATGTTTTAAGATCAGAGAATCAACATCTTCCCTGGAAAAAATCTTAGCCTTAATGTTTTCATAAGGTAAATGGTCGGCCACAAAGCCGCCGCCTAAAGTCAATACTTTCATAGTGCCTCAAATCGTTAATACAGTAATCTTTGGTTACTATATCATTGATTCCGGGACTTAGTATAGAAGTAATTGTTTACAAAGGCAATAGACTCATGGGTTCCTGCATCAGACCATAGCCCACCGATTTTAGAGTAGGATAGATTACCATCTGCCAGATAGTGGCGGATGATATCTGTAATCTCGTACTCACCACGAGCACTTGGTTTCAATCTTTCAAAATATTCGAAATACTGTGGCGTAAATAGATAACAGCCAGAGATAGCCAAATTCTTGTAGTTAGGATCCAGTTCTTGAGGCTTCTCTTCAATTTTAGCAATGGAACCATCCTCATCAATAGAGCAAACTCCGAAACGTTTTAGCTCTCGGTGGTGCGATAATAGAATCTGTGCTCTTGGGTTAGTCTTCCAATCTGGATTAGACCAGATTGGAGTATTCTCAAAGATGTTGTCGCCTAAAATTACTGAGAAGTCGGAGTCATCATAGACGAATCTCTTACACAAACTGATAGCGTGGGCGATGCCTTTTGGCTCGCTCTGGTACACGTAGTTGAGATTCAAGCCATATCGGCTACCATCTCCGAGATAACCCGCAACTTGAGCGTAATGGTTGCCGCCTAAAATGACAGTTACGTCCTGGCAGCCCATTTTCTTTAGGGTTTCGATCGGATAATCGATAATGAATTTTCCGTTGACACCTAACAAATGTTTATTGACAACATGCGTTAGAGGCAACAATCTGGAGCCAGTACCACCGGCCAGGATAATTCCGTTCTTCATAACGGAATATATATCGAGTTACTTCTTGAACTCGTTGATGCGAGCTTTGATAGTCTTTAGTTTTTCCCAATGATGGGCCAATAAAGTTGAGTACTGGGTATTCAACATATCAGATACAGTTGGCGGATCAAATGAAATACCCTGGTCAACTATCTGAAACTCTCTTCCTCTTTCAATCAATGCTTGAGAAGAAAGTGCATAAATAGTCGCGCCCTCAACTAATACCTCAGCGAAACAATCTACAAAAGAATCATCTGCTAAAGTAAAGTTGGTAAAAGAAGGAACTTGATTGAAACTAGAAACTGATAATTCAAGAAATGCTTCTAGCATTTCTTTATTGTAGATATCACAGTCTACATAAACAACATTACCAAGAGGGTCGTTAGCTTTTGCTTTGCCCCTGCTTTGTAGCCTAAGTTGAACTAAATTAACTAATCTCTCTAAGTTTTTATCTTTACTCATATGGTATCCCCGGTTGGACTCGAACCAACATAACACCAGTTTAGGAAACTAGGGCACATCCTTTATACCACGGGGACATCTCCCTATTATGACTTATTTTTAGTAGGAGAAACGATCATGCTCATGATTTTACCTTCAAGGGAGACTTGAGGATTAGTAGCAACTAGACCGTCTAACCGTTTGAGAATCCACTCTAATTTCTCTCTTCCAATATTGGCATGGACGATTTCACGACCACGGAAGCGAACAGCGAACTTGACTCTATCACCCTCGGCTAAAAACTCTTTAGCTTGGGCTACTTTATGGTTCAAGTCGTTTTCATCAGTGTTGGGACGGAAGGTTAGTTCCTTGAGTTCTTGCACTTGCTGATTTTTCTTATTAGCTTGTGCTTTCTTCTTTTCCTCATACTTGAACTTACCATAGTCCATAATCTTACAAACTGGGGGCACGGCTTTTGGATTGATCTCCACTAGGTCAAGTGCTTGGTCTTGTGCCATTTTGAGGGCTTCATGGGTATTCATGACTCCGGCGTTCTCACCATCGGCAAGAACAACTCGAATCTGAGGAACTCGAATGAATTTATTGATACGAACTCTGTATTCACGCTGCTGATTATTCTGTTGCATTCTCTTTGGTTTTCTCCTGTAATACTTCTTTTGCTGCTTCCAGCAAATCTTCCAGTCTATTGTTTGTGTAAAACTCGCCTGGTATACCACGAGTATTGTAAACCTTATATCCCATGCTTGTCAAGGCTTCGAAAACTTTTTCATGGGTCGGGTTAATCATTGTTTTATCTAAACCAACGCCGATGGCTAAAGCACAAAAATTCCCACCCTCATAGTTGTATGAGTCGAGAACCATTTCGCCAGGATAATCAATTACCCTCTGTAACTGTTCAATAGTCAATTGACGTAAACCATTCTTCAGACCAACCTTGCGTGGGTCTTCAAAGGATTCAGAGGGCTTAGCCACTCTATCTTTTTCTGGTTTATTAAAGTAATCAAAAATCTTAGGATCTATCACGCTGCTATCACTCATTATTCATCTGCCATAAAGTAAAAACCATTTTGCATGTTGCAACATGCAAGATAGTCTAATTAATAGTTATGTCATCGAAGTAAAGGAAACGAAGCGGTGCCACCTGGCAACACCCCAAAAGCTTGTAATACATATAGTAGTACAAACAGCAGAACAACTACATTAATTACTGTTTTGATTCTGGCATCCATTGGTACTAAAGTATTCAACAGATAAAGCAGAACTCCAACAATAATCAAGGTAATGATAAATGAAATTAGCATTGTTAGCCTTAATAACGGAGAAAATACTCCGCTGATTATATGCCGGTTTATGCTTTTTTCTTTTTGTTTAATTCCCTGACATCTATACCATACTCTTCAAGTATTGATAGATCAAGCTTCCATTCTAGCTTACTACGTTTCATCCAAACTTCGAAAGCATCAGCAATTGCTTGCTCTGCTTCCTTCTTCTTGAGTCCGTTGACTTTCATGAAGTGTTTGAGTGCCCATTCCTCTTTGCCGGAGATACGAGCGAATCCGAAATGTTTGACCATATGACAATTGGGACATAACGAAATCATACCGGCTAATTTTTGAACGCCAGTCTTCTCGTTGTATTCCCAAATCTCATGACACTCTACCGGGTGCTTGGGACCAACTCCACCACATATCTCGCAAACATTCCAAGCTTTATCTGCAACAATACGTCTCAAAGCATCCCATTGCTTTGCAGTCAGCACAGCTCGAACATTGTTCATCCACGAGGATTGTGGTACAAGCTCAATAGTCAACTTCATCTACGCCTAAACAATAACTTCTCGGCTCTTTCCTCACCAAGCTTCGCCTTGAGTACAACTTCAGCTCGTTGTAGAAATTGGTCTCTACGAGAAAGCTTATCTTTACCCCAATAAGAAATAGAAAGAGCACCAATAATACTAGTAGGTGACAAAACATCTAAATCAGCATGGTCAAACCAAGCATCAACAAATGCAAAGTCTCCATCACTTAGGTGATGTTCTAGAAGAACAATAACACCCTCTAGCTGGGCTTGGTCATTCATTCGAACTTGCTCAATTTGTAAATAAGCGAATACATTTCGTTTTGAAGTGATTCGGTAGAAATAGGAGTGCCATCTTCGGCAGCCAACTTGGTCATACCGGTTTTATGTCTGTTTTCTAATTCTTCACGAATTACTCTAACGCGTGCTTGGATTTCTAGTCTAGTCATGTTAGACTATATATCATTTTAGTAGTTTTAGTGCGCCGAGTGGGATTTGAACCCACGACACGAGAATTTAGAGGTCTCTGCTCTGCCACTGAGCTATCGGCGCATTGGGCGCATTATTGTCTGTTAGTCGTATCCACTTGGATTACAGACTTTTGGACAGATTCGCGCTGGTTTCGCTCACGCCATTCATCGAACATGCGCCAGCTAACTCCTAAGACTGTACCGCCCACCAAAGATAACAATAAAAATTCTAGTACTAACATGATGACCTCGTAGATGAATATATCATGGCTCCCGCAGAGGGGCTCGAACCCCCTTCTTCCGTTTTAGAGACGGCGCTCTACCTGTTGAGCTATGCGAGAATAAGAGCCCCAGGGTGGATTCGCACCACCCTCCGTCCAGTTAAATACTGGCTGCTCTTTCATAACCTTACTTTCTTTCCCGTCACGTTCACGGGCGCTTTCGGATTTTACTGAGCTACTGGGGCATATTTATTATTCTAAGGTCGAAATAAGATCAGCTTCACCTTTATATTTTGGGTTCCAGCGATAAGCTATATCAGGCTCATCTCTTCGTTCTAAACATCCTTCTTCGGCCAGCGCCACAATGAAATTAGATATTGCATCTCCCAAGGGATTGGCTGACCACATAACGCTCTTGACGCCATGCCAAGGATCGAATGGCCCTGTAGCATCACCTGGAGCGCCAAACTCTGGCCAGAAGCCAAGGCAAGCGCCTAAATGATACATAGCAAGGTCCCAATCAGTCCAACCAGCTAATCTTTCTTGAAGTGATGCAATACTAGTCTTTTTCATAGGTCACACGCGCAGTATTTATGACAGTTACGACATTCAGAACCATAACATTCTTCGCAGAAATCTTCTGATTCGCAAACATGTTCTGGACAGAATAGATCGGGTTTATCACAACAGTGCCCCGAACAAGGACAATAATCTGGTTCTTTATTCTTCGTTGTCATCGTCTTGATCTTCCTCAGATCCTCGTTTCATGATTTCATTCAACTCTTCACGAGGAATATCGGGCCAGTTATCAGGTCTTCCATCTTTAGGAAGTGGGAAGATTGCACCAGCTTCTTTGTCATGAAAAATGCAAAGCAATCCAGCTCTACCTTCATGAACATAAACGCCCGTAGGCATTCCGCAAAAACATTCGGGGCCACGTTCTTTATCAATCCATTCGCTCATTTTCCACCTCTCAATGCTAGCGGTAATCGACTACAAAGTTTTTTAGACTTAGGGCCAGGTGACAATGCGATTGCTGTAATCTGATTGTCAACATCGGGCTCACGAAAGATGGAGAAATGAATTCCGGCACCAGTAGCTTGTTCTACTAGATTGTGAAGCTCACCTTCATCCTTGACAGATAGCAGGCCAAGATAATTAGATTGTTCAAACCAAATCCTATCAATCTCGGGATGCTCTGCTGTAAACTGCCTCAAGGCATGCATGCTTTGCACGGCTTGATAACCCGGTTCCAAATCTGCACGAGTAATAACATAAAGCTTATCGCCTTCTTTAACCTAAAGACACATGATTCTCTCCAAATAGTTTGCGGCAAATTGCTTTACCGCGTTTGTTAATTTGACTCCACTTAATCTTGAATGATTCAGATTCAATGCCGCCAAACATTTTTGCATTGCTATGCACCTCAGCCAATCCGGCTAGAAGCAAAGTAATTGCCTCTCGGTGCTTACAAAAATCATCCACATCAACTGCCTTCATAGTATGGATTTTCATATCCCATAGAATGAGTTTGGCAATAGTTTTGTTAGAACTAATCCTTAACCATGTCTCATAAGACATCCAAGGATGGTTTGGGAAATGCCTACGACCTTGCTTGTCTATAGTTAGACAGTAGGGTTTGCCGCAATCATGGAAGACTGCGTATCCCGCAATAATATCGTCTGGTAGCAAGGAGGCTAACAATTGCTCTCGATACTTGCTTATCCAATCAGGTAATCTCCAACCTTCGCCTATCTGGCCGGTTTTCAAAAATGTAATCAATTCAAAAATGTGCTCTTTAACAGAGACGCCGTGTTGATACACGGATTGCGACTCCGTTTGTGGAGTGCTCTTCATATCAGAAATTAAACGATTCTATAGATAACTCATGGTAATGTATATATCCTGTTATTGGTCGATTAGTTTCTCTAGTACAAATCTAGAGTTTTTCAATTCTTCTGGTTTAATTGTGTCCAGCACCCACGTTACATGGTGCTTAGTCCCAGGTTCATAATGCTCAAAGTGTAGCATAGTCGTGCCATTACCCTTATCCTTTTTGAGGACAGGAACGACAGTAGCGATTAGATCGCCTTCCCTGACTTTAGAGCCGATCGTGATATGTGGCAATGGTTTAATTTCACAGTAGCCAAGCACGCCAGAGGCTCCTTCAATCAAGATGCTCCAGGTTTCTAGCCACCATGGGCTAGGAGGAATGGCATTGGGGCCAGTGAAGTTTTCAATATGAACTACCTTACCATCTTCAATGGCTTGAATCTCTTGACCGAAGCCGCAGTAAACGTCTACTCCAGGATGAAAATAGAAGGAACGTCTAGATGCAAAATCGCCCACTGATCCAATTTCTGGAAGAGCGGGCGTCTTATCACGGAGTGGCCATTTCATAATAGATCGAAACCTTGACCTGGCTGAATCTCAACGATTCTAACTGTTACAGAACTTTTACTATGTTGATTCATTTCGCCACAGCCTTTACGAATGGTCGTTTCTAGCTCATCAAGAGTGTAGGGCACGTCCCAGTTGTCAAGATGCTTGACTAAATGATCCCAAATATCTTCCTTGGCCAAAGCGATGAAGCCTTGTCTGTTGCCATGGAAGTCTTCAAACATTGTTACTAAATACATGTGGTGGAGATGCGGGGAATCGAACCCCGGTCCAAAATACGTTGTCATTGAAACTCATTCACAGACCTAGCTGAAGGACTTAGTCATCAGCGCCAAAGTCAGATACTCACTCTTTCAGGCTATCTACTGTTGTCGTCATCCGCATACTCCGTAGCCGAATATTTGGACCAGCCTTCGTAGTTGGTGCTTTTAGATTACTAAGACAATCTCATCTAAAAACAAATGGTGCCGTTAGGCGGCCATTGCAAATGCATTATCGTTTGCATTTATACGTCGATCACTTATTTACGAGGGTGCAATCATCCTCGGTCTGAATCATTTCAATAATTCTTTACTCTGTCGAAACCTGGTCATCCCCATTGTTAAAGAAAAGGTAAAAGCTGTTTGTTAATAAATTGTACAACAGTAATTTTATGTTCGTGAATAAGTCGAGCTAAAGTTCTTTTAGGGCTAGTATTATGATGCTCCATCCACATCATGAATGCGGTGCCATCAGCAGATATTACTCCGATTGCATCACCACCATCAGAATGAGAATAACTCTCAACTTTGTTGCCAGTATCTCTTACATATCTGTAAGCGGCCATTATGCATTCATCTACATCTTCAAAATATGTAATGGTCATGTTTGGAGCTAAAGGTGAGAATCGAACTCACGTGACTGCGTTACGAAGGCAGCGTAATACCACTATACGACATTAGCTTAGTTTGAGCTGGTTAGCAGGTATTTCAATTACATATGACTTACTAGAATATCTGACGCCTAGAAAAAATTTATCAATCTCTACAACATCATGTACATGCAGCATTTTGATGGCGGATTCTTTGTCTGTTCTGAAAAACAAAGTGGAATGTGCAATGTACCAATAAGTAGGTGATTGTCGAATACCTCTTACATAAACGTTCGTCTTAAACATTTGGAGCCCGCGAGTGGAATCAAACCACCGACATCCTCGTTACTAGTGAGGTGCTCTATCAACTGAGCTACACGGGCTTATTCGGTTTAAAGAATCGTCCATTAACTATCCATACTTTGAGGAAGTAGTAGATGTTGTTCACTGAACCGAAAACTAGTGAAACAGGACGCTGGAGCCCAAGTTGAGAGTCGAACTCAATTTTCGTCTTTACCAAAGACGGGTAATAACCGTTATACTACATGGGCTTAATTGTATTCTCATGCAATCATCTAGGTTAAATACGTACCTATATTCCTGAAGGGATGATTGCGGCTAGGGTATAAACCCGCTAGCAGTGGAGCTGGCGCCGAGAGTCGAACTCGGTTCTCTTCGTTACAAGGGAAGAATAATGCCGTTATACTAAGCCAGCTTGCTCGTGGTACATATTATAACCACTTATTGATAGGTGTCAATCCCTATAATTTTTTAAATTTGAGGTAAGGTGCCATCCGTCGCACCCACTACAATGATAAGCACGGAGGTTCCGGTTGTCAATTAATAAGATAGCCGTGTCGGCATCCTTCTCCGTATTGTATCGTTTCTTATTGGGAAACGTAAAGCACTTCTTCATGGCAGTTACCGGCCAAAGCTTTCTTGTCTAAAGATATCCGCGCCATTTTTAAAGATGTTAGATAAGAAGGACTGGTCCTTGGTAAATATTGGCGGCTCAAGATTGAGATGCCATTTATTTCTCATTGAGTCCCCGGATACAATAGGAACCTTGTAAGCAGCCGCTCCTCGTCTAAAAGAAACTGGATAGTCATTGAAATTGATATCTACCTCTTGATGAAGTAGGTCTACCTTTTCATCCACGCTCAATCCGGCCATCATCTCTTTGATATTGTTCTTATCATACTTCTTAATAAGCTCGTATAAACAAGCGGATTGAATCGAGGTATGGAAATTCTGCTGTTGTTTGTAGATGATAGTATTAACCGCCTCACTAAGAGTTGGTACGGCAAATATCTGAGATGTAAAGATAGGGGCGCCAGTGATATTCAAATCAACCTTAGCTGCCATTTGATTGAAGTGCATTGTTGCAATAGCTGAAGTAACTGAGCAGATTTTCTGAAGCTTATTGTCATACCAAGGAGTAGTGTCATCCTTCTGGTCATTACGAGCTACAATAACAATCTCATCATTGTGCTGGTAGGCAAAGAGTGAACCCTCGACGTCTTGGCAAAGTCGTAAAGTTGTGGAGAGAATGCATTCGGCAAATTTTGGACAATAGGGCTTGTCAAGCAACTGAGTTACTTTGGAAAATCCTCGCCCGTTGACGCAAATGATAATTGGTACTCGGTCGAGTAATCTGTGGTCGCTGACCGATTGGTATCGTTCAACGCGGTCTTTCAATGTGTTTGACATAATGATGAATATAACTTAACGCTGTTGTTGCGTTCTTTGCATCGTTTGTGGCGTTTGTGGCGCTTGTAATGGATTGTATCTATCTAACTCTCTTAGAGAATTTAGCACATTTTCTCTCATGTTACCAGGTACTTTTGTTGCAATCGTGCCGGTTGGGCTTAATTGAGATAAATTAAGAAAAGCTTGTGCTGTTGAAATTCTCTCGTTCCATTGATGAATTTGTGCTCCAGTTACTTTTTGAGCGAACTGGTTACCATTATTCAAATAGGTTCTAAACATCAAAATAGCTAGATTCAACAGATTTTTAGTGTCTACAGAAGTAGCGCCGCTGGGATCAACCTGGAAACTATTATTTCTTAGAATTAGGAAATTGAATTTGCCATTACTAGAATAATGAAGGGCTAGATTTAAAAGGCTAATTAGTTTATCAATTATAGAAATTGTATTAGAGTTATAACAGTTACTCATCCATCCATAAGCTGCGGAAGCTTGAAAATTAGGCGGAGGGATGATAGAAGCTGAAGTTGTAGACTGTGGCGTAGTTGGAGCATTAGGGGATGTAGGAGAAGTAGGAGACGCTGGCGCGGCCGGAGAAGAAGGCGCTCCTGGAGCGGCTGGGTCTCCAGATTCAGTCTGGGCCAATTTAGTTAGATATCTAAGTCGGAACTTCAAAGGTAGCATCTATATAATGCTTAGTTATTAGAAGTCAATTGGTCGATGCATCCATTCCCAGGGAATTTTTGTTCGTTCTTCCATATCTTTAGCTGTTTTAGCGGCTTTTTCGCCAGCTATCCTAAGGGATTCTTTCCCTTCAGGAGTTGCTAGAAATGCTTTCAATTTAGCTATTATTGATTGTAACTCTTCTTCAGTCATCATCCCTCACATATCTTAGTTCTTCTCGGTCACGTCTGCAAGCCTCTTCATAGCGCTCTTCAGCTTCTTTGTCAGCTTTATCCATAGCATCTAGGGCGTCTTGATCTATTTCCATCTCTATAATTTCATCCACTTCCAGATCCCAAACTGGAATTTTGACGGTTTTCTTTTCATTTGGATCCATAATTCACCTTTTATATGCGTTGAAAGGCGCACCGCTCACCCTTAAGTTATATGAGGATATCATGACGACTTCAATTATGCTAGTAACCTATAACAGGCTCGAATTCACAAAACGAATGTTTGATAACTTTTTCAAAACTACTGATGGCCCATATAGATTATTGATTGTAGATAATGGATCTACTGATGGAACAAAAGAGTTTTTAGAAAAACTACCGGAACAATTATCAGTTGATTGTAAGATTCATTTCAATCCTACAAACAAAGGAATTGCTATGGGAAGAAACCAAGGTCTTCTAATGGCAAATAAGTATGGGGCGGAGGATGAGTTCCTTGCCACTATAGACAATGACGTTGAGTTCCCCGATAAATGGCTGTCTCAATGTACAGACATAATCAAAGACAAAGAAGGTAACAGAATTACCATTGGTGTGAGTTTTGAAAACGACAACTATGATCTAGTTACTAGGAATGATAAGACTTTCCAACTCAAGAAGGCTGGCAACCTTGGAACAGCCTGTTCAGTTTTCCATAGGGACCTACATAAAAAGATTGGTTACTTCACTACAGATTATGGAATCTATGGAGAGGAAGATGCCGATTTCTTCTTTAGGGCCAGGTTAGTTGGATGGGAAGTGGGCTATCTAAAAGACAAGGGACATCATTTTGATGAAACTGTTGTTGCTACTGAAGGGTATCGAGAATTCAAAGATGCCGCTCATAAGAACAATTTAGTAAAATTCCAAAACAACTGCTACGCTTATACATACCGAATCAAACCTGTTTTTATTCCGTATCATGGTCCATCGATGTGAATAAAATCTAATTAGATCAAGATTGGAAGATAATGTTTGACGGAAAATACTTCGATTGGAATTCAAAGCGTATCAAAGGCATCATAGATTATTTCGGCTACAAATTCTTTTACAACAAGAAAGTGGCCGATTTAGGTTGTGGGCATGCTGATTTAAGTGGAGTTCTATATCGTTTAGGTGCAGACATAACTGCTGTAGATGTTCGACAAGACCATCTCAAAGTAGTATCTAAAAAATTCCCAGGCGTTAAGGTAATAAGAGCCAACTTAGAAGGACCGTGGCCTTTCCATGGAACTAAGTTCGATATGATTCTTGATTTAGGTTTAGTGTGTCATCTTGCTTCAATCGATGAACATATCAAGGCCGCCTGCGCTTCTACTACATATCTGATTCTAGAAACTGCAGTCTGTGACTCTGATGATCCTAACAAGATCATTCATATTCCGGAAGCCAAAGAAGTTTATGATTTAGCATTTAACGGAACTGGGTCTCGCCCAAGCGCAGCGTATATTGAAAGACTACTAACCAATTATGGTATGACTTTCAAACGAATGGATAAAGATAAGTTCAACTCTAGTGAGTTCAAATATGACTGGATCGAACGTAATGACAACAGTACCGATATCCATAAGAGAAGAATCTGGTTCTGTGTCAAAAACGAAGCTGGACTTACACTACCATACGTGGGTAGCCAACCAGCAGTAGTTGTTCAGCCGCCACCTAATGGTCCTAACTTTCCGTTTGGTTTTGTTCCACCACCATCTACTTTTGTTTCTACAATTCAGAGTAGTGGTATTCCGACTGTATTGACATCTGCTCCTAGACCGCCAATGCACTCTCGTATAATATCAGAGGGCCTGGTGCATCCAGGTACGTCCAACACCTACACGTCGAGCAACTACGTTGAACCTAAGTCCGACACGCTCAATTTTCAAGTGATGCGTAATAGTAAAGAATTTGCGCTGCTGACCCCCGAAACTTACGAGCCACCAACCACTTATCAGAACTCGGGAATCATCTTTCCAGATAGCCCACACTCCAGACTTTGGATGAAGAAGATTGCTCCCTTCTTTCCTAATTTAGTGGTGTCCTCTAAAGCAACTAGCATGATGGGATTCAATAAATCTTTCGATGAGCCCAACGTAGTAATGTGTTCTCTAGATACCCTTAAACCTAGCAAAAGAGTTTGGGTAGAAGAATGGTTTCAAGGCAATCTACAACAAGCACATATAGACAAGTTTAGGGCCTGTGAAACTATTCTAACACCATCACTAATCAATATGCAAGAGATATTGAGACACGTACCGGAAGCCAATGTTTTACGAGTAGAGAAACCATGGCCAATGTTAGCTGCCAGCGCTATTAGATTTGATTATTTCTTATACTTTGAAAAAGATGAAGAGATAACTCGCATTCTTCTAGAGTCGTGGGAAGAAAGATTCGGTAAGCTTATCATAGTTGGGTCTCGTGTCAAACTACCTACCTACGCAGAATTTGTTTCCGACACTGTTGGTTATAGTAGTATCGCTGCTTTGTTTATGGGAGCTAAAGCTGTAGTTGATATGGCCACCAATACATATTACATGTCAGGTATTCTAAACCTAGCTAGTGCGCTATCACTACCTATCATTACAAACAACCAAACCTATCTAAACCAGAATGGTTCCGTTATGATTTCACAAAACAACTCTACCTACCCTGTGGCTACGGACATACACAAGGCGGTATCTGTTTTCATGGATAAACCAAAGACTCCTGCTAAGTTTGATAGTGAGTACAATGATAAGCTTGTCGCTTCAGTTCAGAAATTGGTGGGCGTATAATGTTAAAGGTACTTTATTTACCAATTGGCAATCAACCTGGTATGGTTGAAGGTTTTGAGAACGCCGGAACTAAACTAGAAGTATTTGATTTCTGGGGACTATGGGAAAGAACTCATAGCAAAGGAACAGTGGCTCATGAATTCCTTACTAAGGTCAAGAAGTTCCAGCCCAATCTAATTCATATGCAACTACAATTCACTGGGTTGATTGATGCTAGCGTGATTGCTGAAGCTAGAAAACTATCTCCTGGTGTAGTAATTACAAACTGGACGGGTGACGTAAGAGATTCTGCTCAAAAACCATTTCTTGATACGGCTCATGAAGTAGATCTTTCTTTAATTTCTAGTACTGGACAATTAGAGATGTATAGGAGGGCCGGATGCAAAAATGTTAAATACTGGCAAATTGGATATCACCCTAAAGTTAATTATCCAATGAATCTAGATTTGTTTAAGTATGATGTTAGTTTCTTAGGAAATAACTATGGCCATACTTTTCCAGATGGTCATTTAAGAACTGGTGTAGTTGACTCTTTAAGAAGTACATATGGAGTTAAATTTGGTATGTTTGGAACTGGATATGTTCCTGCCTGTCCAACTATCGAGCCAGTACGAGCTAATGAAATATACAATCAAAGTGTCTGTGCGCTAAGCATCAGCCACTTCAACAATGTGTCACATTACTTCTCTGATAGGCTGCTACATTGTTTAGCATCTGGCAGGCCAACTATCACCTGGTATTTCCCAGGAGTTGAAAGTTACTTCATTGAAGGTAAAGAAATTTTCACGGCACGCTCCGTTAAAGAGATAACTGATATTGTTGAGTATTGTAAAAGTAATCCGGAAATTGCAAGACAGGTCGGCATGAACGGATATCAAAGAGTTCTAAAAGAACATACCTTTACTTCGAGGGTAGTTGAACTTCTACACATGACTGACCTAATACATTTGGTGTAATATGATTAGATTATTCTACAACTACTATGAAGATAAAAATCCGATTCGCAAAAGAGAGATCGATTACTGTCTACAGAGAAACTTAGCTAATAAGTTGATTACCACTACCGTAATAGAGTCTGCTAGCAAACCTACCTATGATTTTTTCTTTCAACAAATCAATAAGATAACTGAACCAGATGACATCAATATCATTTGTAACTCTGACATATTCTTTGATGAGACGATTGCTTTAGCGCTCAATATGAAGCACAAACAATTGTACGCCCTAAGTCGTTGGGACTGGCTAGGCAATGATGCTCTTGTTAGATTTTTTGACAGGTCAGATAGTCAAGATACCTGGATTGTAAAAGGCAAAGTAGAGGGCGTCTTCGGTAATTTCACTTTAGGAATTAGAGGTTGTGATAATAGAATAGCTTATGAGTTTAATAAGGCAGGCTATGGTGTAACTAACCCTAGCAAATCAATCAAATCCTATCATGTCCATAACTCAGGAGTACGTAACTATACAATGGCAGATGTTGTACCAGAACCATATCTAACCATACCAACTTCGAGCTTATAATGTACAGACATATAGTTTTCTATAATCACTTTCATAATGGTGATATTCACGTTTCTAGAGAGTTTGTTAGAAAACTATCAGAAGTATTTCGACAAAAGTTTCCTGATGTTCAGATATCCTATTCGCATAGGAATAATATGAATATTTTAGCGGATATTCCGAGTATGTCATTCAATCAAGTACCACTAAATTTCAGTGAGCATGAAGGAGTAATTATCAGAGGTGACACTATATTAATTAATACTTGGTATGCTCAAAGACGATTCCATTATATGAATACATATGGAATTACCTTTGATTGTCTTTACATTATGTTTGATGAGGTATGTAAGATCCATTTTGGATTCAGTTTATCTGACATCGAGCCTAATCCTGAAAAGTGGTTTCCTAAAATAGATTTCTCTAAATTTGAAATCGCCTCTGCAAAAAACCTATTAGATACTAACACCGGACCATTAGTATTAGTGGCTAACGGACACGCCCAATCTGGGCAGGCGGAAAACTTTCCAATGCTACCAGTTATAACTAACCTAGCAAACAAATACCACGGCATCACTTTTATACTCACTAATCATGAAGCTGGTTTCGATCCAGCCAAACACTCTAACATTATATATTCTTCTTCTATTATTAAGAAGAATGGTTTTGATTTGAATGAAAATGCTTTTATTAGTACATACTGTGATACCATTATTGGTAGGGCTTCCGGCGCTTATACCTTTGCCTTCATTCAAGACAACTTATTTGATAAACCTAAAAATCTTGTTTGTTTTTCTAATATGATACCAGAGAAGGATAATACTTTTTGGTTATCTAGTTTATTTAGAGATAAGGTTAAGTACACATCTAAGATCACTGTTTCCGGGCATACTAACCTTACTATTGTAGAAGATTTGATTGAAAGGAATCTACATGTCTAAACTTTGTATATATGGGGCTGGCGGATTTGCCAAAGAGGTTTATTGGCTTGCTTTACAGTGTGGTTGTGAGGTTGATGCCTTTATTGATTTGAATGCTGGGGGATATTTTTGCGGCACTAAAGTAAAAAATGAAGACTACTTTGATCCTTCCCAGCATCAAGCTGTAGTGGCAGTTGGTAGCCCCAAATTACGAAAGAAAATAGTTGATCAAATCATTGCTCGCCATGGGATGGGAGTTTTCAAAACTTTAGTGTCGCCTAGTGCGAATCTAATGGATCCTAACATTATAGTGGGATATGGTTCGGTGATTTGTGCCAACTGTATTCTAACTTGTGATATTACTCTTGGTCCATGGTCACAATTAAACCTAGCTACAACTATTGGGCATGACGTTAAGACGGGAGCCTTTTTTACTACCGCCCCCGGCGTTCATGTTAGTGGCAAAGTGACGGCTGGGCACAGAGTGTATATGGGTACCAACTCTTCCACAGTTGAAGATATTTCTATTTGTGACGATGTAACTGTCGGAGCCGCCGCATGCGTATCAAAAGATATAATAGAGAGCGGGATTTATGTGGGAGTGCCTGCCAGGAAAATGGAGAAGAAAAATGGCTGATACAATTGGTTCATTAATAGATAAGCTAGCAACAGTCAATCAGAAAATGTTCTTGGCACAGGAAGAACTCTACATTGTTAGAAAAATGAGCTTTGAAGAGTTTAAAATCGTCTATGGTACCGAGGAAGGCATGAAGAAACTCTTCAACGCATTCCAAAAATCCATGGACCTTAACGTTCAAAGACAGGCAATGATTTTAGAAGTTGATAAGAAAGTGGCCGAAGTAGTCTCTGCGGCTGTTAAGGGCGATGATTTAGATAACGGTACATTCATCCAAAACCAACATAAGACATATTAAAATGATACCAGTATATAAACCATATCTACCACCTAGCTCTTTACAGTACGCTCATGATGCATTAGATTCCACTTGGCTGTCTTCCCAAGGTAAATATCTGCCCATGGTAACTGAGAGGCTACAAGGTATATTACAAACACCGTATGTAATTCCGCTCAACAACGGAACTAGTGCCTGCCATTTGATGGCTAAAGCGTTGTATAAAGTATGTCCGCCCTCCTCTGGCAAGAAGAAGATCATCGTACCAAACAACGTTTATGTTGCCGCCTGGAATGCTTTTCTATTTGATGGCAACTACGAACTAATCCCTATCGATGCCAATCTAGATACTTGGAATGTAGATATTGATAAATTGGAAGCGGCCATCACTGCCGAACCAGATGCTGACGTATTGATTGTTCACAATATTGGTAACGTTGTTAATGTCCCTCGATTGCAAGCTAAATTCCCTAACGTTCATTTTGTAGAGGATAACTGCGAAGGATTTTTAGGAGGCTATGGTGGATTAGCAACAGGTCGTGCCAGCTTCGCCGCTTCTGCATCTTTCTTTGGAAACAAGAATATTACCAGTGGTGAAGGTGGCCTCTTTATAACTAATTTTGAAGAAACCTACGAGTATGCTAAATGTGTACAGGGACAGGGACAGTCTAAAACAAGATTCGTCCATAATGAATTGGGTTATAATTATCGTATGACCAATGTGCAAGCAGCTATCTTATATGGCCAGCTAGATACATTACACGATATCCTAAATCTCAAACGTAATATCTTTGACACTTATCGACAGGCTTTTGGTAATCGTGATGAGATTAGAATCCAAATTAGTGAAGAAAATACCGCCAATGCTAACTGGATGTTTGGTGTCAGAGTCCCTGGCCAATTGTCATATGATGCGGCCGAACTTTATTTCAAGATGAAGGGAATAGAAGTGAGACCAATGTTTTACTCTATCTTTTCTCATAGTCATCTCATAAATAATCCAGATATTAGGCCAGGTGACTGTACCGTTGCAAACCTCTTGAATAAAGAGTGTTTTATTCTACCAAGCTTTCCAGAATTAACCGTAGACGAACAACAATACATTATCGATACTGTTAATGGTTACGTAAGAGGAGTTAATGGACCATGAAAAAGCATAGCTTATTATCGCTAACAGATGAGCAATTAATTACAATGATTAAATCATCTGAGAACATTTCAAATACTAATAAGTTGCACGATATGATTTCTACTGATCCAGTCTATGGACAAATGGTAATTGATTTGCTGAATAGACAAGAGCCAGAGACTAGGGCTTTTGTTACTTTTTTAGCTAATCAAATTGTTCCATCTACTTTTTTAGAGGTTGGCGTTAGACGAGGTTGGTCTACTGCGGCAGTAGTTATTGCATCGCCAGAATGCGAAATATATGCATTTGATGAATGGCATATGAATTATGGCGGTGCACCTAATCCAGGACCAGATTTTGTAACAGAAGAACTACGTAAATTTGGGTACAGTAAACCTATTAATTTTATTAGTGGTGATTCACATGTAACTTTGCGAGAGTTCTTTAGTAAGAACCCTGATAAAATGGTAGATATGATTCTAATTGATGGCGATCATTCTGTTGACGGAGCCGCTCAAGACCTGATGGATACAATGGGGCACGTATCGATTGGGGGAGTAATGGTATTTGATGATATAGTTGATTGTATGGGCCTTCAAGAAGTTTGGGATAGTCTAAGTAAATCTTTCCCTAATTTCAGATACGTCTCATATCGAGAAAATAAACCGGGCGTTGCCTTCGCCATAAGGATTAGTTAATGACAATTGGAACGGCATGTATCACAGGCATTACAGGACAGACTGGTTCTTACCTGTGCGACCTCTTACTATCCAAGGGGTATAAAGTTTATGGATTGAAGCGCCGTAGTAGCTCTCTCAATACCGAGCGTATCGATCATCTATACACCGATCCTCATATTGATGCCAGCAAGCTAGAGATGGTCTACGGTGACTTATCTGACTATTCATCTCTAGCAAATTGGATTGGTGATATAAAGCCAGACTTATTCTTCAACATGGGTGCCCAAAGCCACGTTCGTGTTAGCTTTGATATTCCCGAATACACTATGGATGTTACAGGTACCGGCGTACTTAGAGTCTTAGAAGCAATTCGAAAGAATAGTCCGAAGACCGCATTCCTTACTGCTTCCAGCTCGGAAATGTTTGGATCAGAGCCGCCGCCCCAGAATGAACTTACTAGATTCCATCCTCGCAGCCCTTACGGCGTTGCCAAGGTAGCCGGATACTTTGCTACAGTAAATTATAGAGAAGCCTACGGCCTACATGCTTGCAATGCCATCTCGTTCAACCATGAGAGCCCAAGACGTGGAGAAACCTTCGTCACTCGTAAGATCACTAGAGCGGCAACTAGAATCAAATTGGGCTTGCAGGATAAGCTGTATCTCGGGAATTTGTCCGCGCAGCGCGACTGGTCCCATGCCGCTGATGTGGCCGATGCAATGTATAAGATTATCACAGCGCCACAGGCAGATGACTTTGTGGTGTCCTCGGGGGAGATTCACTCCGTTGAAGAGTTCGCCAAGCTAGTCTTCGGTATCCTTGGACTGGATTACACTAAATATGTTGAGTTCGACCCTAAGTACCTAAGACCATCTGAGGTAGATGCTTTATGCGGAGACTCCACTAAGCTACGCACTCAGTTAGGTTGGACTCCAAACTATAGTTTCCTAGACCTAGTTCAAGAGATGATTGACTCTGATATGGAGCTAGCTCGTAGAGAAAAGACGATTAAGGATCATCACAAATGAAGATATTAGTAACCGGCGGAACTGGATTTTTAGGCAAGCATGTGCAAGCCGCTTTCTCTAATAGCAAGAACGAATTATGGTTTCCTTCCAGCAAAGATTTGAATCTACTGGATGCCCACGCTTCAATGTACGCTATTTCTCAGATTAAACCAGATGCCATTTTACATATGGCCGCTGTATGTGGCGGTATCCTAGCTAACAAGAATAGTCCTGCTGATTTCCTTCATAAAAACCTAGATATGGCTAGCAATATCTTTCATGCTGCTCATAAAGCCGAATGTAAGAACGTCTATACACTAGGTAGTGTCTGTGCCTATCCTAAACATTGTAAGACTCCATTTGTAGAGACTGACCTATGGAATGGGTATCCAGAAGAGACAAATGCTCCATACGGGATTGCTAAACGTACACTTTTGATGTTAGGCAATACTTACCGCGAGCAATATGGTATTGGTGGGGCCCATCTAATCCCAGTGAATATGTATGGTGAACATGATCATTTCGATCCTGTCAACAGCCATGTTATCCCTGCGCTAATTAGGAAATTTGATAATGCCGTTACCAATGGTCAAAAGATGGTAGAATGTTGGGGAACTGGACAAGCTACTCGTGAGTTCCTCTATGCTGGTGATGCCGCTACAGCCATTGTTAAGGCCGTAGAGTCTGGTCTTAGCACCGACCTACCAATCAACCTTGGTATGGGTAAAGATATTTCTATCAAAGACCTGGCCCTACTAATGGCCAAACTAACGGGCTTTGATGCTCCCGATGCCGTCATCAAGTTTAATGGAGAAGTTTCTGACGGCCAACCTAAAAGGTTACTGAGCACTTATAGAGCAAGCTCTGTACTTGGTTGGACGGCCAGCACCACTTTAGAAGTAGGCATTAAGCGCACTATCGAATGGTACCGTGCCAACAAGCAGCAGATTATTGCTGCGGACGCTTCCTAATAATCACAACCTCAGGACCAGTACGCTCGTTCTCATTGGTGTATCCGCACTTGAGGCATTTCACCTTACGATTGATAGCATGTTCGCTGCTGATAAAATCCATTTCACCCATACAGAGTTTACATTTTAGTAATTTCATATTCACCTTTAGGTAAAGATTAGAAGCTTCTTCAGCCTGGGCTCTAGATTCTTGTCGTCCATCTTGTAACTTGGATTGTTCTTGATGAAGGACATAATTTCAGCGCGGCAGCTATTTAGCATGTCATTTCTAAATTCGTTATGTTTCAAGTTGATAGTTAACCTAGCAAACTTCATTACATATGTTCTTAGATTGACATTCCAAGATAGATAGACTAATCTATTGTATTTGGGTTTAGAATAAACCAATACTGTTTCTGAATTCCCATTATAACTTACTGTTACTTCACAGTAAGGGACTACGTATAACCCACGGCCATGTCTACTAAAAGTGAATTTAGTATACTTTTGATTGACCATTTTGGATTGAAATCCAGTTTTCCAATGCCATTTGGCATCGGGGAATTCTTTCTGGACTGCTTTTTGTTTAGCTAGTTGGTATTCTAGTTCTTGAATACAATCTGCAACAGAACGTGCAATAGGCATGCCCTGTAATATATCTCAAGTCAATGAGACATTATTCTTCGTGGTCGAATGACACGACAGTAAACCTATCGTCCATGTAAGGTTCGATTACAGATTTAACATCTCCCCAGCTAAGTCCGCCAATTCCTACACCAGGACGTGGAACCATGATTCCTTTGAGTTCAAACCTATCTACTAGGACCTTTAGTTCCTTAGCAGAGTTCTCAATCAGTTTCAATTTGGCTCCATCCATCAAGTTGTCAATAGTCGGGTAACTGAAGATGAGAGTCTTGAACTTCTTTTCTTTAATCATCTTGAGGTTAGGTTCCAGATATTCACCATCAGCATCCAAAGCCCCGATGACAAAGGGGACGTTAGTAAGAAAGTTCTTCAAGCACTTGCCCAACCTAAATGCAGTCTCGGGCCAGCGCTTAGCACACACTCCAGCGCAACCACCACCCATGGCGGCTCGACCATCAGTCAAGTACATACCATTAGTGGTGATACAGATAGCATCTACGCCATCTTCGTAAATCGTCTCGAACAAGTCGGCCTTAATCTCTTTCATGGAAGTACCTCAAAGTCCTTTAGGATGGTTCCTGCGAACTCTTTACAGCTTGGTGATGGGTCAGTCTTAGACATTGTCCGCAGTCTCTCAAGGATATCTTGAGGGGGCTTGCGTTCCATATAGAAGGATGATAAGCCCATCATAGCTCCTTCTCGTACAACCGCATTTACATGCTTCAGTAGGATTCTCAGTGTGGGGAGAGCAATCCGCTCATCGGCAATCTCCCCTAAAAACTCAGCCCCAAATGTCAACGCATGTACGTCGATTCCGGGGCTGGTTAAGATTCTTGCAAGTTCTTTTGGATTGCTTTGTGATAGGGCCTTCAATTGATTTTGGGAATAACTCATTTGGACTCAAATTTCGATTCGTAATATGTCCGCTTCGCTTGGACTTGAACGATCTCTTTGGTTTCCCATATGAGAGCAGTCAAGCGGCCACCAAAACAGCAACCGGTGTCCAAACCATAACATGTTACACCTGGAGCAACATCTTCGAGGAGCGGATCCTTATAAGATGATACGTTGTGACCATACACAACAGATTTGGGTCCGTGCCAGAATTCTGTCCAGAATACAGCTCCGGTTGCCTCTTTGCCCAGCTTAGCAATTTTCTTGATACTGATAAATCTTCTATCCGAATCTGTGTATCGTAGATACATCAAATCATCTTTGGTTTGACTAGATAAAGCAATGCCGGGCTTTAACCCGGCATGAACTGCAACGACATTGTCTAGCTCAACGTAGAGCGGCATGTCTTGAATGTAACCTATATCTTGGTCTGATAATTGAGAATAGAAATCCCGTCGGTCATAGACATCAACGCGGGTGCCCTGCGAACGGAACCATTTGAGGAACTTGTGTTCATGGTTACCCATTACACATTCCAGCTTTAGTTCTCGCGCTCTGCGCACAACACCCACGGAGTCTGGTCCGCGATCAATTAAGTCTCCTAATAGAATTACTCGATCTTCACTTGGGTTGTAGGAGACTTTCTGCAAGAGTTCATTGAACTCAGTTAAACAACCGTGAATATCACCAATGAATATGGTACGCTTAGTTTCCATCCTTCTTTAACTCTTCCTTAATGCTCTCAAGAGTTGGACCATCATCATCAAACACGATTCTGGTTCTACCCTCGTGTCCGTGAACATAAATCACGTCATTGATAGAGTGGTAGACATTGATACTACCATGATTACCCAACCAATGTACGACGGCTTCACCTGTGTCCGTAAACAGGCAACCTTCAGCAACTTTACCACAACCACTTACACCGGACGCATCTTCCAGTCTTTCGAAATGAAATCTACGTAATCCCATATGTATTATCCTTGTTAATTCCCCTCGTAATCAAGCGAACTTGATCTTCTTAGTGATGTCTAGATATTCACATAATATAAATCGGCCACCCCGAGGTGTCAAGTGCCCGTAATTACAACTTTAATCTATTCTTAACGATTTCCTGGTCTTTCCAGTGCTCTGAAGTTTGCACATGATTTGCACGAACACACTTCATTACACATAATGAAAAGCTTTCATCTGGAAATTCTAAAGCTAGTCTGGCGACTACGCCCTCTCTTATACCGCCACAGGCTGAGGGCTGATTCATAAAAGATTCCACTAATTCTTTCAATTCTTTTTCAGAAGATACGGTACCTTTGAAAAGAACCGGAACAGTTGGGACGCCAATTTCCTCAGCCCACATCTCTACTTCATCCCAAGAAGACCACATAGGCGGGACTCTATTAGTCATATCTCGAACATTGAAGAGCATGAAGTATGATGGCAACTCTTTGTAATCAATAGAATGGCGAGCAAAGCACCATTCCCCGAATAATTGAATCTTCTCAGGTATCTTGTATTTGATGGTAGCATGCAAAGCTTTCAATCCATCAAACGATAAATGACTTGGTGGGCCTGAGTGAGTACGAGCATAACATCCACTGGCCTCTAATGAAGTATTAGAACCATCCATTTTTTCAGTGATGACAATGGGCGATCCAATTAGGTGACCCATGGACGTAGCTATCTTGTCATCGTTGGTCGCCCCTTTGCTCCAGGGCATATGGAATGTACGATTATACTTCGGAGAGTCCATGACTTTTATCCTTATGAGGACAGGTTCCTAAATTGGTAATAGCAAAATGACAATTGGCACAAAGTATACGAAGCTTGTATCTATTAGGATACTTAAGCATGTCTCTGAAAAGTCTAGTACTTCTACCAATCTCTGTTCTATGTTTCTTACCATCTTTGTTTACATGATCAACTTGGAGAAATGGCAATGTATCATCTTGGCAGCATTCACATCTGCCACCCAATGATGCAATTACTTTATACTTGAGTTCAAGTCTCCAACGCTTACGCGTCTCTTTATGTTTGGCTTGTGATTTTGGATTAGCCTTCCAGCGATTCCTAACTTTCTTTGCGTTAGGGTTCTCTCTTAGATATTTTTTACAAGAAGCACGAGATGCCTCCAAACATGTAGGACACTTTACTTTATCTATCTGTGGCGGCTGTTTACCGCAGTTGATACATAAACCTTGTTGTTTTAGACCCTCTCGACGTTCTTTAGCTAATTGTGCGTATGACTTCTTCATACATCAATGTCATCATATTACCACATTAGGTGACTAACGATGATTATTGTATTTAGGGGATGACATGGAACTTGCTCGAATCGCAATGGTAAATGGTGCAGAATTGTTTTAAGTCATCATCGGTAATATGATTGCCACCAATATCTACAATCGAATACATTAGATTACCAATACCAATCTCTGGATGGTCTTCTGAGTCAGGATGCTGCAATCCGAGGGCATGACCTAGTTCGTGCATTACTACTGCGTCAAAGCTACCATTAGAGATTCTTTCATCTACAAGAGCGATATAATTAAGTCCTCGCTCATTGTAATAGCCTAATGTAGTGAAATGCTTGATGTTATCTAGTATGATGATATCTGGGAAGTCTGGAGTTACATTGAACATGATAATTGCATCAGCAGCTCGAATGTCTTGGCTAGGCAATCTCTTAATATCAATTACTACCTGTCCGTTGGTAGCCCGGTTCCATTCCATAGCTGCCGCCATGATATGATACATTTCCTCATCGTAGATGCCACGTTCTAAATATAGAGTCTTATGAATGGGTAGTTTATGTTCAATATGAGGTTTTTGAACAATTGGAGTTGCAATCTCAGCAAAAACAAATAATAGGACAATGGTCAAAGCTAGTGACCAGACAAAAATGCGCATCTTACAAGCTCTATATCAATAGGTTACATCACCAATAAAAATTGTTTCATCTTAGATTTACGCACATACTTAGCGAACTTTTTGATCTCAGGACCATTATCAGTGGCTAAGACAGCTTGCTCAATCTTGTCGACATCGGCCATCTTAATCTTCTCAGCAAACAATCTCATATATGTAAATGAGTTTGATTTGATGATTAAGTCTTCTAGCATCTCAATATCTTCTTTAGAAGTAGAATGCTTGGCTAATTCGAAAAGATATCTAGGCTTGCCGGATTCTATGATGATTTGTTTGAATTTAGTAACGTCAGCATTCTTGACATGTTTCAAATACATATGAATATACTTGACGTTCTTAGATTTCACGATCAGCCCTTCAAGGAGCTTGCGATCGGCTTGCTTAATAAAACAAGCGAATTTGGTAATATACTTAACCTTTTTAGATTCGACTACAATGTCTTGTAATGATTTGATAGAAGCATTAGGAATACTTTGTGCAAAGACAAAAGCATATTTTGGATCTCTCTTATCTAGAATGACCTTTTGCATTCGATAAGTCTTATAAGAAAATTCGCAAGCAAAGAAGTAGGCTAGGGCAGCATCATTGTTCGCAATGATTTCATCTTGAAGCTTTTCCAGTTCGACGTGATCGCTAAGTTTTGGATTGATTTCAGTGATTTTATTAAGCCATCTAACAGAATCTGTGCTATAATCACTCTCAAACATGTATTTGTTCATACATAGTATATATCGTAATTATAGCACAGATTCCCCGCTGCACTATTGCTTTGCTAATTCTAGCATTTTATCTAGGAAGTTGTTACCCCAGGTACCATCCTTCTGGCGAGACTTCATGATAAAGTCCTTCATATTCGAAGCTTTACCATCGAACAACTGGAAGAATGGAGCCGTCCACAAGTTCAGGGACTTGTAGGTGACGGTAGTTAGAACGGCAAAGGTCTTCTTATCTCCCGGCATGAGCTTGTCTGCCTCAGCCTTGATAGCCAAGTAAGCTTCGTCATGCTGCTTGATAACCTTTTGAATACCAACCTTGATGGTCTGGAGATTCTTGACAATCTCTTCTGGCAGCATAGGAATGACATCGTCATCCTTTTCTGTCAGAATCAATTCTACCATGTTACGTGGTGAAGTTGCCAAAGCATCGCGTACCTTGTTGTAAGCCACGTAGGCCGCGTTCTTGACCTTGATTCGATTGAACTGTCCGTCTCGAACAACAACACCTTCATGCTCCATTGGGTTCAATGAAGATACCCAATCCACAAGGTCCTGCACAGAAGTATACGTGTGTCCCTGTACAAGCGGCAAACTAGTTGGAAGCAAATCAACTACAGGGTGCTTGAAGTCCAATTCCTGTAAAGTGACCAGGCCACGAACTGCCAACAACGTTACACCGTTGTTCTTGTATTCAACCACGATACGATTGTATGGGGTTGTCAACTCGAAGCAGTAAGTGTAAGCCTTGTCTAGGGATCGTGTGAAGATATCGAACTCATAGCCAGTAGTATCTACTAGTGCCTTCTCGAACAGAGTGCGGAAGGTATAGATACCATTATCCATCAGCAAGTCAGCTTCCGGAACAGAACGAGTTGCCATGCACCACTTGTCCGTGAAGGTATCGTAGTACACAATGCACAAGGTTCCGTCCAGCTTCTCCAGCACGGCCAACTTAGGATCAGACCAATCAATATCAGCGGCAGAGCCCTGACCATGATTAAAAAAACGCTTCATTGGATAAGCAAGAATCTTAGTCTTGCCCGGAGAGATATGGTCGTAGTTGTTACGACCATTGACCTGCTGAGCCTGAGAGGTGAAAGACTTTCCATCCTCTGCGGCCAAGATGAGTCCGCGAGTTTCCTGAGACAAGGGATCTGACTCCCTTGCTTCAATTTGATCGTAGTTCAGAGAGAACTTGTGACCGGACTTAGAGAACGACGCATAGACACCGTGGTCTCGCGCCAAGTCTCCAAATGTATGTGTTTCCAAATACTTCTGGACAAGCAACATAACACTCACTCTTTCTTTGACTGAATTGCATTAGAGATTGTAGTACCAACTAGGGATGCTAGATTGGCTTGTAGGACTTGCAGTTCCTGCACCGACATATTACGAACTTCAGCCGTGGCCATAATCTCAGTTAGGCCATAGTGAAATGAATGCAGAACCTTATTACCCTCTTCAGAGAGGAAACCATTTTCTTTGAACATCTTAGTCATCTGACACCCTTGTACACAGCAAACACAGGAAGCAGATGATAGTTGGAACCACCGCGGCCCAAGTCATCGTGAATCCATTACTCATGGTAAAGGCAACACCTTTGGCGCCCTCAACATAAACAGCGAGATAGACATACAGGCCAAACCAGCCTGCGAAGAAGAGGATGCCTTTGAAAAGCCATCCATCAATGAACATCTTCCAGATGATGTAGATCGCCATCAGTAAGATGAAACCAAAAAAAATCGGGACCATGATATTAAACTCCTTGAATAGAAATGTTGTGGAATGGAACTCGGTCAATCAGATGAGTGCCAGAGTTGATAATGTTTTCAACAAACTCTCGGCGCACATATTTGTATCTACCAATAACTTGTTTTTCATCTTCAAGTTTGATATACAGACCTTCCGCCAAGTCAGAACGGTCACACTCACTTAAGAGTTGTTTCAGTTCTAAACCTTCCTTCTCAGACTTCTTCCAAAGAACCTCGGCCCAGTTGTCAGACTGATACATAGACTTCTTAACCAAATCAGTTATCTGATTTAGCTTGGTAGGCTTGAAAGCTGCCAAGACGGGGACCGAACGAATGAAATCACGGCCAGACAACAAACTAGTTCTTGCGAACGTAGAAAGCCAGATGTGATTCTTGCGGTCATAGATATCTGATTCAAAGAAGTAAGTAGGCAGTCGGTCATAGAAGATGCTATGCTTGCGCAGCATCCATTCTCCGAAAAGTACGTACTTATCTTCTAAGAGATCGAACAGATCATCCTCATGGGCGTTTATCCACGCATGGAGTCTGTGAAACTCTTTGCCATTCGCAGGAGCACCGCGATGCCAGAGTTGTGGTACAAAATGGTCGTCAAAAAAGATTGACACACCAGTGCCGTCTAGCTTCTCTTCCACCGTGAGAAATTCACCAGACAATTTATTGAATTGTACGACCTCGGGGTCCTTATCGGAGGACAGGCCCGAGCCCGCAATGTGTAGCGTTCGAGGTAGCTTGATCATACTACTACCGTAATTCTGACAAATAGGGCGTCAAGGCGGGGCCGAGAAAAACTTATCTTTTCAGCTTAGCGAGCTTCTCTTCAAGGGCCTGAACCTCTTGCTGACGTTTCCATTCGTCATATTTCTGCTTCTCAACAAGATAAGCTTGATAGTTCTTCTCATAGCGTTCCTGAGCAGCTTTAAACCCCTCTGGGTCAGCTTCAAAAGTCTTACTGTATGAAAAGGTTACCTCGTAACCATAGATGCCCATATCTCCAGTATCTAGGCTCAGAGAGACCCTTACATCAGACGGCTTTACACCTTCTGGCAATCTATCCAAGATAGATTGTAAAGTCACCTGTGTAATCTTAGGATGATTACCCCTATGCTCTCTTTCATCTAAAGCATCCGGGCAATCGCAGTCTTCGTAACCGTCATCACCATAACCCAGCTCTTCATCACAGAACTCACAATACTGTTTATCATCATCATTACGATACTTCTCGTAATGAGAATAGATAGTTACATCTTCAGTTCGTGGCAGATAGTCCCGTTCCCAAGGCCGGCTGTGGTCCTTAGAAAACATATGGTTGATGAATGGCTCTTTCATGTGCTTTTGTTCTTCAGTAACTGCTGGTACTCTTTATCATTGTAAATCTCTTCACGCTCTAGGCAAAAAGATTCAGTGAATGTTTCTTGTACCTTACCATCTACATTAGAGACGGTAAACAATTCCATCTTCACATAATCCTCGTCTTCAGATAAGGTGGCTCGGTAAACATCGACACATTCGCCGACATCTAATTCTGCCACCTTATCTTTGACGCCTTTGGTTTTAGGTCTCTTACTATGAATTTCAAATTGCGGAAGATAGGTATAGTTACCATCATCTTTAGGATAATTCCTAGTAAATAGAATATATACCTTACTCATCTCAGAAGTTGCCGGGCGCGACTTGGAAGCAAGTCAGTCCCTTGGCTCTCCAAAACTCAACCACTTGATCACGGTCATCGAGGACGCAGAGTACGTTGTACTGTCCCTCAATTTCGTTCTGATAGATTTCTTCCTTGATAATGGCATCCTTACGGAAGTCATCGGTCTTGCGCATGTGAAGCTGGTAACTAAACGAGTTCACACCAGGATTAGTTGCCAGAGGAACGAAGCAGTGCTTCTCGATGAACCTAATGGTTTCTGGTCGGTACTTGTCTTCACGCCCAGAACAGAAGATAATCTTTCGACCAGCCCTATAATGAGCAAGAACGGTTTCAATAACCGGAATGTTTGGCAAGTCCTTGACGTCACAATCAGAAGCATCGTACGGGCTTCTGCCATGAATCAAAGCAAGGGTGCCGTCCAAGTCACAGAGAACTGCTTCAGACAAACCTTCAATCCACTCAGGCGGAGCAAATGCAGGAGCACTACCCTTGCTTTCCTTGTAGATTTCTACTCGGGGCTTGAAAAACTTGAACTGAGTCTTACCAGACTCCTTCCACCACTTCTTGATGACATCATCAGGTACACGAGCCGCGCCTTCACGCTTAGCGTTACGCTCCAAGGCTTCTTCCAACTCAATGTAGAAAGCCTTCTCGAAAACCTGGATGTCGGCATTGACTGACTTGGCAATCTTACAGACATCATCGAAGTGACGACGGTTGAGATTCAAATTGTCGATGATGACGTTCTTCCCGCGCTTCAATGCATCTCGGATAAGATAGTTGCGGGCATCCGTAACCATCTTCTCGTAGTCTGCACTCCAGACGCTACCATTCATCATGGCACGAAGGTCATCGTTGTTGACGCGAACCCAGTTCGATGGATCCTTGGCTACAACCTGTTTTGCATACGTGGACTTCCCAGAACCTGGGATTCCAACTAACATCTCTACCTTAATCATAATTGCCTCTCAAAAATCATCAGATAATACATCCCACCATGTATCTAGAATAGTTTCTTTATCTCGTACAATCTTTACCTTTACCGTACCATTTGGCGCATGTTCCCAGTCACCCTTAGAGCCTGTTTTTCCACGAGCCGGCTCATAAAGAATTGGCATAATATCTTTACCGCTACTATTAGTCCAATCTTTAAGCCACTGTTCAAAATCTTTTATCATTTTTGTAGATGATCTAATGGGTACAGCATTATCAATATGGGGATAATTACAATCCACTTCAAAAGTAATTTTGAACTTTTTTCTCATTTGAAAAACTCTGCTTGGTCTACGTATTGAAATCCAGAACGGGCAGCGAATGTCTTATCGGTTGTCATATCGCCAACCATGATGCAGTCTTTGGCACGGAGTTTGTGTTTGAGAATGAATTCAACCCCGACTCCATTCATTGGCTTCCTGCAATAGCAGGAAATTGGTGCCGACTGGTGGGGACAGAATCGATATTCAATATCAATACCTAGCCCCTTGTTAGTGTGCTCAAACAATTCAATGGCGGTCTGCTCACTCAATTCGCCTTTGTGAACGCCACTCTGATTGGAGATTCCCAACAGAAGGTACCCTTTGTCTTTGTAAGCTTGGAGAATCTTAGCTCGTCCAGGCTTAATCTCAATCTGATCCTTGGAGACCGGGAACTTCTCATTGCCGCCGATACACTCACGCAAAGTTCCATCATAGTCCACAATGATGGCCTTGTTGGTGAACTCTGGGTTATCCAGGCGGACGAACTTATGAAGCTCTACCTTTGAGAAGCCTTCCTCTACAGTTGGCTTCTGAAACTCCTTCTTGTATTTGAACAAGACGGTAGGAGGGAAGATATTGGTATGCTTGGCAGCTTTGATGGCTTCCGGGGTCGGAAACTTACCAATCAAACTAATAGCTCGCTGTACTACATTGAACTGAGCTTCCTCAATGGTAGTCCCCATCAACGTACAGCTAACGTCAGCATTGTACTTCTTAGCCAACTCAATGAAAGGCTTACGCACTTCAATGGTAGGAAATGTGTTATCAAGAACAACATCCTTGCCATCTTTGATGAGCGCCTCTAGTTTAGGTAGAAGGCTGACGATGGTACCGCCCTCGGTATCCCTGTTTAGGGAGACGGCTCCTTTTTTGATAAGGTCTTTAGTAACCGTACTCTTACCCGAAGCCGGGTATCCCACAACCATCTTTACTTCAGACATTACTGAGTTCCTTTTCTAATTCCACTTCGGCTCGCTCTAATTCAGCATTAGAGGCCGATAATTGTTCTCGTGTAGCCTGTAAGTCTGCTACACGAGTTTTATTCTTAGCAACTTGCAAAGCGGCTTCTTTCTCGATATGCGTAAAGGTTACTTCATTGACTTTAGTGAATGGCCAAATGAATATCCAATAACTAGGCCAAAAAATAGTAGAGGCAATTCTTTTTGCGCTATTATCGTCTTGGGCCTGATTTACCCAGCCTTCACCTGTTACATAGACTTGTCGCTTTACAATTAAGGGAGGCCAACGGTGTTTAGCATAACCGTGGGTAGCTCCGGCACCAACTATGAATGTAACAATAACTAATACAATACCGAGAAAGATAAGCATTACCAACTCACTTATTCAAGTCACGCAGTGCCCTAACCGCAACAGCATCCATTGCCGTTGTGGTAGGAGAGCTTGATCCGCCCATACTGATGCTGGGTACTTGAGGTTGTGCACCATAAGCGGCAGCCCAAGCCTTCTGAATCTCAACTGCGGCCTCGATCTTTTTGCCCTGATAGTTGTCAGATTGCATTGACAATCTCTTAGCATCTGCTTCTGCCTTGGCAGTAGTAAGTGTTTCTTGAGCGCTTAGTTTAGCTGTATCCAAAGATAACGCGGCCACTTCCTTATCTTTTTGAGCCTTGGTAACAGCAACGGCCTTCTCTTGCTCAGCAACAGTTACAGCGGTAGCTTTCTGCACTTCTTGATCCCATTTTGCTTTGGCGGCAGCAGCCTTACCTTGCAACTCAACTGTAATGGCATCCTGTTCAGCTTTCTTAGAATTAACAATAGCCTGTTGAACGGCGTTGATTGCTTCCTGCTGTTGTTTGATTTGAGCTTCTACCACGGCATCGTATTCGATGCTATTGATGGTGATATTGCTCGCACTCATGCCGAAGCGCTGAATGGGAGACTCTTCCTCGCGGAGCACGCCGTTAGGAGACTTGGGGTCAGCCTTGGGACGAACAATATCCACAGTCTTTTCTTGACTAGTCAGAGGATCAGTTGTCTTGACTTGCTCATGTTCAGTGCGATACACACCATAAACAATCTGATCAGTGATATAGTTGATGAGGTCAGCACGCTTCTCAGCATAAGACTCTCGGCTGCTCATCAGGGGGCCGCTCATATACACACCCTTGTTAACAACTTGCTGAATCAACTCATGATCGATAGCCTTCATTGAATGGAAGGTTCGGTGAACTTCCAACATCTTATTAGGGTCGGCGGGAAGCGTATAACGAAGGGAACCGGAGATGTTTCCATGTCCACCATCATTGAACCTGACTTTGATAGCGTCATCAGTCTTCTTACCTTCATCTTCTCGGGCAGAGAACCAGAATTGAGCACTGCGTTTGTATACCGTAATGGTGCCAAAGTTCTGCCAGTGAACGCCGGGCGTATCCCATACATGCAACTGTCCACCAATCAAGTCTTGCTTGATCACGATCTCATCTGCACCGACTGTAGTAACCATATTGATAATCAATACGGCGCCTATAATCAATACACCAATACCAAGGCCGAGCTTGACAAGCAAGCCAAATATGGTGTTATCTTTACTTGAACTCATTTACGTTTCTCCTGTTGAATTTCTATTTCATCTTCTTGGAGAGCCTCTTCATACATTTTGTTGTAGAGTTTCTCTCGCTCTTTTTCCAAACGAGCCGCCTCAACTTCGAGGCGCGTTTGCTCAAGTCTATCCTTAGCTTCAGCTAATGGATTTCTTTTCTTAGGAACCAAAGTTCGAGCTATCTTATATAGTGGTATTCCAATTAAGAATACACTACTAGCTATTAACGCTAACAGCAGCAATTGTTCAAACCACATTGAATCCTCAATCTGAATAAATGAGTGGGAAGTGTTTGATAATACCGTCTGTTATCAACTCCCAATCGTTGGCTAATAAATCTTCCAGCAAAAGATATGTTGGCAGATGTCCGGCCACTGAAAACTCCCATAACATATTATCTTTGCTGTAAAGATAACTGCGTTCAGGAAGACTTGAACGCCTAATTCTATATCCGTGCCTCATATAATGAGCGGCTGTATGAATGTCCATAAAATGTAAAAGCCAGCAAACGCCGGCCCTCATGCTACATATTTAGTTGTATCTTCTGGTAAACTTCAGCTACCAGTCTTAGTCATCACGAAGTTGCTAATCTCAGCTAAAGAGGTTAGCCCAACTTTATGGCCAACAGCTTTGCCATCATTAAACAACATCAAAGTAGGAACTCCACGAATGCCTAGCTTCTGGGCAACAACAGGAGCATCATCAATATCTACTTTGCAAACCTTCACAGTACCGTTGTCAATTGCGAACTTCTCAACGATTGGCAGTTGTCTTTGGCAAGGTCCACACCAAGTGGCACCAAAATCTACCAAAACAGGGACATCCGATTGCAGGACTTCCGTTTCAAAATTATTATCATCTACATTTACAATGTCACTCATGGGACCTCATATAAGAACGTAAAACCTAAAAATTAGGCGTCAAGGGCACGCCATCACTTCTTGAACGTAACGTTTTCACTCAACTTATTGAAGAGGTCAAAAAAGGGCTTACAAGTATAAAGCTTGTGTACCCTAATCATATCGAAATCAAAAGAGTTATGCAGTCCCATAATTTGGACTTCCGACTCTACTTTACATTGATGGAAAAAGTTACATAGGTTCTCTAGATATGCAAACCTATTCTTAGATTTGTCCTTAAAGACTCTTTGTTTCGCATAATAACATGCAGATATAACAAAGACCAACTTCTCTGTTGGAACTAAGTCTCCGTAATTGAGAGACATTTCGCCACGGTCAATTAGTGTATGAACATGAGGTTCAAACTTACGGAAATGTTCATACCAAAGTTTGAACCTCATTCCCGCTTCACTTCCGACATAACCGGAGATGATTTGGGTGACCGACTCTATATCGGACATCTTGAGTTCTTTGGCGCGTAGCAACGCATCAGATGCCCATGTCCAACTTCTTGGAGATGGTGAGGCATAAACAGTATCTTCTATCTTACCACAAGCAAACTCAGGGTCACTGCGCAAAAATCCTAAGATAAGGTCATGAACGTTATGAGCCTTGGCCCAATCAACCCACTTCTCGAAGTTAAATTGTAGAATGAACTTGGCGCCACGATCCAAAAGAGCTGAACTGATCTCGTTGGAATAGGCGCCTTCATTAGCTAGGTTACCGGTCAGGATACAAGAAACTGCGTTGATTGGGATACCATTAATCTTCTTGAAGAGTAGAATCTCTAACAGAGGAGCGGTTACTTCTGGCTGAACCTTATCTACCTCATCGAAGAGGATTACACTGTCTGCCTTGTATCCATCCAATAGTTTGGGTAGGAAATAGGGAGATTTGAAGTTAACAATATCTCCAGGCGAACTCAAATCGGGATAACCAGCTAAATCTGGTCTTTCAATCACACTTAGATTGATGTAAGCAATTTTGAGGCCGCATTCTTTGGCTGCCTGGATAGCAATGTCAGTCTTGCCGACCCCACGCCTCCCAAATAGAAAGACATTATGTTTTGATTGGATAAAGAATTTGGTAAGATTGAGCGCCTGCTCCTGATCTAATTCTTGTAAGTTTAGTGCATTAGACATGTATTCCCTTAAGATATCACATGACTATATAACCATGTTATCTCACATAAAAGGAACCAGGTGCTTTACCTCTGGAGAATTCTTGTAGATCGCAAAAAACTTATCAATCATTTCTTGATCTTTAGATTTAACAATACTACGTAATAACTCTTTCTTATTCTTATTAGCCCCCAATATCAATAGGTATTCCCACCGCTCTTCTTGTTCGGCCCGATAGTATAGACGGGCAGCAGTAACAGGGATATGTTGAATGTGATCCTCTATCAAAGTACTAAGGCTATAGGCAGTTTCCAATTGAGAAGGTAGAATTAGAGTATTCCTTAACGCAACAGCAAACTTATCATCATCACCATTTTGAATAAGTAATTCTGAAATATGCTTAGTAGTCGCAGCATTTGGCCACTCCATGATTTTAATAAACTGAAGGCTATGAGTTTCCAAAGCACGAATCAATAATAGACGATACTCTTCCGTTGGTAATTTCTCTATCAACCTAAGAGTGCGATAGTTTCGCGACTCATTGGAATCCATGATTTTTAGTATTATCTCATACTTATCAGTATTGATGTAAGGAGCAATCTTATCTAGGGCATCAAACGAATCACTACCATATTCAAAGAAGTTCTCGACTAGACTATTAAGAACGTGTCTATCAGTACGTATATCATGTCGGCTCATGAAGTAAAACTGATCGAAACACTCATCTTTGAGTAGCATGTGCGATACCACCTGCCGGTTGAGAGTTCTACTTAGATAGCTAGTCTCATCACTCTTCTCTAAGTGATAAGCCATATTCAACAAACGCTCCGGATGAATGTTATCTCTCAACCTTTTAGAGAGGTAGCTTTCGAACAATGGGTGGAAGACATTATCATTCTTTAGATAGTCGCGCAACTTGTCTAATTGTTTTTTAGACGCAGTGGGGCCTTCCAACTCTCGGAGAAGAGTCTCGAATTTTGATTGCTTGAACATGATTAGTTATACTGGACTTTCCGTTCTTTTAGTTCGATAAGGAATTCTGGAATGAAGAAGGCGGAATCAAAGATTTGAATAGCCACCTCAGCTTGTTCATTTCCATCTTCAATGGCTTGCTTTTTGAAAGCTTCGACTTCCATATTGGCCATTTCAGCGGAGACAGTTTGAGAGACCAGGTGCCATTTGTTCTTAGGCTTACTCTTTAGATAGATTCCGTGAATCATATTAATTCCTTTGTTAGACTGTAAAAGAATGGCCGCACCCACATGAGGACTTTTCATTGGGATTGATGAACTTGAAGCCTTGCTTCATAAGTGTCTTCTCCCAATCCAGCGTGGCGCCATTAAGATAGATTAAACTCTTCTTATCAACCACTATCTTGACGCCATGCTCTTCGAACACCACATCTCGATCTCTAGGCGGATCATCTTCGTATTTAAGGACATACGAGAAACCAGAACACCCTCCACCCTTAATACCTAGTCGTAAGTACGACTCAGGTGTACCGCGTACAACAAGCTGTAACTTAAGTTGGTTCGCGGCTACTAGTGAAATAGAAACTTGTAAGGTCTTCTCGTCTTCCATATCGTCCCTAGTATGCCAGATTATTGGCTAAAGTTCTTGTGGCCTAACCTATGAGCCTCTAAGGTATAAGTGAATATATTCGCTATGTTAGCTGCATCATCAATACCTCGATGATGAGTTCCTTTCAGTTTCAATCCGATATGTTCCAAGGCGGTGTCTAAACCTGGCTCGCGGTCCAAGCCATGGAGCATAGTGAAAGAATTTTTAAGATTCATATGGCGAGGTCCAAAGGGATACTTGACGCCATAGTCTCTACAGTTTCTTTCAAACATCTTACGGTCATAGTCGCCCCAGCTTACGAAGGTACGATCCTCTGACTTGTACTTATCCCTCAGGATATCCATAGCCTGCTTGAAGGTGACGCCTGTATCTACCATCTCTTGGGTCAGAGTGGTCAGCTTGGTACAAAACTTGCTAAGCTTAGACCTTTGGGGTTTGATTAGAATACTGGCGTTAGCACTAACGCTCAATGTGGTGATGTTGACTACAGCAATGCCAATCTCAATGATTTCTGAAATTTGGTCCTTGGGTTGCACTTCGGGTGGTTCCCAGCAGGTACTCTCTACATCAATTACTAGAACGTTGGGATCTAAGGGTCTCGGCATCTGTTTCCTCTTCCTCAGGTTGCAACTCGGCAATCCTGGTTTTTAGTAGTTCATCTCCGGCAATCACTTGGTCAACCTTCAGGGATTCAATGCGTGCCACCAATTTCTTGACCATCTGATCCGAAAGGTATGAGGCGTTGGTGGTTACAAATTCCTCAATACCTTTCGCATCATCTGATACTAACTTAACCTGAGCAATCTTATCGATGCTCCCGCTTTTGCTCTTATCAATTTTCCACTGTGCACGTTTAGTCGCTACCCAATCTGATAAAAAGATTTGGTAAACAATTACTACCACAAATACGCTCATAGCGAATTCTAGTAGAGACGATAACAGCGCGGCATATGCTAAAAACATTACTGTCTAATACCTAAGTGTTTATACATACGATAACGTCTCCTCAATTCTGAATCCAAGGCCTCTTCTACCAACCTAATACAAAGCTGGTCCAACTTGTCCTTGTCAGGCATCTTGGGAAGGGCCGTACTGGTGAGATACAATTCGTTGAGTTCCTTTTCCTCACGGTCAGCGAATTCAATCAACTGATCATAAGTCCAGGCACCGTTACGAATGCTCAACAGTTCCTCTCGGTCTGGTCGCTTCACCAACACTTTACCAGTGATGAGAATCTCACGACACATACGAATCAATCTTACCAAGTGATAAGCGTGCTTCGTATCATAGCCGTACTTCTCTTCAAGGGCAGAGCGTGCTGGGTTGCGAGTCTTCTTCCAGTTCTGGTATTGATCCCACTCTCGCTTAGCTCCTGCGTATTCACGCTCAAGCTGCATGAGATGAATGAAGTTGTCATCCAAACCAATCTTACGGGCCGCGGCCATCCAGTGCTGGTCAGATGTAATCTTTAGCTCAGCCAACATTTCGTTGACCGTGCCTCGAATACTAATCTTCTGAGACTCTTCCAAACCTTCCATGAAGTCGAACTGGAACCTATCAAGCTCCTTCTGAACTTCAGCGTTGGCTGCCATCAACTGATCTTGAGGAATCAAGGTCTGCTCTGGCAACCCCATCTCCTTCCTAGTAGGAGGAGTTTTAGGTGGGTTCATGATCCAGCGCTTGTGAGTCTTGATTCTCTTGAGTTGGGCAACCGAGTAACCCATGAAGGTGAACTTGATCTTCTTGGACAAGAAGTCATCCTTGTGGTCCAAGATTTGCTGACCAATCGGAGTAACCAAGAAATGGTCAGAAGGATCGGTGTGCAACACTTCAATGATATTAGGGTTACAGTCAGCAGCTAAGTTGAAGAACTTTCGGATATCATAGATAACAGCATCCGGGTCAGGGGCTTTCAACTCAGCTTGTTCAAAGCGATGCATGGTTCCCAAGAAATACTTCTTGGTCGGGATAGCAACTCCTTTGAAGTCCTCGTCAGAGGTGGCAACGTTGGTACCATAGGCGTGAGAGCCGTGGCGAACCAAGAGGACAGTATTATCCTGCATCCAGCTTAGGTGCGGACTCTTTTGTATAATCAAATCTAATACAGGATGCTTACTCATTTTCTCTCTTTACCAATCTAAGATGGGACACTTTAGCCTGAGGCGTTAAATCTTTTATCATTTGTTTTTGCAATTCAATTATCTTGTTTTGAATTACAAGTAATTCATTTAGGTGCTGTACTTGTTCTTCGTGCGATAACAGGCTTTTCTTTAACAGAAGAATTTCTTCTGTCTGTAGGATATGAATTTGTTTCAAAAGTTCTAGTTCAGACATATTAACTCAAAAAGAATAAGTCTACGCGCTTGCCCTCATACTCCCAGACCTGAACGTTTTTACCATCGTCTTGATATCCCAAATTCTTATTGGGAAGGCGGACGAATGTAAGTCCGAACTTCGGGAGATTCTCTAACAAGTTATTGTAGCTGGATGATATCTTTTTCAAAGGATAGACAACTAAGTCCAAATCTTTTTCGCTAAAACCTTTGGTCAGAACACTTCCAGTTAAGGCGATACCATAACCTAATGGAAACAGAAACTCATGCAATGATTTAGCAAAAGCCATTGCTTCGGCTAATGACCAATTCATTAGAAACTCACTGAACTACCACAACCACATGAACCTGTCACGGCCGGGTTGAGGAATTTGAACCCAGCACCGAATGGACTCTCGACCCAATCAATAGTGGTTTCTTCTAGATACTGCAAAGAAAGTGGATCAATGATTAGTTTTACATCGCCAAATTCAAAAGTATCATCCACATCACTCACCTTATCTTCAAAGTAAAGATCGTAGGTAAAGCCGGCGCAACCGCCACCAATAACTCTTGCGCGAATAGTATAGTGTCCAATACCCTCACTATCAGCGAGTTCTTTAACTTTTAGCACTGCATTTTCAGTAACTGAAATCATTATTCCCACCCTTTCTCAGAGTACGGATCATCTTCTATTATCTGACATGGAGTATTACTCCAGACCTCTAGCTCATGAACTGCCGCAATAATTCCGTCTTGCATAGTATCATCTTCTTCGTTCTTAAGAAGATCGACGATTCTGTCTATAACTTTTACTTGAAGGCTATAATCTAAATGATTCCATAACATAGGACCTCTTACACGAAAGGGATCAAAGTTTTTAGATCCGGGAAGGCTGATATCAGATGTTTGATATCAGACATTCTACTATGAGTAGAAAGGTAGACTAAAACTTTTTTAGGAGAGAAAGCTGGGAACATTTTGCAAAGTCGCACCAATCGCTTAGCATTAGCTCCTTTATACCCAGTTCCGCGGGCATAGAGACTATCAGCATATGAAACAAGTAACTCTTCTGTAACAGAAGCGTCTAACTCTAACAGGTTTTTGACGTTACGCAGATGGCGCTCCTCAATTTCTTTGAAGTCACACATTTTGATAAGGTCAACTAAGCGACTACGATTCTCCGGCTTATACTCTGATTTGAGGTGAGCCATAACAGATGGGTCATCCAAGAGGCCAAAGAATGAACGTCTGTTGGGACGATTGAGTGCCCTTTTCAATAAAAGATTGCTAGATAATTTGAAGATTGGCCCTTTGTCAATTGGAACGCCTTGGCTCTCCAGTTGTCGTAAAACTTCAAAGCTCCTAGCGGATTCACTAACTCTCTTACCTAATAAGGTAAGATACTCATTCAAATCTTGAAAGAGATGTGGAATGAAATGACTAACAGTATGTGTTAGTCTATCTACTTGCATAGAATGAACTAGGCTGACAAAGTATTCTCGAAAGGTTTGAATATCTTCTTTACGTGAAGCTTTTGTTTTTGTCCAAGCAATGAATTGCGAGAACTCAGTATATAGTTTTGGGTCTGGGTTATGACGAGTATCAATGAGTCTTCTAAATCTATTTAGAAGTAATGCGCTAATTTCTGTCTCAAGCCTTTTAGATTCTAGAGATAGAAGTATATCTAATCGGTTTACCCAGAAGTTTTCGTCCCAAAAGATTTCTATTCCACGAGAAAAACGGTCCCACAAATATCTGTAATTGAACTCGCTGCTTTCAAACAAATCTTTGAACTTAGAAAGGTCTAGGTCTGTTCTATCAGTGAAGAATAGTTTATCAGTTAAGATTCTGAATTCTGGGTCAACTTTATCTAAATCAAACATGTGACTCAAGGTGAACATGCAGCGTCTATATCACGCAGCCCAGTTAGTGATATCTCTATCGTCTGTGCCACATGAGATAAGTCCAACTGGTCGCTTAGTAAATTTCTCTACCAAAGAAATGAAATCCTTCAATTGAGAATAGTCCTTAGCGTCATCCCATCCTGCCACTTCGGTAGTTAGAGGAATAGCATCAAAGAAGTCAGATGGGCTCGTAGGAGTTTTCTTATACATCACCGCAACCGGAACCTTCGGCATTCCATTGAGGATGTCGAACTTGGTTAGAATGAGGTGAGTAATACCGCCCTTCTTACAAGCATAGGTAAGCGCAGCAAGGTCTAACCAACCAACACGTCGAGGACGGCCAGTGGTAGCGCCAAACTCATTCCCTAGCTTCCTCAAGTCATCAGCCGCTTCGCCTTGAAGCTCAGTAGGAAAAGGACCTTCCCCTACCTTAGTGGTATAGCACTTAGCCACACCATACACCCTATCAAGCTTTGCAAAAGCAAAGCCGGAAGCAATGATGCCTCCAACAGTTGCATCGCTACAACTGACATAGGGATAGATGCCATGATTGATATCCAACAGAACACCCTGCGCTCCTTCAAAGAGAAGGTTGCTAGCCCTGAATGCGTCTTCAATCTCTAGAACAGTAGTGAAGTTGACACCCAACTTCATTAGTTCAAGTAAAACAGCCGGTTCGCCTCCAGAGAACAAGTCGCCAACTCTTTTACCAGAGCGACCAATCTTGTCCTTGTAGGCTGGGCCGATTCCTCTATTGGTTGAGCCGATATGGGCATTGGCTGCTTTATCTTCATCTTTGTGCTTTTGCTCAACGATAAAAGCATCCTTATCAACATAGATTCGTTTACCAACTCCAGGATATGTTTTGTTGGCTTCAACAACTTCATCGCGAAGCTTTTCCATATCAATCACCATACCAGAGCCCAGGTAAGCTTTGGTATTGGCGTGTCTGAAGTCTACCGATGGAAGAAGGTTATGAACAAACTTCACTCCATCACGGTAGATAGTGTGGCCAGCATTAGCGCCACCATTGAAACGAATTACCCAATCGTAATCACGGGAGAGATGATGAGTAATATGTCCCTTACCCTCATCTCCCCACATCGATCCGAGAATTGCAATATTCATAATATCTCCGTAAAATCTTATCAAGAAAACTATATCTCACATACGGAGATGAAGGTAGCGTTGGGTTAACGAAACGCCCACAATTTAATAACTCTTTCTACCTGTTCTTTAACTGATACTGGTAGTCGCTCATTAACCCAGACCGGTAATGATTGCTTTATTGCAAAAATAGAGATATCAGTAGTATTCAGAAATGGAAGCCCAGAGGCACTATTCTTAACATATTGAATCCCAATCAATCCATCTGACGAAAATGAACAATGATATGTTATCCCATCATGGACAACAGTTATTCTCATTCACCCTCAAGTTCATCCTCGTAAGGATAACGCTCGCTGACAACCTCGTCATCTTCGTCATCCTCTTCTTCTTCCTCATCGTATTCGCATTCGCTACAGAGGCGGCCACCATCATATACCTCTTCGCCACAGTATTCGCAGGTATCATTCTCTTCATCTTCTTCGTCCAACTCAGAAGCTGCCGAACCAGTATAATCCGGATCGACTACTCGAAGAGCAAGGCTTGGGTCGAACGGAGTAGTAACCACACCCAAAACCTTATACTTACAGACACGCATCTTGGCGTTGTTATAGTCCACAGGAATAGCAACAACATCGGCCGGATTGACCTCTACTTCCAACATGACATCGGAGCTAGCATCGGAACTGGCGAACTGCGTGTGAGCATAGGTCCAGTTGGCAACGTGCAAACCATGGCTACACGTACGGTTAGAGTCCTCATCAACTTGGTTACGAGGAATCTCTACCAGGTTACCAACCGAGTTGTCCATGGTGTTGGAGTGAATGTCTCGGAAAGTTCCACGGACACGCTTGTAAGCAATGAAGTTACCAGTCTCCGTCAGAGGGTGGTCATTCTTCTCCAAGAAGGTAAAGAGTTCATTGACCGCTCGGAAGGAAGGGTTCTTCTGCAAGTTCTCAGCGAACTTGAGCAAAGGCTGGAAAGGCAAACCTTCGTTGGAGAATCGGATGATCTTGTTGCTAAGCACTTCAGGTGCCGCAAGTCCATTAATCATTACCCGTCCATCCTGAACCACGAAGTTACCCTTCGAGAAAATCTCGATTCGCTTTGCAGCCGAAACAAGTGCAGGGATTTCTTGCAACTTGTTCTCTTTGACTGCTTTGATCAAACGATCGGCCAACGCATCACTGCGAGGGACGATGTGTGTTTCGCCATCATAGTTTACCGAGACATTGTTCTCGGTAATTGTCCAGTTAACTCTCTTTGACATTTTCATTCTCCTGTTAAATCTTATCGACCATGTTTACATAATGAGCTACATGTTCTACGACTTGCTGAACGTTGTACATGTTGATTGCAGTAAGTAGTGGGTACTTCTTTTCGTAGGCTCGGTTAATCTCTTCGATGTTCCAATTAGGATTATCTTTGACGAACTGTTTCAGGACGGGCTCTTTGATCTCGCCTTTAACTGACTCATAGATATCTAACAAGCTTCGGTCATTTCCACTAAGTTTCTTAATTACTTTGTGAAGTTCAAGTCTAACGAGGAACGGACTTTGTTTGTCAGTGACGAGTGGCTCCAGCTTTTCGAGGTGCTTGAGCATTCGTTCATCTATATGATAAGTATGTGCTTGCGCGAACTTTATCTCGACATAATTGATTGACTTGTTATTGAAAACCTTTTTCTCAATGTAGTCATCCAACTTATCGAAATCATTGAACTCTTCTTCAACGCGCTTGGGGTCTGTATCCTTGTCAACTCCATAGAAAGAAACTTTTGGATTTCTTTCCATTAGGGACTTGAAAGCGGCCAGGCTCAAAGTTTGTTTATTAGCTAACGTAGCCAAACGACCCGAGTATTGGTCACGCGAAAGCGTGCACAGAACCTTGTCGTTCGTGTCTTCCTCCATGTTATCATAACTCACCTGGCGGAAAGCGCTAGCCTGGGCATCAAACTTAAAAACTAAAAGTCGGGATGCGGCCGGAGTGTATGAACGAGAAGATGCCTTGGTAATAGATGAAAGTCGCTTAGGCTTCATCTCATCAAGGTGAATTTGAGTATTCAAATCAGCTTCAGTGCATTTATCATTAGGACAAATGACAATGATGTGTTTGAGTGCCGGGTTATCCTCAAATGCCTTCTTGACATGGCGAGGGGTCGGCTCCTTGATTGGAAGGTCATTGAGATACAACTCAACACCTTCTTCAAAGTGGAAAGAGCGAGGACCAACAGCATGACCCGAGCGCTTCAACTTGTCAGGATCATTCCCCTTGCGAGAGTAATGTCCCTTGGAGAACTCGAACATACCACACTTAACCTCAAGATAACCATTGGTCAGTTCGTGAGTCTTCCAGAACAACTTGCCCAAGAAGTTCAAGTTATTGAAGACAGAGGTTAGCTCTTTACGATAGTAGACGTTAGCGTCCCACAAATTGGGGAAGGCATCAATCTTATCAGAGACAGTCTGCCTAATCTCTTTCATAATTTGATCGAGACGTCCTTTGATCTTCGCCTGAGTCGGCTTGTCCAAGAAGATGTTCTCACGAGTAGCTGACAAGCTCAACTCACCAACACCGAAGTACATGATGAGGTCGCCTCTGGACGCATCAATCAGCTTACCATCGGCATACTTGCGCAAATCCTCAAGAGCCAGCGGGTATTCAATACCATCGATGATCAGCTTGACGTTACGGTTGTAGTCATGAGTTGCGGCAATGGCCCAGCCTGGACCTTCGGCAATCTTGTTGATCTTCTGCCAATCAATGTGACCACCAGTCACAATGGGCTTGACATCCCAGTGACGACAAGCTTGTTCCACATACAGGCGGAACGTATTGAAGTCAACCGGCTTCACTGGGATAGAGATTTCTGTACTGTTAGGTTCAGTACTCGGCCTCTTATCCAACAGGACAAGCTTGCCGACCTTGGTGTCGTCAATCAGACAAGTATAGCTGTACTTGGTGCCATCATGAACAGTCGTGACCTGGAATGTATCGCTGTAAGAGAATGGCGTCTTAGCTCCCAGACCGAATCCACCAGTTTGAATGTTGTCTTCACGTTTGGTAGAAGCCGTATAGGAGATGAAGATATTGACCATTCGGTCTGGACTAATGCCAGGGCCGAAGTCCTTGATCTTGAAGTGAGGTTCCAAACCAACTGGCAGGCGAATCTCAATCGGCCTGTCAGCAATACCAACTTCACGATGAGCATCGCGGGCATTGCTGGTAATCTCACGACAGATAGCTAGGATCGGATTCGAGTACATCTTGCTGCGCAAGATTTCGAACAACATACCCTTGTCTTGAATGGAGAAGAAATGCTCTTGCATTTCACCAGAAGACTCGAAGTGTGGCTTGACATCGGACAGTTTCATTAGTTAGTGCCTCTCAGGTTAGTCATTGCTCAATTACATGGAGCATCAGCATCCAGGCAATAGGAAGAAGGAAACAGATATGGATGATTTGGTCAATGGCAATCATTAGAATCTTGCCCATTGGGGTTTGAATGAAATCAACAAACCCTGCTTTAGGGTCAGGTGGAAGAATGCTAACGTATCCGTCGATACCAGTCTGTTTACGAGGTTCAGTCATCTCCGGTGGCTTACGAATGTATTTTGCCCACAGGAAGACTGGAACGTAGGTATCCTCACCGAAGTGAGACCAGAACAGAATGTTGAGGGCCACGAGCCACTCCACCCAGCTAAGGTGGAAGAGGGCGATGAATGGGAGGAAGCCTACCGTATAGATTGCGCAATGTTTGGCGCGGATCTTGGGGTTGTTGTGTTTGACCATAGCCTCTGCATGAGACTGGAAAATCCAGTCCACAAAGAAATGGATGAACACTAGGATGGAAAGCAATCCGCCCATCAAGGCAATCTCAAGTAACATCTGGCTTTCTCCAATACTTAGTTTTATCTAGCTTCTGTTGGTAAACTTCAATGATCCCACGATAAACATCTTGCAAGTCATCGAATTGGAATTCCGTTTCAACTTTGAAACGAAAAACGACCTTTTGCTTGAGCAAGGTCGTTTTGACAACAAGAAATGTTTGGCCAGGGTATTCTACTGCCATACCGATGGCGGCTTTGATAGCGTTGGCTTTTTTAGCGAACACATCAAAATATTGTCCCTTCACGCTCTCAATTCGATAGCGCGGGGTGGCACCAGTCACAGGTGTCTTACTCATTAAATCACCGATAGGTATCTTTGCACAAATTACAGAAGAGTCCAATCGTTAGAAGGACATCTATTATCATAAATCCAGTCATGGTCATTTTAGTTTCGATATCAATTTCGCCAACTTGTTAGTTTCTTTTCGAATAAACGAAAAGTCTTTATAGGTCTGCGTTGATATCATTTTAGCCATATTGGGATCACTATTATCTAGCTTCAGTAAAGGCATCAAGTCTCCACCTTGTGAAGTTTCAATACCAATCCACCAATAATTCTTAGCAAACTCTTTATACTTAACAGGTAAGCGTCCCGCTCCGCTAAAGCCGCCGTACACAGATAGAAAAGCATCCATCATTGCGGGGTGCTTAATTATTTCATCAACAGGCTTGCCGTAAAGAAGATGACCCTCATCTACTGCTACGAATCCCTTCCATACACCCATCCCCATATCTCGAATTGCTAAACAGGGCAGTCCATGGTCCCAAAAACAAAGATCAGGTTCATTCAACCATTTGCCAGGCGGAAAGTTTTGTTTGCTGTAAAACTCGATGAAGATTACGTTATTCACACTAATGAATATAACACATCTCAGCCTACCCTCAAGATAAGCATGCGCGAAACGCCTGTCAAGGGCGCGTCACGAGAATAAGTTGTACAACTTCAATTTGGGAACTGACTGTATCGCCTTAGGGTATTTCTCTGAGGTCTTAATGAATTGCAACTTGGTAGTCAAAGGCATTATCGCTAATAGCTTTTCAATCAGTTTGTAATCTTCTCGCTTAAAGATGAAACTAAATGCATCATCTACAAATAGCATTGATATCTTCCCTAAATACTCTAAGTATCTAGTAAAAATCTGAACAACTACTTCTGGTTGAGATTTGTAATAGTTTTGGAACAACCACTCGTAGAAATAAATATGAACCCGTCCCCAAGGGCTATCAAAGATAGCATCTTCAAAAAGCTCTAAGTCATCCCCATCAGAAGGGGAAAGCTTGGAGTCTAAAACATATTTGGCTACGTTCCAGTAATACTGGCGCTCGGTATTACCTTCCTGAGCGCGATCAAACTTCTCATGATAAGGTTTGTGCCTTTCATGGTCGCAGCCAAATATGCAATCTTTCTCGTTCATTATGCACGTAAATCGAAGGCTCGACCAAATGGAGGATTGAAAGCGCTTCCACTAGTAATCAACCAGATGACATCTACGCCTGGGTGTTTCATGTTGGCGATGTCAGTATCCAATAAGAATCCGTCTGTGATAACAATTAGAAAGTCACAGTGACCAATATTCTTCTCATACTGATCAAAAAAGTCGGCAAACATAGTTCCACCGCGACCAACTGGCACGAACTTCTTGATCTCTTCAGGATCGCATTTTTTAATCTTGACAGCCTTATCCCAATAGATTGTAGCGTCAGCCGGCACGATAGTACCTTCAGAGCGCTCATCCAATGCGATAAGTTGCGACAGACCGAAAGCCATGTCATCCTTACTCATAGAACCGCTGGTGTCAACCAAGCAGCCGAAGTGAGCGTAGAAGTTCCTTCTCTTAGGAATCATTAGCCCAGAGAACATTGGACGAGTCTTGAAACGAGTCCAATCATTGCGACCGTTACCAGCCCTAGCCTTCAATAGACGAGTGCGGATAATATCCTGCCAAGTTACTTTGGGAGCGGTTAGCTTACCAAGTTCGTCTTCCAATGCAGCCGGAACATGTCCTGCCATTTTCCTGGCAGCTTCCATAGCATCAGAGATTCTCTTGGCCAATTTTTCTTCAGACTCTTCCGAATCCATGTGATCGTCTACCGTACCACCTAGTCCAAAGATATCTTGTCCACCACCACATTCATCACAAGGTCCATCTTCAGATCCTTGTCCCTGTGTTTGAGAACCACCAGAACCAGATCCTTGTCCCTGTCCTTGTCCATCACCAGGCTGATTACCATGTCCATGGTCCGGGCAGCCACATTGCTGTCCATCTCCGTGTTCATGCTGATCGCTCGGCTGTCCTTGACCAGAACCTTGACCTGGCTGGCTTTGACCATTTCCTTGACCTTGTTGACCAGATTGCCCAGACTGTCCTTGTTGTCCATTCTGACCTTGCTGTCCCTGCTGTCCCTGTTGAGACTTTTGACCCTTCTGGCCCTTCTTGGAGCCAGGCTTGTGATAAACGCCAAGGCGTCCACATTTGGAGCATTTAGGAAGGAGATTGTAAAGGATGTCGTAGATTTTCTCAGGCTTCTTCATATCCTCATCGAGGTTAGGGTCAGCATAATAGAATCGTACACCTTTCTCACGCTTCTCCAAAGCCTTTTGTTCTTCCGGAGTTAGCTCACGATCTTCATTCGGAGCTTTAAAAGTTACGTCTGGAGTGTTGGCATTCGGATCTTGGACACCAAAATTGATGTCTTCGAATCCAGCAATCTTTGCATAAGGATTCTTGACAAGTTCACAGAAGGTATCAAAAGGCATGAAGCGCCCTAGATGTTTCGTAAACTCACCAGCAGCATCTTTACGACGGGCCTTGAAGTCTTCCATAACTGTACCATTAACGATATAGTCTACGGCAATATTCCAAAGCTTTGGATTTCTGGAGCCCCTACGAGATGGATGCATATAGATAGCGTGCCACGCTTCATGGGCGCAAACTATTCTCAAGCCTCTTTGGGAATGCTTGAGAATGAATCTGGGATTCCAATAGTATCTCTTACCATCAGTTGCGGCTGTTGGAATGTTCAAAGTACAGATGTGCTCAACCGGATACATAAGGCTAAAGATTAAAGGATCTCCACCCATACCGGTTGCGACATGTTCATTGTCATACCTAACGGCTAACTCTAGGAATACCTTGGACAGTTTATCTTCTGCCTGAGATACTAATTTGGGATCAATTTTCCCTATTACTTTGCTAAATTTCATTGAGACTCCATTAGATCATATATCTTGGCGAATAAGGATTACTGATCAACTTCCTTATTGATTCTGCCAAGAACCTGACTCCAATCAGGATGCTCATCCAAATTGAACTTCACCAGACGCTCAATCTGAACCTGGCTGCGAACGGCAACCAAAACATTCTCATGAGAGACCTTGTGTAAGAACTTACCAACATGCTTGATGGCAGGAGGCAATTCACCACCAACTTCCACATGGTCCAACTGATTGGCCAAGCGGGTGCAGGTAATCATACAAGCAACCAACTTCTTGGTTGGCTCAAGTGAGCTATACTTAGCGGACACGTCTTGACCAGCATAGATGGCTTCAACCATTGGAACTAGTTCCATGTAGTGCTCATAGTAGTTAGAGTACTTGATGCCAGCATCTTTACCAACGCAACCAGACACCTTCTTGTTGAGGAGATATGGGTTCCATCCATGACCTTCTCCAGCAAAGAGAATCTGAGAGGCTCGGTCCCAACCACGAGGGGATGGGTCAGCATATCTTTCTTCTGGGTCAACCGCTCCGAACAAATCTCTAGAGTGGTCGTGAATATACGCAGTGACAGATGGGTGAATGCGACCAGACTTACCGGCCCAATCTAACCAAGAGGCAGCGTCAGCTTCAACCAAGAACTTTTCAGTTCTATCCAGCAATGGCAAGCTAGGACGAGCGCCACCCTCAGAGATAAGGTTACCCGTCATAATGATGGCGTGTAAGTTTGGCAACGGCCTACCGTTGATAGTTCTAAACTGAGTGAACTCAAGCAAAGGTGCCCAAAGACTTGGGTCAGCCTTATCTACTTCGTCCAGCAAAGCAACTACGCCTTGCTTACCATCAATCATCTCTTCATAGAACTTTGGCATCAAGAAGTTGACGTAATCGCTCTTTCTTGCGGGAGCCATGACATCAGGATAACCTCCCATGTCGACTCGCTCCATAACGGAGAGATTCAAGTAGACTTCTTTGAAGTCCAGCTTCTTAATCTCTGCTTTGGAGATTTCGGTCTTGCCCGTTCCACGACGGCCAAACACAGCAATGTTGCCACCCATCTGAATGGTAGCGGAAGTATGCTCCGAAAGTTCTTTGGTATTTAGTTTCTGCAGATTGAAATCTGATGTGGCCATTTGTTGCGGCTGTTGAGTAGGCATGCTTTTTCTTTCCTTACAATAAAGGGATCACTATACAATCTAGTCATGCTAAGATTAGAGTCAACCGTAGCATAAATAAAAAGATTCGCGGGTCCCACACTAAGCGACACAATTCAAGAAAATATAAGATATGTTTTTAGCTTCTCGTACAATTTATCCCTATCAGAGAAGTCCGGTTCAAAAAATGGAATAGCCACAATATGTTTTCCTTTAGCATCACTGATGTCAAAGTAAGATTCAATGTAGTTATTAAATACTCGATAGCCCTTACATGTAAAGGTCATTCCAGTATACTCTGTGTTACCATCTCCACCCTGGATAGAGTGTATCTCAAATACTTCTTTACATTTGCTACAAGACATGACTTCATTGTCTACTTTTAGAGAAGTATTGGGAAGCCATTCACTTTTGAGACTGAGAGTCAGATTGACCGCGGAATTACAGTAGAGGCATTGCGGTTCATCTCTGTCTATCAATTCATGAAGCATTAGTTAAGATTTTCCTCAGGTTCCATTTCGAATTCCAATGTGCCATCGATGAAACGATAAAGCATATCGATATGAATTTCCCATGTGTCTTTTCTTCCAAAGGAAATCTGAGCTGCCGTATACATCATCCTACCAATCAAATGATCTGGGCAGTCCAGTTCCGTTAGCTTGTCAGCTAACCATTGTCCCGCATAGCAAACCTCTCGAACGATTGGGTTCTGGGCTAAGCCCTCGGAGATGAGCGGGTCGTTATCAATTTTCTCTGACCATTTAGCTAGGTCTTCGTTAGTTACAGATTCTGGTCTAGGCATTTATCCTCAATAAGCAAGCGAGAGAAATGCTTTTTACCTTTTCGAATTATCAATTCGTTTCCAAAATTAGTTTTAGAGACAATGATAGTTGGATCAGTTAGCACTTCTTGGTTAACTGTAATACCTTTGTTGAGAATCAAATTTCTTGCTTCAGTGCGAGATTTCGCAAAGCCGCATTTGATTATCGCTTCAAGGATGTGAGTTCCTTCTAGAATCGGCGTTGCTTCCAATTCAGAGGTGTCTCGTTTCTCGAACAAGGCTTCCGCCTGTTCGAGCGCTTGCTGTGCTGCCGATTCGCCGTGAACAAGTTTCGTAACTTCGAAAGCTAGAAACTTTTTGTGCTGATTGATGTTTAACAGAATAGAACCCTCTGAATTAACTTCATGCGTAAAAAAGTTGATACACTGCTTGACTTTGTCATCTTCAATATTACGCCAGAACTGAAAGAAATCAAATGGAGAAGTTTTCTCTGGGTCAAGCCAGACCGCCCCTTTTTCAGTCTTTCCCATTTTAGTTCCATCTGAATTGACCAACAGAGGAAGCGTTAGGCCAAATACTTCTTGCCCATGCTTCTTATGGATCAAATGAATGCCGGCTAACATGTTAGACCACTGATCATCTCCGCCAATCTGAAGGGCACAACCCTCTTCAAGATGAAGCATGCGAAAGTCTTGCGCCTGCATAATCATGTAGTTGAACTCTAGAAAAGAGAGTCCATGTTCCATGCGGCTCTTGAAACAATCCGCACGTAACATTTCATTGACGGAAAAGAATGGACCAATGGTGCGTAACACAGTTAGGAAATCTGCATCGTCAAACCATGACATGTTGGAAATGATTTCAACATCTTTTCCCATTATCTGCTGAATCTGCCCAGCAATAGCTTCACCATTCACTCTAATGTCAGAGTGAGAAAGCATCTTGCGCATTTCAGACTTCCCGGTGGGATCACCGATCAATGCGGTAGCCCCGCCGATTAGCATGATGGGGCGATGGCCCGCATCAGCTAAACGTTTGGCCGTAACAATTTGCAGTAGATGTCCTACATGCAAACTGTCAGCGGTCGGATCGAACCCAATGTAAAACGTGACTGGAACATTTGAGTTGAGTAGTTCACGTAACTTCTCTGTGTTAGTTGTCTGTTTAATTAGACCACGTTGTTCCAAGTCTTCAAATGTTTTCATTGTTTTTCTCAAGTAAAAGCTTGTAATCTAGCTTTACGCATCGCATCAGCTATCTTATACGCCAAGATAGCTATCTGATCTGCATCATAACCAAATCGTTCTGTTACCTCACCATCTACAATCCATTTACTATCAACTTTATCGTTATACCTCTGAATGAGAGCTGGAAGGGCAGCCGCTGCCAGTTTATCACGCAACCTCAAATCTTCATCGTCCTGATCTGACATGATATCCTTCATCGGTAGTAAGGGCCAGTGCGACAGATATCACAACCACTTGCGCATCCATTACACTCGGTCTTTTTCTTTTTGGGTTCCAAAGCAGCAAGAGCTTTTTCAACTTCTTTCAGCTCTTCTATTAGCTCGTCGTAACCCTCAAGCTCTTCTTCCAAATCTCTTTTACGATTTAGAAGCCATTCTTTAGTCTTCATAGACCAACAGCCTTCCTTACGTTCTTCATCGTATATTGAGCTGTACAAGCTGCACGAGCAGCCCCATCTTCGAGAATAGCCTCAACATAGTCTTGGTTATTCTTCAAATCGTTGTACAACTCACGTGGTTTGGCAAAGTAGTTAGTACAATGCTCAAACAGGATTCCCTTGAGCGTACCATAGCCAAGCTGACCTTCCCTAAGCTTTGTCTCTGTATCAGAAGCAATATCTTCGGGAGCTACCAATTTCAGCAACTGAATAGCTGTATTCTGGCTAGCGTCAGGTTTAGGCTCAGTTGGAGACCTACTATCCATTGTGATGGACATTATCTTCTTTTTGAGAAGCTTCTCATCTCCAAACACTTCAAGTGTATTGCCGTGGCTTTTGGACATCTTACCGCCATCAGTTCCCGGAACAATAGCAACTTGCTGTTGAATGAATGGTTCTGGCAGGGTAAATACATCTCCATAAGCAGTATTGAACTTGACAGCAATGTCGCGGGCAACTTCTAGGTGCTGCATCTGATCTTTACCAACTGGTACAAGATTAGATTGGTAGATGAGAATATCTGCTGCCATCAATACGGGATAAGCAAATAGCCCATGATTAGCCGAGATACCTTTGGATGTCTTATCTTTGTAGCTATGACAGCGTTCTAGTAATCCCATAGGAGTTACGGTGGACAGCATCCAGGCCAGTTCAGTTACTTGTGGTACGTCTGACTGTTTGAAGAAGGTTGTCTTCAGGGGGTCTAGACCACAAGCTAAAAGAGTAGTGGCCGCTTCGATAGAATTTGCTTTACGTTCTTTTGCATCAAACAATGAGGTCATTGAATGGTAATCCGCCAAGAAACAAAACACTTCTCCCTTGTCTTGGAAACCAAGCAGTGGCTTGATCATTCCAAAATAGTTTCCGATGTGAATTGTTCCTGACGGCTGTATGCCTGACAGGATTTTCATGATTCATTCCCAACTAACAAATAAAAGGTCTTCAGAATCACAGTCCGTATTTGAATAATGGGCTGTAATTTCATGGCTGATGGTACATTTGAAACCGTCTCGTTCCAATTCACGAGCGACCATCTCGGCAGCTTCTTTTGAGATGTTTTGGCTGCCACACCAGATATGAAGAGATACTTTTCCTTGTTTAGCGGCTGCAAAAGCCTTGAATCTAACTTGTTCAGTTAAGCTTTGAGACATTGTTTGGTGTTCTTTAATACGAGCATCACTAGCAATGATTCTGAGCTTATCAGCCATTGCAGCAGGCTGAGGTCGAGATGCCGATACGCCATCTGGTCCAACGGACACACTGCATATGCAAACGGCGGGATGTCTACTACAGCCATCGCAAATATCATGAAGTTCCATTTTATTATATTCCAGAAACAAAAATAGCGCCTTTCGGCGCTTTGGCATCTCCAACAGGAATCGAACCTGTACTGATTGTTTCGAAGACAATCGTGATATCCGTTTCACTATGGAGACGTACTTGGCATGCCTGGAGGGATTCGAACCTTCGACCTTCGGTTTCGTAGACCGACGCTCTATCCAACTGAGCTACAGGCACATGTTATCTTACTTGGCATCTCTGGAGGGACTCGAACCCCCAACTTGCAGTTTAGAAGACTGCCACTCTATCCAGTTGAGTTACAGAGACATGAATACTTACTTGGTGACCCATACGGGATTCGAACCCGTATTAGCAACGTGAGAGGCTGCCGTCCTAAACCATTAGACGAATGGGCCAGTCGTATCTATTATATCAGCTTATTGCCAGATTCATCTGCGGCAAACAGCATAACTATCAATTTCTACAAAACCACAGTAGGTGCCACGAGGACAGTCCGCAATTGTTCGGCAGGTCTGATAGCCCTGCGGTACATGATAATTCGCAGGATTAGGATTGCAAGATGCTGCAATTAAAAAAAGAAACGCTAAACTAACTATCTTTTTCATTGGTGAGCCGTACGGGTATCGATCCCGTTTTTCCTGGGTGAAAGCCAAGTGTCCTAGCCAGTAGACGAACGGCCCATTTTGGGGTGACTGACGGGAATCGAACCCGCGTAGCTAGCGCCACAAGCTAGCGTTCTACCATTGAACTACAGTCACCATAAAAATGGTATGGGGTGAGCGACGGGAATCGAACCCGCTTTTGATGTTTCACAGACACCTATCATTGCCAAATGACAACGCAAACCATATGTGGTAATAATCTTGCCTAATTATTAGTATACTCTTATATATCGTACGCAAAAGAGGTTTTGATGTCCTACTCCCTAAAAGAATTGATGAAGATGGCCGCTGATTACGAGAATTTAGCCACCAGGGCTTTGGCCGTCAAGACCGCTAAAAAAGAAAAGAAAAAGCTGGGCTCCAAGTATTATGATGCTTTATTAAACAAATTTGCTGTCGGACAAGTCAGACCAGAAGATATTGAAAGCTCTAAGGTATCAACACAGAGTCGTATTCAAAGCATTAATGCTGTCAATACTGCCACCCTAACTCCTGACAAAGTCAAAGAGTATGTTGGCGGTTATTTGCAGCAAGCTCACACTGATTATATGGGAAACCAGATTTCTCAAGAGCAGTATTCTGAAATTGTTCAAGCTGGCCAACAAAAGATGTTTGGAACAGATAATCGACAGGGCCCAGTTCCTATTAACTGGAACTCCCAGCCTCAATCAAATGTCATTAATCTTCCAACTCAAACAATGGTCTCTCCAAAGACTCCCGCCAAACCACAGGGTTGGACTGGTCCTAAAATTGATCCTGTCTTCCAGACTATGCTCGGAGTAAACCCTGATGGTAAGTTAGGAAGACAAACTCAAGCGGCGCTTGACATTTACAAGAAAAGTATTAGGCAGCCTGGCGTTAGCAATGAACTTGCTTTTGAAAATCTCAAAAGAGAACCTCAATACAAAGCCAAACAAGCCATTCCTTATGATGATAATGCTAACGTTTATCAAGTAACAAGAGAAAAAGAATCAGAGCAGTTGCCACCTAACCCTTATGAAGCTCCAAAAACTTGGGGTGGTTGATTCCCTCTCAATTGGTGTCATCGGAGGGACTCGAACCCTCACGGCCCTTACGAGCCCTAGCTTCTCAGACTAGTGTGTATACCATTCCACCACGATGACAATTTGGTGCTCAAGAAGGGGGTCGAACCCTCAAAACCGAGTTTCTGAGACTCGTACGTATGCCAATTCCGTCACCTGAGCATTTACTTACTGGAACATTCTTTAGGAATCTTTCTCCAAGCTTCCCATGGAGATTCAAGTCTAATTTTGAATTCAGTTAAAGTTTCTCTGGTGTCTCTGTAACCGCCACCCTCTTTACGAGGAAACTCTCTGTGCATTCTAACTTGACATTTTTGACATACCCAGTCTGAATCCATATCATAGTATTCAACTAGTTCAACTTGCCAATCATGTTCCATTTGGTGCTACCAGAGGGACTCGAACCCCCACGCCTTGCGGCGGCAGCTTCTAAGACTGCTGTGTCTGCCATTCCACCATGGTAGCGTTGTGTTTTATATATCGCCTTATTGCTAGATTTCACAGCCATTTAGTAGCTGTTGTCGTATGTCGGGCGTAGAAATTTGTACTTCTTTCATCCCATGGACAAACATGAAGAAGTTCATTATTTGCCAGATGTTGAGCCTTCTTATATATTTCAGAAGCAATTCCTTGCCTTCGATAAGTCGGATCCACGAAAACTTGAAACATCATACCATTCTCAGCCTTGAAACCATCAAAAGACCGAGAAAAATTGTATTGGGTAGTTTCTTTCGATAAGATGGCCCAGCCTACTAGTTTACGAAAACGATAGGCCAAAAGCACTTGACATCTGACTTCTCGTGTCTTTACATCTTCCAGCATCCGATTGAGTTCATAGTTCAAGCCGGAATATGGAGAGAGCGTCAATTTTCTTAGCTGAACCAGAAGTTCTGGTTGCTTAGCAACTAAGTTAAAGTCTACAGTACGAACCGTTAAGGTCAACAGATTCTTAATATTCATGACTTACTTGAAAGGTTGAATTGAAAATGCTGGTGCCGAAGGAGGGACTCGAACCCACACGTCCTTGCGGACAGAAGTTTTTGAAACTTCCGCGTCTGCCATTCCGCCACATCGGCAATGTGGTATCGTATATACCGAGTTATTACTCGTCTTTAAAGAATTGTTTGATGAACCAATAGACTAACCAAATGCTGCCAACTGCGCAGCATATCATGAAAAATTGGCCAAGACCAACTAAAGACTGTACGACGAGTTCATCCATAAGCTTAATGCTTAGGAATTAGCATGTCAAGCTCGCGGGTCAATGTAATAAATTTCCCTATTCACCGACTTAGCATATTCTACACAATTACCTGTACCGCCCTTAGTACCATCCCATACTGCGATGAGGTTAGTACAGTTATCGACCATCCAGATATTGCGAACCTGCATCTTGTCAGCCGAGTACCCACCCTGACTGACAATGACTTCTTCGGCCGCTAGCTTGCGTAAAAGGTGGTAGGTGCGTCTACTAGCTTCTGGCCACGCATTCTCCTGTCCTTCAAACGGAATCGCCGCTAGGAAGGGAATACCGAGCTTATGGGCTATCATAGCTGCCCACTGGTCTACCCCTAAAGCCATACCAGTGATTATCTTCTTTGGTTTGAGTTCTTTGAGAGCAGTATCAATCTTTTGACAAACTCGAATGTAAGTGTCATTGGGAAGCTTGTACCCACCGAGTTTGTCGGGCCTATGACCTGTGAATGCCACTATCATTAGTAACCTAACTCAGCCTTACGCTTGGCAAGCTGTTCTGCTCGATAGGCTACATATTTAGGAAGGTCACCTCGTTCGGTAACAAATCCCCTAGCATCCACAATGCAATCTTTCTCATCAAAAGGCATGGTAGTACGCCAGCTATTAGTGTTGATGCACACAATCCATTGTTCATTGCCTCGCATATTGCTTCGAAGAATACTTTCCTTCTCGTCATTACGAGCAACTACTTCATCATAAGTCTCCAACCTACCACCAAGGAAATGGACTCCAGATTGAGCCACTCGTTTAGATTCGACTCGAAGAGTTCCACCTTCTCCATCTGGCACATCGTCAGCCACCAAAAAAGTTTCAAACACAAAACCATAAGGTTTCGCATTATATCTTTCCAAAATCTTCTCGGCCATCTCGACTGCTTTAGGAATATCCCAGCTATCGATATCATGGGCTGACGATTCAGAGAATAGGGTTCCTGGGCTATAGAATCTTACTTGATGTTTACGCATTGGTCTTTCTAATCTTTCCTAAGAGCTTACATACGCCATTGACCATTTCGCCTCCGCAGCGACAATGATCCTCTCCTTTGATATGAAGCATAGAGTATTCGTCACAATCTTTGCAAAGACCATGAGCATAATTATCTTCATCTCTTGGATGAGCATCATCAATCCATTCTTCCTCAGGCTCAGAAGTGGGGCCAGGGACAAAAGAATGGTCGTGCTCGCTAACTTCCTCTTCTTCAATGAGTCGCATGAACTCATCATGAATCTGTTGGGATTCTCCGTTACGCTGTAGGTAAAACAATCCTACATACCTTCCGCCGAGTACGCCCAAATCCTCAGCCTTCAATCTAACCTTACCATGAAGGATAGCATTGATGTTAGCGGCAAAGGAGGCAATCTCCCAGGGCTCATCGAACAATAGAGCCACTGGGAGATTCACTAATACTTCTTTCGGTTTGACTTTCATATTAGACCTCGATGATATGACGCGTGGTAGCAGCGTTGCTAACCATCATCCCATTACGCACAGACATTCCATTTGCTTCATGGATGTGACCGCACAAGAAATAAGAAGGCATCATATCTCTGCTGATTTTGTAATCTAGAGCCGTAGACATTACCTGACAACCTACAACCTCATTACCCATCGTGAGGTCAAGCATTTTATAGGGTGGAGCATGGCAAGCCAAAACGTCGACATATTCTTTGTTGACAATTTCAACCATCTTGTCGACTTCCTTCTGCATCTCCGGGAGCCGGCGCTCATAGTTCCACATACCATTGATTTCTGGTACGTAAGGGAAACCATAGAAGTTTACCCCTCGAAAGTTGAGCGTCTTATCCGTCAGATCGAATGCTTCCAAACCAATCTGGCGCAACTCGAACTCCATTAGACTGGAGTGCAAGAAGTCATGATTGCCAGGAACATAGAGCAAGGGATGGCCCTGAAGCCAAGACTTGATCTCTTCCGCACTCTCACGAAGCCACTTGAGTTGGAATGCCATCTCTTGATTCTTGTTCCCAGAAAACACATGATGGCTGTTAGGAAACAGATCGCCAGTGTGGATAACGGCATCGTATCGTCCATAGAGACGAGGGAATCTACCGTGAGTATCTGACACATGACAAAGTCGCATTTTGAAATTCCTAGCAGTTTGATCTGAGATTCGTTTGATTTTCATTCTACTTCCGCTTTCACTGATACGCCATCTACAACCGGCGGAACCAGTTTGCGGATGCCATTGTCCATATGTTTGACGCCAATAATTACGCCAAAGCCATCGTCAACTGCGACGACAGTACTGGAGCTATACCATGCATACATGGATAGTTTCATTTTCAATACAAGACGGACTTGGCTGGCTTCTCTGAAAGTGGACATGGGATACCCTCAACTAAATAGAATTAGAGTCTTAATTTTATTAGTGACTTTTTCCTGATCAGAAAGATCAAGTTTTACTAAAGGCAACTCGATTGTTTTATCACTTTCGGAGAAGCCAAGTTGCTCATCGTCGACATAGCAGCGGCTCACCAACATGACGTTTCGGTCATGAATGGGAGTCACGTGAAATTTGTCTTTACCTTCAAAAAGATAAAAACTCTCACGCTCTAGTCCGATGTTAGAAATCCGTCTATCCACTATATCTAGCTCCAAGTCTAAACTATGTGCTGTAGCGCAATTGCACTGATTACACATACCTTCAACAAAGAAGAAGAAATAGGCTTCTTTAATCTTTTCGGGCTTGGCAGTTTCACCAAGCGGCAATTCTACTACGTTAGGTACTTCTACACGAAATGTATTATCAGTACAGTTGAGATTATATTCAACCGTATAGATAGAGCGCTTATTCTTGTAGGTACATTGCATAAATAGATTGTTGTCTTTCTTTTCAGAGGACACTAGAATAAAAACTTTATCTGGCCCTACTGAGACAATTACCTCTCGACAATTCCGTGTACAAATGGGACAGTACGCGCAGTAATCCCACAGCTCTTGAATAGAGTTGAACTCTTTCATTGGCTTCTAATGGCCTTGTCTAGATTTTTGTACATAGTAAAAGGATCGTTACAGGATAACCCTGATTGCTGTCCTTCATTCAGTTCAACTACAAACCATTTGCCAGAGATGGATTGTCCCACGTCAATGGTATAGAAATTGGATTGATTGCCCACTCGCACAATAACTTCATTCAAGAATTCACGAGGAACTTCATCTGGGTTGGGGACTTCTGGCAACTCATCTACATAGTTTTGCCAGTAATAACCTCCACTTAGAATCTGTCCATAGGCGACAAAGAATCTAAACTCTTTAGTAATTGGAATTCCATTGATACCTTCCATGTACGTAACCATTGGTTCGTACCGGCGAATATAAATGTTTTGCTGCCCGATTAGACTATCATCCATCAGGCGAGCATAAATCTCAATTGCTGTCTTCTTGTCGGGTGCGAACATATCTCGTTTCCAATTGGATTTACGAGAGTTAGTCTCACCCTTCAAGATGAACTGACCCTTATCTGGCAGATCCGTGATGTCTCTCCAGGTCCGAGGAGTCAGTTCTCGAAGGTCCATTACATAATTCTGCAAATCGGCAATGTAACGGTACTGCTGATAATTGTTAATCAGCTTGGCGCCAACATACTCAATGTCTTTAGCTTGATCCACATAGAACGGCCAAAGTGAATATCTTCCGATAACAAGATCGCCAGCTTGGATTTCCGGCCTTCGATCAGTGCATTCAAATACTTGAAGCGCTGAATCTAATTCCTCTTTTTCAAAATCCGAACCGCGATACAGAATTATGTTTCGTTGCATAACTTGTCCTTAGTAATTACTTACGAGGGAACAAAGATGGTTGAACTTGGAACATCTGGTCCCAAAGGCTACGAGCAGTTGGCAATGGAGCGGTAGGAACCACGGCCGGCGTTACAGTCGGTAATGGAGCCGCAACCACAGGAACTGGCAAAGAAGCTGGGAGAGTAACCGTTGAAGTAACACTGGCAGCAGCCTGTGCAACAGAAACTGGACGAGCAGAAGTGGTCACGCGCTGTTGAACGCTGTACTTGTTATCCAAATCCCAGGAGTCAGTTAGAGGATGGTACAGCAAAGCTTCTGCCGTAGTACCATCACCCAAGGTAACGGAAATAGGAGTACGAGCCCAACCCTGGGTCTCAATATCCGAAGAGAACATGGCACGAACCACATCTCTCACTTCACGGTGCCTGACATGAGGCGCAGCAGTTTTGACTGCATTACTGACATCCAACGCCGTAAAGAGAACTTCACGACTGATGAAATCTTGCACAACCGAACGAACTGTATCTTCCAAATTAGACATTGCTATTTCTCCTTAGTAGGTAAATGATTCTAAATCCACGAGCTTGAGTGACTTATCTTCAGTCAACATAATGTTACCGCCATGCAAATCGGCATAGTAATAACGGTTGTTGAGAGCAATCACTCCTTTAACAAAAGACTTTACTTTAGGTGACTCAAAATTCGGGACTGCCTGTCCCAAAATATACTGGCTGAGTCGATCACCAGTATTCCACTTATCTTTCAGAGGCTTAAGTTTATCCATCACATAGTAGTGATACCCGCCACGGATAATACCCGCTTTGTGAATCTTGACTACTACAGAATTCCTAGACTTCTTTAGATTCCTAATGATTCTCATTACAAGCTGACGATCATCAGCATCAAGAGTATCATCAATCTTGACTACCCGCTTAGGATAATCTTTGAGGCTGTAGATTTTACCATTACCGCCTTTGAGTAACTTACCAAGCTTCAACTTGGTTTTCTTCTCGAACTTATACTCCGGCGAATCTTTGTCATAAGCTGGCATCTCAAGTAACCTATATTTTGAAAAATTAGAGTCAAGGGCGGCGTAAAAATTATGGTGCTTTGGGGAGAATCATTTTGAATCCCTGCACTCGCCCCTTTTTGCAAAAAGTGAATTCGCCTTCGATGATGTTATCTTGCATCTTCTTGGCTTTCATCATGGTATGAAAATCAGAGAGGAACATATGGTATTTCCTACCAGTTACTAATGACTTGAAGAAAATGTGGGAGCCGCCATAATCATGGTATTCCAATTTATCAGAAAAGACGTGGTTGTCTTCTTCTTTGAAGTTACCTTGATTGATTTGCCAGCCATACAACCGATGTAGCAAATCTCCAGTTGTACTGTCAAAAGCAACTTTGAAAACACCTTTAGCTTTCATGGTTTCTCCGGAATTAATTGAATAGCTTGGCCAGAACTTCTCTTTATGAAATGAAAAGTTCCTTGGATTCGATTGTTATTAAATCGTTTTTCTTTTATGATATTATTGAAATCGTCAAGGTACATGGTGTATTGTCGACCCGTCGTTGTCGATTTAAAATAGACTCGGCCAGACCTCTTACGAAACTCATAGAGGTTTTCATACTCCATTTGATCATCGAAATCTTTTGCAATTTCAGATTTGAAACCATAAGTATTCTGGGGACTATACCCGCCCTGATCTGTCATATCACCATTCTGGTTAAACCAGATTACTAGTTCTTTCTTACTCACCTTTCAACTCCTCTCGAAGTTCCATGAGCAATTTACCGAGCATGTTCTTACCGGAACCATCGGCCCCACAACCCCAGTAATAGTCAACTGGAGAGTCTTCAATCAACTCTTCATCGCCAGAAGCGATAAGTTGCTTTCGCAAATCTGGATGCTGAAGAAACTTGGCCATGCAAACTTCTTTCATAACAGAGTACTTCATCTCATCCCAATCGGGACGCATGGTTACTTTCTGCCCTAAAAGACGAGTATCATTGGCCTTGGTAGCTTGATGAATTGCATCAATCTCAGACTGAACGCTAGTCTTGGCTGCCTGGTACGGAGCTTCACTCCAGTTCCACCAGCGGCCAAAGACGAAGAATCGGCTTTTGTAATAGTTGCTACAGAAGCCGTAAGGCTCTTTTACTTTATAGAATTTGATTGCCATTGTTTCACCCGCACCAGCTTGACAGCCATCCACTTGCATCCTGAACTTCTTTCTCAAACTCTTTCATGGTTTCATCCATTTCATACTGCCAACGCATATAGTTAGCAGCTTCGTTCATCTTCTTCAGAATAGCAGTAGCTTCTTCCATCTGTTCTTTAAACGTTGCAAAATCATAGTCCAAATAGGACTTCTTATCATCAGACATTATTCGTCTCCATCACGGCGGTAAATGCGAACTTTAACACCCTTCTCCCCAACGTATTGAGCGAAATTGGTGATGGTTCCAAGGTAATGTTCCCAGTCCCCACCAGCAGCGCCGCAGCCAACGCGCCAGGGGAATGCTACACTTTCCAGGTCGGGCACTTGAGCCAGGCGGAGCAGGCAGCGGTAAAAGTATTTCTCGCGAATCGGGAGGCCGTCTAAAGTTGATTTGGGGTACTTGGAGCGACCTGGGTAATATTGACCAAGCATTGCAACCACATAACGTTCGGCCTTGCCATCACCACGAATAATAATATGACCAGGCTGGTCTGGCTCAGTACGTGGAGTATAGATGTCGGAGTGAGGGAACTTCTCGAACATATCAGCGGCTAGATGCGCGGCCTTATTGGTTACGCAGTTGCACTGATGACAAAGATATTTCTCTGTTGCTTCGAACAAATCTCCAGTTACAATCTCAATCATACCTTCAGCTCCAACAATTGATCCCAAGACACATCATCCAAATTGAATTCTTTGGCCAACTCATTCATCCTAAGATGAAGTAGATCGCCACAATCAAATGGACGCACCTGCTTGTTGTAGATTTCGCTCAAGTAATACTTAAGCTGAACTGACACTAACATTCGTTTGTGCCACTCACCAAAAGCGCCATGAGTAAAGACTGGGGTTTTGGAATCGAAACGATCGAAATCCGCAGTAGTTACACGGCTCTTGTAACCTTCCCATAGCTTAGTGCCGGGGAAAGGCATTAGAAAGTTAGCACATACTTGTAATGGTTTCAAGTCCACAAACGCTTCATACAAAGCTTTGTAATTAGCGCGGGCTTCATCTTCAGTCTTGCCATCGTCATTGACAATGAATGACATCACGTGTTGCAAACCATTACGATGAATGTTCTCTACACCAAGCTTGATGTTGATGTTCTTCTTGTATTTGACACCAACATCTTCCAGGCCGATGTTGAGAGAGTGCCATCCGCTATCTTTGAGAGTCGCGAGAATCTCTGGATGCTTAGCATATACCCCGCTGGTTCCAAATGAGTAAAGAACTTTGAACTTGTCTTTGAAAAGTGGGGCGACTTCTTTCACTAGCGGATGAGTGGCAAAACTTTCATCTCGAATGAAAACGGTAGTAGCTCCACGCTTAACAAGATCATCAATCTCTTCTGCTACGTAATCCAAAGTGGCAGTGCGCATCTTACGCCCAGACATTTGTGGAGTGGAACAGAAGTCACAATCATATGGACACCCAACAGAGGAAACCATAGACCCAGAGATATCATGAGGATAGATGTCTGGGTAGACTTGCTTCATAGTAGTCATATCAATCAAGTCCCGGCGCATACGAGTGAACCCAAAGGAACCACGATGGATTCCGGGTTTCTCATCCAAGATTTGATCGATGTTGTCGCAGTAACCCACAACCACTTTATGAGCGTGTTTGAAGGTATCGGACGGTTCAGCCGTGGGATGATAGCCGCCAGCAATGATTTTATCTCGTCCAACCTCTTGGGAGAAACGAACAAACTCATTGTAACCACGAGTATACACTGAGCAAAGATAGAGATCAATATCAGCGCGAGGTTTGTTGTCCTCTAGAAAAACCAACTCCCCTTGAGAAGGGGAGAGGTACAACACAGATGGCTCAAGCTTTTGGGCCAGCAGTGTCGGCCGACCAACTGAAAAAGTGTTGGTCAGTCGCGGAAAGGTTAGCAATCCGATTTTCATTCGTCCATTTCCTCAGCAGGAACAACCTTGACGTTCACCACGCCTTCGAAGCCTGCGATATCATCCCGCTGATATTGAACATCAGCCTGCGAATATGGGCCTGCCTTTTGAACACCATCAAAACCGTTCACTTCATATACAACATAAAACATTTTACCACCAGCTTGGTTGATTACGTTTAGACCATTTTGCAATGTAGGCTTTATCGCCACGATAGTAGTTCCGATAAGATTCAACAGCATCATCAACTTTATATTGGTCTGGCATACAAAGTTGAAATGGTGTCAAACCAATTTTAGGTAAATCGTTAGCTAGTGATGAGAACCGTTGAATAATTGGCTGACACTTATGAATCTTTGAGTAGCGAAACGTATACTCCTCACAAAGGGCCAAGCCAAGATTGGTTAGCCAATTGAAATTATCAATAGATTCCGCAGCCCAAATACTACAAGGATGATTTTTATGCGTCTGCTTATATACTGGGTCATAATTTGAGGACCCAGTAATAAGCGCGTTATTAAGTAGTTGCGTAGTTTCAAGAACCATTTTGACACAATGCTTGTCAACATGCGCCTGAGCGGCCCGTTTTACGTCAGTGTCTAAAACGAAAATGTTCATTTGGCTTGCGTCTCAAATTCGATAATGTAGCGAAGGGCGTGCTGCTGACCCGCACCAGAAGCGGTGTAGGTAATCAGTTCGTCATTGTACAATCCAGAGTTACCACCGGACTTTGCCCACACAGAATGGTTAGGCGCGATGTTCTTCTTGGTATACATACGAGAACCACCAGCCATCTCCTGGTTACCAAAAGCCACGTCTCCTAAGAAGAGATACGCGGTCTTGTTATTACCCTGAGCCCAGTGAGAACCACGGACGTCACAGTAATTGATGGACTTAGTACTATGAACGGCCCAGTAAATACCGTCACCATACATAGAACCCGCATGGATAACTCCAGAAGGACGAATCAAAAGTCCCTTGGTAGTGATACCAATCATGTTTGCACGGCGAGTACCGTGCCAACCAGGGAGAATGTTAGCCCTCTGGTAAAGCTCCTGCATCTCCTTGGAGAGATCAGGGCGCCTCTTGACCAAATTAGAATAGACCGGAGAAGGAACAAACTTACCGCATTCCTTAGCAATCTTTTCGGCTGTCTCCATGAAGTATTTGTCTTCATTGTTACGAGCCAGCTTGAAGACCTTATGAATCTTCAGCTTGCCCAAGCCGGTGTGGTTGCTGGCGCGGGTTTCAAGAACCATTGCCTCAAGCCACTTGAAGGTCGGATCCTTTGGATCAACGTATTCCAAACCAGCATTCAGAGTCGCATATTGCGAATCAACCGCGCTCTTCTTGGAAATAACGGCCTGAACGTTCTTGGCGTCAGCAAAGACGTCAAGAATATCAAACGCTTTGTCAATCTTGGGGTCATCATCAAAACGAAGCAAATCCGCATTGATTCGAGAACCAAGAACGTGAGGAATGTTGGAGTAATAGGAACTCGTCAACTTGTTCAACTCATCCTTGTCAGGCTTCTTAGCATGAACGATATTACGAGCCTCTTCAAGAATCTGCTTGGCCTTGTCGATTTGATCGAGAGACAACTGGCCGAGTGGGCACTTCTTGGTGTCAAGGTTCAACTCAAGGAACTCTTGAGTAACGCCGAACCAAGTGCGAACAAGGTCTTGCACTTCAACATGCAGTTTGCTGGCAGCTTGAGGCTCTTCTGTAACCTTCACGCCAGCCTTCTTCAAAGACTCAAGGGTCACAGAGGTATCGACCTTGGCCTTACCAAGCTCGGAACCGATGTCAGCTTTAGCAAGCTTGACTTCAACATAGCCCTTCTTGTTCTTGGACTTGATGATGCCTTCGGCTTCCTTCTCTGCTTCGTTGAGAGAAGATGCTGACCTGTACTCTTTGGCGCCACCGGCACCAACTCGACCGTAAACGGTGTACAGATAGAATTTGTCGTCAGATGACTTAACAACTTCCAGGTTGTAAAACTTATTGTTGTTATTGACAATGTCGGTAAAGTTAAGTGTCCATCGCTTGACGGATTCCACAACTTTGATGTTATCAATGACGGACTGGTCCTTAATGACAGGCAGACTCATATTTCCTCTTATCGTAGTTCGGATGACTATTTTTAGTCAGTTTGATAAATTATCGGAAGTTCTTTCGAACTCAGTTGTAAATGATGAAAAGCAAACTTTTTCTCGACAAATTACTTTTCGAGAACTTTAATATAGATAATTACAGTCCCATTAAATGGCTGACTAGAAAGACACTCCATAGTTCTCGGCGAAGACGGATAACAACACGTGTCACCAGTACAAACTATAGTTGTTTTATCTGGCTGTTTCCAAGGGACGGGTCCAGTAAACTTGACACATCCAGTCAATAGAAATAGCATCAAAAGTAGATATTTCACCTACTAATGCATAAAAAGTATTAGCTAACCGAAGAGTGCAGCCTCGCTAGCGCACTACTCATCATAAGGCTGATGACGCCGCCCGCAAGCGTCCACAATGTAAAAAATTGCCAACTATAAGATTTGTGGCTCAATAGATAAACAATCCACCCACAATGGCAACCTACACAAAAATAACAATCTAACAATTTGAAGAAGAAGACTCCTGTATACTTATTCCTCATAAGGAATGAACGGGTCTTATCCATAATATCAAATGGTCCGGCACTTTCCTTAACCAGAAAAGCAAGCCCATAGATTGCCAACAGTGTAATAATTGTTTCTAGCATAGAATCTCTCGTAACATTTTTAGAACCGAACCGGCACTCTTACCGTGCCAAATAAGCTGAGAGTTATCGATAGCGCAGATAGGAATCTCTTTCTCCTGGACGAGTCTAGCTAATTCTTTACCACTAAGCTCTAATTGCAATAACTTACCCTGAATATCTGGAAATGTTTGCCCCAGAGTATAGGTGTATGTGATATCCTGCTTATTGTGGTTGGTAATTATCTTTAACATCACAGAAACGCTTTCAAATTCCAGTACCGATTAATTAGTTTGACACACTTCTCTTCAGTTCCTTTGATGAAAGTTCCGTCTGAAGATCGTACGAAGAAGTCATCCATTGTCATACTGACATTTTCAACATTAAATAATGTTGTACTATCAACATCTAACCTATATCCAATGATTTTATGATAAGCTTCACCTTCGAAAAAGAGACGAAGCCGAAATTCTTTACCCAAATGTTTATATTCAATACAGATTAATGGAACACGACCAACATCCCACCAGTCCCAGACATGAAGTACGTGTGGTTCCCAGCCAGGTTTTGCTGGCCAATGATAAACGTATAGCTCATCGCCATACATATGATCTTCATAAGCATCATTCAAATCATTAAATTCAATATCTTCTATCATAAAAACGCCTTCAGATTAAGATACCGTTGAATCTTTTGATCGATCTGCTCGCCAGTATACCAATCTACATTCCATTTACCATCATCATCCAATGATGTTTTCTCACCAAAGAAATATAGATCGTGATTTTTAAGCGTTAACAGTAAACGATCGTTGGGTCCGGCACAACTAGCATTAGGATCTTTGCTGTGGATTTCTAATATATTAGCGCCAGGCCAATAATAAACATGGAATAGGCTGGTAATGATTGTATAGTTACCGTATGTTGGCCAACCTTGAATCTCTAATCCGTTTGCATTGACAACGTCAAAGGACTCTCGATAATATTCTTCATAGCAATCATCGCCTGGACCATCGAATGGTTCTCCATCTATTCCATTATCAAATAAATCTTCGTAATCCATTACCAAGAATCTTTCAAGTTATAGATTTCATCAGGAATGTTTTTCTCTGCATGCTCCTCTACAGCCAATCGAGATTCTAATTCAATTCCTTCCCAATACAATTCTTTGTCCGCATAACCTGCATCTTCGACATCTTTTACATATCGCAAGAAACATACTAAGCAATCTGGCATATTACAGTCACAATCGCCTTCAGATAAAGATGTGCTCTTCGTTTCGGAGTTCTCCATAGTATTTCGCCTTACTAACTTTGCAATCTACGTTGCGAGTTACATGAATCCAGCAGTCTGTATGAGTATGACCAGCCAATACAGTAACATGTTTCTTCTTATGTTCCTGCATAGCATGCTTAATTGCTTTACCTAAACGCAAATTAACATTGTATGGGAGCCAAAACTGTTCCATAAAGGTGCCAACATCACGAGTCGCCTCCCTCCAAGGAGGGAAGTGTGTCAAGATATAGATGGTTTTGTATCCTTGTTCAATAGCTTTTTCTAATTTATCCACAATATCGTGAGCGCTTTGGTCTGCTATCTGTCGCCAATGCTCAATTCTAGCTTCCATATCAGGAAGTTTTCGGAAATCTTCCGTCAACATCCAGTCTAAAGTGAACTGAAGATACTTTGGTTTGCCATTATCAGCGTCATACCACCCCTCTGTGCCGATAAGACAGACCTCATCACTGAGATGAACTACGCCCGCATCTGTCATCCATATAAGATTGGGGAACTCTTTACATAGTTCTCTTATCTTTTTATGAGTTTTATCAACGGAAGAGAAGTGATAATCATGATTTCCGAGCACAAAGTAGATTGGACACTTAACAAAAGTGGCAATCAAGCGCAAATGCCAGGCCGTCGCCCAACCATTTGATATGTCTCCGGTAAGAAAGATGCCTTTCGGATTCTCTTTAAGGAGATGTCGAATGAATTTAAACATCCTGAAGGGGCCAACTTTATCCAAATGGGTATCAGTGAACCACAGGTATTTGTCTCTCATGCTTTGATGTCTCAATAATGCAATCAACCGGAACCCAAAATTCTTTGATTATAGTATGATAATCAGTAGATACATCAGCTTTAATCTTGACAAGTGAGATGATTCCATATTTAGGGTGGTCAAGTGTTACCGGATCGATATCAGAGACAATCTCAATACCAGTTCCGTTCTTAATCGAAACATCCCACTCAGAACCAATCTTATCTAGCTTAGAAGAGAAGTTATATGACTTACCTTCACCACCATATGGGTGGTAAAACATAAACTTTGTATAGATTGGAAACTTAATATAATTCATGGCCAAAAATCCAAAAGAATAGTTTGAAGTACTTTGATTTGTTCATTTACCAAATCTGGATTAGCTTTGACTAGATAAGAGGCATCTAAAACTTTAGTAGTCTTACGAAACTTCTTACTTCTATCTACTCTAAATCCTAAATTGGCAACCGATTCAATGGTAGTTAGAGGATCATATTCGTCCCCAACCTTACCATCTTTATAAGCACCATAACGAAGATCATCTTTAACAAGAAACCTTCGTTCGATTTTAGTTACCTTAAATAGTAAATCGCCTTTATGATAATTAGAAAAGACTAGATCGCCAACTTTGAGCGTCCTGTCGCTATTGATAAAATCCATTATTTCACCAAATCGAGAAAATCTTCTTCAGAGATAAGTGTCGTTCCCAGCTTACGAGCAGCTTGCGCCTTGGACGAAGTGCTAGAAGGGTCAGCAATGACCAGGTAGGTTAAGCCTCTTCCGACAGATCCTTTGACATCAGCACCTTTATCAGCGGCCATCTTCTCCAAAATAGGTCGTTTGGTCTTCATGGAACCAGTGAAACACACCGATTTACCACTTAGGGTGCCAACAATCTTCTCCTTAATCTCAACTCCGTTGGCCAACAGGGTATTGATAAGCTTCTGGTTATGCTTCAAACCATCAGCAAGGAACTTAGCTTTGGTCGGACCAACGCCAGGAACCTGTTCAAACTGAGCTGCACCAAGCTGTCCGAACTTGGTAAGGTCATCACAGCCAGCGTTCATGATGGCTTTGATGGTGCTTTGACCAATCATCGGGATGCTAAGGGCACCCAAGAACACTTCTAGGTTGATTTCCTTGTTGGCCCAGAGGATATCCAGGACCTTCTTAGCCGTTTTGTCACCAAGACGGTCTAGGTTAGCGATGTCATCCGCCTTCAACTTGTATAGGTCAGACACATTGGCGACCTTCTTGGCATCAACCAGCTTCTCAACCAAGGTATCACCCCACTCCAGGAGGTTCAGTTCCTTGATCCAATTCTTGATTCGCCCAATAATCTGGGCTCGGCAGTTCTCGGTATTGGTACAAACGAGGTTCTCGCCATCCATTCGGACCACACCATTGCACTCAGGGCAGTGTTTGGGAGGCTTAGCAACGCTCTTAGTGCCCTTGATGACCTCTTCGATACGAGGAATAACGTCATTGGCACGGGCAACCAGGACAGTGGCCCCAATGTCTAACCCCAATTCCTCGATGTAGGACAGGTTATAGAGACTCGCGCGGGTAACAGTGGCACCAACTAGAGTCACAGGGTCAACAGTCGCTACAGGGGTCAGGCGACCGCTGTTACCAACCTGCCAGATGATGTCTCGGAGGATAGACTCACGAGCCTCATTGTCAAACTTGAAGGCAATGGCACCCTTGGGTCGAAGGTCTTTCTCACCCAGGGCAATCTGCTTCTCCATATTATTGATACGAATAACCAAGCCATCGATATCGTAATCGAGCTTGTCACGGTCCGTATCCTGATAGGTGCGCCAATGGTCATTGACTTCGGTGGCATTCTTGAACAACCAGAAGTTAGGGGTATCCAAACCCTGCTTGACCAACCACTTGTACTGAGCCTCCTCAGTCTTGAAGTCAACATCGCCTAAAGCCTGATAGAACAGGATGTTGAGTTTGTCAACTCCAACACCATCCAAACGCTTGCTCGTACCAGAGGCAGCATTGCGCGGATTGGCCTTATCGGCAAAGTGTTGTTTGTGGATACTCTTGAACATGATGATTTCACCACGTAGAGAGCCAGTGAACATGTGCTTGAGGTGGGAATGAACCCCGCCCATCTTGGCTACGTTGACCGTAATGTCTTCACCAGTCTCGCCATCACCACGAGTAATGGCTTGAACCAGGCTACCATGCTCGTAGATAACCTCGATTGACAGACCATCCAGCTTCTCGGTAACGAAAAGCGACTCCTTATCGGCCATATCGGAGGTCCACTTGGTCATTTCGGCGGGAAGGTTGACCTTATCGAGAGACCCCATCGGGATCTGATGCTTAGCTTTGGTCCATTCAGAAGGAGCAATAGGAGCACCAATAGCAGTGACAGCTTTGTTGGTTGGGTCAAGTAGACGTAATTCGTCGACCCAAGCATCGTAAACCTTATCGGAAACAGTCTGGGTTCCGTTGTAATAGTCATTACGGGCTTGGAAAATCTTGGTTTCCAGCTCTTTGGTACGAGACACGTTCATTATAATACCTATTTAGGTTGGGTAAGTGCGCTCTAGTTAAAAAGGCACGCCCAGGACACACCACTCCCGTCGGCCTCCCCACAACGTAAGGCTTGAGCGTGGCATGTCAAGGGCGCGACAATTTATTACTTTGTGGCTCTTTTAACTTTTCTCTTTGGTTTTGGCTTAGCTTTTACAGTCTTAGCATCGCCTTCGAGTCTGAGAATGGTGAATGGAGGAGCAACTCCAGCACTGAAATTGCTGGCAGCAGACAAGGCTGCATTGATTCTTTGCTCTGGGCTCAATCCTTCGGTGGCAAACATAGCGCCAAGGGCCAGGTCGGTTCCGCATCCAACTGCATCGTATGCTAGCTTAGGAACACCTACTTGGTGATCGGATTCAATGTTGTATAACTTGCCCTTGTATCCTACGAGAAAATTACCTCCGACAGAGGCATCCTTATCCCCGAAACCGTTACCAGCGAAACACTGGCGAACAGCATCAATGAAACTAGTTACCATATACTCCATATCGTCCTGGTGGACAGTTTGTGCAGGAGGTGAAAACTTATATCTCAGTAATTGACCCATACGAAAAGAGGTTGTAAACCCCATAATGAATGGACCATTACCAAATACCTTTTCATCTGCCCTAATTGAAACAGAGAGGCCAGCTATACCGGCACTATCTCCACCAATGTATACATCACCACCGTGTACTAAGCCAACAATACAAGTCATGCAGTTTTTCCTTCCTGAAGTTCGATAATGGTACTATATCGCTCAATTAATCTTCTGATTTCGTCTCTGACCTTGGTAACGTTTTCAACATGTTCCTGAGGGCATAGAGTACTGACTAGCTTGTCGAATATAGGGAAATACTTTTCTTTAGTTTCTTTGATTTGTTTCTTTTGAAATTCCAAACTGGTTCCTGGTATCATCAAGGAACGAAGGTTATCCAACCTATCGCAAGCCTTGATTGCTAACACTTTCCAGTTATGGCAATTGTTTAACCTCTCAATGTATCCTTCTTTTGGAACTTTACTAAGCACCTTAACCATAGTAACGACATCTGAACCAAAGCAGTGCTCTAGAAGCTCTGGTGTCAGGTCAACAGTATCCTCTATTGAGTCATGAAGTAGGGCCGTGATGACCATATCACGGTCGATAATCTTCATCTCATCCATTAGAACAAGGGCCACTCGTCTAACATGCTCGAAATAACGGGTTGGTTTACCTTCCATCAACTCTTTCCTAACCTGGGCTCGATGCCCAAACTTGGCTAGGCAATATGCCAGCTTGACGTCCAACTGATCTGATGGACTAAAGTACGGTCTAATTCTGGCTTGGAAGGTTTCCTTGTTCTCCATGACGCTCACCCTGAATATATGTTATAGAATATATGATGGTCATGAGTGGGTTTCTGAAAGAATGCCTTATTGAGAAGCCAATAAGCGGCCCACTTCCAACCATTTTTTCGGGTTAGCAAGTTTTGGAAGTTCCGCCAAATTGGAACCTGCACCCACCACATCCTAACCCGATAACCTAAGCATTCAAGAAAAAGCTTTAAAGACTCTCTATCTTTATTTCGATAGAGGGCCTGTGAAACAACAAGGTGATCATTACTTACCATTTGGTCTGCAATAGAGTCCGCTAAAACATCCATGTACTCTTCCAGAATATCTTCACTAATAGAACTAAACTTCGATACCCTCTCTAGCATTCTGGGAGTGATTACACTATCACCGTCGAAAAACTTGAATCCGTGGCGCTCAGCATATCGAGAACCGCAGTAAGTCTTCCCACAACCCATCTCGCCAAATAAGATATAGACTGTTTTCATCTGACTTCTACCTCTAGTTCTTTGGTGATTCTATCGCGAATAGACTTCTGAATCTTATTCACATCAGAATTTCTTAAAGTACCGTCCATGGATCGGTATGTAATTCTATAACACTGAGACGTTCTCCCTTTGCTTTGGAACTCGTCAATCAATATAATAGATTCGATCAGGTTATACTCGTCCTCATCCCTAGCAATAGAGCAAAGGTCATTGTACGAGAACTTAAGGCTTGTATAAAATGAAATGTCCTTATAGCAGGACTCGTATTTCGAGAACGGCTTGAACTTCGTTACCTTACCTTGAGTGAATTGGTCAACGAATCTCTTATCGGTACTCCAGAATAGCCTGATATCAGGGATACCAAACATCACCATAGCTAGTCTTTCCAAACCAACACCGAATGCCCAAGCCTTTTTGCCCGGTAAACCAAGATCGCTCATGATATCTGGGTGTACAGTTCCCGCCCCTAGAATCTCTAGCTGTCTCATTTTGCCATTTTCATCTGGTATAGATACACTAACCTCTAGAGAATCAACCGTGAAAGGGAAATATACTTCCTCATAATCAGAATCTTCTAAGAATTGATGATCAACATTGTTTCCGAATAGGTGTTTTACCAAACCACTAAGACGATCTCTTAAATCTTTCTTGACATCCACTCCATCCGGTACCATACAGAAGGCATCCATTTGATGAAAGACGGGATAGTGAGATGAATCAATAGCATCTTTTCTATACACATCGCCACAGGTAATGTACTTGAGCTTGCTATGCCCAGTCTCTGACTTACCCAGTGGATAAAGATAGCAAGTCATATGGGTACGAAGGCAAGTCTTCTCATCCTTGTAGAAGGTATCGGTCATACGCCTAGATGGATGATCAGTAGGGACACGTAGTCTATCGAAGTTGTATTCAATAGGAACATAGGGATTATCAATTTCGATGCGAGCAAGGTCATCGAAATATTCGAACACCATATCTTTAACAGTAGATAGGGGATGGTCAGACTTTTTATACAGCCCTTTCCCAATTTTTGCTTCGATGCTGCGTGTGATATTGTTCATAGGTTTTCTTATTGATTTGTTGCTTATGAGTCCAGGCTTCACGCCCACGCTCATGATTGCACGGCCCGCAAGCCAATGCAATATTGCTTGGCTCGTTTGTCCCGCCTAGACAAAGTGGAGTGATATGTTCCACCGTTAGCTCTGTAAACAAAAAGACTTGCCTACAGTAGCAGCAAGGCGCCATGAACAGATGACCAAATAATCTCTTTTTGAGTTTGGTGTTAATCTTTTTCTGCTGATGGCGTTTCCGTTTGCGCTCTTTTCGGACTTGAGCCTTAGTCGCCTTCACCTAAAGTCCTAATACCGGGATGTCCATAAGAGACGTTATACACTCTACCTTTTCCTGGGACATAATCATTCTCTCTTTCAGGGTAAACAAATCGATCAACGTACTCTCTATCCACAGAGAAAATAGGGATTTCGTCATCAACTACCCAGGCACTACGCTCAGATTTGACATATTCTTTTGTCTTAGGGTTGAAGGCGGTATGTTGAGTAACCTTTTTAACAATACAACGACCACGTTTCTGAGCAGTAGGAACGTCATTCCAGTTGGCACCTTTTTGGAAACACATCTCTTGAAGCTCTGAGTTGTTCTTGTTTTCCAATTCCTTGTGGGAATACAGGGAACGAGCCAGCATCTGCACAGAGTTTCGAGTAGCATCCTGCTGACGCCACAAGAAATAGTTTGTTACATCTTCCTTTGGCATTACAAAAGCTCGACTATCAAAATGAGCTGGCTTGGTGAGATAGAAAGGATCCTCGTTGGAGTAATCTATTCCCCAAATCTTGTAAGAGTTCTCGGTAAAAGTAACAGAAGCTACAGATGCAGAGATGCTAACCATTTTTAGAAGGTTGTTATCAAACCAGGATTGAGTATCTACTGTGCTGTAGTTAGTTAACAGAAGAGAAATCTCGTCAGATTGGACATAAGCCAAACGACAACCTTGCACTTCTTTACAAAGTGCAATGGCAGTATCGTTCATACAATCAAACAGTCCCTTATCAAAAGGCTTATCGACTTCTTTTCCATCTACACCCTTACCTTTTACATAAGAATGAAACGCTTTGCCGTCAATACGCATGATGACCGGCATTCTAATCGGCAAATGAAGTCTAAAAACATCTTCATAGGACTTCATCCTATCGCCAAGGCTATCGTTACTCATTTTACTTTCCTTGAAAACTTTTTAAAGCACGCCTCAAAATCGGCACGCTCACCTTTCCATTGATCTACCTTACCAAAAGCCTCTGACAAACCAGTAGACATATAGGCTTGCGTTTCGTCAACGTAGACCTTTGGAGTATATCCAAGCTTCTTTAAACCATCATTGATGGTTTTTCTAATAGAGGTCGGCAGTTCTTTAACCAGCCTCACAGTTTCTTTTTTGTATTCCTTATTTAGGTAGAATAACCCGTGAGCAATCTCATGGTTCAAGGCTTTGTTACCACGGACTACCCCGATAATGTAAAATGGCTCTCCATTAGCTTTACTATTGCATTTGTTCCAGGCCAACAACATCTCTTTATCATAGGGATTTTGATCGGGCAGGCCCAATTGACAAACTTTGTTAATAGTATCACCAGGTATATTAAACCCATTCCAATCATTTGGATAAGTGAAAGAACCGTTTCCATATTTGAAAGTGTACCACTTCATGAAATCTAGAATACGAAAACTCTTACCCCTAAACTTAGGAGAAGGTGATTCGTAGAATTCTTGATAGCGCAAGAAATGCATACACATATCGTAATGATTACTGAACTCAAATAGAAAAATGCGAGGTCGTACTTCTTTGATAATGAAGGGTTGTTTCATGACTGCTTGACTTCGAACCATAGAGGTTCATTACAGGTCGGATACCCGCCATAATTAAACGTGATTTCTTCAAACGGTAGGATATCTACCAAGGCATGAAAATGAATCTCGTTCAAATCGAGGTGCTTGTGATGAATGGCATTGGGCTGATAAGAATGATTGTAATAGCAGCCATAGCCGGTTGGGATAGCTAGTTTGTTATCCCAATCAACAACATAATGCCTCATGACAGAACTAGTGTTACCAATCATGATTTCTGCGCGGGGTACAATGATAACCCTACAACATTCGATTAGGTCGCCCTTCTCGATACGTTCAGTGGCAAAAACACCTAGCCCGCGGCTTTGAGTATTCTTGACCACTAATCCTACCATTTGAGATCTTCAAACTCCAATTCGTATTCTTTACCATCAACCGTTTTACGCAATAAAACAACTTGCGACTTCTCTAATTTTTTGTACTTATCTCTAGAGAAATCATAACCACGCTGACCAGGCAGACTATCGCTTTGCTCTACTAAGAAACATTCTATACACTTACGTTCGTAATGACCATCATGCCAACTATCGTAATCATCACGATAGGAAGTTCTCATTTCAATGACCATATCATGAGAGCACTGAGCCTGTAATTTTTTACGAAGCTCTTCTTGTTTTTGCCATTGATCACTTGATAATTTACTGTAATCAGCACGAAGAGCAATACACTCTTGAATTTGTTCTCGTATCTTTTCATTCTTGAATTCTAATTTGTCATAGTGACGAATGGAATCCAAGTAGGCTTGCTTTTCAGCAGCGAGCTTCTCAGCTCGTTCTAATGTTTCTTTTCTGGCTCGGGCTGCGGCTTTTGTGGCAGCTTCTTCTGCATCTAATTCGGCAGATTTTTGAATTGACTTCCAGAAATCAGAATCTTTGTTGATGGTAATTTTTTGAACTGGTCTCATTTTAATACCTGCAAACGTTTTACAGTTTTAGAAACTTGACTCTTACGAACTGGCCATAGACCAATAACCGTCTCACTACCAGATGCAATCTCCGTTAGACCAGCATCTACAACCATTACCATAGAATCCTTAAACTCTTCCTTGAGTTTAGCCCACTCTTTGTCAGAGGCCCTGAGAACTACTTTACGGAAAGAAGAATTCAACCACTCACCCATAATAGAAATTGGTTTAGCCATTGAAGCATAAGCCGTCTTTAATCTTTCCATATGATCCCCTTCAGGCGGAGCATTTAGTAAAGGTTGCATCTGTCTTTGAATAGAAGCAGATAGCTCCTTCATTTCAAAGTACTTAAGAGTAAGCATTTGGGACGCATGTGCCGCTTGGGCAGCCGTCTTACCAATACTCATGTTCAATGACTCATGAACAATTAAGTACATAACAATAGGGTCTTCTTGCGTAGCCCTTTCTTCTCGGGCTTCCGCTGAGTCGTGGTCTTTCATACTGCAAAACCTAATCATTGTAAGCGGGCAGTCAAGCCCGCCGTATTTATTAAATTACGGTCGATTGTGGAATGGATAATCAGTTCGCCACCACGGTATACATAATGCCTGGTACGGACTGTTTATGTTGTCTGTATTAGGAACAACTGTACGAGTTATGTTTCCATAGTTAGCAGCTTTAGGATATGAAGGTACATACTTCAAAACCTGATTACAAGCAAAAATAGCAGTCAGCCCGCTACCGCCAAATAACCATACCCTATCAGCCACAATTGCTGACTGTGAATGAGATATGACGCCACGTATAATTCTCTGAGTATCTACCCAAGCATTTGGGTCCGTCAGATTACATCTCAAAATAGAAGTAAAAGTAGTTGTTACTCCGCTCATCGGTCCAAAGATATAACCATCACCACCGATATTGACAAACTGTCCAAAAGAACATGACCATGGTAATAAACCAGTTAGATGCCAAACGAGTGGAGAACCAACTGGCGCAGAGATAATGGTATTAGTTGGGGTATCTGGAGTAAGCTGCCCTCCAAATAACATCCAATTATTATTGACTTCTGCAAATATGGCACCATAAACCTTGTAAGGTAGTTTAGCGCCAGTATCAGTCCATACCAATGGATTAGATGTTGAGGCCGTAAAGATGATATCGGAAGCAATGTTAGTTTCTCTACCACCAAATATGTACAGATTATATCCGTCCATACCGATTCCCGAATAGTCTATTTTGCGGGGGAGCAATCCAGGACCATGATCAGTCCAAAAAAGCGGATTACTAACTGGGGCGGAGTAGATATTATCTACCGTTCCAAGTCCAAAATTAGTTCCAGTGTTTCCGCCAAATAGATAGATGTAGCCATCGACAATTGCCATAGCTGCACCATATAGAGTATTAGGTAATCTAGCGCCAGTATCAAACCAGTCAGCAGGATTCTCTACTGAAGCACGGAAAATCTTATCGGTAATTTTGCCCCCGAATGTATAGATGTAACCGTCGAGAACTGCTAGGGCAGCATCTTCTACGGGGAATGGCATAACCTTACGAATTGGATAGTCCCAACCCAAATGATCAGTAGTAGCTACCCATGAAGTAGGGTCTGGTAGATTGAAGTCTACGATAGCGTACCCATCATTGATGGCATAAGCACTAACCTCGGTAAAGTCATTTGGTCCTGATTTATAGCCAGCATAGTAATAGCCATCAAAATCAGGTTGGTCCTGAACTACCCAAGTACGATATTGTGTGGGATTAGAGTTGAAATCCCTGGCAACCATTTTATAGCGAGTCATCTCAGCTAAATACGAGATTATTGCTTCAAATGTTTCTTTACCAGATACAACTCAGATTTACTACGAGTTACCGCCACATACCAGAGGTTGGCCTCTTCTCCTTCGACTCCTGGTCCGTATCGGTAGGTGTTGACGAGAACAAAGACACGATCGCGTTCCAGACCTTTGGCCTTATGTGTTGTTGAAAAAATAACCTTAGCATGATCATCAGTATCATTGAAAAGCTTCTCTATTGTCTCTTTTAGGTCCTTAATTGTAAGGGTACCTTCACAGAGGTTTAACAAGCATTCCGCTTTATCTACCGTTGCGATTGGATCTTTCTTTTCTCCCAACAATCTCTTTACCTCTTGTTCTCTCCAGGTATTCACATATTCTGTAAATTGAACAATAGTCTTCGCTTTAGACTTTTTGATAAAATATTGTAGATTGGACCCAACATCTCTTCCTTGGATATTAGCTGGAATACCTGCACGCAGCAATGCCATACAGTGTTTGATAAGGGGCGCATTGGTCCTGGAGAGTACGAAATCCCCCGCCCTAACCAATTTAAGAATTTGTTCTGCCGGCACCTCCTCCACTGTACCTTCTGGGGCGTTCTCGGCCGCCTCAATGTCAGGTACAATTTCCTTCGCTAGGGCTACGATCTTGGTCGGGCAACGGTAGGTGACCGACAAAGGCAGCGACTTGGCACTGAGTTTGGTGATAAAGTTTGGAATTGCCTCACTATCAGCTCCTCGGAACTGATAAATGCTCTGAGCTGGATCGCCTACTGCAATGATACGGCCGTCCATTTTATTGGCGGAAAGAACCATTGCCATTTGAGCGGCATTCAAATCTTGAGCTTCGTCAACAAAGACAACGTCAAATTTACCGACATTCAAACGATAAACGAAAGGAAACCAAATCATGTCATCAAAATCAATAACATTCTTCTTAGCTTTGCAGAGACCTAGAGTTTTGATGACCAGTTCCGTAAACTTCTCACGGGAGTAATCGAATATCTCGATTCCAAACTTATCAATCAAATCCCCAATCTTAGCTGGAGTATCGAACAAGAAACCCTTGCAAAGCGAAACGCACTTAGCAATGCTCTGATTGACTTCCCACATATCCCTATCATCCCCAATTAAGGTGGAGATAAGTGTATGAGTTTTATTGTTATCTAGAACGACATCAGGCCCAAAACTCTGCTTGATAGCTCGGAAGCCCAGAGAGTGCAGGGTCATTACGTCTACATAAGATGGTGCGCGTTGTTTTAGTTCTTCGGCAATGGACTTGTTGAAAGCCACCATTAAAGTCTTCTTACCTTTGGGTAGGTACTTGAAACCTTCGACAATGGTAGAAGTCTTTCCAGACCCAGCTCGGGCAATGACAACTGTATGGCCAGCTCCACCGTTGATATCTCGGAAGATATCTTTCTGAAACTTAGACCAGTTTCTCTTGGGTGCGGCAATGCGCAGATGAGAGTTGTCTGGTTTCTTAGGAGGAAACTTACTTACTTTCTTCGGCATCTTTCTCCTCATACTCGGCCATCTGCTCATCCCAAGCCTTCATCTTTTTATCAGAGAAGTCGGTGATGACTTGACCAAGATACTTGTGTAACACATACTCGCGGTCTTGACCGCCCTTACCAGATTGTGGTAACCACATCTTACGCAATAGAGTCATTGCCTGGTTGAAACAAACAAAATCAATGAATTGATCTGTTAGAATCTTGATTTGTGCATCATCATCAGATGCGCCATCAGCAATTCTTTTTTCTACGAAATCAAGATACTTGCGCAGATATTCTCCAGAACCATAGTTACCAGTCAGATGATTGGTAGCAGAAACAAAACGATTTCTCGTTTCATAACGACGCATAGATTTGCGGAATTTGCTATCTAGGGCATCAACCTCTGATAATCCAGTGAGTGAGGCCAAATCAGTTCGAACTTGAGCAATGTATTCTTTGGCGCCAGCTTCCATCTCTGCTCGGAGATTGCCGTCAGTCCAAGAGCTAAAACGAGTAGAAGGCACTTTGTAATTGACCAAAGCCTGATAGACGTCTTCATGTACCATCATATGATACATACGAACAATGTTCGGATCTTCTTTGACAGCTTTCTTTTGCTGCTTAGAGAGATCGGATCTTTCCGAAGACCAACCATTGGCTGGCAAATCCGGAAACTTTACCTTCATCTCCGCAAGTAATTCATCCAATTTCTTGCCAATAAAACTGATGTGATTGGGGTCAGTAACCCGCAAGCCTTCGTCAGTCAAGAAATCAATGGCGGTTTCCCAAGTCAATTCTTCACGCTTGAAAATATCGCCCATTCTATTGGGGACTTCTACAATAATCTCTTTGAGGGAGGCGAGAAGTAAATCAGAGAGAGCATCTTCTTCGATGTCTTCGATTCTACCATACTCGTCATAAGTGCCCTTGAGTGGCAAACCAAATGGCTTCCATAAGTCAGTTGAGTGATAGAGCGCTCCACCCTCATCCCAATGCTCGGCTTCCACGATAAGGAACATTCGTACCTTATCGCCACCTTCGATTGGCATTTGAGTAATGCCACAAGTTTCATTCCAACAACCCATGATTATCCTCTTTTCAGAAACGAATCGTTTGATCGGTTGTAAAGTTGACTATCTAGCTCCATGAGCCTACTAGATTCCTCTACACCACTAATCCAAGCATCAGAGATATTCAACGTACCATCTCTGGCAGCAAACAAAGCTCCTACAATGGCAGCCGTGGTATCTGTATCTCCACCAGCTCTAATGGCGGCTTGTATTGCCTCTGCATAGGTCTCAAACTTTAGGAAACAATACAATGCGGCTGGAGCAGTCTGTCGAACATCTGCCTTAGTTCCAATCACACGGAGCGCTTGTTCCGGTGTAATGTAAGGCGAATCAATCAAGGAGTCAAGGCTGTAAATGATACTTTTTACCTTGCTGTCCGGCAGAATTCGCCACAATTCATCTAGTAACCCTTCCTTCTCGCCATTGACCGCATAGGCTGCTGCATACCCAATAGCAATAGAACCGGCTTCAGCCTCATCAGAAGCGTGGGTGATAGAACTATCCATCTTACAAATACTGATTAGGGACTGTAAATCATTGCGGAAGTAAACTCCAAATGGAGCAGCTCGCATAGCGGTTCCATTTCCATAGGAACCAGCAATACCAGATTCGCTCCAGTGTTTACCATTGACCAAATTTTGAATGGCTAATAGGGTTGTTTTACCATAACCTCTAGCCCTGCCAGATGTAATCCATTCAACATAGCGTTCGGCTAAGTCATCGGGATTGAATCCATGGTTCTCGATAAGAGATTCGGCAACCATCAGACTCATCTGAGTATCATCAGAGTATTGTCCAGGTTTGAGGCCGTGATGCTCGCTACCTAAATAGGTTTCACCATCCCAAGCAACCAACAACTCATAGTTAGCAAGTTTAGTTTCAAATGGAACACCCAAGGCATCACCAATTGCAGTACCAAGTAATACGCTACTCATTATCATTCTCCAATGTATCAAAATCAGATCCAATGCACATATAGCGTCTTTTCTCGACAAAATACTGTGCAGCATCGAACAAGGATATAAAATCCTTCTGGCATTCTAGAATAGTATCATCAATCTGTTCTTGCCAACTCACCACCCAGCAAGCCTCATCTGAACAGATCGGGGTAATACTAAGAATCCCTATAGTGAGCGTATAATCGATTCCTTGGCTCAAGAAGTGAATTATTCTTTGAATCTCTTCGTCAATACTTATCATATTACCAATCGAAATTCAATCGCAGGGTTCTTTTCTTCTTGTTATGATTAACCGAAGACGGCATCCTACCATGAGAACCTCCGCCCGTGAGAATCCAGATCAACAAAGTAACCTGTGATTCTCCAACGGGCAAAGTGAACTGTAAACTATCCAAATCTAGAATTTTGATTTCCCAGGCGCCCAACTCTTCTAGTTTGAGAATGTACTTGCGAACATCTTTGACATCCCACTCAAGGTTATGCCCGAAGATATTGTCAATTACAATCTCATCAAGCTGTTCATGCCAAGTCGTATTCTTTTTCATAGAAATCCCTCTAATATCATACAAAGAGCAAAAGCTTGGCCTACAGGTCTATCAGGATCGCTGATCACCTGATCCCAGGTTTTTTCCAGGTATCGATGATTATAACCTTCGAAATCGATCAGGTAAATGTCTTGCTTTGAGTTTTCGTAAAAATACTTTAGCTTCTCAAAGGCTGGGGTTTTGATGACGGCCTTCTTATACAATGGTAAGAATATTTGATTCTGAGCTTCTAACATTCCTAGCTTCTTACCATCCCACCAATGATACAAATGCTTATTCCAAACACCCATAGGATATTTGATAGGCTTAGATTCGGCCCAACCAATCTTTGCCCACTCCCAATAGTGTTCCGACGGTACACCGTCCACAGTAGAGTACTCGGGATAAACCCTAGAGAACTGAAAAGCATTCTCAATGTTCTTGGCCACATATCCATCATACAGGTCCACTGGCCCTAGATTGAATGGACTGAAGTGCCTTCCCCAGGTATTAGACCTGGAGGTAACGTCCATAGATAAAGAACCTTCGGGGATGGTATGCTTGAAACTTACAGCATAGATCATCGTTTCTTTTTTCGTTTCCTTGCGTAGGATTGAATGATGTTAGGAAGCTGCTTCTCAGGAACTTCTATCTCATGACCACAAGCGCCACAATCACATGTATAACGGTCCCAGCCCGGATCCACATAATCGCCTCTCTCACCTTCGTGAGACAAATCATCGGCACTGATTTCAATTTGAGACTTACACCAATCACAAGTGATTGCATGGGTCCACACTTTAGGATCAATACTATATTGGAGGACTTTCATATTACCTCTGACTTAGAACTTGGTACACAAATCGTAATACTGACTACATTTCTTCAACAAAGAATCAGGTGACAAATCGCCTTGCTTTTTAGATGGTACGGCCGGTAAAGTGCCAAGCTCTTTTTCAAGTTTATCTTCTTTACCAATATCAACCATTTTTTTAGTGAGGTCCAAATCTTTTGCAAGCTCTTTTTCAATCTTCTTGTTCTCAACAAACTTTTCCCACTGCTCCATTTCCTCTGGAGTAAGGTCGGCAATAGATGGAAATTTATTGTGTTTTGGAATGGAAACTAATACTTCTTCACCTTCTGGTGGTAAAAGCGGAGACCTAGAAGCGTATTTTCCATACAATTTGTCACTTATTTTCATTTTGCACCTAATAAGGATAGGAAAATATTAGGTGTTTAGCGATCGTAATATCCACCACCATACGGCCCATTATCAGGTTGGCGCTTTTTGATTTCAATTTGAACAATCTTTGGAAGCGTCGATTCCTTGATATTGAAAGTATTGGAGCAAACCGGACAAGTGGCTGACCAGGTTTCATATCCCGGATCTCGGAAGTCGCCGGGATGACTAGTGAATTTCACATCACTTTTCTCCACTTCCAATTCGGCAGTACAATGAGTACAGGTATGTTTCATCGACCATTCGGTATTGGGTCTTTTAAGAACTTTCATGGTTTACTCGCAAAGTTCAAGTTTAGGGTCATGCACATTACAGACTGGCATAGCTGGATTAGCCTTATGACGAGAGGTCTTCTCCATACGATGAAGGGTCTTAATGACTTCTTGCTGACGTGGAGTATAGGAGCCCCAACGTTCATGTTCCTCGGGGTGAGAATCTAGGAAGATAATTCCTGGCATAGGCTGACCCCAAGCACCTTCACCTTGTGAGTCAACATCTTCACGATCAGCCCACTCAATCTCATCATAGGAGATGCCAAGCTCTTTCTCATCTTCTTGACCAGAATCAGCTCCCCAAAGGTCAGCACTTGGCTTAGCATCATAGATAGCCTGTGCACCAGGACCCATGACACCATTGTTTTCCTCAGCAAGGAACTTGAACAGGGCATACACTTCCGACTTCCACAAGTCAGCAATTGGTGAGAAGTCTACGCAACCATCACCAAACTTCTGAAAGTAACGGGTGATACGGTCTTCACTACGATTGCCAGTACCAACGATGATTCCGTTGGTGGCATGAGCAACATAGGATAGAGTTGGTGCTCTGAGGCAAGAACGAAGTCCGCCAGCAGAACCTTTGCTTTGCCAATCAAATGGTGCCTGGACAGTTAGTTGATCAGCAATGACTGCATGGGCCGCTGACAAATCAACCTTCATCAGCTTAATGTCATTCTCATCAGCAAATGCCTTAGCACGGTCATAAGCAGAAGAGGAACTATGACATGGCATGTTAACACACACCAAAGGAATTCCAGTTCGTTTGATGAGTAAGGCACAGACAGCAGAGTCAATTCCGCCAGAAAGGCCCAGAACTAATGTAGAAACACCTGCTTTGGCAGCGTAATTTTTGATCCAAGTTTCGATATGAATTGCAGTTTTTAGATAGTCTTTAATCATGTTACACTCCCTTCGCACGGTTTCTAATTTCGTCAAACGTATATTCCTTGAGAACCTCACCATTCTCATAGACAAGATCCATCACCGTCAACAGGTGATGATCTTTGTCTCCAAGAGTGACAGTGGACCAATTGCCAGACATGTCACGAATCAAATCCAAACGGCCAGCCTTACTAACTTTACCGTGGTCAGTAACAGGATCCTTGAAGACATCCACTGAAACTTCCTTACCATCTACCGTACGATAGATGTGGCTACACTTCATGGCGAACTTCAGTGTATCGCGATTATGTTGCTGTAGCAGAGCGCCGCCCATACCAAAAGCAATATTGCTGGCGCTGTAAGTATGATCCAGCAAATTGTTAAGGATCTCTTGAATTGAGTCTTCATTGATACCGTCTCCCTGGATAATGCGTACATTGTTGAGAACCTTGAAGCCTTTGCTATTGACAGTAACTCCAAACTTTTCTTCAAGCAATTGTGCAGTGCGGAGGACAACACTGGAAGGATCTCCAGAGTCAGGACGGATAACTACAGTAGCTCCCGACTTGATCACTTCATCCTTCAGTTCTTTGCCCCACAGGTTAGAACAGGCATTCCACAGATCGTAAGAGTCGCTTACACAAGCAACTAATCCGCCCGGTTTTCCAGTCTTCTGAAGCATGTTGCGGTAGGCATCAGCTTCGTGCTCTCTGCCCCAAGAGGTAACTGAGCTGTGCTCCATGGCAGGGATACTGAAACCAGCCATCTTAGAGTTGTAGAATTTGTTGGCGCATCGCACACCAACGACAGTATCGGAACCCATGAAGTTAACCAAATGAGCGGCTCCACCAATCATTGCCGATTCCTGAGACGAAACGCCTCTGCTTCCGAAATCGTGCAGCTTGAAATTGATTTCTGCCTGCGGATCATCTGCCGAGATTCTCAAGGCTTCTGAGATGATCTGTCTAATTTTGTGACTCCTGGTTGCAACGTTGATAGGATACCAGACCCTAAGTAGCATTGTTTCGATCCAGGATACCACCCAAAAGACTTTGGGATCAGTAGATTCGATACTGACTAAGATATTGTGAGTAGGAACAACGCTACCCTCGGGAACGGCTCGAATACGAACCGGCAACTTACCACCAAGTTCCTTAGCGATATACATCCAACCTTCGTAGTTGAATGGCTCTCCGTGTGCTTCGAAGAACTCCTTGGCCTCTTCAACCTCTTCCACAGTCACTCTGTGAGTAAGGTACTTCTTGACGTAGTATTGTAGGCCGAAGAACACCGTCTTCTTGTAATCACCACCACGAGATTCGATGTAGCTAAACATACTCGTTGTTCCTTCAGGATATTGAAGGTAATGGCTGGCCTTGTAACTATCCGTATCGATGAGAAAATTCTCTGCTTCGTAATTCATGATATACTCTCCGTATTAATTTGAAATCCCCTCACTGGGAACTTTTCTTAGAATTTGTTGATGAAGTGTGTGATGATGTGGAAGTGGTCTTCGAAGAATTCCGATTCCCTAGTTGCCAAATCACTTAGTGACATCCACCATGCCTTGTCGGCATCATCCATTCCTTTGACGACAGGAAGTGGGCCTTGACCTAGATTGATTAGGAAGGCATGTGTAATTGTGCGGCCTCGTAGAGAGCGCTCTGGGTAGTCGAACACTTTCTGCTCAATAATAGACTTCTCAAGCTCCTCTTTGGAAACCTTGATACCAGTCTCTTCCTTTAACTCTCGAAGGGCTCCTTCAAGGATTGTTTCCTTTTGGTTCAAGAATCCGCCAGGAAGAGCAATCAAACCTCGACCAGGACTACCTTTTCGACGGACCGTCAATACGTGACCACTCTTGATAACAATGCAGTCAATCGTAACAAAAGTTGGAGGAAAGGGAGCACCATCCCAGGAAGAGCGGTAGTTTCGGATATGATCATACTCATCCTTCAAAGTCTTGAAGGCAAGAGTCGTTTTGAAGTTTTCTAAGATTTCCGCAACTGGAGCGTCCAGATGGGTCTTATATGCAGCATCGTGAGTGAAATACAAATCACGAACCTTCGTTGCATGCGGCATCCTATCTAGGTTGCGCATCTTGAAATACTTCCACTGAGGGAAGTAGAAGTCGTTTACAGGCTCACCAATGTTGCAAATCTGGTCATCTTCAATTCCATCAGTTGCCTCAGCAATAAGCTGCTGAACTTCACTCAACCAACGGTTGTTGGTGTAGAAGTAGTCGCGAACATGGAAGAATTTGACTCGTGCCCTTTCCTCTTCTGTGAGGGCGGCAACAATCATTGCTTCTCGCTCAACAGCGGTCCAAGGATTTTGAATGGTGCGGGCCTTGTGGGCGCTCCCAATAATGACTAATGCAGTCTTTGCCAAACTCAGAGCTTCTCGAATAAGCTCATGATGTGCAAGATGAAATGGCTCGAAACGCCCAACAACGACGCAATACTGATATTGTTCCATAATAACACTCTCCGTGTATCTAATTGTCAAGAACCCTCACTGGGTTCATAAACATATATATCGTTATGCCTATCAGTTTTTCAGGCACTGAACGGCTTGAAAAATTGACCAAACACAGCAGGCAATACTTACAATAGCAAACCAATTTTTACGGTTAGCATATGCAAAATAACCATTCACAGCAATTAGTAAGCACCACATAAAAAGCATAGTTCTACCTCGTGCCCCTAACATAATTTCTACGAATGCGCTGTCAAGACGCTCCCATAAAATGAGATAGAAATAACTTTCTATCTCCGTGTCGATTAGAATCGATCAAACACTTGTGGTTGTTCTACTCGACGAAATGATCCTTGCTTCCCTCCAACTCTTGGAGTACATTTCAGGTCAATGTTCTTTCGTTCATCGTCACCTGGAAATCCAGAAGGCTGTGGTCTAGCATGAGTCTCAGTACGTAGCTTGGCAGTCAAATCATCCCACCATAGATACTTGACCCTAACAGTCTCAGTAAAGAGAGGCTTGATTAGCCCGGTTACATAACTGATCTTCTGATCAACATGCTCTCCAGCACCTACTGATACTAGAGTGTCAAACGAAGCTGCTCCCTCACTTAATCCATCACTATCACTAATCTCTCTTGCATCACTAAAGTAATTAGCAGAGGCTGAGGACGCGCTAGCATTATTTAGGCTGATTGTATTGGAAGACAGAGTTCCGCCGAGGCTGCCAGTGTTGCCAGCAGTATAAGTGATTCCTCCACCAATAATGGTACCACCGCCGTAGTATCCTCCACCCATTCCCTTACAACGTCTGATGTTATCATAGTGATGATGGTGATATACTGCTGGTGCATATGTAATTGGCTCTACATGGCCTTCAGTGAAGACAGCGGCAGCGATGATACCACGGCTAGATAAGTCTCCATGAGTATGAACTGCAACGCTCTTTTCAGCGCCGGTAAAAACGAAAGCGGCTCCGCCATTGTTAGTTTCTGGCCAAGCCTTGAGTGATAGGGTTCCGTAACCATTGACGACCCACATGTCTTTGGAGACCTGAGTGTCACCTGGCTTACCAGTTAGAACATCAGTTCCATCGAGTGTGATCTTTACCTGAACTTTTTGCCAGGTGTTGTTCTTGAAACGGATCTCAAAGGGCTCATCGCCCCAAGCTCCTACTGTTTCAATTCCATCCACATAGTATTTGCGCAACGATTTGTTATTGAATTTAGGGTGGTGGCTGATAATTTCTAAGGTGTAATTAGGGTTTGACATGCTTTCTCCTCGGGTTAATTGATGTCAATCACCTATATATCGTTAATTTCATAGATCATATCGTTTTTTATCGTTAATTTCATTCGCCGAATATCTGGGCGTAACGTAAACCGATATTTTCCCAAGTGTTTTCATTGAGATAGGCCATTTGAGATTGCAATTGCTTTTCTCTAGCACTTGGTACTGTGAAAAGAATTTCTAGGGCAGCAGCAATATCTTCAGGAGTATCAGCCTTCATAGTTGGTAAATCAGAGAAATGGTTGACGGAAGATGTAACTACTGGTAATCCTCTGGACATTGCCATGCGTGCAGCTCCAGATGCCCCGAACACTTCGTGCTGTGGATGGGAGACGTATGGGAAGATAGTTGCTTGGTTGGTACGCAAGAAACTATCCAACACTTCATCAGACTGATAGCCACGTATAATTGCAACGTTCTCTTGAATACCCAACTCACTAACCAAACTCATTAGTTCGTTGTAATAGATTTGGTGGTCAAGCTTGGCGTATGGCGATTCGGAGAACAGCCCGGTGAAGAAAACGTCAGGATACTTCTCTTTAAGAATCGCAGTGGCTCTTATAGAATTCTCCCAGCCCTTGTAGCGGAAGCCGAAGCCAAACTGCATAAACGTTTTGTCGGACTTGTAGAAATTCCACAAACGCTGGTTGTCGAACTTGTAGCAGCCGTGTGGGATGACGTATACTTTAGAACTGAGACCCTTCTCTTCTTTGAGAAGAACTCGTCCACCTTCCAAATGAGTTACAATTTCTGGCATAGCTGCTTCGACAATTGTTTTATCTTTGTGATGGAAAACAGAATGCATGGTTACAATGACACGATAGTCGCCCAATTGGCTCATCATGGACAACCAGTAACTGGCGTTAGGCCACAAACCAAACTCATGTTGAATCCAAATGATGTCTGGATCAAAATCTTTGAGTTCTTGAATCAGGGGCTGCAAAGATTCGCCACGCTTCCAGCAGGCAACAACTTGGTCCTCTGATAATGTTTGATCTCCAAACTGATGTACATCACCAGTTGTAATATCATTCTTCTCTATGAAAAGTTTAAAATCGCCAACATGTTTAGCGACTTCTGGCCAAAGGTTTTCTGAGTATGTGGCAATTCCACATCTCATTTTCCAATTACCTACTAATGCTAATCGTATTTCATTAGTTGGTTTCTTGGAACACTTGCATTTTATCTTTCCATTGATAACAACGCAGGTGGTTAATAAATCGGCAGGAGACACATGGGACAACTCAGGTGGGATTTCGATTACATCCAGCCCGGCATTATTGAATAAATTGTCCGATACTACGCAGATGCGATTGTTCTTCACTCCGATATAGCGTGCCATTTATACCAACCATCATAAAAGACTCCCGACCTCTTCAACAAGAGTCTTGAAGATATTTGATTCTATTGGCAGAGTGTCAGAGAAATTCATCTTTATTGTTTTCTCAAAGGCACTTATGTAGGACAACTTGGAACTATTATAGTAGGAAAGGAAGGTTCCTTCGTTTGGTTGACTGAACTTCAACTTGTCATGATGGTGAATGGCTATGTATGGCGTCCTGGTCATCTCGGCCAGAACAATGCCATGAAATCGCTGGGTAATAAGCATTTCATGTCTGGAGATAAGTTCTGATACTTGTTCAATACCAGTAGGTTTTTCCATCATAAGTCTATTGCGACTTCTCTTACTTAGAGAATTAACCAGCTCAGCCGAGGCCCAACTATCATCTAAATTAATTCCCTGACACATTGAAAATAATTGTGGCTTGTAACCAGAATCTACCAACCAGTCCAAAAATTGACCGAACTCTGACTTGAAATATGCCCAAGCGGCATGTTTCCAATGTGGATCTGCATTATGTGGAACTACCGATATGTTAGTCATAACCAACACAGATTTATCAATCGGAGTCGCTTCTTTTATTTTTGGTTGCAAAGCATACACTAAATCAGGCACAAATCTAACGTTATGATTGAATGACTTTATTTTTTCTACTTGTTCTAAAGAACGAGTTGCAATCAACGATGCATGAGATAGCAACGCTTGATGTGTTGGATGGATGTTAGTCTCTATGCCTACGCCTAGATAGAACACTTTCTTAGTGGCCATAATCTGAAGTGCGTCACTGCTAATGTTAGGAGCATCTAAAAGAAAAGAGCCGCCTCCGAAGAAAACGGCATCTATATCTTTGAGCTTGTCAGCAGTTATTTTCTCTGTAAATTCAAAGCTAATATTGGGAAACAAATAGCAGAAGGCATCCATAAATAGATCATCGCCGATGTTGCCTTGATGATACCATCCGTATACAAGAACTTTCATTACAATGCCTTAGTAAAAGACTACCCATTCAACTTCACGAACGCCAGATACTTTCCACTTGATTTCTAAGAAGTACTTTCGTTCATGATGATGATGACCTGGTCTATGGTGATCTCTGTGGTCTTCATCCTCATGCTCAATTTTGAAAGACAAATGATCATGGTGGTGATGGTGATGTGGGTCGCAAGGAACTGGATCGTGACTTGGTTTGAAAAACACGATTACCTCACGAGGCCAACCACGTAGTGGTAGCTCGGTCTTTCCTTCGCCAGTTACAGTTAAAGTTCCAGTTTGCATAGAGTCTCCTTAGTAAGAAACTTTCCACTTAATCTCGCGGACACCAGATACTTCCCACCTAATCAACAACACAAACTTGCTGTGATGATGATGACTTACGTGGACTTCGTATTCTAAACAGTCTCTGTGATGTGGATTGCAAGGAGTAAGATCAAGTTCATGTATGAAATGAACCTTAACCTCACTAGGAATTCCGTTTAGTGGAATTGTAGCCCTATCTTTTCCTGTTACGATTAGTTCGCCTGATTGCATAAAGTCTCCTGACAATCTTATCTAATAGGATTGTCCCCTTATGCCTAATTATTCATCCCAATCGTCTTCATCTTCGTCTTCGTTCTCTTCCTCTACTTTACGAGGGGAGGCTTTCCAGCCATTCTGGCGGGCCAAGGAATACACCTCAGCCAATGTCATCTTCAACGGATTATGTGGATTATTCTTCTTTAGAACTTCTGGCATAGCTAGACCTGGCAATAGCCTGGTAAAGATACTTGTGGCCGTCTCAAAATCCACATGATTTACATCCAACATCTTGGACAAACGACCTGGACGCATGATGGCTGGCTCCATCTTCAACTCATCGGCATTGGTTGTGGCCACGATACGAATATCTAGCAACGAACCCAAGATACCATCGCCCAAGTTCAAAAGAGATTGAATTAGGCTCATGTTCTCATCGGCTCGGGTAACCAAGCAACGATCCGCATCTTCCAAAACTAACACGATTGGTCCAGTGGAACCACCACGGTAGTTCATCAACAATGGCAATAGCTCTGGGCCAGCTAGGTTGGTAACCACTTCGGGGGAAATCAAGACGAACATGGCGTCAGGAACCTGCAACAACATGGCACGGATCAAGTGGGTCTTACCAGTTCCAGCCGGACCTCGCATAATTACAATGCGCCCCGATGGACTCTCAGAGTTCAAATCGTTGATGGCGAATCTGTAATCATCTTGCACTTTCTTGGTGTAGTTATCAGCCACCAAGGGAATGCCCGCATTACCAATGCTGTTCAAACCAAGGTGCATACCCTGGCGAACGATAGCATAGATATGACCTTTCTTCTCGGCAGGCAACCACATCGGCTTGAAGTAATCTCGAATCTCTTCGACAAACTTCTGGTCATGGGACATGACCTGTACGCTAACGTAGCTACCAGAGACGGTCAGGTCCAAGATACCATCTTTCCATAGATAGATGGTTTGGTCACCAACTCCTCTGATCTCGCGGTAGATAAGGCGACCGCCTTTGTCTTCCACGTACTTCTGAAGCCTCTTATCGTGAGCCTGAACCTCCGCGATATTCTCCGTATCTTCCTCAACATCCTTGATGGTACCCTCATGAGTATACTCAGAGACGTGACCGGAGGTCTTATTGACCAAGGACTTGAACAGCGGTGCCAACCCAATAGAATGGGCAGTCAACTCAGTCTGAGAAAACATTGCCGCAAATTCTGCGCTCTTCCACATATCCATATCGTTCTTTTTCATGATAACCTTTCAAACAAATTCTGATCGCCCTTACAGTACTCTCGCAACTTCTCTAACCATGCCTTCGATTTGATTTTGAACATAATCGGCATTTTTGTTGCTTTATCATTGGCGCCTTTGCAAACCACACCCTCGAAAGTCATTCCCTTAAGTGTAGACTGCTTTACTTTATCAAACAACTCTGTTGTAACGTGTCCTTCATAGCAAATTTTTGGTAGGTCAAGATGACCAAACAGCTTGATGAACTCGGTAGGGACTAATATACCCTCTTTGTACGGATTGACATCAATTAGAGTTACATCCATTTTTTCTTCAAAATTATGGTTCCCGGCAAACGAGCTGGGTCCCCAATACTCGAAAAAGCACAATGCGTCCTTGTAACCTTGTTCTTTAAAAACTGCTGTCAAGTCCTCTTCGTATTTTTCTCGAATCAACGGAATGGCTCGACCGAATGGCATTGTCTTCTCATCCGTCAACTGAGTGCGGGTACCAAACTTATAGAAACCCTTCTTGTTATTCCATTCAGCACGGATATTAGATCCGTCTAATTTATCGAAAGCATAGATGTAAATGTCTTGCCTTACTTCTTTGGTAATTGAGGGATATGATTTCATAGGAATGGTTTCAATATGTTTGGAATGAATTTGACGTTTTTATATGAACCGCCATCTTCTGTTTTATGCTCTTCACAACTGCAATCTTCGGAAAAGTCTCCGTTGATACGACGAGTATACACTGCTTTATTGGGGCAGTCTTTTTTCAAATTACATGTTTTATTTAGATAGGCTTGATGATGTCCGCCATTATCTTTCCAGACTCTATACTCATACCATTCTTGATCTTGTGCCCAGGGATCTGATGATCCATTAATATCGCCCATTCGATCTATGACTGCTGGCTTGATGGCAAACTGGTTGAACATCTCTCGAAGACACTTCTCACAAATAGAGAACTTGTAAGTGGTCATATCAAAAATGTGATATGAGTCGTATCCACCAGTTACCGAAACATCCTCTAGTCCATGAGAATATTGCTCATTATGAGAGCCAATTGGGCGCTGGTATCCACCACAACGATTGCACAAAATCTCTTTGGGGTCGATAGTTTTGCGCATGTTGTTACACTGCGAGCAGACTTCTTTGCGCCTTCGTTCGTCTTGCCAATGGCCACAACGATCGCAGTCTACGTAGTTATGTTCTTTTGTCATGTAATATTGTGATTGTAAAAATCTGTGTTGACAGCGAGGGCAATGCTTAATATCCATAGTAATACAAAAGCCGCCCATAAGAGCGGCTTGTTGAATGAGTGATTTATTGTTTGAGATTATCTAACAACGCTGAGGACATGCTCTTCACGAAGAAGAAACAAAGTCTCACCATTATGAGATACTTCAACTGACATCTGTTTACTAAACAAGATGGTATCGCCAGCCTTGACTTCCAAAGGTACGATAGTGCCACCATCCGTTAAATAGCCAGAACCTGCGGCAACAATCTTGCCAGTAACAATCTTCTGCTCTACGGTGGCAGGCTTGAAAATCAAACCAACCTTCTCTTCAGATGCCTTAGGAATCTCGACGACAATAAAATCTCTCAGTGGTTGCAAGCTCATGATATTCTCCTTGAATGGAATATATCATGTACTATCTGCTTCTATAATTCTTATCAATTGTTCGAAACAATACTTAATCTTTTTGCGGTCGCACAGTTCATCGAACTTGATCTCAAATTGATATGCCTGCTCGTACTCAGCAAAATCCATTCCTTTAATTTTGAGGATCTGACAGGCATGTTTGATGATGGCTTGCGGCATCACCTGATCTTCTTTCATACATTCTTCTTTGGCAATATTCAAAACTTTGATTCTTAGATTGTTGAAATACAATTTCTTATATTTCCCCATCTTATCATCGTCCCAATGAAACTGTTTACAATAATCAAAGAAAGGTTTATTACCTCTCCTATTATTACAATCAGAACATGAAACAGTGAGATTGGTAGTATTGAATGTGCCGCGTTTGCTATCGGGAACGATATGTTCCATTGTAATGGTTTCGGGTATCAGCACCTTGTCGCAGTAGCAGCAAAGCATGCCATCGCGATTGATAACGTATTCTTTGATACGTTTTTGTCGTTTTCTTTCCTGGGCTCCCATGATGACCTCTTATAGTAAATGCGCATGGTCGTTAATGGTGATAAGACGCCACCCCTTGTGGTCAAAGTAGAGTTTAGATATTGATGTATTCTCTATTGTAACTTTCCAGGTAAAACTTTGATCAAAGCCCATAATATAATGGAGTAGACATTTAATTGTCATTCCATGAGAGAATACATAGATGTTCTGAGGCGGCAACTTTTTAACATGTCGCCTATCGGCCTCTTCTTGTACTTGTTTATTGTACAAGATGGTGTCTTCGAGCCACTTAGAGGCTCGGCGTTCTACCATATGCAACGATTCTCCGTTGGGAGGTAAGAACCCGCTTGTCATCGCAGCCATCTTTAATAAAGACGGCACATTGTAAACTTCGTTACGTTTACTACCAGTCCAGTCACCAGCACTATATTCTCTTAGCTCAGGAGCTAAGATAATGTTCTGATTGTTGCCGGTGGCAATCTTAGCAGTATCGTGTGCTCTAGTATAGTCAGATGAGTAAACCTTATCGAAAGTTGCCAAGTCTTTGTAGGCTAACCTTTCTCCTAAGAGACGCGCTTGTTCACGACCTTTTCCAGTCAGGGGCGATTCGCCCGTCTGACCGACAGTATTACCATCGAGATTGGTTGGTGTTTGACCGTGACGAATAAGGTTTAGATAGAATTCATTGTATTCCAGCATGAAAACAGTCTCCTAACATTGTGCAGAACATGATTAGGCCAATGAAAAACAAAGCGCCCCATAGAGCTGGCGGGATATTTGCCTCTTGACAGTAATCCTTGAAGTCCTCATCTCTCCAATACTCTTCCGCTTGAACAGCATTGTAGGAGCTGTAGGCACATTCTTTACTACAGAACCAAGGGCCTTCATCCCAATTTTGTGGCGCTCCCTTTGGGCCAAAAGCTCGACGGCACCAGCCCTCAGCTTTTAGTTCTTCAAGTTTTTGTTGCGAATCATCGTAGTCTGTATAGGGACGAGAAACGGATCTCCTACATCCCCAACATTCGATTGTGAACGTGGCACTCATTATCGCCTCCAAATAAGATAGCCAACGGCAAGAACCAAAAAGACCAAAGCAATAATTTCAGTGGTAATATATTTCATTCTGTAGTTCTCCCGATGGTTAAGTGCAATCCGAATCGAGGCTCACGCGTCAATCCATACTTCTCCCGCAAATCTAGAAGATATGGACAGGTAACCTTTAACCAATAGTATTCACCATTGTCTATAACGCCACCTTCATAGGTAAACTCAACCAACTTGTTCTCGTCGGCTCGCCATAGCTTGAAGTTTGGAATGAACTCACCTCGAATGATCGAGACGTGGGTTCCCCATACAGGACGAGTCAGCTTACCAGTCTTCTCACCATTTAGGTAAGGATAGTCCTTGGTAAACAAGTGACGATAGTAGCGCGAGATTTCATCATCGCACATCAATACCAACCAGCGCTCCGAAGAGGCTAGGTGGGTTCGCGGGTTATATACCAGCTTACCAATAGACTTCATTTACAAATCTCTCAATGAAAAAGTGGTTCAGGGCATTGGATTCGAACCAATATCAGAGGATTCGGAGTCCTCGATCCTGCCGTTAGACGAGCCCTGAATGGCTTCACCTAACATATACCCCGCTATGCAGCGCCTTATTGCAATCTTTTTCAAGCGTATTTTTTAGCTTGTTGCTCGAACCATACAGCCGCATCACGTGGATCTGTGGCTTTGGTAATCGGCCTGCCAACTACAACCCAAGTCGCCCCGTTCTTAAGGGCATACCCTACCGGCTTAGTTCTAGCATGGTCATTGGTATCATCGCCGTCAGCTCGGATACCCGGAGTAATCAGAATTGAATCTGCGAAATGTTTCTTCATCAATGGAATTTGATTAGGAGCACAGATGAACTGTTTCAGTCCATCATACACCCTATCTCCTTTGGTATCATATACTGGGCGCTCATTCATACAATCATACCCAACACCAGCAGTAACTACTGTACGAGTACCTGGCTGACTGTTTCCAAATCCCATACGTCGAAAATATGGAGTGTCTAGAGACGTCAGTACGGTAACTCCAGCAATGGTAACATTAGATCCCATTACTGTCTTCATAGCATCTCGAACCATCTCTGGCCCACCATTGCAGTGGACACTTAGGATATGAGGTCCAGGATGCTTAGCCAATAAAGCACAAACCACGGAAGTAGTTTTACTTACCGTGGTTGGCACATCATTCAGTTTAAGGTCTAGAAAGACTGGAATCTGATAGTCAGATGACATCTCCAGAGCCTCACGACCATAAGCCGTGAACAGCTCTAATCCAATCTTAATCATTCCAATGTGGGGACGAACGCGCTCCACTACCTTTCGCGCCTCTTGCAAATCAGAAAAATCAAGAGCAACGATAATGGGGTTATCAGGTTTCATTTTCCGTATCGATCTAAACCATTGGATCCATCAAAATAAATGTCAGGTCTAATGAATGGCATTGGATCTGATTCTGGTAGAACTGCCACCGGAGGTCGACCAGTAATAGCTTCCAGTTTAAGTCTGCGATTCTCTTCTACAAGTTCAGTCATTCGAGTTTGAAGTTCGGTAACTTGTTTGGACATATGCTCATTATCAGAAAGAAGCTTCAGGAGATCCTTTTTAGAAATCCTAACAGTTTCTTTCTTTTTTGATTCATCAAGATTCATCGTCATCTTTCTTTACAGTATGAGTGTGAACAGTCACGGTAGACTCAGGATACATACCTGTCATGTACAATAGCACACTACGGTCTGCATCTTGTACATCTTTGGATGTAAGGTTTTGAAGCTCTTCTCGTTCTTCGGGAGCCAGCCTTTCAACTAGTTCTCCGGGCTTGCCAACTGGTTTACGGCGCAAAGAGCTGCTAGCCCAGAAGCCACCAGCCCTTGCAACAAGCTTGTCAAAAATCTCTTTGGCGTTCATTCGTAACTCAAAAATGGATGGAATCCTAGCGTCTCTTCCCAGAAGAGGCAGAATTCATTATAGTTCTGCGTAACCTTATCCTCGATAAAAGCCTTCTTAAGCTTTGAGATTTCCTCAACGTAAGTGTCTTTATTTTCTCGAAGAATACTGATTTCATCGGTAATCATTGCGCGAGCAACTTTCGGTTCCCACTGGATAGCCAAAGCTGCATTCATGCGAGTCTCGCCTAAATCTTTTTCTAGTTTCTCGATACGATCGAAAAGAAGACTGAACATATCAACCATCTTTTCGAAAAAGACAATTGGTTCTCTCGTTCCAATTGTCTCCTTCATTTCTTTTAGTAAGGTCTTACGATCCATGATTCCCCCTTATTGATTGGCTAGGTTGTTCAATTCTTGAAGAGGATCAAGTTGAGGCTGAGCTACCTTGAGAAACTCAGTAACAACTGTTTTGACTGCATCTTCCATAGAATCAGCAGTAGCCTTACAGACTACGACCTTCTTTTGTGCAGCGCCACTCTTAGAGTATCGAACGACAGAACAGTAGTAACCTTTGCGCAACTTGGAAATGGTTACGTTAGGAGAGGTAGCATCATCCTTAAACTTGAAGGATACTGCATTCGTTAGCTTGTCAATCAATTGTCCTACATCACTTGTCATCTTGTACCTTACTTATTTCTGACTGCGGACATGGTTTGTAATACTGTAGTATCCATCTGACCATTTTCTTGTCCCGTCAGTTTAGCGACTTCCTCGGCGAGGTTGTCTTGTTTCTTTTCAATGCCCTCACCAACTTGACAACGAACGAAATTCACAACTTGAATCTCACCGCCCAACTTGGTCCCGACATTCTTCACTACTTGCCTTACAGTCGTCTTAGGAACAACCACTGACTCCTGCTCCAGCAAACAAACTTCTGTGTTCCACTTACGGAACTTACCTTCCATAATCTTATCCCACATCTTCTCTGGCTTGTTCTCATCCTTGAGTTGCATCTCAAAGATTGCCTTCTGACGAACTTTTTCTTCTTGTGGAATACGATCCGCATCGACTGCCAACGGACTCATGGCAGCAATCTGCATGGCAAGGTCTTCACCAAGCTCACGGAAAGCGGAATCCTTAGCCGCATCAGCAGATGGGGCAAGCAAAGTAATTAGAACGCCAATCTTGCCATTAGAGTGAACGTAAGAATACGTTGCGGTTCCTGGGGCAACTGGTTGCTCAACCCACCATCGGCGAACTACAACATTTTCTTTCGTTGTAGAGACAATAGCTTGTCTCTCTTGCTCAACCATATCAACAGTAAATGCTTCACCATTGCTAACTGCGTCGGCAACATCGTGAGCTACATTCTGTGCAAATCCCCTGAAGTCGGGGCTGTTAGCAACGAAGTCAGTTTGGCAATTGACTTCGGCCATCGCTACCCCTTCGGCAAAATGCCAAACGGTAACGGCACCTTCAGAAGCAACTTTGCCTGAACGACCGGAGACAACATTGAGGCCCTTAGCCTTGACAATGTCAACGGCCTTTTGCAAATCCCAACTAGACTCTTCGAGAGCATCCTTGCAATCCTTCATGCCGGCTGAAGTTAATGCCCTTAGCTCTCTGATTAGCTCCGTGTTACTCATGTTACTTATCCTTGTGTTCAAATGTAAATCGTATAGAATGCGAGTCAAGGCGTTCCGCATTTTTACAAAATGGTAGCGTTCTTTTTCCCGATCTACGTCATATAACTTTTCTATGGACTCACTGAAACAGTACGTATGTTTTTAGTTTGTTCGCCCAATAGAGTGCTTGCTCGTGGGTAAACTCATCCATTTCAAAAGACTTTAGAATTTGTTTCTCTGCCTCTTTGGTGGAAGCAATGCTGGCAGTCTTATAAGCTGGAAAGAATATAATATAGAAATTACCAGAGCGCAATGTCTCTGACTCCACAATACTGTTATCCATACAGACAACAGAATACTTCTGGCACTTGGGACACCACCAGTCATCACCAAGGTCAGGTACAGGAATCTTATGCTCGCAGAACTTACATGCGTCAATCATAATCTGGAGCGGGCAGTGGGACTCGAACCCACGTTGTTTCAGAGTCTTGCTTGGAAGGCAAGTGCAATCGCCGCTATGCGATGCCCGCTAATTTTAACTGCTTTGTACTTACCTAGCTGGTCCTCCTGGAACAACATAGATAGTATTTGTAGGAGTTGGGCCAGAGAGAACTCTGCCGGTACAGTGAACACATCCTCTAAGAGTTAGGAAGCCTACAACTACCACGAGAAGAAAGAGAAAGAGATAATGATGTGAACGCATATAAAGTCACGCTTTCAAATGAAAGATTGGGAATCGTGGAGCGGTTAGCCGGAATCGAACCGGCGTTCTCTGGATGGCGACCAGTATTCTTACCATTAGAAGATAACCGCAAATAGACGACTAAATTTGGAAAGATTTTTTACGATCCCTTACGGGAAAGTTTGATGGGTTTGAACCATCTCGAATCAGGATTACTCCTGACGCTTTATCCATGTAATCCTACCTGGCATTCGTCTTGGAGCAGACTACGGGGCTCGAACCCGTGACATATTCGTTGGCAACGAATCATTCTACCACTGAATTAAGTCTGCTTATAGCGTGGTGTTTATTTCCTACAGATTGACTTTACTGCTTATCCTAATTCGTGGCTGGCCATGTCACAGCCCTTTGGACTCGAATTAGGGGCGAATAGGTTTCTATAGGCACCAGAGCTTGGAGCGAACGAAGGGGCTCGAACCCTCAACCATCTGCTTGGAAGGCAGAGACTCTACCATTGAGTTACATTCGCTTACGGTAATAATTATATCACCTTATGCCCAAAATCAATTAACATTCATTGGAAAAGGAGCATCTTCAGTATCACAAGAATTATTACAGTATACAAGTAGATACTTGTACAAAGGGCTAACAATTCTAAAGACTAGAGTATTGCCAATCTTTTGCTCGTCCCAGGGTGGTGGACCGTCCTTGACGCTATCACCTTCTACATCTTTAACTAGCGCAATGAACTTGTCAATGGCCGTATCCCTGTCCGAAAAATTTAGGATAAAGGGCTCCTCTGTTGTCCTTAAACCCCAGAAAATATGATAATGCATCGAAAAATTCCTTATAATTATTCTATCACTTTTAAGCCATACAAATAAGCTTTTAAAGTTTTGATTCACTTAAAGAGGATAAAATGACAACTCACACCCCACTTCGTTGCGTAAATTCTTTCATGATCCAACGTGGTTCTAGCGAAGTAGTTCTATTGGATTCTGGCGCCTATCCAGGTGTTTCTAATTTCCAAAATGGAACTTGGACCTGGAACGGCACAGATTGGACCCAAGTAGTAACTGCTGGCCCACTACCAGGACGTACTAACCAAGTTATGGCCTATGATGGTTATGGCGTTATGGTTTATGGTGGTCAAGCTGACTCAGCCCTACAAGGCGCCCTAAAGGATACTTGGATTTGGAGCGGTTCTACTTGGACCCAGAAATCTCCAACTACATCTCCATTTGGACGTTATGGCGCGGAAGCATGTCGTACAACTACTACTGCACTCAATGTCACCATGTTTGGTGGTTACGGTGGCCAAGGCTACCTAAATGAGACTTGGAAGTGGGACGGTTATGTTCAGACTTGGACTCAACTAGCTCCAGCAACTTCCCCATCAGCCAGAGTCGGTCACGTAATGGCAGCCGGCCCAACCTTCACAGTATTGTTTGGTGGTAGCATCAGCAGCGGTGAATGCAAGAATGATACCTGGAAGTTCGACGGAACTACCTGGACTCTCCAGGCTCCAGCAACTTCCCCATCAGTTAGAACTGGTGCTTGCATGGCTTACGACGTAACTCGTGCACAATGGGTTCTATTCGGTGGTGTCAATGAATACAACAACCTACCAGAAACTTGGCTCTATGACGGAACTACTTGGACTAAGGCTACACCAGCTACCTCTCCAGCAGGCCGTAAGGGCGCTCAGATGTGCTGGGACTCCCAGAGTGGTAACGTAATTATGTTCGGCGGTATTAGCGCTGTTGACAACTACGCTTCCGACCACACTTGGTCTTGGAACGGTACTACTTGGACAAAACTCTAATCTAAATTTTTAGTGAATCAAATGGAAACGCCAGGCTAAATACCTGGCGTTTTTCTTTTTAGCAAGCTTAGACTTGGTATCCATGTTTCTTGGCCCACTTCCGCCAAGCTTCAATGATCCTTGGACCATTACCTTTATGTTCATCTTTGACTGGCCACTCTCCAGTTAACTTATGCAATATGAAAGTGAAATGATAGTTTTCTTTCATCGCTTTCAATGCGAGTGGAATTATCTCTTGACCCATCTGAATTATGCCGGCCACAGATGTATGGCCAAGGATTTGGTTAGCAGAGGAAGTATTTCTTGTATCGTATTCCCACTGGCGAACCAAGTCCCAGAATTTATTCTCATCAATCATTTATTCTCCGTAGAAAATTAGCAGGCGTATCCCCAGCCTTGGCCATAACAAAAGCAAGAGTTGCCCACCGGAGTCCAATTTTCTAAGACACAACGGACGTTATTATTACCATCGCAACATTTGCGAGTGTAAACAACCTGGGCCTCTGCTTCGTGAACAGGGGCGATAACTATAATACCAATTACCAATGCTAATACAAAGCCAATTAACTTCTTCATTTCTTTCCTCAATTATTCGTCTTCTTGATGCGACAGAACAGAATCAATGAAACCACGGTCTGGGTCTGGCGCTCTGAAACAACCAGCATAACCTCTACGATGATTTCTTAGTTTCTTAAATGAACAGGGACCATAATGTCCCAATTCATAATTACAACGTATTTGGTTACTAGAGTCAGCGAACTCAGGAATTATACCACAGAGACCGTCATAATTTTCAACGCTACTCATTGATCAACTCCGTGCTGAAATTGTAACCCTGCGCTCGCTCAGCTACATGCTGGAGGAAATCGGCATCATCCATTTTGACTTCTATGTACTTGCCGTTAACAGTACGAGTGTACCTGTCACGAACTAGCATGTTGGTTTCACTCCAAGACCTACTCGTGCGAGCAAAGATCAAAGGCGTGGTACCGTTCATAGTGACCGATGCGACAAACGCACCATCATCAAATATGCTTAGCTTACGCATCTGGTAGGCGGTAAGGGAATCGAACCCCTGTAGCTAGCGAGTCATGCTAGCACTCTACCATTGAGTTAACCGCCCATGGTGCTGTACTCCCCAGCATTCCACACCACTGTGATAGGTGTCATCCCCTATATGTTAGGGACACATGGTTGGAGATAAGGGGATCGAACCCTAAGTCTTCGGAGTGTAAAACCGACGCTCTACCATTGAGCTAATCTCCAATGTTTGGAATACACTAAGTCACCTTCCAAGAGATGCCTCGGGACGCTATGCCCTTGGTAAAACCCGCATATCTGGTAGTCGATGAGGGATTCGAACCCCCGACTTACGCCTTGTAAGGGCATCACTCTACCGCTGAGTTAATCGACCATTTTCGGTATCTTATATACCACTAAAGCCATATATCTTGTATGAAAAAGTCTCAGGCCCTACTTCTAAAACTAGCAAACAAATTTCAAAATAAGTATGCTCAATCGCAGAATCTTCAAGAAATCATTCAGAATGCCGCCAGCTATGGCGAGAGCAGCGCTAATGGAATCATGAATTTTCCATCTCAACTCAAGAAAGATCAGGCTGACTTAAATATCAACGTCACCATTACTGAGGCTACCTTGGGTGGTTTGAACGTTGACGTGTCAGCACCATCAGTTGAACCTCCACAATTTGCAGGTAATTACGCTAAGTTACCAGCACAAATTAAGAAGTATCTTGAGAAACATATCAGTAGCTTCCCTCAGGTTCCACAAGGAACAACCACCTTATCATTCACTGGTAGAGATCCAGGTTCGGGAATTGCTACGAATTGATTTGGTCGTGGAGGTGGGAGTCGAACCCACTTAATACTGCGTATGAAACAGTCGCATATGCCGATTTGCTACACCACGATATGTGTGCTATATATCACACATTATTGATAGTTAATTACCTGAAATTATTTCAGCATTCTCCGGGTCACGTTTGATAATCCATTCATCGGGATTGTCAGACGAGAAGTCCATAAAGTATTCTTGATACTCTTCATAGAACTCTGTCTCTGTATAATCTGCTTCCAAAATCATTTTCAATGACTCTCGCTCTATCATATCAAGAGTATTTGAGTGCTGCTCACCAGTCAATGATTCAAGCTTTTTGAATTCCGGTCTAAGCGCCTTGCGTATAGATTTAATCAAGGTTACAAAATCCGTTTTCATCGATTACCCTTTGCTGCTAGAAATCCAATTAGATAATTCAAAGCGTCCTGAGCGCCTTTCAGATACTCACTACCTTCCGACTCAGGGCTTAGCTTTGCAATGCACTCTTTTAGATCTGGAAGAATTTCCTGATGTTCCATTAGGAATGAAACTTGGTTACAAATTAATCTAACTTTCTTTTGATCAGTCGGTTCCATTAGAAATCCTTAAATGTCATCTGTCGCGGGTCAGCAATCTTCATATTCCTCATTGGAGCATATGAGAACCTATGAAGTGGGCAGGGGCCATACTTTTCAATGGCGGCCAGATGGTCTTTGGAACCATACCCTACATTAGAATCCCAACCATAGTTAGGGTATGTAAGATGTAATCTATGCATCTTATCATCACGATAAGTCTTAGCAATAATGCTAGCGGCCATTACGGCCGGGAACTTAGCGTCAGCTTTGATCACCGAAACTTTATCATAGTCATCGACGCCCAGGCCGTCAAATTTTAAGATTCCGTCGCTAATTATCAGGCAATCTTCTTGATACAAAGCCTTGAAACATTCAACATAAGCATCCTTCAGGGCAACTGCCACTCCTACCTTATCAATCTCCTGAGAGCTTCGTTCGGCTAGATGGTAACTTATTACATTGCTCTGGGCCAGCTTCATCAGAGGGAGGAGCATGGCGTCACGCTTCTTGGCGGACAATTTCTTGGAATCGTTTAGGCCCTCCAGCTTCCATTCTTTAGGTGCTCTGACCCCGACCACAACTAGGGGACCGGCTAAGCAACCATATCCAACCTCATCGCAACCAATAATTACAGGCTTGTCTATCATATTAATATCCTTACATTAAGGTATGAGCTTTGAAAAAGTGGCTGAATTAGCCGAAGAATTCACAATTAAGATCGCTGAACAGCAGTATGCCGACAAGGCACCGGCTGATAAGAAGGCTTCGGACTTTAGCCCAGAAGAGGCTTCTTTCATCAAATCACTTTCTAAACAAGACAATAATCAAGTCCAAGATGTAAATCTAATAGATGAGAAGGTTTGGAAACGCGCCAAGAAAGCTGTCAAGAAATACTGGAAAGGTTACGAAGAACCTTGGGCAGTAGTCTATGATGTGTACCGCAAGATGGGCGGCAAGCCAGCTAAGAAAAAGAAGAAGTAATTACTTCGTCATTAGGTAAGCGCCAGCTAACATTACTATTACGCCAATTATCTTCATCATTGAGAACTGCTCATGTAATATGAAGATGGATAATATAAAAGTTACTATTGGATACAAAGAGACCATCATAGTAGATGATCCGGATGTATTGCTGCCCTTTATACTGGTGTATAGTAAAATGTTAGCCGAGATAGAACATAGTGTTGCAATAGTAGTTAAGGTAACACTGTACCACGACCACTTGTAGTGGAGCGGATTGTTTACTCCAGTTAGCTTTAGGGCTACTGGAATATAGAAAAAGAAAACTGATCCCACTATGACTTGCATCAACAGTGGAGGCATGCGCTCGACAGATAATCTATTGAGGAACGAGCTGATTCCCCACAATAGAATGCAAAGAAAAATTAGTAGGTTGCTCATAACCTGATGAGATATTATTCAGGCTTAGGACCGCTTAACCATTCGGGGGCGCCATAAGCCTTCATGCTTTCCCAGTAATCTCCAGTCTCACGATAGTTATCCACCAAATCATGGATACGTTCATCATCGTATCCCATATCTTTCATTCGTGCAGCAGCCCTGTCACAGAAATCCAAATGGGCCGGGACCTGCTTGATGTACTTGAAAGTCTGAACCATGAAGCCAACCAACAAGCTGCCGTCTAGTTTAGAGACATCAGCCTTGGTTAGGATTTCGTTCATGATGTCCCACTTGTTATGTAGTTGCCAGAAGACATCGAAGATGACATCAATTGCGCCAGCCTCTTTACCTTGAGCATGTCTATCATAGACTCTATTCAACATCTTATCGATGTCAAGTTTGAGTTGACCCTTAGACAAGCCACAAGTGCACTTCCCATCTTCCGCAGGGAAAACATTCTGGCAACCATCACACACTACTGTAAACAACTCAGCAGATAAATCTTCTCTATCAGACACAGCTTTGCTCCAATACTTTTAGGACTTGCATAGGTCCACAGCCATAAAGACCAGAAGCCCAAGCTTGGTTGGTCTCAATAATGGCCCAACCCTTTCCTTTGATTCTACCAACATCTATAACGCTGGGGACCGTGATGAGGTCGCCCATGTCATGATACTCCATGTCATGAAGTAAATCATTTACGAAGTCATGAGGGTACCGCTCCTCTTCAAGCGGAACCATATTCCAGAACCTATGGTCAGCAATATGATCGAAAAAGATATAATTAGACCAGGTCCTTACCCTCTTGTCAACAAAGGTACGATACTCCAAGTCCCATTCAACTACCTCTGAGACAAGGGTAGGAGTATCGTCTGGGACTACCTCAGGCGTGATAAGGGTACCAGGAGTATAGACTCCGCACTGAAAGACCTTATCATCCGCCGGCTTGATGAACTTAGTCTCCTTAAGCTTCTTGGCTTCGCCAAGGGTCATAAAGTCAACTTGACGCTTCAAATAGGCAGGGTGAAGCTTAGAGAGCCAGTCAAAACTGTTCTGCTTCAAAGTCCAGCCCATCTGCTGCGCTATAACCTCACAGAAGGTCTGGGAGCCATAGGGTACGCCCTTGACGCCTGACTTGATCAAATCGTCCTCTAAACGCCAGCCAGAGGGCGCGGTGAGGACTTCCCAACCCATCTCCCTGGCCGCTATCTGCATAGCTAGGATTTCCCCGTGTGCCTGACCAACTCTTTGCTGTGTTATTAGAATCATTACCAGAACGCTTTCAACTTCTTTGCTCTTTTCAAAAGCAACTTACCAAACTCCGGACAGAAAATCATTTCATAATCTAGCCAACGAATCTCATTACAAAGTTCTTTGACAGACTTTTTGAATAGTAAATAGTCGCCGTCCCATATTTCCCAAAAGGATTCGTCAAAGTCCTGAGACCCATCGGCCTTAGCAACTTTGACGAATTTCCCCTTCAGTTCCTTCTCCTCACTCACTTATCAAGCTCCGATGGTTTCAAGGAACAAGTATCGTAATGAGAGAAGACCATACTAGGTACAGCACGACCTTGAGTCCTTCCTCGGAGGTCAGTAGTGATCCCGAAAAGGCTTCTCAATGGCACGTTAGCCTGTACGACTCTAGCATTACCACGACTCAATGTATTAGTAATCTGGCCTGCACGGGCAGACAAGACACCAATAACATCACCCATATACTCCTCAGGCGCTACCACTTCCACTGCCATGATTGGCTCCAACACAGTTGGACCCGCAGCATTGACAGCTTCTTGGATAGCTTTTGAACCAGCTAGTTCGAATCCAAAGGCGCAACCATCGACTGCATGAGTGCTACCATCTATGAGGGTAACCTCGATGTCAACCGTTGGATTGCCAGAGTAGATTCCGTTTTGAAGGGCATTCTTGATGCCTTTCTCCACAGATGGAATAAACTCTCTTGGGATTCTGCCGCCTACTACTTCGTCATGGAAGACGAAGCCTGAGCCTCTAGCACCTGGCTTTACCTTGATGACAGCATGACCATAGACACCTTTGCCACCATTCTGGGCTTTGTGTTTATAGTCCGCATGACCTTCCTTGGTAATGGTCTCACGATAGGAAACACGAGGTTGTCCAGTCGTTACACCAACTCCACGGTCAGTACGAAGCTTATCAACTACAATCTCAAGGTGAAGCTCACCCATACCCTTCAGAATAGTCTGAGAGGTATCTGGGTCAGTATAAGCCTTGAGGCTTGGGTCTTCAAGCAACATCTTCTGTAAAGCAACAGCTAGCTTATCATAGTCAGCCGAGGTCTTCGGCTCAATAGAAAGCTCGACTACTGGATCAGGGAAGTCCATCTTCTCTAAGATGATAGGAGACTTCTCATCACACAGCGTGTCACCAGTATATGTAGTCTTCAAGCCAATAGCGGCAACAATGTCACCCGCCCTTGCCTCTTCAATCTTCTGCCTATCACTTGCGTGCATAAGTACAAGACGGGAGACGCGTTCCTTCTGTCCGCGACTTATGTTATACACATAAGAGCCAGAACGTAGGACACCCGAGTAAACTCGAATAAAGGTTAGGTTGCCAGTGTCTTCGCTAATGATTTTGAATGCCAAAGCAGACAATGGTTCCTCATCTACCAAGCGACGAGTAACTTGCTCTTTGTTATCTGGATTGATTCCAGACACAGGAGGCAAGTCAACTGGAGATGGTAGATAGGCCAAGACCGCATCAAGGAGCATCTGTACTCCCTTGTTCTTTAGGGCAGAGCCGCAAAGAACTGGGAAGAGAGTGCGAGAGATAGTTCCTTTACGGAGAGCCGCATGAATCTCTTCAATAGAGATATCATTGAGTCTGCCGTCTAAGAATTTCTCCATGATGGAGTCGCTGACATCAGCTAGGGCTTCAAGCATACGCTCCCTGGCTCGATGAACGTGGCTCATCAAGCTATCGGGAAGGTAGTCCATAGTCATGAATGAAAATGACTTACCCTTGGTAGATTCATCAAACCTAACGACTCTCATGTTGATAAGGTCAATGATGCCATGGAACTGTTCCTCTTCTCCATAAGGGAGTTGAATAGGAACGACCTTGACTCCTAGCTTCTCACGAAGAGAATCAACGGACATATTGAAGTTAGCGCCAGTCTTATCCATCTTGTTGACAAAACAGATACGAGCTACGTTGTAGCGGTCAGCTTGACGCCATACCTGTTCAGTCTGAGGCTCAACGCCTTGGGAGCCGTCTAATACACAGACAGCGCCGTCAAGAACACGGAGAGACCTTTCCACTTCGACAGTGAAGTCAATGTGACCTGGAGTGTCAATTAAGTTGATGCGATGGTCGGGCTGGGAGTTATCCGAACCTTTCCAGTACAAAGTGGTAGCGGCTGAGTTGATAGTGATGCCGCGAGTCTTCTCACGCGGATCATCATCCATAACAGTGTCACCATCGTGTACTTCACCCATTGTATGGATGAGACCGGCATAGAACAAGATGCGTTCGCTTACAGTGGTTTTGCCCGCGTCAATGTGAGCCATAATCCCGATGTTGCGATATCTATCAATGCTAACGTGCTTCATAACAGTTTCCTTTGAGCTAAAGGATTAGCCCATTCAAATCTAAACGGATGGCATACCAGTACGGTATGCGTCCAAAGACGAGGCGATCCTTCGCTAAACTATTATGCTAATGGCGCCTTGTCAAATAACGGTGCTGAGGTGGAGTAGAGTATCTACGCCAACGCCGGAATCATTGGAAATGATCCGATCTGAAATTACATTTGTTAACATATTAATACTCCTCTCTTCCACATTCTATGCAGACGTTGTTTGTCCAAGGGTGTTCTGTAATCTCAATCCTATATTCAGGATGAGCTTTCATCATTCGTTCCACGTAACTATCAACCTCTTCTCTTGATTGATAGCTTCCACTTAAGCGCCACTTAGTTTCATCTTTTAGATAAAGATAGAAACGGTAGGTTGTGCCGCTAATCTCTTCGGTTCGGCACGTATATATCTTCTCTTCCATCGTTCTTCCAATATGTTTTGAATACATGGTCCCAATGGAATAAGAAAATTCCGAAGTTCTTCTGCATATCTACGTGATGTAGATAGTGCAGTCGGTTCCAGTATGCAAAGATATTCCTAACTCCCGGAATTCGATTAAGAAAATGATTTTTGATATGGAAAGCATCATGAAGTTGGTCATGAAGAACTCCCATGAGACCCATTACTATCACAGCGGTAACAACTGATGGTAATGAAAGAATCCCTAAGGCTCCTAAGAAGAGAGGGATTGCTACCAAAGGTATAGCTGCTATTGCGAAAGTAAAAACTGTATTATCCACACCAGCCTGTCTGTACTTGTCTGACAGATAGTTAGACGGAGGATACAGGATAAGATGATGCGTCATATGTTTCTGATTGAGACGACCAGTCCATTTCTGATGGAGTGATCGATGGACTACATAACCAAAAAGGCTAGAGGCGAAGAAAGCGACAAACGCTGTGATGAGAATTGCAATCATGCTAATACTATATCACATGTAGACCTTGCTCAAGAGGTCAGCCACCTCGGCCGCTTCTCGGGCACGTTCGTTTAGTCCCAGGTCAGAGTAATCGTCGGCTACTTCACTACATGCCAAACGAAAAACCTTCAATGCTTCCTTTGCCCCGTACTCTGTAATGAGTTCCTTGAGATCCAGCAAATCTTCCTTTTCCATGACACACCTCTTTACATGAATGCTGTTAGATTAGATAGGCGATGAAGATAACGAATAAGCTCACACACATGAAGGATGGGCATCCCATCTCCATTACTTAAGTTGATTCTACCACCCGGAGATTCAATTACATTATATCGAATGGGTTCGTAGTTTTTGAGGCGCGGGTCGTCCCTTAGAGAGACGCTGGATGCTGTTCCATCTTTAGTAAATTCATTCAGAATTACGTCAACTTTTTCAAAACGAAGAATGGAATCTGTTTGGGGCGGGACATCACCAATGTCATATGCAAACATGACGACATTGAAGTTACCTACTTTGTATTCCCAACGATCACCACGACCAAGACATGGTCTGAGATTACCTAGCTTATGTCGGATAACATAAATGTTCTTCGCGTTCTCTTCTTTATCTAACGTGTTGTCCATAGGTAGAAATGACTCGGGGGCTGTTACGCCCCCGAATGTTAAGTGTTAGTTGTAGTTAGATGCGTATCTCAGTTGATACTTCTCTTCATAGTCTTGAATAAGTCTAATACAATCTTGTGCTTGACTTACTGCGTCTCCGAAGTAAGCGTTTTTACAAATGCTGCGTAAGAAATGCTTGACCTGAGGCAACGATTCTTTCTTGACATTACCGCTTTTAATAGACTCTTCCACACCGACTTCTAGTATATTCTCTACTTGTTGCTGAATTTGCCAACCGAGATTATTAAAATCTCTGCAAATGCTGATGATATCTGAGATATCTAGAGGGATGCTGAATTCATCATCCTTCTCTTCTGAGGTTGTTGTTTCAATTACGGCGAGAGATTCAAATTCGTTAAGAGTCATTTTAAACTCCATTTATGAAAAGTTATTGCGTTAAAGTAATTTCAAAGAACCGAGTACCTCCTAAAGGTTATAGGCTATTGTCTAATGCGAACTTATTAGAAGAACGCACCCATTATAGCATATATCAGGAACTCAATTTATTGCTAGCTTCAACTGCCTTTTCATAAGTAGAATTGATTTTCTTGTACAGATCGTCCGGGGCAAATCCCTCCACTGCTGTACCTGTCGAATGGTAGACTTCTGCCTTCTCATGGCAGGTTGGACACAGGGAGATTCCATTCTCTTTTACATACCCACCATTTGGAAGTAAGTTTCTATCGGTTATGTGATGAGCGTCAAGTTCTTCCTCGGCCGTGTCCTTGGAAGATTTCATATTACACATAGCGCAACGAAAGCCGTCACGCTTGTAACATGCGTCACGGAAATACTTTCTAATTGCTTTCTTGCCGCTAGACATAATAACCTCAATCGTCAGACTCGCCAAGACCTCGCTTAGCAAGTTTCTTAATCCATCGTAGTGTCATCAGAATGCTTGCTGAATTATGGTTTGGCATATCTTCATCAGCATTCTTATAGATATCCTCTAATGCCTTCTTCATTCTCTCAACGTCTTCATTCTCGGCCATATCAACCATCCAAGTTCTCGTAGATGACATCGAAGCCGTACTGTTCATACAGTTTCTCAAGAGACTTGCGTACATCAGGATAACGAGCTGACAGATTAGTCACGGCGTTCCGTGCATCCTTAATCTCATAGAAGATATCTTGAAGAGTATTGCTGCCACAAGCCTTCTCAAGCCTAAACAGTTCAGTCTCCAGATATCGCATGCTCAACTCTTCTGCTTGGGCACCAACTGCTTCATCAAGCATATCAACCGGAACGTCAGGCCCACCATCAGCATCAGCACGGCGGGCTGCACCTTCAAGCTCCAACATAGGATAGGTAGTAGGCCCCGGTCGATTGACATACTTGTCTTTGTCCAAAAACAAACTGCCGGCAAAGTGCACAAGCACCTGCTTATTAGCTACGCTGTCTGGAATGTCATGAAGTGTCTCATGAGTCGAGTGGTGAATGTATACTACGATACGTCCATACTTTTCAAGTCCAACAGAATGAAACCACTCTTTGTCCTTGTAGAGATTTCTAAGATACTCCATGCCTTCATTAATATCCATCGTTGAGTCTCCTTTGTTGTTCATAGGATAAGTAGTCGGTACTATGAACCACTACTACTCCCGAGTCAGTTACCCAACGCTTATGTACTTCATTCCCGTGACGCTCAACGAGTTGGCGCATTATGATAGCGCCCCTTTGCCGAAGTCTGCGAATGTCGCCAATGGTAGGGCTGTGATAGAAACGCCAGTCTTCCTTGCCAGTTTCTTGATTCTTCTCAAGAATAGCAGCGCACCTTTTCATGTAATAACCAATTCTATAATAGTTGGCAGGGCCGGAGGGAATTGAACCCTCTTCCGGAGTTTTGGAGGCTCCGTTGTATCCTATACTCGACCCTGTATTGTTGGAGGAATAGAAGGGATTTGAACCCCTGGCTCCCATAAGGAGCTTCTGTTTTCGAGACAGACCGTTTCAGCCGGACTCACGCACTATTCCTTAACACAGTGTGGCGGAGAGTACAGGATTCGAACCTGTGGGGGCCTTTCGACCCCAAGAGTTTAGCAAACTCTCACCATAGACCACTCGGACAACTCTCCGTGTTATGCTAACTATTATATCTCATTATTGACAAGTTCATCAGTCAATGATTGCAATAACTCGAAATTCTCTACTTTATCCTTATATTCTAATGGAATACCATCAAGTCCGTATAAAGTACCAGCCATGCCACCAGCAATCGCCGCAGTGGTATCAGTATCTCCGCCAGCCTTGACAGCTAACACTACAGTATCTCTATAGTTTGCGTTGGCCCCTAAACAATAGAATGCCGCGCCAACCGTCTCTGGAACATAGCCATTGACGCCGATCTGCGCAAGGGCCTCAAAATGTTCGGTACCCAGTTTTAGATGGGTTAAGGCCAATACTAACTTCTCTTTGACAATAGATTCAGAGATTACCTCAGCTACCTCTTCTAAGACCTCAATCATGTCAGTTGCACCATTAGCAATCAATGCAGTACCTAGTGCAACCGCCACAGAACCCATCTTGGGTTCAAATGAATTATGAGTGATGGATGCGTCCGCCATTGCAACCTCAATCAACTTGCCGATATCTTTACGGTACCAGAGGCCAATTGGTGTGGCTCTCATAGCAGTTCCATTACCAGAGGCAGGCTTGCCATCGTTATGGGTAACACCACTCTCAAGAGCGGATGCTCCGTTCTTCATTCGTGTCAAAGCTCTGTGAGTAGTCCCGCCAATACCGCGAGTGTTACCAGACTCCATCCAAGCCAAGTACTGAAGACCTACGTGCTCTTGATCGAATCCGCTCTTCTCAAGCAAAGAATATGACAAAGCAAGGCTCATTAGGGTATCATCGGTATATTGTCCGGCCTCTCCTACCCAGAAAGTACCGCCAGCTTTGAACTGACCATCCCACTCTTTAAGCTTGGGCTCATGGACACTCCACATCTCAAATGGATTGCCAAGAGCATCTCCAATGGCACATCCTACTAATGTTGCAATCTTATTCATTCTAATCTTTCAATAATGAATCTGGCGGAAACTGAGGGATTCGAACCCCCGGACCCCTTTCGAGATCTCTAGTTTTCAAGACTAGCGCCTTAAACCACTCGGCCAAGTTTCCATATATTACATCTCTCGGGATAATTTATACTGCTCTTCTTTTAGTTTTATTATCTCCAACTTACCATCATCACAAACAACTTCTTTATAATAAAACTCTAATAGCTCTTTAACTAACTTAGCTCTATTCCTCTTAATATCTATCTTTTCTTTAGATAAATCCTGGATATTAAATGGATTGTCTTGTAAACATAGATAGCACATTTGTTTTGGAGGAGACTATGGGATTCGAACCCATGGGAGCCTTGCGACCCCTTCACCTTTCCAGGGTGACCGTTTCAACCACTCACGCAAATCTCCTTAGTGGTATGGAGTCGTCGGTCCGATTCGAACGGACACATACGGAGGTTGCAGCTCCGTCCCTTAACCATTTGGGTACGACGACTTAAATAGCGTATCTTATATATCCACCTATTGATAGGTTAAAGAAAAGCTTTTAGCTTGATAATCCTTAGCGCTTCCTCTTCCGAATACCATTGTTTATTAAATCGGTACTTGTTGCCGTGAGCAATTGTTTCAATTAGTCTAGCTGGACCAGGACCAATGTATATCTCATATGTATCTATAATGGAAGGGCCATGTACAACATGGCCAGCATCTTCCCAGAATTTCCTAATCTCAGGATGCATTCAGTTGATTTTCAATTCATCCACATCACTTACAACAACTTCAGGATCTTGCAGCCCTTTGATAGCCTCTTCCAGCAAAGCGATGGTACTTTCGTCGCTCATATTGGAAACTGTCGAGACTTCCTTCTCCTTGATATCAATCATAACGAAGGCGCAACGAACCTCTTCTGGGAGGATTTTATCCAAAGCAGCAGTGATTTTGGATGATAGGTCTTTCAAACTTGCCATAGTCTTACTCACATTTCTCTTTTAATTTTTTATCAGCTAGACTGAAATTAGTAAACTTCTTGTCCTTAGTTACCTCTTTGACAATTTTGAGAAAGGGCGGTAACTCTACAGTATCGTCTTTGTCTTCTAACTCAATCTCCAATATAGCCAGCCCCTTGAGGTGCCCTTTGAACAGGTCAAGCTCAAAAATTTGATCGTGCCACTCGAAGACGAAGCGGGTCTTTTCAACAGCGCACTTATCAGGTCTTGCTCCCTTGAGGGCCTTGTTATACTCTTTTTCATTAATCTCTGACTCGGTTTCTTCATGGACTCCAGTATCGCCCGTTGGCTTCTTCTGGTTATGATGGTATACAGTTTCAGTGTCACCGCTCAGCCCTTCTATGGTTTTTCTAACCCTGGATGACTGTTCACCCTTTTCTGCCACCAGATACGTCTGTGAAATGCGCTTGACATCTACTATGCCATCAAAAAGTTCTGCGAGAGCCGCCCAAGATGTTGGAAGCTTGACCAAGTACTTTCGCTCGATTTCCAGTTTAGTTCCCATGCTTGCTTACCTACTTAGTGATAGGATTGGGGACAGTAATGTCATGAATTTTCAGCCCTAACTTTGTTAAACCTAACCACGAAAAAACCTGCATCAAGGGGTGACCAATTAAATTATGAATCGCCCATGCATGGCGCTTATACTTGGCCCGCTCACCCTCTAGTGCATCAGGACACAGCCGCATCACTATATCGAATGCGGCTGGCCCCTCTACCAATTCAGATGAACCATCCTGAAGATAGAGGCGGATATAGCCTCCATTGACCAAATTATAGCACTCAATCCATCTAATAGTGTCAGAGTTGAGAATCTGTTTATCATAGTGAATGAACATTATACCACCGCTACTTTTGTCCTATCCACCCCGTCAGTAGACTTGGTGAGGTCGAAGTTCTCTTCGATAAACTTGATAACCCTCTCAGGGTCGACATTACGATTGAAGACAATATTGGGGCCATGGTTGTCCAAATAGACACACTTGATACCCGTTTCTTCCTCTCTAAGACCTGCACTGGTGTTCTTGCCGCACTCATGGCTACCACATTCATAGGGCGCCTGGTCTCTAACAGAAAGCTTTGCTCCAGGCTTGGGAGGGCAGTGAAAGTGAACGATACAGTCCATGCCTGGATGCTCGCGGAAGACGATACGTTGTGACTGACCACCCACCGAAGGCTTACCTCCCTGACTCCAAACCTCATTATCACCATTGGCATGGACCAATGCCAGCTCCTCTAGCTGGTTGTAGTTGGTCTTACGCATAGAGGTGAGGAACTTGTTGTCATCTACCTTGACGGCAAAGTGACCAACTGTTGAACCTTGGAAGGGCTTATAGGCCCCTGCCTTGACACAGTGGTCAACTACCGCTCTAAGAGAGCTTGGAACCAGCTCATGACCCCATGGAACACCCCTACCAGTGACTACTTTAGACCTAGTGAAGGTACCCTTGGAACGAGAGATGGTCATCTCCATCAACATGTCCAGAGCAATGTCACGGTCAGTAGTGACACAGTGACGAGCTTGCTCGGGTGTGATGATCATGTTGACGCGAGTCTTAGTATCGTTAGCTAGGACTAGGTTACAGGAGTTAGATTTGAGTAAGTGCAGGCCAGTTAAAAACTGCTCATCCTCGGTTGCCCCACAAGTTGTCTTGAAAGCGACCAAGAAAATATCCTTGCGTTCTTTGCGAATTTTCTTTACTAATTTCTCCGCAGGCCACAACAACATCGTTTGTTCGCCTTCAGAAGTTTTTAGACGAGGCTCATATTTACCACTAGAGGTAACTGTGCTAAATTCAAAATAGTCTTTAGTTTTATCTTCTAGATGAGGCTCTTTTTCGATTCCACCCTCAAAATCTACCAAAGCTGGGTTGAAGATGATGGCTTTAGTATTAGGGTCTGCAATTAGCTCGTCAACCAGTTTGGAAACGTCTTCATTGGTTTCTAGATTGGAAGGCTGAGCATACTCATCATGTCCAGCCATCTTAGTTAGATAGAGTTGGACGTCAAATTCTTGTCTAGAAGGCCAGTAACCATACTCTCGGAGGCTAGCTTCAGCACCACTCACTCCTAGCTTATGGTAGAGCATGGTAAACATTTTCTTTGCAGTAGTTCCGTAAGCTGGGGCACATAGGGCCAAATGATTACGAACATGGGAGACTGTACCGCCACCAATGACTACAAAGTTCTTCATGACATCCTCTTAGGTATATGGACTACTTCGACACGAATAACACAATAAAGAGCCGTCGGGCTGGTTGCCTTCAGCATACTTGTAGAAGGACTTACACTTACGACAGAACATACCATCCAGGCCGACCTTACCTCTGATTCTATCAACGTAGAGTTCTATGCGGTCTAGTAATCCAACTAGATCAACACTAGCTCCTTCTTGCCGAAGAACGTATGAGAGGAAAGATCCGGTCTGAGTAAGGCCATCATCACCAGGTTCAGGTGATGCAATTATGAAATTGTGGTCATGGTCTTGAGCCCAGTTCTTTAGAAGCTGAGCAAGGGTATCTCTATCTTTTGACACATAACCCTCTTAGGTTGCGTCAGTAGATGTGGCAACGTCAGCATCAGCCTTTTTCTGGCGCTTGCTGGCCTTGACAACTTTTGCTGGTTTTAGGCCCTTGATAATGCCGCCATTCTTACCTCGGGTGACGTAAGCAAGACTGTTATCATGTGCGTAGTGATTGACAAAACCTAGAACTTCTTTTGGGTCCTTGGCAACTGCTAGACCAACTACTTGGGCTAACTGTTTGATTTGAATGCGTTCGCCATCTTGCATCGCTTCAAGAGCATGCTCAGCGGCTTCATAGCACTGTTGTGAAAAAGCGGTCATACGCTCAACATCTTTTGAACTCATTGTAATTCTCCAAAATTCGAGGACGTGCCTCGTGTATATTCATAACTATATGCACGCTTTCAACACTGTCAACGAGATCAAAAGAAAAATAATAAGATCGTCTAATTCAAATTATAGGATTGGTGTGGAAACTCCCTGGTCACCGACCCCAGGGCCAAGCCCTGAAGCGTTGCATCCACCACCAGAAACCGTAAAAAAGGTGGTTTCATAGCTTACGGCAAACCAAGAAGCCTGACACGGTTGATCTTCGTTCTCCACGAAGAAATGCCGCATCATTCCCAATATTCTTTCCAATTATCTTTGAATTCGTTCTTCAATCGTTCCATATAGGCTTCAGTCTTAATCTTAGCCATATAGATTTGATTGTTGTAAATGCCCTTAACTACTACCCCTTCTTTGACATCGTACTTGCCTTTTCGAACATCTACGAAGAGTTGGCCAGAAAACTTTCCTTGGAAGACAACTCTCGCAATATTGAATTGTTTGAAGTCTTCTACAAATTGTTCAGGAGGAATTAAGCTCCCATCAACTTGGACATCAAATATAATTAATTGCTTGATAACATCTTTCGGGTCATGTTGACCTGCAAAAGAATGGGGTCCAAGATACTCAGTGAATACAATAATTTCTTTAGCAGTATTGTATTTAGGATTCTCATTAAGGAAATCATTTAGAAGATCCTTTTGATCCCATAGAGTATGGACACCCTTCAACTCTGGATGCGCTTCCTCAAAGGCTCTAACACCAGTTGTATTGATGGCATATCTGTCACGTCGAGCACCGTAGTCTTGCCACCCCTCACCCGGCATGAAAGTCCAATGGATATTGGTTCCATCATACTTCTCAAATGCAATACACTGCTTGAGTGGACAGTCTAGTGTATCGGGAATCTTGGGGTAGGCAAGTTTGATTTTCATGATCCGGTACGAACGTAATCTACAGTAAGGATGACATCGATAGCTGCACGACCAGCATTCAACTCGATGGCGTCATCTTCACTACCGCCTGCGCTACCACCAGCGAGACCGTTAGTATAGTTAGCTCCCTTAGAGAAACCACCATGGTCACGACCGCTGTAGTTTACCTGCCAGCTATCCACAGAGAACTTGTCTGCTTCAAACCCAAGCGTTTTGCACTGGTGAGCAAACAATACTTGCGCTACCTTCCAAGCATCTTCCAATGCCTGTTGTTTGAATTGCGCCTCAGCCCTAACAGAGTAGGTTGGGGAGTTAACCGTGTATTCATTTACTTCCAACTCAGAAAGCACATCATATGCTTCATTGACCATCTCCAATGTGGGAGTCTGGAAAGTAACGGAATAGGTAGCCTTTTGGCCTTCCATTCGGTTTACACCATTGGTACGGTCATAAACATAATTCGGAGCAACCGAAATGTTAGAGCGGTAGTTGTTGGTCAAAAACTCCAAGCCCCTCTTCTTGAGTTCATCAAGGGCGGCAGTAATTTTAGACGCACCCTTCTTTAACTTCAACTTTGCTTCCTTCGCTTTAGGGGCGAATTCGTTGAAGGAAAGGGTAAAAGTGGCAGTATCGTAATCTGTCACGACACATCCACGAGCCGACACGGTAGTAACTTTGTTTGTCATTGTGTATCCTTGTAAAAATAGAACCTGAAAGAAGACACCCTATAAGCGGAGTCCTGTCTATAAATCGAGACAATCATTAATCTTGGCCGTTAGTTACCTAATGGCTCCAGCACTAACCCGAGAGTATTGACCGGACAAGTCACTCTCTATTTAGCTTGCTACATCTGAGGTTTACCTTGCCACCTATATCACTATAGGTGCGGTGGGCTCTTACCCCACCATTTCACCCTTACCATCTACCGTTGCTCCCTTTCGGGCCTGGCGGATTCATGGCGGTTTCTTTTCTGTTGCACTATCTGTCGCATCACTGCGCCTGGCCGTTAGCCAGCAAATTGCCCTACGTAGCTCCGACTTTCCTCTCCTTACGGGAGCGATTGTCTAGGTCTCTTCTTTCAAGTATCGTCTGAAGTGGTGAGTTATCACGTTCTTCAGATGTGAATTAAACTTGGCAGGATATGGCATATGATCCACCCTAGATAGAATATCGTCCCTCATCAGAACCATAGACCTCTCCTTGACGCCATACTCCTTCACAGTGGATAACCACTTGAATTGATAGATAGCATCATTGATGAATGATAAAACACGATGCTTCTCTATAATAGGAATAACATTGTGATTCATCATATCTACTAAAACATGGCATGCCGGAGAACCTCCAAACGTACCAGGATCCAATTCCATATCCTTTGACCAAGCTAAGCTCATGTTCAACGCGCCTTACGAACATATCCTATTTCAAGATTGACGGTAACGCTGGCTAAGCCAACGGTGAATCCAATTGCAGGTTCATGTGGTGCTGCTGCTGATTCAATAATATTGATGTCAGTAGACGAATAATTCTGTGCTCCTGCCATAGGAGCGACAGAACGCATTGACATCTTAGCAACTCGATCAGAGCGTTGAGAATCGCTGTAACTAGTTTCCCAACTGGCAATTTCGAAATCTGCTGGGACAAGACCCAAAATCTCACACTCCATAGCGAAACGTTCTTCGACTTTCTTCTGAGCAGCTTTGAGAGCACGCTTGTTGAGACGGTCATGATTCTTGAGACTAAATGCTGGCGGTAACACCCTGACCTTTGGAATAGAAGTTAAAGCATCATAGACCTTAGAAACCTTATCCAAATCACTAATACTGAACGCCAGAGAATAACTCATCGTATATCCTTTGAGTTCGCGAGTATTGTTCTTACCAACGTACTCCCAGTTCTCTTGGGTACTGGATGATGTACGGACTGAGTTCTTTACAAACTCCAATCCTAATTCCTTCTTCACTTCATCAAGAGCTTCATTGAGCCCAAGTATTGCCAATCCCAATTTGTTCTTGGCATTAGGAACGGTCTGCGCTTCTTCAGTCAAATGAACGCTAAACGTCACTTGATTGAACTTCGTCTCAGCAGTGCCTTGAGCGGCAACGGTAGTAGCTTGCATCGTAATTGTTTTCCTTGGTTACACGCCCCAAGATATTCACGGAATTATCCCGTGTCAAGGCGTGATCATTTGTAAAAATAGGAAAGCCTATACCTGTTACAGTATAGGCTATCTGAAGTTAGAGTGAGGTTAATTACTCTTTTTTATCACCATGCTTCTGATGACAAGAGGTCTTGTCATGATCAACACAGTGGTGATGTTTCTGTCCATGACTCCAGCTACAGACACGGTCTTGACCGCTCTTGCAACCGTGGTTGTCATCATCATTATCACCATCACATACACATGAGCCATTCTTACAGACCCTGCTTTCTGGGCACTGTACTCCAGCACATGGGTCAACTGGGACACAAGCACCTTCCTTACAGACCTTACCAACACAGCACTTCACGCCTGCACAAGGATCAACTGGTACACAAGCTCCGTCTTTGCAGACATCATTCTTGGGACAGCAGACACCATCACATGGATCCTTTGGTGGACCGGAATCAGGCAAGCCAGCATCAGGTGGAGTTGGGCAAGTGCCATTCACACACTGAACACCTTTAGGGCAAGTTACGCCAGCACAAGGATCAACTGGAGTGCAAATGCCGTCTTTACATACGCTGCCATCAGGGCAAGTTACACCAACGCATGGGTCAACTGGAGTACAGGTTCCATCTTTGCAAACGTCACCATCAGGGCAGGTAACGCCGGAGCAAGGATCGACAGGAGTACAAACGCCATTTTGACATGCTTGTCCCAAAGGACAATTTTGATCCACGCATACACCACTATCAGGTGGTGTTACATTTACATCGTTATCAGTAGAGCCGTCGTCTACTGGAACGCCGCTATCTGCGGTGGCCGCCCCGTCTTCTGGGAACTCAACTAATTGAGAACCACAGCCGGCGAAGATACCTACTGCAAGAAGCGATAATACAAGAAAAAATTTCTTCATTGCTTTAACCTCTTTACTTTACCACTACGAATGAAACATCAAACTCAACTCGACGATTTTGAATACGTCCAGCTTCAGTCTTGTTATCGGCAACTGGAACCTTAGACCCGAATCCCGTTGCGGTCAAACGCTTCCCATCGACACCATTGGCAATAAGGAAGTTACGAACTGCATCAGCTCTCTTTTGAGCTAACTTGTTGTTATGCTCTACTTGCCCTTCAGAAGACGCATGGCCTTCAATTTTGACATTATAAGTCTTGTCGGCTAAGAGAGACTTGACAACACCGGCTAATGCAGTGGTCTGTGTTGAATCTAGAATTGCAGAGTCCCAAGCGAACTGAATACGAGGCTTGAACTTGACAATCTCAACCGGAGGTGGTGGAGGAAGTGGTTCAACCTTCTTTGGTTGTTCTACAATTGGTGGAGGTGCAGGAGGCGGCGGAGCAACTGGCTTTGGCTCTTCAACACGCTTTGCAGCCGCGCCAAGTTCAAAGCTCAGTCCAAGAATCAAAGTCTTGGCATTATTGGTATTAGTGCCAGCCTTATCGTATGCCTCATGAATATCATTGAAGCGTGCGAATGGACCAACCCATAACCATCGACTATCACTGGTTGGAACAGAAGCTCCAACAGCAACAGACCAGTTAAAACGATCTAGAGAATCTGTGCGAACATATCCTGCATCGCCGTCAATCCAAGGAGAGACTGCATCGAAACCAGTGCCAGGGTTATGTGCGTAATCATGTGGTCTCTTTACACGTGCAAAAGCACCAAGGCTTAATGCAGTTCCGGCATCAACGCCGGAAACGGAAGAGGGTAAAACCATATAGGTTAACTGGGGACCCACACTAAAATAGGGTCCAATACCAATCTCTGGCTTGACGGCAACTGCGCCACCAACATCGAATCGCTGAGCTTGCGGGTTAGTGAGCGGAATAGCTACACCAGGCTCTACTCTAAGAGTAACTTCTTGGGCATGCGCCAAAGAAGGTAATGCAAATAATCCTGCCCCCAATAGAGCAGCACTAAATACTTTCAAAAATTTCTTCATTGATTTTGCTTCCTTTTGTTGTAGGTCATAACAACCATCGCACAACATATGTCGGCACTTATCAAATGTCAAATGAAGATCTTTATTCTTCCCAAACGTCACAAAGATAATCAATTAGAGAGTCGCTGTCAATGATCGAAGAAAACGCTTTCACGTATTTCTTCTTATAATATTCCGAATCAATGACCGGCTGGGTGTCGAATTTGTCAATCAATTTAAGTTGTAACTTTCGACTGTACTTGCCGGCACACTGTCTAGAACAGAATGGGCCTGCCTTATTCTTACGTGCTTTATCTCTAATGAGACGTGGGCTACGTTCGAATTCCTTTTTACACCAGGCACAATCAAACTTCACATGCTTGACACGCCTAGTATCTTCACGAGAGTGTTCATTACGCGGCATGATTCTTAGATTCTCGAAATTATTATTATCGAAATTAGAATCAATATGGTCAACGGTTTCTAGATTTGGGTCAAGCCTGCGGCCTAATTGCAATTCTAGAAGCCATTTTGGATATGAAATAGTACGTTTTGTTCCGTCATCTTCTATGACGATAACAATTTGACGACCATCTTTTCTCTTGTAAGGACCATGCACCTTCATAAAGAAGATGTGAAATTAGTAGTAATATCCCCAAGAATCTCTCTTCGGAGGCTTTGGATAACCCGGCGAAAGCTGAAGGATTTTAGTCTGATAATACTCTGGCAAAGAGTTCCAGTAATCCAATTCTTTTGGATTAAGCTTGCGATCCTGACGAAGAGTTGGGGTACTGGCACGAACCCACTTAGCAGTGCGGCCAATGACAATCATCTTACCATCTTCACCAATAATGGCCCGACCAGCCGAGTCTGTCTTGTGCACAGGCTCATAAGAGAGGTATAAGAACTGAGGACCAGTTGGAGCATAGTAGCTGCCACGGTGCCATTCAGTAGCCCAGATGTGGCTGTAACCACCCTTCTTGCTCTTGGTGGCGGGGACAAACCAGAAGAATTTGTTGCCAACCTTGCCAACGATTTTGCCGTTGAGCCAATTGGAAATCTGGTTAATATCAAATGGTGGTACCTTTTCGCGAGCATAGCGGCGGCCAAGGTAACGCTTTTTCTGTAAGAACCCATCATCATCTACATAGAAATCATGCTTAGAATAAGAGGTTGTTGGATCATCTGGATTGGAATAATATCGGCGCCTGACATCTGGAGTTACCTCAACAGATTGTAGCATATGATCGTAGACAATGTGACGGCCAGCCGTGGTACGAGTGTCAAAAGTTTTGGTAACGTCGGAACGAACTTCATCCCAAGGACGACCAACCTGACGGTCTAACCAACGATAGATAGGGCCAAGTTTATCATCGAAACCTTTGTAAACGTGCTGACGAGGTTCAATATCGTAAGCATCATAGTTGTCAGGGTCTTGACGAACTTCCTGCATATAGTTTCTGAGATGGGCGCGTTCTTCTGCGTTTGAGTAGTGACGATCCCATTTGTTGCCCTTATGACGACCGCCTTCAATGACGGTACGGGCGAGATTCTTAGTGGACATAGCATTCTCCGAGGAGACAAATTACGAGAAAACCAGAATGGTTCTAACTCTATTCACAACTTTTTCGCGAGTAGTATTTGCGAAATCAAAAAGCTTTTTCTCATAGGAAAACTTATTATTGGTTTTACTACGGTTATCAATGATTCGATTTTCGGCATCGACATCATGAATAAAAATCTCAGTACGGTCAGGCATACCATACTGAGTTATTCGATATTGGTGTTTACCTTCGTAAACAATTACTGTTTCGTATTCAACTCTGCACACTGGTTCCCAATGTACAAAGAAGATACGATAGTGCTCCCAATTAGAAGAGCAAGTGAAATTATACTTGGGTCCTGGTATGTGGTCTTTCCAATCGAGTAAGTCTAATCTAGACTGACAGATGGGACACTTAAGGGCGTTGAGTATAAGTTTTGCTAAAGGATCCAAGACAACTTAATATCTGTTTGAGTGGGTGCGGAACACAGGAGTCGAACCTGGTGTTGCTGGCTTATGAGACCTGCGTGGAAGCCGTTTCACTCTTCCGCATATGGTTGCAGTAACGGGATTTGAACCACGTGACCTTCAGGGTATGAACCTGACGAGCTACCGGACTGCTCTATACTGCTATATTATGTAACTATTGTTACTGGTTCGGGATAAGAGATTCGAACTCCTATTAGCGGCTTCAGAGACCGTTGTCCTGCCATTGGACGAATCCCGAATAAACTGGCTCAGGGGCAAGGATTCGAACCTCGATAAGCAGAGTCAGAGTCTGCTGTCCTACCATTAGACGAACCCTGAATGGTTCTGGCTCAGGAGTCTGGATTCGAACCAGCATATCGGGAGTCAAAGGCCCGCGTCCTACCATTAGACGATTCCTGAATAGGTAACAAGTATATATCAATATACATAGAAACCCTTAGCTTTGATGAGCTTGGGAGCGCTCATTGCAGCAACATTTATATCGTGGTTCCCCGCATCCATTACACCAGAAATTGTTTTTCTTTTCTGCGTCCTTGAGTAACTCTTTTACATCTTTTCGAATCTGACAATCAACGATGTAATCGTTGAGAGCAATGCGACGATCTAGAGAATGCTCATTGTGTTGATGCATTAGAAAAACCGAACCGATACAACACCCTTCTGTAAGAAGCAAAATCTGCAAGACATCAAAAGATACTTGCAGTGGGAAGAAGTGGTGTGCGCCAAACCAAGAGGCTACAAAAGCTATTTGAGTGGCTACGAAGGCCCAGGTTCTAAATACCTTGGCCATATGGTCTGATAGACGCTGTGACAGCGTATCTTTCTTAGGATTCTCTGTTACCTTTTCTACTTTTACCGCTCATGATGAGCCCTCCGTTCTCCATAGAGGATAGGGTTTGTAACCCTATACAAGCATTTGCGTAGTTTATTTGATTATTTCTTTATCTTTAAGTACAAATCTTTCAGTTCTCGCGGATCTCTCAAAAAATCTACGGGGACAAAGAAGGATGGCTCTCGGCCATTGACATCTCGTAACCACTTGCCCTTCTTAGCGTCTTTACCAAGAAGGTAGCCCATAATATAACAGGCATCATCAAGAACTGCAACACAAACGAAATACGCATCATCTGCATCATCAGCCCTAACAATCAAGGACTTTTTGAAAGAATCGATGGATCTTACTTCAAAAACAGATCCTACATCCTTCTCGCTCTTGAAAGTATTGACAGAGCCACACCAATATACATTGAGATGCTTGGCGAAAGCTGATTCCGCAGTAGCTCCCTGTCTATCGATCTTCTGACCCTCTTCTCTGGTAGCCTCTAAACCATGAGCATCAGGACGATCATCATCATCTTTAGATACTGATGTTCTAGTATCTCCAACTAGAATGGCAACTCTTTTTTCAATGGCGGTTAGCTTAACTGTAATCGGATCGTGATTCATTGAGCTACCTATAACAACTAATGGTGCTTCGCCATGGAATTTCACCATGTTCTCTGTCCGTGCCAGTATTCTTTGTTTGCAGCCGCGGAAGACAGCCAGCAGAGATTATTTCGAATTGCGAAGCATAAAACACGCCGTAATGACCTAGCCTTACACCTTGCGATGGTTTGCTACTTGGTAACGTAATACACCAAGTTTCTGCGGGATTCCATTACAAAATCCACAAACGTAGTGCCACTAAAGCATTGGCGGATCATTCGGGAGTCGAACCCGATGTCCTCTAGCACTAAAGTCTAGAGGCCAGCCTTTACATCAAAAGACCCAACTAGGGACAGTTTATTTTCACCGGGTCATTTTCCCAAGGACCCAGAGCATCTGTTACAATGCAACTACCAATCAAATTTGTTGCTGGAGCTATCATACCAGCCGCTGACAACGTTCACTCCGTTAGACGGAGATGTTCAAACAAACTTGATGGTGGAGCCTGCGGGGGTCGAACCCGCGACCTTCACACTGCCAGCGTGACGCTCTCCCAATTGAGCTAAGGCCCCATATCAGCTTCCTAATTGCATATTACTCTTTTAGGATTACACTACGCTGATGTATAGTGTTTGGTTGCGCTTTTTGTTAATCTTCGCTGAAGCTTCCGCAGACTTCAGTTCTGCTGGATATGCCAGCTCGATGGTGGATGACACCAGGAGTTTCACCTGGAACTAAGCCAGTTACGGCCTCGTGTTTATATTACACCATGTTCCCATTACCGGACAGTTTCCGAATCCAAGTCATGTCCAGGACTTGTAGAATCTCTTGGGTGAGACTCAAAATTTTACTGAGGCTGGTTCAAGTAACTATTGAAACATTCGCGAATTGAATTCTGTTTCGTACTTGACCAGTCAGTTATGGTGGAGCATATCGGACTTGAACCGATCGCCTTCTGCGTGCAAAGCAGACGCTCTCCCAGATGAGCTAATGCCCCATAACCTGTCACATAATATAACGCTTTATTGCCAGGTGTCAACCCTGATATTTTTTTTAGTTTAGATAGAAAGTGCCCAATCAAGAGCGCTTTCTATTGAGTTAATTAGAGCTTGCTCTTTACGAGTGCAACCAACATGCCACCTTTTTCGTAGCAGAAGTCTGCAAACAAGCATGCTACCATAACGAAAGTCAAAGTAGAAAGCATAATATGTCTCCAGGTTAAAATTGAAACTTACCCTTAGATGTCATTTAATGACTAGCTTGTAAACAAACTCAAAGGTCAAAGAGAATGCAAATCCTGTAAGGACTAGTGCGGAAACACCCAATAAAATCATACATTCTCCAATTCATCTAATCAATTTCTCTACCTCTGGCGTACAAGGAACATTGGTGAAAACAACACTATTGACATCCGTAAGTACTGAATTCCTTACGAAGCATAGATTTGTTCTCGTATCCTTCACATAGGTAATGCGCTGGGCCTCTTCATGAACAGTTGGGAAAACTTCTTTCCTAAAACCCTCTCTAGATTCCTCGTTACAACCAACGAGGCATAAACATAATAGAATTATTTTCATGTGTGAATTTGGGCGAAGGCATGACGGATAATGCCGCTGAATCCAACGAAGACGAATCCTTTGAGAATGTCTCCATCATCAACGGATGAATTTACGAAGATGAACTCGATTAGTTTATCTTCCTTCTTCTTGACTTCCAAGAAGTCTAGCTTCCAATGTTCTGGCTTAGACGCCTCCTCTCGGAGGAACTTAACCATCTCTGCTTTGTCTTCAATCATTTTAGAATAGTCTCCGTAGGGAGCAATACTAAAACAATCTTCGGCAACCTCTTCCGCTTTATTCTTGAGAGAGTCACATAGGGCACCAGCCATTGCATCTAGTCCGATACCAAGCTTCTCTTTGAGTTTTGCATCGATATCTTCGGGCGTCTTTGCGTCATCACCCACAAGGTCTTTGAATGTTTCAATCATGTTATGCGTCTTTCTGAATCAACTCCAGCACTCGCTTCATGTCTTCCTCTTCAGGTGAGGCATGAAGAACTGGAACATCTAGTCTAGATAACATTTCCAAGACACCAGAGTCAACGGACAACGCTTCAGTCTCGGACTGGTAACGCCCCTCAGCCTGATAGGGCCTGTGACGCTTTAAATAGACGTGGAGGTGATTGTGGCCATCGTCCTTGGCTTGCTGATAGAACGCCGTAGCAGCTTTCTCAACGCCTTGCGCAAGACCTTGACTGCAATAGATGCCGGCATAATAAGCTGTCATATAGACGGGAGCATCAGTCACGATATATTTCACTTTGCCGAACAACATACTCTCATGTCGAACCTGTTTACCTAAGAAGTAAAGTTCATCGTAGACATTGAACGCTCGACCTTCCCAGGCCCAGTTCTTGACATACTCACGAACAAGTTCAACATTTTCTTGTTGACACTTCAATAGATAATACAAATAAGCGGCTGAGGTAGATTTACCAGCACCAGGCCCGCCGTACAGGTTAATTATCGTGGTCTTTATCTTTTCCATCGGGGACCTTCTTATACGGACAATGTTTGCACCTGTAGTTACAGCAGTAACCACGCCTCAATAAAAAAGCTTGGGTGAGAACCATCTTACCACTTTCATCGTAGTAGAAGTCCTCACCCTCAATAAGCTTGCTCATATGTGGTAGGTCCACTGGGATTCGAACCCAGCCTAGACGGTTTAAAAGACCGTGGTGCTCTCCGCTAACACTATGGACCCATTATACTCTAAAACTATTGGATCAGTCTCGCCACAATCAACACAAGGATGCTCTTTGAAATAATCAAAGATTGATTGCCTTAACTGATTACGGCGTTCGTAAATTCTTTCTAACTGTTTTTCTTTATTACAAAGATAATGTTTTGCAGAAGTTTGTGCCTGACAAATCTTACATTGAACTTGTAGGCCATCTTTTTTATTCTTATTCTTGCCGAATTCTACGTCGCTTCTTTTGCAAACACTGCATCTTTTCATTTGGTAGGGCCACTGAGGATCGAACTCAGACGGATTGATTAAGAGTCAACTATGCTACCATTAACATCATAGCCCCATGAACCTCATCGCTAATTAGAGTGGCTGAGGTTGCACCACTAAGTATTATTTCTTTTTATTGATATATGGTACGTTCATGGTTTCTTTGCTAAACCATTTCATCGGAGTCAGCATCGAGCGAGGATAAATGAATTGCTCATGGTCCTCAAAGTCTCCGCCCATTCTACCCCAATTCTTATTCTCTCGGAACTGGTTGATTAGATAAAAATTACGTCGTAATTGATCTGTGAGACCCCAACCGATTAACCATATCGTTCGGTCTTGAAATGTCAAGTCCTTGGTTGTAGTTAGTATCATGGGCAGTTCGCCCTGGTCTCTATCTTGTATCATTAAGCCATCGGCTGCATCACCGATGAATCTAACATTCGCCTGACCAACATCTGGCCAGTCATGAAACTCTCCGGGTAAAGTAACTCGGGGAACTTTATCGAAGTACTGATGTACTGCATACTCAGAGCGCTTAGAAAAGATCGTGTTCCTAAGACTAGCTTCGGGATCTTTATTGATTGCTCTATCGTTTAGTCTTCGCGCTTTAGATTGATTCTCTTGTAGAATACCTTGCTGTACAGCTAAGGTTTCGAGGTCATCCTCTAATACAACTGGAACCCAATCTTCTTCTGTTGTTACAACGCATTTCGCTAGAATTACTTGTCCCATATTACCGCCTTTTCGATCGTGGCCTCGGGGGCTCACGCTTGGTTACACAGGATATATCACGCGATTAGCTGGTGGTGCCAATGAGAATCGAACTCATTTTGTCCCGTTTTCAGCGGGCAGTCTTGAAGGCCACAAATACGATAGCACCACAATTTATTCTCGTCTTAGACGATCTTTATTCTTTTTAGTTTTCGATCTGCCGCCGGGATCTTGTTTCGATAGAAATTTAATCTGTTTGGCAAAACCTTCATGAGCTAACAAAGCTTCTGGCGTATGATACGTTTCTTCCAATTCTTTATTGGTGAAGTGTGCATGGATTGCTTTGTGGCAATCTTCACAGATCGTTTCAGTAGACTTGCCGCCTCTTGACTTCGGAACCATGTGATGGTCTGAAGGGAAGTAGTTTGGTCTATCACAGATAGGACAAAGTAATGGCGGACCTTCTTTCAGGTCCTTCATTGTCGGCTTGTCTTGGTTCATACCCTTGGTCTCCCTTGCGAGACTTGCACTCGCAATCTCCTCCTTAGCGTGGAGGTGTTTTGCTCTACTACTTGCTCATCATAGATTAAGTATACGTCCTCTATAACAAGTGTTTCGTTTTAAACTAGCGGGAGATGAAGCAACAAAAATTTGAAAGTTAGCATGCTTTTCAGCATCATTGCTTTAGACCACTCAGCCAAACTTCCTTTCGGAAGTTGCAGGATTCGAACCTGCGACCGTCTTACGACGATATGATTATTCCAAATGTAAACCTTCGGTGCATTTGCCTCGATTGAGGGAGCAACAATGTTGTCCCCTTGGGAATCATTACGGGAATCGAACCCGCATCTTAGTCGTCACTAGTGACCACGCTCTACCATTGAGCTAAACGATTCTTTCCACAGTTTCCAACCATGTGGGCAGGCTTGTCACTTTACTACTTGGTTTACCAAGGTGACGCCACAGTTTCCATCCATGTGGGCAGGCTGAAGGTGCGACCTTCATTTATTATTTATGGTGACCCACTAAAGCGTGGGGCCATAAATGTAATATCATCTGGCAAGAAAGCAAAAGTCCTGTTTTATCAATTAATTATAGAAGGAAGGGCTTTAATGGCTTGCCATTGGTAGGACGAGATGGAATCGAACCATCGACTTCAACGTTATCAGCGTTGCGCTCTAACCACTGAGCTACCGTCCCATGTATAACGACAAAAATTGCTAAGATACTGGGTGTGACCGGCACATTGAAAGTCTCTTTCGAGATACTTCCCGTTCGCCCCGCAACTTCGACTCAAGAGTCTGATGGACCTCAGCATTACCTGGTGATCGTTTTGTTGCCATCGATTCAGCGCCTCGCGGCTCTGTCAACTACTTTAAGGTCGTTATGGATGTAATCCTAACTGCATTCGTTACTGGTCGTGCTACCGGGATTCGAACCTGGGACTTCCTCCTTATCAGAGAGGCACTCTAACCAACTGAGCTATAGCACGTTATCTTTTATAATCGTCTTCTAATCTTACTACATCATCTAAATGATTGGTTGATACTTCCAATACATTTACTGGTGCATAGTTGATAACTCGTTGGCAAATCATTCTATGAACTGTCTTTGGAGGACAGTGAAAAGTTTGACCTGCCGTTAATACGTGAGTAACTATATCGTCACCCTCACCTATTTCTAGCGTCAACGTCCCAAAAAGAACTCTGAATGTTTCTTCTTTGAGATTATGATATTGTCTTGAGAGTCTGTGACCAGGATTGATTGAGAGAACTTTTCCAACATAGTTGGGAGTTTCTGCCCAGATTTCTTCATGGCCCCAAGGCTTTTGAACAATTCTCATTTGGTGGAACCTCGGGGGATCGAACCCCGTTTGTCGGCTTTTCAGACCGATGCAATAACCATACTTGCTCAAGTTCCATATTAACTATATCTTTATTGGTAGCACTGGTGGGATTTGAACCCACACTGAACTGATTTTAAGTCAGGTGCCTCCTGCCTTTGGGCTACAGTGCCATATGGTCGATCACCAGGGAATCGAACCCTGCCGTTACGGAATATCAGTCCTTGCAAGATTATAAGTCTCGCCCGAGCAACCAGCTACGCGTGATCGAAAAAGTCAACAAAAAGTAGATAAGATGTTTTCTTTTGGTAAAATGTAATCCTATCAAGGCATTTGACTTTGGCACCCCCGAGCGGACTCGAACCGCCCTCAAAAGCTTGACAAGCTTCCCGCCTCACCCGATGCGTACGAGGGTATGTGCTGATTATATATCAGGTTATGCCATATTTGGTAAAGTCCACATCAAATGGTCTCACCAACCTACCAATTGTCAGATGGTACCAGGGCTTGGCATCGAAGCCTAACTCCTGTCGGATTGCTGATAAATCTTCTGAGTATACATCTACCCAAGCATGTTTCCCGTTATCATAACGGACAAGATGATTGAGATGGATTTCTACTTCGAAGTCTTGATACTTGCCCCACTTATCTTGATTGGGAGGGACGGCACCTTTCAAAACTGAAACGTGTGTTCCCCACAACCCTTTATCGTTAGGGTAGACTTCTACTCCGTGTCTCTTTAGTAACCAGGCATAATACCTAGATACTTCATCGTCACAGGCTAGAAGAGCCCACCATGGATCGAAATGTTTTAGACCCTGACCAGGATCATATTGAAGGATTCCGGTTGAAGTAAACATTGCTTTCTCATGATTTGCTTTGGCTCCGCCCCATGGACTTAAACCATGACCCTCGACCTACAAAGAGATCGCCGTGCTAATTACACTAGAGCAGAATATTTTGATGACTAAAGTTGATAAAGATAGCAATTATTTTGTTTACAAGTAAACAAGTAATCACAGTGTATTATCAGTTACACCACTGAGCCTGTTACTCTAACTGGTAGGCAGGCTTGTCAGACATCTCAGTTTAATTTTCATCATCTCTTGTAATGTAGTGGGAGATGTGAGCCACCCGGTATTTGTGGAATGAAATCCTTGCGGGCATTCTACGGCGTGAGGCTCGGTTGTATTAGTGTAATCCTTATCGGCATTCATCTTCAGAAGACGACTCCATTTTACTGGACATAGCTTCTGTCGTTATGCAGAATTGACCAAACATAACAGCTAATACGGATCATTTCGGTCTAATCAATCCCCGTATTATTTGGCTCTGCAGCTAGGACTCGAACCTAGAAAGTGTTTTACCACCGGGTGGTTAACAGCCACCTGCCTTACCATTAGGCTACCACAGAATATTCTGGCTCCGAGGACTGGAATCGAACCAATATAGAGTCGTTAACAGCGACCCGTCCTACCGTTGAACGACCTCGGAATACATATACTATGCATTGTTATTGCTAGTAAAGCGCAACACTCTGAGTTACTTAATCGTTATAGCTGAGTGTTACAATGGAACTATATTCACTCCCATTAGAGTTTCGGAATATCAAGCGCAACCGAATACGCCCCCAACAAATTTAATCTCAATAATAGTATTCATAATTCGGCTGGAGCAAACCCTGAATACTGCCCGCTAACTATTTAGCTCCAGTGATAACGGACGACCACTAGATGCTTTTGAGAGGAATGTATCTCTCTCATAAAGACCGATACGATTGGTCTTTTGGTCCCCGCTTTAGGTTTGACCCTACAGCGGAGATAGTAACAACAAAAATTTGAAAAGATGTTTTTCGCGCTCTGCCAACTGAGCTACACTGCTATGAGGACTTAGATAGCTTTCGCTAAGTAAGTCAGGCAACATCACTCTTTCGAGTGTCCCTTCAATTTAATGACGTGCTTTGGGATGGTAGCAGTGGTGGGACTCGGACCCACGACCTCGTTCTCCTAATGAATGTAATCCTCTCGGGGCATTTGTTACATGGTGACCTTGGCAAGCCTTGCACTTACATCTCTCCCTCTAACGGGAGTGACTTAATAATTTGTCCACAAAGTCATTTGGTCAGGACAGAAGGATTCGAACCTTCTCACTTACGTTTCCGATTTGTGTTCCTACCACTCGAACCAGAATCGTAATGATTACCAACTTAATGTATCCCAAAAACATACCGACAAAATTGTGTTTCCTTATGAGCCTTAACTATAACGGTTATTTTTAAGGTAGCTATCCCATGCACTTATTTATTAAGACTGAGTAGCTCTTAAAGCTCATTCGGTATGACCAGCAAGAAACTTCATCGAGAACAGAACTACCAATAATGTTCTTCATTAGTTTCCAGATATACTGGCATTGGTCAGAGAACCCGGATTCGAACCGGGACCACATGCTTCCAGGGCACGGATGCTAACCATTAAACAACATTCTCTGATTGACGACAAGAAATGAATAAGATGTTTTGCCTGGCGCCAGCCCTAAAGGGGAATCGAACCCCATCGGTTTTTTTGCATAAAAATGTAATCCTACTCGGACATTCGTCATGGTACCAAACTTCGGAATCGAACCGAAACCCCCGGATCCACAATCCAGTGCTCTAACCAATTGAGCTAGTAGTGGCATAGTAACATGGAGCCTCCAGTAGGCTTTACACCTACATCATCGTCCTCAACGGACGACGCTCTGTTTCTTGAGCTACAGAGGCTTATGGCCCCTCTCTTCGGTTTAACCCAAAAAGAAGGATATGGTCGGGGACGCGAGATTTGAACTCGCAACCTTCTGTACCCAAAACAGACGCTCTACCAGGTTGAGCCAGTCCCCGAAACAAATATTAAGTTGTCATTGAACAGACTGTAAATACTTAGTTGGTTTGTACCGCATAAATACTGGAGCCGAAGCTCCTCTTACAGTTTGGTCCCCCGCAGTAGAATCGAACTACCTAGCACATTGGCGCCGGTTTTACAGACCGGAGATCCTCCCACGGATCCAATTACGAGGGATTAGATGGTGGGACTGGCGAGGAGTTGAACCTGCGACCTTCGGGTTTTTAATCCGACGCTCTAACACTGAGCTACAGTCCCATAATGTTGTTTTGATTGTAATACCAGGCTAATGCTTTGGTAAACTTTCAGACAACTACTGAAATGGTGGGGGAGCCTGGAATTGAACCAGGGACCTCAAGGTTTTCCTTACGGTATCCTTGCGCTCTTTCGCTGAGCTACTCCCCCATGAAAATGGTGAATCGTATGTATTATATCACGCTATGCCTAGATTTTTATCACACTATTCTTTTTTGATTATTCTTTGGTTTGCGCCTCCGAAGTAACGAACATTGTAGTCTTAAAAATTAGCTCGTCAACCCGTCGCTAATTTTTATTTTTCGCCCTCATCTTTTGGTTTGATTCCCAATTCTTTCTCAATAGCTACTGTAGCTTCTCGTAATCTATTGATAGTATCAGTGCCAATCTCTGTCTTGCCATGCTTGAAGAAACCGAATTTTGAATGAATCCTCTCGGCAATATAGCTGGGTACGAATCTTGAAATATCTCCGTTCAACTTTGCAATTTCTTTTACCATTGAAGAGGAGACAACCGCCAGATCAGGACTGGTGGGCAGGAAAATTGTTTCAATTGATGGGGCCAGAACCTTGTTGATGTTGGCCAAATTAATTTCATATTCGAAATCAGAAACGGATCTAATTCCGCGAATTAGAATCGTTGCACCAATTTCTTTAGCATACTCTACTGTAAGTCCCTGAAAAGAAGCAACCGAAGTATTGGTTGAATGAAGGAAGTCAAACTCCTTCACTATCGTTTGAAAAATCATGGAGTTCCTCTCCCGCTCATCAAACATAGTAGTCTTGTTAGGATTGATACCTATCCCAATCACCAGTTGCTTACAGAACTGTAAGCTACGCTTCATAATATCAATATGACCGTTGGTGATAGGGTCGAAACTACCAACATATAATGCTTTAGTCATTTTACTTCTGCTCTAGTTCTTCTTCGATTTTTTCAATGCGTTCAGTAACTTTAGTTTTTTCAGGGTCTTCGCAATCGGGCTGGCCCGACTCCTCATCGAAGAGTCGAGCATCAGCCACCATACGTTTGAAAAGATCAATACGTTCCAGCGTATACCAATCGTCTGGTTGTCCACCAAACATGTCATAGATAACTGAAACGGCACACATGATATTACTTTGAGGTCTTTGGAGGAGTTACCGTAGTGGTAGTTGTAACTACGACTGGAGGAGTAACTGAGCCAACGCCCTGTTGAGTCTGATTGAAAAAGTCAACTCTAGAAGAGTTGGAGCCACGATAGCTGCTTACGTTAGAACTGATACTCTTGTACAAATTCTCGGTACCAGCGGCACTTGGAACGTAGTTGAGAGTGTTCTGCATAGAGATACCAAGGTTGGTGCCGGCAGAGATAGCATCAATGTTAGCGCCCATGAATACGAACTCCCAACTATAAGTATCCTTCTGATGTTCGACCATAGACTTAACTTGAGCCGCATCAAAACGACGACTGGAGTTTTCATGACCATCAGTGATGATGAGGAAAATAACCTTAGAAGGACGTTCCTCTTCTGGTAATGCGGCCAACTTCTTACCAACAGAATCAATAGTTGATCCCATAGCATCTAACAAAGCGGTTCCACCTTGTGGAACATAGGTCTTAGCATCCAAGCTAGGGACACCAGCAATCTTCACGAAGTCATGGACCAAGTGATAATCAGTATTGAAAGTACAAAGAGTGAAGACAGCTTCACCGGGGAATGCCTTTTGCTCTTGCAAGAAGGTATTAAAGTTCCCGATGGTGTCATGGGTGAGGTGAGACATCGAGCCAGATGCGTCGATGATTACGTTGATAGATGTAAAGTTTTCCTTGGTCATTATGTTCCTAATCAGTGTTTGATCATTTCGGATCTAATATAACACCGGAACCACGCATCTCTTCTAAAAATTCGCCCATATGAAGCTCATAAGCCCGCTTGTAATAGTCGGATTTATAAAGCTTTTCGGCGCTCCATTCCTTCAAAATCTTAAGTTTTTGATTCTCAATCGCTTTGAAAACCCATTCAGGAGCTTGATAGTGATCAAGATATTCTTGTAACTCAATCTTGGATAAAGTATACTCGGCTCGACTCTGTGACCAAATCTTAATCTGTAGATTGATTGCGGCCTTACAAGTGAGAATTTCTACTAGAAGTTGCGGTTCTGCACAAGGTTTACATTTACCTTCGCTATCTAGCGAATAGAAACATACCTTGGCAGTTTTACCAGTTGCTGAGTAAGGAATAGAGAATGGAACATTAATGTCCTTTCCCCCTTCATCCTTACCAATTGGTTCCGGTTCTCCTGGAAACTGAATACGATATTGTAATTTTAGATCTGAACCAGCAAATGTGAAGTTATCTTTATTAGACAGATAAAAAGTGTAGTCTCTTTCAAATTGAGGACTAAAACTTTTTTTACCTCTTCTGCTCATTGTAATTCAGTTTCTCTTCTTTAGAGAGTTGTTTGATCTGATATTCAAGTTTCAGGGCTTCACCCTTAGTTAATCGGGTGAAAAACTTAACAAGGGCAACGGGACCACGACCCTTCGTGTACTTTGCGCCTTTACCCTCGTTATGTTGTTTGATTCGTTTACCCAGATTGTTCGTGATACCTGTGTACAAAGTACCATCAGAACACTTTAGGATGTAAATGTACCACTCTTGGTACGTCTCAGTGACCTTTATCTCGCCCACTAGAGCTTGATTGAAGTCTTCTAATTCTTCCGCTGGAATCCAATACTCCTGATGAGAATTGCCGCCAGCTACTTGCACTGGATATTTGTCTAGAAAATCCTTTCGGACCTTGAATTCTAGTACAAAACCTATTCCGGAAGCTTTTACATTCCAATCTCGTGCAATCTTTACCGCATACTCTTTTGTAAGAACTGGATAGAAAATTGGTTGTTCAGGCAAGCGGGGCGGGAACTTCTTATAGTTAGACTTTTTAATCAAATCTAACTCTTTTGGGCCGGTTGGTCTATACAGCGTTACAGACTTCTTTGAACGTTTCATATAAAACGTACGGCTCTCTGGTATCATATACCGCAAAGGTTACATGCTCGAAATATGGAACTTTAGTTAGGGCCAACATAAATGCTTTTGATACCATTTCAGGATCATTTCCGAAGGCTCCACAGCCCCAGGCACCTAAAATGATGTTCTTATGCCCATTGGCATGAGCCACCTGTAGAATCCTAACAGTACGCTCTCTAATAAGAGAGGTTAATACTTTAGGGTCGATGTTCGACTTGGTGCTAGAAAGGTTAGGAGCTGGTGCTGAGACGATAGAAAGCGGAAAAGGCTTCTCTAAAAACAGATTATGATCATCCCTAAAGAACGGAACGTTAGGTGAGTAGAGAACTCCATTTGTATAGAATGCATCGTCACACAGGATGTTTGCATTGTAGAACAATGGTTTGCGTTTCAGGCAACCATATAGGCCAGAAGCCCTACACAAGTCTTCTTCTTGAGCCAAAGCTCCAGAAAGAAAGCCTCCACCTTGATTACGCGCTGAAGCGAAGTTAAGGGCAACTAGATTAGTTTTTCCTTTAGCTTGCAATCGAACAGCAGCTTGAGCAGTAGTCTCATTTACTACCTCAATCGTAGCGTGAATGGGAGCCTGATCGGCGGGCATGCCGACTAAAACGTCAGCCTCATAGTAATGAGTGCCGTCTATGGCCGCATCCATTTCTACTGAGATATCTACTGTATCTCCATTGAGATTGGTGTATTTTTGGTTGTTGATTATAGCGATTGTTTCTTTGGCAATAGAGACGTTTTTAGTGCGGGCGTTCATTACCTCTACGCCATTTCGCTTAATCATTGGTTTCTTTTCTTTAGAAGATTATCGGGACCAAAACTCTTTGGTAACAAATCTTCCATTGTAAAAGTTAATATATCGTCTGAGTTACAGGCGCCAATGATTAGTGTATATTCATCGGCAAATTCTTTAATTACCTGCCTACAGGCTCCACAAGGGCCAGTACGAACAGTTGGTGAAGGAGCGTAGACAATGATACGTTTTATTAGGCGATGTCCCTTAGACACAGCTTGAAAGATTGCGTTGCGCTCTGCACAGATAGTGAGACCGTAAGACGCATTCTCTACATTAGAGCCGCTAAAGATGCTTCCATCTTCCATTTCTACGGCGGATGCAACTTTGAAGTTGCTGTATGGACTGTACGAATGTTGGGCGGCTAGTCTTGCTGCCGCCACTAAATCTTCTAACTTATTCATGATGGGCCTCCATGCTGAACTTGCATCAGCAACCCGGTCTTCACTCGGGCACCCTTCGGTTAGAGGCTCTGACGATTAGAGTTTGACGTCTTCGATCGTCTTGATCCAGAGATCCTTGTTGTTTCCAAGCTCGGCGAATCTTGCGATTACATCGAACACCTGGTCACTGAATCCTCCCACGTTCAGGATGTCATCCCTGTCGTGTGCTTGGGTGGAGGAGTTTGGTTGAATGTCGATACAGACAAGCTTTGCACCCTTGTTACGGGCTGCGAACTTATTCCACTCTTCCATAGTGGCAGTGCCATTACGGCGGTAGTATCCGAACACACCTGAGTTAGATGCCTTCGTATCAACCCATGACTCATTGTCAGACACGTAGATGACAAGGTCGCCCTTGCCAGCCTTTTTGTTGACATACTCCAAAGCAGCGGAGCAGTTGGTACCACCACCACCGAATGAAGCTAGAGTCTTTGCATTGGTCATGATCGAATCACGTGGATTGAATCGGTGACCAACATGTACTGAGGTGTCGAATGGCACAATCTCAGTGTCTGGATTCTTGCGCAAGATTGCTGCTGCGAAAAGTGCTGCCACGTCTACGCATCGAGCCTTAGTCGTAAAGGATTCCTCCTTACCAGTCTTTGGATTTACTCTCTTACCGGTGACGGCAGAGCCCATAGAACCAGAAGTGTCAACCATTACGAAGACCTTTCCTGGGAACTCAGGAATGTTATCCAAAGAAGAATCAGCCGCATCTTGCAATGCGTTCGTCAGCTTGCTTGGAATCGTGGCGTCCACGTTCAAGTAAGTGGTGAACAACTGATATGGGAACGTCTTGGAACGCTTGACCTGCTCTGGGTCCGATAGCTTTGCTGCCAAAACATCGACCAGCTTCTTGTCAGCCAATACGTTGTGACGAGCAAACGTATTGAGGTTCATACGGATCTGGTTCCAGGTTGCATTCTCAGCAATCTGCTTCCAGTGCGTATCAGTCAATGGCAGAGCCGTCAACATCTGGAACGGAACATCTGGGATCTCTCCCTTCATATCCTTCTTGAATGCTTCGAACTGTTGTGCCAAAGACACGAGGTCTCTCTTGTTGTACTCCTTGTCGAGCAAGTAACCGTACAACGCAGAACGCTGCTTGTTAGTTGGCTTTGGGTGAACCAACTTGATGATGTCCTGCAACGACGGATCGTTACCAACATCAGCCTTGAACAACTGCTCGTCGGTCAAGTTCTCAAGATACTTCTGTACCAACTTCTTTGGGCGAGTTCCCAAGGACTTACGGCCAGTTGCGCCAGATCGGATGATCTGAACGAAGTTACGAAGCATCTTTGGATTGTCGATTACTCTATCGAAAATCGTAGCCAATAGGTCAGCGTCTCTTCCAGCAATGACGGCTGCAAGAACGGCAGGCATATCCTTCATCAAGCCTCTCTGGCGTGCGTACACTGCCAGCTTAGCGACGAACTTTGGATCTACCTTGTTTGCCAACTCAAGGACCTTCTTAAGTTGATCTGCATCGGATGCATAGTATGTACCGTTGAACGTACCAGTCATGGCGTACTGCGCCAAAGCAGCCTTGTCGGACAGCTTATATGCAGTTCCACCTGCCTCATTAACCGTGTTGGTTGGCAGAGTTACCTTCTTAGAAACAGATACCGTTAGCTTGTTCTTGTTTGAGAATAAGTTCTTGTTTGACATAATAATACACCTTCCATATTTGGGAAATAGTCCCAACAAATTGAAACGAAACATGCCGATGTCGTCGAGTTGCGCATAGTAAAACTCTGCACATTCGCCGTCAAGGACGTAGATAATTTTCTAAAATAAACGGACGTAGCCCGAAAATCGAAACCCTCTTTCGATACGTTTTATATATCAGTATTGATAGGTATGTATATGAAATTAGTCTCGCAGTACGTGACTCTGGCCACCGCAAGGACATTCGAGAACGAACTTATTCTCATTGACCTTCTCTAGCTCGTCTTCTTCCTCTAACTCGATAGAGACAATCATTGCACAGTCATCGCATTTAAAAAGAAACTTGTATAGTTTGTCATCGAACATAATATCATATGACAAAATTACCCGGTTCTTAAACTTTAGAAATTACAGATAGAATTTGTCCTAATGTAGTCCAGTCAATTGACTCTTCATTTACTAACTGAGAGATGGGGTGAACTTCAATAAATGTTCTTTCGCTATCTTCTTCTTTACCGTGAGCAATATCTTCCTGAGACTTAAACCAATCAGCTTCTTCTTCGGTAATTTCCGCTGAAAAAAGATGAGACTTGTGTGAGGAAAGTGTAGCAGCTAGCTGACGAGTGCCATGCAGTTTCAAACGAGATGGTTCTATATAAAATCCCATCTCCTCATGCACCTCTTCGGCAGCAACCTCTTCTGGATTAGCTTCCTTAGTTGAGCTTCCTCCTGGAAGTTCCAGAATGAATCCATTTTTAGTAGAGGCTGGAGCCCTAAATTCCCTAACCAAAACTACTTCGATGTCTTTCCACGACGCAGGGAAGCCAGCAGACACTTTGTGGTATAGGCAGACAGAAGAAATATCAGGACGGGCCAGAACAAATTCATTATCTTTTACCCTATCTTCTGATTCAACATAGATTTTAGTATGTAGAATCCAAAGGAAAACAAAACTCTTATAGCGGGGACGAAAGCTATAAAGCAAACGCGCTTCTTCTAAACGATTACCGGCATCAGTCTGAGATTTATACCAAGACTGAAATGAATCCTGTTTCCAGATGAACAGTGGAACATATCGCTCCCCGCCACTACGCTCGGCACCATCTTCTACCATTCCCATGGCATCGTCTAGCGTTTCCACCAGCGACTCAGCTACCGGGACGCTATACTTCTCGGCGTAATGTTTTAAATACCCATTCTTAGTCGCGTCAGGCGGAGCACCAAATACAATCTTACCGCTCGACTGCCAGGTTCCAAACTCTACATTAGTAGTAAAGGCTGCCATCTTAGGATAACCTTTGCTATCTGGTTCTAGGTCACGAGGAACCCAGAAGACGATACAATCAGCCACGTTGAGATACTTCTCTTCCCAGCCAACCTGGTCATCATAATCTAGTTTAAACTGGCCATCACGTCCTTCAGGGACGAAAACAACTCCATCAAATCCTTTATCTTCTAGAATCTGCAAGGCATCGGGACGCCAGGATTCCTGCTCATCTTTATTGCGTGGCGTAGGTCCAGCTAAAAAGATGGATTTTGTAAACGTTTCAGGCATATCCTCGCCAGTATACACTACTTTCATTAGTTATCCCCTTTTGGTCATAATGCTGTATATATAACAGTCTAGCAAATCCAAAAGTTTTAGAAGGTCACATGCCGCTTTTACCCAGTCTAATCAGAAGAATAGATGAATTTTTCAAAGTTGCCGAACATTACAGTTTAGTTTCTTTGGGAGCTGACGATACTAAACTAGTTGCCGAATTATCGAAAGCCGCTCAACAGACCCTCAACCCTGAGGTGTCTTATAACTTGCGTGTCCTAGCTGCTATGTACAACAAAGCGCTTGAGATGAATGGTGGATTCAATACCATCTACAAAGCCATTCAGGGAATGGTTGAAGATATGGATCCTGATGAAGAGGAGACTGAATCAGTCGAAGACCTTTTGAATCAAATTGCCAGCTCTATTAAGGCTAGGGCTGCTCGTCCTGATTCTCCTGGAGACATGCGTGAACTCCAGATGGCCGGCTCTGCTGCACGTACTGAAGATAGCCCATTCTCCTATGAAGAACCTGAAGAAGAAGAAGAAGATGTCTCTGCCTATGAGGCTAGCTTGCTAGGTTATGGCGGTGGACAGTTCGATATGACTGGCGGTGTAAACCAAGAAGCCGCTCAGAGTGGAACTGGAAGAGGTTATAGTGTAGGTAAAGCTCGTTCTCTCAAAGATTGGGCCGCATTATATGCTAATGAAGCTGATAAGTATAATGAAGACTTGAATGGTTCTTCTAGCTTATTAACACCAGCTAGCCAGCAAGCTCGTCAAAATCCAAAGGTCAGAGCTAATCTAGAAGCATTGATTAAAGTTTTAGGTGTTCTTAGTAAACTAACTATTGATGCACTAAAAATTCAAAACCAAATCGATATTGAAACTGAAATCGCCCACCCCAAAGAAGAGGCTCAGTTAGCTGATATTCGTTTAAAACTTAGTGCTGGTGAACGTGAGAGACGCCTATTGAAACGTAGTCTCAGTAAATTCTATAAAGAGAATGAGTTAGGCGTACTCCAAGGAAAACTCACGGCACCAATGAGTGGGCAGGAGAGACGCATTCTACAAGAGAAGATCAAGCTTCAAGAGCTACGTACGTCTGGCAAGTATGGTTACGGCAAAGAAGCCCAGGAAAGAACTAGACTAATCAATGCGCTAACCGCTGACCCTAATCTATCTGACGAGCAGTTTAAAAAGATGGAAGAAGCCATCAATGGGGCAGCGCAGTTTACTGACAGAATCACTAAGGCGCAGTATGATAGAATTCGTACTGTACAAAAGACAAGAGAGGAAGAGGGTAGAGAGGCTCCTACGGCAGCACCAATGAGAGGTGGCGGTAGAATCAAGAAACCTCAAGTAGACTTTGATACCGCATCTTATCCAACCCTACTAAAACGTTTTAGAGAACTAAACAATACTATTACCTCTGACGCTAAGAAGTATGTCGCCCGTTCTGGTAAAGAAAAAGGTGATGATAAAATGCAGCCATATGTTGAGGCCGTATCTATGGCTATCAAAAGAAAAGACCAGGCCGCTAAGTTTACAGCAATCAATGCTTTGAAAGCTGCCATCAAAGAAACCTTAGTAAGCGATGCTTCACTAAGAGGTTACCTCTGGTCTATTAGATTGGCTCCACACTTCAAGACTATTGAAGAATTTCTCTACAATATCAAATCCAAACAAAATGCTAGTGGTGTTTGGAACTTGAGCGAAAGTGAAAGAGATATGTTACGAACTGCTGCTGCTCAAATTAATAGAATGTATGATATCTACACTAAATACTTCCCTGAAAAAGGTGGTAGGTATGGACGCTCACACTATATGACATCAGTGAAGTTTTATCCTTCTCTTGTCAAATATATCTATGATAACATTTTACAAGAGGAACAACCATCCCTTGAAACAACTGCCCAATCTTTAGAAGATATGTTAAATAAAAAGTCTCCTCAGCAGTCAAAACGTGAAACTGATAGAATGCTCACAAAACAAAAAGGCAGAGAGCAAATGCGAGAAGATGTTCCAGAATATGCTCCAACAAAAGGCGGCGGTCGTGTTTCTATAAAAAACTTAGAATATCCGATGCAGCCAGATTTTGAACTAGCTACATTTTTAGGTCTTATTAATGAGCTTCAAACAAGATTTAATTCAGACTTTACTCGTCTCAAACAAAGAGTTTCTAGACCAGTAGATGGCGGCGATCCGCAATTTAAACCATTTGTTGATGCTTTAGCTAGCGCTATAGTGAAGAAAAACAATCAAGCGAAATATGAAGCCATACAAAAAATTAGAGAAATTAGCGCAGATCATTTACGAAGAGATGAAAGATCGCCTTTAATTAAGTTTGCTAGATTAATGCCACATTTTAGAAAACTAAGAGGCGCACTAAAAACCATTGCTAAATGGCAAGGACCAACTAATAATGATTATCGGTTGACGCCAAATGACCAATTTTTTATTAGCAGTACAATTGATCTAGCAACTAGATTATCTGATTTAATTTCACAGCATTTCAAAAATATAAACCTGGAACCAACCAAATCAATTCTTGCTACTATTATTCAGTATCTAGAATATGTTAAAACACAAGGACCATTACAATGACTAAAAGAATGGATACTCTCTCCCAAATTATGGAAGAAGCAAAGATTCGTAAGATGGCTCAAGAAGTGGGCAACCAGCCAGGAGAAATTGACCAAGCTCAAGCTGACAAAATGGCTCAAGATATCTTTGATCAATTGTTTCAAGAAGAGCTTCAGAAGCTACTTCAATCATAACACTTTCTTAATCTCTTCGAAAATTGCAGCGACTACTGGAACAGCTACGGCGTTACCAAACAATCTATAGCATTGCTTGTTAGAGACCGGCATCTGGAATGTATCTGGGAACCCTTGTAATCTACAATATTCCTTGGGAGTCAAACGGCGGACATGTTGCTTGTTGATACGAGCCGCTTTCGCCGTTTTTGCTTTCACATTATGAAACGTACCAGTCGGCACACTATGATCCACTACTAGGTTGTGCTCATATTTAGAGGTAAGTAGAGTGTGAGCTAGTTCGTCTGGTGCAATTACAAAGTGACTCAGCTTACATTTGCCAGCAGCCTTTTGCTTTAGTACATGTTCCCAGCGCTCTTCAGCTATGAAGTGATTAGCGTCTACATTAGACTCTATGATGTCCTTCATACCTTTACTTGTTAATTGTCCCTCTGGGAACTTGAAGGGCTTCTTAATATCTTTTCTGATGCCAACTATGAAAACTCTCTTTCTTCTTTGAGGAAGATCAAACATAGATGCATCTAAGAGCTGCCAATGGACTTGGTACCCCATAGCACCTAGACTATTCTTAATAGTTTCAAACGTATCCCCACCATTATGATAAGTGAGTCCCAATACATTTTCTAGTAAAACTACTTTAGGTTTATGGTGTTTGGCTACTCTAAGTATCTCAAAGAAAAGGGTACCTCTTGGATCACTAAACCCTTTTCTCTGTCCAAACTCAGAGAAGGCTTGACAGGGAAACCCAGCACATAAAACATCATGCGCCGGGATATCTTCCGCTTTGATTTTTGTGATATCGCCACTAGCATCTTCATTGAAATTTGCCTTATAAACCTGTAGGGCATATTTATCTATTTCAGACGAGAAGACGCAGGTAGCCCCGGCATTTTCCAGAGCTACTCTGAATCCCCCAATACCAGCAAACAAATCAATAAATTTGATTCCCATCTTGAGGGCTTCCTTTAAGACGTTCAATCAAATGAGCAATCACTTTATTGATTGACTTCGTAATGAATACACTGTTCTGTGCACCCATGGCCTTGACAAAATCAGAATCCTCTCCAGGAATTTTGAAGTTGTATTCCAGCCATCTATCTTTAGATAGAACGCCGGCAGCAGACATCCAGAAACAATAGTCTCGGATAACCGAGACGCCAATGTTTTCGTGGTCTCTGTACTCGTGTTCATTATCCGTTCTATTCAAAAAGACAGCGACGTCTTCTCGATAATCGAATAAGACAGAAAAGTCTTTAGGACTAATGATGCCATCGATGACAAAGTTTGTATACTCTTTACCAACAACCTTCATCATCTCTCTAACATGATCGCTAATAAACCATGGATTAACCATCATTCTTTTAGTTAAGTATGCCTGGTATTCATCTTCATATTGGTGAGGGTGTTCGCCCTCTTTACGGTCACGATAGGTAGATCGAACCCATGACGTTGCGTCAATGTATTCAAAGCCGTGAGCTTCCACTAAGGCTTTGGATACGGTCGTTCGACCACTCTTTGGTAAACCTATAATGAAGATTTTCATGACATCATAACTTCTTGAATTAGATCACATTTGGCCTTCAACTCCTCCTCAGTATAGGAAGGAATCTTACCCTTACGAACTTCGAAATCAAAGCCACCACGAACCTGTTGCTTCGCAGTTTCCCTTGCTTGTTCGATAGTTTCGAATACGGCATGACTAACGTATACGGGAGGCAGGGTTACATCCTTCAAGACTCCATCCTGGAGGATACGAGTAGGCTCCCACAAGAATTCTGGCTTGAGAATGCGGGCAGCGAACTCACCTTCTCTAGCAAGAACTGGAGTAAACAGTTCACAATCTACCTCTACGATAGAGGGTGCACCGGTTTTACGACAGCCTGGCATTGGTCTGTTATGGACAATGAACCTACGAACAGTTTCTACGGCAGTAGAATACTGGTATTTTGTCTTTGGCAACAGCTCAGTGCGTACACCGGCTGGAGTAAACTTCTCACGAATGTAAACTCCAACCTTGTAGAACTCAGTCTTGTCATTGCCAGCTACGTTCTCTAGACCATCCATAAAATCATAGAGGTCTGTCTTGGCAATCTGTCCATTTTCAGAGATGAGGTCTGATAGAGGAATTGAATAACCTTGTTCAATCTTGGGGCACGCATATCCCTTGACAAAGACTAGGGCCTCAAGCACGTCTACATTGTCTCCGCTCAATACAAACTGACCGTCCACAAGACTCATGTTATCCGCGAGAGCTTCGCAGGTAATGATCTTGCCTTCCTTAGAAAGCTTCTTGAGTGCGTAAGTCAGGTCGGACTTTAGTGCTTTGTGGTCCATGTTCAATACCTCAGACAGTCAAACGTTTTTGTATATTTGGCCCAGGATTTATCGTTAATTATGGATTGGAAATCCATTCTAGCAAACTCTTGTTTGACTATATCGAAGTTACGGATACCTTCGTGTAGAAGAATTTCTTCCACTGGAACCGAACGAAATTCAATTAGCTGTCGGTTGACGCTAAAGTTGGCGCGGTTCTCTTCTATCTCCATAAACTTTTTGAAAAGCTCTGGACTATTTACAGTATCCAACGCCTTCTTAGGCTTAAGGATAGATGGAATATTGTCAGATTTATCCCCGTTCAAAGACTTCCAGGCTACATATGGATAGGCCGGGGCTTCCATAAAAACCTTTTTGATAGGATTGTAGACCTGACAGTGAGGATACCCACGCTGTAGAAGTTGAATGTAATCTGAGTCGTTACTCAGAACAGTCAAGTCTTCATCGCGCATGTTCTCACAGAGCGTACCAATAAGGTCGTCGGCTTCGTAGTTAGAAGCTCGGGCTACTGTGATAGGAAAGTGCTGCATCAACCTAACAATCTCATCTTTGTTTTTAAGAAAAGAATCTAGCTTGTCTTTGCTAGCAGCCTGCTTAATAATACGATTTGCTTTGTAATCAGAAAACAAATCATATCTAAACTGTGGATGACCTTCTAATACAAAAAAGCATTTGTCGGGGGCAAACTGCTCGATGATAGGGCGCAGGTTGCGAAAGAAATTAAAGATGAGAACGAAGCTTTCGTCTATCTCTTTCTTTTCTGGTTGAGGAGGGGTAGGTTCGCCACGCATATCCCAACCGTCATCTGATACTGGAGCAGCCGCCTTCTTTGGAGAGAAGGCAATGCTAGCACGCCACATAGCATTATGAGCGTCAATAAGCAATACTTTATCCATTACCGATGACCTACGATATTCTGTGGTCCGATGTATTCTGGCATATCATCAATCCAAACGTCAACCTTATAGCCATTTTTCAAGGCTATCTCACGTTTCCATTCACCGCCTGCAAATACAACTGGCACTAATTTACCAATTGAATCTAGAACAACTTGCCCCATAACCTCAGGTCTGGCTGTAACACAAACAACAGTGTGCCCTATTTCCAGGGCAGTTGTAACGAAATTATTCCAGAGATTAGGATCCATAGTGTAGGTGTTATCATAATCTATTGCAATGATCATCTTTACTTTATCTGTAGCGATTCAGCAATCTCTACACAGAGATCGTGTTGGGTGCTACCTGCATCAACATCGGGATGGTAGAAGCAACTGAGACTATAACCAAAGCCATCTTTGATTCCATTCCAAGCCATCAATACATCGCTACCTTCAACGTGGCTTTCCATCAAAACAAACTTCTGTTCATTTAATGAAACCTGTTTGATAGCAGTGACTTGGGCGCCACCCTCACTGAAGCCTTTAATAGATTCAAGTATATACTGACCAAACGACATATGGCCGGTTGGTTCTTTAATAAGAAGAACCATGCACTGTTGGTCGGCATTTCGTTGAACCATTTTGAATTCTGACCGAGAACCTTCCATTCTCTCCCAGCCTTCGCCAACCAAATTTATTGACCAGTTCTCATCGGAGACTGATGTTAGTACGGTAACTGATAATGTAGCACCTCCATCTACCTTTGGGTAGGGACATGAGGCATCACTACAAGTTTGTGCTACGACGGAACTATTATCTGAATGCGGAGAACAGATGAGGAACAGGCACGCTGCCACAAACAATACGACAGTAATATGTTTTACTGTAAAAAAGTTCTTGAAATCTGTGAAGTCAAAATTCATTGGGACCCCTAATTAGAAAGGCAGATAAGTTTCATCCTATCTGCCTTTTATGCATCTGTTCCGATTTACTCGGATGCAATATTGGTATTGTCTTCGTCGCCATCAACAGTAGGAGTTGATACAACTGGTTGCTGTGCCAATGCGGCAGCAGCCTCTGCCTTCTTACGGGCAATGGTTGCTTCAATGGCAGCGGCTAGTTCCGCCTTAGCCTTATCCTTCGCGGCCTTAGCATCTTCCTTCTTCTGCTTTTCGGATGCCCTCATAATCCCACCATGAGCGCCACGAGTAACATACCAATCCGGATGGTTACGCACGTAGTCTCGAATGATTGGTTCATTAGCTCGGGCAAGTTTCTCGCCTTCTTCGCCTGACCAACCAATCTTGGCGGTTACCGTTCCCATCAAAGTGGGGAACTGAAGGCAACCATCTCCGGTCCAGTCATTGAGAACTTCATCAACGATCTGAAACATGGTGACTTTACTATCTAAGTAAGCTTGAATGTGTACTGGAATACTCATATATTTCCACTCCTCGTGTCTATGTACTTCCTAATCTTTGGTTGAAACACGATGTATGCGTGAACAACTATGGCTACTAGGATAGCCACCCCCAAAGAAACGTTCTTGGACCAGCCGGCTACAGCCACAAGCTGTATGAAAGTCATGCCGGCCATGACTGAAGCGATAAGAACGTTAGCTAACGTCACCATGATGATGACAGGAATCACAGCCAACGCAGTAGCTATCTTATCGTAGAGGTTCATTTAGACCCTACGGAAACGTCCCAAGGAGTCTCGGACGTTATGATAGTTGGGGCGGGCCTGGGCAGTACCGCTTGGGTTGCTAACCACAGTGGTCTTGACCCTCTTGGTCTTGACGCCCTCTTCCAAAGCAAACAATTCACCCAAAGCAAAAGTGAAGGTGCTGCTGTTACGAACCAGCTCATTGGCGACAGGAATGAGGTCCCCACCCTGAGCAAGCTTGTCCTGAACCTGACGAGCAAGGTTCTCGATCTGTTGAGCGATTTGGCTCACTGCATTACGAACGTTAGTATTAGACATTTTCAATCTCCTAATTTTCCTCTAAGAGGGAATTCTACAAAAATAATCACGAATCTTTGACGTGGCAAGGGCCTCGAATTGTTTTTAATTCGTGTTGCCCGGCCCCTTCAAACCTGCCATAAGCTTCTCTAAGAAGTCTGACTTGCCAGCGGGTGCTCCACCTCCTGAAATCAGGTACTGAATATCTCCCATCAACAGTCCTGCTTCCATCATGATACCGGCCGCTAGTCCAGTGGCCTTGTTCATTTCAACAACGAACTCAACCTTGTCAGCCTTGACATCGGTAGTAATGTTTTCTGCTGTTGCCAGCGTTGATTCTAGTTCAGCCATCAACCTTTTGATGGTATCTAGGTCTACTTTTTTACCCATCGGTTCTCTCCAGTTCTATGCGATCTAAATCGATCAGTTTGAAATCGCCCGCATCATTCTTCATGATATTACGAACGTGTATGTCCAGGTGCGAGACGGGCGCGGTCCTGATATTGTTGCAGAATAAGATAACCTTTTCCGCATCAAAGTCAAGCCCCCGGCTCATACCCCGTAACATTTCTCGAATTTTATCTGGAGAAAAATTCTTTTCAATTCCACGATCTTCGTGTGAAAGAATTGTATGAAATACTTTCTTCTCATCCTCCGAAATTTTGTTCAACTTTTCCATCGTGTAATAATAGATGATGAACTTCTGTTCACCACTACGCCAGTGTTCGGCCTTCCTAGTATAGGTACCTAGATATCCATGCTCATACACGCGTGCGTACCCGGCTGGCCGAGAAACAATCAAATAGTCTAGGACTTTTTGAATCTGTTTATAGTGCTTCTCGAACCCTTTATCATGACGCTCATAGAAGATACCCAGCTTAAGTACCTTGTCAGGCACATCTGTGATAGAGAATACTTCACCATCTGCTCCGTCACCAAGGCGAATGTCAGTGGAGTATGGAATCTTATCGGGGCACAACTGCCTGCACAAGGATAATACTAGCATTGAATCCTACAAATAGAAATGCCCAAGGGATTAGCTTGGGCATTCGTTCTAATAGATGTGTAATGAATTAGCCTTTATTAAGAAGGTCATCTGGGACTGGATTCATAGTGACAACACCTGAGGAATCTACAACAGGAGTTACCACAACATCAGGGTCACGAGATGTCTTGGGCTTACGGACAGTCTTCTTTACTGGCTTTTTGACGGCCTTCTTGACTGTCTTTTTAGCTGGCTTCTTAACTACTTTCTTTACTGGCTTCTTAGCAACCTTTTTGGCTGCGGCTTTCTTGACTGGCATTCTGTTCTCCTAAACGTTTAGATAGCTTTGGAGAGTAACTTATTGTCTTCCATTATCTGGTGCAGTTCCTCGTTCGTTAGGTCGCGACCTTTAACTTCTTGCCAAGCAAAAATTGCTGCGGCAACACCAGGAAATTCATCACCCATATAATGATAGACTTTATCAATCTCCACTACTGTGTTTCTGCCATACGCCGTCTCATCCGAGATGATGTTTACTTCCTCATCAAGTATCTTGAAAGCGAGGCAGTCTTTATACACAAACATTATATATCCCCAGCTATTTGTTTAGAACGAGTAATCGTAATATTTACGGCGGAATCCAATAGAAATTGGCATCTTACCGCCAGTAATTCGGTACCTTCCATCCTTACGTAAAGTGGCTATATAGGTAGCACCATTTGGATCAGGTTCGTATGTGTAACTTTGAGACTCAGACATACCATTACTATCTGTCCTAGTCGCATTATCTTCTTGAACAACAACCCTCTTACCATTATTGGTAACTTGAATAACTGTTGCTGGATGAGAGTCTGATCCAATATGGATTGTAGCCCCCATACCAATAGTCGGATGGTCAGAGGTAGTCGATTTCTTCTTCATCTTTCAGCCTCTCTACTTCTTCAATATAGTCCCGGTCAGCACAAACCTTTGAACAGAAGAACTTAGTACCCGATAATTGATGAGTATGAATATCTCCATCAAGAATCTTGGCGCATCCTTCACACTTAGGTAATGAGATATACTCTTCATGAGCCCAGTGTTCTGCCTGTTTGGTTGACATTACCTTGTCATCTACTAAGATTCGAACTTTCTTTACTCCAGATTCTATCCAAAGTCTTCGTTCTTTCATTGCAGATTGAACCGCTTGGAAGGGTGTCATTAGCCTCCCATTCTCCGATCTCTCGATGTGGATAACGGAGCCGTAGCGCTCGTGTGAACGGCGAGTTACACTATACATATCAGTCACCTATTGTGGAGCGGGCACGAGTTGAACGTGCAATTCCTACTAGTTGCATTAGTTTGGAATAGGTGATCAGGACCATGCACGATCCTTTCCCACCCGCGTACGCCATTCCGCCACCGCTCCATATCTTTATACCAACTTACCCCTCAGTTCGGTAGAAGAAATATCAATCCTACCACTGATTGGAAGCATCACCCCTACAGTTTGTCCCCACGCATGAGGATCTTGTAGGCGTAAATTCTTTGAGATATCATCTAAGGTAACAAACTTGTCACCAATAGTACGCCCTGCCACCAATAATTTGGTGTCAAGCTTCTTGAACTCCTTGAATAGAGGAGTTAATTCTATTCCCCACTTTGGATCCAACATGCGAACCATTGCATCTGCCCCAAGAACTAAAGGAATACCTGGGAATGCTCGGGCCTTATCGATGTAAAAAGGCTCCTTACGAGTAAAGAGTCTATCACGGCCGTGCAATAGCTTGGCTCGTTGTAGTAAAAGCTGCACTGGAAGCGCTTCTTTATGAGGAGGTTCGGCCGTTACCTCATACACTACGGTGCGACCATACTCATCCATCACATGTTGAGCGGTACCAAAATGTCCCTCATGAGGAGGATTGTAAGCACCAGGCATCAAGGCCACATGCTTGTTGTTTGGCATGGTACTCAAACGCTGGCCGTTGGCTGCAAAGAAAGGTCGCTCAAAGAAACGAGCCTTGGCCTTATCCTCTGCACGCTTTGTTTGATACGGATGGTCTGGATGAGTGTATTCAACCTCATCTAAAGCCAGGGCTTCAGTAAGAAGCAGGAAGCCAATGTCATCACAGGTCTCACCATCCAACAATCTAACCTCAGAACCCGCACCTTTCTCTAGGGTATACTGGCAAGTACGGACTTGCTCTTCAGTAATGATACATGCAAAAACTCGATGATCTCCACGATGAATTTTCTCAGAAGCAACTGAAGCTGCAATCCCAAGTCCAACTGGCTTCTTACCACCAAACTTGTAAGCCTTCATATAAGCTTCAGATGCTAGGTCGATAGCTGCCTCCTCAGAAGAAAAATGCTCAGGCATGAAACCAAGCAACTCTCTCTGTTCTTCAGGGGAGTAAGGAAAACTAGCGCCTGATAAATAAGCAGAGCTACCAGGTACTTGCCAAAGTAGTTGCTGTAAACCAGCACCACCACCAGTCGCAATAACATGGATACTAACGCCAGCTTCTTTTAGTTTATCAGACCACGACATTTTATTTCGTCCTTACTCTACGAGTGCCGGAGCACTGAATGGGAGCCTTCCCTATAAACTTAACCCTATAAAATCAATTGTCAAGCCCGTAAACTAATCTATTAAATTACTTACTTGCCGGCGTCCTGAGTAGCCTGGCCGTCCTGATCCTTATTTATACAGTGGCATATGATACCAGGCTTAGGTGCGGGAGGAGAGGAGACTACTTCAGCGCGTGCGCCTGGAGTACAAGAATGGTTATTGCCGTATCGACTATTATCACCAATCTCAAAGAACTCATCCTTGCAAGCCTCAGTCTTAGCAGGAGCATTACAAGAGCCAAAAACAGAGCCACAGGCATTACTCTTAGTAATCATAAGGAACAGGCCGAGTATCATCATAGTGACACAAAGCCATCCTATTCGTTCGGTCTTTTCTGAATCAGGTGTACTAGCCATTACTTCTTCTCGAATCTCAAAGCCAACATTTCTGTATGGGTTGGGAACGCCAACTCGATTGGTTCATGAATAATTTGGATTGCAGTTACCTCGGCATTAGGAATGAAATGTATTTCCTTCATATCAAATGCTTTAAGACAAATAGAGAATACTAATAGGTTAGACTTATCTGTATTAGATACAACATCAGACAGTAGATAATCACCTACAGATGTTTCAAGTCCAAGTTCTTCTCGTACTTCACGGACGATAGCCTCTTGCCAGGTCTCATCCTGGTCAATGTAACCACCAGTAAATGCCCACTCACCCTTCTTGGGGTCATGATTACGCTGCTGAATGAGGGTACCGAGCTTACCATTCTCCCAAACATTCAAGAGAGTAACCACTACAGGCAGTGGATTCTTATAGGAATCATTGTAGCAACGGAAACATTTGCGGGGCCATTCCTTTTGCTCCGTGAATCTGGTTCCACAGTATGAACAATGAGAATCTCTAGCGGGTTCGTGAGACATTTGTATTACCAAAATGCTTTGAGGTTATTGATACGCTTCATATAATGAAGAACTTGCGGCGCATACTCACCATACATAGGAGTATGCTCGATGTTATACCTAATCTCATCCTCCAGCTTATACCATTTATGGGTATCCATCATGTATCTATGATACAGAGCTAGCTGGTAGGGGACGTTATCCTTCTTTGCTTCATAGCATGAGATAACGGCACCGCATCTAACATCAGAATAGTTGAGACGTTGCTTACAAAGCCCTATCCATTCCTCAGTAAACTCGGAGTCTTCTACAATGTATCTGTATTGAAAGAAGTCTCCTACCTTATTGTGGGACTTGGGGCCAAAATTATCTAGTGGGTATAAACCTAAAAACATTAGGCAACCCCTAACCAGTCAAGATTAGGGGTTGCTGGGGCACGCGCGATTTAATGGCTTTGCACTTACCCGGCTTCACCAGTCGCCGGAAGAACCACCACCGCCTGAATCACCACCACCGAAGCCACCAGAGTCAGAACCTCCACCACTAGAGCTTCCACCCCAATCAAAGGAGCTAGAAGAACTACTGGAAGAACGGCTATCTTCCTCATCTCGTTCACGCTGTCGGCGCCTACGGTCTTCTTCATCCTGTTCACGCTGCCTACGATTACGCTCTTCTTCACGTTCACGACGAAGACGATCGGCCTCAGCACGATGCTGGCGAGCTTCTTGCTCAGCAAGAACAGCGGCAGCCGTTACAGCAGTTGCAGCAACTGCAACAGTAGCAACTGGATGAGTCACAGGCTTGTGATGAGTAACAGGTGCATTCACTGGGTAGTGAACCACAGGAGGGGGTGCAACAGAGCGCGGAGCAGGACGAGGAACTTCAGGAACTGGAACAACCGGAGTCGGCTTGCTCAAGTGTAACTGTCGGGCCTTTTCTGCATCACGCCTACGGGCTGCTTCTCGTTCCTCAACTTGACGCCTACGAGCATCTGCTCTTTGAGCGGCGGCAAGTCGTTCAGCTTCTTCAGCCGCACGGCGCTTCATCTGTTGACGAGCCAGATACCACACTAAGAGAACTGCACCACCAACAAACAGTAACATCAAGCCACCACCATCACTAACTCCTGCACCAGAAGCAGAGCAACCAGACTTGGTACTACCAGTAGTCGTGGTTGTAGTGGTCGTAGTTACAGGGTTCTGAGTCCCGGCCTTAGCAGCAGCTTCTTTGGCTGCTTGAGCTTCAGCTTTGTGGTTTGCAATCGAACTGGAAGCGCTATCGAAAATGAATCCAAGCGCACCTTCTACATCACCCTTACGAAGATAAGGGCGAGCAGCATCTAAAATATCCTTGGTCTTCAGGTCGGGGAGGTCTCCCTCAACACCCTTACCCGTAGAGATTCGACTCTTATGTTCCTTCATGGCGAGAACCACGAGAACACCATTGTCCAATCCCTTCTTACCAACACCCCATGACTTGGCCGTCAAATCGCCAACATCGGCAATATCAGCCCCATCAAGGGTCGGAAGAACAAGCGCTGCAACTTCATTAGCAGAGCTTTGGTTAATCATCTTCAGCTTAGCATCCAAGCGGGCATGCGCAGCAGGCGAGAGAACGCCAGAGTTATCCGAAATCCAGCTCTTAGGAGCAGGAGATGCCGGAGGATCCCAAGCGAAACTATTGACAGCGAACAGGGTTACCGCAAGGGCAACCAACATAGAGAGATACTTTTTCATGATATGATCACCAATCACCTGAAGCGCCACCACCACCGGAATCTCCACCACCGAAGGAGCCGCTGTCCGAAGAGGAACTAGACGAGCTGCTGGAAGAACTAGAATCGGAACTGCCCCAGCTAGAGTAGCTACTGCTACCACTGCTCCAACTAGAACTACTACCGCTGCCAAAAAACTTGACAGCTAGCCACACTAAGGCGAGTACAAAAAGTACCGCTACAATAATAAACAAAACAGTAAACATAATGTCCTTTTGTTAGATTGAGCTTACCAATCGGAAGACGAACCGCCGCCCCCGAAATCACCACCACCAAATTTGGAGCCTAGTGCCAATAGAATTAGAAGCACTATGATAATGACAATTATGGTTAGCATTTATTTACCAATCACTGGAGGCGCCGCCTCCTCCGAAATCACCGCCACCGAAATCATCATCGTCTGAGTCATCGGTGTCATCATCTGAATCGTCACTCTCAGAAATGAGGTTACCATCATCTTCAGAATCGTCTTCGTCATCATCTCCAAAAATGCTGAGGATACCATCAACGATATCTTCAACAGTGGAATCGACACCGAATTCATCTTCGATTTTACGAACCTGTTTCTTAAGTAACTTCTTTTTTGGTATACTCATTCTACCTCAATCACTTGTGGGTAGGGGCAACCGTCACTGCCGGAGCAGCAGCAGGGGTTCCGAAGTCCAGCTTCGGAGCAGCCTTATCAGCCTCATCCGCCTGGAAATAGACACGAGGCTTGAACTCATGACCCGTTACAGGGTTGATAATCTTACCACTGACATGGCGAAGGTCAGTATTGAACGCTTCGACAGTCTTGTTGTACTGCTCACGAGCACGAAGCAATCGATTCTCAGTACCCTCGATTTGTACCTGCAAATCATGGAACGCCTGGTTTGCACCAAGGGTCGGGAACTGAGCAGGAGCCTGAACCATCAGGCGACTCAACTGAGTACCAAGAGTACCCTGAGCCTGTTGGAAAGCCTTGACCTTATCGGGGTCTTCCATGTCGCCCTTGGACGTATCGAGCTTGATCTCAGGTCGAGTTGCATTGGCCTGGGCCTGTTGAATTGCAACGAGAGTCGAAGACTCATTGGCAGACTGTGCACGAACAACTGCCACAACCTGGGGAATCATCTGGCCACGACGAGTCAGATTGGCTTCATAGTCGGCCCATGCTCGATTGCAAGCTTCGTCCCTGTCAACCAGGCCATCATACTTGATAGTGCCCTTCTCCACAGGATTCTCTCCCTGCTTGAAGCCAACGTCTTCCATGTGCTTGTTGACATCACAGCCAACGACGGCAACACTGGAAACAGACAACATCACGACCATAGCAAGATTAAACAGTTTCATTTCACTTAGCACCTTTCATGTACTTCTTTTGTGTCTTGGTTTTCGGAGAAGTGTCTGCAATAACGACTTGCAGTTCACCTGGAACCAAAGCGGGTTCTTCCTGCTTCGGTTGAGCCTTCTTGTTCTTCAGGGCCAGCAAACGAGCACGCTGCTTTGCAGCATGAGGCTCAGGCGGAAGCTTTGCAAGCTTCTCATCCAAGGTCAGCTTATCATAAGCTTCCTGGCGTTCCCTGACGCCTTCCTTACGAAGTGCATCCAAGTGACGGGGTTGACGAGATGCATCAGGATACACACGACGGTTATCGGTCTTCATTTTCATTCACCTTTGATGTAAACATCAGGATACATTGTTTTGAATACTTCAAGAGTCTTACGATTGTAAACTCCGAACGCTGCTTTAGTAGAAGTAAGTTCTTCGGCCGTTAGCCACTTTACTTCCCCTTCTTCCGAGTTCTGGGGAATACCTTCCCAAGAATCTGCATAGTAACATCGAGAATAATAATCGACAGGATTAGGACCCCCACCAAGTTCCACTCGTTCGTAGATGAAAGTAGCCTCATGAACGGTTACCGATGTCTCTTCTTGGGTCTCACGGATGGCGGTATCTTTTGTGTCCTTATCATTGTCGGGCGGTTCAGAATTGAACTTACCACCAGGCAGACCGAAGATAGTCTTATCATATCGGCGAGATACAGATAGGATGAGACCATCCTTGATGATGAGCATTACTCCAGCTTGTTTCATATGAGCCTCAGCAGTAAGAGGAAGAGGTTGACCAACCACCATCACCCATCGCGGCTTCAAGTGGACCAACATCAATCAGATTAAGCTTGTCTTCAATCTCCCGGCACTTCTCATTGAGTTCTTCTTTAGAGAGAGGTGGCTCAGCATAACGATTGTCATACTGCATGTTCTCTCTAGTGAACTGAGAATAAAACAAAGTGGGGAGGCCGGCCTTAGTAGCAAGAGCATTTGCTTCTTGCAATGCCGCGGCAGACTCTTTGATCTTGGCATTGATCTGCTCCACGAGACTATTGAAGTCTTGATCTAATTCTGACATGTTCTTTCTCAATTTTGAATTCCGAATAAAAGGATACGGCTTAACCCGTTTCTGCGATGAGACCGAAGTCTGTACATCTGTGTTGTTATCTGGGTAGTCCGTTTTTGTTTTTGCTATGTGGACACTACTTATATTGTAGATTCTTACTCTTCAACTTTCGTAATGGTTTTACTTAAACATCGCTGTCCTAAACAGCGGGCTTTTGTTTCTTACGAAACCCCCAAGCAGGGATGGCTTTCTGGTAGCGACTCCAGTATTCTTGAGTTTCCATCTCAATAGCAGGACGCTATCCTGCACGTCTCCCTTACATACCACAGTATGAGCATGTGAATGGGAGCCGTCAAGCGGCAGTATTCTTAAAAATTCTTGGCATGATTATTGCCGAGCCTTATATTTCGAGGTGAAATCGTACATTGCAATGGCAGAAGCTGACCCACAATTAAATGATCTAACACTTCCAAACATTTCAATATGAACAATATCTTTGCACCAAGCCTGCATCGCTGTGGTTAAACCAGGACCTTCTTCCCCGAAAATCATCATAGTATTCTCAGGCCATTCGTAATTCGCCATTGGAACTGAGCCGGGAACATTGTCAATTCCCACGAATGTATACTTCTCTCTCAGCAAGGCGAAGTCCGCAACAGTCGGAATCCACTGTACTTCCGTATAGTTATGGACTCCAACTGCACCACGCCGGTCCCACTTCTTGTCACCGATGTAATAGATTTCCTTGGCATTGAATCCATTAGCATTTCTAACACCAGTGGACATATTGAAATCTCCGAGCCAATGCTCAAAACAAACAGCGAAAGGGTTAGCAGTTTCCTGTAGGATCTGACGGATCTCCTCTTCGGACTTCTCCTTTAGAGGATCAGTTACATTACGTTGCCAGGCACGGTAGTTAGCTTCAGGGTCTTGCATGGCCTCTCGATGGCCAGTAGACATTGCTGCCATATCACCGCGCGTTCTTACCTTCGGCTTAGACATTGAGTTTGAATGCTTTGATAGTGTTCTGGGTCATGTACTGTGGAGTGAACGTCTCACTAACCTTCTTGTTAGTCGTGTTAGTGGCAACCCAATCCAGAGCTTCAATGTAGGAGTTTTGATTTGAGATGGGCCAGTCAGTTCCAAACAAAAGTTTATCGCTACTGGAGATATCCAAAAACTCATCCAATACTTTTTTGAATTTGATCTTATCTTCCGTCTCAAAGTTCTTATAAACGAACCCAGAAATATCGGCGAAGACATTCTTGTTCTTATAGCAGACCTCGGCCGCATCACGCTGCCAAGGATATGCCATATGAGCAATGATGAAATTCATGTCAGGATAATCTACGGCCACCTCATCAATGCCCAATGGTTGAGCATACTTAAGTTTGGCGTGATTGATTGAACAAAGACAATCTCCCATATGGAAGATGGCTGGACAACCAACATCTTCTAGATCCATTAGATACTCTGCAACAGCAGCATCACCCGGATAATAGTGGTCATATCCTGTATAGAATTTGACGGCCACAATGTCAGCGGCTTGATAGAGATCAGCAAGACGACCAGCATCTTGCTGGATTTCAGACATCTTCTTCCACTTATTAGGATGAGCGGCTGCCACAGCTAACAGTCTGTCACGATGAGGTTTCACCTCAGACAATAGATAGTTATTGGGACAATCATTTAGGTCACCGGCAAACACCATCGCTTTATCAATCTTAGCCGCGTCCATGGACTGGAGAAGCTCTTTGACTGTGGCTTTGATGTGTTCGTTGCGTCCTATATGAGTGTGACAGTCGATGATCATTTCAAACCTTATTAGGATGTTAGAGTGTCTTTAGGATTCTCCCCCATACGAGCGTGGTTAGTTCTACCGAAATAGAAACCAATTACAAGGAAGAAAGCATTAGCTAAAAGTGTTGCGGCAGTTGCTGCTCCAGTAGAAATATTCGGTATGAATAACATAGCGAAAATGTAGATAATGTTAGCCAATACAGTTATTAAAGCAATAGCTGCCTGAGTATACTCCCAGATATAGTTAATCTTTCTTTGACCAGCAGAATGCAAATCCTGCTCGGCTGTAGTTGTACTATTTATATTCTGTGTAGGAACATTTACAGTAGGGAAGCCTGATATCTTTTTAAATTCTGATTCAGGAATGGTAGCAACAGCAGAATCAGTTGGCGGTAAAACCACAACAGGAGCTGCTATTACAGGTAGTTTTTTCGAAAAACGTGGTTTAATCTTTTTGCTTATCTTTTTATTTTTATTTTTAGTCATGGTCCCTGTATGCCACAATAGGACCGCTTTCTAAAAGATAAGCAAAAAGACTATCTCCACTCAGGTGGCAGCAAATTCAAGGCTTGCGAGCACATCAGAAGTCTTGATGTTGTTGTCAGGATACATCAGCTTAAGAAGACGAACCTGGTTACGAATCTGACGACCATTGAGTGGGCGGTCAGAAACATCAGACCAAGTAACGTTATCCTCGATGACATTCAAACCAGCAGACTCCAACATGCTTCTCCAAATCTTGCGACGAGTTTCCGCCGAAAGCTCAGGATAGTTCAAGTACAGAGTAACGCGGGACTTGAATGCCTTATCAATTCCCTCTCCACGGTTAGTGGTGAGGAAGAAGGTTCCCTCATAGTAATCCAGCAAGCGCAGGAAGATACCAACGATAGCCGAACGTTCCAGGTCAGAAGCTTCGCGCTCTGACAAGAAAATGTCCGCCTCGTCAAAGAGAAGAACAGCATTCCACTTCTTTGCACGAGCAAAGATGCGTTGCAGATTGGCTTCAACTTCCTTGACAGAGGTTCCAATCTCGCTCATCTCCATGGAGTACAAAGGACGCTCCTGGTACTCAGCAAAAACTTCAGCAGTCAGAGTCTTACCAACACCCGAAGGTCCATTGGCGAGAACAACGATACCACCGTGGCGACCATGGAACAAGTCACCGAAGATATTCTCACGCTTAGCATTGAAGATAGAATCCAACGCAGTGAACATCTTCTTTGGGAGAACAATCTTGTCCTTACCCTCTCGGAAGTATTCGTGCTCCTTGGTAGACTCGATATCCACATAGATGTATGTCTTGTGCTTCATAGAGAAAGCACGAACGAATGGCAAGTGCCAATCAGTACCCTGATCGATTTCCCGCCCTGCATGCCGATTCTCAAGCAGCGGTTCAATGATGACAGTAGAAGGAGAGTCCTTCCAACCAACATTGATGTCATCGAAACCCCACCAATCACTGTAAGTAATGCCGGTACCCCAAGCATCATATGCCCGGTTAGTCTTATCGGCAAACGACATGATCTCTGCGTTCAGCTTCTTAGCTTTCTCAACAGACTCCTTAGAGGCTGCACGAAGACCACGCTTCTCAAAAACCTCATCGAAGGTTCGCTTCCAAGGCTTGTCGTAGTTGTCGGTGAAGTCCCAGTTACCAATATACAGAGTCTTGCTGTACTGCAATGCGCCCAACCGGGCGTAGTAGGTCAACTGAATAATATGACCACTCATGCTCTTGAACTTAGAGACAGTGGCCCGCACCGGATACCATTTGCTAGCAATCTTGATTTCGACAACCGGATCCTCTTCAGAGTTCATGAAAGCAATCTTACGGAAGAAATCATTGACGGAGCTAGAGGTTACATCCCCAAGCTTCTGGTCGGCACTCATCTGCGGAAACAACCACTTGCTCAACGCATTTTGCTGCGCTTGAGTAAGAGAGATATTCTCCTGCAAAAACTCCAAGAGATCCTTGTTCTCATCAGAGAATGGGATTGTCGTCTTCTTATCCGTACCAATAGTAAATGGTACAGTCTTACCGAAATCCTTGATAACGGCCTTCAGTACATCAGTCTTAATCGCAATGTTACTCATTATTTTATTCCTTAAAAAACTTTACAATCTTCTGCCAAAAACTTTTTTCAGGTTCTGGCGGGACTATCGGATCAGGATCGTATCCCCATCCTTCACAACGTTCGCAGTTATACACCGCTCCACAAAGCGGGTTGCCATGGGTTCCATATCCCCGACAGTCCCTACATTGATTAACCTTTACCCTCTCAAGGATTGGCTTCCACTCTCCATCAGGAGTCTGCCGCATACCAAACATAGCTAACTGCTCTTGTTTTTCTAGCTCATATAGCTCTTCTTGAGAAGCCTCATCGGCCTGACGATACGGACTCACTTATCACCTCGAAAGAAATTCATCATCTTCTTATACCACTTTGGCTTACCAGTAGTCATACAGTGGCTGTTCCAATACACAATTGATTTGGCGAATTGCTCGGCCGTGAAATCACCCTTGGTTCCACCCTTCAGGTGCAGGAAGTTGCGAGCCATTGTATATGGATCCATTGGCTCCTCTTCCTCTGTCGTTCGTGCTTTGATAGCCACGATTTCCCACTCTGCATCTGTTTCGCGTTCGTTGTTCTCCGCTAACACGTCATGTCGATATAACACAACTGATGCATACTTGGCTTTTTGTTTTTCAGACTTAGCCGAAACTCTAATGAAAGGCGCTTCGCCCAATCTTCGTGGAGCGTAGCTAGCAATCATTTTTGATTCTTCATTCAGCTTTACGATAGCAGAACGAAAACCATAAGAAACCAAATCAACTAGAACAACCCCGTCTTTATAACCTGGATGAATTCTAGTTGGGTCAACTTCCATTTGTTTAGTAACAAGTTCTTCTAATTGTTCCCAAGTTCCTTCGAAATGTGAATAGCCTGACTCTGGAGTCTGTCGTTTGACAAACTCCCCACAAGCAACTTTCTTACTAAACATTAGTTAACTTCGTTCTTTTTACCAGGCGCAGATGGTACTGGTGGTGGCTCGGCCTTCTTCTTGGCCGGTATAGAGAAATTAGATCCAACCCATGTAGCTTCATGAGAAAGAGATACAATCACAGAATAGTATCTTGCATTCATCTCTGTTAGAATAACAACCATATCGTCATAGATAGTAGTTGCAGTAACAGACTCATCCGCTTTGTAGACAGATAGAGCAATCAATACAGAAGGGCAGCCTGCCGTAATAGAAGCTACCTTTCCATCTTTAGCTGCTGGCCCAACCATATAACCGTGCTTGACTAAGCCGGCTATGATACCGTTTTGGTAGTCCGGTAATAGTGCTGTAACCCAACAGTAGTAGATATACATGGTACTTCTTATTCTTTGAGGGAGTTTAGCCTTTTTACAATCTCTTGCATTTGTTCCGGATTGAAAGCCAAGTTCATTCTAATCATGCCCGGCGCTCCAAACAAGGCCCCGTCAATGAAATTAATTTTTGATTTTTCCGGACTGAACTTCGGCCCAGTCTTAAACCAACCAAACATACCAGGGTTAGATGGTAAGCTAGCAGGTACCTCTAGGATCTCTGGGTCAATTTGAAGACAGAGCTTCTTGTTAGCCTCCAGACCCATCGAGCTAACGCTCTCAAACTTCTCCATTAGAGTAGGGAAGCTGCGCATACGACGGTCCAGTAGGTCATAAAGCCAGGTCTGAGAGGCAATGGAAACCCCTACCGTCATAGCCTCCATATACTCCTGGATCAATTTATAGAATTCTAGATTGTGGCACACCACATATCCCAGCCTGAGACCAGAGAAACCGAACATCTTACTGATGGAGTAAATCTGTACGTCTCCAATTTTAGGGAGAGTGTGAATTGGTGGCAGATAGATGTGGGTGTAATACGCCGCATCATGAATAAGAGGAAGGTTAGCTTCCTTGTATTCCTTGGAAAGCTTTAGCAATTCCTCAGGAGATTCACAATGACCATCTGGATTATTAGGAGAGAGAAGAAGGAAGGGTGACCTATCTTCTGAACATGGCCCATTGGCATGGATCATATCGACACCATGCATCTTAGCAAGCGGAGGAATCAATGCCCAATGCGGACTCTTCTCCTGACAATAATCCCACCCTAATCTTTTTAAGGCATAGAAAACTGCACCTAATGCTTGCTTAGCTCCATTGGTAATAATAACCGGAGAGCCATGCTTCTCCTCCAAATGCCTAACCAAAGGCTGATATCCGGTCGGAGACGGATAAACCAAGTCTTCCACTTTGAGGTGAGCAATCTTAAGCTCCTCTTCTACTTGAAAGATTTTGATTAGATTATCCCTGACAAGATATGGTTCCCCTACGGAGACATCAATCCAGTCGGGCGGCAGCTTTGGTTTGGCAAGGAGGATATCAGACATCTTTACTATCTTTTTCTTTTTGGATTTGGAGGGCCTCGTCGTGAGTATATAGCTTCGTTTCCTCCGCTTTATAATCATCCTCTGGCGATACATAGTACCTACTATCACGAGTACCACATAACATCTGCCAGCCCCTTGATGCTAAATAAGTCATCTCTGCTTTAAAAAGTTTTTGCATAGATTCCTCTTTAGTCCAATTGCGAACATCAAGGGGATGTAGCTCTTTCTTATCCATTTTACTTCTCTGTCTTTAGAGTCGGAAATAGAATCACATCTTTGATAGATGTAGTGTTGGTTAGAAGCATTATCAAACGATCAATGCCAATACCAAACCCAATGGCGGGCGGCATGCCATGCTCCAACGCCTCTACATAGTCAGCATCATAGTCCATTGGATCCTTATTGTTGGCATCCAGTTGCTCTTGGAATCGAAGTGCTTGCTCATCAGGATCATTGAGTTCCTGGAAAGCGTTGGCCAACTCTCTTCCATCCACAAAGAGTTCGAATCGATCGCAGATAACTGGGTCACTATCATTGGCCCTAGCTAGTGGAGAAATTTCCTTTGGATACTCCGTAATGAAAACTGGAACAGACTTTGTTCCATCAGCATTACGATAATCTTCCGTGAGAAAAGGTTCTGCCACATACTCGAACAAAGAGGCAATCCTCTCACCATTGCTAGTGGCTTGATCTAAAGCGTGCCATAAAGACTTCACATCAATCTGTTGAAGTCGTTCATTAGCATTCTGCAAATCATGTGTAACTACTACACTATGATTCTGATCGTCCATTTCAATGTTGATGCCGGCCTTTAGAGCCGCCTTCAACACAGCACTCAGCATGGGAACTTGTACGAAATTGAAAAACTCGTAGGTAGCTTCTTGCTCCCACGTCTTGTAGTATTCGATTGCTCGCGCTGGAAGATTCACCCTTAAATATAAGGATACGCTCTGTAAAAGATTGGTAGTGAATGAGATGAGTTCTTCAAAGTTACCATAGGCTTGGTAGCTCTCCATCATAGTAAACTCGGGGTTATGTCGAGTGTCGATACCTTCATTACGATAGTTTCGACCAATCTCGAACACCCTATCCATACCACCAACCAAAAGCCTCTTGAGATAAAGCTCCGGCGCAATTCTCAAACGCATATCCATATCAAGTGCATTGTGATGCGTAATAAATGGCTTGGCATTTGCCCCGCTAGCAATAGCTCCGAGCGTAGGAGTCTCAACTTCCAAGAAACTATTCTTCTCCATGAAATCACGGATAGCTCGGATAGCATAGGTACGCACCGTAAAACGAGCGCGAGTTTCTTCTGAAGACATCAGGTCAAGATACCTCTTGCGATACTGAAGCTCTTGATCAGCAATACCAAGGAACTTTTCAGGCGGAGGTCGGTGGGCCTTCGTCAAAAGAGTGACACGGAAAGCCAGCAATGACATCTCTCCAGTCTTAGAAAGACAGCCGCGACCCGCAATCTCAACGATGTCTCCCAAATCAAACAGCTTAAGGCTAGCGTAATTATCAAACGCAGCCTTACTAACAATGACCTGAAGAGTTCCAGTAAAGTCGGTCAGTCGAATGAAAGTAATAGCGCCTGACTTACGGAAGGCAGTGATGCGGCCACGAGTAATGTACTTGCGCATCTCGCCCAACTCTATGGGATCAAGGCTGACTGGAAGCTTACCAGAAGCAACATCCAGAGAAAGTGCTTGATGAATGCTTAGAAGATTAGTATGCGTAATGAATGGCAGAACATTGGGTTCACTGGCCAATGGATAAGTTCCACCATTAAGTTCGAAGTGCTTATCCTTGCGAACTTGAATTAGTGTTTCTTCAGAAGACATAACTTACTTTCTAATATTGTTATCGTAATACGGAGGATCGGGAATGATTTCCCATGGCCATAATGGGCGACCTGGACCGCATGACACTTCAACGCGCGGGTCCTTACCCTTGCACTCAATGTCAACGACATAGCAATTACCAACCCAGTAGGAATTAACCGTACACTGTGGATCAGCTTGCGGTTCCTCTGGAGTAGTAGAAGGAGGAGGATTTTTCTGTGGAGCTTTGGGAGTAGCCGAATATGTTCCAGTGGGCTCATCAGCAGTGTCAGCAGTAGAGCCTACCGCACAAGAACACAGAGCCAACAAGCTGGCTAAAAATAAGAATTTCATTTTTGACTTTCAAATAAAAATGTTGGTGCTGAGAGAGGGACTTGAACCCTCACGGTTTCCCGGAAGTTTTTGAGACTTCTGTGTCTGCCATTCCACCATCTCAGCAAATGGGAGTAAGGCTGTTTAGCGAAATATAACCAAGGCAGAAAGGAGGGGAAATACCTTAGTTTTGTAAACAGCCTATCCCAAATTTTTGGTACGCAGGTACCTCATTACTATATCACCTATTATGCACATGCTAACGGCGTGTGAATGGGAGCCGCCCTCAAACAGAAAACGGCTTACAAACTTTGGTCTTGAGGTTCTGGAATCTTAAGCGAATCGTCTTATGTTTAGCAGGAAGATTTTTGTAAGTTAAGGGACCTTTATCCCCAGTGCAAGTGATAAGTTGAATATCTTCTTGCTCCATATACCACAGCTTATCACTAGTAAGCAAATTATGAAGACCTTCCCAAGCTCCTTTAAGAAGCTTGCTGGCATTTCCTCGTGAGACGAGGTGGGCCATAAGGCAGAATACTCCAATGATAAAGACTGGGGCAAAAGCAATCAATCCTGCAATCACTGGATGATGGTAAATCATCAAGAAGATAATTGGAAAAGAGAACAGTGGCATGAAAAGTAACGCCCAGAAACTACGCCAAGCATAGCTCGGAGTCAAAAATTTCAGGTCCGTACTTTCTTCTTCATCTTCTGGAAGATGTTTAATGAACAAACTTCCCTTCTCCCAGATTTCAAAAGTGTCTTTCAATCCGTAAGTCAACGGATGTAGATACTTCATAGACCAAGCCCTAGCTCCGGTCAACAATCCGGCGATTAGAATCAGTGTCTTGACGATACTGAAAAAGAGTACGATGAATGGCTGAACTAAATAGGCAAACAGACGGCGCCTACGGTAATGGCACTGGTCTACAACCTTCTGTCGGAAATAGTGATTGACCCAGGGCTTTTCCCACTTGGGCGGATCAGGCGCAAAGACCACCTTGGGCACATCAATTTCTAGAGGCTGACTGAGAAACTTATAGGTTTTGTTTTGCCGGTCCTCGTACTCCTCCTGACCAAGAAGGTTGGAAGAATAGGTCTCACCATCATAGTCTAAAACGTTATTTCGATAAGCGCCATCTTCTCTAGAGAGATAGTGTTCACGAGCTTCCTTGGGTTTACGGAAAGAAATCAATCCATAAATCTTACTCTTGCCCGCGGCCCTACACTCAATGTAGGTCATCAGGTCTTTAAGTGGAACTACCTTTCGGGATTCCTTCGAGGTGTGATAGTTGTTATCAGGAGCTACTACGACTACTACTTGAGGATCGTGCAGTCCTTTTTCGGCAAGCACCTTGAGAAGCTCGTGGTCAAGACACCATGAGACTGCAACGCTGCCGCTACTGATGTTTGCATCAGCAATTTGAAGTTGTAACATTGTTCTTCCTTATCTCAGTCGTGGTTGTATTCAGCGACATCGAAACCTTCACGAGTTGCAGTAACTTTGACATGATCTCCGAACACATGTTCCATAACATCATCAGGGATATCTTCAAGATACATGAAGTCTTCGCCCATTTGTTTTAGTGCGGGGTCATCGGAATGGCGGAGGCTATAGCTATCATAGCCCTCATCATCATAGTCATCCTCATCTTCGTCTTCGTCTTCGTCTTCGTCAGACTCCTCTTCATCTTCATTCATTTCAAGAGTCATCTCATGAACACTGAAGTAGCATGGGTCTCCATCATTGAAGTAAGGAGTATACTGGCGCCAGGCAATAGATTCAGCCCTTGGGTACTTATCAAAAAACTCTTTGAAAAGTTCCTTGATAGCATCTTCGCCTTCTTCGGCCAGCTTCGTATCGTAGGCTTCTTTGAGCGCCTTCAACTCATCAAATAGCTTTGCCATCTTAACATCCCCATGAAGAACTGCGCCAACCGGCATTATCCATAGCATCAACCAATGGACCCGAGGCTTCATATAGAGCGGCCAGGTTCCCGAGTCTTGCCTTTACAGCTAAGTCATTAGCTTCCTTGACTAGCTTGCCAGCCTCTTTCATCTTCTCTTTGATTTCCTTGCTAACCTTTTTGAAATCTTGTTCGATAGAACTACGTTCAGATTCCAGGGTAAGCAGTTTGAGATCAATTTCCGATTCATCCTCATCAAGAGAATCTAGGTACTGCCCTTCAATCCACTTGACCCAAACTTTTCCAGCAGATGCTTCCTTGGTACGGACTACACCCACAAGAGAACCATAGTCCTCACCATCTCCATCATAACGATAGGGAATGATCATCTCATCGGTATACTCATCGTACGCGCCAGCGTACGAGGCTAGAACTTTAACACCAGGTTTCGCTTCACTCTTCTTCATTGTAACTTTCCTTCGTTCTTCAAATCTCGATAGTCTTTGAAATCAATCCACCCTTGCGGCGTTTGATATCCCCAAGATGGGCGGCGCTTACCAAAAGTAAACACCAAGGTCCATGCACTCTTCTTGAGTAGAGTAATCTTATGGAAGTCTTTGGCGTGGTGGTAGACCATGGTAGCTGGATATCTCTTAGAAATATACAAGCTAAATCCATTTCGGTACATCCGATCCTCATAGGCTGGACGCCATTCTTCCGTGTATCCACCCCATAGGATGAAAGATAAGAAGTGCCAAGGATGATCATGCGGATGAGCATCCTCATCAGACTTGAGAATATTGTGAATATAGATGTTAAACCAAGGCGTGCTTAACAAACGATAGCGTCTGAAATGAACTACACCTTCTTTAGAGATAATCTCTTTAGTTAAAAACCAAAGGCGAATGATTTCTTTTACCCAGAGAACAGGGCCGAGCGGCAAAAACATAACTTACTCCCGATACTTTAAGATCACTTCATCACTAATCTTGTAACATAGGATGGCAAGCTGATCATAATACTTAAGAGTAAAGTCTACAATTTCTTCTATCTCGACTCTGGTAGCCATAATCCTAACTGGAATCATTCTTTCTTTAAAGAGTTCTCTCGTAGTAGGATTAACCCATTGCCCAATAGCTGGAACCATAACCGTTAGTCCGCCAGTAATCTCTCTAACTTTTGCATCCCAAACACGGTGATACCTTGTGGTATAATACTTCCCTGGTACATCTCTACGTACAGTCGGTACTAGGATTTCCCACATTCCTTTGGTAGACATAGCTCAATCAATCTTGATGAAACGTTCTTTCACTTCTTTACGTCGACCACCAAACATCCAATTTTGCATAGTCATGTTCTTCAGCCAGTGCTCCATGGTCGGAATGAATCCCAAGTCCTCAATGACATGGTCTTCTGCCAAGTCACGAGTAGAAACCTTCTTACCTTCTGAGTTGGTAATATTTGTACCGAAGACCTGCTCAACCATGAAGATACCAAATGCCGAATGTAGAATAGCTCGATGCCTCATATCAGGCATAGCTGCCTTGGTAGAGTCAATGAAGTCGTGGACCTTCTGATAATCTTCAGGTTTACCACCGTGCTTCTTGGCGCTGTTCTTAGCGTGCATATAGGGCTTCATTGAATTCACTTCTTGGGTACGTTGAAGACGGGGATGTTTGTATCTTTGTGTTCGAAATAGGATTGTCGGTCAGAGCTATAAAGACAGATAGCCACCGGCTTCGCTCCATCAAGCTCAGAATCAACTGCCTTGACAATACGCCGTATCGAAGCACCAGTATCGATGAAGTCATCTATGATAAGATACCGCCTAGAAGAAATGGTTCCTTCTATCTTTCCCTGACCATAATGGCTGCTGCCCTTCCGAACATGAATGAGAGGTAGCTTAAGCAAATAAGAAAGCGGATAGGCTAAAGCCGCTCCGCTTGATCCAGTAAATGCAATGGCATCAAAGGGATACTTACGTTTGATTGCCCGGACCTTCTTGACTGTCCTGGGAACCAACTTCAGAAACTCCATCCCGTACACTTTGCCCAGATAATCTGTCTGGATTTCGTGCCGAATCTTTTGAGGCTTCTTCTTTACGATTTTCTTTACGATTTTCTTTTTCATGTTTCTGAATCGCCCTTACACGCATTTCAAAATGTTTCTCTTGCTTCTGCAACTTCTTGAGACGCTTCTTGATACGGTTGAGTCTATCCTTGATACGTCTCTTGTTCTTGACCCAATCCTGGATCACTTGTTCGGGAATCATTACGCTTCTCCAATTCTGCTAGAAAGAAATGCCTGAATACAGCAGGATATTCTTTTTCAATTCTTTCAAGCGCGACCATTAGGTCTGCCTTTGAATAAGTATTCACGCTATTCTCCAGCCATGTTCACAGGTTTCGCTGTCATGGAAGAAGTTCTTATTACGAACTTGAACCCAAAGCTCAGCTTTATCATTCACATACCAATGAACTTCCTCTTCAGAGATATCTAGGATACCAATATCAGCCAGCTCTTTATACAGGAAGACAACAAGGTCATTCCCATAACGCTCACTCACATCATCTTGGGAAAGAGGATCCCAAATAGTAATTGGAACCGTAATATGTAGAGGGGCCGGAGTGCCACGAAGGTATTCCATATCCGCTTCAGATACTCGTTGCATCTTACCTCGACAAGAAGCATCCATATGATAAGGGGAAAATTCATGCTCCTCATGCTCTACATGAATGTCATCACAATGCTTCTCATGACAGGTATGTCCCATCTTCTTATGATACCATGCGTGTAACTTGCGGAAGAAATAGCCGATGAATGGGAGCATCGCTAAAACCGCCAGAGTCTCATCCATACACCAATGCATTTTACTTCTCCGGGTTTAGAATTTTGAGAGCTTTATCTACGTCATCCGCTGTCAGTCCGTGTTCCATATCAGTTAGAACTAAGAATGGCAGCAAGTGTGCCATATCGTTATGGTCATCCAGAATTACAAATGACTCTGGTTGCTCGGGTAATGTCTTAAGATAAGCTGCAATCTCTTTACCACGAGGGATACGAGAAGAGTTAATCTTACCATGCAGAACGGGAGTTGCTGCCGTGATAGTGATCTCACCACCACGATCCTTGAGCATCGCTGTCATCTCTTCTGGAGAGTACCTTCCCCTCCAAGTAGAAGAAAGAACTACTTCAGCGCCTGAACGTTTGACCAAATCATTGAGTATGACAATAGCTTTAGGGTCCAGGTGATGATGATGGAATGTCAACATAATCTCAGCATCAGATAAGCCGGCAGTAGAAATTAAATAGAACTCTGACCGCCCGTAATCTTCTGAGTTTAGCACTCCATCTATGTCAAGAAATATGATTTTCATTCTTCAATCATCACTGGGTCGGGAGGAATGATTGGACTACGGCGTGCTGCTGCCGCATGTTGTTCTAAAGCATAGTGCTGTATCCTATGGAACATAGGCTCTGCATCTATGTAGTCGCCACTCACTCTTTTGAAAACTTTCAAACACTGATCGCATCTATGATAGCGTTGTTTCCAGGTACCTCTCACACGAATCTGAAGCTTCCACCATAGAGTCTTTGCGCGGCTTCTAGGTTTCCCTTTAGGTTCGGGAGTAGGTACTGCGGATACTCGATACGGATTCATCGTACGATGTCGGCAATGATCCAGCTCAACTGAGTAGGATGGTAACGCCAGACAGTTCCGTTGTAAAGGATACTGTAGTCGAAGTCATCTGCCTTGGGATTCTTGGTAGGAATGAGCTGGAACTCCTGCGGACGTTCCATCATAGCATCTCGAATCTTTTCAGGGAGAGCCTTCCATGCTTGAAGGTTACGCTCAATCAAACGATGAACGATCTCCTTGATGGTAAGATTCTCTACTGCCTGCATGGGGACTGTCGGGTCCATCTTCTTTTCTCCTACGTTGACAACCCTTTGTGGGTTAATGAAAGAATAAGCCTGAGTCTTTCGTGACTGAGGTACTGTGTTATCATCACCTCGACCATACCCAATCTTATGCATTGGGTTACTGTCATCTTCACGTACTCGTGGCTTGCTGTCACATGAAATTTCAGTATGCCCTTGGCCAAAACAAATGCCACAATGTGTACTCACGATGTTCTCCTTATTCCCCTACAATTTAATCACGAAAATTGGCGTGTCAAGGTGGGATGCGCACCTACATCCCACCCGCCCAATATCATTACCAATCTTCTTTTTCGTTAATGGGGCCAGGAGTCATCTTGCCAGCATCGCGCACTGCCCAACCGATAGTTGGTTCAATGGATAGATTCTCGTTCTGATGTACTCCAACGGTACCTCCCAAGAACTCCATGTCGAAAGTATTACCGAGATACTCCCACTTAAATGGAACCTTGCATAAAGAGCTTGGATACTTATCCATAGTCGGACCACCACCCCAACCCTTCTTATCATCCCACTTCTCAGCGTACTTGTTCTTGATCAAATTACCTTTGTAATCCTCAAGGTATGGCATCAAAGTGTTGACCCAACCACTGATGTACGGACCACCAGAGCCACCACTGTTCTTATACATCTCGTCCCAGAACTTGAGGTTAGCCTTACCTTCAGCCGCGCTAACGAAATGATCTAGAGTTGGGATCAATGAATTGACCCACCAATCCAAATCAAATTCTGCAAGATTCTCGGCTCGGGTGCGAATATTTTTCCAATCCTCAACCGTTCCGGTCAAAGTAATGTTGGGAATTCCACACAGCGTTCGGACCGCATACTTATAGTAAGACTTCATACTATCCATCAGTACCAGTTCAGAAGCAGCCCGCTCAACGATACCCGTGGTAGAGAAGTCATTGACTACGAGGTCACGCTTCTTTCCGATATCCTTCGCAATCTCCTCGGAGAACTTACCGAAGGTACTTTGCCAATCATTATCAGGACTACCTTTGACAAAGGAATCTTTCTCAATCAAGATCATTTTCTTGCCTTCGTGCTGGACGAAACGCTTGCGCAGCTTCTCTGCATTAGCATTGACATGGTTACCGAAGCCTTGAGCAATGGTCAACCATACAGTATCGGGAGAAAGGATCAATGGGTAGTGACGAGAGTAACTCAGGTGGATGGAGCCCACGAATGCATGAGAGTCCAGCCCACCAATCAACTGTTGGTGACTAGCTCCACAGGCTTCGATTTCCCCTTTGCTACGCTGCTTGAACGCTTGCTGAAGGGAGATTGCATCCATTGGTTTCTCGCCCAGAGAGCGCAGAGCCTTCTCGTTAATATTGAAAGTAATTGACATTATGTTCCTTCTTATTTCCAGCCATATTTCATGGCAGCAATTTCACTATTGAGAGTAGCTATTATCTGACGGGCTTCGAGTAATTCTTTAGCGATGCCAGCTCTAGTAATTTCCTGGTGCTCATCACCCAAACCGGACCAGTGACAGCCCCTCTCATACTCATCATGACAGAGATAGATACCCGTCTGAATGTTACGTTCAAAATGACGACTGCCACATTTCGGACACATAAACTCTGTGTCTGATTGTTCTTGAGCTATCTTTTCTAGTACCTTTTGATTAATCGCCATTATCTGTTTCTTCCTCTAAAACAGAAGCAATTCTATCTTCCTTATCAGACTGAAAATGATAAGCTATCTTTTCAATAATAGCCTCTGGGATATGAGCATCTTTCAACTTCTTTTCCCAACCATCATAAGGTTTATCTCCGCTAATCCAATGACGTTCACCAACTGTAAAACAGGGAGGGTCTGAATAAATCTTGCCATACTCAGTCTCAACATACGGCCAGATTTCTAATGGACTATCATTACAACAGCCACAGTTATGACGCATATCATAATCTGAAACCTTCTCGTTATGAGAGGCAGAGTAATATGCTACTTTGTTCCAACGACCCGTGTACTTCTTAAGATCCGGAATAGCTGCTGCCATCTTGGCAAGACGCTCTACCTCTACTACAGCCGTAGCAGCTTCCTTTTGAAGTTTGGAAATATCATCTTGAATATTGGCCATAACTTATTCCTTTACTAATTCAAGACCACCATCGGGAGTGCTGACATACTTCCGATCCATCTCTTTTTGGGAACGGGTTTTCTTGAACTTAAACTTGTGACCGCAAGAAGTAATCTTCTTGCCTTTGGCATCCGTACCAATTACCCACATCTGGGTTTGACAAATAGGGCACGGCTTCATTGAGAGTTTGTTACTCATTGCTTACTCGTATTCAATTTCTACTGTTCATGAACAACTATAACCGGAGCGGAGGCTCCGGTCAATGTTCAGTAATTTATATCGAACTACACGGGTTGGTACCCGCATCCTACCATAAGGACTCCCAAGAAAATTCGTAAGATATTGATTATCTAGTAATTCTCTTTTGGAGTCCCGACACATCTGTGCCGCGTATTCCGGATCTTTTTGAACTCGATCTCGACAAACGCGTGGGGGATCTATAGGGGGAGTTATGTAATAGTTGATCGTACGTACCCTGTTATTGATCAGGATTAATGATCGATCATTCGAGGAACTGTTTCGCTAGATCAGATCCAGGTACTCCCTGCATCAGGAATAGCAGTGCAATGAGCACAGCGATTGTTCCAGCATATGCAACGGCTGTCAGCGCCAATTGTTTTTTATTCATCGAATCAGGATAACGTTTCAGGCCATCCGGTTGATCATAGTCTAGATGACTCTGAGGTAGTTTCCATTTGTCAAGAGTACCTGCTCGCACTCTAGCCATCCTAAGACGGTAACGAACTTCTAGGAATAGTTCTGCGGCGCCAATTGCCAGAATTAGTACGAACAATCCGATGTGCAATTTCCACATAATAATCCCGGCACCTAGCAAAGAAATTGCTAAGAATACCACGCCAAGATTTTTGTGAACAGAGAATGCAATGGCTCGCATCAACTGCCCACCATCCAATGGAGTAATGGGCAAGAGGTTAAACAGATTGAGTGTGGCCATCCAAGCACCGGCCGCAGCCCACATTGGATTACCAGTTACCCAATAGAGAATACCAGAACACCACGCCATCAATGCGCCCCAGACAGGACCCATGATTGCAATGTAAGCGTTCTCCCCATAGGTTTTGTATTGCTCTTCGGCAATTGCAGCGCCTCCGATAAAGGGCAAGAAGTAGAATCCTTTGGTTTTGATTCCCATTTTCTTCATAGCCCAGACGTGCCCGCTCTCATGGAAACCGATTGCTGCCATTAGAAGCAATCCGAATTTCCAATTGAAAACTGCTGCGTATCCAGCCAAAGAAAGGGCAGCCAAACCAACCTTAGTTAGTTTGAGACCCTTCAAAAGCTTAGCGAGAACGCCGGAGAGTTTGGTGCCAAGTTTAGCAAACAAAGCCCAGAGTCCAACCTTCGATTTCTTTTCTGTTGACATTTTATTTTCCTTACTCGATCGCTTTCGAGAAATTTTTGAAGTCGAGATATTGCTTGGTGAACGGATCCCAGAATCCCCAACTACGTTTTTTAGTGCGCCAGCCGGTAAAGAAAAGGCTCCAGGCATCTTTTTCTTCGCCATTATTCGACTTAAATAAAACAACACGATGGAATGTTTTATCAGTCAGGACATTGATTGAACCAGGACGATAAGTCTTTTGGTTCAGGTCGGCGCTGTCCTCATGAATACGTCTCCACTCTTGGTATCCACCCGCCAAGATCAAAGAGAATGACCACGGCCAAGGATGATTGTGCAGATAGTATTCTCCACTCGGCGCCACATCCATATCAGAAGAATGGAAGTGATGCAGAAAGATATTACCAAAGGCACGGTCAGCGCCAAATAGATAATACCTAGTTAGGTATGGAGAGCCATCTGGTTTAGGAATGGTAAATGATGGTAGACGTTTAGCTATCCACTCACAGAATTTTCTTAACATAGTATACACTCATTTTGAAGTTAGTACGACAACACTGATTAGTGCTAGCCCGATACCAATACCTTTACGCCATGTCAACTCTTCATTAAGAAAGAAGAATGACAATGCTAGAGTGAGTGCTGGATACAATGCACAGACAGATGTAATCTCGCCGGCCCCACCTTTTTTGAGGGCGAAAGAATATCCAATGGAACCAACTCCCATAGCAAGTCCGCCAAGCACTGAGAATACAATCCCTGTTGTATTAAGAGTCTTATCGAATTTATTAGTTAGGAATGCTATGGGCGTCAGAGTGATGTAAACTATCGTAATGATAGTTGATACCATCAAGGGATGGATAGCATCATTGGCTACCTTATAGAATAGAGAGCCAACTCCCCAGCCAATAATTGCTATCGCAATTAGATATTGCGGTGACATTTGAAGACACACCTATCACGGATTGAAAAGGCCGTAGACCATTCCTATTGTTGCTACCATAATCATACACCACCAGAGCGCACTTTGTAGTACGTGGTCTTCAGGTGTAGATTGATTCATATTATTTGCTAAGGGCTATTAATTTGCCGTCTTGAGATTGCATAATCTTACAGATAGAGCCGTCGATTTGGCGGTGGCCAACGAGTTTTTCATCGCCTTCCAATTCAACTACATCAAGATCCCAATCATCTGGGATGGACTTTTTCCAATCACCAGAACCATTAAAAACAAATGCATACGTTGCACTCATTGTATTTCCTTCAGCAAGTATATGTCTTACCGACCACTCTCCATGACGGCATAATAACCGTTCATTTCAATTGGTTCACTCTTTTCTAAACGAGCAAGGTACCCTTGGTACTCATCAGGAGTCAACACAGATTTGATTACAGCTAGTAACTGTTCAAAATCAATCATGATTCTCACTGAGATATTCTGCTTGTTTGTTTTTTCCGTTCTTTCTTTTATCTTTTTTAGAACGGATCTCTCCCGCTTTACGTTTCTTCGCAGGAATTGCGAATCCGTTTCGGGTAGATGAAGTTTTCTTTTTCATGACAAATTCTGGTAGCCGCAGAGGGACTCGAACCCCCAAGCCCATAAGGGCGGCAAATTTTAAGTATGCTGTGTATGCCATTCCACCATGCGGCCATAATTATTTCTGGTAATAGAAACGGGATTTGACACCCGCAATCTTCATTGATATCATTGAAGCGGCTAGCGCTCTAATGCTAGCTGTGTATCTTTCCACCATTCTATCTGGTTCGGGTACTAGGATTCGAACCTAGATTCACGGATTCAAAGTCCGCTGTCCTGCCGTTGGACGATACCCGAATAAAACCGACACATTTAATATATCGGCTTATTGCCAGGTTTATTACTTAACCAAGCTTAGCGCCTCTTTCAAGGCATCCATTTTGGGAATCATGAAGCGAATGGTTTTGAACGACATACTCGGCCAGAAGTCAATGACATCTTTAGCATAAGAAGCCACCAACTCCAAAGCTTCTAGCTTCTTTTCAGCTCGAAGGGCACGCTCCATCCACATAGCTTTAGAGACTTCAGGGCTAGGGCTCACTGCATGAACAGCAGCAAACGTTGATTCATCCATCACTTCACCTCTACGACCGCACCAGCAGCCGTCAGTTTGGCATTCAGGTCATCTGCATCTGCCTTGGAAACAGCTTCCTTGAGCATTTTAGGCGCGGCTTCAACCAAATCCTTAGACTCTTTGAGGCCCAGCCCCATGACTTCACGGACAGCTTTGATGACAGCCATCTTCTTGTCAGAAGGAACGGAAGCCAGAACGACATTCCACTCTTCCTTTTCAACGACCTGATTACCAGGCCCTTGCTGTTGAACTTGAACAGCTTGTGGTTCAGCCTTGACGCCCCATTTTTGTTCCAGTTCTTTGGTAAGAGCAATCATTTCAAGAACAGAAAGGTTGCCGAGAGCTTTGACGACATCGTCATTTGTAATAGTCATTGTAGTATTCCTCAGATAAAGGGCTCGAATGGAGTGCCGTTGAGGCGATGCCACCATACTGCCACATAATGTAACACACCATGCCAGGCTGTCAAGGGAGACAGCCAAAGCAAAACAATTCCAAATCCCAACAGGTGGTAGTTATTATCCCTGTTCATTCGGAAGCATTCATATCCGAATAGAATAAGACCCACTAGGTAGGAGATAGTGACATACCATGCTAGGAAGGTAATCATTTGATTTCACCACGAGCGATTTTGTTTCGCATCAAACAGGCAGTGCACTGTGAACGATAACCTTTTTCTTTATCAGCCGCATCAACCAGAATAGTCATTCCGCAACTGGCTTCAGAGCAGACATCTTCTACCAGACTAGAGATAGTGCGCAGGCTAGTCACTGTAGTCCGATCTTTGTAATCAGCAACACTCATTAGATTAATTCCTTATAAAAGAAAAAGGGGTACCAGGGAAAGCCCCCAGTACCCCTAAGTGTATCACTCTTCCGATTTATCGGAGCTTTCAGAGTCACCACCGCCACCGCCGGCAACCAGCTTACCAAGCTTGGCAAAGGCACCATCCAGCTTCTCGACACCATCAGGACCAGCTCCGAATGCAGCCTCCAGAGTCTTGTCGAAGTTGGCAAGCTTGTCGGTTGCCTCCTTGAGCTTCTTGGTATACTGCTTGGTTTCCTCGGTGTGCTTCTTGACCTCATCCGGAGTATAGACGGCCTGGACTTCCACCATCTTGCCATCCACCAGCGCGAAGTTCTTCTTGCCAGGCGGCCGAATAGCATTCAGCTCACTCTGCAATTGTCCCCGCTTAACGAGTGCCTTATCCAAAAGGTCTACCCGTTTGACAAGCTCTCGTTCGGTAAGAGCCTTGACTAGACGGCCGCGAACCTCACCCGTTGATCCCTGCAATGCAGAGGCAACCTCGGCAAGAACACCCGCTCCCGTGCTTGTCTGATTCGAATCGTTGCTTTGCGACATAATACTTTCTCCTTGCTTCATTGATTCTAATACTCAGATACGAGTATCTAATTTTGAATGTGTCTTCATCCATGGATGACCAACCACGGTCCCATGCTCTTTTTACGTGATGTAACGAGATTTTGAGTCGTACATAATGATTGAGCAAGTCAGGGATGGATGCCTTGTTAGAAGCAATTGCTTCTTCAAGGTCTCGTTCCCACTTGTCAATCAAAAGCAACACAACTTCTACAGCCATCTGATTTGCAGCATCAGAGACTTCTTGCTCAATATTTTTTATGACATCCATTTACCACACCATTCTGCATCCATAGCAGATTAGGGTTCCGTCATCTTGATTTGGCTCGGCATACTGATAATATTCTTTGCATTTTCTGCAAGTACATCCATCAGATTTTTCTTTCTTTTCATCGACTGGCACGGCCAAATCAATATCATCAAAAGAAATCTGCGGATATCCTATGCCCATATTAGGAATCATGGCGGCAGACGCACTATTTGATGGTATGGTTATGGTGAATTGTTTCCCAGGAGTAGCAGTGATCCATTGACCAATACCTGCACCCCCGCCACCAGAACCAGTGATTACGATAGTGCCACCTTGGGAATTATTATTAGAATTATTGTTCGCGTCAGTCATATAAGTCTCCTATTGTGGTGACTTATAACGCCTCAATAATTCTTATTGAATAAGAGAATTACTCCTCGTCAAGGTCTTCTTCGTCTTCCAACTGGTCTGTATCAGGGTCGAAGTCCTCATCCTCTTCCGTATCGAAAGTGACAAGTTCACCGTCATCATCCTGTTTCATTCCAGTGTGAATCACAATCTGTCCATGACTATCAGTCTCAATGGAGAAATTGCGCTCAGGGAAAAGTTCGTCAAGCGCCTCTTCCAACTCTTCAATATTCATGTGATTATCCTATTTGATTTATCGCCCTTGCCTGCATGACCAGCAAATGAGCGTTCCGTCTTTTTGGTTGGGTTGTGAGTATGGGAAGAAATTAGTACATTTTTTACAGGGGAAACCATCTAACCCATTGAGGATTTGGATTGCAACAAGCAATCCCCGCTTCACCGTTTTACCGAATTTGTATTCAGCCTGATTGGGCACGTAGTTATTTTCTATACTAGTGTTGCTTCGGGCCGTCGCTTCCGGCGGGTGAGGCTGATCATCTTTCCAACCAAGCATTACCCCCGTTCCATACGGGGCTTTCTTGGTAGCTATGACTGTTGCTACCAACGTATTCATACTAGGGGATAATGAAATATTCCCACCAGCATCAATAAAAATTCTGAATTGATCGCCTAATTCAGCTTTTGAGAGATCCATTTGAAATGCCTTCCAGAAAGATAAGGGGCAAGTTTTCTAACCTTGACAGGTCCTGTTACTAAACTTGAAAACTCACAGTCGCATTGTCGTGCGATGAAGAGTGATCACGCACTCTTCTTGACAGGACGCTCCCGACCAACACCGCCACCCTTGCCCTTGGTCACGAAGAGCAACTCTGCCTTCGCCTGACCAGTGACATAGGCATGAATACGCTCGCTGAGAACCGCAAAGGTCTCAGGAGTCGCACCCATCTCCTGGGCCGCAAGGCTCAGAAGTGCAGGCATAGGGATACGCTTCCCTGCATGCTGATCGAGAACCGCATTGACTGCATCAGCAATCTCTTCGGCCGGGATCTCATTCTCCGCAGCCCACTCAGTGAGGGCCTTGGCATACGCATTCGCGGAAGCCGCGACATCAACAGAACCATCCGTACCACGCTTCGTAAACTTATCCATGTTAATTCTCCTATGGACTTTCTTACACACGAACAAGAAGCAACTACACCATGTACTTACTTCCAGTGAAGCTCAGCATTATTGCTGAGCGATCATTTTTCACTTCCCATCATTCGCATCCGCAACAGGCGGTGCAAGGGGAGACGTAACAACAGGCAGTCGTTTGATACCACCATGTGCGCCACGTGCAATCTCCACGCCAGGGTATCCCTTGAAAAGGATCTTGAGCGTGGGGTAAAGCTGCGGGCCAGTCATCGGCTTACCATCCGGCTGAATGATGGCATGAGCCAACTCTTCAGCAAGAGTAGTTGCCGGAATCTTCTCGCCCGGAGCGAGAGCTTCGATACGAGTCGCAGCCTTGATGAAAAGCGCACGAACTTCGTTGAGGGACTCTTCGATGTGCTGCTGAACTTTCTGATCCATTTGATTCTCCTTTAGAGATACTGAGCGATTATTTGAGGCGATGTCAACCGGCAATTACAGGCAGGGGCGAGCCGTGAATGGGAGCGCCCCTGCTAATGATCAGCGCGTAACCCTACGAAGCCAAAGCTTGGCAGCTCGCTTGGCACGAGAAGGAACACCCACATCACGCGTAATGTCCTTCATGATAGCAGCACTGACTTCATGGAGATTGGGGTGAGCCGGAACCCGAACCGTGTAAGGTGCTTCCACCATACGACCGAGAGCCAACTGACGGGCCACATCCTTGTCGAACTCGTCTTCGGGATTGCGAACCGAAACACGATACTCCACCAATGCAAACCGCTCACCCGGAGCGGCTTCATGCTCCCTGATAGCGATACAACCAACGTAGTGCCCATTGGCATCCTTGAGATACTGAACTCGATGTTCCATTTTATTTGTCCTTTACTTCTGCGATTTTGGTAACAAAAAACCGCCCTGATTTAGAACTGTTGTTCCGGGCGGTTGCTAGTTCACGAGCCTTATCAAAGGCTTCCATGATTGTGTCGTCATCCCACACCATCTCGAACTCATCCTCAATGATATGTTTGATCGTGATTTTGTATTTCATTTAGCATACAGCACTGTGCTGCCAGCCTTCGTATTCGCCCCAAGCACCAGTGAGATCACTATAAAACTCACGGTCTACATCAGGAAACTTCTCGCTCAATGAGTCGGGGATATAACTCTGGCTGAGAGGCGAGACGCTTGCACTAAAAGGAATGCCGGTCTCTTCTGAAATCTTGACAGCCTCATTGAGTGCGTTACGAGCAATTGCCATCTTCTCATCGATACGCTTATGCGCATCATCAATTGCCAGACGGAAAGCTCGTTCCATTTCAGAGTCTTCAGGATACACATCCCATTGCCCAAGACCCTTCTGTTCTTCTCCATCATCCCACTTGACATCGATGGACTTGATCTCTACCTCAGTGTAGGTTGTGGCTCGACGAGTATACCAATCCTGTTTGGTCTTCTCTACCGTCTCACTATCCACGGCAGTAATGGCGCCCACTCGAATCACGTGATTCTTATCGGACTGAACTCGGTCTCCAACTTTCCATTCGTTGCTCATGATTTATTCCTTCAACTTATTAGTGGCTGATTCTAAGCTTCTGAATGATTTCTTCAGTCTGTTTGATTGAGTATTCTACAGTACCAGAAGTATCCACACTGTAATCTGATAGTGCCAGTTTCTTTTCGACCGACATCTGAGCTTCAATCCTAAGCATGGCCTCCTCGCGCGTCAAGCTATTGCGCGACATTAGACGAGCGACTTGCGTATCTCGCGGACAATGCACAACAATTAGCGGGCGGAATTTTTCAGAATTCCCCATTTCACAAATTAGCGCGGCATCGTAGCCGACTATAAGGAGTCCGCTATCGTGCAATTTTTTAATTTGGTTGTCCGACTCTTCATTGATGAGGGGGAGCATAATCATATCGATCTGATGACGAGCGGCACGATCTGAGAAGACTAGTTTACCCAGACCAATACGGTCCAGTGTGCCATCTTCTTGGCGGTACTCAGAACCGAACGCGCTGATGACAGCCTCTAGTCCGCGGGTACCTGGCTCTACCACTTGGCGAGCCACGATGTCTGCATCCACCATAGGAATACCATGAGCGCGAAACGTTTTGGTAACCGTACTCTTACCGCAAGCGATACCACCAGTCAAACCAAACGTAATCATATCCTCACCCCTTGATTAGTTGAAGTGCCCTCTCGACATTCTCTGGTTTATTCAGAGCTATCTCTAGAAACAATTCGGAGATTGTATCATCGAATGCTTCGCACGCCTTATAGTTTTTGGGATTGATCTTGGGGCGACCAGCCAGTTCTGCTAGTTGCAAACGAATGGGGAACTCTTTATCAATTTTGTTTTTGAAAGCTTCCCATACTCGGTCGGTCATCATTGATCATGTACCCAAATTTTGTAGTCAGAGTCTTTGCCCAGGTTATGAACGCTAACGTTCAGTGTGGTATCAGACTGAGTTACAGTTCTACCAACACATCGTGATGTATTCAACTGCTCAAAGACAACACCGTATGTTGCTTGGAACTGACAGTTGAATTTGGTATCTGGTGAAGTGGAATACACTTCAATGGCTAGCTTACCTGCCGGTAGCTCTACCTTAACATTTTTAGTTTCGTTGGACTTAATTGGTCCCATGTACGTTAGATCATGGGCCAGGGCCGTAGCGGAAACTAAAAGAATTGCTGCTGTAAACATTGCTGAAAATTTCATAATGGACCTCCATCTTAGAGTATAACCATACATCTCCCACAATGCAACGGCTTAGATTGCGCTGGTTTTTAAAGGCAGTACCAGCAAACCGAGGGCTCCCGGACACACTCCCCAGGTAGCCTCCACCACCACTAAGGCTTCCGCCCTAATGGTAGAGTCTTAGCTTAGAACTTTTCGAATTACCTTGATAAGGAATACTGTGACCAGATGAATGTAGCGCTCAGCACCTTCCAGGCGGCGCAGGGTTGGCTCTTCTTCAGACCAAACCATACCATCATTGGTCAAAATTTTGACTGTTACTCGCTGACCAAAACGTTGGCTCAACCAAACTTGGTCGCCAGTATTATAAACTCGGTACTCCATGTGCTTGTCTTTCTATCGTCCGTGAATGGGAGCGCCGCTGGCATGCTTATTGCTCGCCCGCTTCTTCTCCTTGTTCAATTCTTTTAAGTTCCTGAACCTCTAGTTCTAACACAGCCTGGAGTGATAGCTCTTTACCATCATCCACGCCTTTGAAATAAGCCATAATATCTTTAATGAAAGAGTTTTTATTAACGTCAGCCCTATTTTCAGTAGGCTCCTCTTTATCAGGGCCAGACTTGGTAATAGTTTTTGAATTGATTGGCGCGGCTTGCTCTACTTTTTTGAGAGGCTTTTTTATTTCTGGAACTTCTATCCCATACATTTGTATATTCCATTTAACAGATTCAACTACGCCCTCACAATAGGAGTCAACATAGATTGGGCCGCGGCCAAAGCATCGTGAGTCTGATAAATTTTCTATCTTTTTACAGAAAGCATGGTAGACAAATTGTACATCTTTTACTTGGTCATCATCTCCGTAGACAAAGTAAGTAAATTGATGTACGCCCTCAGCCGGTACAACTTCTTCTTGTACAATCTGACAATCAAAGTAGGTGGCTACCGCCAGCGCAAGCTGCTGTCTCCATCCACAAATTCCCAGCGTCACAAACAATTTCTCGTTTTCCCCATAGAACTCTTTGGGTTCCAGGGAAGCTAGATCCTCTTCCGTAATGTTATACTTTGCAATGAATTTGTCGGCCATTGCACGGGCATTCTCCGCCTCATTTGGATTAGGGGAGTTAGCTAAGTTCAAGAGAAGTTTGACTTTATGCAAGATAGCTGGAGGGATAGACATAGTAAGAGTAACTATATCATTTACGTCCCTTCTTCTTCTTTCTTTTCAAAGAAGAATAGAATTCGTTATGAACAGCATTATGCATTACATTTAGATACATCAAATTATCTACCAATGTCTGCAAGTCTGGCAGATAAATTGGGAATAATTCTGATTCGTTCAGACATCTTTTAACTGCCTGAAGTAACTTGTCGGCGTCTTCAGCCGTTTGTTTAGCTCTATTAATATAGAATTTTGTAGGTTTATTTGTTTTCATCTAGATGAAATCCATCCTCATCAAAGAGTTCTGGAAACATTTTATGGTCTATCTCACCACAAGCAATACAATGCTTTACGTAGTGTCGCCCATGTTCGCATTCATCTCCATCCATATCTCTGAGGGCATCGAAAACCATCTCATGGACTTCAGGATTAGGATCAACTAGCTTAGCAATCAGCTTAGCTCTATCTTTGCGCTGTGATTCTCTGACATTAGCAATGGCTTTCTGTTCATCATTCAATCGGGAGATACGTTCAGCAACCAAACGATCGTATTCCTCATCGGGAAGATGAGCTAGGTAGCTTTCAAACTCTCTGCTATTCATCTATGTTTACTCCTTTGATTCCCATAGCCAGATCAATCTCACCTTTATTAAGATAACTACCATGAGTAATCTTAACTCCAAGATGGATAGCTTGGTGAATTGAAAGATTCAGTTTGTAATCAATCAAGTCATCTGGGTTTAGGACGAGAACTTTTGGAGCTTTGCCATGGTCTTTAGTGTACGTAGCAATGCATTCTTTAATCCAAGCTAATGGAAAGATTGCTGTACTACCACTATCAGTGAATGACATTACTTCCCCGGATGATCGGTTCGTTCGGTAATGTGCTTGACAATTTCGCCAGCACCCTCACCAACCTTCTTAATCTTCTCGGTCAGTTGCTTGTCGGGAACGCTCTTATACTTCTCCGCGCCCTCCTGCACCTTCTTGAAAAACTCACCAGCTTCTTTGATCGTCTTCTTGGTCTCTTCGCTCATGACTCGTTGCTCCTGTATCTTATTTATTTGAGTTAGCTCTTCGTATAGGACATCCAGATCACCTGGAGACCCATCAATCAATTCTAGGTTGAAAAAATGTTTCATACGATCACACTTGTTTATAGGGGTCTTCTTTCATGAAACAGCTTAAATTCGTGCAATCTATGAAATTCGCGGTATTCGTATAACACATTAGAAAAGGAAAATAAATATGTTATATGGAACCAATCTTACAGGAAGCGAAGTTGATTATAGCACAGCCAATGTTACTAACCCAACTAGTGGTAGTGACTACTTGTTCGTTTCAAATCAGGACATCGACTACCTAGCATCTAAAAAGATTAGCTTCGTTAGACTAGTCATCTCTTGGGAATGTTTACAACAGTTACTCAACGCCCCACTAGCTACGTCTGGTGCTTACTATACTACGCTTGTTGCTCGTGTCAACTACTTGACTAGCAAAGGTATTACTGTTTTAATCGAGCCACACGGCGCTTCTGATACTAACTTCTGTAAATACAAGGGTAACTTAGTCGGTAGTGCGGCCGTTCCAAACTCTGCGTTCGCAGATTTTTGGACTAGAATGGCCGTCGTATTCAAAAGCAATCCATTGGTTATGTACGGACTATCCAATGAGCCACATGACATGAGCACTAAGCAGTGGTTTGATGCTGCACAAGCGGCTATCACTGGTATTAGATCCACAGGTTCCACTCAGACTATTTTCGTTCCAGGTAACGGATGGACTGGAGCAGAGAACTGGACTAACCCTGGAGTAGATACTGCTGCTACAAAAATTGCTAACAGCACAGCATTCTTAGCATTACAAGACCCGGCTAACAATCTAGTAGCCAGCGTTCATATGTACCTCGATGCTAACAGCGGAGGTGGCGCTGATGATATCGTTAGTGCTACCATTGGTGTACAGCGTCTAACCGCCGTTGTCAATTGGGCTAAAGCAAACAATGTTAGAATTCATCTAAGTGAGATTGCAGCTAACTCTAATAACTCTCTAGCTCCAACGGCTATCAAGAATGTATTCGATTACATCCAAGCTAACAGCAGCACCATTATCGGTTGGTCTTGGTGGGCTTATGGACCTCCAGCATGGTGGGGTGGATATCGTTTCACACTCTGCCCAACTAACAACTACACGACAGACAATGTCAAGTGGACTTGGTTAGCTCCGTATCTAACTGCGGTAGTTACGCCTCCACCTCCACCACCACCTCCAAGTGGTTACTTAACAACTACTTATGATGCTAATGGATTCTTCCACATCACAACCAGCCAGTGTACCTATGTAGGTTACAAGCCAGACACTTACAGCGACTCAACTCCAATCAGTCTATTCGTTTGGGCACACGGTTGTGGTGGTCAAGCTGAAGGAGATATGTGGTCTATTGCCCCACCATCTACTCGTAAGACTCAAAGCTACATTGCTATCTCCATGGGTGGTAGAGATGGTGCTTGCTGGGATGTTAATGCGGACCCTGCTAAAGTCTTGGCGGCTATTGCTGATGTTCAGAAATATTTCAATATCAACCCTAAGAAGATTTATATGGGAGGATATTCATCCGGTGGAGACCTTACTTACCGTACTGTCTTCTATAATTCTAACCTATTCGCTGGTGCTCTTGTTGAGAATTCCAGTCCATTTAGAGACACTGGCTCCACTCAAGCACAGTCTTTGGCTGCTGCTGGATGGAAGTTCAACGTAGCTCACTTAGCTCATCTTCAGGATACAACTTATCCTATCGCTGGTGTACGTACTGAAACTAATGCAATGGTTACTGCTGGTTTCCCGCTTACTAGAATCGAAAAGAACGGCACTCATTACGATGCAGACTCTGGTACTACTGGAACTAATTACGACCTAATCCATTCTCTACTTCCATTCTTGGATGCAGGCTGGGTACAAGGTGGTACTGTAGTTGTTCCTCCTCCTCCTCCTCCACCTCCACCAGTATCTAACATCGTCAAGACGTCTACTACTGTTAAGTACCCAGGAGGTCAAAGCTTTACGGCTAAGAAGGTTGTTGCTACTGGAGATAGTGTACCAGCCGGCACCTATAGTCTATTGTTTAGCACGATAGTAACTTACAGTGGTAACACTAATTTCTGTGTTGATATCGTTGTCACCAATGATAACCAAGACTATGATATTAGTTGGGATTCCCTACAATTAGATTTGCGTGGACACACTCTAGCTAGTTCTGGCGGTTGTACCATTACCGGAACCACTGGTGTGGTTACCGTTGTACCAACTAACAGGACCGTTCTATCCAAGAACAAAGCGGCGTTCAATCTATGTTTGACTCGCGCTACCGATGCGACCTCGTACTATCAAGTATTAGTCAAATCAGTCAAGCTCTAACTACACGTAGTTAATGCTTCGGTGATAAAGAAGAACTAACGCAACGATCCCTATTATGCATGCGCCGGACATGCATATAGGGTACTGCGTACATAATGATAACACAACTAGAGTCTAAAGTTGAGAGTGAATATATAATGTTTCATGATTGATTGGTGGGTCCTGCGGGGCTCGAACCCGCAACCTACGGATTAAAAGTCCGCAGCTCTACCATTGAGCTAAAGACCCAAGTGATGGTTATTTGCGAGAGGTGTAACGAACTTCCTCAGTTGATTCCCAATCTAAAGATAGGCCGGGGTCAACCATGATTTCAACCAACAATTTATTGGTGTCGTGGTCAATGCCCTCTACCTCTTCAGCCGAACCCATGATGGTGTAACCCATCGTAGATATGGAGTTGAGGTCTGGGAATTTGACCACCAATTCATTGATAGATGCCTGAATGCTTTTGCGAATGTAATCTTTCTTTCCTTTGAAAGCTAGATTGTTTTCCGCAACGAACTTGACGGCAGCCTCCAATTGTTCTTTAGAGTAAACAACTGTTACGAACATTGTTAGCTGCCACCAATTTGCTGCTGTCGAATCCTCTCGATGCTCTTGAGAGCGCGATGCATATACTCCACACGAGAGGCGTTGGAGCTATGAATAGTAACCTCGGGCAGAGGGAAGTGCATGTTATTATACACAGTCTCTTCTAGCCAGTCGAGAACTTTGTATCCTTCAAGCTCATCCTCGCCCAGGTCGTTATCCAAAGACAGATGCGTCACCTTACAAGTAAGCAGAGCTGCAATCGTTTCCGCAACCGTGTAGGTGCGCGTCCACCCATTAGGAGTTTCACGAGCATCGTCCATATATATTTTCATGTGTAAGCCTCTGATATGATTGCCCGTTATATTTAATTTTTACAATTGAGTACATTACTCAACATAAGTGCAGAGACATCAAAGTCTAATTAAGATTTCAACCAACTCTTCTGGAACAGTCGCTCTTGACAACAGCAACTATCTCAGCACCGCTGGGATAGTCACTAGTCTGGTGACTGTTAGGGAAACGTGTAACATGAGAAAGTACACGAACCCTGAACACACAGGAGAATATTATGAGAGAACTAAAATTAGTCAGTCCACGTTTCACGTTTGCAGGTACAGTTGCATCAGTCAAGTTGCTTGATTCTAAGTTTGAATCAAGAGGTAGAGTGAGTGTCAAGCTACAAGCTTACGATGCACAAGGTAATAAGCTTGGTGAGGAACGAACCATTAAGGGTTCTGCTTCTGATCGCACTGACTTACATGGCTCTGCTAACGCGTTAGTAGTAGCTCACTTCGGTGCAATTAGCGAAGTCTAATGCCTAACGAAAGCTATCAAGGATGCCTTTGGCGAAAGCTGAGGGCATTCTCTATTTCTTGTCTAGATTGAATTGATGGCAGATTGTTTCCAATGCTGCGGCATCTCTCTTGAGTTTGGCAAGGCGGTCAGTGATGCCAGTGCCAGAGATTTTGAGCCCGTTCTTTTTGACGAACGGCATGACCTGCTTCGTCTCTTTGAATGAGATTGAGATATCACTATCATCAAAGCGAAACTCAACACCATCCCCAATATCAAACCAGGAATGATAATCGCTTTTGGCCAGCTCTTTGATGTAGTCCAAGGAACCAACGTTGGTTTCTTTGTAACTCAGACGTGCGCTTGTGTTCCCGTCCAAGGTGATATCCCACTCAGTATCATTGAGGAGCTTCTCTTCTACAATCATCGTAGCGATTATCTCCTCACGTTTCTGTCGCAAACCAAATGACTCTACTTGAAGATTCGCTGACTGATCTTCAAGCTTCTTAATTTGACTAGAGAGTTCTTCGATTTGCTTTTTGAAACTCATGTGTTATCCTTTGGCGTAAGCGTACCACTTATCATACTCAGGGTCGTGACCTTTCTTGAGTTTGATGCTGAAGAATTTACGAATAGTCTTGCCCCGCCACACCCGTTGAGCATCATCAGAAGATGAGCCAGAGGATCTAACTCCCCAACCCTTCTCCAAGGCATGCTGAATGGCACGTGCGTAAAGCAATGCACCCAAGCCCCTGTGATGATAGTCATCTTCCAGATATGAATGAGTCTCGTAGTAATCTGGCCGAACACTACGAAGATTGATATGACCAATCTTTCTGGAACCTCCTGGTGTTGAGGTGAAAAGAGCAACCTGCGTTAAGTAGTTACTCATCTTTTTGACCCGGAAAGTAAACCCTTTAGGTGCCCGCACCTTATTGATATGCTTGCTCATTTCACTTCTGAAGATTGTATGCTTCCCCTACTAGTTTAACTTGCATTCGTGAATCCAAGCGAGGCTCATAACGTTCTTTCAAGGTGTTGAGCACCCATCCTTCACGTATATGCTTCTCGCCAAGCGTTGTTTTACCCTCGGCAAAAGGATACATTTGCTCCTTACCCAACCATACCCCTCGGTATAGTTCAGGAACCGCATCCAAACCCAGGTCTGTAATAACTTTGACTCGATCATCGTAGTCTAAGTACCTCATTCGCTTGGTATCAAAGACGTCAAAGAAACGAATTCTAGTCATCAATCGACCTTCCGCAATGACAGTATCATAACGGAACCCTTTGACTTGTCCGTAAACCTCTCCAAAGAAAACTAGGCCAGGATGCTGGGCCAGTTTAGACTCTAGATCATAGCGGAGGGCAATGTCCCACCACATATCATCCTCATCCATCTTCTTGTAATAGTTACGGGACTTCACCCACAGGCGCGTGCCATCGTGTGAGAACCCAGCATTACTACCATGAATCTTCTCAGTAAGAACAACCTGCTCCCCTTCTCCCAAACATTCCACATACTTACGAATACCATCGATATCGTAGTGAGGGATAGCCCAACCTTGGGGAGCCTTCTCTGCATTGGTTCCACGAGTCTTCTTGAGGCCAGGAAGATTCTCCTCTTCTTCCTCTTCCCACTTCTTAAGTGAAAGAAGACTGGTGATATCATATCCAACGGGAGGATATCCCATAGCAAGATCAAGGACATTCATGAATGGTTCGAGTTTAACTAGCATGCCCTGAGAGTATGTGCCGCGAATTCTCTTTGCTTTGATACGACGATACTTCTCAGGAACAGAACCAACAGGGAACCTGGGTCCAAGGATGCGCTCTTTAGTTACGATAGTATCTCCTTCTACCTCTTCGTACTTCTCTTTATTGAGAGGACAGAGGAAGTGGAAGTGTTCCACATCAGGAACGATAGAGTCAATAGGAATGTATCCAGTGATACTGCCAACCGTATACTCATCTCGTTTAGTGATGACCGGATAGTCTCCAAGAACTGTACACACATCTAGTGCGTCAGCATCGGGGTGCTTTTCTACCTTCTCGATTAGAACTACTTGCGGTTGCCAGTCACTCATTTTACTTTTCCTTCAGTACACCAGACCTACGAAGCTCTAGGATTCTACGAGCTGCCATCATACTGAATGATCCAGAAAACAACTCCACCAATTCCCGTGGGTTTGCATCAGGATATTTTTCCAGAATAGATTTGAACCAAGTCTCGGCTTCGTATTTTAATTCGAGACCTGTCGGTGTGCAACGCAGGTCATCGGGGTTGTAGATGCTTTCCATTTATATCAGCCTTTTATTCTTTGATAAAAGAGAGGGCATCATCCACTACAGTATGAGCCCACTCATCATCAAAAGGATCGTTACAACCAATGATAGCGCTACCTTGATGTCCGATATGGTTAGCATAGAAGTTGCCACAACTGTTGCCAGATCCTGGAACTTCAAACTCAACATCATCCATGATAAGCGCAGTAAGAACCTGCGCACAGAATGACTCTTTGTTAGAGGCAAACATGAGCGGCGTCTTACGTAGCTTTGCCAGATAGTCTTTGGCTTTCATTACTTCCAAGTCTGGTCATCAAGAACAGACTGCTGAGCTAGCACTCGATTGACTTTTTCATCTTTCTGTTCAGCACGTAGACAGAACAAAGATTTCAAAAAGACATCCCAACGATCTGCGTTAGAGAAACCCCGTGGCAAAGAGGTTGTGAAATCCCTAAATCGGTACATAGGATCGTTTGATTGCAGGTTCTCAAAGTTGGAAGTCTTCTCAAGACAGAACTCCCATTTGCTTTCATCCATGAGAGGGTGGGCCACAATGAAAGCAGCAACCATAGACGCGTATTTGATAACGAATGACCTCTTGTTCAAGAGAGAATCAATGCTGACCAATACAGCTTCCACTTCTTTGCCTACCTTAGCAATAGTTTCTGGATCAGCAGGATTCATCTTGTTAGTGCCTGTAGCGTTCTTGTAATCAAGAACGATCTTGAGAGACGCAATCAGTGTCGTATTGGTAATGTTATGCAATACCGGGAGCTTCTCAAACATGTTTACGCGGTCACGAACACTCCTTGCGATATTTGCATCTTGATACGGAAGTTCGTCTTTCGAGATGTTGCGAGCTACGGGCAGCTCGATCGTGGTCAGGTCACTCTTGATGAAAGCCAGCATGCGGTGTTGACCACCAGCCAGCTTACCATCTCTATCGATCAGGATTGGTGTCTGTGAGCGACAACGGTTGACCCATTTGCCACTGTTCATAAGGTCACGGTATTCATTGACCTTAACTGTCCTGATGTTTCTGTTCTGAAGCCTGTTATCAAACAGGGCTTGAGCCTCTTTCTTTGTGAAAGATTCAAAAGTAGAAGCTACGTCTGCAACGCAGATAACTGGTTGCGGTTGTACTGGGGTGTGTGAGGTACCATTAGTTACAGTATTCATATCTATACTCCGAATTGCGTTTGATTGTGGGGGGGGG